>Ga0214921_10000011_pt1 | contig 404411 bp, 437 predicted proteins | sample LL1505_MetaG_FD_177992 | JGI IMG/M metagenome (GOLD analysis project Ga0214921, IMG submission 177992) | Freshwater microbial communities from Lake Lanier, Atlanta, Georgia, United States - LL-1505 | ecosystem: Environmental > Aquatic > Freshwater > Lake | place: USA: Georgia | collected... | reverse complement strand
CGACCAGGCAGGCATGTTCAGGGGCATGGCCGCGGCCGACCACGACCGTGAACTGGTGCGGGCCGATATTGAGCACATCGCCATCGCGCAGCCGCTTGAAGCCGGCCGGCATCTTGCTGATGATCTTGCCGAAACTGCCCCAGGCCTTGGCTTTCATCGCGGCCACTTGTTCGTCGCTCCAGCCGGCGCGGATGGAAAAGGCCACGGCTTCATCCGGTGGCGCGTCGCGCACATCGAGCGTGAGCGTGCGCGCCAGCAGATATTCGGTGCGGGTGATTTCCAGCGGCACATCCCACTTGCGGCACAGCCAGCCGGCCATACCGAGGTGATCGGGGTGATAATGGGTGACGATGACGCGGGTGACGGGCTTGCCCTTCAACGCGCCGGCAAACAGCGCCTCCCACGCCGCCTTGCTGGCCGGCAGGCCGACGCCGGTATCGACAATCGCCCAGCCGTCGCCGGCATCGATCACCCACAGGTTGATATGATCCAGCCCGAACGGTAGGCCCATGCGCACCCACAAAATGCCCGGCGCCACTTCTTCGGCTTCGCCCGGCCCCGGCACCCAACGGCCCAACGGATAGCGCAGGCCCTTGATCTCGTCAGCGTCGCGCGGTTCCGTGCTGGCCTGGCCGGCGGGGATGGGCAGCAAGGGCGGTGGTTCGGTCATGATGACCAAGGGGTAGCGGGCAGGCCACGCGGCGTCGACTCTCCTTGCCGACAGGATGGACTTGCGGCAGGGAAACCCCGCTATGCATCCCAATGCCGCCTTTCGCAGCAATGATGACCCGCTCGCTTTCGTGGCGGCGCACGGCTTTGCCCACATCTTTGGCCAAATGCCCGATGGCCCGCGCGTGGCGCATGCGCCGGTGCTGGTGAGCGCGGCGGGCACGGTGATGTTCCACCTCGCGCGTGGCAATGCGCTGGCGCAGCATCTCGATGGCCTGACCGCGCTGATCAGCGTCGGCGGGCCGGGCCATTATATCTCCCCTAACTGGTATGGGGAGCCGGCCAACAATGTGCCCACGTGGAATTACCAGGCGGTCGAGATCGAAGGCCCGGTGCGCGCCATGAGCATGGACGAACTGGAGGAATTGCTGCACGTCGCTTCGGCCACCTTCGAGCCCCGGGTGGGCGAGAACTGGACCATGCACAAGATGGAACGCCCGCGTGCCGAAGCGATGATGCGCGCCATCACCGGATATGAACTCACCCCCGCCGCCATCCGTACCACGCTGAAAGCCAGCCAGAACCGCAGCGAGGCCGATGCGGCCGGCGTGACCGCGGCGCTGGAGCGACTGGGCGAGACAGAAGGCGCGGCGAGGATCCGCGCCGCAAGGAAGACATCATGAAACTCGCCGTTTTCGATTGCGATGGCACGTTGATCGATAGCCAGGTCAACATCATCCGGGCGATGGAGCAGAGTTTCCAGCGCCACCGCCTTCCCGCCCCAGACAGTCACGCCACCCGCCGCATCGTCGGCCTGAGCCTGGTGGAAGCCATGCAGGCGCTGCTACCGGAGGCGGATCATGACCTGCACCTGAGCCTGGCCGAAGACTACAAGACCGCCTTCCAGCGCCTGCGGGCCGACAAGGCGCTGGATGCCGAGCCGCTCTACCCGGGCATCCGCAGCCTCCTTGATACGCTCGATGGGCAGGGCTGGCTGCTGGCGGTGGCTACGGGAAAATCTGATCGCGGGCTGAAGCTGGCGCTCGAACATCACGGCATCCATCACCTGTTCGTCAGCTTGCAAACCGCCGATCGCCACCCGTCCAAGCCTCATCCTTCAATGCTTCATATGGCGCTGGCCGAAGCAGGCGCGAAGGCCGAACAGGCGGTGATGATCGGCGATACCATCTTCGATATCGCCATGGGCGAAGCCGCGGGCGTGAAGAGTATCGGCGTCGATTGGGGTTATCACGACGCGCATGAACTGATCGACGCCGGCGCCGCGCATGTCGCCGATGATGCCGATCATCTGCTGGCGCTGCTCAATGGCTGAGGAACCGTCCCCCGACGACATGCCGGGTTCCGGCGAGATGATCGCCCGGCTGCGGCGGCTGGGCCGGATCATGGCGATCCTGGCGTTGGCATTCGGCGGTGCTTTCGTGGTTCTGGCGCGGCGCAGTGCAGCGGCCGGCGAAAACGGTGAGGTGGCGAGCGGGCTGTTCTGGGTCGCGGCCGTGCTGCAGTTTGCGCTGGCATTCGTCTTGCTGCAGCGTGGCCGGCGGGGGTAAGGCCAATCCATGCGTGAAGCCCCCCTCCCCACCGCAGAAGCGAAGAAGCGTTATCTGGTCTATCTCGCCGTGCGCCTGACCGGGCTGGCGGTGATGGCCACCGGCGTGTGGCTGGTGCGCGAAGTAGGGCAGGCACCGGGGCTGGCGGTGGTGCTGCTGGGTGGCTGCTCGCTGTTCGTGCGGCCCAAACATCTGGGCCTCACCCGCAAATGAAGCGCTTTTACAAATACGCAACGGTCACCGGCGACGGGCCGTTCGGCGTGGCGCTCGATGGCCGGCCGCTGCGCACGCCGGCACGCGTGCCGCTTACGGTGCCCACGCGATCGCTTGCGGAAGCCATTGCCGCCGAATGGCAGGCACAAGGCGAGAAAATTGATCCGCGCAGCCTGCCGCTCTGCGGCTTTGCCAACGCTGCCATTGATCGGGTCGCAGCAGACCACGCCGGTTTTGCCAAGCGGCTGGCGACCTATGCCGAATCCGAACTCATCGCCTATCGCGCCGATGGCCCGGCCTCGCTGCTGGCGGCGCAGGCAACGGCCTGGGACCCATGGGTGGAATGGCTCGCCCGCCGTTACGACGTGGGGCTGACCATCACCACCGGCATCATGTATGTCGCCCAGCCGCCGGCGACGCTGACGCGCCTGCACACGGCCTTTGCCGCCTTCACACCGTTCCAACTGGCGCCATTGGATCCAATCGTGACCATCACCGGCTCGGCTGTGCTGGCGCTGGCGGTGGCGGAAGGCGAGATCGAGGCGCAAGCCGCCTATGACATCGCCCATGTCGATGCGCTTTGGCAGGAACAGCAATGGGGCCGCGATCCGCTGGCGGAAAAGGCCGAAGCAGAGCGCCGCGCTGATCTCGATGCGGCGATCCGCTGCCTGCAGCTCTTGGCAGTGTGAAAACAACGCACTTGCCCCGAGCATCGCAATTGCTAGGGGAGACACCAAGGGAGTGCACACCCATGCTGAAGCAACTGGAAGAACTGGAACGCCGCCGTGACGCCGCCCGCATGGGTGGTGGGGAAAAGCGCATCGAGGCCCAGCACAAGAAGGGCCGGCTGACGGCGCGTGAACGGCTGGATATCCTGCTGGATCCCGGCAGCTTCGAAGAGCTCGACATGTATGTGGAGCACAACTGCACCGAATTCGGCATGGCCGAACAGAAGATCCCTGGTGACGGCGTCGTGACCGGCAGCGGCACCATCAATGGCCGGCTCGTCTATGTCTTCTCGCAGGATTTTACCGTTTTCGGCGGTTCCTTGTCTGAACGCCACGCCCAGAAGATCTGCAAGATCATGGACACCGCCATGAAGGTCGGCGCGCCGGTGATTGGCCTCAACGATTCGGGCGGGGCCCGCATCCAGGAAGGCGTCGCCAGCCTTGGTGGCTATGCCGAAGTGTTTCAGCGCAACGTGCTGGCGTCGGGCGTGGTGCCGCAGATTTCGCTGATCATGGGGCCCTGTGCGGGCGGCGCGGTCTACTCACCCGCCATGACCGACTTCATCTTCATGGTGAAGGATTCGAGCTACATGTTCGTCACCGGCCCGGACGTGGTGAAAACCGTGACGAACGAAGTGGTGACCCAGGAAGAACTGGGCGGCGCCATCACCCACAGCACCAAATCCGGCGTCGCCGATCTGGCGCTGGAAGATGATATCGATGCACTGCTGCGCACGCGGATGTTCTTCGATTTCCTGCCCTTGAACAACCGCGAGGATGCGCCGTTCCGGCCCACCAGCGACGATCCGCTGCGCATCGATCACAGCCTCGACACGCTGATCCCGGCCAGCGCCGCCAAGCCTTATGACATGCACGAGCTGATCCAGAAGGTCGCCGACGATGGCGAATTCTTCGAGCTGCAGCCCGGCCATGCCGGCAATATCCTGATCGGCTTTGCGCGCATCGAAGGCCACACGGTCGGTATTGTTGCCAACCAGCCGACGGTGCTGGCCGGCTGCCTCGACATCAACGCCAGCAAGAAGGCCGGCCGCTTCGTGCGTTTTTGCGATGCCTTCAACATACCGATCGTGACGTTCGTGGATGTGCCCGGCTTCCTGCCCGGCGTGGCGCAGGAATATGGCGGCATCATCAAGCATGGCGCCAAACTGCTGTTCGCCTATGCCGAAGCCACCGTGCCGAAAATCACCGTCATCACCCGCAAGGCCTATGGCGGCGCCTATGACGTGATGGCGTCAAAGCATCTGCGCGGCGACTTGAACTATGCCTGGCCCACCGCCGAAATCGCCGTGATGGGCGCCAAGGGCGCCGTGGAAATCATCTTCCGCCAGGATATCGGCGACAAGGACAAGATCGCCGCGCGCACCGCCGAATATGAAGCCCGCTTCGCCAATCCGTTCGTGGCGGCATCCATGGGCTTCATCGATGAAGTGATCATGCCGCATGCGACGCGGCGGCGGATTGCCACGGGCCTGCGGAAACTGCGTAATAAGACGCTCGAGAACCCGTGGAAAAAGCACGACAATATCCCGTTGTAAGCGGGACGTGATGCCCGAAACCTATCTCGTCTGGAAATTCCTGCACATCACCGGTGTCGTGATGCTGATGGGCAACATCACCGTCACGGCGATCTGGAAGTATTTCGCCGATCGCGACGGCCGCGGCCCGGTGCTGCAGTTCGCCCAGAAACTCATCACCTACACAGATTGGTCGATGACGGTGTGGGGCGTGGTGCTGACCATGGTTGGCGGCTATGGCCTTGCCATTCAAGGCCAATTTGATCTTGTCAGCGGCTGGTTGCTGTGGGCGCAAGTCTGTTTCGTGGCGGCCGGGCTGATCTGGATGGGGCTGATCGTGCCGATCCAGATCAAGAGCGCGCGGATGGCGCGCCAGTTCGACGATGGCCCGGTACCCGATGCCTACAAGGCCTTGTCAAAACGATGGATTTTCTGGGGACTCATCTCCACCGTGCCACTGGTGACGGCGCTGTGGCTGATGATTGCCCGGCCCGCCTGAGCGCCAATGTGACGGCTCAGTTGCAGAAAAAAGACTTTTAAATGACAGTTTCGTGACATTCTTGTTGCATTGACATGACATTGCCCGCATCATCCTCTCATCAAGTGTTTTGGGAGGTACATGATGCGCATCACGATAGCTCTTCTCGCCGCCGCAACGCTGGCGATGCCGGCCCTGGCCGCAGAAACCGGTTATGAGCAGTGGCAGGTGAAGGTGCAGACTGCGGATCTTGATCTGTCGTCGGCCACTGGCCAGCGCGCGCTGGACAAGCGCCTGTCGCAAGCGATGACGCGCCTGTGTGGCGCGCCCGTGCTGTTCACCCGCGATGAACTGGCCGATCTCGACGCCTGCCGCGCCGACGCTATGAAAATTGCGGCGCCGCAGATTGATGCGGCCCGCGCCCAGCGTGCCGTGACGGTCGCCGCCAACCGCTAACGGGCATTCAAGCCTGAACCCGAAAGGGCCGGTGCTCACGCGCCGGCCCTTTTGCATTCACCGGGTTGGCGACAGGCCTTCAAACTGAACCACGTCACCGGTCAGGGCGGCAAAGGCGGCAGCGATGGTGGCAAAGAACAAACGCATGGAAAATTCCGGAAATCAGAGGAGTGGTCGGCGCCGCTGCAGGGGATCAGCAGCGCCGGCCGGGGTATGAACGATGAATGCAGCCTGTGGGGGGATCGGCTGCCCGGGGAAAGGGGACCATCTGTCACGCCCGCCTGCCTGTGCTGATGCACCGCACCTGACGCAAAGCCCAACAAGTCGTGCCTGCTAGGGTCATCGCCAAAATCGATATGTTGCATGGTGGCCCCGCCCCGCTATGGAGCAATCATACGAGCAGACGGGAGCCACACGCCTTGTTCACGAAAATCCTGATTGCCAACCGCGGTGAGATTGCCTGCCGCGTGATCCGTACGGCCCGCGCGATGGGCATCAAGACAGTGGCCGTCTATTCCGATGCCGATGCCCAGGCCCTGCATGTGCGCGAAGCCGATGAGGCCGTGCACATCGGCGCGGCGCCAGCTGCCGAATCCTATCTGATCGCCGACAAGATCATCGCCGCCTGCAAGGCGACGGGCGCTGAAGCCGTTCACCCCGGCTATGGCTTCCTGTCGGAACGCGCCGGCTTCGTTGAGGCGCTGAGCGCGGCCGGGATCGCCTTCATCGGCCCACCGGCCCCCGCCATCGCCGCCATGGGTGACAAGATCGAATCCAAGCGCCGCGCCAAGGCGGCGGGCGTCAGCGTCGTCCCCGGCTTTGTCGGTGAAATCACCGGCACCGAACACGCGGTCGAAATCGCCGCTGGCATCGGCTATCCGGTGATGATGAAGGCTTCGGCTGGCGGCGGCGGCAAGGGCATGCGCCTGGCGTGGAGCGAAGCCGACGTGCGCGAAGGCTTTGACAGCGTCCGCCGCGAAGCATTGGCCAGCTTTGGTGATGACCGCGTGTTCATCGAGAAGTTCGTCGAACAGCCGCGCCACATCGAAATCCAGCTGATCGGCGATCAACAGGGCAACATCCTCTATCTGAACGAGCGCGACTGTTCGATCCAGCGCCGTCACCAGAAGGTGGTGGAAGAAGCCCCATCTCCGTTCGTCACGCCGGAAATGCGCAAGGCGATGGGGGAGCAGGCCGTCGCCCTGGCCCGCAACGTCGGCTATTTCAGCGCCGGCACGGTGGAATTCATCGCAGGCGCCGATCGCAGCTTCTACTTCCTTGAAATGAATACCCGCTTGCAGGTGGAACACCCGGTGACCGAGTGCATCACCGGCCTGGACCTGGTCGAACTGATGATCCGCGTCGCCGCCGGCGAGCCGCTGCCGCTGACGCAGGAGCAGGTGCAACTGAACGGCCACGCCATCGAAACCCGCGTTTATGCCGAAGACCCGTATCGCGGCTTCCTGCCCTCCATCGGCCGCCTGTCGCGCTGCCAGCCGCCCGAAGCCGGCCCGGACGAGGAAGGTCGCCTGATCCGCATCGATACCGGCGTGGTGGAAGGCGCGGAAATCAGCATGTTCTACGATCCGATGATCGCCAAGCTGATCACCTGGGGGCCGACCCGCGCCGATGCCATCGCCGCGCAAGCCGATGCGCTTGATTCCTATCTGATCAAAGGGATCAACCACAATATCGATTTCCTGGCCGCCATCATGCAGCATGATCGGTTCAAGGCTGGCAGCAATGTCACCACCGGCTTCATTGCCGAGGAATATCCCGAAGGCTTCCACGGCGCGCCGGTAGCGCCCGAAACCCGCGATGCGCTCGTGGCCGCGGCCGCCATCATCCACGCCGAAACCGTGGCGCGCGAACAGTTGATCGACGGGCAACTTTCCGGAGACGGCGCCATCTATGGCATCAACTGGGTGGTCGATCTCGATGGCGAGCAGGTGCCGGTGGAAGTCACTGGCGAGGCTGGCAGCCACGAAATCTTCATCGATGGCCGCGATCTGATCGTGCAGTCCGGCTGGCGCGTGGGTGACAGCCTGTTCACCGGCACCATCAACGGCAACGCCATCGCCATCAGCGTTGCAAGGAAGGGCAGCTTCACGCTGCTCACCACCCGCGGTGCGGCCCACAAGGCCCGCGTTCTTACCCCGCGCGCCGCTGAACTCGCCCGCCACATGATCGCCAAGGTGCCGCCGGACATGAGCAAATATCTGCTCTGCCCGATGCCCGGCCTGGTGGTTTCCATCGCGGTTGCCGAAGGCGACAAGGTGGAAGCCGGCCAGCAGCTCGCCACCGTGGAAGCCATGAAGATGGAAAACATCCTGCGCGCCGAAAAATCCGGCGTGGTGGCGAAACTGCTGGCCAAGGCCGGCGATTCACTGGCGGTGGATGCGGTGATCATGGAATTTGAAGGCTAGAAGGCCCTTCACTTCGCTTCCGCGGTCTCCTGCACCTCTTTCGGCGGCCCTTCTTCAAGCCGCTTCACGAACGCCGCAGCGTCGCCGGCCAGCGCTGCCTCGCGCAAGCTGCGGGCAAGAGCCGCATAACCGTCACCGTGCGGCGCGAAGGCCACTGTTTCCAGAACCTTGGCGGCGTCCGCCATGCGGCCCTTGCGCACCAGCACGGTCGCCATGTCGATCACGATGCCCGACGCTTGCGGTGCCAGTTCCCACATTCTCTGCACCACGTTGAACAAATTGTCGTCCACCGGGCCGCGTTCGATATCGCTGGTGTGCACGTACAGATGCAGGGCCCGCCAGTCCGCCGGTGCGGCCTTCGCGGCCCGCACCAGCAGGCGCCGCGCCTCACCGCGATTGGCGCGCGCGTCGGCTGCGGGCAGGGCTTCGGCCTTCAGGCGCAGCAGATCGGAATCGCCGGGCGAGGCGGCCAGCAGGCCATCGAGCAAGCTGCTCGCCCGCGCCTTGTCCCCCCAGTACATCTCGGCCAGCGCTAATGTGCGGGTTGCCAGCACGTCGCCCTGGTGGCGCGCGGTGGCACCCCGCACCCGGGCCAGCGCCGCCTTGGGATCCGGCGCCTCGCCGCCTCTGTTGTCCAGCCAGGCGTAAAGCATGATCACATCGCCCGCCGATGCCGACAGATCGCGCACGGTCACCATTGCGGCTTCCGGCCCCTTGCGGGTGAGCCGGCTGAAGGTCATCCGGCTCATATAGGCCTTCAGCGGGCCATTGAGTTCCCGCGGCTCGGGCAGCACGTTCGCCTTGAACGCGCTGAGCGGATCAGTGCCGCCGGCGACGGCCCGAAGATAGGCGTTCAGCTTTTCCGACATACCCGGCGCACGGAACATGTAATGGGTCAGCAGCCAGCTTTGGGCATAGAACATCAACACGTCTGCCGATCGCAGTTTTGCCGTTTCCCGCCCGATCACCCGATCCCAGTTCAGCCATTGCTGGCTGGGCGAATAGGCGCGGCCGGCATCGAACAGGCCGAAATCAACCCGCGTCGGGAAGAAGGTTGCGGTCATGAAATATTCGGCAAAGCCTTCCACATACCAGGCCGGATAGCTTTGCCCGGTGGAGGCAAACATGTGGTGGTGGGCATATTCGTGCAGCAGCACCTTCTGGCCGAATTCCCCCTTGGTGGCGAACGCCACGATGCCGCGATCGCCGGCATTGTAGAACCCGGCGACATCCGGACCGACCTTGCCGAACGGCACGGCACTGGAAATCGTATCGACGATATAGATATCCAGTTTCGGCGCCGCTTCATCCACCTGGGCCGTGGTGAACTTGCCCAGCAGGGCGCGATAATCTTCCAGCAATTCCACCCGCCGCCGCAGATCAGCGGCCGACATGTCGGCATACACCCGGAAATGCGCCGATTCCGCCACCCGCCGCGCCGCCGCACCGGGGGAGGCCACCACAAGACCAATCAACAGGAACAGCAGCGCACGCATCAGGCCAGCATCACAACAATGTGGCAGCCGTCAACAATTGCCGAAGAGAATTTTTCGTTAACCTTTCTCCCTTATGAATCCGTTTTGGATCTGTTGCATTCGGATTGGGTCGAACGTGATTTCCTTGCGCCATCTTGCTTGCCTTGCGGCAGGCGTCTTTTCTCTTGCGCCGGCTCCCGGGTCGGCCAAGGTCATCCTGTCATCCGGCCCCGTCTCTCCGCTGCCCTCAGAAATGGGCGCCCGCGCGCGTTGGGGCGGCACCGGGTTTGAAGCGGTGATGCTCGATGCCAGCACCCAGGTGGTGGGCACGACGCTGAACCCCGTTGGTTCCCCGGTGTGGCAACTCGGCCAGCCGCACGCGTTTCGCCTGTTCTGGGAATGGTTCAGCGGCACACTAACCTGGCAAATCGATTTCGATTGCAACGGCAGCTTTGGCGCCGGTGAAACTGCCAGCCTCACCCGGGTGGCGCGGATCGGCACCACCTTCGACTATATCCTGCTCACCGCCGACAGCCGCACGGCCGGCGCGAACAGCAACGCCATCGACATCAACAATTTTCGCATCAATGGCACCAATCTGGGCAACTTCACGGCTGACAGCAGCAGCCCCAACATTGGCCAATGGTTCGAACCGGCCAGCCCAGGTCCGCGCTTCCGTTCAATCGAGATCTTGGGCGACATGGTCTACCGCAACACCGGTGGCAATGGCGCTTTCCAGGGCGAACGGCCGCGCATGCAGCTGCAATTCTTTGGCCCGGAACCAGTTCCGGAACCGGCAAGCTGGGTAATGCTGGTGGCCGGCTTTGGCGCCGTGGGGGCCGCCCTGCGCCGCCGCCGGACGGTGGCAGCCGCCTGAACCCTTACGCCAGCAGCGGTGCCAACGCGCCTTCGTGCCTGAGCAGCCAAGCCTTGCGCTCCACCCCGCCGGCATAGCCCGTCAGCGCGCCGCCGGAACCGATCACGCGGTGGCAGGGCACGACGATGCCAATGGGATTGGCACCGTTGGCCAGACCAATGGCGCGGCTGGCGGTGGGTTGGCCGATGGCGGCCGCAAGCTGGCCATAGCTGCGGGTTTCGCCGGCTGGAATCTGGCGCAGCGCGGCCCATACGCGGCGCTGGAATTCGCTGCCGATACGGGCGACTGGCAGGCCATCGAGCGCGGTGACTGTGCCGGCGAAATAGGCAGCGAGCGCCCCCGTCAATTCCGCTGGTGTTTCACCGGGTGTCAGCATCGCTTGCGGGTGGTGGCGCGCGAACAGCCGGTGCAGGCGCGCTTCGAAATCCGCGAAGTCGAGCGCATGCAGCGTGCCATCGGCGGCAGTGACGGCGAGGAGATCGCCCAGCGGGCTGGGCAGGCGGGAGAGAGTGTGGCTCATTCCCCTTTCCTACCGGCGTTCACGATGCTGCGCTGGCGGAAATCCGCCATCATGTCCGGCAGCTGATCCCGCCGGCATTGTTCACCCCGCATTCGGCGCGCTGATCACCCATGGCAAAGCGCACCAGCAAAGCGCCGGCGTTGGACTGGCGGATCACGTCGGCCACCGATCGCACCGGCTGGCCGCCCACGCTTTCCAGCAGGGCGCCGGGGCGCAGGAAACGCAGGGCAGGTGCGTTGGCTTCGATCGCCACCACCACCACGCCCTGTTCGGGCAGGCCGGCGCCGAGTTCCTGGGCATAGGCCGGCGAAAGATTGGCGACCGTCACGCCGTTGAGGATGGAGCGGCCGGCCAGCCGCGTGATGCTGCGCGGCGGATTTTCCGGCGGCGGCGCCAGCGTTACAGGCACCTGCCGTTCCGCACCATCACGCCACAGCCGCATGTTCAGCGTGGTGCCAACGCCTTCGGTGGCCAGCGAATAACGCAGCTGCCCGCCATTGGCGACTTCCTTGCCGTCCACGCTTTTCAGCACGTCGCCAGCCTTCACGCCGGCCTTGGCGCCGGGGCTGCCGGGCACAACGCCGGTCACCAGCAGGCCGCCGGGGCGATCAAGGCCAAGCTGCTTGGCGGTATCGGCGGTGAGCGCCTCGCCCTCTACCCCGATCCAGCCGGAAACCAGCTTGCCCTTGTCGGCCGCATTCAGGAACACGCGCACCATCTTGGAGGGGATGGCAAAACCGATGCCGTTGGAGCCGCCGCCGCGGCTGAAGATGGCCGTGGGCACGCCGATCAGCCGGCCTTGCGAATCCAGCAGTGCGCCGCCCGAATTGCCGGGATTGATGGCCGCATCAGTCTGGATGAAGAACTGCCAATCGGAAACACCGATGCCGGTGCGGGCCAGCGCCGAAACGATGCCGGTCGTCACCGTCTGGCCAACGCCAAACGGGTTGCCGATGGCCACCGTGACGTCACCCACTTCCACCCGGTCACTATCGGCCATGCGGATCACCGGCAGCACCGCGCCTTCGGTTTCCACCTTCAGCAGCGCGAGATCGAGCCGTGGATCGGCAAAGAGAATCTTGGCCTTGAACTCGCGCCGATCGGCCAGGGCGACCAGGATCTGGTCTGCCCCTTCCACCACGTGGTTGTTGGTGATGATCAGGCCATCGGCGCCAACGATCACGCCCGATCCCAGCGATTGCGACACGCGCGGCTGCACCGGGGCGCCACCGAAGAAGCGCTGAATGAATTCCTCGTTCATGCTGCGCGGCCGGCGATCCACCGTGGCGGTGTAGATGTTGACGACAGCGGGCGCGGCGGATTTCACCACCGGCGCGAAGCTGAGGGCCACCTGGCCGGATTGCGGCACGGCGCGCGCCACGTCGGTCGTGTCCATCGGCGGAATCTGCGCCGCGACATGGCCAGTGTCCGACAGCTGGGCGATGCCCACCGCCAGCCCGACGCCCGCCGCCGCGCCCAAAAGCACGCCGCCCGCCAATTTCAGCCTGTCCACCATTAGAGCGAATATCCTGTTCATAATGCCGAGATTGCTGCGCGAAGTTTAAGCAGCCATGAATATGGGGAGCGATTTGGCTTTGCGAAGGGGCACATGATGAAACTCTGGCACTGCCACGATGCGCGCAGCTTCCGGCCGCTGTGGGCGCTGGAAGAACTGGGCCTGCCCTATGAGCTGGTGCTGCTGCCCTTCCCGCCGCGCTGGATGGAGCCGAGCTTTCTTGAGTTGAACCCGCTCGGCACCATTCCCTTCTTCACCGATGGTGACGTGAGGATGACCGAAAGCGCCGCCATCTGCCAATATCTGGCCGACAAGGTAGGCGCCTTGCGGGTGCTGCCCGGCGATCCGCGTTACGGCGACTACCTGAATTTCCTGCACCAGTCCGACGCGACGCTCACCTTCCCGCAGACGCTGGTGCTGCGTTACACGCTTCTGGAAAAGCCGGAAAACCGCAATCCCAAGGTGGCGAGCGACTATCGCCGCTGGTTCATCGCCCGCACCATCTGGGCCGAACGCGCACTGGCTGATGGCCGGCCGTGGCTGTGCGGCGACGAATTCACCGTCGCCGATATCGCCGTCGCCTATGCGCTGCTGCTGGCGGGCAATCTCGGCCACCTCGGCGAGATTGGCCCGCATCTGCTGTCATACTGGGAACGGTGTCAGGCGCGGGATGGCTTCCAGCGCGCCAAGGCAGCGCAGAAAGCCTAGGCCGCGCGCACCTCGATCACCTCATCCAGCCTGAGCGGGCGATAGAGGTGCGGGAACAATTGCCCGCCGCGGCTTTCTTCCCACTTCAGCGCCTCACCCAGCGCATCGGCATCCAGCGTCAGCGCCACCACGCCCGTATCGCCGGCGAACCATTTCGCCAGCGTGCCGGGCGCCTGTTCGGGCGTGGAGATGTGAATATAGCCATCACGCAGATCATCAGCCGATCCGGCAAACACGCGCGTTTCCTGAAACTGTGCCCATTCATCGGCGCGCAACAGCTTGATGATCGGTGTCATTTCACCTCACGCACGGCTACTTTCAGCGTGCACAGATCCGCCGCGCCTGCCTGACGCACGAAGAAACCGGTGCGGTTAGCCCGCGCCTGCACCACCTGGGCAAAGCTGGGGCTGGCCGTGTCCATCATCTGCCACTTGGGGAAGCCGGGGATCTGGCTGGCCAGCCGCACGCGGGTGATCCTGGTGCGCTGGCGCTCATCCTTGTAGAAGCCCAGCGCTTCGGTGCCGCGCGGCAGGGCGGCGTGCGGCTCGATGCCGGCCAGCACGCGGCCCACGTTGGCGATATTGCGATCCAGATGGCGCGGGCCATGCCCGATCACGGCATAGAGTTCAGCGCCGTCGCCGGTATCCGGCGGCATGTCGCGGCCCACGCCCACCGTGCCATAGCAGTGCGCCAGCCACACCGTGCCGGTGCTGGTATCGCGCGCTGCCTGCCAGCCCGACACGAAACCGGCTTCGGCATAGCTGTCCTTGAAGGGCGACGGGGTGAAGGCGACATCGGCCAGCGGGCGCTCATACTCCGCCGGCAGCCGTTCCGGCCGCACGCGCTGTTCGCGCACATCGGGCGGCTGGCTCACCGGTTCCTTGCCGCTCTCCGGCCTGGCGGCCCATTGCACGACATAATTGTCCTGCACGCGAACAATGCGGCCATCATCGAACCGCCCGGCGCGCACCAGCTTCTGGATGGCCGCCACGTGCTGCGGCGCGAATTGCGGCGCCAGCTGGATCACCATCCGGCCGGCGGCGCTGTCCATCACCATGATGTGATCGGGGTTGATGTCGAGCCAATGCGCGCCCGGTGCGTTGGCGGCAATATCATCGGCGGACGTGTTGACCAGAGACGGCGGCGGCGCCTGGGCCAGCAGCAGCGGAGCGGCGAGGAGGAGCAGCTTCTTCATCAGGCGTCCTCCGCCTGAAAGTCCAGCGCCAGGCCGTTGATGCAGTGGCGCAGGCCTGTCGGCGGCGGCCCATCGGGGAACACATGGCCCAGATGCCCGCCGCAGCCGGCGCAATGCACCTCAGTGCGCACCATGCCGTGGCTCACGTCGGTCTTCGTGCCAACCGCACCTTCGGCCGCATCGTAAAAGCTCGGCCAGCCGGAACCGGAGTTGTACTTGGTGCTGCTGTGATAGAGCAGCGCGCCGCAGCCGGCGCAATGATAGTCGCCGGCACGCTTTTCATCGTTCAGCGGCGAGGTGAACGGCCGTTCGGTGGCATGTTCGAACAGCACGGCGCGGGCTTCAGGGCTAAGGCAGCTCATCACACTCTCCAACGGGCAAGGGCATCGATTGCGCCTTGCAGGATATAGCTCGCCGCCAGCCTGTCCACCCGCTCCGAACGCCGGGCGCGCGACAAATCCTCGGCGATCATGGCGCGCTCCACCGCCGCGGTGGACCAACGTTCATCCCACAGCAGCAGCGGCAGGCCGAGCACAGCGACATTGCGCGCAAACGCCCGAACGGATTGGGTGCGCGAACTGTCGGTCCCGTCCATGTTCAAGGGCAGGCCGATCACCAGGCCCACCAGCCGTTCCTTGCCCACCCAGGCCTTCAGTTCCGCCAGATCGGCGGCGAACTTGGTGCGCGCGATAGTGTGGGCCGGGCTGGCGAAACTCCAGCTGGCATCGCAGGTCGCCAGCCCGATGGTCTTGGTGCCCACGTCCAGCCCGCCCAGCCGGCCGGCATCGGGCAGCACGGCCGCATAATCCGGCGCAGAAGCCGTGATCAGCGTTCCGCTTTCCACGCCGCCACCCGCGCCGCTGCATCCAGGCGCACGGCCTGCCAGAACAGCGGATAATCGAACACGTGGAAATTATTGCCCGGCAGCACGAACGCCGGATAGCCGCTCGGTGCTTCACCGATCAGCAACAGCCCGCGGGGATCGCATCGCGCCGGTACGCCCGGCGTCACCAGCTTGCCGGCGGTAAGTGTCGCCGAAGGCACCAAGCTGCCGGGGTTGGCGCTGGCGGGGGCGGCGTCGCCGATGCTGCCCGTCAACGGATTGCTGCACAGCATCGCCGTGCCAGCGCGCGGGATACCCGCCAGGCCGGTGCCACCATAATAGACATCAAGGATCGCCGACGCGTCAGCCGGCTCGGCAAAGCTCTGCCAGCTCAGCAGGCAGCGCGCCTGATCGCGCCGTTCGCAGGCCCGCAGGCCAAGCGCCGGCAGATCGGCGCTCACCGACACCGGCCAGCCCACCGCATAGGCTGCCACAACGCGGGCGGCGAGCGGCGTGCCCGCCACCTCTTCCTTCAGAAGGCGCAACAGGTGCAGCGCACCCTGGCTGTGGCCGGCAAGGATGATCGGCCCGCCCGGCGGCTGCGCTGAAAGGAAACGCGCGAAAGCCGCCTTCACATCGGCATAGGCCAGCTGCTGGGCGGCCTGGGCAAAGCGCCGCGTTTCGGGCGTGTTGGCAAGGAAGCTGCCCAGCACTGCCTGGCGGTAATGCGGCGCCCACAGCGGGCCGGCCGCCGCCAGCGCGCTGGCTTCGGTGCGCAGGAAACCGGCCAGCCGCAGCGCCGTTGCCGTATCGCTGGAACGGCCGTTCCACTGCGAATTGCCAAAGGCGGCGGTGGGCGGAATGAAGAACACCGGCACATCGCCCCTGGCCATGGCAGGCGCGCCTTCTGGCAGGAACGCCGTGGGATCATCGGCCCCATCCTTCAGGCCGCCCGGCCGCGCCGCCCAACTGGCAGGATCACCATAATCATAGGGCGTGCCGGCTGCGGCGGCTTCGAACGCGCCACCCGGCACCAGCGCCGCGCTGAGCAGGCGATTGCCGGCCAGCCGCCAGGCAAAGGCGGCCACAATGACAAGGATGATGGCAATCGCCACCAGCCACAGGAACAGCCGCGGTAGCCGCGCCGGTCGTTCCACGCGCGCCGGCTTTGCCGTTGGCGCGGCGATATTGGCCTGTTCGTTTTCTTCCGTCATTCGTTCAGACAAGTCGCCAGCCTCGTGGTGATGGTCGGCTGGTGCCTAGCAGCGGTCGTCATGCACTGCGAAGAAAATCATGTCGCTGCCCGTCGAACCGCTTGAGTTTTTTGTAATGAGCGGCATAAAGTCACAGCCATGAGCAATATCCTCTGCGTTGAAGACGATGCCACCATGGCCGATCATATCGCGCAGGGTCTGCGCGAGGCTGGCTATCTTGTTGATATTGCCGGCACTGGAACGTTGGGCCTCGAACTGGCGATGGCCGGGCACTATGCCGCCATCGTGCTGGATCGCATGCTGCCCGAACTCGATGGTCTCACTGTGCTGTCCCGCCTGCGCGAAGCCGGCAACCGCACGCCGGTGGTGGTGCTCTCCGCGTTGGCCAGCCTGGATGAACGGGTAAAGGGTCTGCGCGCCGGTTCTGACGATTATCTCACCAAGCCGTTTGAATTGCCGGAATTGCTTGCCCGTCTTGAAGCTGTGCAGCGCCGCGCCCTGCCATCGGGCGAAATCACCCGGCTGGTGGAAGGCGAGTTGGAGCTTGATCTGCTCGCCCGCCGTGTCACCTGGACGGGCAAGCGCATCGATCTGCAACCGCGCGAATTCCGCCTGCTGGAATATCTGGTCCGCCACCGTGGCCAGGTCGTCACCCGTTCCATGCTGCTGGAAGGCGTGTGGGATTATCATTTCGATCCCGGCACCAACGTGATCGACGTGCATGTCAGCCGCCTGCGCAAGAAGCTGGATGAAGGTGGCGCCGGCAATATCGTGCAGACCGTGCGCGGCACCGGCTACCGGGTCGGCGGCGAAACGGTCACGGCCTGACGGAGCGGTTGCCGACCAGCTTGGGTTATCGGCACGGAGACGGATTTGATGCACGGCAAGAAGCGAGGCGGGCGCGATGTCTCTGGCATCGCAACCAACGAGCGACGCAGCCGTGCGCCAAATTCGCCCCGCCCCGAAGGGGTCGCCCCACTTGGGGCGATGACGATGGCGCAAGCTGGTCGGGAGCCGCTCTAATGCCCCGGGCGGGGCTGTCTTCGTGGAAACCGTCGGGCTTCCGGTTGCTGGTCAGCGGCCTGATCCCGCGCACCACCACGGCGCGGATCAGCTTGATGCTGTTCCTGGTCATCCTGGCCGGATCGGCGCTGCTGCTGATCCTGCTGGAACGTGCGACCCAGACCCAGCTCGACCGCGAAGCGCAGGCCCGCATCACCGCCATTGCCGAGACGGCCGAACGGACCTGGCGCCGCAATGGCATCGAGGCTGCTGTCGCTATTCTCGATGGCGAACTGGCGGTGCCGGGCCCGGTCATCATCCACCTCGCTGCCAGCGATGGCAGCCTGCTGCTCGGCAATCTGGCCCGCTGGCCGGCCAATGTGCCCAACGATCGGCGCTATTACCGCGTGCCGGCCATGCACGCCGAACATGGCGACATTGAACCCTATATGGTGACGGCGCGGCCCATGCCTGATGGCTATCGCCTGCTGGTCGGCCGCAGCCTGGAAGCCGAAGTGCAGTTGCAGTCCACGCTCACCACGCTGCTGGCCGTGGCGCTACCCGTGGCGGCACTGTTGGCCTGGCTCACCAGCAAGCTGGTGGTCTCCATCATCACCGATCGGGCGCGCGGCATTGCCGATGTGGTGGGCGAGGTCACCGCCGGCAAACTCCATGCCCGGGTCGATCTGCCGCCCGGCCCGCCCGCCGATGCTTTTGATTCCATGGGCCAGGCCTTCAACGTCATGCTGGCGCGGGTGGAATCGGTGCTGGATGAGCTGCGTGCCGTCACCGATGGGCTTGCGCATGATCTGCGCTCGCCGCTCACACGGCTGAAAGCCCGCATCGACAAGCTGCAACAGGGCAGCGTGATCGATGCCGCCGATTTGGAAGCGGTATCGGCCGAAGCGGAATCGCTGCTCGGCATGCTCGATACCAGCCTGGAAATCACCCGCGCCGAAGCCGGCATCGGCCGCGACCGCTTTGAAGTGGTGGACCTGTCACAGATGGTGGCCGATCTGGCCGATATGTATGGGCCGCTGGCCGAAGACGCCGGCGTGGAACTGGCGGTACAGCCCGGCCTCACCAGCGTGACAGCGCTGGCCCACCGCCAGTTGCTGGGCCGGGCGCTGGCCAATCTGATCGACAATGCCCTGCGCTATGGCGCCACCGGCAAGCGCATCGAACTGGCCGCCGAACGCCATGATGGCGGCGCCCGGCTGGTGGTGGGCGATCACGGCCCCGGCATTCCCACGGCCCAGCGGCGCAAGGCCCTGCGCCGCTTTGGCCGGCTCGATGCGGCGCGCGGCCGGCAGGGCCAGCGGCTACAGGGCGCTGGCCTTGGCCTGTCGCTGGCCGCCGCCGTCGCCCGCCTGCACGGCGGCACCCTCACCCTGGCCGACAACAAGCCCGGCCTGCAGGTGGCGATCGATCTGCCAGCCGTGCCGGCGGCCGAGTAAGGCTCAGCCGGCGACCACCAGCCCGTGCCGCTTCTTGCCGGCGCTCACCTTCTGCCCCGGCGCCACCAGCGCAGTATCGCTGCCCACCGCTTCACCATCGATACGAGCGCCGCCCTGCGCCACCAGCTTGCGCGCTTCGTTCTTCGATGCAGCAAAGCCCAGCCCGATCAGCGCATCGACGATGCTCACCGGACCGCTCACCGCGAACTGCGGCAGATCCTCACCCGCGCCACCTTCGGCAAAGGTGGTGTGCGCCGTCTCAGCAGCGGCTTCCGCCGCCTCCCGGCCCCGGCACAGCGCAGTGGCTTCGGTGGCCAGCACTTCCTTGGCCGTATTGATCTCCGCGCCCTCCAGCGCCTCCAGCCGGGCGATCTCGTCCAGCGGCAGATCGGTGAACAGCCGCAGGAACTTGCCGACATCGGCATCATGCGTGTTGCGCCAGAACTGCCAGTAATCGAAATGCGGCAGCTGATCCTCGTGCAGCCACACCGCGCCCTTGGCCGTCTTGCCCATCTTGGCGCCATCGGCCCGCGTGATCAGCGGCGTCGTCAGGCCAAAGGCATCCTTCGCATCCACCCGGCGGATGAGATCGGTGCCGTTGACGATATTGCCCCACTGGTCGCTGCCGCCCATCTGCAGCGTGCAGCCAAACCGCCGGTTCAGCTCCAGATAATCATAGGCCTGGAAAATCATGTAGTTGAACTCGATGAAGCTCAACGGCTGCTCCCGCTCCAGCCGCAACCGCACGCTGTCAAACGTCAGCATCCGGTTGATCGAGAAATGCCGGCCATAATCGCGCAAGAACGGCACCAGCTGCAGCCGCGACAGCCAATCATCATTGTTGACCATCACCGCATCGGTCGGCCCATCGCCAAAGCGCAAAAACCGCTCGAAAATCCGCTTGATGCTGGCCAGATTGGCGTTGATCAGCTCGTCCCCCAGCAACTGCCGCGCCTCATCCTTGCCCGACGGATCACCAATCTTGGTCGTCCCACCACCCATCAACACGATCGGCTTGTGCCCCGATTGCTGCAAATGCCGCAGCATCATGATCGAAACCAGATTGCCGATGTGCAAACTGGGCGCCGTGCAATCAAAGCCGACATAGGCCGTGATCGCCCTCTTGCCCGCCGCGCCATCCAACGCCGCAGCATCGGTGATCTGATGAATATAGCCGCGCGTTTCGAGACGGCGGAGAAAGTCGCTGCTGTAGGTCATGGTGGGGACGGCTTTACGGTGTGTGGCGCCGCTTGTCATGCCCCCACAAGCGCGGCCAGTTTTGACAGTTTTTCCGCATCTCGCCTGTTCTCACCGGCCCTTGTTTGCGGCCGAGGCCAAGGCCGATGGGTGCTGCGCCGGTCAAACCCATAGGCCGGGCTGTGGGACAGAACAGAGGCAGATGAGGAGAGCCTCCGGCGGCCCCTTCTCCTTTCCAGCGCCAGCCCCACCACGCACGGGTTTGACGCCGAGAACCGCCCTCCCCTTGCATCCCGCCGCCTTATCCCCCATCGGGCCCGGGGATGACATTTATCTATCTGTTTCTGGCGCTGGGGCTGGCGGTGGGCTTGAACCATCCGGCGTGGGCGTGGCGAGTGTTGGCGCAGGTGGGTGCGGCGGCGGCGTTGGGCATGATGGCCTGGTCGATCTGGCTGGCCAATGGCGATGGCATTTTTGCGGCGCAGGCGGCCGATGATGTGCGGCCGTTGCTGCTCAATATCATGGCGGTGATTGCGGTGCTGGCGGTCCTGCTGCTGCTGGCGCTGCTGCCGGCGCAGTGGCGGCGGTACGCGGAGCCGGTGCCGGACTGGAACCAGCGCCAGCGGTGGGGGCAGATCGCCCGCATCCTGCACTGGACGAGCGCCGTGCTGATGCTGGCCGCGCTGCCAATGGGACTGTTCGTGACGGTGCTTCGCCCTTCGCCGGAGCGCACGGATTTTCTTGCGGCGCACATCGGCATCGGCGTTGCGGTGTTCTTCCTGCTGCTGTTGCGCTGGGCGGCCCAGCGCGCTTCGCCTGGCCCGGCCAGCCCCAATGGCGCGGCAAAACTCAACAAATTGGCGCTGTATCTGTCGCTGGCCACGCTGCCGGTTTCCGGCCTGTTGCTGGCGGGGGCCACTGGCTGGTCGGTATTGGGGCTGCACCTGCCCGAAGCCCTGCCGATGCCGCCGGCCCGCGCGTTGCACATCTGGCTTTCCGGCCTGTTCGCCGCGGCGTTCGCGGCCCATGCCGGCGCGGTGCTGTGGCATCATTTTGCCCTGCGTGATCGCCAGCTCATTCGCCGCATGCTGCGCTAGAACAAACGGCGCACATGGTGCAATGATGGCGCCATGGCCATCCAGATTCGCACCAGCCTTGCCGAAACGGAGTTGACCGAGTTCACCCCGCACCGTCCCGCGCGCCCGGAGAAATCCGAAGGCGGCCGGCCGTTCGTGCTGAGCACCGAATATACGCCCGCCGGGGACCAGCCCGCCGCCATCGCCGAGCTGGTGGGCCAGGCCAATGAGGGCGAGCGCGATCAGGTGCTGCTGGGCGTGACGGGTTCGGGCAAGACCTTCACCATGGCCAAGGTGATCGAGGCGGTGCAGCGCCCGGCGCTGATCCTGGCGCCCAACAAGATCCTGGCCGCGCAATTATACGGCGAATTCAAGAGCTTCTTCCCCGACAACGCGGTGGAATATTTCGTTTCCTATTACGATTATTACCAGCCCGAAGCCTATGTGGCGCGCACCGATACCTACATCGAAAAGGAATCGAGCGTGAACGAGGCCATCGACCGGATGCGCCATTCCGCCACCCGTTCCCTGCTGGAGCGCGATGACGTGATCATCATTGCGTCGGTTTCCTGCATTTATGGCATCGGCTCGGTCGAGACCTATTCGGCGATGACCTTCTCCTTGAAGAAGGGCGGCTCGGCCGATCTGAAGGAGGTGGTGAGGAAGCTCGTCGCCATGCAGTACAAGCGCGGCGACCTCAGTTTCGCGCGCGGCAATTTCCGGGTGCGCGGCGACTCCCTGGAAATCTACCCCTCCCACTATGAAGACAGCGCCTGGCGCATCAGCTTCTTTGGCGACGAGATCGAGCAGATTTCCGAATTCGATCCGCTCACCGGCGAGACGGTGGCCAAGCTCGAGCAGATCAAGATTTACGCCAACAGCCACTATGTGACGCCCGGCCCGACCATGAAGCAGGCCGCCGACGCCATCCGCCACGAGCTGACCGAGCGGCTGAAGGAGCTGAACACCGAAGGCAAGTTGCTGGAAGCCCAGCGGCTGGAGCAGCGGACGAATTTTGATCTGGAAATGATCGCCGCCACCGGGGCGTGTGCGGGCATCGAGAATTACAGCCGCTTCCTCACCGGCCGCCTGCCCGGCGAACCGCCGCCCACGCTGTTTGAATATCTGCCGGAAAACGCCCTGCTTTTCATCGATGAAAGCCATGTGACGGTGCCGCAGATCGGCGCCATGGCCAAGGGCGATCACCGCCGCAAGGTGACGCTGGCCGAATATGGTTTCCGCCTGCCCAGCTGCATCGACAATCGCCCGCTGCGCTTTGCCGAATGGGAGGCGATGCGACCGCAGACGGTGTTCGTTTCCGCCACCCCCGGCCCGTGGGAAATGGACAAGACCGGCGGCGTGTTCACCGAACAGGTGATCCGCCCCACCGGCCTGATCGATCCGCCGGTGGAGATCAAACCGGTGGAAGATCAGGTGGAAGACCTGATCCAGGAGGCCAAGAAGGTCGCCGCCGCCGGCTATCGCACGCTCGTGACGACGCTGACCAAGCGCATGGCCGAGGATCTGACCGAGTTCCTGCACGAAGCCGGCCTGCGCGTGCGTTACATGCACAGCGACGTCGAAACGCTGGAGCGTATCGAGCTGATCCGCGACCTGCGCTTGGGCGTCTATGACGTGCTGGTCGGCATCAACCTGCTGCGCGAAGGGCTCGACATTCCCGAATGCGGGCTGGTTGCGATCCTGGATGCGGACAAGGAAGGATTTTTGCGCTCCGAAACGTCACTCATCCAGACCATCGGGCGGGCGGCGCGCAACGTGGAGGGCCGGGTGATCCTGTATGCCGATCGCATCACCGGATCGATGGCCCGCGCCATGATGGAAACCGATCGCCGCCGCGCCAAGCAGGAGGAATATAACCTCGAACACGGCATCACGCCGACCACCATCAAGCGCAACATCGGCGATGTGCTGGCCGATGTGTCGATGAAGGATGGCCTGGTCGTCGATACCGGCGACGACGAGACGCAGCATCTCGTTGGCCACAATTTGAAAGCCTATATCGCCGATCTTGAAGAGCAGATGAAGAAGGCTGCGTCTGACCTCGAATTCGAAACCGCCGCCGCCATCCGCGACCAGATTCGCCGGCTGGAAATGGACGAGTTGGGCCTGCCGCCGGATGCGCGCACCGCCGCCGCCAAGGGCCGCGCCACCGGCGGCGCGGCGGGCACGCGGACGACACGCTTTTCCAAGATGCAGAAGAAGGGTTTCAGCGCGAAACGGCGCGCGGCGGGGCGGTAGAACCACCCCTTGTCGTCACCCCGGCGAACGCCGCTTGGCCTGCAGCCATCACGGCAGCCGCCAGCGCCAGCCGCGACCGCCGCGCCACGGCTCGCACGCTACGCCATCGCCATCATAATCCAGTTCTGAACGGTAGGATGGCTCGTCGGCCCGCATGCTGCCGTAACCAGCCAGCCGCGCCTCGTTGCAGGATTTGAAGTTGCGGTAGGGCCGGTTCTCGGTTGATGGCGATTGCGTCACGAGCGCGATTTGCCATCTCGCGCGGAATATCAGTTCCTCGCGCTGCCAGTCTTTCAGCGTGAGCCACCAGCCGACCAGGCCGCCAACCATCAGGCCACAGCCAACCAGCATCCAGCGACCAAGATTTGGCCACTTCACCTTCATCTTCCAAAGCGTTCGTCGCAGCATCGCGCCAGGAAAACCCAGTCAGGCCAGCGCGTCAATCAGATCAAACACCCCACCCCGGCACGCAGGAACTCTGCCACCAGGCCGGGGTCGCGCTCGTCGGTCAGCTTGTTGGCGATCTCGCGGATGGACATGCGTTCAAAACGTTCGGCGCGCAGGCCGGTGAGTTCCTGCAGGCGGCGCAATTGGCCGATGGAGAGGCGTTCGCCCAGCCGGCCGCCCATGCACTGGGCTTGGCGCGGGGGCACGCCCAGTTCCGTCAGGTTGCTGGTGATGCGCTGCGCCGGCGTGGCGCAGGCGCCCAGCAACAGCGCGGCCATCAGTGCGGCAGATTTAGGCAGGGAGAGTTTTGCGGGCATCAGGCAATCGCCACCATGGGGTTTGCGGAGACAAGTGGTGTTCGTGATGATAGCCGCCGAAGTGAAAACAGGAGATTAATGAAATCAAGCCGCCAGCGCCAACACTGCGCGCCCGGTGCTGATCGGCAAACGGGCTGGCTGAATGGCGGTGCGGCAGAAACGTGCCAAAGAAAAACAACTGCCCCAGCGCCAGCAGCGCCGGCACTGCCCAGAACACCGCAAAATTGATCAGGCTGGCCCCAAGCACCATGTAGATGCAGGCGACCACAGTGATCCGCACCAATTGCATGTGCGTGTAGTAATTGCCGAAAAAATGCAGGAACCAGCGTCCGGGCGAACTTGGCGCATCAGCATTGAAATCCGGATCGTTGTGGGTGCCAACATGGCGGTGATGGGCGAAATGGGCTGGAGCCATCTTGTCGTAATCAAGACCGGCATACAGCATCAGCGCCGCGCGTCCGGCGGTGCGATTGCGCCCGCGGCGGCCCGGCGCGAACGCCCCGTGCATGCAATCATGGGCAATGATGAACAGGCCGGTCGACAACCAAGCCTGCACCAGCACCACGCCAACCAGCGCCAGCGGATGCCAGTTGGCCAGCGGCGGGCCAAAGATGCACAAAAAGTGCACGGCCAGCCATGCCAGCACGATCAGCAGGCCCAGGCTTTGGCTGATTGTTCCATCGTGCAATGTCGCGGCAGGCTTGTGCATGGCAGGGTCAGTGCGGCAATATGGGGACGATGAAAAGTCCCTGCGTCATCGTAAACGGCTGGGGACACAGGAGTTGATGATGCAGTTTTGGCCGGGTATCGCCTATTTTCTGGGGGCGTTGGCGTTCATGGAAGGCGTGGCCTATGTCGGGCATCGCTGGGTGATGCACGGTTTCATGTGGAACCTGCACAAATCCCATCACGAACCGCGACAGGGCCGGTTTGAAAAAAACGACTGGTTCGCCGTGATGGGTGCGGTTCCGGCAATCGCGCTGATCGTTTGGGGATCGCTGAACGGCTTCAACGCGGCGTGGTGGATCGGCATGGGCATCACCGGCTATGGTGCCATTTACGCGGGCTTTCACGATATCATCGTGCACCGCCGCCTGGCGCACAGCTGGAACCCGCAGGGCCGGTATCTCAAACGAATCGTGCAAGCCCACCGCCTGCACCATGTGGTGGAAACGCGCGACGGCACCGTCAGCTTCGGCTTCCTCTGGGCGCCGCCGATCCGCGAATTGAAAGCAAAGCTGGAGGCCGATGGCCGCGGCCGCATCCGAGCTTCGGCCAAAATGAAAGCCGAAATGGGCATGGTTGAAAATGCCGAGCACTGGGCGCGCTGAACGCAGCACCCGGGCTGGATCTGCCTAATCCGGCATCGTCCACAGACCTTCTCGGGCAGGCCCCGGCATCGGCCAGCGCTGCTTGCGCACCAGTGCGTCGCTGAACGCCAACGCCACAGCGCGAGCCTTTTCGGCTTTCGTCGTCGAAACCCGCTGGGCCAACCCCTCCTCCTCCAGACCGCGCACCTTGCGGCCGATGCCGCCATAGATGCGGGCTGCGGCCAGCACCGCCCAGGCGGCGCGGTTGCCCAGTGCCGAGGTGCCGAAGCGGGCTGATTCCTCATAGTCCTCGGCCTTGAAGACCAACCGGGCGACCAGCCGCGACAGCTGCCGGCGGTTGCGTTCCAGCACGTAAATGTCCGGCTCCAGCCGCACGCTGGCCAGCCAATCATCGGGGATGTAACGGCGGCCGTTCATCGCATCTTCAACAACGTCGCGGGCGATGTTGTTGAGCTGAAAGCTCATCCCCAGATCACAGGCGCGTTCCAGCACTGCACGTTCGTCGGGCTTCACGCCCATCACGATCGCCATCATCACGCCCACACAGCCAGCGACGTGATAGCAATAGGTGAGCGTATCATCGAAGGTGCGGAACGGCCGCTCCTCCATGTCGATGCGGAAGCCCTGGATCAGATCGCGCGGGTAGCGCGCCGGCATCCCCGTCTGCTGCACCACCAGCGCCAGCGCCTCATAAGGCGTGCCGGGCGTGGGATTGCCGGCCAGAGCGCGTTCGGTTTCCCAATGCACTTCGGCCAGGCGTTCGGCCGGTGGCCGGCGATCGTCGTTGCGGCCCTCGCCCAGCACCTGGCCATCGATCACATCATCAGTGTGGCGGCACCAGGCATAAAGCAGCATGGCGCGATCACGCGTCGGGCCATCGAACAGGCGGCTGGCCAGTGCGAAGCTTTTCGAACCGCGGGCGATGGCGTCGCGGGCATTGGCAAGAACGTCAGACACCGATGGGCTTCTGCCCGCCTGCGCCCCGCGGCGCAAGCGGGCTGAATGGCGAAGATTACGCCGCCTTCTTGCCCAACAGGTCTTCCACCATCAACTTGCCGGTGGCCTTGGCGCTGCCCACCACGCCGGGGATGCCGGCGCCGGGGTGCGTGCCGGCACCAACGAAATAGAGGTTGGACAGCACATCATCGCGGTTGTGCGTACGGAAATAGGCGCTCTGCCACAGCACCGGCTCAAGGGAGAAAGCGCTGCCCTGGTGAGCAAACAGTTCGGTTTCGAAATCCTTCGGCGTCCAGGTGCGCAGCGTCACCAGATCGCGCTTGAGGTTGGGCAGAACACGGCGTTCCAACGCGTCCAGAATCGAATCGGCGTACCGCGGGGCTTCCTTTTCCCAATCGATGTCCAGCTTGCCCAGATGCGGCACCGGCGACAGCACATAATAGGCGCCGTGGCCTTCGGGGGCGAGGCCCGGATCGGTCATCGTCGGGTGATGCAGATACAGCGAGAAATCTTCCGGCAGCTCGCCGCCCTTGTAGATTTCGCTGAGCAGTTCCTTGTAGCGATGCCCAAACAGGATGGTGTGGTGCGCAACATCGGTGCGCACGCCCTTCAGGCCGAAATAGATCACGAACAGCGACGGCGAGAAGCTGCGACGCTTCATCTTGGCCGCCATTTCGGCGCCGCGCGGATGGCCGCCCAGCAGCTCCTGATAGGTGTTGACCACGTCACCATTGGAGCACACGGCATCAAAGCGCCCCGACCAGCCATCGGCGCAGCGCACACCCGTAACGCGCCCGCTGTCGGCCATGATGGCTTCGACCTTGCTGCCCATGCGCACGGTCCCGCCGATGTCCTCGAACAACTTGACGAGGCCGCGCACCAGCGAACCGGTGCCGCCGCGCGGGAACCAGACGCCCCATTTCTTTTCAAGCGCGTGGATCAGCGCATAGACGCTGGAGGTGCGGAACGGATTGCCGCCCACCAGCAGCGTGTGGAAACTGAACGCCTGGCGCAGCCGCTCGTCCTCGATGTGGCGCGACACCATCGAATAGACCGAACGGAAGGCTTCATAGCGCATCAGCTGCGGCGCGGCCTTGAGCATCGACTTGAAATCGAGAAAGGCTTCATGGCCCAGCTTTTCATAGCCTTCACGAAACACGTTATCCGAAAATTTCAGGAATTCCTGATAGCCGGCAACGTCTTTCACGTTGAGTTCGCCGATCTGGCGCAGCAGTTCCTTTTCGTCGTTGGAATAATCGAAAACCGTGCCGTCTTCCCACATCAGGCGGTAAAACGGCATCACCGGCATCAGTTCGACATAGTCCGACAATTTGCGGCCAGACAGCTCGAACAACTCTTCCAGGCAGGTCGGATCGGTGATCACGGTGGGGCCGGCATCGAAGATGAAGCCATCATCTTCAAACACATAGGCACGGCCACCCGGCTTGTCGCGGGCTTCGATCAACGTGGTCTGGATGCCGGCCGATTGCAGGCGGATGGCCAGCGCCAATCCACCAAAACCGGAACCAATCACTGCGGCAGTCGTCATTTTATCCCCAATTCATACTTGACCAGCGTGCCCAGCGCCCGCAGCGGCGGGATGGGCGGCCGGCCGGAAAACACTTTCGGCCAATCATTCCAGCGATTGTCGGCGGCATAGAGCCGGCCCACCAGATCGTCTGGATGTTCATAGAAACGTTCCATGATCGTGCGCCGTTCCTCGTCCTGCGCGGCGAGGAACAACATGCGATTGAGGACGCGATACATGCCGCGGCTGTTCCACACACGCACTGCGTGGTCGCGGCAGGCGCGGTGGATGGTCGCGGCATCGAACGCCGGCAGTGCGGCGACCATATCAGCCATGCGCACGGCATCGGGGAAGCTGTAGCCGGTCACCGGGTTGAACAGGCCGGCGCCCAGGCCAACACGCGCCACACCGGGCACGCCTTCATCCAAGAATTTTTCGATATCGCCGCCAATGGCCAGCGGCAGGATGCCGGCTTCTTCACGGGTAACGGCAGTGATCTGCCAGCCCTGGCTCACCGCATAATCGGCGATGTGCTGGCGCAGCAGATCGGGCGCCAGATCGCGGCCATCGGAGAAATACGTGTCTTCGATCAGCACATGCTTCGGGCCGAACGGCAATGTGTAGATGAAGCGATAGCCATCGTGCTGCGGCACGGTCGCATCCATGATGATCGGGCCATCAAGGCCGTGCGGCTCCGCCAGTTCCACTTCTTGCCCGAGGAATTTCTGCCACCGCAGATCGAGCGCGGTCGATTTGCTCTGGCCGCGGCCATCGATCACGGCGTTGCAGGTCAGCACGCGCTGATCGGCCAGCGTCACGCTGGTCGGCGTCATTGCCACGACCGGCACGCCGGTGATGATGTGTTCCAGCGGCAGCGCGGCGGCCACGGCGGCGGCCAGTTTCTCGCTGTTGCTGCTGCCATAACCCACATTTAGCGTGCGGGCGTGGCGCGGAAAGCGCACCGAATAGCAATCCCAGCGATGCGCAAACAGCGGCTGGGTCCAGCGACGCTGTTCTTCATTGATGTCGAGCCCAAAGCTGGACCAGGTGTGATCGCCGCCGATAGCCGGCCCGGCTTCGACGATGGCCACGCGCAGTTCCGGGCGCAGTTGCGCAAGGCGCAGCGCGATGAGGCCGTTGGCAAGGCCTCCGCCAGCAAGGACAAGATCGAAATCCGGTGTCACACTTGGCGTGTTAGCCGGGCGACGCCGCCGGGGGAAGTGGCGGTTTGCCGCTGTGATTGCGCCGGGCGGTGGAAATGCGTATCTCCCCTCCGCACCCAGCAAGAGGCAAGCGCCCATGAATGCCCCCGTCGCCAAAAGCGAATTCATCCCGGCCGACCTGCCGGAACCGACCTACGCGGAGCTTGAGCATATCCCCGGCATGGTCCCGGCGCGCTTTCCGATCCTGCGCACGCTGAAGTTCCTCGCCAACCCGCTCGGCCGCAGCCGCGAATTGTTCGAGCAACATGGCCGCATCGTGCGCCGGCAGGATTTCGGCGGCTGGGGCGTTTCGATGATCGGCCCGGAAGCCAACGAGATGATCCTGTTCAACAAGGACAAGATCTTTTCCAGCGAACTGGGCTGGAATCCGGTGCTGGAGCTGCTGTTCCCGCGCGGGCTGATGCTGATGGATTTCGAAGAGCATCGCATCCATCGCAAAACACTGAGCGTCGCCTTCAAGACCGAGCCGATGCAGCATTATTTCACCCAGCTGGATGAAGGCATCACCCGCGGCCTCGCGAAATGGCCGAAGGGCAAATCGCTGAACTTCTACCCATCGATCAAGTCCCTCACCCTCGATCTCGCCGCCACCAGTTTCCTCGGCGTGCCGTGGGGCGGCGAAGCCGAAAAGATCAACAAGGCGTTCTGCGATATGGTCGCGGCATCGGTTGGCGTGATCCGCAAGCCGCTGCCCTTCACCGCGATGAAGCGCGGCGTCGATGGCCGGGCGTATATGAGCCAGTATTTCGCCGGCGAAATCCCCAAGCGGCGCGGGGTGGAAGGCAACGACATCTTCACCCAGGTCTGCAACGCCCGCGACGAGAACGACAATCTGCTCGGTGAGCAGGACATCATCGACCACATGAACTTCCTGATGATGGCCGCGCACGATACCACCACGTCGTCGATCACCAGCATTGTCTGGTGCCTGGCCAAATATCCGGAATGGCAGGACAAGCTGCGCGAAGAGATCAAGGGCATCCGCGAGCGCCATGGCAAGCTGACCTATCAGACGCTGGGCGAGATGGAATTGACCGACATGGTCTTCAAGGAAGCGCTGCGGCTGATCCCGCCGGTGCCGTCCATGCCGCGCCGGGCGGTGAAGAGCTTCACCTTCCAGAACCATGTCGTGCCGGCCGGCGCGCATATCGGCGTCAACCAGATGATCAGCCATCGCCTGGAAGAATATTGGCCGAACCCGGAACATTTCGATCCGAACCGCTTCACCGCCGAGAACAGCCGTGGCCGCCACAAATATGCCTGGGTGCCCTTCGGCGGCGGCGCCCACATGTGCCTGGGCCAGCATTTTGCCTATATGCAGGTGAAGATGTTCTTCTTCGCCCTGCTGGAAGGCCATCGCATCGTCGCGGAAAAGCCGCTGGGTGACGTGGAAAGCGATTTCCGCATGTTCCCGATCCCCAAGCCCAAGGATGGCCTGCCCGTTCGTATCGAGGCGATCTGATGTCGGGTGGGAAGAAGCGCAACTGGTGGCGCGGCTTGGGCTATGGGCTGGCCGTGTTCGCCGGCCTGATCGCGGTGTTGTGGGTGGTGTTCGCCACGCCCGATATTCCGGTTGCGCAGCTGAGGGCCAAATATACCAATGCGGCCAGCCAGTTCGTGGAACTGTCGCCGGGCACCACGATCCATGTTCGCGATGAAGGCCCGCGCGATGGCTTCCCAGTCGTGCTCGTCCACGGCTCCAACGCCTCGCTGCACACCTGGGAGCCGTGGGTGGCGCGGCTCACCGCCAAGGGCTACCGCGTCGTCAGCCTCGATCTGCCGGCGCATGGCCTGTCCGGCCCAACGCCGCAGGGCCTCTACACCGGTGCGGCCTATGCCGGCATTGTTGAACAACTGGTGGACAGGCTGGGCCTCAAGCGCTTTGCGTTGGGCGGCAATTCGATGGGTGGCGGTGTCGCCTGGCGCTATGCCGTGGCGCACCCTGATCGGCTCTCCGCCCTTATTCTCGTCGATGCCAGCGGCCAGCCGATGCCGAAAGGTTCCTCGCCGCCGCTCGGTTTCCGGCTGGCGCGCGTGCCCGTCGCGCGCGATATCCTCGCCACCGTCACGCCGCGCAGCCTGATCGAAAAGAGCTTCCAGCAAAGCGTTTCTAACCAGGCCATCGCCACCCCGGCCATGGTCGATCGCTATTGGGAACTGCTGCTCTACCCCGGCAACCGCCGCGCCACGGTGCAACGGTTCGGCCAGTACAGCGGCGATGATGGCGCGGCGGCCAAACTGCCCGGCCTTACCGTGCCGACGCTGATCCTGTGGGGCCGTGAAGACAGGCTGATCCCGGTTTCGGTCGCGCAGTGGTTCAACAGCCAGATCAAGGGCAGCCGCGTCACCATCCTCGATGGCATCGGCCATATCCCGATGGAGGAAGCCCCCGATCGCAGCCTGGCGCCAGTGCTGGAACTGCTCAGCGCAACTCAAATACCGTCGCAAAGCGCCCGAGCCAACAGATCATCGCTTCGTGCGCAGAATCGGAAAGCGTGATGAAGGCGGGGCAGGCGTCAATCGTCTGACACTGTTAGTTTCCTGACGCCGGATTTCAGGCCGGAATCAGGCCCGGCTCGGCCGCCACGGTGGCCACCATCGTGCCACCGGCCACCAGCCAATCGCCGATATAGGCCACCGCGGCCTGGCCGGGGGCAACGCCAAACTGCGGTTCGGCAAAGCGCAGCATGTCGCCTTCGATCCAGCCCTGCGCCAGCGGTGCCATCGATCGCACCTTCACCATCAGCCGGCCATCAATCGGGCCGAGAAGATTGGCGCCATCCAGTTGCACCGCGCGCACCGCCAGCGCTCGGCGCGGCCCGGCGATGACACGGTTCTGCGCGGCATCGATGCCGATCACATACAGCGGCTCGGCCTGGCCACCCAGTTCAAGGCCGCGGCGCTGGCCAACGGTGAAACGGTGGATGCCATTGTGGCCACCAAGCACCCGGCCAGCGATATCGACGATCTCGCCGGGCCGAGCCAGCTCCGGCCGGATCTTCTCCACCACAGCCGCATAATCGCCGCCAGGCACGAAGCAGATATCCTGGCTGTCGGGCTTGGCCGCCACGACCAGGCCAAAGGCTTCAGCCAACGCGCGGGTTTCGGTCTTGGCCAGCCCGCCCAACGGGAAACGCAGATAATCGAGCTGGCTCTGCGTGGTGGTCCACAGGAAATAGCTCTGGTCCTTGGCGGGATCGGCGCCGCGATGCAGTTCGGCGCCATCGGGGCCATCGATGCGCTGCACATAGTGGCCGGTTAGCAACGCCTCGGCCCCCAGATCGCGGGCCAGAGCGATCAGATCGGTGAACTTCACCGTGCGGTTGCATTCAACGCACGGCACCGGGGTCAGGCCCTTGGCATAGGAGTCGACGAAATTGTCGATCACCGCTTCGCGGAAGCGGCTTTCCATATCGATGACATAATGGGCGATGCCCAGCCGCTCGGCCACGGTACGCGCGTCGCGGATATCGGCCCCGGCGCAGCAGGCGCCTGGCCGGCGTGCGGCGGCACCCTGATCATAAAGCTGCAGCGTGATCCCAACCGCATCGCAGCCGGCGGCCGCCGCCAGCGCCGCCACCACCGACGAATCGACCCCGCCCGACATGGCGACGGCCACTCGCCGGCCAGCCAAAGGCGCCAGCACGTCGCGCGCGCTGGCGGGCAGCGCGTCAAGATCGAGGGGAAAGGCGGCGGGCATGTTCATGGGTTCAGGCGGCGCAATGGGCATGCGGCCGGTTGTCGTCAAGAGGCGCGCCCGGTAAAGCCAGGCCGCGCGCCGCCGTCATGATGAATGGTTCATCCCGTTTCATCGGCCCCGCGCGCCGACAGGAGGCAAATCCGTGTCTTTCATGTCTCCACCCCCGCCCGGATTCGCTGACGATTCGTTGCTTCCCAATGATACGGTGCATTAGGTGCCCAGCCGCAAGGCCGCCGTGCTCAAGGCGATCCGGGATGGCCACGTCAGCCTAGAAGACGCTTGCAAGCGTTGGCGCTTAAGCATTGAAGAGATTCAACTTTGGCAGCGCGCCGTGGACAAGGTGGGCACACCTGGCCTGCGGGTGACTCGGGTGCAGATCTATCGTCCACTGTTTGAATCGGATGAATCATATGGTAAATAATTAGTCAACTTTTGGAATTATTTGGAGAATTTTCTAATGAGGTGTTTACGGATGCTCATAAATCAGGTTAAGAATACGCAGGGGTGTGTGCCGGGCTTGTTGCGCCCGGCGGTCAATCCGAACTCGGAGACGTATGCATGCGCGTTCTTTTGATTGAAGACGACCGTGCAATGTCTCGCAGCGTTGAGCGCATGCTCGACGAAGCGAGCATCGAGCACGAAACTGCGGGCACAGGGGAGCTCGCGCTCGAATTTGCTCGAACCTATGAATTCGATGTGGTCATGCTGGACCTCACGCTGCCCGATATCAGCGGTCATGAAGTGCTGCGCCAACTGCGCCAACTGCGCATCAATACGCCGGTGCTGATCCTGTCGGGTGATGCCGAAACCACCAGCAAGGTGACCGGCTTCGGCGCGGGCGCCGACGATTATGTCACCAAGCCCTTCGACCGCCAGGAACTCATGGCCCGCCTGCACGCCCTCGTGCGGCGCAGCCAGGGTCATGGCCAGTCGCTCATTGTCACCGGTCCGGTAGCGGTTGATCTGGCGGCCCGAAGCGTGTCGGTGGACGGCAAGCGCGTGGCACTGACCGGCAAGGAATATGCGATCCTCGAGATGCTGTCGCTCCGCAAAGGAATGACGCTGACCAAGGAAATGTTCCTGACCCATCTTTATGGTGGCCGCGACGAGCCTGAACTGAAGATCATCGACGTGTTTGTGTGCAAGCTGCGCAAGAAGTTGCACCAGGCCGGTGCGCCGTCGTCCGGCTGCATCGAAACCGTTTGGGGCCGCGGCTATGCGCTACGCGACCCGGAACCCAGTGAATATCCTGCCGTGGCCTGATCAGGTCACGGCACGCTTCTTCCACGAAGGCCGCTGGGCAACCAGCGGCCTTTTTGGTTGTCAGGATGGCCGGCGTGCCTGCACCAAATGGCGCACGACGCCGCGCAGGAACTGCACTTCCGCGCCGGTAAATCCCGGGCGCGTCAGCACATTGCGCAGCATCCACCGTGCGGTTTCGGTTTTGCCGGGCGCGGGGTTGAAAAAGCCATTGGTTTCCAACCGCGAGTCGATCGTCGCGATCAGCCCGGCTAGTTCATGCTGGGCCGCCGGGCCGTCGCTATTGACCAGCCAGGTGGGTGGCGGCGCGTCATGGCCCATCACCCAGGCATAGCCTAGCACGGCGACGGCCTGCGCCAGGTTGAGGCTGCCGAAATCGGGATTGCTGGGAATGGTGCAGATGGCGTGGCACTTCAGCAGATCCTCGCGCACCAGTCCGGTGCGCTCCGGCCCGAACAACAGCGCGGATTTGCCGGGCAGCGCCTGCAGTTCTGCCACACAGCCAGCGGGCGACGTCACGCGGCGAACCATGTCGCGCGTGGTTTGCGCGGTACCGATGGTCAGATGGCAATCGGCAATCGCCTCGGCCACGCCATCAAACACGCGCGCGTTCTCGATCACCTTGTCCGCACCAGCCGCAGAGGGGCCGGCGTCCGGATTGGGCCAGCCGTCACGTGGTTGCACCAAGCGCAATTCGGTCAGGCCGAAATTCAGCATGGCGCGGGCCACAGCGCCGATGTTCATGCCCAGTTGCGGGCGCACGAGGATGATCGCGGGCGGATTGAGGGGCAGGCTCATGAGGTCGCCCTAGCCGGTTTGTCTGCGCTTGTCAGTCGGGCTTGCCCTTCACGCCGTTCACGGCCTCGCTCAGCCCGCCTACGAACGTCTCGAAGTCCTTGGCTTCACGGAAATCGCGATAGACAGAAGCAAAACGGATATAGGCCACCGGATCGAGCGCTTTCAGCGCTGCCATCACCAGTTCGCCCACCGTATCCGCTTCGATCTCGGCCTCGCCCAGCGACTCCAGCTGGCGCACGACGCCATTGACCAACCGCTCGATGCGCTCCGGCTCCACCGGGCGCTTGCGGCAGGCGATCTCGATCGAGCGGGCCAGCTTGTCACGATCGAACGGCTCGCGCTTGCCGCTCTTCTTCACCAGCGTGAGTTCGCGCAATTGCACCCGTTCGAAGGTGGTGAAGCGGCCGGCGCAGGCCGGGCATTGGCGCCGCCGCCGGATCGACGCGCCATCATCGGTGGGACGGCTGTCCTTCACCTGGGTGTCGTCATTGCCGCAAAAGGGACAGCGCATCAGGGCCTCTTGGTGATGGTGCGCAGGAAGCCGAGCGCGGCGCCGATCAGCGTGCCCCAGAACAAGCCGATGAAGGAGAAGATGAGCCCGACGAAAAAGCCCACCGCAGCGCCCGCCATCACGTTGCGGCCCACATCGGTGCCGCCCACCGGACCGGCCTTGGCAAACAGATCGTCAGCACCCTGCTTGAATTTCGCGCCTGTGGGATTGTCGAGCAGATCGTCCACCACCTGGCCCGCCTTGGTGAAGCCGGCATCGGCAATATCGGCAATCTGCTTGCCAGTCTCGTTGTCGAGCGCGCGCTTGGCCGAAGCCACTGCATCCTCGGCGGCTTGGGTCAGCTTGTCAGGCTCTGGCTTTGGGCCGCCTACTTCATCCCCCTGCATCCGCGTTTCCCCCCGAAATGGCGAAGCGGATCAGACCTGATAAATCGGGAAACGCGCGCACAGCGCCCGCACCCGCTGGTTCACCGCCTTTTCCACTTCGGCATTACCATCATGCCCATTGGCAGCCAGCCCGTCCAGCACATCGGCGATCATGTCGCCAATGGCCTGAAACTCGGCAATGCCGAAACCGCGGGTGGTGCCGGCCGGAGAGCCGACGCGGATGCCGCTGGTCTGGGTGGGCGGCAGCGGATCGAAGGGCACGCCATTTTTGTTGCAGGTGATGCCGGCGCGCTCCAACGCTTCATCGGCCTGCTTGCCGGTAATGCCCTTGGGCGTCAGGTCGATCAGCGCCAGGTGGGTATCGGTGCCGCCAGCCACCACGGCGCAGCCGCGCTCCACAAGCCGCGCCGCCAGTGCCTGCGCGTTGGCGATCACGGCCTTCGAATAATCCTTGAAGCCCGGCTGCAGCGCTTCGCCAAAGGCGACCGCCTTGGCGGCGATAACGTGCATCAGTGGACCGCCTTGCAGCCCGGGGAACACCGCGCTGTTGAACTTCTTGCCCAGTTCGGCATCGCGGGAAAGGATCATGCCGCCCCGGGGCCCACGCAGCGTCTTATGAGTGGTGGTCGTCACCACGTCGGCATGCGGGATCGGCGACGGATGGATACCCGCGGCCACGAGGCCGGAAAAATGCGCCATGTCCACCAGCAGACGGGCGCCCACCTTGTCGGCAATGGAACGGAAACGGGCGAAATCGATGATGCGCGGATAGGCGGAACCACCGGCAATGATCAGCACCGGCTTGTGCTCCACGGCCAGGCGCTCGACCTCGTCATAATCGATCAGATGGTCTTCACGGCGCACGCCATATTGAATGGCGTTGAACCATTTGCCGCTCATCGCCGCCTTGGCGCCGTGGGTAAGGTGGCCGCCCGCATCCAGGCTCATGCCCAGGATGGTGTCGCCGGGCTTGGTGAGCGCCAGCATCACGGCGCCATTGGCCTGCGCGCCGGAATGCGGCTGCACGTTGGCGTAGGCAGCGCCGAAAAGTTCCTTGGCGCGGTCGATCGCCAGCTGTTCCACGACATCAGAGGGATGGCAGCCCTGATAGTAACGCTTGCCGGGATAACCTTCGGCATATTTGTTGGTGAACACCGATCCTTGCGCTTCTAGCACCGCACGAGAAACGATGTTCTCAGACGCGATCAGTTCGATCTGGTTCTGCTGGCGGTCAAGCTCGGCGGCAATCGCAGCGGCCACCGCAGGATCACTCACCGCAGCCGGCGTTTCGAAGAAGCCATCGGGGCGGATTTCCGTAACGGGACGGGTGCTCATTCTGCTTCTCCTCAACCCAATTTGGCGACGCGCCCGGCATGGCGGCCACCTTCGAACGGCGTGTTCAGAAATTCAGCCACGCAATCACGGGCGGTCTCGATGCCGATTATCCGGCTGCCCAGCGCGATGCAATTGGCATCATTATGCTGACGGGCCAACCGCGCCATCAAGCCGCTGGTCACCAGCGCACAACGGGCGCCGGCAATGCGGTTAACGGCGATGGAAATGCCGATGCCGCTGCCACAAACGGCAATGCCCTTTGCGGCGCGGCCCTGCGCCACCGCCTCCCCCAGCGCATGGCCGAAATCGGGATAATCGACACTGGCCTCGCTACCGGGCCCCAGATCGAGCACATCGTGCCCGGCGGCACGCAATTCATCGGCCAGCAGCGCCTTCAGGGCGTATCCGGCGTGATCGGAAGCAAGTGCAATGCGCGACACGGGGGGCGACTCCTTGGCTGCGCCCGCTCTCTAGACGCATCACACCGCCGTGCCAACCAGCCTGCCAATTCCTGCCGTCAGCGCCATCGCCAGCGCGCCCCAGAACACCACGCGCACCACCGGCCGCAGCGGCGGCGCGCCACCGGCCTTGGCGCCGACATAACCCAGCAGCGCAAGGAACAGGATCGAACCGCCACCCTGCCCCAGCGCCATCATGTTCATCGGCAGCAGCACGGCGAGCAGCAGCGGCAGCGCCGCCCCCACCGTGAAGGTGCCGGCCGATGCCAGCGCGGCAACCACAGGGCGGGCCGTGGTGATATCGGTGATGTTCAGTTCGTCGCGGGCGTGGGCCCCCAGCGCATCATACGCCATCATCTGGCTGGCCACCTTGTGGGCGGTTTCGGCATCGACGCCGCGTGTCACGTAAATGGCTGCAAGCTCTTCATTTTCATGTTCGGGACTAGCGGCCAATTCCGCCTGTTCACGCGCCAGATCCGCGCCTTCGGTATCGGCCTGGCTGCTGACCGAGACATATTCCCCCGCCGCCATCGACATGGCGCCGGCTACCAGCCCGGCGATGCCTGCCACCAGCAGCGCCGGTCGCTCCGCCCCTGAGGCGGCGACACCCAGGATCAGGCTGGCGGTGGAGACAATCCCGTCGTTTGCCCCCAGCACCGCCGCCCGCAGCCAGCCGGCGCGGGCGACAAGATGGGTTTGACGGTGGCTGCGCATGGATCCTCCGGCGTTGTGAGCTGTGGTTATCGGCCTCCGCGTCCAGCCGCGCAATCACGGGTGGTGCCGAGTTGACAGGCCTGACCGGGCCATTTGCCCCGTGGCGCGGGCAGTGCGGATTGAGGCATGTTCCCGTAACGCCCGCCCAACAGCTATGGATCGAACCCGCCATGACCAGCACCACCAGCCACACCGATATCGTGCAACGCGGTTGGGAGGCGGTGGGCCGCGGCGATTGGGACACGCTGATCGCGGACTATCTGCCCGACATGCTGTTCGTGATGCCCGGCCAGACCGACATGCTGCACGGCACGGCCGCATTTCGCGGAGCGCTGGAAAACCTGGGCGCGGCCCTGCCGCCGGGTTTCGAGATCACCGGCCTGCGGCAGATTTCGGATGGCGATGAGGTCGTCTCCATCCTGAACTGGGCAAGCACCAAATGTGCCAGCGGCAGCCAGCTTGCCGTGCTATTCCGCTTTGTGGGTGACAAGATCAGCGAAGAACGTTGGTTCGTCGATACCGAGCAGTGGAAGGCCTGTTTCTAAACTGGGGGGCTGACCGGGGCAGGCGGGAATCGCCCCAACGGGCGCTTTTATCCACTACGCCTGAACGTCACGACACCACCGCCCCGGCGGCACGGCTTGTCGCGGCCTGCGCACCGTTCAACCGCGCTTTGGCCTGCTGTGCCAACCATGTTCATTCGGCAGCAATGGCGATAGGACGGAAGTACACAACGGCAGCAATGGCCAAGGGCGACCAGATTGCCCGATTACAGGGTTCGGCATGCCATCAGGGGCACCGGCAGCCTCGCCGCAACGGAACTGCAAGGGATGAAGCCGATGAAAATCTTGACCAGAACGGCCAGTACGACGGCGATCATGCTCGCCATGGCCGCAGCCGCCCCAGTCGCCGCCCAGAATGCGCCCACGGTGCCCGACGCCCCCAACACCCAGACCGTGACGGGCGAACGGCCGCAGCCTGGCCCCGAAATCAAGGGCTATATCACGGCGCGCAGTGGTGATCGCATGGCGGTGACCGCCGAGGACGGCACCAAGACCATCATCACCATCGACAATGCCACCCAGGTAAAGGGCCGGAGCGGCCTGTTCGGTGGCAAAGGCAAGTTCAGCGCCGCCTCGCTGATGAACGGCCTGCCGGTGACGGTGAAGACACTGCAGGCCGGCGAGGCGCTGGTGGCCAGTATCGTCACCTTCCGCGGCAATGATTTCAAGACCGCCGCCATGATCCGACAGGGCACGGCGCAGGGCTTTGAAGAACAGTCCGCGGCCACGGCGGCGCTGCGCGGCCGCGTTGCCGATATCGACAATTACAATGTGAAGGCCACCACCAACGTCTATTTCGACACCGGCAAGTGGATACTGTCAGATCAGGCCAAGGCCGAATTGTGCATTGCCGCGGCTACCGCCGAAAAGACCCCCAACGCGCTGCTGCTGGTGGTCGGCTATACCGATTCCGTGGGCGACGAGGATTTTAACCAGGAACTGAGCGAAAAGCGGGCCAGCCGCGTGCTGGCGCACCTACAGCAGGTGTGCCGCTGGAAACAATTCCGCACCCTCACCCCCAGCGGCATGGCCGAATCCGATCCAGTGGCCGACAACAGCACCGATAAAGGCAAGGCCCAGAACCGCCGCGTTGCTGTCAACGTGTTGGTAAGCAAGGCTGTCGACGGGTTGTGAAAAAACTAGCGGGCGGCAGAATTAGCCTGCTGCCCGCTTATTCGTCCACGCTCATTCGAACGTCAGATCACCCGTCTCCGGCACTTCGAAATGCCGCGCCACATCGTCGTCGCTGATCGCGTCGAGCGTGGCCGGCTGCCATTTCGGGTTGCGATCCTTGTCGATCAGCTGGGCGCGGATGCCTTCGAAGAAATCATGGCCGTTCCGGATTTCGCACACCATGCGATATTCGTTTATCAGCGCGTCCTCGATCTCCACCCCGCGCGCGGCGCGCAGGCCGGCGAGGCTCAATTTGCAGCTTACCTGCGACATGCGGCGGATGGTGGCGGCCTGTTCCTGTGCCCAATCATCGCCGGCATCCAGGCTGGCCATGATATCTTCCATCCGGTCATGGCCGAAATGATAGTCGATGGCATCGCGATACGCGGCGAGCGGCGCCTCTCCGGCGTTTTCATCAAAGGTCGCCAGCACCTCTGCGAGCGGTTCGTGGCTGGTGGCGAGCAGGTCACACAGCGTCGGCAGATGGGCGGACGGCAAATAATGCGTGGCAATCCCGCAATAACGCAGGTCCGCCGCTTTCAGCCGCGCGCCAGTGAGCGCCAACCAAGTGCCGATCTCGCCGGGCAATTTCGCCAGCGCATGGGTGCCGCCCACATCGGGGATCAGGCCGATGCCGGTTTCAGGCATGGCGAACAGCGTGCGCTCGGTGGCAATGCTGTAGGGCCCGTGAATCGACAAGCCCACGCCGCCGCCCATGGTGATGCCGTCGATCAGCGCCACCCACGGCTTGCCGCAACGGGCGATGGCCTGGTTCATGCGATATTCGTCGTGGAAGAACGTCTCCCACAAGGCCCGGTTCTGCCGGCCCTCGCGGCCGAGAAGCGCAACATCGCCGCCTGCGCAGAACGCCCGCTCGCCGGCGCCGTCGATAACGATGTGCTGGACCTCGTGGTCGCCCATCGCATCGATGACGGCGCGATGGATGGTCACGGCCATCGGGTGGTTGAGCGCATTGAGCGCCTGCGGCCGGTTCAGCGTGATCCACAACGCATGGCCACGGCGTTCGACAAGAACTTCGGGGGCATCTGTCATGTGCGGTCCACCAGCTTGCTGGGGCCATCCAGTTCGATCGGGATGGCCGACGTGGTAAGGCGGGCGAGCAAAGTGCCCTCCTCGTCGAACAAATCTGCTTCCATAAAGGCGATGCGCTTGCCCAGCTTCAGGCAGCGGCCTTCGGCATAGAGCGGCACACCGGCCTTGGCAGGCGCGAAGAAGCTGGTTTTCAGTTCGATCGTCGGGATGCCGATGCGCTTGCCGCTCTTAATGATGGCCGCAAACGCGGCGGCATCATCCAACATGGCAACCACGATGCCGCCCTGCACATTGCCCATCGGGTTACGGCAGGCATCGATCGGCTGAAACTTCATCTTCACCCGACCGGCGGCGCTGTCGATCTCGAGAATCTCCTGCCCCAGGATCGCAGCCGTGGGCGGCACGAAGCGGTTCATGCGCGCTTTCAGATCATCGTCGTTCAGGGCCATTGCCGCCTCTTAAGCCAATCGTGAGGCCATAGCGGTGCAGCGCCGGTGCTAGCGCGTCAACCTGTTCGTCATGCCGAGTGAACAGCGCACGACCGCGCCCTTCACCCTTGCGCCCGCGGTCGCCAAGCAAATGGGCCACCCGCCGGGCGATGCCGGGCCCGCCGTCGACAAAGCCCATCCCCGGCGCTGCCGCCTGCAATTGCGGCAGTAACAACGGGAAGTGCGTGCAGGCCAGGACCACCTGATCGATGCGCTCGCCGCCCTTCTGTCTGGTCAGCCCCGCCAGTTCCGGTGCCACATCCGCCGCTGTCACCGTTTCGCTCCGCAAATGCGCTTCGGCAAGTTCCACCAGCCGCGCCGATCCGTGCAGCAGCACCGTGCAATCGGCGGCATGATCGGCGGAAAGCCGCGCCACATAGGGCTGGCGCACCGTCGCCATCGTGCCGAGCACGCCGATTACCCGCGATTTCGACATTTCCGCCGCCGGCTTGATCGCCGGCACCGTGCCAACCACCGGCACGTCCAGCACCGCCCGTGCGTGGGCCAGCGCGATCGTGGAGGCGGTGTTGCAGGCAATCACGATCAGATCCGGCTGCAACCGTTCGGTGAGCCGGCCGAGCAACGCGCACACCCTGGTGGCGACCTCCATCTCCGTCTTCGTGCCGTAAGGAAATCCTGCATTATCAGAAATATAACTGACATCGATCGCCGGCAGCGCCGCGCGTACGTCATCGAGAACGGACAAGCCGCCCACGCCGGAATCCAGCATCAGAACATGCGTGATGGCCGCCTCCATCCAAGCTTTGCCCGGCTCATGTCATGGCTGACGGCAAAAAGCAAAACGCGCCGTAAAATCGTGCTCAACAAAGCATGAATTGGCTTTTTCAGCGCTGAAATTTTCCAGCATCCGCCGTCAACATCGGTGACCAGTATCCGGTTTCGGGTGCTGCCGGCGAATGGAACAAAAGGGAAAAAGCGCGATGTTCAGGCAGATCATCATCGGAACCGCCGCCCTGTTCGGGTTGGCCAGCACCGCCCAGGTCGCCCCCAACTTCATCGCCTTTAACCAAAATGGCCTGAAAGTGACGCTGAATCAGCAGTTTGCCAGCAATTTCGACAGTACGCGGGTATTGATCACCAACGCCATCGGCATCAGCTTCACCAACATCTGCTCGATGGCCGCAGCCTTTCCGGCAGCATCACCGTTGGCCAGTCGCTGTCTGAGTTAATGGACAGCAGTGGCGACCCGGTGCCGGAACCGGCCAGCTGGGCGCAGATGCTGGCCGGTTTGGGCTTCGCTGGTGCCGCCGCCCGCCATCGCCGTGCACTGGGGGCTTGACCTGCAGCCACGGCCTGCGGCTATGCCCAGTGCATGGCCGAAACCACCACCATAACTGATACGGATTGGCCGCCGCCGCTGCCCGATGCCAGTGGTTTCGTAGCGCCACCGGTGCCGGGCGTTGGTGGGGCGCTGGCGCGCCTTGCCCGCGCGCTGGCGGCGGATCCCGGCGGTGGCCGGCGGGTGGCGGCACGCGGTTTGTGGTTATTGGCGGTCGCAGCGCTATGCGTGCCACTGCACATGGCCTGCCGGCGCCTCGGCCTGCCATCGCCCTGGGCTCGCCGCTTCCTGGGCTGGAGCGCACGCGCCTGCGGCATCCGGGTGCGCAGCATCGGCCAGCCGGCGGCCCGCGACGTCTTCTACATCGCCAACCACCTCAGTTGGACCGACGCGCTTATCCTCGGCGGCCAAACCGGCGCCGTTTTTGTGGCGCAAGACGGCATCGCCATCTGGCCCGGCCTCGCCTTCATCTGCCGGTTGAACGACACCATCTTCGTCAACCGCAGCGACCGCATGGGCGTGCCGGCCCAGATCGCCGCCATGCGCACGCAGTTCACCCGCCACAGCCGCATCGCCATGTTCCCGGAAGCCACCTGTTCCGATGGCCGTCGCCTGCTGCCGTTCAAGGCACCGCTGTTTGCCATGCTGATCCCGCCGCCGCCGGGCGCCACGCTGCAACCCGTGGTGATCGATTGCGACGAAGCCGGCCGCAACCTGGCCTGGGTGGGCATGGAAACCGGCGCCGCCAATGCCTGGCGGCTGCTGTCCCGCCCCGGCACCTGGGAAGCCCGCGTGCATTTTCTTGAGCCCTTCAGCCCTGCCGACACGCCCGATCGCAAGGCGCTTTCGGCCCGCGCCCGCGCGGTCATCGCGGCGAAATTGTCGGAAACACTGGGCGGCCGGCCCGTGGCGTGATCAACAGACTGGCATACCTGATTGTGGTGCGTGGCCGCGCCCAACATCGTTTCCATGGTGATGTCGTCGCTCACCATGATGACCGAGGCTTTCTACGTCGGTCAACTCGGTACGGCGCCGCTGGCCGGGCTGGCGCTGGGGTTTCCGATGATGATGCTGATGGGGATGCTGTCGGCCGGCGCGTTCGGCGGCACCATCACCGGCGCGGTGTCGCGCCAGCTGGGCGCGGGCGATCGGTCCGGTGCCGAAGAACTGGCCGTGCATGCCGTGTTGCTGATGGTGGTGTTGGCCAGCATCTGCGCCGCGGTGTTCCTGTTGTTCGGCCGGTCTATCTATGGTGCGCTCGGCGGCTCTGGCGTGGTGCTGGAACAGGCGCTGGCCTATTCCGATACGCTGTTCCTGGGCTGCGTCAGTCTGTGGCTGTCCAATGCGCTGGCTGGCATCGTGCGCGCCACCGGCAACATGGGTGTGGCGGCCCGGATCGGCGTCATGGGATCAGTGTTGCAGGTCTGCATTGCTGGCGTGCTGGTGTTCGGGCTGGGCCCGTTCCCGCGGCTGGGCATCTCCGGGGCACCGGCAGGCATTGTTATTAGCAGCACGATTTCAACCATCCTGATGCTGGTTTTCCTCACCACTCGCTGCCGCGAACTGCGTCTGCACTTTACCGGCGTGAAACTGCACTGGGCGCCCATCGTCGCCATCCTGCGCATCGGCGGACTGGCTGCGATCAATCCGTTCTGCACCTTGGCTTCGGTGCTGGTCATCACGGCCGCCATGGCGCGCTTTGGCACCGATGTGCTGGCCGGCTATGGCATTGGCGCGCGGCTGGAATTTCTGGTGGTGCCGATGATCTTTGGCCTGGGCGCGGCTTCCACCGCCATGGTGGGCGTGCATTTCGGCGCGCGCGCGATTCCCCGCGCCCACACCGTGGCCTGGACGGCTGCTGGCTTCAGCGCTATCCTGGCCGGCACGATTGGCCTGGTAGCGTCGCTGTTTCCGGGGCTGTGGGCCAATCTGTTCACCGCCGATGAAGCGGTGCGAGCTGCAGCCCGTGCCTACCTGCAAACTGTCGCGCCCTTCTATGCCTTCTTCGGCGTGGCAACCTGCCTGTTCTTTGCCTCGCAGGGCGCCGGGCGGGTGTTGTGGCCGGTGATTGCCGCGGTTGTGCGCGTGGTGGTAATCGTGGGCGGCAGTGCCGTTCTGGCCGGCAACCCCGGCGCCCAGCCAGCGCAGTATTTCATGATCATCGCTGCCGGCATGGTCGCCCATGCGCTGGTAACGGCGAGCGCCATCCGCCTGGGCGCCTGGACCGGGGGCAACGCGCAGGCCGCCACCCGGTGACAGCCGGTCCCGCTTCTGCAAGGATGTGGGGATGACCGACAAAAGCCATCTGCTGGTTGACCGTCAGGGCCCCATCGTGACGGTGACGCTGAACCGCCCCGAACAGCGCAACGCGCTGTCGCTGCCGCTGATGCTGGAACTGACCGAGGTGCTGCAGCAGATCGGCAGCAGCGATGCGCGCGGGGTCATCCTTGCCGCCAATGGCCCGGTGTTTTCAGCCGGGCATCATTTCGCCGACATGGCCGGCCATAGCCACGCTGAGGTGCGCGAGCTGTTCCGCATCTGCACCGAGATGATGGACCTGTTGCAGGCCCTGCCACAGCCAGTGGTGGCCCGCGTGCACGGCCTCGCCACCGCCGCTGGTTGCCAACTGGTCGCCACCTGCGATCTGGCCGTGGCGGCAGCCAGCGCCAGCTTTGCCCTGCCCGGCGGCAAGGGCGCCCTGTTCTGCCACACGCCATTGGTCGCCGTGGCGCGCAACCTGGGCCGCAAGCGGGCGCTGGAACTGGCGATGACCGGCGACCCCATCGACGCCCGCACCGCCGCCGATTGGGGCTTGGTCAACCGCGTGGTGCCGGATGACCAATTGGAAGCCGCCACGCTCGACCTGATCACCCGCGCCACGCGTGGACCGGCCGACGCAAAGGCGGTGGGCAAGCAGGCCTATTATCGCCAGATGGAGCTGCCGCAGCCCGACGCCTATGCCCATGCCGGCGATGTCATGGCCGAAAACGCCGTGGGTGCGGCCGCACAGGAGAGTTTCCGCGCCTTTCTCGACAAGCGGAAGCATTGAACCGAACCTGCTGGCACCCGCCTCCCTCCCATGTTTGGGCATCGACATGCGGCACTGATTGCCTGTTCACTCCGCGCCACACAACAGCACGGAACGGAGCCGAAGCCATGGTCTACGAAGACATTCTGTACAGCGTCACCGATGGTGTTGCCGTCATCACCCTGAACCGCCCTGACCGGCTCAACGCCTGGCGCGGCGAGATGGCCCGCGATGTGAAGGCCGCCATGCGCGCTGCCAGCGACGATGATGCGGTGCGCGTGATCGTGCTGACCGGCGCCGGCCGCGGCTTTTGCGCCGGGGCTGACATGAACATGCTGCAAGCCATCCAGAGCGACGGCGCATCGGCCCGCGGCGCCGCTGGCCCGGCCGATTTCGACACACAAGCCCGCGCCGATTTCCGCATGCAGAACAGCTGGTTTCCCGCCGTGCCCAAACCCATCATCGGCGCCATCAATGGCGCCTGTGCCGGGCTCGGCATGGTCTATGCGCTCTACACCGATATCCGCTTTGCCTCCGACGCAGCGGTGTTCACCACCGCCTTTTCCAAACGCGGTCTGATTGCCGAACACGGCATTTCCTGGCTGTTGCCGCGCTTGATCGGTTTTGCCGCGGCGGCTGATCTGCTGTTCTCGTCACGCAAGGTCGATGCCGCCGAAGCGCTGTCGGTGGGGCTGGTGACGCGCGTTTTCCCGGCGGCCGAGTTCGAAGCCGGCGTGATGGCCTATGCGAAAATGCTGGCCAATGATGTGTCGCCGCGTTCGCTGCGCGAAATGAAGCGCGAGCTGTGGAACGCGCAATTTGAATCGCTGGGCGAAGCGATTGCCGCCGCCGATGCCGACATGGCTGGCAGCTTTGCATCCGAGGATTTCAAGGAAGGCGTCGCGCATTTCCTGGAAAAGCGGCCAGCGCGCTTTACCGGCCGCTGACATCGTTCGGGATCTTCTGGCCCTGACTGGACGGCGACCCTGCCAGCGGCCATGCTCGCGCCAATGGGGCGGGGTCAGCAGACATGACAGCAGGAACGTCTGCGGCATCGGCTGAGGGCTTTGCGCCCGGCCTGCCCGAACGCGTGATGCGCAAGGCCCAGCTGCGGCTGCTGCCCCTGCTGTCCTTTGCCTACATGATCGCCATCATCGATCGCGCCAACATCAGCTTTGCCGCCCAGACGATGAACGCCGATCTCGGCTTTTCGGCCAGCGTGTTCGGCTTTGCCGGCGGCATCTTCTTCGTCAGCTATGCCCTGCTGGAAGTGCCGTCGAACATGCTGATGATGCGTTTTGGCACACGGCTGTGGGTGACGCGGATCATGATCAGCTGGGGCGTGATTTCCGCCGCTCAGATGTTCGTGACCACGCCCCTGCAATTCTATGCGCTGCGTTTCCTGCTCGGCGCGGCCGAGGCCGGCTTTTTCCCGGCCATCCTCTATTACGCAAGCCTGTGGTTCCCCGCGCAGTGGCGCGGTCGCGTCATCAGCCGATTCTACGTGGCCCAGCCCGTCACCCAGATCGTGATGGGCCTGGTTTCGGGGCCGATCCTGGGGCTGGAAGGCGTATCGGGCCTGCACGGCTGGCAATGGCTGTTCCTGCTGGAAGCCTGCCCTGCGGTTCTGATGGGGATCATCATCTGGCGCTTTCTGCCCGATGCGCCCGACCGCGTTGGCTGGCTGGCGCCGGACGAGCGCCGCTGGCTGACCGGCACACTCGCCGCCGAAGCCAGCAGCAGCACCGCACATACAAGTGTGTTCAAAGCCATTTCCGACCCGCGCCTGCTGATGTTCGGCATCATCTGGTTTCTGTGCACCGGCGGCCTGAATGCCTATCTGGTGACGATGCAGTTCATCCTGGCCGAAAAGACCGGCTTTTCGGCCAACAGCGTCGGGCAGTTGACGGCGGTGTGCGGCATCGTCGGCGTCATCATGCTGCTCGGCGTCAGCGCGCGCAGCGACCAACGGCAGGAACGTTTCTGGCACGTGATCCTGCCTTGGGCCGTGGGTGCCGGCGCCTTCATCGCGCTTGCCGTGTCCGATCTGCCAGTGGTTGCCATCATCGCTGCCGTGCTGATCGCCGCAACAATTTTGCCAGTCCATTCCGTGTTCTACGCCGCCCTCACCGAAGGATTGCACGAGCGCCACCGCGCGGTCAGCATCGCCGCGGTCAACACCTTCGGCCAGTTCGGCAGCTTTTTGGCCACCAGCGGCTTCGGCGTCGCCCGCGATGCCACCGGCAGTTACAACGCCGGCCTCGCCGCCATCGCGGCGGGCACGATGGTGAGTGTTGTCCTGCTCAATTCGCTGAGGCTGAAGACCGTCGCCAAAGCGTGAGTGCGCTTGTGGGATTGGCGGCACTGGTGACAGCGCCGCTTTGGCCGGCTAATCCACCATCATGACTCACGCTGCCTACCCCGCCGCCCGCCTCCGCCGCACCCGGATGACCGCCTGGAGCCGCGATCTGCATCGCGAGACGTCGCTCAGCCCGGCCAATCTGATCTGGCCGCTGTTCCCCACCGAAGGGCATGATGAAGAGGTGCCGGTGGGCACCATGCCGGGCGTGTCGCGCCTGTCGGTTGACCGGCTGGCCAAGGCCGCCAAGGAAGCCGCCGCGCTGGGCATTCCCGCCGTCGCGCTGTTCCCGCACACCCTGCCCGAACGGCGCAGCGAGGATGCCAAGGAAGCGCTGAACCCCGACAATCTGATCTGCCGCGCTATCCGCGCCATCAAGGATGCGGCGCCCGAAATCGGCGTGCTCACTGATGTGGCGCTCGATCTTTACACCAGCCACGGCCACGACGGGCTGTTGTCGGACGCCGGCGAGATCCTGAATGACGCCACGGTGGAGATGCTGGTGGGCCAGTCGCTCAACCAGGCCCGCGCCGGCTGCGATATCATTGCCCCGTCCGACATGATGGATGGCCGCGTCGCCGCCATCCGCGCCGGGCTGGAGGCAGACGGGTTCCACAACACCCAAATCATGGCCTACTCGGCCAAATATGCCTCGGCCTTCTATGGCCCCTACCGCGATGCGGTGGGCAGCGGCGGCGTGCTGAAAGGCGACAAGAAGACCTATCAGATGGACCCGGCCAACAGCCGCGAAGCGCTGCGCGAAGTGGCGCTGGACATCGCGGAGGGCGCTGATTCGGTGATGGTGAAGCCGGGGATGCCGTACCTGGACATTATCCGCGCCATCCGCGACGCCTTTGATGTGCCGGTGTTCGCCTACCAGGTGAGCGGTGAGTACGCGATGCTGGAAGCCGCGATTGCTGCCGGCGTGCTGGATCGCAACAAGGGCGTACTCGAAGCCTTGATGAGCTTCCGCCGCGCCGGCTGTTCGGGCGTGCTGACCTATCACGCGCCGCTGGCGGCGCGGCTGATGGGGGCGTGATGGGCGAACGCGTGCGCATCGCGGTCTTGGGGGCTTCGGGTTACACGGGGGCCGACCTTGTGCGCCTGGCGCTCACACACCCGCGCATCGAAATCGCCGCGTTGGCCGCCAATGCCAAGGCCGGGCAGACGATGGCGCAGATCTGGCCGCATTTCGCGCCCTATCCGAACCTGCCGCGACTGGTGAAGGCGGACGCGATTGATTTTTCAACCATCGACGCGGTGTTCGGCTGCCTGCCGCACGCGGCGTCGGCCGAACTGCTCTCCACCATCACCGGCCCACGCATCATCGATCTTTCGGCGGATTTCCGGCTGAAGGATGCCGCCACCTATGCCGATTGGTATGGCGGTGCGCACCCGGCGCCGGGGCTGCTGCCGGAAGCCGTGTATGGCCTGACCGAATTTGCCCGTGATGCCCTGCCCGCGGCGCGGATTGCCGCCTGCCCGGGCTGTTATCCCACCGCCGTGTTGCTGGCCTTGCTGCCGCTGGTGGCGGCGCATGCCATTTCGGCGGACAACATCACCGTCAACGCGCTTTCGGGCGTGTCGGGCGCCGGACGCAGCCTGAAGGAAGCCAATTTGTTTCCCGAAGTGGCCGAAGCCGTCCACCCCTATGGCATCGGCCGTCACCGCCATATGCCGGAAATGGAGCAGGAACTTTCGCTGCGCGCTGGCAAGCCGGTCACGATCAGCTTCACGCCGCACCTGGTCCCGATGAACCGCGGCGAGCTTGTTACCTGCATCGTCGAAACCCCGCACGGCCCGGATTATCTGCGCGAAGTGCTGGCTGACGCCTATACCGACGAACCGTTCGTGCACCTGTTGCCCGAAGGCGTTGCCCCCGCCACCCGCATGGTGCGCGGATCGAACCACGCGGTGATCAACGTTTTCGCCGATCGCGTGCCCGGCCGCGCCATCGTGATCGCCGCCATCGACAATCTGGTGAAGGGCTCATCGGGCCAGGCCATCCAGAATTTCAACCTGATGTTCGGGCTGCCCGAAACCATGGGGCTGGAACAGGCCCCGCTCTTCCCGTGATCGAAACGGCCCGCCTGATCATCAGGCCTTGGCAGGACGATGATCGCGCGCCGTTTGCCGCCATGGGCGCCGATGCCGACGTGATGCAGCATCTGGGGCCCATCATGGACCGCGCCGGCAGCGATGCGATTGTGGACCGGCTGATTGCCCTGCAGGCCGTGCTTGGCCACACATTCTGGGCGGTGGAACGGCGCGACACCGGCGCCTTCATCGGCTTCTGCGGGTTGAAGATGGCGCCACTGGGCATCGCTGGCCTTTCAGGCTTCCCCGAAATCGGCTGGCGGTTGGCGCGCCACGCCTGGGGCCACGGTTTTGCCAGTGAAGCGGCACAGGCCAGCCTTGATTGGGGATGGTCCCAGGGTTTCGTGCGCATCATCGCGATGACGGTGCCGGCCAACACGCGGAGCCAGGCGGTGATGCAGCGCATCGGTATGCAGCGCCGGCCCGATCTGGATTTCCATCATCCGTTACTGGCCCCCGGCAATCCGCTGAGGCCGCATATCGCTACCGAGATCTGTCGATGACTATTCACTCATTTGGTTCAGAGCGCCCGCAATTGGCGGATGATGTGTTCATCGCACCGGGGGCGCAAGTGATCGGCAAGGTGACGATCGGCACCGGCAGTTCGGTGTGGTTCAACTGTGTGCTGCGCGGTGACGTAGGCCGGATCACGGTGGGGGAACGGACCAATCTTCAGGATGGCACGATCGTGCATGTGACCGGCGGGCGGTTTGATACCCACATCGGTGATGACGTGCTGATCGGCCATGGCTGCATCATCCACGGCTGCCGCCTGGAGAACCACACCTTCGTTGGCATGGGGGCAATCGTGCTGGATGGGGCGGTGGTTGAAGCTGACGCCATGCTGGCCGCCGGCGCACTGCTGACGCCGGGCAAGGTGGTGAAGAGCGGGGAATTGTGGGCCGGTCGGCCAGCGAAGTTCCTGCGCAGCCTGACAGCGGCGGAAATTGCCGGCAACCGGGCCGGGGCGGCCGGCTATGCCAGGCTGGCGCAGGTTTATCGGACGGGCGGATAAGGCTTATTTGTCAACGCCCTTCACCTTTCCCCACTGGCGGGCGGCGGTGTAGCCAAGATAGCCGGTGCCGAACAGGGCATAGAGCGGTTCGGGCAAGCCATTCAGATAACGGGTCATGCCGGCGGCGATATCATGCGCCATCTGCGGTTGTACGGCCGCGATGAGCCCCATCGGGATCGACCACATCAGCAGCGCATACATCACATAGAGGAAGCTGGGCCGCGCCCGGCTGGTCCAGGGATCATTGCTGGCGGATTCGGCCACGATGGCGGAGAGCTGGGTGGAGAGCAGTTCAAGCTCCTGGCTGTTCTGCAGCTTCATCAGCTCGATCTTGGCCGCGTCCCGCGCCTTGGGATCGGGGATGATCTTGTCGAGCAAGTCGGCAACCGGCGCGATCAGGGCATTAAGGATGGACATGGGGTGGGCCTTTCCAGTTGGAGGGAGGCCAGTTATAACCAATATGGTTCGTGTAGGACAGGCGCACGCATGCTGCCGCTGCTCCCCCCTGAGAGAGGAGCAACCGCTTGACTGAATGTCTGAAGAAAATGGTCGGAGCGACAGGATTCGAACCTGCGACCTCCAGACCCCCAGTCTGATGCGCTACCAGGCTGCGCTACGCTCCGAGCCGAGGCGGGCTTAGGGGCTAACGCCGCCTTATGCAACCCCTCTCACGCTGCGTTTTCCAGCCCATATTGCTTGAGAAGGCCGACTTCGGTGAGCGCGATCACCTTGGCGCTCCATGCGAATTGGTCTGAACTCTTGTCACCGCGATCTGTCCCCGCACCCGCTTGGCCGCAGCCTATCGCCATGCGCGCCAAAGTGCCACCCCGTGCACCAGGGCTGATCACTGCAACAGCTGTGATCATCTATCTTGTAATAAGCATGTATGCTAAATTTGCGGCATGAACCAACATGCCCCGCTGCTGGAGCCGGTCATGGCTCCTTTTGCTTCGCCCGATACCATCGGCGTGCTGGTGTCCGACGTGACCCGGCTGCTGCGCCGCCGGTTCGATGCCCAGGCGCGGTCCATCGGCGTGTCCCGCGCGCAATGGCGGGTGCTGATCGCTCTGGCACGGGCCGAGGGCATCAACCAGGCGGGATTGGCCGAGCGTCTGGATGTGGAAACCATAACGGTTGGCCGCATGGTCGACCGACTGGAGGAAGCCGGGCTGGTGGAACGCCGGGCCGATCCCGCTGATCGCCGGGCCTGGCGGCTGTTTCTCACCCCGCGCGCACATCCGATCCTAGCGGAACTACAGGCGGTGGCGGTGGGGGTGCGCGCCGAAATGCTGGCAGGGTTGAGCGTCGACGAGGAAGCCGCCCTGCAAGGCCTGCTGCAGCGCCTGCGCGGCAACCTGGATCTGCGCGAAGGATCGGCGGCATGAACCAGCGCATCGATCCACCCGTGGCCGGCAGAGCGGCATCAGCTCGCTGGCGCAGCCGCGTGGCCATGCTGTCCGTGCCACTGCTGGTGGTGGCGGCCGGGCTGTGGCTGTGGCTTTCCGGGTTGGGCCAGGTGACGACCGACAATGCCTATGTCCGGGTCGACAAGCTGGCGATTTCCAGTGACGTCACCAGCCGGGTGCGGCGGGTGTTCGTGGCCGAAAACCAGCCGGTGAAGCGCGGCCAGGTGGTGATCGAGCTGGTTGACACCCCCTTCCGCATCGCGCTGGCCCAGGCCGAAGCCCGGCTGGCCGATGCCCGCCGGCAGGTGCGAGGGCTGCGCAATGATACCGGTGGCAGTGCCGCCGATGTGGCGGCCAAGCGCGAGGCGCTGGATTTTGCGCTGACTGAGATGGAGCGCCAGCAGACATTGCTTGATCGCGGCTTTGCCACCCGTGCCCGGTTGCAGCAGGCCCAATATGCGGTGGCCAATGCCCGGGCTGAACTCAATCGCGCGCTGTCCGACGACGCCGCCGCCCGCACCGCCGCCAATGGTGTGCAGGACGTGGAGCAGCACCCACTGGTGATGACCGCCGCTGCGGTGCGCGACAAGGCGGCGTTTGAACTGGCGCGCACCAAGCTGATCTCACCCGCCAACGGCATCGCCACCCAGACCAGCCGGGTGCTGCCGGGCCAGGTGATGGTGCAGGGCGTCGCCGCCTTCAGCGTGATGGTGACCGACAGCGCCTATGTCGAAGCCAATTTCAAGGAAACCGAACTGCAGGACATGCGGGTGGGCCAGCGCGCCGAGGTGCAGCTGGATTCCTTCCCCAATCATGTGCTGCGCGGCCATGTGGACTCCATTGGGGTGGGCACCGGCAGCGAGTTTTCGGTGCTGCCGGCACAGAATGCCACCGGCAACTGGGTAAAGGTGGTGCAACGCGTGCCGGTGCGCATCCGGCTGGACGGCAAGCCGCCCGTGTCCTTGATCGCCGGCCTTTCGGCTGAAGTGAAGGTGATCACCAAGTGAGCAGCGCTGCCCCGGTGGCAGGGGCGCGATCAGAAGCGTCGCCGATCACCGTCACGCTGGTGGTGATGCTGGGCAGCTTCATGACCATCCTTGATTCCACCATCGCCAACGTGGCGCTGCCACACATGCAGCCCAGCCTGAACGCCGCAGCCGACAGCATCACCTGGGTGCTGACCAGCTATATCGTCGCCACCGCCATCGCCACGCCGCTCACCGGCTGGCTTTCGGCCCGCATCGGCCGGCGCACCTTGTTCCTGTGGAGTGTCACGGCCTTCACCGCTGCCTCGGTACTGTGCGGCATTGCCAGCAGCCTTGAAGAGATGGTGCTGTTCCGCATGATCCAGGGCGCCGCCGGCGCCTTCATCGCGCCGCTGGGCCAGGCCTATCTGCTGGACGTGTGGCCACCCGAAAAACATGGGCCGGCCATGGCCTGGTGGGGGGTTGGCATCATGGTGGGGCCGATTCTGGGCCCGGTGATCGGCGGCTGGCTGACCGACAGTTTCGATTGGCGCTGGGTGTTCCTGATCAACCTGCCGTTTGGCATCATATGCCTGACCTGGGCCGCCGCCGTCTTGCCGGAACCGCAGCTTGAGCAGCGACGGTTCGACATGACCGGCTTTGCCCTGCTAGCCGTCGGCATGGCGGCGTTGCAATTGGGGCTCGATCGCGGCCAGCAGCTGGACTGGCTGGACAGCTGGGAGGTTCGGGCCGAATTCGGCATCGCCATCGCCGGCCTGTGGGCCTTTGGCGTGCACGCGCTGGCCACGCCGGGCGGCATCGTTGATCGCGAACTGCTCACCGATCGCAACGCGCTCACTGGCATGGTGTTCATCACGTTGGTTGGCTTCCTGCTGGTCGCCACGACCGCGCTGCTGCCAACGATGCTGCAAACGCTTTATGGCTATCCGGTGGTATCGGCCGGGGCGCTGATGATGCCGCGCGGCATCGGCATGATGATGGCGATGATGGCCGCCGGGCAACTGGTCGGGCGCGGCGTTGATCCGCGGCTGATGCTGACGGCCGGCTTCACCATCACGGGTGCAGCCTTGTGGGGCATGAGCCTGTTCTCCCCGGCGCAGGGCGCCCAGCCGTTCGTGATCACCGGGTTTTTCCAAGGCGCCGGCCTTGGCCTGATCTTTGTGCCATTGAACACGATGGCCTTTGCCAGCCTGCCGATGCGGCTGCGCGCTGATGCGTCGGCCATCTACATGCTGCTGCGAAACATCGGCGGTTCGGTGGGGATCAGTCTGGCGGTCGCCCTGCTGGAACGCCAGACTCAGACCGCGCACGCCGATCTGGGCAGCGGCATCACCCCGTTCAATCTGCCCTGGGCCGATCCAGCCACCCTGGCTGCAGCCGGTGCCGGCAGTGTGGTGGCCATGCTGGATGGCGCGGTGAACAAGCAGGCATTGATGATTGCCTATATCGATGTCTATCGCGCCATGGCGTTCATGGCCTTTGCCATGCTGCCACTGCTGCTGGTGTTGCGCCGGCCGCAGCGGCCCGCATCAAAAGCCGACGTGGTGCATCTGCCCGAATGACCGATCACACCGGGGGTTCTATTGGGGCGGCGGCGTGAGCCCCACCAGTTTCATCACCACCACTTGGCTCAGCATCACCACCAGCCACCACAGGCAGGCCCGGCCAACCCGGCCCCAGCGCTGCCCGGCCATCAGCAGCGATGTTGCCAGCGCCGGCACCACAAAGCCCACCCAGATCACCCAGGCCGTCGCGATGGTCATCACCCACGGCGGTGCGCGCGGTGGCGCCAGGATCAGCGCGCCGGCCAGGATGGCGCACAGCCAGGCCGTGGCCAGCAGCGCCACCAGCCAGCCGGTGAGGCCCTTGGGCCGATCCACGAACTGGGCGATCAACAGGCCCAATAGAGTGGCCAGCGCAATCGGGATGGCATTGATAACGATATAGATCATTGCGCCAGCTTGCCGGCTTTCGCGCCCCATGCAAGGAAAAGCCGGTTATCGGAGGACAGAGAATGAGCGTTTTGCCCCCCCTGCTTTTGGGCCGATTGAACCATGTCGGCATCGCCTGCGTGTCGATTGACGACACCGTGGCCATGTATGGCCGCTTGTTCGGCGCGACCGTTTCGCGGGCCGCATTCGATCTGCCGGCGCAGGGCGTGCGTGTCGCCTTCATCGATGTCGCCAACAGCCAGTTGGAACTGATCGAGCCGCTGGGCGAGGATTCACCCATCCACGGTTTCCTGAAGAAGAACCCCAATGGCGGGCAGCATCATGTGTGTTTCGAGGTAAAGGACATCATCGCCGCGCGCGATGCGATGCGCGAGCGCGGCGCCACCGTGCTGGGCACCGGCGAGCCGCGCATAGGCGCCCACGGGGTGCCGGTGATCTTCGTGCACCCGCGCGATACCGGTGGCGTGCTGGTGGAGTTGATGCAGGAGCCGTCGGAAGGGCATCACTGACAAGGAAAAGGCCGGAGCAGTGCTCCGGCCTCATGTCAGACGGGCTGCGGTTGGCAGCCGCCCGCTCAATCCTTCTTGCGGCCGCTCAGCAGCCAGCCAACCACGAAGCCCAGCGCGATGCCGGCGCCAAGCGCGGCAAGCGGCTGTTCCTGCACCGTGGTGCGCACCTTGGCGGTGCCTTCTTCGGCCACCTTCTGGGCGCGTTCCTTGACTTCGCGGGCCTTTTCCGGGGCCGCATCAGCCAGTTCACGGGCCTTGGCGGCGGCCTTGTCATAGGCGGCGCTGGCCGTTTCTTTGGCCTTGCCGATCGCCTTGTCGGCTTGATCCTTCAGGTCGCCCTTCAACTTCTCGATCTTGCTGGCCGCGGTTTCGATGGTTTCGGCAACGGCGGGCATGGTTTCCGTGGTCTCGCTGTTATCAGACATGGCGCAATCCTTTCGAGGGCAATCGATTCAACAAATCGAAGTTAGTGCGTGAGGCGGCAGATTTGAAGTCCGTATTGACCACATAACTCACTCATCCATCCGAACCTTGCCACGGCCTGCCTTGACGCCGGCGCGCGTGGTCTTGGAATCCAGCCGGCGCTGCTTCGATCCCAGAGTTGGCCGTGTCGCCCGGCGCTTGATCGGGCGGATGCAGGCCTGCGCCACCAGTTCGGCCAGCCGCGCCCGCGCATCAGACCGATTCTGCACCTGATCGCGGAACCGGTTGGCACTGATCACGATGACACCATCGCCGGTGGCGCGCCGGCCGGCCAATTTCAGCAGCCGTTCCTTCACCTCGTCCGGAAGGCTGGGCGAGGCCACCACGTCGAAGCGCAACTGCACCGCCGATGAAACCTTGTTGACGTTCTGGCCGCCCGGACCGCTCGAGCGCACGAACGATTCAATCAGTTCGTCTTCCGGGATGGTTATCGCCATGATGTGCGCCTAACCCGATTCGATTGCGGAGGCTATTGCCATGATCATTGTCCACCATCTCAACAACAGCCGCTCTCAACGCATCCTGTGGCTGCTGGAAGAACTGGGTACGCCCTACGAGATCAAGCATTATAATCGCGATGCCGTGACCAATCTGGCGCCGCCGGAACTGAAGGCCGTGCATCCGCTGGGCAAGAGCCCGGTGATCGAAGCCGATGGCAAGATCATCTTTGAAAGCGGCGCCATCACCGATTGGATCATCCGCAAAAACGGGCAAGGCCGCTTCATGCCAGCGCCGGGGACGGCGGCTCATGAGGATTATCTGATGTGGCTGCATTTCGCCGAAGGCTCGGCGATGACACCGTTCCTGCTGGCGCTCTACACCGCCCGGCTTGGCGAGGCCGCCGCGCCGCTCGCCCCGCGCATCCAGGAACAGATTGGTGCGCATGTCGCCTATTTCAGCCAGTGCCTTGGGGAAAACGACTGGCTGGTGAACAATGAGCTCAGTGGTGCGGACATCATGATGAGCTTCATCGCCGAAATCGCCACCATGCAGGGCCTGGGTGCGCATTTCCCCAACGTGGCGGCCTATGCCAAGCGCCTTCAGGCACGCCCGGCGTGGATCAAGGCCGCCGAGCAGACCGAGCCCTATTATTTCCGCATTGCTGGCTGACGCGTCGCCAGCAGATTGAGCGCCAGGCCGCCGATGATCAGCGCGGCGGCCAGCAGCTTCCACGACGGCAGCGGTTCACCAAGGAAAAGCGCGGTGGAGGCCATGCCGAACACCGGCACCAGCAGAGACGTGGGCGCGACGCTGGTGGCGGGATAGCGCGCCAGCAACCAGCCCCATGCGCCATAGCCGAACAGGGTATTGCCCACCGCCTGCCACGCCACCGCCACCCAGATGGCGGGCGTGGTGGCCTGCAGCGCGGTTTCGATGGCCGGCCAGCCTTCGAACCACAGCGCCAGCCCAGCCAGCGGCGGCACCGCAAACAGCGACGACCAGGTGATGAAGCCCAGCATGTCCACCTTGCCGGCGGCGCGCTGGGCCATGTTGCCCAGGCTCCAGCCAAAGGCCGCGCCCAGTACAAGGGCGATGCCCACGATGGTTACTTCGCCGCCAGTGTGGCCGGCGATCACCGCGACGCCGCTAATCGCCAGTGCCAGTGCGCCATATTGCAGTGGTTTCAGGCGTTCACCGCTGGTCATCATCGCCATGGCGATGGTGAAGACGACCTGGCTCTGCACAATCAGGCTGGCGAGGCCGGCGGCGATATAGCCGTTGATGGCAATGAACAGCAGGCCGAACTGGCCCACCCCGATGGCGACCCCATAGCCGGCCAGGATGCGCCACGAAACGGCAGGCCGGCGCACGAAGAAGATCAACGGGAACACCACGGCGGCAAAGCGCAGGGTGGCGAACAGCAGCGGCGGCAGGCTGTGCAGCGTGGCGCCGATGATGGCGAAATTGCTGCCCCACACCATCACCACCGCCAGCGCCAGCAGCAGGGCGCGCGGGCTGAGCGCGGTGCTGCTCATCGCGGTTTGGCGAGCAGGTGATAGGCCGCCGCCGCCACCAGCAGTGCCACGGCCACATTGGCCGCCAGCGGCCGCGCCGTGCCATCATACATGGCCGCGGCCAGCGCCGATGCGGCGGCGCCCATACCGAAGTTGATGCCGCCCATCAGGCCGGAAATCGCCCCGGCCCGCAGCGGATCGACATTCAGCGCGCCGGCCGAAGCATTGGCGGCAATGAGCCCGTTCGAGGACAGCGCCACGAACACCGCCGCCAGCACGACCAACACCGGCGCGTCGAGCAGGGCCACCAGCCACAGCGCCACACCAGCCGCCGCTGCACCCAGCGTTGCCCAGGCCAGTATGGCATCAGGCGAACGATGCTTCAGCAGCAGGCGGTTGACCTGGCTTGATCCGACGACGCCCACGGCAATGGCGGCAAACACCAACCCGAACTGGCTTTCGGAAAAGCCCCAGCTGTTCACCACCAGATCGGGCGATGCGGCGATATAGCTGAACAAAGTGGCGCCATTGGCCGCGCCGACGAGCAGATAGCCGATCAAGCGCTTGTGGCCTAGCAGCCGGGCATAGGCGCTCAACACGTCCTGCCCGCGCGCCGCCTGCGCGGTGGCGGCGGAGCGGCTTTCATCCAAGCGCAAACCGACGGCAGCCGAAATGGCGACGCCCACCGCCACGAACGCATAGAACACGGCATGCCAGCCTGCTGCGGCTGCAATCCAGCCACCAACAGTGGGCGCCAGCAGCGGCGCGATCGCCAGCACCAGCATCAACAGGCTGAAGATGCGGGCGGAATCGCGGTGGTCATAGCGATCGCGCACGATGGCGCGGCAGGTGACCATGGCGGCACAACAGCCCAGCGCCTGGAAGAAGCGCCCGGCCACCAGCGCCTCGATCGTGGGTGCCAGCGCGCAAAACAGACTGGCCGCCACATAGACCGCGCAGCCGATCAATATGGTCGGCCGCCGCCCGATCCGATCACTGAGTGGCCCGAAGAACAATTGCCCCAGCGCCATGCCGACGAAGAACGTGGACAGCGTCAACTGCACCGCCGCCGCCGAGGTGCCGTAATCGCGGGCGATGGCCGGCAGCGTGGGCAGATAGAGATCGATGGTGACGGCGCCAAAGGCCGTCAGCGACCCCAGCAGCAGGATCTCGCCCAGATGGGGCTGGCGAATTGAGGCAGTTGGGGCAGGCACGCCGCAGGGCTTAGGCTGCCAGGCGCCTGAAGGGAAGCGCGCGAATGGCGCAGGCCTCAGGCCCGCGCCGCGCCCTCATCCACCGCGTTCACACTGTTGTGGCGCAGCGCATCGAGCACGGTGCGCACGATGCCGGCCGCGTCCAGCCCGGCATCGGCATATTGTTTCGCCGGGGCGTCGTGATCCTGATAGATATCGGGCAGGCGCAGCGTGCGAACCTTGAGGCCGGCATCGGTCAGGCCTTCGTCGCTGGCCAAAGTCAGCACATGGCTGCCGAAACCGCCGATGGCGCCTTCTTCGATGGTGATCAACACGTCGTGGGTAGCGGCCAACTTGCGGATCAGCGCCATGTCGAGCGGCTTGGCAAAGCGCATATCGGCAACGGTGGTGGAAAGTCCCTTGGCATCCAGCGTGTCGGCGGCGGCCAGCGCTTCGGCGAGGCGGGTACCGAGCGACAATATGGCAACCTTGCTGCCCTGCCGCACGATGCGGCCCTTGCCGATTTCGAGGCGAGTGCGGGTTTCCGGGATGGCGACGCCGGTGCCTTCGCCGCGCGGATAGCGCAGGGCGATGGGGCCATCATCGTACATCGCGGCCGTGTGCACCATGTCGGCCAGTTCGGCCTCATCAGCCGCGGCCATCACCACCATGTTGGGCAGGGTGGCGAGATAAGTGACATCAAACGAGCCGGCGTGGGTGGCACCATCGGCGCCGACCAGGCCAGCGCGATCGATGGCAAAGCGCACCGGGAGATTCTGCAGGGCGACGTCATGCACAACCTGGTCATAGGCGCGCTGCAGGAAGGTGGAATAGATGGCACAGAACGGCCGCATGCCCTGCGCCGCCAAACCAGCGGCGAAAGTGACCGCGTGTTGTTCGGCAATGCCAACATCGAAGCTGCGTTCCGGGAAGGCCTTGGCAAAGCGATCCACGCCGGTGCCCGACGGCATGGCGGCGGTGATCGCCACGATGTTTGGGTCGCGCTTTGCTTCCTCGATCAGCATGTCGCCGAACACGTTCTGATAGGCCGGCGCCTTGGGCTGCGCCTTGTGCTGGGTGCCCGAAACCACGTCGAACTTCACCACGCCATGATATTTGTCGGCACTGGCTTCGGCCGGGCCATAGCCCTTGCCCTTTTGCGTGACGACATGGATCAGCATCGGGCCTTCCGCGGCGTCGCGCACATTTTCGAGCACCGGCAACAGGTGATCGAGATTATGGCCATCGATCGGGCCGACATAATAGAAGCCCAGTTCCTCGAACAAGGTACCGCCACCCTGGGCGAAACCGCGGGCATATTCATCGATGCGCGCGGCCGCCTTCTGCAGCGGCGGCGGCAGCACCTTGCCGGAAACCTGCTTCAGATATTCGCGCAGCTCCAGGAACTTGCGGCCCGACAGCAACCGCGACAGGTAAGATGAAAGCGCGCCCACCGGCGGCGCGATCGACATGTCGTTGTCGTTGAGGATGACCACGAGCCGGTTGCCGGCCTCGCGGGCATTGTTCATCGCCTCATAGGCCATGCCGGCCGACATGGCGCCGTCGCCGATCACGGCAATGCCCTTGCCTGGGTTGTTCATCATCTTGTTGGCGACGGCAAAGCCCAGCGCCGCCGAGATCGAGGTGCTGCTGTGCGCAGCGCCGAACGGATCATATTCGCTCTCGGTGCGCTTGGTGAAGCCACTGAGGCCGCCACCCTGGCGCAGGGTGCGGATGCGGTCGCGGCGGCCGGTGAGGATCTTGTGCGGATAGGCCTGGTGGCCGACGTCCCACACCAACTTATCGTCAGGCGTGTTGAACACATAATGGAGCGCGACGGTCAGCTCGACCACGCCAAGGCCTGCACCGAGGTGGCCCCCCGTCACCGAAACGGCGTGGATCATTTCCTGGCGAAGTTCATCCGCCAATTGCCGCAACTGCCCGGGTTCCAGCCGGCGCAGATCGGCCGGAATATTGACCTGGTCGAGAAGCGGGGTTTCAAGCGTCATGAGAACGGCTCGCAATCGATGAATCTTAAGTGATTGCCCTTAACGATAATGGCAGGGCCTGTCATCCGAAGTGTCTGCCCAACATGACAGTTTCATTGCCGCAGCACGGCATCATGCTGGTTTCAGGCGCATTTTGCGCAAAGGCCGCGCACTTCGATCACCGGGCGTACCGGGGTGAAGCCCGCCGCCAGCGCTGCACTGCGCACGTCGCCGGTAATGCGGTCATCATCAACATGAGTCGCCCCGCCGCAGCGGTCACACACCAGGAAAATGCAATCGTGCGGGCAATCGGGGTGGACATTGGCGATGAAGGCGTTGGCGCTTTCAACCCGGCTGGCCACGTTGTTGGCCACGAACAGATCAAGGATGCGATAGACGCTGTTGGCGGCAATGCGGCGACCGCTGGCCGTGGAGACCGCATCGGTCACGTCATAGGCCGAAACCGGGCGATCATATCCGGCAAGTGCGGCAAACACGGTTGCGCGCAGCGGCGTCCATTGCTCGCCGGCGCTTTTCAGCCGGGCCTGGGCGGCGGCGGCAAGATCGGCTCGGCTGTGATGCTGTCCGTGGCTGTGGGCGGGGTGTGCCATGATCTGCATATCGGGCTTTGCGGCCCGCCATGCAAGACGGCGGGTGGCTCAGGTGCGACGCAGCGCCCTCATGTTCTGCCAGTGAGCAAACGCCAGAATCGCCACCCCGGCAACAGAAACAAGCATTTCGGCGACCGCACCATGTTCCACCGCCAGCGAGATCGCCATCACCGCCAACCCGATCACGCCCATCATGCCGATGTCGCTGCGGCCATGCCGGCGCCAACCGCGCCACAGTGCCACAGCTGCCAAAGGCATTGCCAGCATCAAACCAATAAAATGAACCCGATGATCGAGCCAGTCACCCGTCATCGCAAATACGGTCAGCAGCACGAACCCGGCCATGCAGTGCAGCAGGCACAGCCCCGACAGGCCGATGGCGATTCGATCGAGGAGGCTGCTGGGCGACGGCACGCTTCTGGTGTTACATTATTACATCCTTGGCGGCAACCCCTTTCGGCCTGGCGGCACGGGCCCCGCACGCGCGTTGCCATGCAAACTGCCGGTCGCTAGACAACGGCTGTTGCTTGATCTGGAGATTGCCTGATGCGCGCCCTTGTTGCCCTGCTGCTTGCCAGCGTTGCCGCCCCAACACTGGCTGCACCTGATCTGGCGATGGTGGCGCGGATTAGCGATGAAGCCATGAACCACGGCGAAGTGGTGGAAACCGTGGCCTATTTGACCGACCGGATTGGGCCGCGCATGACCAATTCGCCTGGCATGCGCGTGGCCGAACGCTGGACGCAGGACAAGTTCAAGGGCTGGGGCCTGACCAACGTGCGCACCGAAGGCTTTGATTTCGGCCGTGGCTGGTCGATCGAAAGCGCCAGCGTCATGCTGGAATCGCCGCGCCGCATGAGCCTGCGGACCATTCCGGTGGCGTGGACGCCGGGCACGCCGGCCGGCGGCATCACCGCGACGCTGATCGTCGCACCGATGAAGCGCCCACGCGATTTTGCCGAATGGAGCGGCAAGTTGAAGGGCAAGATCGTTGCCATCAGTTTTCCGCGCCCGCCGGCCGATGCCACAAAGTCGGCCTTTGTGCGGATGGACGACAAGGCAATCGGTGAGCTCAACGAGTTTCAACAGCCGGTGACCGCATCCGACGACGGTGACGGCTGGTTCAAGTTCATCCAGTTCGGCAAGCAACTTGACGAATTCCTGGCCAAGGAAGGCGCCGTGGGCTGGGTACGCATGAGCTACCGGGACAACGGCCTGCTGCACGGCGAAGGTTATCAGCACCGCGACACGCCCAAGCTGCCCGGACTGGAGCTGACCGCTGAGGATTATCGCCGCATCGCCCGCCTGGCGACGCAGGGCGACGTGACGCTGACCATCAATTCGCAGGTGAAGTTCGACGACAGCGATCCCAATGGTTACAATGTCTTGGCCGATCTTCCGGGCAGCGATGCCAAGGCCGGTTACGTGATGGCCGGCGCCCATCTCGACAGCTGGGTGGCGGCCGATGGCGCCGCCGACAATGGCGCCGGTTCGGCGGTGGTGATGGAAGCCGCGCGCATCCTGGCGGCACTGAAGGTGAAGCCGAAACGCACGATCCGCTTTGCGCTGTGGTCGGGTGAGGAACAGGGCCTTTATGGCTCGGCCAACTATATCGAACGCCATTTTGCCAGCCGGCCGGCCAACCCGGATCCGGTGAAGGCCCGGCTGTCCTATGATTTCAAGCTTCGCCAGTATCCGATCGAAAAGAAGGCCGATTACAATCTGTTGGCGGCCTATTTCAACATGGACAACGGCGGCGGCAAGTTCCGCGGCATCCATGCCGAAGGCAATTTCGCGGCCGTTCCCATCCTGCAGGAATGGCTGTCGCCCTTTGCCAGCATGGGCGCCAGCACGGTCGTCGCCAGCCCGACCGGTGGCACCGATCACGAGTTCATGCAGGCCATTGGCCTGCCCGCCTTCCAGTTCATCCAGGATCCGCTGGATTATGGCACGACCGTGCATCACAGCAGCGTCGATACCTTCGATCACCTGCGCCCTGCCGATCTGCGCCAAGCCTCGGTGATCCTGGCCAGCCTGCTGTGGGAAGCCGCCAACGCCGACAAGCCGTTGCCCGCCAAGCCCCTGCCAACCAAGCCGAAAATGACCGATCCCTTCCGTTATGAAGATCCCGACAAGAAGGATTGATGCGGCATTGCGTGGGGTTGGCCGGCATGAACTTTGGGCCTAGGGAGGCGTCCATGGCCTCCCTTGCCGCCCCGCTTCAACGTTCCGATGCTCGCCCGCGCGCGGTGGCGCTGTGGCTGCTGGGTATTGCCGCGCTGGTGTTTGCCATGGTCGTCGTCGGCGGCATCACAAGGCTGACCGAGAGCGGCCTGTCGATCACCCGCTGGGACGTCGTGTCGGGCACACTGCCGCCGCTCACGGAAAGCGAATGGTTGCAGCAGTTTACGCTGTATCAGCAGTCCAGCCAGTACCAGTTGATGAACCGCGGCATGAGCCTTGCCGAGTTCAAGGGCATCTTCTTCTGGGAATATGTCCACCGCCTGTTGGGTCGGCTGATCGGGCTCGCCTTTGCGCTGCCGTTGCTGTGGTTCTGGATTCGCCGTCAGATTCCAGCTGGTTACAAGCCGCGCCTGCTCGCGCTGTTCGCCTTGGGCGGCCTGCAGGGCGCCATCGGCTGGTGGATGGTCGCCTCCGGCCTCGTCGATCGTACCGAGGTGGCGCCGGAACGGCTGGCGGTGCATTTGTCCAATGCGTTCATCATCATGGCCGGCTGTATCTGGACCGCGCTTGATCTCATCGACGGCGATGCGCCCCGCCACGACCGCCCGCGTGCGTGGGTATGGCCGCTCACGTTCCTGCTGGCCGTCCAGATCGTCTGGGGTGCCTTCACCGCCGGCTTGCGGGCCGGCCATGCCAGCGACACCTGGCCGTTGATGTTCGGCGCGCTGATGCCCGACGGCATCTTGGGCAGCGCCATCGACGCGGTCAGCGATCCGGTGAGCGTGCAGTTCATCCACCGCAGCCTGGCCTGGATTGCCGCCGGCGGTGTGCTGGCGGTGGCCGCGCTGTTGTGGCGCGCGGGCGGCGGTGTCCGGGCGCTGGCGCTGGGTGGCGTTGTGCTGGCGCAGTTCGTTCTGGGCGTTTCCGTTATCCTGAATCACGTGCCGGTCTGGCTCGGCGTCGCTCACCAGGCCGGCGCGGCGCTGCTGGTGGCAGCCATGGTCTGGGCGGCGCATTGGTCGAGAAGGGGTCCTGCATGACCGCGAAGAATGTGCTCGGCGGGTCACTGCTACCCTGCTCGCTGGAACCGCTGACCGGCTGGTACCGCGACGGCTGCTGCAACACCGATGCGGCTGACACTGGCCTGCACACCGTCTGCGCCGTGATGACCGAGGAGTTCCTCGCCTTCAGCAAATCCGCTGGCAATGATCTGTCGACGCCGCGCCCCGAATATGGCTTTCCCGGCCTTAACCCCGGTGACCGCTGGTGCCTTTGCGCCGGCCGCTGGGAAGAGGCGCGCATCGCCGGCTTCGCGCCGGAAGTCGTGCTGGAAGCCACCCACGCCAAGACACTGGAGATTACCATGTTGGGTCACCTCCAGGCCCACGCCGTGTGATCACCCCTTGGGTCGGCGCGGACTTCGCCGGCGCCAAGCTGGCAGCGCTGGTTGACGGCCACATCCTCACCTATCGCCGCGACAACAAGCCCGGAATCCCCTGGCCCGGCCTGATCGATCTGCCCGGCGGCGGCCGCGAGGGCGATGAAAGCCCGGCCGCCTGCGTGCTCAGGGAACTGCACGAGGAGTTCGGCCTGCACCTGCGCGAACAGCGCATCTGGTGGGCGCGGCCCTTCTCGGCGATGGATGCGCCGGGGCGGACGGGCTGGTTCCTTGCCGCCACGATTACACAGGCCGAGATTGCCGCGATCCGCTTCGGCAACGAAGGCCACAGCCCGCAACTGCTTGGACTGGACGCGTTTCTGACCTCCAGCGACGCGATTGCGCCCCTGCAGCAGCGTCTGCGGCTGGTGCTGGAGACGCCGCAAAACTACACGGTGCCATAGTACCACATGCCAAAAACCCCGGTTTTTCCTTGACCTGCGCGGGGGTTTGCACGATATGGCGCCTCGACGCCGGGGCCAAAACCTCGGCCGTTTCGCATTTTGAAGAATGGAATCAACGCCATGCTCACCCGGATCACCGCATCGGCCAAACCGGCCGAGATTGAAAAGAAGTGGCTGCTGATCGATGCCGAAGGCCTCGTCGTCGGCCGTCTCGCTTCGATCATCGCCAACCGCCTGCGCGGCAAGCACAAGACCAACTACACCCCGCACGTCGATTGCGGTGACAACGTGATTGTCATCAACGCCGACAAGGTGCGCTTCACCGGCAAGAAGACCACGGACAAGGTTTACTATCGCCACACCGGTCACCCGGGCGGCATCAAGGAAACCACTCCGGCCAAGATCCTCGAAGGTCGCTATCCGGAACGCGTGCTGATCAAGGCCGTGGAACGCATGGTGCCGCGCGGCCCGCTGGGTCGCGACCAGATGCGCAACCTGCGCGTGTTTGCCGGTGCCGAGCATCCGCATGTCGCCCAGTCGCCGGAAGTGCTCGACGTCAAGTCGATGAACCGCAAAAACACCACGCTTGCTGGTTGAGGGATAAGAAATGTCTGACAATCGCCAGTCCCTGTCTGATCTCGGCACCATGGATGCCGATGGAACCAACAACTCGGGCGTCAACACCGCCCACACCGGTGGTGGCGGCCCGCCCGCCCCGCTGCGTGAGCAGGAAATCGATGCGCAGGGCCGCGCCTATGCCACCGGCAAGCGCAAGAACGCCATCGCCCGCGTGTGGCTGAAGCCCGGCACCGGCAAGATCACGGTCAATGGCCGCGATCAGACCGTCTATTTCGCCCGCCCCTCGCTGCGCCTGGTGATCAACCAGCCGTTCGACGTGGCCGAACGCCGTGAGCAGTATGACGTGGTCTGCACCGTCGTTGGTGGTGGCCTTTCGGGCCAGGCCGGCGCCGTGAAGCACGGCATCGCCCAGGCGCTGACCAAGTATGAACCGATCCTGCGCACCCCGGTGAAGCAGGCCGGCTTCCTGACCCGCGATCCGCGCGTTGTCGAACGCAAGAAGTACGGCAAGGCCAAGGCCCGCCGCAGCTTCCAGTTCAGCAAGCGCTGATCTGCGAAAACCAGGTCAAGAACAACGCCGGGGCAGCAATGCCCCGGCGTTTTTCGTTACACCAACTTTTGCTTGGCCGTGGCCAATCGGCGCTGGCCTTTCCCTTGGGCGCGCAGCCTGTCAAAAGGCCGGCCATGATTCGCAGCCTTGTCTCCTTCGTCCTTGCCCTGCTGGCCCTGCCGGCGCTGGCCGCCCCGGTCAGTGACCAGCCGCACACGCGGGTGGAATTGATCGCGCAGAGCAGTGCGCCCGCCCCCGGCAAGCCGTTGCAACTGGGCATCGTGCTCACACCCAAGGCCGGCTGGCATACCTATTGGCTGAACCCCGGCGATGCCGGCGCGCCGACGCGGGCGGAATGGCGGCTGCCGGCCGGTGTGTCGGCTCCGCCAGAGCTGCAATATCCGGTACCGGGCACGCTGGTCGTGTCGGGCCTGATGAACCATGTTTATGAAAAGCGGAACATCTTGGCTACCGAGCTGGCCGTGCCGGCCGGGCTGGCAGCGGGCACGGCGTTCCTGATCGAAGTGCAGGTTGATTGGCTGGTGTGCAGCCACGAACAATGCGTGCCGGAATCCGCCACCCTTTCGCTGCCGCTGGTTGTGGGCGACGGGGCAGACGATGCCGCCATGGCACCGCAGATCGCCGAAGGCCGCGCCGCCTTGCCGCGCGCGTTGGCCGCCACTGCGACCTGGGCGAAAGCCGGCACCCGCTTCGTGCTGAGCGTGCCGATGGCCGGCCTCGACAAGGTGAAGAGCGCCTGGTTCTTCCCCACCGGCGATGCCGTGATCACCCACGTGGCGCCGCAGAAGGTGACGATCGCCGGCGACGCGCTGCGCATCGAGACGGACGCCGGCACCCCTGGCCCCGAAGGCGAAGTGACCGGTGTGCTGCGCGTCGAGATGGCGGGCGAAGCGCCGATGGGTTTTGCCATCACCGCCAAGGAAGGCAGCGTCCCCGGCCCCGGTGCGGCGCTGGCCGCCACCGGTGGCAACGACGATGCGGCGGGCGGCGATGGCCCCGGCTTGCCGCTGATCCTGCTCGGCGCGGTGCTGGGCGGCCTGATCCTCAACGTCATGCCCTGCGTGTTCCCGATCCTGTCCCTGAAGGCGCTGGCGCTGGCCAAGGGCAATGTCGGCCCGGCCGAAGCCCGCACCGAAGCGCTGGCCTATACCGCCGGCGTCGTCATCGTTGTCACCGCGCTGGGCGGCCTGGTGCTGGCGCTGCGTGCGGCCGGTTCACAGGTTGGCTGGGCCTTCCAGTTGCAGGATCCGCGCGTGATCGCCTTCCTCCTGCTGCTCCTCACCGGCATCGCCCTGAATCTCGCCGGCCTGTTCGAAGTCACCCTGACCACCGGCAATCTGGGGCAAGACAAGGCGCGCTCCGGCGGGGCCTCCGGCGCCTTCTTCACCGGCGCGCTGGCGGCCTTTGTCGCCACCCCCTGCACCGGCCCGTTCATGGCCGGCGCGCTGGGCGCGGCGCTGGTGCTGCCCACCGTGCAGGCGCTCACCGTCTTCGCCGGCCTTGGCCTTGGCCTCGCCCTGCCCTTCTTGTTGATCGGCTTCAGCCCCGCCCTGCGCCGCCGCCTGCCCAAGCCGGGCGCGTGGATGGTCCGCCTGCGCGCTATCCTCTCTGTCCCGATGTTCCTCACCGCGCTGGCGCTGGCCTGGGTCCTTGGCCAACAAGTGGGTGTGAACGGCATGGCGATGGGCCTGGCCGGTACGCTGATCTTTGGCCTGTTCCTGTGGTGGCTGGGCAGCCGCCAGCACGGGGGCAAGAGCCTGGCCATCCCCGGAACACTAAGCCTCGCCACCATCGTCGCCGCCGTGCTGCTGGTACCCACCGCCGCCCCTGAAGGCGCCGCGAAAGCCACCACCACCGCTGCCAGCGAATTGAACGCGGTGAAATTCACGCCCGCTGCGCTCGCGGAACTGCGCGGGCAGAACAAGCCGGTTTTCCTCTACATGACCGCCGATTGGTGCCTCACCTGCAAGGTCAACGAGAAGGGCGCCATGGCCGATGCCGCCGTGGCCGAAAGCTTCAAGGCCAAGGGCATCACCGTGATGGAAGGCGACTGGACCCGCAACGATCCCGCAATCTCGGCCTGGCTCGCCGAACACAAGCGCGCCGGTGTGCCGGTCTATGTCTATTATGATCCCACCGGCGGCGAGACGGAGTTGCCGCAGATCCTGACGGTGGACGCGCTGACCACGTTAAAGGTGTAAGGAGGCCTCCGGCGGGCAGGGTCGCAGACCCTGCACCCGTTCGATCCTGTTTGGCCCTTCACCTGTCATGCTGGCGCTTATTGTGGATGGGCCGCCCGAAAATGAAAGTGGGTGCAGGAGCTCAGCCCCTGCCCGCCGGAGGCCCCCTTTTCTACGCCAGCGTCAACGAAACCGACACCGGCCGGTGATCGCTCGTTTCCGGCACCTTTTTCGGCCGCATCGCGTTTACGCGTTCGTGGATGGCGTGTTCCACCAGGCCGGCGCCGCCGCGGATGCGGGGGAGCGTGTCTTTCGCCACGAGGCGCTGGGTGAACATGATGTGATCGAGCAGCAGGTGGGGATCGCGGGTGGGGTCCACCGGGTCCTTGCCGGAGAGTTTGTAGCTCCAGCGCAGGCCCTCCCCGGTGCCGGTGACGGGGGTGCCATAATCGAACAGGGCGTGATTGAGGAAGCGTTCGGCTTCAAAGATGCTGCCCTGCAGGTTGCCGATCAGATCGAAATAGAGGTGCTTGCGTTCAAGAACTTCGCGGCCCGGCCCATCGTTCAGATCGCCCATCACCATCACGGCCGGATTGGCTTCCTGGGCGAAGCGGGCGTCGACATATTTGCGGATATTCTCGGCTTCGGTGGCCAGCTTGATGCGGTCGTTCATCACTTCAGCCAGGAAGGGTTCGGCGAATTCGGTGCGGGCTTCATCCACCCACACGTCCTTGGGGTTGGTGCGATTCAGCTTTGAGCGCAGGTGGGCGCCGATCAGTTCGACACGCAGGCCGGCGATGGTGGCAACCAGCACCTGCGGCTGGCGAACATGGTTCCACATGCCGGCCTTGCGCTCCGCCCAGTAATAGAGGCCCCATTTGCCATCCGTGCGCTGTTGATCGGCGGCATCGGCATATTGGCTGGCGGCAAAGCGGCGCCAGATTTTCGGATCCTGCAGCTCGGCACCCAGGTTCAGCGAGGCCTTGACCAGGAACCAGATCCACTGGCCGCCGGTGATCGGATTGTCGGGATAGCCATAGAGCTTGCACAGCGCCTTTCGCGGGTTGTTCGGCAGTTTGGCCAGCGCCTCGGCGGTCCCGGGAATGGTGGGCACGACATAGGGCACGTGCAGCGTGGCCGCCCATTGCTGCAGCAGCGGCAGATCGGGCGTGGCTTCAGTGATGCACAAGATGTCCGGGTCCATTTGCGCGATCTGTTCGCGGATGAACGGCAGACGCGCCGCATCCTTGCCGCCCGGCGCGATCGCGTCGTGCATGTGCTTGATGTTCCAGCTGGTGATCTTGAACTGCGCCATGGCCGCATCATCCCCGGTTGCGGCAGGCCTGCTGGCGCTGCCGGTGGTGCGACCCATGGACCGAGTGTCGCTGTTCGTTGCCCGGCTGGCAAGCGTGGTTGCGCGCTCAGGCCTCGCCGGCAAAGCCGAGCACGCGCAGCACGCCATCGGGCAGCGGGCGTTGCAGGGCGGCGGCCTCGCTCCAATCGGCGGTAAGCCAGCGGCGCTGTTCTTCGGCCGTGGTGAGAATCACCGGCATGGCCTTGGGGTGATGGGGCGCCACTTCCGCGTTGGGTTCGCAGGTGAGGAAGCCGAACACGGTGAGGGTCACTTCGCCTTCGGCCTTCTTGCGCACGCCGGTCCAGCGTGTGGCGAGGCCGGCGAAGCAAGCCAGCGGATCGTCTGCGGCCGGCGCGAACCATAGTGGCTGGAAGCCCGCATCCGTTTTCACATGTTCAGCGAACGCGGTGAACGGTACCAGGCAGCGATAGGGCGGGGCCAGCCAGCGCCGCCAGTGGGGACTGGCGGTGTTGCGGATGTTGGTGATGCCGCGATCGACCGTCTTTCCTTCCAGCGCAAAGGCCGGGCTTGGCATGCCCCAGCGGGCGAGGTTGAGGGTGGGGCCAGGAGTGTCGCCGCGGGCCAGACCGATGATCGGCGCTTCGGCATCGGGATAGAGGCCGCTCAATACCGGCAGATTGCCCAGCCGATCCTGCACTGCGCCCAGCTCCAGCGCGCGGGCAAGATCGCGCAGGGCCTGCTGGCCCTTGGTGAGCGCATAAAGATTGCACATGGCCAGCCCCTTTCTGCGCCCATCAAGCGCGACGACCGGGGATTGGCAAGTGGAGGCAGGGGCGCCGAGCTGCGGCCCGGCGGAAACACGCGCCGGGCCGCAGGGTGCAAGCGCCTGAAGCGCGCGGCTTCCGGTCCGCGCGCTTCAGGGCCTTGGTGGCTGCCGCATGCAGGGGTGCGGGGCAGGCACCAATGGTGGGATGGGGCGGCTCAGAGCGGGGGCGGCGCCAAAGTCCACATCCACAAGATCGTGGCCAGGGTGCCGACAACACCCAGGCCGAGGCGGCGGGCCATGCGATCCCCGCCCGGTGCCGGCGGCGGCCCCAGGCCAAGCGCGGCGCCGCTGTTGGAGACCGGCGTATCAAACGCCGAACGCCGGCGCACGGAAAGCACCAGATCGGGCCGTGTTGCAGAGGGTTGCAGCGGCGCATTTGGGTGCGGCGTACTAGGGCGCGGCGTACTGGGGCGCAGCGCCGGAGACAATGAACCACGAAGCACTGGCACGGCGACACCTCAACCCTTGATGACAGGATGAGATGTGCCACAGGCCCCTGCCGCCAGCGCGGCAGAGCCGGTCCATCATGGATGGTTCAGGCGCGGTTTCCGAACCAGATTGGAGGAAGTCGCTGCGCCCACGGCGCTGCCGCCTCCAGCTGGAACGCCAGATCCAGCAGACGCGCATCATCGCCGCGCCGGCCGGCAAAATGCATGCCCAGCGGCAGGCCGTTGGTGGCGGTCATGATCGGCACGCTCATGGCCGCGGCACCCGCCATGTTCTGCACCGGCGTGTAGGCCACCAGCCGCATCATGTCGGCCACCACATCGGCCGGCGGGCGGCTATGCGACAGATACGCAATCGGCACCGCATGGCGACTGAGCACCGGGGTAAGCAGCACATCGTGATCGCGGAAACTGGCATCATAGGCGGCGCGATAGCCCAGCAGCCGGCCGATCAGGGCCTGAAAATCGGCGGGCGACAAGGCGGCGCCCTGTGCGGCCAGATGGCGGGTGAGCGGTTCCAGTTGGGCGACGCCATCGGCGCCCATCATCTTGCTGACGAAACCCACCGACTGCGCTGCACTGAAAGCCCAGAAGCTGAGGAAGTCCCGGCCGAAATCCGCCGCGTTGAACGGCCAGACGGCATCAGAAACACTGTGGCCCATGCCAGAGAGGAGCGTGCGGGTGCGGGTGATGCCGGCCAGCACTTCCTGATCCGGCTGGCTGCCATCGGCGGTGGCGGTGATCACCCCGATGCGCAGGCGTTCGCCCACCGGGCCGGCCAGACGCGGCACGGCAGCGCCCAGCCCATCGGCACCGGGCACCTGCAGCGCCGCCATGGTGAGCGCCGCATCACGCACGGACCGAGTGAGCACATGATCCACCGCGATCTCGCCGGGATCATCCGCCGTCTTCTGCCCTGCCATGCGGCCCCGGCTCGGCTTGAAACCGAACAGGCCGGTGAGCGCGGCCGGAATACGGATCGAGCCGCCGCCATCATTGGCATGGGCAATCGGCACCACGCCGGCCGCCACTGCCGCCGCACTGCCACCCGATGAACCACCCGGCGAGAAATCCGGATTCCACGGGTTGCGGGTGGCGCCGTGCGACAAGGGCTCGGTCACGCACATCAGGCCGAATTCGGGCGTCGCCGTCTTGCCCAGCGGCAGAGTGTTCATCTGGGCAAAGGCATCGACAAAGCGTTCGTTGGCGGTGGCCGGGGGGGCCTTCTCAAACGCGCGGCTGCCGTTGCGGGTGGGCCAGCCCTTGTAGTCGTTCAGATCCTTGATGAAGGTCGGGATCACCGGCTTGCGGTCATCTGTAGGCAAGGCGTTGATGGCCCGCGGCCGATCGATCAAAATGGCAAAATTCAGCTTCGCCTGCGCCGCTTCGGCCCGCTCCAAAGCTGCCAGCACCGTTTCGCGCGCGCTCGCGTCCCCACTGCGGATGCGCGCGGCCAGACCAATGGCATCATCGGCCGCAGCCGCTGCGGCGCGCGCTGGCATGGCAGTCGCCGCCATGGCGCCGGCCAGCAAATGCCGGCGGTTGATGCTGAAATCGGCCATGGATGTGCCCCCCGTGTTCTTGCGGGGAAAGTGACATGAGCGGCGCTATCGGGAAAGCAGAAAGAAGGGGCCACCGCCCCGGATCTCTTCCGGGGCGGTGGCCTCCACTTACTTCCGCTTGAACACCTGTTTCCCGGCCAGCCAGGTGGCCGTCACCTTGATCTTCCACAGATCGCCTTCCGGCGCCGCGAACGGATCGCGTTCCAGGGTGATGAAATCGGCATATTTGCCGAGTTCCAGCGTGCCGACCTTGGTTTCATTGTGGCCAGAGCGGGCGGCCCAGGTGGTGAAGCCGGCGAAGGCATCGGCCAGGCTCACCTTTTCCCACGGGCGCCAGCCGCCGGCGGGCAGGCCGTCGCGGGATTGGCGGGTCACTGCGGCGTGCAGGCCAAACATCGGATCGGGCGGCTCCACCGGGAAATCGCTGCCGAAGGCCAGTTCGGCGCCGGATTTCTTGATCTGCTGCCAGGCATAGGCGCCGCCCAGCCGGCCTTCACCCAGCCGCGCTTCGGCCATGCCCTTGTCGGACGTGGCGTGGGTGGGCTGCATGGAGGCGATCACCTTCAAGCTGGCAAAGCGGCCGAGATCCGCCATATCGACAATCTGCGCATGTTCGTTGCGGTGGCGGCGGGCGAGACGCTCGCTGAGCGGCACAGCGGCAAAGCCATCCATGGTGGAGCGGTTGGCCTGATCGCCGATGGCGTGGACATTGACCTGGAAACCATCGCGCGAGGCTTGCGTGATATAGGTCTTCAGCTTTTCGGCCGGGGTGATGTCCAGCCCGCGCGTGTTCGGCATGTCGCTATAGGGCGCGATCAAATAGGCACCGCGACTGCCGAGCGCGCCATCGGAGACCAGCTTCATCGACTGCATGGCGACAAGATCGCCCTCGCTCCACGGGATCGGGCCATTCGGCGCGATCGCCTTGCGGTTGTCGGGGCCGCCCGCCATCGCATAGATGCGCGCCGTCAGCTTGCCGGCCTTGGCGAAACGCACATAGCGATCCCAGGTCGGCTTATCCATACCGGCATCATGCGCGCCGGTCAGGCCGACTTCGGCCATGGTTTCCAGGCTTTTTTCCAGCACCAGATCCAGCCGCTTTTCATCATCATTGGGGATGACGCGGGTGATCAGCGCCATCGCCTTGTCAACAAACACGCCGGTGGGGTTGCCGGCAGCATCGCGGATGATCTCGCCGCCATCGGGCGCGTTGGAATCGCGAGTGATGCCGGCGGCTTTCAGGGCGGCCGTGTTGGCCCAGCCGGCGTGGCCATCAACGCGCGTGAACCAGGCCGGGCGGTCACCGGTGACTGCATCCAGTTCGGCGGCGGTGGGGAAGCGGCTGATTAATTTGCCATCGGCGTACCAGCGCTCCTGGTTCCAGCCGCGGCCCATGATCCAGCCGGTGGCGGGGATGCCCGCCTTGATGCGGCCCAGCGCTTCGGGGATGGAGGCGCTATCACGCAGATCGACCACCAGTTTCAGCTCGCCCAACCGCATCACGTGGCCATGGGCATCGATCAGGCCCGGCCACAGCGTGGCGCCGGCCATGTCTACCTTTGCGCCGGCGGGCAGCGTGACGCCGGCCTTCAGCGTGGCCTTCACCTTGCCAGCATCGTCCACCACCAGCGTCGCAAACCGCTGCAATTCGCCCTTGCTGTCGAGCGTGTAGCCATTGGCATTGGTGTAGAGCGTGTCGGCAAACCCCGGCGTGGCGGTGGCGAGCAGTGCGGCAAGGATCAGTTTCTTCATTTCGGGTTTTCCCCTGTTTTCAAAGGTCTTTGGCCATGAACACCCAGTGCGGGAACATGATTTCCGGCACTTCCACTTCCGGATAGGCCGAAATGCACTTGAATCCCAGCCGCTCATAAAGGCCAATCGCGGTTTCCAGCGTGGGCGACGTATCGATGAACATGGTGCGATAGCCGAAGGTGCGGCCATCTCGGATCAGCCGCTCAGCCAGTTGGCGGCCCAGCCCCTGCCCCTTGGCAATATCGCGGATATAAACGCGCTTCATCTCGCACACGCCGTCCCGCACGCGGCGCACGCCGCCCATACCGATTGGTTGGCCGTCCTGTTCCAGAATGTAGAAACAGCTTTCCGGCGGACCGGGGCCGAGCGTTTTCGGCAAGGCGGCAGGCAGATAGGCGCGGATGTCGCCGTCGGGGAAAATGTCGGCCAATGTGATGCCAAAACGCGCAGCAACGCCGGAGAACACGAAGTGCAGATATTCGGCGTTGAGATCGATCAGCAGCGCCTCGTCATCCGGCAGGCGCGCAGAGCGCCAGGTGATGCTCACCGCGCCAACCGCCGGATCAGGCTGGACGTATCCTGCCGCGCACCGCCCATGGACTGCACATCGGCATAGAATTGATCGACCAGCGCGCCCATCGGCAGCGGCACGCCCAGCCGGCGGGCCTCGTCGAGCGCCAGACCGAGGTCCTTGCGCATCCAATCCACCGCGAAACCGAAATCGAACTGGCCGCGGGTCATCGTCTTGGCGCGATTGTCCATCTGCCAGCTTTGGGCGGCGCCCTTGGAAATCACGTCCACCACCGCATCCATGTCCAGACCCGCCTTCAGGCCCAGCGCCAGACCTTCGGACAGGCCCTGCAAAATGCCGGCGATGCACAGTTGGTTGACCATCTTGGTGAGTTGGCCGCTGCCGGCCGGCCCCATGTGGCCGATGCGTTGGGCGTAAGCCTGCATCACCGGTTCGGCGGCGGCAAACGCGGCCTCGGAACCGCCCACCATGATGGTGAGCTTGCCATTTTCGGCCCCGGCCTGGCCGCCGGAGACGGGCGCATCCACCACGTGCAGGCCGCGCGTTTCGCCTTCAGTGGCGAGCCGGCGGGCAATCGCGGCGGACACCGTGGTGTGATCGATGAACAGCGCGCCGGGCGCCATGGCGGCGAACGCACCATCGGGGCCCAGTGTCACCGCTTCCAGATCGGCATCGGCACCCACGCAGGCGATCACTACATCGGCGCCTTGCGCTGCCGCCGCCGGGGTGGGCGCAGCGCGGCCACCATGGGCGGCCACCCAGGCGGCGGCCTTTTCGGCGGTGCGATTGTACACGGTGAGATTGTGCCCGGCAGCCGCCAGATGGCGCGCCATCGGCCCGCCCATCACGCCCAGCCCCAGATATGCGATGTTCTTGCCCATGCGCCGGCCTTAACGCCCGCGCCGCGCCTAAGCAATCAGAGCAGGATCAATTGGGCAGGAACAACGACACCACGTCGCGGGCCAGCCGCGCCGGGCGCATGGTGGCAACATCGATGCAGCACCAGGTGCTCTTCACTTCGGCGATCACCTGCTCGCCGCGCTTGAACATGGTAGTGAAAAACGCCCGCGCGCCCTGCACATTTTCGGCGACCACGCTGGCCACCACATTGTCTTCCAGGAACGCCGGCGCGCGATAACTGATATTGTGATTGAGCGCGACCCACAGATGATTGGCCACCGCTTCGGGCGGCGCGGTGTTCTGCCAATAGGCCACCACCGCATCCTGCACCCAGCGCAGATAAACGGCGTTATTGACATGGCCCATATGGTCAATGTCTGCCGCTGCGACTGCAACATCGTGCCGATACATCACGCGATTCCCATCTTTACCAATATTTCCACCATGCTCACCCGCCCGCTCACCGGTCAAGTCGGCAACCGGCGCATTCCCAATACGGACAATGGGTAGCGCGGCTGCAACTGCGGCGTTATGGAACAGGGATGAACGCCACTGCTCCTGTTTCGCCGGCTCCACTGCCGATCGCCCTTGCCGATGTGGAGGCTGCTGCGCTGGCCATTGCCGGCAAGGTGATCCGTACGCCGTGCCTGAAATCGGAAACGTTGAGCGCGATGACCGGCGCGCAGGTGTGGCTGAAGTTTGAAAACCTGCAGTTCACCGCCGCCTACAAGGAACGCGGCGCGCTCAATCGCCTGCTGACGCTGACCGCGGAAGAACGCGCCCGGGGCGTGATCGCGGCGTCGGCCGGCAACCATGCACAAGGGTTGGCCTATCACGCCCGCCGGCTGGGCATCCCGGCCACCATCGTGATGCCGCGCTTCACGCCGATCGTGAAGGTGCAGCAGACCGAAAGCCACGATGCCAATGTCGTGCTGTTTGGCGAGAAATATGATGATGCCAGCGCCCACGCGCTGGAACTGGCCGAGAAGAAGGGGCTGGTTTACGTCCACCCGTTCGATGATGCCAAGGTGATGGCCGGCCAGGGCACCGTGGGCCTGGAAATGCTGGAAGATGTGCCGGAACTCGATACGCTGGTGGTGCCCATCGGCGGAGGCGGGCTCATCTCCGGCATTGCCACGGTGGCCAAGGCGCAGAACCGCGAGATCAGCGTGATCGGCGTGCAGGCGGAGCTTTACCCCTCCATGTATGCCGCGATGCAGGGCCAGAGCGCCACCTGCGATGGCGACACGCTGGCCGAAGGCATCGCCGTCAAGAACCCCGGCAAGCTCACGCAGGAAGTCGTGCGCGCACTGGTCGACGATATCGTGCTGGTCGGTGAACGGGATCTGGAACGCGCCGTCTCCCTGCTGCTCGGCATTGAAAAGACCGTGGTGGAAGGCGCTGGCGCTGCCGGCCTCGCGGCCTTGCTGGCCCACCCGCGCCGCTTCAAGGGCGCCAAGGTTGGCCTGGTGCTGTGCGGCGGCAATATCGATACACGCCTGCTCGCCAACGTGCTGCTGCGCGATCTGGCGCGCTCCGGGCGGCTCGCCCGCTTGCGCATCCGCCTGAAGGATCGGCCCGGGCAATTGTTCGAAGTCGCCCGCATCTTTGATCAACAACAGGTCAACATCCTGGAAGTCTATCACCAGCGCGTGTTCACCAACCTGCCGGCCAAGGGCCTGATCACCGACATCGAATGCGAAACCCGCGATCGCGATCACCTCGATCGGCTTGTGGAAGCCCTGCGCGCCGCCGGTTACGAAACAAGGATGGTTGAAGCGGACTGAATTAACGCCTGGGGACTGGCCAGCCGCGTAAAGTCACGTTAACGTCGCCGTTATCGGGGGAGCAGTGGCAGTCGAGGGTCTTCACGGGTGACGGATCAGTCTTATCGATTTCCGCGTTTCTTCGTGACGGCCCCTTCGGCCTGCCCCTATCTGCCGGGGCGGACCGAGCGCAAAGTGTTCGCCGAACTGAAGGGCGATGACGCGCCGGCCATGGCCGAAGCCCTGGGCCGCATCGGTTTCCGCCGCAGCCAGAATGTCGTCTACCGGCCCAGCTGCGATGGCTGCAACGCCTGCATCTCCGTGCGCGTGCCCGCCAGCCGCTTCAAACCGGGCCGCAGCCAGAAGAAACTGCTCGCCCAACACGCCGATCTCGATGTGCACGCCTGCGAACCCTGGGCCACCGAAGAACAATGGAGCCTGCTGCGCCGCTACCTCGGCGCCCGCCACCCCGATGGCGGTATGGCCGCCATGGACGCCCATGATTTCTCCGACATGGTGGAACAATCGCCCGTTGATACCGTGATGGTGGAATATCGCGAGCGCACCACCGATGGCCGCCTCGGCCGCCTCATTGGCTGCTGCCTCACCGACAAGCAAACCGACGGCCTGTCGATGATCTACAGCTTCTACGATCCCGATCTGGAATCGCGGCCCGGCATGGGCAATTTCATCATCATGGACCACATCACCCGCGCCGCCCGCGCCGGACTGGCCTTCGTGTATCTGGGCTACTGGATCGAAGGCTGTTCGCGCATGGCTTACAAGACGAAGTTCCGCCCGGTCGAAGCGCTGATCGGCGGCCAGTGGCGGGAAGTGGACTGACGCGCCGCTGATCCGCCCAGCGCAGGCCGGCACCACCCAGTGCGCCGTGCAGGCCGAGCAGCTGCGCACCGAAGCCGCCAGCGCCAATCCGCAGGATGCCGCCAAGGCGCTGCGTTCAGTGAAGATCGCCGAGAAGATCTGCGCGGAAGGCAATGCCCACGAAGCCGCGAAGAAGTTCGCGCTGGCCCGCACCCAGCTCGCCAGCACCGTGCAGATCGCCGAGCGGCGTTGAAACCCGGCTGCCGGCGCCCTCCCGCCGGCTGGTCTTGCGGCGGCCACCCAGACCCGGGGTGGCCGCCGTTTTTTTCGTTCAGAGCCCCGCCCGCGCCACCAGCCGCGCGGTGGAGGGATCGAAACCTAGATCTTCGCCTGCCAGCAGGGCATTGGCGAGTTCCTTGCCCAGTTCCACGCCCCATTGATCGAACGGGTTGATGCCGAGCAACACGGCGGCCGCGAAGGTCCGGTGTTCGTAAAAGGCGATGAGCGCACCCAGCGTCGCCGGATCGAGGCGATCGAGCAGCAGCGTGCTTGATGGCCGGTTGCCGCTGAATGTCTTGGCGCGGGCCAGCGCGGCATCGCCGCCGGACAGCGCCAGCGCCGCTTCGAAACTGCGCCCCTTCAGCAGCGCGGCGCCTTGCGCGAAGCAATTGGCCAGCAGCTGGCGATGGTGGGTGGCGGGCAGATCGTGCGCCGGCTCCAGCACGGCGACAAACTCCACCGGGCCTACGCAGGTGCCCTGGTGGATGAGCTGGAACACGGCATGCTGGGCATCCGTGCCGGTGCCGCCCCAGGTGATGGCGGCGGTTGGCCCGGGCAGCGGGCTGCCATCGCGGGCAACGCCCTTGCCGTTCGATTCCATTTCCAGCTGCTGCAGATAGGGTGGCAGCAGCCGCAACCGCTCATCATAGGCAAACACGCCGCGCGTCTGCTGGCCCTGGCCGTGGGCGGCCCACACATCGGCAAGCGCGGCCAGCACCGGCAGATTGTGCGGCAACGGGGTGTCGCGGAAATGCGCGTCCATGGCGGCGGCGCCGGCGCGCAACTGGCTGAGCGCGTCGGGTCCGCAGCGAATGGCGAGCGGCAGGCCGACGGCAGACCACAGCGAATAACGCCCGCCCACGCTTTCGGCGAAGGGCAGCACATGGCCGGCACCCCACGCGGCGGCGCGATCCGGGCGGGCGGTGATGGCGATGCAGTCGGAGCGGCGACCGGCCAGCCGCGCCAGCGCGGTTTCGGCGTTCGTCATGGTTTCGGCGGTGGTGAAGGTTTTCGAGACGACGACCAGCCGCGTGGTTGCCGGCTGGCAGGCGGCCAGTGCGCGGTGCAGCGCTTCGCCATCGATGTTGGAGACGACATGAATCGTGGGCCCATCCCCGTCACGGCCCAGCGCATCGTTCAGCAGCGCCGGCCCCAGCGCCGAACCGCCGATGCCGATCAGGATCACGTCGGTCACCGCCTCGGCGCGCAGCTGATCGGCGATGCGCGCCACGTCTTTGGCGGCGGCCTGGGCCACCGCCACATCAGCCGGGCTGCCGATGCCGCGCTCGGCGGTGTGAGTGGCGGCGCGGCCTTCCGATAGGTTCACGGCCTCGCCCGCCAGCAGCCGCGCCCGCCAGCCCGTCAAATCGGCAGCCGTGCAGGCGGCCAGCAATTGATCCAGCACCGGCAGCGGCAGGGCAAGGCGCGACAGATCCATGTGCAGCCCGCAGGCACTTGCCGACAGGCGGGCCAGCCGATCAGGCTCGCCCGCAAACAGGGCGCGGATATCGACCGGTTCAGCCCCAGCGGCGCGGATGGCAGCAAGATGATCCATGCGCGCTGTTTTCCGGCCTTGGGCGTGCGAAGTCCAGCCCTGTTGCGGCCAAAGGCTTGACCGGCTGGTGCAATCGGCCCACGGCGAAGCCGATGACTCGAAAGCGCAAGGCAATGCCCGATCCGGGGCCCGGCCCCGAACTGGCCCGTGCCGATCGGATGGAGCGACTGGCGGTGTTCGCACGCGATGTGCTGGGCCATGAATTTGCCGATCTGGCGCTGCTTGATCGCGCCCTCACCCACGGCAGCGCCACCCGCCAGCCCGGCGCCAGTTACCAGCGGCTGGAATTCCTCGGCGATCGCGTGCTTGGCTGCGTGGTCGCCGGCCTGCTCTATGGCCAGCATGACGAAGCCGAAGGCCGCTTGACGGCGCGGCTGCACGCCATGGTGGAAGGCCCGGCCAACGCCCGCGTGGCGCGCGGCTGGAACGCCGGGCCATTGATTGCGATGGAACCGGTGAGCCGCGGCAAGGGCCTGGCCGACAGTGACAATGTGCTGGGCGATGTGGCCGAAGCGGTAACGGCGGCGGTGTTCATCGATGGCGGCTGGACGGCGGCTTCGGCGTTTGTCACCCGCCACTGGGGCCCGATGATGCAATCGGATCACCCATTCCTGAACGATCCCAAGAGCGCCCTGCAGCAATGGGCACTGAAGCGCCGGCTGGGCATGCCGGATTATCTGGTGGTAAACCGCGATGGCCCCGATCACGCGCCAGTGTTCACCGTGGAAGTGACCGTGCGCGGCGCCCCGCCGGCCAGTGCCAGCGGCAAATCCCGGCAAGAGGCCGAAAAGGCCGCTGCCACCCTGTTGTTGAAAAGCCTGGAATCATGACCACCGAACTCACCCCCATCACCACCCGCTGCGGCACGATCGCCGTGGTCGGCGCGCCCAACGCGGGCAAATCCACGCTGGTCAACGCGCTGGTGGGCCAGAAGGTCGCCATCGTGTCGCCCAAGGTGCAGACGACGCGGCAGCGGCTGGTGGGAATCGCCATCCATGAGAGTGCGCAGATGCTGCTGGTGGATACGCCCGGCATCTTTGCCCCGCGTCGCCGGCTGGACCGCGCCATGGTGAAGGCGGCCTGGGATGGCGCGACCGATGCCGAGGTGATCGTGCTGGTGATCGATGCGAAGGCCGGGCTGAAAGGCGATGTGCCCGAGATCATCGCCACCTTGGCCAATCGCCGCGAACCGAAACTGCTGGTGCTCAACAAGGTTGATATCTGCGTGAAGGAGCGGCTGCTCGATCTGGCCAGCCGCTGCAACGAACTGGCAAAGTTCGAGGAAATCTTCTTCATCAGTGCCAGCAGCGGGGATGGCGTTACCGAACTGAAGGCGGCGTTGGCCGCACGCCTGCCGCTGAGCCCGTGGCATTATCCGGAAGACCAGTTGAGTGATGCCAACACCCGGCTGATGGCGACCGAACTGACGCGTGAGCAGCTGTATCTGCAACTGCATGCCGAACTGCCCTACGCCGCCACTGTTGAAACCGAAAAGTGGGAGGAGCGCCGCGACGGCAGCGTGGCCATCCACCAGCAGATCATCATCGAGCGGGACAGCCAGAAAGCCATCGTGCTGGGCAAGAGCGGCAGCCGCATCAAGGAAATCGGCGCGACGTCGCGGGCCAACATTGCCGACTTGCTGGGCCGCAAGGTCCACCTGTTCCTGCACATCAAGGTGCGCGCCGATTGGGGGGATGACCGCAGCCTCTACAGCGCGGTCGGCCTCGATTTCGTGGATTAAGCTGCGACGATCCGCTGGCGGCGCGCCATCGCGCCGATCAAACCAAAGCCGGCAATCAACATCGTCCAGCTCGACGGTTCCGGGATGGGATCGCCGCCCGGATTGAAGCCGCCATCGTTGGTGCCCATGCCGACACCGGAATTGCCCAGGCCGCTGCCGGTGATGGACTGGTAGCGCACGATGAAGTTGTTGAAGATCACCGAGGTGATGTTGTTGGCGAAGCTCAGCGCGAATGCCTGCATCGCCACATTGCCATTGGTGACGCCGCCGCCACCGCCGCCCTGGCAGTTGTTGTTGGCCGTCAGGCAGAAATCGATGGTGGTCTGGCCGCCAATCTGCGGGAAGCCGGCGTTGATGACGGCTGTGCCGAACGGACCCGAAATCGGAGTTGCCCCGATGATTTCCGGATTGCCGTTGAAACCAAAGCTGGAGATGCGGCCACCAACGGGTGCAGTCGAGAGCGTGTTGTCGATCTCGGCAGAGAAGTTCCAGATCTGCCCGGACACGCTGTTCAGGGTGAACGTGATCGCCGACGCCAGACCAGCCTGGTTCTGTTCATCGATGATGCCGTTGTAGGTGTAGGTGAACGACTTGCCGACATCGACCGAGGTGACCGTGATCGGCGAATTCACCAGCGGCACCACGGCGGCTGCCGGAGCCGCCACAAGAGCCAAGGCAAAAGCGAACGCAAATCTGTTCATGGTCATTAACAAATCGTTACTAATGCATAGATAGTCGATCCGGTTCACTGAATCAATTATAATTTTTTGGTTAACGTTCATATTTGCTGCGCCGGGCACGCTTGCCACTATGATGGCCGCCATGATCCGCGTTGAACCTGCACTGGTGGTGGCCCTTGCACCCCACGGCGAACATGCCGTGGTGGCGCGATTCCTGTCGGCGGATCAGGGGCTTGTCGCAGCCTATGTGCAGGGCGGGCGCGGGCGCAAACTGCGGCCGGTGCTGCAGATCGGCAATCGCGTCGCGCTCGATCTGGTAACGAAATCGCCCCAGCAACTGGCCTTTGCGACCGTGCATCCGCTGGGCACCAACATGGCGATGATGCACGGGCCGGCGGCGCTGGCGCTGGTCGATTATCTCGCCAGCCTGTCGGCCAACTGCCTGAACGAAGGCGAGGCCCAGCCACGGCTGTTCCCGTTGTTTGATGCGCTGTTTGGCGCGGCGGCCGCGGGGGCGCTGGCGACAGACGTTGGCCCGGCTTTGGTACGGCTGGAACTGGCGCTGCTCGCCGAACTTGGGCTGGGCCTCGATCTAACCAGTTGCGCAGCCACTGGCGCGACCAGTGATCTGGCGTTTGTTTCGCCCAAGTCTCGCCAAGCTGTGAGCCGTGGCGCGGGGGAGCCTTGGGCGGCCAAATTGCTGCGCTTGCCCGTCTTCCTGCTGGGTGAGGGCGAATCCAATGCCGCTGCCATTGCCGACGGCCTGGCGCTCACCGGGCACTTCCTCGCCCGCGAAGTACTGCGTGATGGCGTGGCGGCAAAGCGCTGCTGGACAGCCCGCGAACGGTTGGTCAGCCTGCTCACCCGCTGACACCGCTTGCGGGCAATGCCCGCCACCGCTAACCCATCGCCATGGCCAGCCTCCCCCCCGAAAGCGACAATATCATCGAAGCCCCGTTCGGCGCGGCGCTGGGCGATCGCTATCTCGTCTATGCCCTCTCCACCATCACCGCGCGATCATTGCCCGATCTGCGCGATGGTCTGAAGCCAGTGCACCGCCGCCTGTTGTGGGCGATGCGGCTGCTGAAGCTGAACCCCGATCAGGGCTATAAGAAATGCGCCCGCGTGGTGGGGGACGTGATCGGCAAATATCACCCGCATGGTGACCAGTCGGTTTACGATGCGATGGTGCGCCTGGCGCAGAGTTTTGCGCTGCGGGTGCCGCTGGTCGATGGTCAGGGCAATTTCGGCAATATCGACGGCGATAACGCGGCGGCCATGCGCTACACCGAAGCGCGGCTGACCGATGCCGCCATCCGCCTGATGGACGGGCTGGACGAAGAATCTGTTCCGATGCGCACCACCTATAACGGCGAAGAGGAAGAGCCGGAGGTGTTCCCCGGCCTGTTCCCCAACCTGCTGGTCAACGGCGCGGCCGGCATCGCGGTCGGCATGGCCACCTCCATCCCGCCGCACAATGTGGTGGAAATTGTCGATGCGGCGCTGCACCTGCTACGCGCTCCCGATGCACCGGAAACCGATCTGCTGCAGTTCGTCACCGGGCCTGATTTTCCCACCGGCGGTGTGCTGGTCGAACCGCGGGCCAGCATCGCCGAATCCTATCTCACCGGGCGCGGCAGTTTCCGCCTGCGCGCGCGCTGGAGCGTGGAAGACCAAGGCCGCGGCACCTGGACGATCATCATAAGCGAGATCCCCTATCAGGTGTTGAAGGGCAAATTGATCGAGCAGTTGGCCGAACTGATCATCGAGAAGAAGTTGCCGATCCTCGCCGACGTGGCGGATGAAAGCGACGAGCAGCTGCGCATCGTCATCACGCCCAAATCGCGCAATGTTGATGCCGACGTGCTGATGGAAAGCCTGTTCAAGCTGACCGATCTGGAAGTGCGCATCCCGCTCAACATGAACGTTCTGGATGAAGGCCGGCCGGGCGTCCTGGGGCTCAAACCCGTGATCGCCAAGTGGCTGATCCACCAACGCGAAGTGCTGGTTGCCCGCTCGCGCTATCGGCTTGGCCGGATTGAGGCGCGGCTGGAAGTGCTCGGCGGCTTGCTCAAGGCCTATCTCAACCTGGATGAGGTGATCCGCATCATCCGCGAAGCCGATGATGCCAAGGCCGAGCTGATTGCGGCCTTTGATCTGACTGCGGTGCAGGCTGAAGCCATTCTCAACATGCGGCTGCGCAGCTTGCGCCGGCTGGAAGAGATCGAGATCACCCGCGAAAACAAGGCGCTGACCGAGGAAGCCAAGGGCCTGCGTGGCCTGATCGACAGCGAGGCGCAGCAAACCGAGCGGCTGGCCACCGATCTGGCCGCGCTGCGCGTCGCCTATGGCCCCACGACCCTGCTCGGCCGCCGCCGCACCAGTATCGCGGATGCGCCGCAAGTGAAGTTCGTGCCGATCGAGGCGATGATCGAGAAGGAACCGCTGACCATCATCTGTTCGGCCATGGGCTGGATTCGCGCGATGAAGGGCCATGTCGATCTGGCCAGCACCGAAGCGCTGAAGTTCAAGGAAGGCGACGGGCCGGCCTACGCCTTCCACGCCTTCACCACCGATCGCCTGGTGCTGGCGGCCAGCGATGGCCGTTTCTACACGCTCTCTCCCGATCGCCTGCCCGGCGGACGCGGCCTGGGCGAGCCGTTGCGGCTGATGATCGATCTGGCGGAAGGGACGGAGATTGTCAGCCTGTTCACACACCAGCCCGATCGCCGCCTGCTGCTCGTGGCCAGCGATGGTCGCGGTTTCCAGATCGACAGCGCCGAGCTGCTGGCGGAAACCCGCAAGGGCAAGGTGATCATGTCGCCCAAGGGCGATGCGCGGCTGGCCATTGTGCGCTGGATCTCCCCGGCCGACGACATGGTGGCGGTGATCGGCGAGAACCGTAAACTGCTGGTCTTCCCGCTCGAAGAACTGCCGCAGATGCAGAAAGGCCAGGGCGTGGCGCTGCAGAAATACAAGGATGGCGGCATGAGCGACGTGCGGACGTTCGTGATGGCGGAAGGACTGAGCTGGCCAATGGGCGGCGACAGTGGCCGCACCCGCACGGAAGCCGACCTGACTTTCTGGAAGGGCGCACGCGCCAGCGCCGGGCGGATGCCACCCAACGGCTTCCCACGCGACAACAAGTTCACCGCCTGAGCACTCGCCAGCACCGCCGGGCCTGGGTAAGGATGGCGCCATGATCGGTGTCATCCTTATTGCTGTGCTGAACGTCGCCATGTTCGCCTGGTTTTTCTACCTGGCGGCCAAGGATCCATCGAACGTGTTCAAGCGCCGCCGCCCGTCCACGGGCGCGGAACAGAATAGCCCATCCACTGATCAAGGCGGCGATCAGCCGCCAAAGGGCTGAACCGCCATGGTTGTCGTCATCCTCATCCTGCTGTCGCTGGGCGTCGCCGGCTTCATCATGGTCAGCGACGCGCGCAAGAATGACAGCTTCAAGCGGCTGGAGCAACGCGCCAGCGATGGCACCGTTGTCGACAGCAGCAGTGACGGCGATGCCGGCGGTGATGGCGATGGCGGCGGCGCGGGCGATTGACCCCGGCAGGCGTCCGGCCGTGAACGGCGGCGGAGCCGATGACGGCGATCATCATCATCGTCGTGGTGATTGCCCTGTTCATGCTGTTTGGTGCCAGCGCCAGCCGGGCTGCGGCGCACTCGCCCTTGCCCCGCCCTCCTCTGTCGCGCCGCGATATCCCGCTTGATCCGATCATCGATCCTGGCCTTGATCCATTGATCGAACCCTGGGCGGATGATGTGCCAGTGCGGCTGCGCTCCGACGAATTGATCAGCGACGACGCGCCGTTCACGCCCGGTGGCGGCGATTTTGGCGGCGGCGGCGCCAGTGGTGACTGGGACGACGACAGCAGCGATGAAAGCGGCAACAGCGACGATTGATTGCGCTTGCCCGTTTCATCCGAATCGATATAATTATGATATCGTATTTATTTCGAGGAGAGCCAAGTGACCACTCACGATCCGGCCCGCCAGCCCAGCCTTGAACGCGCTGGCGTTGGCAGCAATGGCATTGCCATGTTGTTTCTGTTGCTGCTCGAACTGGCCGCCAGCCTGTTCGGGATATTGGCGCTGCTGGCCGGTGGCTCGCCGGTGATCATGGTCGGGCTGGCGCTGTTGCTGCTGGCCTTCCTGTTTATCATCAGCGGCTTTTACATGCTGCAGCCCAACGAAGGTGCGGCCATCACCCTGTTTGGTGCCTATCGCGGCACCGATCGGGTGAACGGCCTGCGCTGGACCTGGCCGTGGATGGGGAAGCAGAAGATCAGCCTTCGCGCCAACAACCTAATTTCGCAGCAGATCAAGGTGAATGATCTGCGGGGTAACCCGATCGAGATCGCCGCGCAGTTGGTGTGGCGTGTTACCGATACGGCGCAGGCGCTGTTCGACGTTGATGATTATCGCGGCTTCGTCACCGCCCAGGTGGAAGTGGCGGTACGGACCATTGGCGCGCGCTACCCCTATGACGATTTCGAGCACAAGGAAGTCACCCTGCGCGGCGATCACGACCGCGTGTCGGGCGAACTGCGCGCCGAACTGATCAACCGACTGAGCGTGGCCGGCATCACGGTGGATGAATGCGGCTTCACCCACCTCGCCTATGCCCCCGAAATCGCGGGTGCCATGCTGCGCCGCCAGCAGGCCGCCGCCGTGGTCGCCGCACGCGAAACCCTGGTGGCGGACGCGGTGGGCATGGTCGAAATGGCGTTGGCGCAGTTGAGCGAGAAGAACGTCGTCGAGCTGGATGACGAGCGCAAGGCCGCCATGGTCTCCAACCTGATGGTGGTGTTGTGCGGTGAGCGCGAGACCCAGCCCATCGTCAACGCGGGCAGCCTCTATTGACGGTGCGATGACCGCGAAAAAGGCCTTTCCCCTGCGGCTCGACCCTGCCCTTCACGAGGCGCTGGAACGGGCCGCAGCGGCCGATCTGCGCAGTCTCAACGCGCAGATCGAAGTGCTGCTGCGTGAGGCGCTGGCAAAGCGCGGCGTGAAGGTGGCGGTGACGCCGGCGCCGAAGCGCGGGCGGCCCCCCGCATCTGAATCGCCTCAGGACTGAGCGGCAGCGTCCAGCAGCGCGGCGACCGTTTCCGTATCGTTGGGGAAACCCGCCGCCACCCAGGCCCGTTCGAACGCACCCAATCGCTTTGCCACTTCCGGCCCAGGCGCGACGCCGCGGGCGATGATGTCCTTGCCTGACGCCGGTGGGCGGGGGCGGTGCCAGCCGATCAATGGAACAGCAGCCATCGCATCACCGGCAATCAGCAACCGGTCGACCACCGCTTCGCCGCCATCCTTGTAGGCCATCGGCCAGTATGGCGCCGGCCCGGCCGGCTGCACTGCCGCCACCAGCCGGATGCGCTGTGCATTGGAAAGTTTCAGCCGCGCGCCGATTTCAACGGCCACGCGGGTTTCGCCGGGCGGCAACAGCGCTGCCAGCCGGCGCTCCCAGGCCGGCGACAGGCCAGCAGCGGATTCGGCCACGATCGTTTGCACCAGCACCGGCAGGCGGGCCACATCCAGTTCCGGCAGCACCGGACGGAAGATGCCGGCTTCCAGCATCAGCGCCAGCGTCGCCACCGGATCGGGCAGCGCCAGCAGCAGGCGCAATTCCATCGCGATCCGCTCGCGGCTCAGCGCCATCAGATCGTTGGCGCGGGCCGTGCAGGCCGCCAGCCCGTCGGCATCCACTTGCCCCGCAAAACGCGCGGAGAAACGGAAGAAGCGCAGGATTCGCAAATGATCTTCGGCAATGCGCAGCAGCGGATCGCCGATGAAGCGCACACGGTGCGCCGACAGATCGTCAAGGCCGCCCCAATAATCATCGATCACGCCGTCCGGCAGATGGGCATAAAGCGCGTTCACGGTAAAATCGCGCCGCGCTGCATCCTCCCGCCAGTCATCGGTGAAGGCGACCTGCGCGTGGCGGCCAAAGCTCTGAACGTCACGGCGCAGGGTGGTAACTTCAGCCACCAGCTCATGCCCCACCACCGTCACGGTGCCATGCGCGATGCCGGTGGGCACGGCCTTCAGGCCGGCGGCCTTCACGCGCTTCATCACCTCGTCCGGGGAAAAGCGTGTCGCCAGATCAATGTCGGCCCCGCCCAGCCCGAGCAGCCCGTCGCGCACGGCGCCGCCGACCAGCCGTGTCTCGCCAGACCCAGCCTCAAGTGCGCTGAGCAACGCGGTACCCGCTGCTGTGGCAGCCCAGGTTTGCGGCGGCAGAGTTTGGGGCAGGCTCACAGCGTCTCCAGCCGGCGCGACAGGGCGACGATCATGCCGGCGGTGGCGCCCCAGATATAATGGCGATCATGGCGGATCGACCAGTAATGCCGGGTCTGGCCCTGCCATTGGCCGCTCTGGCGCAGATGGTTGGCCGGATCGAGCACATGCGCCAGCGGCACGTGGAACAATTCGTCCACCTCGTCCGGATGGGCGCGCAGGGTCAGGCCGGGCGGCACCACGCCCACCACCGGCGTCACCAGATAGCCGGTGCCGGTGCGATAGGGATCAAGCGTACCCAGCACCTGCACTTGGCTGCGCGGCAGGGCCACCTCCTCCTCCGCCTCACGCAGTGCAGCTGCCACGGCATCGGCGTCCTCGGCATCCTGGCGCCCGCCGGGAAAGGCGACCTGGCCGGGGTGGCGCTTCAGATTCGCGGTGCGGCGGGTGAACAGCAGTTGCGGCGCGGCTTCATCCGAAATCGCCATCAGCACGGAGGCCGGAGTCAGCGCATCAACCGGCGGCGGGCCGGCACGATCCAGATCCCAATCGCCATGCGGGCGCGGGGTGAACGGCCCGCTAAGCAGGGAGCGCACGCGATCAAGCGGCATCGTCGATGCCCTGCATGAAGGGAAAGAAGGCACCGTCGCTCCACAGGCCGGGTGGCTCTGCGCCTTCGGCCAGCGCCAGATCGGCCAGGCGATAGAAGGTGGCGCGGTTGACCAGCGCGAACAGCCCGCCGCGCACATGCAGATAGGGCCGGGGCGTGCCGTCGCCGCCAATCTGCACATCCAGCATGTTGTTCGGACCGGCCGCCACCACATCTTCCGTGTTCAGGCGAAACAGGATGCGCCGGGCTTCCCCCTCTCCCTCCCAGTCGGCATCCACCGCGATGAACGGCGCATCCTCCACATCGATGTCGAGCTTTTCCACCGGCGTCACCAGCACATGGCTGCCATCAGGTTCGCGACGAAGGATCGAGGAAAACAGCTGCACAAGTTCCTTGCGGCCAATGGGAGAGCCGGCGTGGAACCAGGTGCCATCAGCGGCAATGCGCATGTCGCTGGGGCCGCAATGGCTGGGGTGCCATTGTTCCACGGGCAGCCGCTTGCCGGCCCGCGACAGGGCGAGCAGTTCGGCAAAACGATCAGCAGGAGATTCGATGCTCACGCGCCCTAGATAGGGCAAGACGCCGTTCAGGCAACCTTGGCGGTGCGGGGCGGGTTGCCGCTGGCGGCTTCCACCCAGGCGATGCGCGGCAATCCCGTGGTGGGCCCACGCAGCAACAGCCTATCATGATCGACCGGGCCGGGCAGTTCCCAGTGCCGCGTCGCCGCCGCCGAAAAGCCGAAGCGGCCATAGAAGGGCGCATCGCCGATCAGCAGCACCGGCGGACTGTCGGCCGCATCGAGCGCGGCCAGGCTGGAGCGCATGAGGGTGGAGGCGATACCCTGCCCTTCGCGCGCTGCCGCCACCGCGACAGGCCCGAGCAGGATCATCGGTTGCCGCGCGCCGCCCACGCTTTTCAAACGGATCTGCCAGCATTGCAGGCTGCCCACCAGCATATCGCCGTCCATGGCCACGAACGAGAAATCACCCAGCACTTCGGCGCGATCCCGCAGGCGATAGGCGGTGCGGTTGCGGCGCGCCGGGCCGAACCGATCGTCGAGCAGGGAGTCGATGACAGGCTGGTGCCCAGGCGCCAGCGGAAGGATGGTGATCACAGGAACGACGGCTTTCTGCAAAACGGGGCGACAAACGCAAGCGGGCACTGCACCATACGGCGCAGTGTCAGTTTCGTCGGCCAAGGCTCAACAGATGCATCATGGGCATCGGCATATCAGTGGCCGGGTGAATGCGCAATGAGCAATGGGGCTTGTGCCGGGTGAGCCTTTCAGGCAATCTTAAGGCTCAGGGTCGGCCATCCCGGAGGATGAACCATGCGCCGATCCGTGACAATTCCGTTGTTTGCGAGCCTTGGTGCCAGCCTGTTGTTGGCAGCGTGCACGCCAAAGGATAGCCCGCTGGCCGAGACGCCGCCGCGCTTGAGGGGCGGCGAAGTGGCCGCCACCGGCCGTGCCGATCAGATCGCGCTTGGCGGCCACGGCGAATTCTTCGATGCCAATATGCGCCGCATCGTGCTGACCGAAAACGCCCTGATCGCCATGCAGGATGATCTGATGAAACGGCTCGACATGCCGGCATCTGCAGTTGACCCGCGCATTGCCAAGCTGCTGGCCAGCCAGCGTTTGAGCGCTGCCGAACGTTATTGGTTGCGCGGCGCTGCCATCAGAAGCCATCTGGCCAAGCGTGACGACAAAGACGGGCAGCGCCTGGCTCTGATCAACGATCTGCTGTTGCAGCGAAGCGGCCGGTTCCGCGGACTGCTGCTGTCTGATGCCCGTCTGGCTCGGCTTCGCGAATTGCTTGGCCTGGCGGAGGTGCCGTTCATCGGCACCAATTACATGCTGCGGTGCCGCAGCGCCGATGTGCCGATCCCGCCAGATTTTGCCACCGGCGGCACCGATTGGAAAAATCAGGGCGCGCTGGTCACCAATCTGGTCAACCCGGGCGAATATGCGGGTGTTTATACTTTTCACGATCCGCAAAAGCGCGGCGCCTGCGTGGCGCTGCCGCGCGGCAGTGGCGCACCCGGTAGCCTGATGGGCATCATCTGCCAAAGCGCCACCACCGGCGCGGCCTGTTTCTGGGACAATAAATTGCGCAGTGGCGGCCCCGGCGCGTCGCCCATCGGCTGGGCCAACATGACCGTGCGTATACGCGATCTGCAGGATGGAGACAGTTTGCGCGAAAACTGCACCGGCTGTCAAACGGGCAACAATGTCTATCTGGTGATGCCCGATGATCCGACCTGGGCCAAACTGCTGCGCCGCAACATGGTTGGCACCGATCATGGCAATTTCACCCTGCGGGTGAAAGGCTCTACCGATGCCTCCAGCCCGGCCGGATCGGGCAGCACGTTTCGCTATGTGCCGATCAGCAGCCAGGCCGGCTGGACCAACACGGTCAATCAGCCGGGCTGTGCCAACGGCTGCCATGAAGGCGCCAATCCCAACGTATCGGCATTCTGGGACACCGCGAGCCCGCGCCCGTCAATGCCGCCGGCCTGTGCCAGCGGCGGTGTGAACAACTGCTACGTCGATCCGTTCTGATCAGTGCAATCGGCGGTCGAGGCCAGCGATGGCCTCGTCGGTCAGCCGCGTCTGCAGGTCCTTGTCGGCGCGGGCGGCGATGATCGCAGCGGCGGCCTTGGTCACCTGGGCGGCGACTTCCGCCTTCAATTCTGCCGTCGCGGTGCGTTCGGCAGCAGCAATGCGGCTGGTGGCAGCAGCGGTGCGGCGCGCAATGGCGTCGCTGGCGGCGGCTTCGCTGGCCTTCACCAGATCGGCGGCTTCGGTCTGCGCGCGCTGGCGGATGGCAGCGGCTTCCGATTCGGCGGCAGCCTTGGCGGCCTGCGCATCGGCCAGCAGCTTTTCGGCTTCAGCGCGCAACACGGCGGCTTCGTCGAGCTGCTTCTTCACGCCGGCAATGCGGTCGTCCAGCGCCTTGGCGATCAGCGACGGCGCCTTGAACACCACCACGGCCAGCACGATGAAGATGGCAACGCCGGTATAAACCCAGCCTTCGGCACCAACGCCAAGCAGCGTCGGTTCGGCGTGATGGCCGCCTTCAGCCTGGGTTTCAGCGGTGTGGACCTGTTCTTCAGCCATGATCGATCCTCAGCGGGCCGCGATCGCTGCCGACACGTCGGCAGGGGTGATCTCGATGCCCACCAGCTTGGCAACGGCTTCGCTGGTCAGTTCGGCAACAGTGGTTTCGAGGCCAGCGCGAGCACTGCCCAGCGCCAGTTCCAGCGAAGCAGCAGCCGCTTCGGCATCGGCATCCAGACGGGCGCCGAGGGCCTTCAATTGCGCGTCGCTGGCCTTGGCCGCGGTTTCGCGGGCCTGGGCCACCGCCGCCTGGGCGGCAGCGCGGGCCGCCTTCATGGCGGTTTCATGATCAGCGCGCAGCGTATCGGCCGCGCCCTTGGCCGCTTCGGCCCGATCCAGATCGCTGCCGACCTGCGCTTCACGCGCATCGATCACCTTGCCCACCTTGGGCAAAGTCGGCCGCACCACAGCGAAATAGAGCAGCGTGAAGATCACGCCGAACCAGAACAGCTGCGATACGAAACTGGCAGGATCAAATTGTGGCACGGATCATCCCCGGCTTTTCAGCGGTTAAAGGCTGGCGCCCGGTGGTTACCACCGGGCGCCAGAGCCGAAATCAACCGAACGCCAGCGCCAGCGCGACAACGGCGGCGATCAGGCCCAGAGCTTCGGTCACGGCGAAGCCGAAGATCAGGCGGGCGCCGAGCTTGTCGGCAGCGGCCGGATTGCGCAGCGCGCCCTGCAGGAACATCCCGAAGATCAGGCCGACGCCGATGGCGGCGAAACCAGCACCCATGGCGGCCAGGCCGGCGCCGATCAGCTTGTAAGCAGCAACAGTTTCCATTGTTCGTCCTCTACGGTGATCTAGTGGTTGGATTGATTAGTGAAGATTGACGGCGTCGTTGAGATAGATGCTGGCCAGCAACGCGAACACATAAGCCTGCACGACGGCGATCAGCAGTTCCAGCGCGGTGAGCGCCACGTTGACGCCCAGCGGAATGATGCCCAGCCCGATGTTGACCGCGCCCAGCGACACCACGAAGCCGCCGAACACCTTCATCAGCACGTGGCCGGCGGTCATGTTGGCGAACAAACGAATGGCCAGCGTGAACGGGCGCGACAGGAAGGACAGGAATTCGATCGCAGCCACCAGCGGCGCCACGAACAACGGCGTGCCTTCCGGCAGGAACAGCGAGAAGAAGTGCAGGCCGTGCCGGGCAAAGCCGACGATCACCACCAGAATGAAGACGATCATGGCGAGGCCGAAGGTAACGGCGATATGGCTGGTGGGGGTGAAGCTGTGCACGAACGGCACCATGCCGATGAGGTTGCACGACAGCACGAAGATGAAGACTGCAAAGATCAGGGGTGCGTAGCGCAGGCCATCCTTGCCGACGTTCTCGCGCAGCATGTCGCGAATGAAATCATAAAGCAGCTCGACAGCGGCCTGCATGCGGCCCGGCACCAACTGCGGGCGGGCGGTGCCGATGAACAGGAACGCCGAAACCGCCAGCAGCGTGATCAGCATCCACAGCGAGCTGTTCGTGAACGACAGATCGAAGCCGCCCGCGTTCAGCGGGACGATGGTTTCGATCTTGAACTGCTCCATCGGGTTGGCCACGGCCGTTTATTCCTCGTCCCGTTTGGCGGACTCATTGTCCATCCGCTTCTGCCGGCGCAATGACTGGGTAAGACCCGTCACAAACCCCAGCAACAACATCGTGATCAGACCCCAAGGGCCGGTTCCGGCCTGCCGGTCGATGAACCAGCCGATGAAACCGCCGGCCAGCATGGCGCCGATAAATTCCGACGCCGCCTGCCAGCCCTGATTTTCCTGCAGCTTGGCGCCATCCTTCCGGCTCGGTTCCGCCGCCCGGGCCGCAGCAATGCGGCGCGCGAGGCTATCCTCGTCGGTAAGTGGTTTGGCCAAGGCGCAAATCCCTGTGATCTTACTGCCTGCCGCATATGGCAGACGGCCCCGCCAGCGATGCCGACAAGACTTGGCGCGCGTCCTAGATGCGGGGGGTGGGCCTGTCAACCGTTGTGCAGTGCAACCTTGGTGCAATTGCGAGCGTTGTGACGGTTACGCCATGGCCACCAGTCTCTCGGCGGTCTGCAGGTCAACGCTCACCAGCTGGCTCACGCCGGGTTCGCCCATGGTGACGCCGAACAGCCGGTGCATGCGGCTCATCGAAACGGCGTTGTGGGTGACGATCAGGAAACGGGTGGCAGTCTCAGCGGCCATCCGGTCGAGCAGGTCGCAGAAGCGTTCCACGTTGGCGTCATCCAAGGGCGCATCGACTTCGTCGAGCACGCAGATCGGGGCGGGATTGGACAGGAACAGCGCGAAGATCAATGCCGTGGCGGTGAGCGCCTGCTCGCCGCCGGAAAGCAGCGTGAGCGATTGCAGCTTCTTGCCCGGCGGCTGCGCCATGATCTCAAGGCCCGCTTCGAGCGGATCATCGGATTCGATCAGCGCCAATTGCGCCTCGCCGCCGCCGAACAGATCGGAAAAGAGCGTGCGGAAATGGCCATCGACAGCGGTGAACGCCGCTTGCAGCCGCTGCCGGCCTTCGCGGTTGAGGCTGCCGATGGAGCCACGCAGGCGGGCGATGGCGGTATCCAGCTCGGCCTTTTCCGATGCGGTGAGCAGGGCCTGTTCTTCCAATTCCTTCAGCTCGATATCGGCCCGCAGATTGACCGGGCCCAGCCGATCGCGTTCGGCGGTGAGCGCATCGAGGGATTCGGCCAGCGCCGCCGGATCGCCGGGTTCGATGCCGAAGCCGAAACGGCCGGGCAACAGCAGTGGCGGGCATTGGAACCGCTCGCCGCACAGGCGTTCCAGATCGAGCCGGGCGGCATCCTGATGCTCGGCCTCGGCGCGGGCGGTGGCGCGCAGCTCGCGGGCTTCGCCTACATCGGCATCGGCAGCGCGAGCGCGGGCGGAGACGGCGTTCAGGGCAGATTCGGCCGCGGCCAGCCGATCGGCAGCAGCAGCGCGGGCGGCGTCTGCCGTTTGCGTAGTGGACGCCAGGCCAGCCAGATCGGCGGCAATGGCGCGGGTGCGGGCGGCAAGGCCGGCGCGTTCCTCCTCGGCGGCTTCGCGGCGACGGCCAAGTTCGCTGCGCTGGCCCGCACTGGCTGCGATACGGCGCTGCCAATCACCCTGTTCCGCCTGAATCGCGGCGCGGCGGCGGGCAGCGGAGTCGGCATCGCGGCCGGCGGTGTCCACGGCGGCGCGCGCGGTGGACAGCGCGGTGCGGGCGGTGTCGTTCCCGGTTCGGGAAGCGGCCAACGCCGCCGACAGGCCGGCGAGTGCATCGGCCGCCGGCACGGCCGCGCGCGCCGTTTCGGCTTCGGCCGCCAGCCGCGCGCGGTCGGCCTCGGCCTGGGCAGCGGAAGTCTTCAGGCTGGATTCCTCGCCGGCGGCGCGGGCCGACGCGGTTTCGGCTTGCGCCAGCCGGCCGCGCGCTTCCGTCAGCAACCGCGCCGCCGCGTCGCGGGCCTGACGGGCGGCGCGCTCGGCCGCGGCAATGCCGGCGGCAGCGGCTTCAGCGTCGCGCAAAATCGCGCTCGCCTTTTCAACTGTGCCGGCAGCGACCTGACGCTCGGCCTCGAGTTCAGCAGCGCGGCGACGGGCGCGCAGGCGGGCGGCGGCGGCATCGGTGCGGCCACCCGAATCAACCAGCCCATCCCAGCGCCACAATTTGCCGTCGCGGCTCACCAGCCGTTGGCCGGGCTTCAGCGCGGCCAGCAACGGCGCATCAGGCGCGGCATCAACAACGCCGGTCTGCGCCAGCCGGCGCGCCAGTTCGGGCGGTGCCTGCACCTGGCCGGCCAACGGCACAACGCCCGCCGGCAATGCCGGATCGTCAGCAGCCATACTGCCGGCAAAGCGGCGCGGCGCGGTGGAGCTGGCGGGGCCCGCTTCCATGTCTTCGCCCAGCGCGGCAGCCAGCGCAGCTTCATATCCGGCAGCAACGACCAGTTGATCGGCAATGCGCGGACCCTTCCCCTGATCAGCCGCCAGCCGGCGGGCCAAAGCCTGGGCTTCGGCCTCCAGGCTGGCCAGCGTGGCGCGGGCGGCGGCCAACGCCGCGGCGGCTCCGCTGCGTGCGGCTTCTGAGGCGGGGCGGGCCGCTTCTGCTTCGGCAACGCCGGTTTCGGAGGCAGCAACATCAGTCTGCGCCTTGGCCACGGCCGCGTGGAACGGTTCCAAATCCGGCGCCGGGGCCAGCCGTGCCAGCCGTTCGGCCAGGCTCTTTGCTTCGGCCTCGGCCCGGGCAGCGCGGGCGGTGGCGGCGGCAGCAGCATCGCTGGCGGCGCGGGCAGCGGCCGCAGCAGCCGCATGGGCGGCCATCGCATCAGACAGGGCGGTTTCGGCGGCCAGGGCGGCGGCTTGCGCCAGCGATAGCCGTTCGGCCAGCGCCGGGCGCTCTGTCGCCAGCGCCGCCAGGCGTTCGGCCAGTGCGGCGTCTTCAGCAGCGAGTCGCTCACCTGCGGCGGCGGCATCATCGGCAAGGGCGGTTTCGCGCGCCGCGTCGCGGTCGATACTGGCGATGCTGGCGGCCAGTGCGGCATCGCGGCGGGCCAGTTCCTGCGCTTCGGCTTCCAGCAAGGCGCGGCGCTGGCGCAGGGCCTGGGCGGCGGCTGCCGCTTCCGCTTCAGACTGGCGCAGCGCTGGCAGGGCAGCATTGGCATCGGCGGCCTCAGCCGTGAGCCCAGCAGCCAGCCGTGTGCGTTCGGCGGCCAGCGTTTCGGCAGCCACGGCGGCCTTGCGGGCGCGTTCGCTCAGCGCCACGGCGGTGTGCCAGCGGGCGTGGATCAGTGCGGCTTCGCCATGGCGGATCCGGTCAGACAGGCTGCGGTACCGTTCGGCAGACTTGGCTTGCCGGCGCAGCGTATTGGCCTGCGTCTCCAGGCCCCTGATGACATCGTCCAGCCGCGTCACATTGGCTTCGGCGGCGCGCAGGCGAATCTCGGCCTCGCGCCGGCGCACGGCAAGCCCAGCGATGCCGGCGGCTTCTTCCAGCAACTGGCGGCGTTCGGCCGGCTTGGCGGCGATGATCGCGCTGATGCGGCCCTGGCCCACGATCGCCGGGCTGTGCGCGCCGGTGGCTGAATCGGCGAACAGCAGCCGCACATCCTGGGCGCGGGCATCGCGGCCGTTGAGGCGGTAATCCGAACCAGCGCCGCGCTGGATACGGCGCTGCACCTCGATCTCCTCCCCGGCGCTGCCGGCAAGGTTCAGCGTGACAGTCGCGAACTCGCGCGCCGGGCGGGCGCTGGTGCCGGCAAAGATCACATCGTCCATGCCGCCCGATCGCATGGACTTGGGGCTGCCTTCGCCCATCACCCAGCGCAGCGCTTCCAGAAGATTGGATTTGCCGCAGCCATTGGGGCCGACAACACCGGTCAACCCCGGTTCGATCAGCAGATCGACCGGTTCAACGAAGGACTTGAAGCCCGCAAGGCGAAGACGGCGAAATTCCAAGGGCGCTTACCGGAGAGCCGCCTGCAGCTTGGTTTCGAGATCGGCCCAGCTGAACACGCCTTCCTGCACCGTGCCGTTGATGATGAAGCTGGGCGTGCCGGTGAGCTTCAGCTCGTTCACTGCCTGGTTCCTGAGATCATTAACGGCCTTCAGCTGCGCCGGATCGGCGAGGCACTGATCGAACTTGGCCCGCGGGATGCCGCGCAGCTTCACATAATCAGCCAGGCCGCCCAGTTCGGCCATGCGGGCAATGGCCTGATCTTCCGGCAGCTTGCTGAGTGCCTCCTGATCGGCCTTGCCGATGCGGCCGAACGGCTCGGTCCAGCCGGCCTGATCAGCGTAGAAATTGTCGAGCAGGCCGAAGAAGGCTGAAGCGCCCTGGCAGCGGGCCAGAACGGTGGCGGCGTAATCGGGACCGTTCAGCACGAAGTTGCGATATTCATAGGAAACATTGCCGCTGGCGACATATTTGGACTTGATGGTGGCCGTGGCTGCTTCGTGGAATTCGCGGCAGTGCGGGCAGGTAAGCGAGGCGAACTCCACCAGCTTCACGCGCGCATCCGGGTTGCCCATGCGGAAGCCGCCTTCCGGCGTGGCGGCCACGACATCAACCCAGTTCTGGCCGGCCGGCGCGGCCACGGCGGGGCCGGCGGGCGCATCGGCGGCCCCAGAGGCGTCTGGCGTGGCGGTCTTTTCACCGCAAGCGGCGAGCATCAGCGCGAGAGCGGAAACAGCAAGCAAGTGGCGCATCATTTCGTCCTTCCAGGGGCGGCCTTCACGGCGGCATCAAGCAATGGTTCAAGCGCGGCCCAATCAAACACGTCGGTTTGCATGCGGCCGTTGATCAGGAAACTGGGCGTGCCCTGCAGGTTGTGATTCTGCACGGCATCAGCGCGGATGGCGAGCAGCCGGTCCATCCCCGGCTTGGCCGCAACGCAGACATCATAACGGGCGCGCGGCAGGCCGGCAGCAGCAGCGAATTCCGGCAGTTTGCCGGCGGTGGCCATGGCATTGCCCTGGCTGTCCTGCGGCAGCGCCTGAATACGGGTGCGTTCAGCTTCCGGGATGGTCATGAAGGGCTGGATCAGCTGGTCCTGGCGGGCATAGATGCGGTTGACAAAGGCCCAGGCCTGCGGCGCGGCCTGGCACTGCATCAGCAGCCCGGCCATCAGATCGATACCGTTCAACGAGAACGGCCGATATTCATAACTCACCTGACCAGCCGCCAGCCAGCGGCTGCGGATCACCGGCAGGCCGGCTTCATGAAAGGCGCGGCAGTGCGGGCAGGTGAGGCTGCCGAACTCGATCAGCTTCACCGGCGCATTGGGGTTGCCCATCAATATGCCGCCCTGCGCCGTGGTGGCGAGGCGGGTGGACCAATCAGCCGGCGCGGCCACCGCGCGCGCGGCCGGTTTGGCAGGTGCTGCGATCAGCGGGGCAGCGGCGAGGCCGGCAATCAGGAAGGCAAAAGATAGTCGCATGAGTCTTCTCTAGCGTGGCGCAGGCGGCAGCGCCAAGCCCCTTCCCGTCAGCGAATTTTCGGCAGGCCGTTGGAAGTGGCCAGCGCTTCGGCCAGCGATTGCAGCGTGGCGCGCAATTCCGGGTCTGCAATGTCCCGCAGCGTGGTGCGCGTGGCTTCCGGCAGCGGGCCGGGCGGCGGCGGCGGCGGTTCGGGCGGCGGCGCCATGGTGGCGGCGCCCTGTTCGATGGCAATGCGGGCGACCGCGGCAAAACCCAGGATGCGATTGGCGCGTTCGATGATCTGCGCTTCGACATGGCGCAACATGGGCGCGAGCGCGCCAGTGGCGGCCACGGCCAGCGTGCCGCCATCCTTCTGGCCGCGCGGAAACCGTAGCCGCAGCGGCCGGCTGTGTCGGGCAAATTGCGGGCCAACGATTTCGGCCCAGCGATCATTCAGCGCGCTGTGGGTGAAGCCGAACCGCTTGAAAGCCTGGCCGCCGACATCGCTGACCAGCTCCGCAATCGGCTTGGCGCGGCCCCCACGCGGTTTGTCCTGTGGCTTTGGCGGCGCAGCTTTTGAAGGCGTTTTCGGCATCGCCGGTTCCATGCCATAGACGCAGCGTGACCGATAGCTGGCCCCACGAACTTCTCTACTGGTATCGCGCCCATGCGCGCGACCTGCCATGGCGCAATCCGCCCGGCGAACCGCTGCCGGTCGACCCGGATTGGCCCTACCGTGTCTGGCTATCCGAAGTGATGCTGCAGCAGACGACGGTGGAAGCGGCGACGCCCTATTTCCACGCCTTTACGTCGCGTTGGCCCACGGTTTCGGCGCTGGCGGCGGCGGATGATGCCGACGTGATGCAGGCCTGGGCCGGGCTTGGCTATTACGCCCGCGCCCGCAACCTGCTCGCCTGCGCGCGGGCCGTGGTGGAACGGCACGGTGGACGATTCCCGGCCAGCGAAGCCGAATTGCGCGATCTGCCCGGCATTGGCGATTACACGGCGGCGGCGGTGGCGGCGTTCGGCTTTGGCCGCGATGCCGTGGTGATCGACGGCAATGTCGAACGGGTGGTGAGCCGGATGTTCGCCATTTCAACGCCCCTGCCCGCGGCACGCGCTGCCATCCGCGCTGCGCTCTCCCCATTGGTGCCGCAGGGGCAGGCGGGCGATTTTGCACAGGCGATGATGGATCTGGCCCGGCGTGTCTGCACGGCGCGGTCCCCACGTTGCCTCGCCTGCCCGCTGATCGATTCCTGCGCCGCCCACAAGGCCGGCACGCCCGGCGCCTTCCCGGTGAAGGCCGCGAAAAAGGCGCGGCCCACAAGGCAGGGCACGGCCTGGTGGATCGAGGCGGACGGCGCGGTGTTGACGGTACTGCGCCCGGCCAAGGGCCTGCTCGGTGGTATGCGGGCGTTGCCCAGTTGTGATTGGCGTGGGGAGAGCGCGCCGCCACTGGCTGGCAATTGGCAGACGCTGGGCGTGGTGCGCCACGGATTCACCCATTTCGACCTGGAACTCCACGTGCAGGCGTTGATCCTGCCGGCCAAGCCCGCGATGATGGGCGAGTGGCTGGCGCTGGGTGCGGTCGAATCTGCTGGCATGCCCACGCTTTTTGCCAAGGCCGCGCGGCTGGGGCTTGCCGCCGATGATTTCAGGGAGAACAAGGCGGCATGACGATCTTCCATGACGTGCCGGTCACCGGCTTTTGCGGCAACATGCTGGACCGTGCCGACGAGATCAGGCGCGACCCGGCGGCGCTGATTGCCATGCGCGCCCGGCCCGATGCGCGCTGGCTGGTGATGGATGGCCTCAATCCGGTGGTCAGATCCGGTGAACCCACGTCGATCCTGTGGGCCTATCGGTCCGATGTGCCGCATGATGCGCTGTCGATCTTCCTCGGGATCGGCCCCGATGGCCCGCGCTTTGCGGCGGCGGCGCCGTCGGATGAATTGATTGCCGATTTCGGCGGCAAGCTGCTGGATGCCCGTGCCGCTGGCGCGCTGCTGGCGGCACCGGAAGCAGCGATCGTGGCGCAGGCCCGCTCCATCCTCGATTGGCACCAGCGCCACAGTTTCTGCGCCGTGTGCGGCGGCAAGACCGAGCTTTCGAAGGCCGGCTATGCCCGCTCTTGCGACGCCTGCAAGGCCGAACATTTCCCGCGTGTTGATCCGGTGGTGATCATGCTGGCGATCAAGGATGGCCATGCGCTGATCGGCCGCCAGCCGCGCTTTCCCAAGCGGTTCCTGTCGGCATTGGCCGGTTTCGTGGAGCCGGGCGAAAGCCTGGAAGAAGCCGTGCGCCGCGAATTGTGGGAGGAAGCCGGCATCACCACCCGCCGGGTGCGCTATCTCGCCAGCCAGCCCTGGCCCTTCCCATCCAGCCTGATGATGGCCGCCTTTGCCGAAGCCGATGGTTTCGAGGTGCGGCTGGACGAAGACGAACTGGAAGAAGTGCGCTGGGTGACGAAGGACGAAGTACGCGCCGCGCTGGCCGGCAATGGCGATTTCCTCGCCCCGCCGCCCTTGGCCATCGCCCACACGCTGCTGCAAAGCTGGGTGGACGAATAGGCTTCAGGCCCCCACCGCCTCGCACACCAGCCGCGTGGCATCTTCGGGCGGCATCGGCTTGCCGAACAGATAGCCCTGCACCTGCGTGCAGCCCAGTTGCCGGCACAATTCGAAGGCGGCGCGGGTTTCGGTGCCTTCCGCTGTTGTCTGCATATCCAGGCTGGCGGCCAGCCGCACGATGGCCTGGTTGATGGCGCTGGCTTCATCGCCCATCGCCGAGGCCCGCGCCACAAAGCTGCGATCGATCTTGATGCGGCTGAAACTGGCCTTCTGCAGCGTGCCCAGCGCTGAATATCCGGTGCCGAAATCATCGAGCGCGAAGCTCACCCCCATCGCCGTCAGCCGCGCCAGCACCTCGATCACCGCCGGCTTTTCAGCGAGGAACAGGCTTTCGGTGATTTCCAGTTCCAGCCGTTCGGGGCCGATCTGGTGGCGGGCAAGCGCCGCGGCAATCACATCGGGCATGCTCGCCTCCTCCACCTGCACGGCCGACAGATTGACCGATACCTTCACATGCGCCGGCCAGCGCGTGGCCCAGGCCAGCGCCTCGTTGATCACCCAGGCGCCGATCGGCACGATCAGGCCGGTTTCCTCGGCCACCGGCACGAAATCCAGCGGCGAAACCACGCCCAGTTCCGGATGATGCCAGCGCAGCAGCGCTTCGAACCCGGTGATGCGTTCATCATCGCTGTCCACCACCGGCTGGAACAGCAGCCGCAACTGGTCACGATCCAGCGCGGCGGCCAGATCGGCTTCCAGCTTGCGGCGCTCGGCCACGGCCTGGGCCATTTCGGGCACAAAGCGGCAGGCGGCGCCGCGGCCCTGTTCCTTCACCCGATAGAGCGCCAGATCAGCACAGCGCAGCAGATCTTCCGGCGTATCGGCATCAAACGGCGCCAGCGCCCAGCCCACCGAAGCGCCCACCACCGCCGCCCCGGCACGGCCTTCATCGCCCAGCGGAAACGGCCGCGCCATGTCTTTCACAATGCGCTGCGCCAGTTTTTCGGCGCGATCACCGCTGCCATCGGGCAGCACGATGGCGAATTCATCACCGCCCAGCCGCGCGATGGTGGCGCCGCCCTTCACCTGGGCCTTCACCAGCGCCGCCAAGCGCTGCGCCACCTGGCGCAGCAACAGATCGCCGGCGGCATGGCCAAAGCAATCGTTCACCGCCTTGAAGCGATCCAGGTCGACAAACAACAGCGCCGCCGGCTTGCCCGACAGGGCGGCGTTCTCCACCAGATCATCCAGCGATTCGCGGAACAGGCTGCGGTTGGCCAACCCGGTGAGCGGATCGAAGCGCGCCAGTTGCGCGATGCGTTCTTGGCTGCGCCGCACCTCGGTCACGTCGCGGCCCACACCGCGAAATCCGGTAAAATTGCCCGCTGCATCCTGTTTCGGCGTGCCTGAAAGCGCCCACCACCTGAGGTCGCGGCCCAGCGGCACCGGCACCACCAGATCGCGGAATGGCTCGCGTGTCCGCAGGGCATGGGCCAGCGCCGCCGTGGTGGCCCCGCCCTGCACCGGATCCAGCAATGCCAGCAGCGGCTGGCCCAGCATGTCGGCCCGGCGGCGGCGCGCAACATCGGCAAAGCGGGTGGTGACATGGGTCAGGCAGCCGCGCCCATCCAGTTCCAGCAGCCAATCCGATCCGTTCGATTCATATTCGTTGAGCAGCAGGCGGACGACTTCGCCCTGTTCCGAAAGATCAGCCTCGCTCTTCAGGCGGGCCATGGTGTGATAGGTGGTGACCAGCGCGGAGCGCAGCTTGATGGCAACAAAACTGGCCAGGCCCAATAGCACGAGCGGATGATCGAGCGCGGTGCCGGCTGGAAAAGCCAGCACCATGCTGATTGTGATGGCACAGCACACCAGCAGCACGGCAACCGGCATGGTGGCCGCCGCGCTCGTCACCGCACCCAGGCCGACCAGCGAGAACAGCAACAGCACCGATTGGCCTTCTGCCGATTGCGACGGCGCCAGAGCATGCACCATCCCGGCCCAGAAAGTCGCCAGCGCGCCGATTTCCGCCGTCACCCGCCAAAATTCCAACCGGCCGGCCCGGCGCCGCCCGGGTTGTGGCCGGCGGCGCACGATGCGCAGGCTCCACAGGCCGGCCAACACGGCGATGCCGCACAGCCATGGAGCCAGTCCGGTGAATGGCACCGAACCACCGAACACCGCCAGCACCGCCACCAGGTTGACCGTAAGCAGGCTGAGATTGAACGGCACATTGCGTGCCAGTTGCGCCAGCTGCTGGCCACGCACCTCGGCCCAGAAACCGTCATCGGCCTGATCCAGGCCCAACACCTGCCGCCACCCCAGATCGCGCACCATCTGCACTGGCGGCTTCAGCATCGCGGTCATCGTTCATCCTTGTCGATCAGGCCACAAGGGGGGGAAACGGCGGCAGCCGCGGCGCTTTGAGTCAGGGGACGGTTTGCCGCTTGGCAGCGGCGGCGTTGTTCCTTACTTGTTCACATATGACACTGCCCGTGGCCCATGATTCTGCGACCCGTGAGCCGCCATGGCTGGCCGGGCTGAATCCGCCGCAGCGCGAGGCCGTGACGACCACCGAAGGCCCGGTGCTGATCCTGGCCGGCGCCGGCACCGGCAAGACCAAGGCACTCACCGCCCGGCTGGCGCACATCTTGTTCAACCGGCTGGCCTGGCCATCCGAAGTGCTGGCCGTCACCTTCACCAACAAGGCGGCGCGCGAGATGCGCCACCGCACAGAACTTCTGCTGGGGCCGATGGCTGAAGGCCTGCCGTGGCTTGGCACCTTTCACGCGCTGTCGGCCAAGATGCTGCGCCGCCATGCCGAACTGGTGGGCCTGAACCCGCAGTTCACCATCCTCGACACCGATGACCAGTTGCGGCTGCTCAAGCAGGTGGTGGCCGAAGCCGGCATCGACGACAAGCGCTGGCCGCCCAAGCAACTCGCCGGGCTGATCGACCGCTGGAAGAACAAGGGGCAGCTCCCCGCCGATGTGCCGGGCGGCGAGAGTTTTGCCTATGCCGATGGCGCGCACGGCGGTGGTGCTGCCATGTATGCGCGTTACCAGGAGCGACTGAAGGCGCTCAACGCCTGCGATTTCGGTGATTTGCTGCTGCACATGCTGACCATTTTCCGCCAGCACCCCGACGTGCAGGCCGATTATCAGCGCCGTTTCAAATATGTGATGGTCGATGAATATCAGGACACCAACAGCGCCCAGTATCAATGGCTGAAATCGCTGGTGGGGCCGGCGCGCAACCTGGCCTGCGTGGGCGATGATGATCAGTCGATCTACAGTTGGCGCGGCGCCGAAGTGGCCAACATCCTGCGCTTTGAAGCGGATTTTCCCGGCGCCAAGATGATCCGGCTGGAACAGAATTACCGCTCCACGCCGCACATCCTTGCCGCTGCAAACACGCTGATCGCGCACAACCGCGGCCGGCTGGGCAAGGCGCTGTTCACCGCCCACACCAGTGGCGAGCGCGTGGAAGTGACGAGCGTGTGGGACGGGCCGGAGGAAGCGCGGCTGGTGGGTGACGAGGCCGAACGGCTGGCGCGCGAGGCCGTGTCCCTGAACGACATGGCCATATTGGTGCGCGCCCAGTTCCAGACGCGCCTGTTCGAAGACCGCTTCATTGCCATCGGCCTGCCCTATCGCATCGTCGGCGGGTTCCGTTTCTATGAGCGCGCCGAAGTGCGTGATGCGCTGGCCTATCTGCGGCTGGTGCATTCGCCTGCCGATGCGCTGGCGTTTGAACGCATCGTCAACGTGCCAAAACGCGGCCTGGGCGACAAGGCGATGGCGACCATGCACGCCGCCGCCCGCAGCCTTAACCTGCCGCTGCCGCGCGCGGCGGCCGCGTTGGCAGACGGTGACGTTCTCACCCCCGCCGCCCGGCGCGCGGTGAAGGTCTTCTGCACCGATCTCGCCCGCTGGCGCGACATGGCCGGCAATATGGGCCATGCCGAGTTGGCCGAAGTGGTGCTGGAGGAATCGGGCTATGTCGCGATGTGGCAGGCCGACAAATCCACCGACGCCGATGGCCGCATCGAGAATTTGAAGGAACTGGTGCGGGCGATGGGCGATTATCCCAGCCTGACCGCCTTTCTGGAACATGTCGCGCTGGTGATGGACAATGAGACGGCCAATGATGATGAGAAGATCACCATCATGACGCTGCACGCCGCCAAGGGCCTGGAGTTTGATCATGTCTTCCTGCCTGGCTGGGAGGAAGGCGTGTTCCCCAGCCAGCGATCAATGGACGAAGGCGGCACCAGTGCGCTGGAGGAGGAACGGCGGCTGGCCTATGTCGGCATCACCCGTGCCCGCAAGCGCGCCCATATCATCAACGCCGCCAACCGCCAGGTGTATGGCCAGTGGACGGCCGCCCTGCCCAGCCGCTTCATCGACGAGTTGCCGGCCGAACATGTGCTGGCGCGATCCACCATGAGCGGCGGGCCCAGCCTGTGGCGCGCGGCACTGGAGGGCGGCGATCCGTTCGCGCATGTGCAGCGCGGCACCGGACGCGGGCCGGGCTGGGACCGGGCTGCGCACGCTGGGCAAAATCGCGATTTCGGCCCGCGCAGTGCTGCACCGCGAGAGGCACGGGTCAGCGCCGTCTCGCTCAGCCCCAGCCCGGCCTTTCGCAAGGGCACGCGGGTGTTTCACGCCAAGTTTGGCGAAGGCACCGTGTTCCATGTTGATGGCAACAAACTGGAAATTGATTTCCCGGCAGCCGGGCGCAAGCGCGTGCTCGACAGTTTCGTCAGTCTCAAAGAGGCTTGATATTCTTGCCTGTCAGGGCGCCCATGATTTCGGTGAACACCCGCGGCGTCAGGAAAATCAGGCCAACCGCGGTCAATGCCAGGCACTGGGGCAACGGCCAGTGCAGATATTCCTGCGCAAAGAAGAAGGTGCCCACCAGGATATAGCCGTTAAAGCGCGCCACCAGCGACAGGATGATCGCCACCAGCCCCCATTGCCAGCCAAGGCCCAAGGTCCAGCCGGACCAGGCCAACACCATCTGGATCATGCCGACGCCGCACAGGACGGTCGCCATCACCAGGCCTGGAAATTGACGAAAGCTCATCGGTTGTCAGGCTACCACAAGCGGGCACAATCGGCGAATCCGCTGCCCCCAGCGCCTGCTGATACCATGACTTTCTGAATACAGCATTGCCGCCCGCGCCACGGCTTTCTATGGATTGGCCGTGCCGTCCATTCCCGCCCCGCTGAAAATCCGCGATTATCGTGCCTTCTGGGTCGCGCGCTTTTTCGCCACCGTCGCAGGCATGATGATGGTCGTCGTCATCGGCTGGCAGGTGTACGATATCGCCCGCGAGAGCATGAGTCGGGACGATGCGGCCTTCCTGCTCGGCATGATCGGGCTGGCGCAGTTCCTTCCCTTGTTCTGCCTGGCCCTTGTGGTCGGCGTAATCGCCGATCGGGTGGACCGGCGTTATATCGCCCGCGCCGCCGTCGCACTGGAAATCGGCTGCGCCGGCGTCCTCGGCTGGCTGGCGCTTGCCGGTGACATGCCGATGCTGGCGTTGTTCGTGGTCGCCGCCCTGCTTGGTGTCGGCCGCGCCTTCCAGGGGCCGTCGATGGCGGCACTCGCCCCCAATCTGGTGCCGCGCGAACTGCTGCCGCAGGCCATCGCGCTCAACAGCATCAGCTGGCAGGCCGGCGCGGTGTTGGGCCCGCCGCTGGGCGCCTTTCTCTATGCGGTGTCGCCAGCCACGCCCTATGTGGCGGCCGCCACCTTGTTCGCGCTCACCTTCGTCTGCCTGATGATCATCCGGCCGGTGCCGCGCCCGGCGCCGTCAACACTCACTCCGTGGCGCAGCGTGGTGGAAGGCATTGCCTATGTCCGCCACAACAAGGTGCTGCTGGGTGCGATCAGCCTTGATCTGTTTGCCGTGCTGCTGGGCGGGGCGACCGCGATGCTGCCGGTTTATGCCCGCGATGTGCTGCATGTTGGCGTGGAAGGGCTGGGGCCGCTACGCGCCGCGCCGTCGGCCGGCGCCGTGCTGATGGCGGTGCTGCTCGCCAGCCGGCCGCTCAGGCGCCATGTTGGCCCCATCATGTTCGGTTCGGTGGCGCTGTTTGGTCTGGCGACCATCGTCTTCGGCCTGTCCACCTCCTATCCGCTCAGCCTCGCCGCGCTGGCGGTGCTGGGCGCGGCCGATGCGATCAGCGTGTTCGTGCGCGGCAGCCTGATCCAGCTGCACACGCCCGATGACATGCGCGGGCGTGTATCGAGCGTGTCGGGCCTGTTCATTTCGGCCAGCAACGAACTGGGTGAATTGGAATCGGGCCTCGCCGCCCGCTATATCGGCGCGGTGCCGGGCGTGGTGATCGGCGGCATCGGCGCCATCATCGTCACCGTGCTGTGGGCCTGGCGCTTCCCGCAATTGCGCAACGCCGATCGTTTCGATCAGCAAAAGCCTACCTGAACACACCCCAAGATTTTCCGCCGTTGGCGCGCAGCGTTTGCAGGTCTAAAACACATGCAAACAACCGGAAGGTGCCGTGATGAAGGCCAACAACATCCTCGAAACCATCGGCCGCACGCCGCACGTGCGCATGGGGAAATTGTTCCCGAACGCCGAAGTGTGGATCAAATCCGAACGCACCAATCCCGGCGGATCGATCAAGGATCGCATTGCGCTGGCCATGATCGAGGCCGCCGAAGCCGATGGCACGCTGAAACCCGGCGGCATCATCGTGGAGCCGACCAGTGGCAACACCGGCATTGGCCTCGCCATGGTGGCCGCAGTGAAGGGCTACAAGCTAATCCTGGTCATGCCGGAAAGCATGTCGATCGAGCGGCGGCGGCTGATGCTGGCCTATGGCGCCAGTTTTGATCTGACGCCGCGCGAAAAGGGCATGAACGGCGCCATCGCCCGCGCACTGGAAATCGTGGCGAACACGCCGAACAGCTGGATGCCGCAACAGTTCGAGAACCCGGCGAACATCGATGTGCATGTGCGGACGACCTCCGAAGAAATCCACGCCGATTTCGCCGACAGTCCGCCCGATGCGATCATCACCGGCGTTGGCACCGGCGGGCACATCACTGGCGTTGCGCAGGTGTTGAAGGCCCGCTGGCCGAAATTGAAAGTCTTCGCGGTCGAACCCGCCGCCTCCCCGGTGATTTCCGGCGGCTCGCCCAGCCCGCACCCGATCCAGGGCATCGGTGCCGGCTTCATCCCGAAGAATCTCGATGTCTCGCTGCTCGATGGCGTGATCCAGGTCGATGCCGGCGACGCCAAGGCCTGGGCGCTGCGCTCGGCAGCCGAGGAGGGCATGCTGGTCGGCATCTCGTCGGGCGCGACGCTGGCCGCCATTGCGCTGAAGCTGAAGGAAATGCCGGGCGCGCGCATCGTTGGCTTCAATTACGACACCGGGGAGCGTTATCTTTCGGTGCCTGAATTTCTTCCCGGCGGCTGAAGCTCCACCACCACGATCTCACCCTGCGTGCCCAGCCGAACGGGCACGATGGATGTACCGATGCCGGCGGACACCAGCATCTGCTGGCCACCGGGATTTCGGAACAGGCCGCGCAGATATTGGGAATCAAGTTTTTTGAACTGCGGCCAGCCAAAGATCTGGATCTGGCCGCCATGCGTGTGCCCGGCCAGCACCAGGTCCACGTTGGGCGGCAGCATCGTCCACAAGCGCGGTTCATGCACCAGTGCGATCAGCGGCTTGCCGGGCTGCGCGCGCGCGGCGGCGGCCCGCAGGCCCTGCACCGGCCGCTGACCGATGATCAGATCATCGCTGCCAACAATCTGGATCGGGCCAACATCAACAAGATCGCCCGCCAGCAGTTTGAGGCCGAACCGCCGCATCACCCAGCGGATCCAGTAGGGATCATCGTGATTGCCCGGCACGCTCCACACGCCGAGCGGGGCTTTCAACCGGGTGAGCGGCTGCACCGCATCGTCCATCCGCATCGGCGGGTCCCAGATCTTGCTGGCGTGGAAATCGCCGGTGACCACGACCAGATCGGGATGGAGCGCGTTGACCTGATCCATGATGCGGTTCAACCGCACCTGCGGCATATCCCAATTGCTGCCATGCAGATCGGAAAGATGCACCAGCCGCAACGGCCGTTGCAGCCCGGCCAGTTCGACGCGATAGCGCACCACCGCCGGATCGCGGATCGCGCCGAGCCAGCCCGCCCAACCAAGGGCAAGTACCAAGCTGGCAAAAATGAACGCGAACCGTTTCAAAGCCGGGCCTTGTTTTCCTTGTCTTCGGCAAGAAAGGCCTTGAACGGGTTGAGCTTTTCGGCGACGCCGCCGGCCGCAACCCGGCGCAGTTGCTGATAATACCAGGCCTGCGCGGCAAAGCCATTCATGGTCCGCACCAGCTTGAACGGCGAAGCCGGGCTGAGCCACCAGGGGCCGATCGCCAGCCGTTCCTCGTCGCGCGGCAGTTCCTCAATATGGCCTTCGAGCAGTTCGGCAACGCAGGTGGGATCGGCGCACAGCGGCCGGCCGACGCCAACAAAGGCGATGCCGCTGGCCAGCGCATCCTGCATGGCATTCAGGCTGCGGAAGCCACCCGTCACCATCAGCGGCGGCGTTTTCGCGGCCATCAGCGCGCGCGCCAGCTGCACGAAATAGGCTTCGCGCTGGCGGGTGGATTGCTGCTTCGGTTCTTCGCGCGGGGCAAGGCCATCCATGTCCATCATCGCCGGCTGTTCATAGGTGCCGCCCGACAATTCCAGGCAATCGACCCCCAGATCGGCCAGCCAGCCGGCAACGGTGAGGCATTCCTCGAAGGCAAAGCCGCCCTTCTGGAAATCAGCGCTGTTCAGCTTCACCGACACCGTGAAATCCGGCCCAACCGCGGCCCGCACCGACTTCACCGTTTCAATCAGGAAACGCGCGCGGTTTTCCAGGCTGCCGCCCCATTCGTCGCGGCGCAGATTGGCAAGCGGAGAGAGGAACTGGCTGATCAGGTAGCCGTGCGCGGCATGGATCTGCACGCCGGTAAAGCCGGCCTCCCGCGAGACAACGGCGGCGTTGGCAAAACGCGCGATCAGATCCTGGATTTCAATGCCGGTGAGCGGATGTGGCATGCCGAACTGCCCGCCCGGCAGCGCCAGCGGCACTGCCGACGGCGCCCGCGGATGCGGATTGACGTTCTTCTGCGTCTGGCGTCCGGCGTGACTGATCTGCACCCAGGCCTGCGTATCGCCAGCGGTGGCCGCCGCAGCCCAGCGCGCCCAGGCCGCCTTGCCCTCGTCGCTGAGTGGCCCATCAACGATGACATTGCCCGGCCGTTCCAGATGGCCGCGATCAACCTGCACATTGCCGGTGATCAGCAGCCCGCAACCGCCATCGGCCCAGCGCCGATACAGCGTTTCATGGGCCGCGTTGGGCAGGCCATCACGAAACGCCAGCCCTTCCGTCATCGCCGCCTTGGCGATGCGGTTGCGGAAGTGCTGGCCGTTGGGCAGGCTGAAGGCTTCGTTGACGTCTGGCATGCTTGCACCCCTGATTTCGGTTCAGCCTGCCGCCCCAACGGGCCCTGCGCAAGCCCGGCGGCTCCCCTCCTGTGAAGAGGGAGGGGAGCGCTTGGTTCAGGCCGCCTGCTTCGCCGCCATGGCGTAGAAGCTGTCGCCCTCGTTCAGCACGGCCTCGACCAGATCGGGCGAGACGGCCTCGAAACCCGGCACATGGGACTGGTTATAGAGGCCGGCAACGGCCTCCAGCACGAACAGCGTGTCTTTCACCGGGGCGCGATAGGTGGGCATGGAATCAGGCTTTCATCGATTGTTCGACGATGTCGCAAAATTGTTGCAGCTCGGAGATGGTGGCGTCGATATCGGCGCGCTGTTCTTCCAGCAGAGCAACCCGCGCGCGGCATTTTTCCAAGGTGACGCGCTTCTGCGTCAGCCGGTGATCGCCCACGTCATACAGATCGATCATCTCGCGGATTTCGGCGAGGCTGAAGCCGACATTCTTGGCGCGCAGGATCCACGCCAGCCGGGCGCGATCCCGCCTGGAATAGATGCGATTCTGGCCCTGCCGCTCCGGCGCAATCAGGCCCTGATCTTCGTAAAATCGGATAGCGCGCGGCGTGATGTTGAAGGCCAGCGCCAGTTCGGTGATCGAAAAATGGCTGGCATCGCCGGCTGCAGGCGGTGCGGGCGCAGTGGCAAAGGCATGCAGCAGCGCCGCGGGCGACTCGTCGTTTTGGGGAGCCTCAGCCGGATTGCTCATGGGCCAAGGAGGTAGTTTACGTTTACGTTAAGGTCAAGCTGGCGATGGCGCGGTTGGTATGGCGGAACACGCCGGGTTCGTTGGACTTCGTCAGCGCAATGATGGCACCCGCCACCATGCCAGCTGGCAGGCTGCCGAGGTCGCGCGGCAGGGCGAGGTCCATCACGGGCGCGGCCCATTGCAGGAAGCGTTCCACCGGTCGGCGTTCCGCGCGCGGGCCAATGAGCAGGCCGGGCTGGAGGATGTCGGGCCGGGCAAAGCCCATGGCCGCCAGCGCCGCTTCCACCTCGCCCTTGGTGCGCGGGTAGAGCAGGTTGGCCTTGGGGTTGGCGCCGATGCTGCTGACCAGAATGAAGTGGGCGACTCCGGCGGCTTTCGCGGCGCGGGCGAAGGCAAGCACGGCGTCATGATCGACGGCGCGGAAGGCGGCATCGCTGCCCGCCTTGGCCCGCGTGGTGCCCAACGCGCAGACGGCGACCAGCGCTTGAGGCAATGGCGGCAAATCGTCGAAATCGGCGACCACGCCGGGCCGGCCGATGGGGCGGCGGGTGATGGGGATGGCGTCTCGGCACAGGCCCAGCACCAATCCGCCGACGAGGCCGGACGCGCCGGCCAGGAGCATCCTCACGGGCGAACCCAGAGTTGCTGCACACCGTTGAACGCCGCTGAGATGTTGCGCTCGATGGGATCGCCGGTCAGCGCCAGGCCGGGGAAGCGGGCAAACAGGCGGGTAAGCGCGATTTCGGCTTCGGCGCGGGCGAGGGGTGCGCCCAGGCAGAAGTGCACGCCGCCACCGAAGGCGAAATGCGTCTTGTCGGCCCGGTCGATATCGAAGGCCAGCGGGTCTGTATGCAGGGCCGGGTCCTGCCCGGCGGCCATCAGGAAGGTGGTGACGGCCTCGCCGGCGCGCACCGGGCAGCCGCCGATCTCGCGCGGGGCGAGCGGGATGCGCAGGCTCTGCACCACCGGCGGGTCGAGTCGCAGCGTTTCCTCGATGGCGTCGGCGATGCGGGCCGGGTTGGCCTGCACCTTGGCCAGTTGTTCGGGATGGCGCAGCAGCGCGAGCACGCAATTGCCAATGAGGTCGGTGGTGGTGAGGTTCCCGGCCAGCAGCAGCAGGTTGCACATGGTGACGATTTCTTCGGTGGTGAGCCGATCGCCGCCATCGTCCACCGCCACCAGCGCGCTGATCAGGTCATCGCGCGGGGCAGCGCGCCGTTCGGCGATGGCGCGTTCGAAATAGGCGGACAGTTCATCGGCATTGGCCTTCAGCGCCGCGAGGAACTCCGGAGAACGAATGGGCGAGAACACATTTGCCAGCGCCTTTGACCAGCGCTGGAAATCGCCCACGTCCGCCGCGTCCACGCCCAACATGGTGGCGATGACGATGATGGGCAGCGGCGAGGAAAATTCCTCGATGATGTCGAACCTGTCCTTGCCGGCCACCGCGTCGAGCAGGGCATCGGCCACCTCCACCACCTTCGGCTTCACCGCTTCGATGGCGCGGGCGTTGAAGGCGTGGGTGACCAGACGGCGCAGGCGGGCATGATCGGGATCGTCGAGGACCAGCATCGATCGCGGGGCCTCGCGGTCCTGCATGGTGGCCAGTTTCTGCACGATCGTATCGGGCGCAGCATTGCGCTGATCGACCGACAGGCTGCGATCCTTCAGCACGGCGGCCACATCGGCGGCGCGGGTGAGCAGCACGCGGCCCAGCACCTTGTCGTCATGCACCGGGTCGGCGGCGCGCAGCGCGTCGAAGCGTTCGTGCGGGCGGTTGCGGAACACCTCGTCGAACACGGTCATCTCAAGGCCGGTTGGCAGCGTCATTCACCGTCTCCGATCATCACCAGCCGGCCACCATCGAGCCGGCGGTAGAAGCAATCCTGCCGGCCGGTGTGGCAGGCCGGGCCGGCCGGCTCAACCCGCAACAGCAGGCAATCCTGGTCGCAATCCACCCTTATTTCCACCACGCGCTGGATGGCCCCCGACGTGGCGCCCTTGTGCCAGAGCTCGCGGCGGCTGCGGCTCCAGTAATGCGCCTCGCCGGTGGCCAGCGTCGCCGCCAGCGCATCGGCATTCATGTGCGCCACCATCAACACCGCGCCGCTGGCCGCATCCACCGCCACGGCGGTGAGCAGGTCATCGGCGCCCCACTTGGGCCGGAACTCCAGCGTTTCATCCACGGCTTGGCTCATATGTGACACTTTCATCACAAGACAGGTGCAGACAAAGCGGACTGCCCACCCTATATGGCCCGGCATCTGCCGAATGACAAAGGCCACCACATGGACAAGATGCTCACCACCGATCCGTGGGAAGACGATCATCTCCACGAGGAATGCGGTGTGTTTGCGGTTTATGGTGCCGAAGGCGCTGCCGCGCTGGTGGCACTTGGCCTGCATGCCCTGCAGCACCGCGGCCAGGAAGCCGCTGGCATCACCACGTTCGATGGCAAGGAATTCCACACCCACCGCGCCATGGGGCACGTGGCGGGCAATTTCGACAACGATTCGGTGATCAACAAGCTGAAGGGCGAGATCGCCATCGGCCACAATCGCTATTCCACCACCGGCGAAACCGCGCTCAGGAACGTGCAGCCGCTGTTTGCCGAACTGGCCAGCGGCGGCTTTGCCGTTGCGCACAACGGCAATATCTCCAACGCCACCACCTTGCGCCGCGAACTGGTGCGGCGCGGATCGATCTTCCAATCGACCAGCGATACCGAGGTGATCATCCACCTTGTTGCCACCTCGTCGTATCGCACCCTTCTCGATCGCTTCATCGATGCGCTGAAGCGGGTGGAAGGCGCCTACAGTCTGATCTGCCTCACCGCCGAAGGCATGCTCGCCTGCCGCGATCCGCTCGGTATCCGGCCGCTGGTGCTGGGCCGGTTGGGCGATTCATATATCCTCGCCTCCGAAACCGTTGCGCTCGACATCGTGGGGGCGACCTTCCTGCGCTCGGTCGAACCGGGCGAGTTGATCATCATCTCCGGGCGCGGCCTGCGCTCGATCCGGCCGTTCGCGCCAGTGCGGGCGCGGCCGTGCATCTTCGAACATGTTTATTTCAGCCGCCCCGATTCGATGATGGACGGCAGCAGCGTGTATGAAGTGCGCAAGCGCATCGGCGCCGAACTGGCCCGCGAGAATCCGGTGGACGCCGACATGGTGGTGCCGGTGCCCGACAGCGGCGTGCCCGGCGCCATCGGCTATGCCCAGGAAAGCGGCATCCCGTTCGAACTGGGCATCATCCGCAGCCACTATATCGGCCGGACGTTCATTCAGCCCGGCGACCAGATCCGCAATTTGGGCGTCAAGCTGAAGCATAATGCCAACCGCGCGCTGATTGCCGGCAAGCGCATCGTGCTGATCGACGATTCGATCGTGCGCGGCACCACATCGGTCAAGATCGTGCAGATGCTGCGCGAAGCCGGCGCCGAAGAAGTGCATATGCGTATCGCCAGCCCGCCGACGCGGCACAGCTGCTTCTATGGCGTCGACACGCCGGAACGATCGAAGCTGCTGGCCGCCCAGATGGATGTCGAGCGGATGCGCGATTACATAAAGGTGGACAGCCTGTCGTTCCTGTCGATCGACGGCCTCTATCGCGCCGTGGGTGAACCCACCCGCGACGAGCACGCGCCGCAATATTGCGACGCCTGCTTCACCGGCGATTACCCGACCCGCCTGACCGACCAGGAAGAAGTGGAAGTGCCGGACCAGCTGAGCCTGCTGGCCGAGCGCGTCATCTGAGGCGCTTGCCCTGCCCGCCCCTGCCGCCTAAGGCCGCCGCATGACCGACATCACGACCAAGAAACTCGCCCTCGTTACCGGCGCCAGCCGCGGCATCGGCGCGGCGACGGCCGAAATGCTGGCCCGCGAAGGCTGGCACGTGATCATCACCGCCCGCACCGAAGCCGGGCTGGCCGAGCTGGACGATCGCATCCACAAGGCCGGCGGCAGCGCCACCATCGCGCCGTTTGACCTGACCGACAGCGACGCCATCGACCGGCTGGGCAGTGCCATCGGTGCGCGCTGGGGCCGGCTGGATGCGCTGATCCTCAATGCGGCGCAGCTGGGCACGCTGGCGCCGGTGCCGCATCTTGATCTGAAGGAATGGGACAAGCTGATTGCGCTCAATCTCACCGCCAACATGCGGCTGATCCGGGCGCTTGATCCCTGGCTGCGCCAATCGGCGGCTGGCCATGTCGTGGCCGTCACCTCGTCGGTGGCCGCCAGCCCACGCGCCTATTGGGGCGGCTATGCTGCAACCAAGGCGGCACTGGAAAATCTGGTGGCAACTTATGGTGAAGAGGTGAAGAACGTCTCCGCCATCCGCACGCACATCATTGACCCCGGCGCCACCCGCACCGTGATGCGCGCCCGTGCCTATCCGGGGGAAGACCCGGCAAGGCTGAAGCCGCCGGAAGATGCGGCGCGGCTGATCCTCGATCGACTGGGCTGACCCGCGCCACTCAGGCGGCGCGGCTGGTCTTGCGCAGTTTTTCCAGTTTCTTCAGCAGCATGTCGCGCTTCAGCTTGCTGAGGTGATCGATGAACAGCACGCCGTTCAGATGGTCCATCTCGTGTTGCAGGCAGGTGGCGAGCAGGCCGTCCAGCTTCTCGTCGTGGGCCTTGCCCTGCTCGTCGAGCCATTTGACCTGGATTTCCGCCGGGCGCTGCACATCGGCATACATTTCCGGGACCGACAGGCAGCCTTCCTGATAGACCGACAGCTCGTCGGATTCCCAAATGATCTCCGGGTTGATGAACACGCGCGGTTCTTTCACGCGCACGATCTTGTCGGGATCAGCGTCTTCCGGCGTGTCATCAGCTTCGCGCTGCAGATCGATCACCAGGATGCGTTCCGCCACGCCCACCTGGATGGCGGCCAGGCCGATGCCCGGCGCGTCATACATGGTCTCGAACATGTCGGCGATCAGCGTGCGGTGCGCGTCGGTGACGGCGTCCACGGGCGTGCTGATCTGCTTCAGCCGGGCGTCGGGCGTTTCGATGATGGGGAGGATGGCCATGGGCGGCACGTATGGTGCAGGCGGCGGGGCGTCAAGGGCTGCGGCAATTCACGGGCACACCCATGAGTCACAGCTTTTCAGCCGGGCGCGGTGCGGGCAAGGTGGTGTTGACCACGAAAACCAAGGGGAAGATGACATGAACCGACTGGCAGGCAAGGTGGCACTGATCACTGGCGCAGCGCAGGGCCTGGGCGAGGCGATGGCCCGCCGCATGGTGGAAGAAGGCGCCCGCGTGGTGCTGACCGACATCAACGAAGCCGGCGTGAAGGCCGTGGCGGCCAGCATCGGTGATGCCGCGGTGGCCTGCCGCCATGATGTGACCAGCCCCGAAGACTGGGCCGCTGCTGTTGCCTTTGCCGAGGAAAAGTTCGGCGGATTCCACGTGCTGGTCAACAATGCCGGCATCGCGGCGGGTTCAACGGTAGAGGCCACTGATTTCGACACGTGGAAACGCGTGCATTCGATCGATCTCGACAGCGTGTTCCTGGGCTGCAAGCTGAGCCTGCCGACCATGGCGCGCACCGTGCGCGAAACCAATGTGCGCGGCAGCATCATCAATCTTTCCAGCATCGCCGGCGTGATCGCCGCCCACAACAGCGCCGCCTACAACAGCGCCAAGGCCGCCGTGCGCCACCTGACCAAGAGCGTGGCGCTGCACTGTGCCAAGCAGAAATATCGCATCACCTGCAACAGCATCCACCCGGTGTTCATCGACACGCCGATCCTGAAGGGCATCACCGACGCCATGGGCCGCGAGGCGGGGCTGGAGAAACTGGGCCGGCAGATCCCGCTCGGCGCGGTGGGGGAACCCGATGATATCGCCTGGGCTGCCGTCTATCTGGCCAGCGACGAAGCCAAGATGGTGACTGGCCATGGCCTGTACGTGGATGGCGGCATCAGCGCGATGTGAGGCACTGGCCGGGAACCGGCAGGCCTCACGCAAAATGAACTATTGGTAAAGTAATGGTAATGGCTTGCGGTTGAACGGCCGGCCGCTAATGCAGGAAGGGGATCGGGGCTTGGGGGTGGCGTGTTCAGTGCCAATGACATGCAGACTCGCAATGTGTTGCCAGACGTGCATTTTGCGCTTCCGGCGCCACAATTGCGGCCACTGATCACCACTTATTATGGCGTTTTAACGCCGGTCGCGCTGGAAGATCATCTCCATCCCGAATGGGGCAATATCCGTTTCACCATCACCGGCGAATGGACGGTGGAACGGCCCGGCTCCACCGATCCCACCGGAACGCGGGGCGCCCTGTTCGGACCCACAGATCGCACCGCCATTGTCCGTTCGGCTGGTCCGGGCCGCACAGTGGGTGCGGGACTCACGGCGATGGGCTGGGCGACGCTGGCCTATTTCAACAGTCCGCGCCAGATGATGCGGCGAGCCGGCGCCGAACGGTTGCGCACCGCTGGCGCCCGCGTGCAGGGGCTGCACCAGCAGGGCTGATTCAGCGGCCCATCAGCCATTCGCCCAGCGTGCGCCCGAACGGCAAGGTGAACAGGCCGGCGATCAACAGGCTGCCGATCACCAGGCCTCGGATATTGCCTTCATGTCCGGCCCGGTCATGCCGGCGCGCCTTCAGCACCGCCTGCGGCACCGAAATGGCCACAAACAGGCTGATGGCGTGGATGGGCGAGAAATCGCCCACGAACACCCCGCCCAACTGCCGGGAGCCCGCGTTGAAACACAAGGTGAGCAGCGCGTTGCCCAGCATCAGCGCCGCCCAGATGCGACCCAGCAGGCGATGGCGCGCTGTGCCCTTTGGCCCCAACAGCATCGGCACGGTGATCATCATGATGATGATCATGCTGGCCAAGTGGATCTGCACCAGCAGCGGCAGGCCCGGAAACTGGCTGGCACCGCGCACCACCGCCACCAGCACCACGGCCAGCAACGCCGCGGTGGCCACGGCCAGATTGCGGTTGGACAAGACAGACGCCATCACACCCCCCGATCAGAAGCCCCGGTGTCGCTGCGCAACCGTGGCGGCGCAAGCTGTTTTACGCTGCGGCCAAATTGCGATATGGCCCGCGCGATGAACAACGATGCCTCCCCGACCAATGACCATAGCGACAACGGGGCGCTGCCTGCGGACGTGATGCCCATCCCCGGCCTGTCTGATCCGATGGTGCTGCCACGCAAGGCCGTGGCGCGTGCCGATGGCAAGCGGGCACTGATCGGCCTGTCGAAAGATCAACTGCGCGCCGCGCTGGCCGAGATCGGCTTGCCGGCCAAGCAAGTGAACATGCGCGCCAGCCAGGTATGGCACTGGCTTTATCATCGCGGTGTCACCGAAGTTTCGGCGATGGCCAATATCGCCAAGGACACGCGCGCGCTGCTGGATGACCATTTCGTCGTGGGCCGACCGGAAGTGGTGACGGCACAAGTGTCGAGCGACGGCACCCGCAAATGGCTGCTGCGCTTCGGCGACGGCGAGGAAGCCGAATGCGTGTTCATCCCCGATGCTTGGCGCGGCACGCTGTGCGTGTCTTCACAGGTCGGCTGCACATTGAATTGCCGTTTCTGCCACACTGGCACGATGAAGCTGGTGCGCAACCTGACGGCGGCCGAAATCGTGGGCCAGGTCATGCTGGCGCGCGATGCACTGGGGGAATGGCCGGGCGCCACGCCAGTGCCGATCACCCGCCCCACCGCCAGCGATGCCGCCGACGATCTGGACGAGGATGATGTGCCGTGGGTGCCCGGCGCGCACAATGCGGGCAGCAATTATACCGCCGAAGGCCGCATGCTCACCAACATCGTGATGATGGGCATGGGCGAGCCGCTGTATAACTTCGACAATGTGCGCGATGCGCTGCAGATCGTCATGGATGGTGATGGCCTGGGGCTTTCGAAGCGCCGCATCACGCTGTCGACCAGTGGCGTGGTGCCGATGATGGTGCGGGCCGGCAAGGAGATCGGCGTCAATCTCGCTGTGTCGCTTCACGCCGTCACCAAGGAAATCCGCGACGAGATCGTGCCGATCAACAAGAAATACGGTATCGAGCAATTGCTGCAGGCCTGCGCCGATTATCCCGGCGTCAACAACGCCCGGCGTATCACCTTCGAATATGTGATGCTGGCCGGCAAGAACGACAGCAACGAGGATGCGCACGAACTGGTGCGGCTGATCCGCAAATATCGCCTGCCGGCCAAGGTGAACCTGATCCCGTTCAACCCGTGGCCGGGCAGCATCTATGAATGTTCGTCGCAGGAACGCATTCGCGCCTTTTCCGATATCATCTTCAAGGCCGGCATCAGCGCCCCGGTGCGCACGCCGCGCGGACGGGACATCATGGCAGCCTGTGGCCAGCTGAAATCGGCGTCGGAAAAAATCAGCCGGGCGGAACTGGACAAGCGCGCGGCGGAGAAGGAACTGGGCTGGGTGGATTAAGGCGCCCCGCCCGGCAGGCCTTTCTCCACACCACGCATATAATCCCGGCTGAGTGGCAGCGCATCCCGGCGCTTGGTCATCTGCACTTGCACGTTCATGTGGCCGTAATTGGTAAAGGCGCACCAGGCCGACGCCAGGTAGAACATCCACATGCGATAGAAGCGTGCGTCGTAAACCGCGGTGATCGCCGCTTCCTGCGCGGCGCAGCGGTCATACCAGGCCTTCAGCGTGTGGGCATAATGCAAGCGCAGCACTTCAATATCGGTGATCCACAGCCAGGCCCGCTCCACCGCCGGCACGATCTGCGACAAGGCCGGGGCATAGCCGCCGGGGAAAATATATTTCGCCGTCCATGGATCGGTGGCGCCCGGCCCGTCGGCACGCGCGATGGTGTGCAGCAACGCCACGCCGTCGGTGGCCAGCAGGCGCTCCACCGTATCAAAGAACTGCTGGTAATGCGGCAGGCCGACATGTTCGAACATGCCGACCGAAACGATGCGATCAAACTGCCCGCTCATCTGGCGATAGTCGATCAACTGGTAATCAACACCGGTCAGGCCCTGGCGTTCGGCTTCGACGCGGGCATATTTCAACTGCCTTCCGAAAGCGTGATGCCGGTCACCTGCACGCCCGACACCTTGTGCAGGTAGCGCGCCAGCCCGCCCCAGCCGCAGCCGATATCGAGCACGCGTTGCCCCGGCTTCAGATCGAGCTTGGCGGCGATATGCGCCAGCTTGGCCTCCTGCGCCGCTTCCAGCGAGGTGATGCCGGGCGCCCAATAGGCGCAGCTATATTGCCGGTGCGGATCGAGGAACAGATCGTAGAGCCGATCATCAAGGTCATAATGATGGGCGACGTTGCGCTTTGACCGACGCTCGAAATTGATGCCGTCCCACCACGCCGCCAACCTTGCCTGCCGCCACAGCGCAAAGCGCACCGGATTGTCGCGTTCCCAGCGCAGATTGTGGGTTACGAGATCGAGCAGGGCAAAAATATCGCCCTGCTCCATGACCAGCCGGCCATCCATGAAGGCCTCGCCCGCGCCGAGCGCCGGATTGAGCGCGATGGCCCGTGCCGTGGCATTGTCGGCCAAACGGATGCGGACCGGCGCACGGGTGGCGCTGGGCCTGCCATAGCGCCGCTTGCTGCCGGCCGGGTCGATCACGACCAACTCGCCATCCTGCATGAAGCGCTTGAAGAGGCGATCAAACAGCCACATGCCGGCAGACTGCCAAAGCTGCCGGCAAGGTCAAGTCAGGGGTTTGACGTGGTGGTCAGGCGCGCGCGACACTCACCATCGCCGGGCGCAGCAGGCGATCGCGGATCGTCCAGCCGCTGGCCAGTTCGGCCACCACGCTGCCGGCGTCCATGTCGCTTTCCACCTCCAGCATCGCCTGATGGCGGTTGGGATCAAGCGGTTCGCCCGGCGTGATCTCGATCTTGGATATGCCTTGGCGGCCAAAGATCGCCAGCAGCTCGCGCTCGGTCGCCTCGATGCCGGCGCGCACATTGTCAAAGCCTTCGGCCGGCAGCGACGCAACGGCGCGGCGCAGATTTTCTGCCACCGCCAGCATGTCGCGGGCGAAGCTGGTGACAGCATATTGCGTGGCTTCCGCCTTGTCGCGCTCCAGCCGGCGGCGGGTGTTTTCCAGATCCGCCAGGGAGCGCAGCACGCGATCCTTCAGATCGGCAATTTCCTGATCCTTGGCCAGCAGCGCTTCGGCCAGATCGATCTCCGGTGCGGCCGCTTCGGGCGCTTCGTTTTCCGGGGTTTCGGTGTTTTCGGTCGTGCCAGAGTTTTCGGTTGTGTCTGTCATGATACCAGTCTGCTCAGGGTTCGGGCGGTGTAATCCACCATGGGGATGACGCGTGCATAGTTCAACCGCGTCGGCCCGATAACCCCCACAACGCCGATCACCTTGCCATCGTTCCCGCGATAGGGTGCGGCAATGACGCTGGACCCCGACAACGAGAACAGGCGCGATTCCGCCCCGATGAAGATGCGCGCTGCCTCTGCCTCGCGGGCGCGGTCGAGCAGGCGGATGAGTTCGGCCTTGTCTTCCAGATCATCCAGCAACTGGCGCACCCGTTCAACATCCACCGCGTCTTCGACCAGATTGGCCTGCCCGCGCACGATCAGCACGGGGCGGGCCGCCGCATCCGAAGACCAGGCCGCCAGCCCGGCCGCCACCGCCGTCTGCGTCAACGTATCGAGCATGGCCCGATCACGAGCGATCTCTTGGCTCATGCGCGCCGTGGCTTCGGCCAGCGTCAGCCCGGCCAGCCGCGTGGTGATATAGTTGGCCGCGGCTTCCAGCGAGGCCGGCAGCACGCCCACTGGCAGATCGAGCAGCCGGTTTTCGACACTGCCATCGGCGCCGACCAGCACCACCAGCGCGCGTGTGGGGGACAGCGGCACGAAACTGATCTGGCGGATGACGAGTTCGCGCGCCGGCACCAGCACCAGCCCGGCGCACTGCGACAGGCCCGACAGCGCGGCGGTGGTGCGGGTCAACGCCTCTTCCATCGCCACGCCCGGTGCCAGCCCGGCTTCCAGCGCGGCGCGTTCATCCTGCGACGGCTCGGCGGCCTGCATCATGCCATCTACGAACATCCTGAGACCCAGTTCGGTCGGCAGCCGCCCGGCGGATGTGTGCGGCGCGGCCAGGAGGCCGAGTTCCTCCAGATCCTGCATCACATTGCGGATCGAGGCCGGCGACAGGCCCAACCCGCCTTTTGAGAGCGTGCGGCTGCCCACCGGAGCACCCGACACCAGATAGGCGTCGACAATCTGCCGGAAAATCTCGCGCGCTCGCGTGTTGAGCTCGGCCAGCGCCAAGGTCTGCTGGTTCGTTGGCTGCATGGGCGCAATCTAAGGTGCGTGGGCACGCGGCGCAATGGGCGCTTCCCTTCCTTGCCCCCACGCAATATGGCCCACCCAACTGCAATCAGGAAAGACACGCCCATGCGCCCATCAGGCCGCGCCCCCGATCAGATGCGCACCATCGAGATGATCCCCGGCTTTTCCGCGCACGCCGAAGGGTCGTGCCTCGTCAAGTTCGGCAACACCCATGTGCTGGTGACCGCCAGCGTGGAAGACCGGGTGCCGCCGTGGATGCGCGGCAAGGGCCAGGGCTGGGTGACGGCCGAATATGGCATGCTGCCCCGCGCCACCCACACCCGCGGCAGCCGCGAAGCCGCCAAGGGCAAGCAATCGGGCCGCACCCAGGAAATCCAGCGCCTGATCGGCCGCTCCCTGCGCGCGGTCACCGATCTGGTGCTGCTGGGCGAACGCCAGATCACGCTGGATTGCGACGTGATCCAGGCCGATGGTGGCACCCGCACGGCGGCGATTTCCGGCGCCTGGGTGGCGCTGCGCCTCGCCATCGACGCGATCCACGCCAAGACGCCGCTGGTCGGCGATCCGCTGAGCCTTCAGGTCGCGGCGATTTCGTGCGGGATCCACAATGGCAATGCTGTCCTCGATCTTGATTATATCGAGGACTCGGCCGCCGGCACCGACGCCAATTTCGTGCTGACCAACCAGGCCGGCATCGTGGAAGTGCAAGGTACCGCCGAGGGCGAACCGTTCGACGAGGAAGCGCTGCTGCGTCTGCTGCGCCTGGCCCGCATCGGCTGCAACGAAGTGTTTGCCGCGCAGCTGAAGGCGGTCGGCCGGTGAGGCAGCTGCTGCCGGGCCGGCTGGTGCTGGCCACGCACAACCCCGGCAAGGTGGTGGAACTGGCCGACCTGCTGAACCCGCACGGGCTGGACGTGGTATCGGCCGGCGAACTGGGTTTGCCGGAGCCGGATGAGACGGAAACGAGCTTCATCGGCAATGCCCGGCTGAAGGCGCTGTCGGCGGCCACGTTGAGCGGCCTGCCAGCGATTGCCGATGACAGCGGGCTGTGTGTGGATGGCCTGGGCGGCGCGCCCGGCATCTATTCGGCGCGCTGGGCTGGGCCGGGCAAGGATTTCGCCGTCGCCATGGTGCGCGTGAACGACGAACTGGGCGACAAGGCCCGCACTGCCCATTTCATTTGTGCGCTGTGCGTGGCTTGGCCCGATGGCCACACCGAGGTGGTCGAAGGTCGGGTTGACGGCACGCTGGTGTGGCCGCCGCGCGGGGGCAACGGCTTTGGCTATGATCCGATGTTCCTGATGGACGGCAAGGCGCAGACCTATGGCGAAATGCCTCGCGCCGACAAGGAAGCCGACAACCACCGCGCCCGGGCCTTCCGGCAGTTGGACGCGCTGTTGCCGCCGGTGGCATGACAGACGCACCGCCTGTCGCGCTGTACGTCCACTGGCCGTTCTGCGTCACCAAATGCCCCTATTGCGATTTCAACAGCCATGTCCGCGAGACGGTGGACCAGGCCGCATGGCAGGCCGCCCTCCTCGCCGATCTGGCGTTTGAAGCCGCCCGCCTGCCCGGCCGCCGGCTGGCCAGCATCTTCTTCGGCGGCGGCACACCCAGCCTGATGCCGCCTGCCACGGTTGCGGCCATCATCGATGCGGCGTGCCAGCACTGGACGCCGGAACCTGATCTTGAAATCACGCTGGAAGCCAATCCGTCGAGCGTCGAGGCTGGCCGCTTCGTCGGCTTTGCCAGTGCCGGGGTGAACCGGCTGAGCCTTGGCGTGCAGGCCCTTGATGATGCCGACTTGAAGCTGCTCGGCCGCCCGCATGATGTTGCCGCCGCGCTGGCCGCGCTCGATGTCGCGCAGGCGACGTTCAATCGGGTCAGCTTCGATCTCATCTACGACCGGCCGGGGATGACGCGCGAGAGCTGGCAGGCGGAGCTGACCCGTGCGCTGGGTTTCGGGACTACCCACCTGTCGCTTTACCAGCTCACCATCGAACCCGGCACGCGCTTTGCCGCCCTGCACGCGCGGGGCCAATTGGTGATGCCCGATGAAGATACCAGCGCCGATCTGTTCGCCATGACGCAGGCGATCACGGCGGCGGCGGGGGTGCCGGCCTATGAAATCTCCAACCACGCCGCTCCCGGGCTGGAGAGCCGCCACAATCTCACTTATTGGCGCTATGGCGATTATGCCGGCATCGGCCCGGGCGCGCATGGCCGCCGCGAGGGCGTGGCCACGCTCAGACGCAAGAAGCCGGAGCACTGGCTGGCTGGCGTGAATGAAAGCGGCCACGGCATGGAAAGCGAAACGTCGCTCACCGTGGCCGAACGCACCACTGAAGCACTGGTGATGGGGCTGCGGCTGGCCGAAGGGCTGGACGCGGCGCGCTTTGTTGCGCGCAGCGGCACGGCGCTGGCCGACGCGGTGAAGCCGGATGCCGTTGCCCGGCTGGTGGCACAGGGATTGCTAACCAGCGACCCGCGCGGCTTGCGCCTCACCACTGCCGGCTGGCCGCTGGCAAATGCCGTGCTGGCGGAGATTGCGCGTTAAAAGCTGTTCGGCGCCGGCGAGACGGTGCCCGTGCCCAGCTGATCCACTTCCAGCGCCCGCTCTGCCACGCCCGACGGGGTGAAGCGGAACGCGCCGTCAATGCCGGCAAAGCCATCGCGCGCCAGCAGCGCCGCGCGCGGGAACGGCTGGCCCAGCGGCCAGCGTGCCGCCAGGCTGGAGGCGAGCAGCACCGCATCATAGCCCAACGAGGCGAGCCGCGATGGGTTGGTGCCATGCTTGGCACGGTAGCGCACGGCCAAGCTGTTGAAGCGCGCATCCGACACGGTGGCATAGAGCGCGCCCTTCAGCGCCGGCACGCGGGCCAGGCCGGGTTCATTGTTCCAAAGCTCCGTGCCCAAAATCACCACTTGCCCCGGCGCTGCGCCAAAACGGGCCAGCGGCGTGAGGAAGCGGGCGGCGGCGGCACCCGAATCGGCGATCATCAGCGCCTGGAACGGCACCGGCGCCAACGCCCCCGCCACGCGGGCCACCGTGCCATCGGCGCGGATCTGCGGTTTGCCGCTGGCGCGCACCCGGGCGTCATAATTGGTCACCTGCGCCGCCGCTGCCGCCAGCTTGGCCGGATCGCGGGCATAGGAAACCACCGCCGTCGATCGCCCACCCGAATCGTTCACCGCCTTCACGAACGCCAGTTGCGCGCGCTGGCCATAGGCGCCCTGCGGCACCAGCGCGGCGAAGCGATCAACACCGCGGCTACGCGCATAGGTGATCACCCGCGCAATCGCCTGGCCGGGCTGAAAGCCCAGCACGAACACATCACCGCCGGCCACGCCGGCGTCGTTGGAGAAAGACAGGATCGGCACCGGCCGGCCGGCCACCGCGGCCGTTACCGCCGGCACATCGCTGGCCAGCAGCGGGCCCAATATGAGCCCGGCGCCCGCCGCCATCGCCTTGGCCGCGGCTTCACCCGCACCCGGCGCCGTATCGAAACTGAGCAATTGCACCTGTGGCTTGCCCAGATCGGCCATGGCCAGCGCCGCGGCATTGGCGATGGATTCGCCCAGTGCCGCATTGGGACCGGTGAGCGGCACCAGCAGCGCCACCTTGTTCAGCCGGGCTTCCGGCAACGGCGCCGGTCTGGGCGCGGCAACCACGGGCGGCGGCGGCGCGGCCACCACGGTTGGCGCCTTTTTCGGCGTCGAACAGGCCGCCACCAGCAGCCCAAGCCCGATCACGCCGGCGCGAACCACTTGCCAGCCGCTTCCAACCCGGCTCTTGATAGCCATGTGAGCTTGCACCCTTCCTTCGATCCCGACGCCCTGCCTGAAGCAGCGCTTGCGCCGGGGCTTTACATCGTTGCGACGCCGATCGGCAATCTCATGGATATCACCACCCGCGCCCTACTGGTGCTGGCCCGCGCCAGTCTGATCGCCTGTGAGGATACACGGGTGACCGGCAAACTGCTTGGACATTTCGGCATCAAGACGAAGATGCTGCCCTATCATGATCATAACGCCGCCCGCGCGCGGCCGGGCCTGATCATGCGGGCGCTCGCAGAGCCAGTGGCCCTCGTCTCTGATGCCGGCACACCACTGATTTCCGATCCGGGTTACAAATTGGTCGCCGAAGCCCGCGCGGCAGGTGTGAACGTGGTGACGGTGCCCGGTCCCTCGGCAGTGATCGCGGCGCTGTCCATCGCCGGGCTGCCCACCGATCGTTTCCTGTTCGCCGGCTTCCTGCCTGCCAAGGAAAAGGCCAAGGCTGATGTGGTCGCCGAGTTGGCAAACGTGCCGGCCACGCTGGCCTTCTACGAATCCGGCCCGCGCCTCGCCGTCACGCTGGCGGCGTTGCACGCTGGGCTGGGCGATCGCCCGGCCGCGGTGGGCCGCGAACTCACCAAGAAGTTCGAGGAGATGGTGACCGGCACGCTTTCGGAGCTCGCCGCGCGCTGGGCGGATGCGCCGCCGAAGGGCGAGATTGTCGTGCTCGTCGGGCCGCCGCTGCCGCCGCCGGCCGCCAGCGCCGATGATCTTGATTCGGCCCTGCATGCCGCCTTGGCGACAATGCGGGTGAAGGATGCGGCCAAGGCCGTTGCGGATCAGCTGGGCCTGTCGAAATCCGAGGTCTATGCCCGCGCACTGGCGCTCAAAAATGGCTGATGCCAAGGAACTCAAGCGCCGCAAGGCCAGCGAGCGGCGCGGCCGGCTGGCTGAACATGTGGCCGCCATCTGGCTGATCGCAAAGGGCTATCGCCTGATCGGCCGCAGGCTGCGCACGCCCGGCGGCGAGATTGATCTGCTGCTGCGCCGCCGCGATGCGCTGGTGTTTGTAGAAGTGAAAGCGCGGCCCACTCTCGACTCCGGCGTGGCGGCGCTGCATCTTGCGCAACAGCGGTGTTGCCAGGCAGCCGCCCGCTGGCTGGCAACGCGTTATGGCTGGCCGGGCGCGGTGATCCGGCACGACGCGGTGGTGGTCACACCGTGGGCGCGGCCCCGGCACCTGGTCGCCATCTGGCGGGAAGAGGCGTGATGTTACTGGCAACAATCGGCCTGATGGATGATGCCGATATCGACGTGATCGAAGCCGGCATCGCGTTGAGCCTGGCTGACAATCCGCGCACTGATGCCGACAGGCTGCGCCGGCTGATGACGGGCTGGGCCGTCAGCCTGCAACGTGATCTGGCTCCCTCCACCGCCAAGGGCCGCGCCCTGCGGCTGGCCAGCCTGATCGCTGGCGAAGCCGGTTTGACCGGCGACACTCAGGATTATGACAATCCATTGAATGCCGATCTGGTGGCGGTGGCGACACGCAGCCGCGGCCTGCCGATCAGCCTGTCGATCCTCTATGTCGCGCTGGCCCGGCGCATTGGCTGGCGGGCCGATGCATTGGCCCTGCCCGGCCACGTGCTGGTGGAAGTGCATGGCGGCGGCGAATCGGCCCTGCTCGATCCATTCGATCACGGCATCAGTTTGACGGCAGCCCGTGCCGCCGACATTGCCCGCCAAGCCGGCGGCGCGCCGGTTGCCGGCGGCTTTCCGGCAATGAGCACCCGCCAGATGCTGGTGCGTATGGTGTCCAATCAGGCCAGCCGCGCGCGACTGAATGGTGATATCGGGCGGGCGCTGATGCTGTATGAACGGCTCACCACCATCGCGCCGGATCAGGGCGGCTTGTGGTGGGAACGCGCCCGGCTGGAACAGCGCATCGGTCGCCTTGCCGCCGCCCGCGCCAGCCTGACCGCCATGCTGGAAACCACCCACGACGCCCAGGTGGGCGAACGCATCCGCGCCACACTTGCCACGCTGGCAAGATCCGAAAATTGAAAAGGCCTGCCCAATGACCATGCGCGTCGCGGTTCAGATGGACCCGATCGAAACCATCAACATCGGCGGCGATTCCAGTTTCGCGCTGATGCTGGAAGCCCAGGCGCGCGGCGCCACGCTGATCCATTATATGGCCGATGATCTTTCCGCCGAGAACGGTCGGGTGCGGGCCAAGGCCCGGCCGCTGAAGGTGATCAACCAGGCCGGCGCCCATTATGAATGGCTGGGCGATCCGCGCACCGTCGATCTGGCGGATGAAGCCGATGTGGTGCTGATGCGCCAGGATCCGCCATTCGACATGGGCTATATCACGGCCACCCACCTGCTGGAGCAGATCCAGGATCGGGTGCTGGTGGTCAACGATCCCGCCGAGGTGCGCAACGCGCCGGAAAAACTGTTCGTGCTACGCTTCCCCGATCTGATGCCGCCAACGCTGGTGACGAAAAGCCTGGAAGAAGCTATGGATTTCCGCGCCCGCCACGGCGCCATCGTGGTGAAACCGCTCTATGGCAATGCCGGTACCGCGGTGTTCCTGATCGACAAAAACGACGGCAATCTGCCGGCGCTGGTTGAACTGTTCAGCAGCGTGTGGCGCGAGCCATTCATGGTACAGGCGTTCCTTCCTTCCGTGGCGGAGGGCGACAAGCGCATCGTGCTGGTGGATGGCGAACCGGCCGGCGCCATCAACCGCCTGCCAAAAAAGGGTGAAATCCGCTCCAACCTGGCCGCCGGCGGCAGCGCACAGCCGACCGAACTGACGGCGCGGGAACAGGAGATTTGCGCACGGCTCGGCCCCGAACTCAAAAAGCGCGGCCTGATCTTCGTCGGCATCGACGTGATCGGCGGTTACCTGACCGAGATCAACGTCACCTCCCCCACCGGCATCCGCGCCATCGACCGATTCAACGGCACCGACACGCCAGCGCGCATCTGGGACGCGATCAAGGCCCGGCTCGACGCACGGGGCTGAGGGTCAGTCTTCGGACTTGGCCTTCTTGGCCGGCTTGGGCGGCGGGCCGGCGACGCGTTCCCAATCGCCCAGGCCGCAGCCCCCGAAATTGACGCCGCCCAGGTTGAAATCGATCACCTGCACGATGTCGCCGCGGCACTGGCTGCCGATCGGGCTGCTGTGCACCAGCGCCCGGCGCGGTTGCAGGGTGGGGCATTCCATGGTGTTGCGCCACCAGCGGCCATCGCGCAGCCGGGCATACCATTTGCCATCAGGCGCGGCCTGCGCTTGCAGGATGCTGCGGGTCTGCAGACAATCCCTTGTCTCGGCCTTGAACTCGGCTGGCTTGCCGGGTGGATCGTCGCCGGCCAGTGCCGGGGCTGCCGCGACCAGCGCAGCAAGGAGGAGCGCGTTTCTGATCATGCGTCCCTGATGCCCGTGCGTCGCTGTATCCATGCTGAATGCCTCACCCCCTGAATGCGTCCTTGGCGGCCCGCCGCCGCGCCAGCTCGGCCACGCTGCCGGCGCGCACAAACGGGTTGGTTGCCGCTTCCATGGCCAGGCTGAACGGCACGGTCGGATCGCCGCGCTCTCGCAGCCGGTCCACGGCTTCGGCGCGCCGCACCAGCGCATCATTCTCCGGCTCCACCGTCAGGGCAAAGCGCGCGTTGGATTGGGTATATTCATGCGCGCAATAGACCAGCGTGCGCGGCGGCAACGCCATGAACTTGGCCAGCGCGGCGTGCATCTGCTCCGCCGTGCCTTCGAACAGGCGGCCGCAGCCCATGGCAAACAGCGTGTCGCCGCAGAACAGCGCGCCTTCGAAGGCATAGGCATTGTGGCCCGCCGTGTGCGCCGGGCAATCGATGACGCGGCCGATGTTGCTGCCGATTTGCACCGTATCGCCTTCCACCACGGCACGGCTGATGTGCGGTATCTTGGCGGCCTCGGCCTGCGGGCCAGTTACCTTTGCACCCGTGGCGGCCACAATATCGGCATTGCCGCCCACATGATCGGGATGCCAGTGGGTGTTCAAGATCTGGGTGATTTTCCAGCCCCGGCTGGTCGCGGCCTCCAGCACCGGGCCGGCGACTGCGGGGTCGATCACCGCCGTCTCACCGCTGGCGGCATCATGGGCCAGCCAGACATAATTGTCATGCAGCACCGACACGCCAACGATATCAAGCATCTTACCAGTTCCCGATGTTGGGTGCCGACACCCAGGGTTCCGCCGCTGGCAGCGCCGGGCCGGCCTGAAGCAATTCCACCGAAATCCCGTCCGGCGATTTCACGAACGCCATGCGGCCATCGCGCGGCGGCCGGTTGATGGTCACGCCGCCGTCCATCAGGCGCTGGCACGCCGCATAGACATCATCCACCGCATAGGCGAGATGGCCGAAATTCCGCCCGCCGGTATAGCCGCTCTCATCCCAATTATGAGTCAGCTCGACTTGGGCATCTTCATCGCCGGGTGCCGCCAGGAAGATCAGGCTGAAGCGCCCGGCCTCGTTGTCGATCCGGCGCAGTTCCTTCAGGCCCAGCAGTTCGAAGAAACGCAGCGTTTCCGCCACATCCGACACGCGGATCATGGTGTGGAGATATTTCATTTCAGAACGCGTCCTTCATAGGCTTCGAACAGGGCCACCACGCCATCCGGAACCGGCGTCGGCCGGCCGCGCGGTTCATCGACATGCACCTGCACTTCGGTACCGCTGGCGCGCAAATCCTCGCCGCCTGGCCCATTGGCCAAACCATGCACTTCAAAAGCGAATGTCAGCGACGTGCGGCCGACCTTCTCGCAGCGCACGCAGATCGCCATTTCCTCGTCGAGCAGGATGGGGGCGTGATAGACGACCTCCGCCTTCACCACATGCAGTTCCGGCGCGCCCTGCAGATTGGGCTCCGGATAAAGGCCGGCGGCGCGGAAATATTCGGTGATGCCGACATCGAAATATTCAAGGTAACGGCTGTTGAACACCACCGCCTGCGCGTCCACCTCGGCATAGCGGGCGCGGGCATTCCAGACGAAACGATAATCTGAGCGAGCCATCAGCGAGGTGTAGCAGGCAGCGCGCCCTCCGTCAGTGGTTTTTCAGGCAGGGCGGCGTTCATGCGACCAAGCGCGGCGGCTGCTGCTTGCCCCGCCGGCGCATCGGGCGCGTCGGTGGCCGCCGCCTCCCAGGCCTGACGGGCCAGCGCCGTGTCGCCCTTGGCCGAAGCGATATTGCCGGCTTCCAGTTCGACATCGGCGGAGTCCGGTGCCAGCGCGGCAGCCTTCAGCAGCGCAGCTTCAGCAGTGACCAGATCGCCTCCGCGCCGCGCAAGTGTCGCCTTCAGCAGCCACGGCGTGAAATATTCGGGCGAAAGCGTGGTGGCGCGGATAAGATCGGCCATCGCCAGATCGGGCTTGCCTGCAGCGACATGCGCTTCAGCGCGAGTGGTGAGCAGATCGGCTTCGGCGCGCGGGCTGAGTTCGGTGCCGCCCGGCCGCGCGAGCGCGCGGGTGAGAAAGCGCACCGCGTCAGCCGGCTGCTCGGCGATCATCGCCGCGTCTGCCGCCTGCCGCCACAGCGCAATGGCCTGGCCGTCGCGCGCCGCCTCGCTGGCTTCGCCGGCGGCCTCATAATTTTTCAGCGCCGCCTCGTGGTGGCGGGCGTGCATCTGGGCCACAGCCAGGCAATGGCGCGGGGCCACGCCGCCGCCTTCGATGCGCCAGGCATAGGCCATCTGCATGGCGCGCGCCGGATCCTTGCCCGCCAGTTCGATGCAGGCAGCATAGCGCGTCGGGTCGGACGGTGCCGACCAAGCCGGTGCAGCGGCCAGCAGAGCCAGGGCAGCCAGATACTTCAAAGCAGTTCCTCAACAGTGGCGATCAACGTGGCGATATCCGCCTCGCGGCTGAGCCGATGATCACCATCCTTGATGAGCCGCACCTGAACTTGCGTGCTCTGCAGCCGCGCCGCGATGTCCAGCGACAGGCGCCACGGCACCGCCTCATCACACTGGCCGTGCAGCAGCCGCACCGGCGCGGTGATGCCGATCTGGCCATCGAGCAACAAATGGATGCGCGCATCGTCAATGAGCGTGCGGGAGTAGCGATAGGGTTCACCATAATCGGATGGGCGGGTGAAGAAGCCCTGCGCCTCCAGCTGCCGCCGCTCGGCTTCGCCCAGCTTGAGCCCCCAAACGGTGAAATCCGGCGCCGCCGCCACGCCCACCAGCCCGGCCAGTCGATCCTTCAGCGCCCGGCCCGCCAGCAGCGCGATCCAGCCGCCCATCGACGAGCCGACCAGCACAACTTTGCCGTTTAGCCAGACATGATTGATTAGCGCCAGCGCGTCATCGGTCCAGCGGCCGATGCTGCCATCAAGGAAATCGCCGCTGCTCGCCCCGCAACCGGAATAATCCAGCCGCAGAAACGCCCGGCCGTGCGCCCGCGCCCAATCGCTCAGCGCTTCGGCCTTCGATCCGGTCATGTCGCTCATGTAACCGGGCAGGAATACGACGAGCGGCCCCGCCCCCGGCAATAAGCGATAGGCAAGGCTGGCGCCGTTATGGGAAAGGCTGCTCATGCCATGCCGCATAAGCCAAGCATCACCCCGTTACCAGCCGGCGGCCTGGCCATCCTTGCGGTGATCGGAACCGGCGCGATAGACCGGCTTGCCGTCCTTGTCGGTCTCGATGCGGATCGCCTGATAGCCGCCCATCGCTCCACTACTGGGCGGGCCGAGCCGGTGGCCCATCGCCTTCAGATCGGCCCCCACTAACGCATCCAGCGCCGGCTCCAGCGTGAGCTGGTCAGACACCTGCCCATGGCGGAAGCGCGCCATGTCGGTCGCCATCTGCACATTGGCACCCAGATCGAGCATGTTGACCAGCACCTGGCCGTGCCCCTGTGCCTGCATGTCCCCGCCCATCAGCAGCAGCGACAGCAGCGGCGCACTATCCTTCGTCACGAAACCGGCGGCCAGCGTGTGATAGGGCTGCTTGCCCGGCGCGATGATGTTGGGGCTGGCCGGATCAAGGCTGAACTGCACGCCGCGGTTGTGCAGGATCAGGCCATACTCCTTTACCGTGAGGCCCGATCCCCACACCGACGAGATCGAATTGACCATGGCCACCACATTGCCTTGGGCATCGGCCGTGGCCAGCACCACGGTATCGCCGCTGCGATCGGCCGGGCCGGGTTTGGTGACGGCGGCGCGCGCCGGATCGACACGGGCGCACAAGGACGCGGCATAGGCCTTGGAGGTCAGCCGTTCGACCGGCACCTTGGAGAATTTGGGATCGCCGTTCCACGCCGCCAGATCGGCATAGGCCAGTTTCTTGGCCTCAATCAGATAATGCCAATAGCGCGGGCTGCGCGGCCCAAGGCTGGCCAGCGTCTGCCCCGGCGACCAGACTGGCACGCAGGCTTCGAGGATGTTGAGCATTTCGAGCGCGCCCCAACTTTGCGATGGCGGCGGCAGTTCGAAAACATCGTGGCCCTGATAGCGCGTTTGCAGCAGATCGACCCAGCGGCCGGCATAGCCGGCCAGATCAGCCGCCGTCGTGGTGCCGCCCAAGCCTTGCGATTTGGCCAAAATGGCCTGGCCGATGTCACCCGTGTAAAAGGCGCTGGCCCCTTCCTTGCGCAGCAGGGCAAAGGCGCGGGCGAGGCCGGGATTGCGGAACATCTCGCCCACCTTTGGCCCCTTGCCGCCGGGCGTCCACACCGCCAGCGTATCGGGATCATGATCAGTGCAGCAGGCGCGGATCGGCAACGCGCGGGGCAGCGGCGTCCAATCATCGGCGATGCGCGGGGAGACCGGGAAACCATCGCGGGCATAGGCTTCGGCATCGGCCAGCACATCGGCAAAGCCCATCGAGCCAAAGCGTTTCAGCGCCGCATCCCAGCCCCACACCGCGCCCGGCACGGTGACGGTGAGGATGCCAGCGGGCGGCATGCCCGAACCCAGCGTCCAGTTCTTGGGATCCCTGCCATAACCCAGTTCGGCATAACGCGCTGGCGTCGCCCCGGTGGGGGCCGTGCCGGCGGCGTTGAGGGCGTAGAGTTTCTTCTCCTTGGCCACCCAGACGATCATGAACAAATCGCTGGCAATGCCGGTGCTGAACGGTTCGACCACGCCCAGCACCGCCGCCGTGGCCACGGCCGCATCCACCGCATTGCCGCCCTTGCGCAGGATGGCGAGGCCGGCTTGCGTCGCCAGCGGCTGGCTGGAGGTGACCATGCCGTTGCGCGCAATAACTTCGGCCCGGCTTTGCGCCGCCCAACCTTCGGTGCGGCCGCCGGCAACGGCGGCGCAGGCTGGTTCCGGGCAACGTGCCTCTTGCGCCAGCGCTGGCGTTGCCCACGTCAGGCCAGCGAGCAGGCCCAAACCGATTATGCGCCGTATCATGTCACTTCACCCCCGCATTGCCGCTTCGATCTCGGCGATACTGCGCGGAATGCCGGCCGACATCCGCTCCGATCCCGCTGCCGTCACCAGATATTGATCCTCGATGCGGATACCCTGATTGGCGGACTGGGTGTACAACCCCGGCTCGATGGTGATCACCGCGCCGGCGGGGATGGGCCGGGAGCGGTCGAACGGGTCATGCACATCCAGCCCGACATAATGGCCAAGCCCGTGAATGAAATCGTCGATGCGCCCGGCGCGGCGGAACACCTGCTTGGCGGCGTCTTCGAACGCGTCATAACTCACCCCGGCTTTCAGCGTCGCCTCGGCAGCGGCCTGGGCGGCCAGCACCAATTCGTAATCGGCGCGCTGCATTGCCGTGAAGCGGCCATTGGCCGGGAAGGTGCGGGTGACATCGCAGGCATAACCATCCACCGCCGCCGCGGCATCGATCAACACCAGATCACCATCCCGGATCGGGCCAGTTTCCGCCACATAATGCAACGATGCGGCGTTGCGCCCGGCCGCCACGATGCTGTTGTAGGCAAGGCCGGTGCCGCCGGCATTGGCAAAGCCCTCCTCCAGCACGCGGCGCAGCTGGCGTTCCGTCATGCCCGGTTTCACGGCCTTCATCGCCGCCAGATGGCCGGCGCGCGTGGCGACCATGGCCTTGTTCAACCACTCCAGTTCGCGCGGTTCCTTGACGCTGCGCATCTGGGTGAGCAGGCCGGATTGGTCGCGGATGCTGGTGCCGGGCACGCGGGCCATCACCTTGCCGTACAGCTCCAGCGTTGCCGGCACTGGCGCATCGGCCGATACCACTGGTCCCAGGAAATGCAGTTCCTTGGCGCGTGTGGCGAGCTGTGTGACCACCCCGCCCAGCCGCGCCGTGCGCTGCACGCGCTGCACCCCGGTGCGCTGTTCGATCAGCGAGCCCAGCGGCAGCCGCTCCACCTCCCAACGCTCGGTTTCGACATCACGCGACGGCAGGAACAGAAATTCCTTCACCACCGCCTCGCCGGGCGCCAGCACCAGCACCGCGCCTGGCTCGTCGCTGATCCCGGTGAGCCAGGCGAAGTCGCCGTTCTGGGTAAAGGGCGCGGCGATGGTATTGTCGGGCGCGCCAAAGGCGGTGGCGCCTTGGATCACCGCCAGCCCGGTCTTTAGCTCCGCCATCAACCGCGCGCGGCGGGCGCGATAGACCTCGGGCGCAAACGGCCTTGTGCCCAGCGGCGTGCCAAAGCCCGGTCCGGGCAGGATCTGCGCCGCGGCATCGGCCGCGGGCAAGAGGGACATGGCGGCGGCGCCCGCCAGAAATTGCCTGCGTTCCATTGCTATTTCCCCAGACCAACCCTGGGCCGAACGTGGCAGATGCAGGGGACATCGTCCAGCCGCCGGAACCGCCGCGCGGATACCGTGCCCGTGCGCCCGTCAGACCAACCAGGATTGCAGCACCGGCCGGGGCAGCACCTTGGCAAGATCGGGCAGCGACTGTGGGGCCAGCGAGAAACCGTCGCCGCCCACCGCCCACAGGACAGTGCCAATCAGGGCCAGCAGTGCCAGCAGGATCACCACCAGCCGGCGAATGGGATTGGGCGACGGCAGCAACGGCAGATCATGCACCCAGCTTTCGGCCGGCGGCAGCGTGTCGAAGCGGATGCGCCAGTCCTTGTTGTCGGTGCGGCGCAGGTTCAGCCCCTCATCGCGGCGCACGCGGGCGATGGGGATCGCGCTGATATTCGCCTCCACATTGATCACCAGCCGCGTTTCATGCGCCGTCACCACCACTTCGTCACGACGGCCATCGCACAGCAACAGGCCCGAGAGGGGCCGGCTCTTGGCACTGCGGCGGATGGGCGGGGCTGACATTTGCACGAACCCTGCCAAGACACGGCCCTGACTGCAAGTCGCCTTGCCGCCGCGCCTTGCAGGCCTGGCGCGCTGAAGGGTGGCGGGCGCCGGCTTTTTTGGCTAAGCGCGGCGGGCCGCTGCTTGGGCGGCGCTGTTCGCAATCAAAGGCCACCAATGTCCGATCTCATCACCCTCACGCTTCCCGATGGTTCGCAGCGCGAAGTCGCGCGCGGGACTACCGGTGCGGACGTGGCGGCAAGCATCGGACCGGGCCTGGCCAAGGCGGCGCTCGCCGCCAAGCTTGATGGCGAACTGGTCGATCTGTCGCGCCCGATCGAGAGCGATGCAGCGCTCGCGCTGGTCACGTCGCGCGATGAAGCCGACGCGCTGGAACTGGCCCGCCACGATTTCGCCCACGTACTGGCCGAAGCGGTGCAGGGCCTCTTCCCCGGCACGCAGATCACCTTTGGCCCGTCGACGGACGATGGCTTCTATTACGACTTCGCACCCGCCCCCGGCCGCGGCCCGTTCACCGAAGATGACCTGCCGGCCATCGAGGAGGCGATGCGCGCCATCATCAAGGCCGACAAGCCGCTGCGCCGCGAAGTGTGGAGCCGCAGCCAACTGATCAGCCGCTGGAAGCAGCAGGGCGAGAATTTCAAGGCCGAATGGGCCGCCGAACTGCCGGGTGACGAAGATCTGACGGTCTATTGGTCCGGCGATGACTGGCTCGACATGTGCCGCGGGCCGCACCTGCCTTCCACCGGCAAGCTCGACCCCCAAGCCTTCAAGCTGACGCGGGTTTCGGGCGCCTATTGGCGCGGCGATCAGAAGAACGCCATGCTCAGCCGCGTCTATGGCACCGCCTGGCTGAACAAGAAGCAGCTCGATGCGCATCTGTTGCGGCTGGAGGAAGCCGCCAAGCGCGACCACCGCAAGCTGGGCCGCGAGATGGACCTGTTCCACCTGCAGGAAGAAGCCCATGGCAGCGTGTTCTGGCACCCGCGCGGCTTCATCATCTACCGCGAGTTGGAGGCCTATATGCGCCGCCGGCTGGACCCGGCCGGATACCAGGAGGTGAAAACCCCGCAGATCATGGACGCGCGCCAGTGGGAGCAATCCGGCCACTGGGGCAAATATCGCGAGAACATGTTCGTCATCCCCGACGAAGTGCCCAACACCGAGGATGAAGGCCCGGTGGTGAGCAACGACGCGCAGTGGATGGCGTTGAAGCCGATGAACTGCCCGGCGCACGTGCTGATCTTCCGCCAGGGCATCAAGTCCTACCGCGATCTGCCGCTGCGCATGGCCGAAATGGGCTGCTGCCACCGCAACGAGCCGCACGGCGCCCTGCACGGCCTGATGCGAGTGCGCCAGTTCACCCAGGACGACGGCCATATCTTCTGCCGTGAGGATCAGATCGTCGCCGAAATCGCGGCATTCTGCGATCTGCTCGACGTGGTCTACAAGGATCTCGGCGGCTTCAGCTATGCCATCAAGCTGGCGCTGCGCCCCGAGAAGCGCTTCGGCAGCGATGCGATGTGGGACTGGTCCGAACAGTCGATGCGCGATGCCGTGAAGGCCACGGGCCGCGACAACGCCGATTGGGGCTGGGAAGAACTGCCCGGCGAAGGCGCTTTCTATGCGCCCAAGCTGGAATTCCACCTGACCGACGCCATCGGCCGCACCTGGCAGGTCGGCACCATCCAGACCGATACGGTGCTGCCGGAACGGCTCGACGCGTCCTACGTCGGCGAAGACGGCAACCGCCACCGGCCGGTGATGCTGCACCGGGCCATATTGGGCAGCTATGAACGCTTCATCGGTATCCTGATCGAACATTTCGCCGGCTGGTTCCCAACCTGGCTGGCGCCGTGCCAGGCCGTGGTTGCCACCATCGTTTCCGACGCGGATGACTATGCCGGCGAGGTCGCCGCCCAGTTGCGGGCTGCCGGCATCCGGGTGGAGACGGACCTTCGCAACGAGAAGATCAACCTGAAGGTGCGCGAGCACAGCCTGCAGAAGGCACCCTACATGCTGGTCGTCGGCCGCCGCGAGGCCGAAGAAGGCACGGTGGCGCTGCGCAGCCTGAAGGGCGGCGAGCAGAAGGTGATGCCGCTGGCCGACGCCGTGGCGCTGATCACCGCCGACGCCACCCCGCCCGATCTGAAAGCCCGATACACTGCGCCAATTGCGCCATTGGCGTTGGCGGCCGGCAAGGGATATGAAGAACGTCAGCCGTAGTGGCCTGAAAATGGGGAGTCCAATATGATGCGTGCTGTTCTTGCTGCCGTACTGGCAACCGCTGTGATCCTGCCGGCCACCGTCGCCACCGCTGGGCCGATCGAAGATCGCAAGGCGATCATGAAGGGCAATGGCCGCGACACCAAGATGGGCGGCGACATGCTGAAGGGCGTCGCGCCGTTTGATGCCGCCACCGCCAACAAGATCCTCGCCAACTATGCCGCCGCCGCCAAGGCCTTCCCGGCGCATTTCCCGGCCACTTCCAAGACCGGCGGTGAAACCGAAGCCTCGTCGGCGATCTGGTCGATGCCGGCGGACTGGAAGATCGCCACCGACAAGTTCCAGAAGGACACGGCGGCCGCCGTCGCCCTGAAGCCCACCGACGCCGCCAGCTTTGGCAAGGCGTTCGGCATGGTCACTGCCAACTGCAAGAGCTGCCACGAAGGCTTCCGCATCAAGAAGAGCTGAGATGAAACGGCTGCTGGCAGGGCTGGCCGGGCTGACGCTGCTCGGCACGCTGGCGGGTCTTTTCCTCACCGCGCCGCAGCCGCTGACGCCGTCCGAACGGGCGCAGCGTCCGGGCGATCCCGCCCGCGGCGCGCGTATGTTTCATGTCGGTGGCTGCGCCTCCTGCCATGCTGCCAAGGGCGCCAAGGGCGACGCGCGGCTGCGCTTGGGCGGCGGCGCGCCGCTGGTGACGGCGTTCGGCAGCTTCCAGCCGCCTAACATCTCGCCCGGTCCCGATGGCATCGGCAACTGGAGCCTGGCCGAGTTCGACAACGCCATGCGCCGCGGCATTAGCCCGGATGGCCGCCATTATTATCCAGCCTTCCCCTACACCAGCTATGCCCGGATGACCCCGGCCGACATCGCCGACCTGTTTGCTTATATCACCCGCCTGCCTGCCGTTGCCGGCAAGCCCGCCGCCGGCGATATCCCCTTCCCGTTCAACATCAGGCGCGGGATCGGCCTGTGGAAGCGGCTCTACCTCGATCCCGCGCCCATCGTGGCCCTGCCGGCAAACGCCTCGGCCGATGTGAAGGCCGGCCAGTATCTGGTGGAAGGGCCGGGCCATTGCGGCGAGTGCCACAGCCCGCGGGACCAGTTTGGTGGCCTTGATCGCGCCGGCTGGTTGGGCGGTGCGCCTGATCCTGAGGGCAAAGGCCGCATTCCCAACATCACGCCCGGCAAGCTGGCGTGGAGCGCCGCCGAAATCGCCGACTATCTGAAAACCGGTTTCACGCCCGATTATGACAGCGTGGGCGGCACCATGGTGGAAGTTCAGGCCAACATGGCGGAATTGTCCGATTCCGACAGAGCCGCAATTGCCGCCTATCTGAAGGCCGTGCCAACAGTGAAGCCGTGACAAATTTGGTCGTTGCTCAAATTCGCGCGGTGGGCCACTTGGCCAGCGGCTGTCTTGTCTCTATATGGCACCGTTGAGAGGGGCGATGGCCGGCCTTTTCACGACAGGCCAGAATGTAAGGAAAACCGTGAATGCAGACGCTTGGTCTGGGGGCAAGCCGTCCCGCCCGCTCCGTTGTTGCCGCCGCCCTGCTCGGCGTGTCGCTGTTCGGCCTGTCGCCGGCTGCCGCTGAAACGCTGCAAGGCGCGCTGGCCAAGGCCTATCAGACCAACCCGACGCTGAACGCCGCCCGCGCCAACCAGATGGCGACCGACGAGACGGTGCCGATCCAGCGCGCCGCCGGCCTGCCTGCCGCCACCATCAATTCCACCTTCAACGAAAACGTGCTGATCCCCGGCGGCCAGTTCATCATCATCCCGCGCTCCATGCAGACGCAGGGCCAGTTGACTGTGCCCATCTATCAGGGCGGGCTGGTCAAGAACGGCATCAAAGCCGCCGATGCGCGTGTCGCCGCCGGCGAGGAAACGCTCCGCGCCACCGAAGCCAGCGTGTTCAGCCAGATTGTCGCCGCCTACAACGACGTGCTGCGCGACACCCAGATCGTTGAGCTCAACCGCAACAATGTGAAGAACCTCGAGGTCAATCTGCGCGCCACGCAGGATCGGTTCGAAGTCGGCGATCTGACCCGCACCGATGTGGCCCAATCCGAAGCGCGGCTTTCCCAGGCCCGCGCCGATCTGCGCAATGCCGAAGCCAATCTGATCGGCTCCAAGGAACGCTACATCCAGCAGGTGGGTGAAGTGCCCGCCGATCTGTCGCAGCCGCCGCCCCTGCCCGGCCTGCCGGCCGATGTGGGCGAAGCCGTGGAAATCGCGATAAAGGAAAATCCCGATATCGCCGCCGCAACGAAAAACAGCGAAGCCGCCGGCTTTGACGTGAAGGCCGCTCGCGCGGGCCGGCTGCCCACCCTGTCCGGCTTCGGCACGGTCAGCCGCAATGACAATTTCGGCGGCGCCATCGTGCCGCCTGGCTTCCCTGCACAGCCTTCGTCCCAAACTTCGGCCGTGATCGGCGCCCGCATGGCACTGCCGATCTATCAGGGCGGCCGGCCTTCGGCACAGATCCGCCAGTCCCAGGCCCGCAAGACGGCCGCGATGGAAAACCAGATCAGCACCGAACGCGGCGTCGTCCAACAGGTACGCTCGGCCTTTGCCAGCTGGAAGGCCAGCCTTGACGTGATCAAGTCAGCCGAAGCCGCGATCGCTGCGAACAGCCTCAGCCTCGAAGGCGTGCGCGCTGAAAATGGCGTGGGCAACCGCACCATCATCGAAGTGCTGAACGCCGAACAGGAACTGATCAACACCCGCGTGCAGTTGGCCACGGCCCGCCGCAACGCCTATGTCGCCGGCTTCACGCTGCTCGCCGCAATGGGCAATGCCGAAGCCCGCGATCTCGATCTGCAGGGCATCACCCTCTACAACGCCAAGGACAATTATCGCCACGCTAAGGGCCAGTTCCTCGATTGGACCGGCCGCGACGCCCCGATGATCCGCTCCACCCGCACGGTCGCCACGCCGGCGCAGGATGCCGCCATCATTGCCGGTGAAGACGCCGGCGTGGTTGCGCCGAAGTAAGTGGGGCCTCCGGCGGGCAGGGGCTTGCCCCCAGCACCCGCTTTCGTTTCTGGTCAGCCCATTACGGCGCCGAGGCCAATCGCGGCTTCAACCAATCCACCCAGCGCCGCCACACATCGCGGGCGCGGATCGGATCCGCGGGGCTGTGGCCAGGCACTGGATAGGCGACGAACTTCACCGGCACCTTGTTATCGGACAGCGCGCGATAGAGCTTGTAGGCCTGCGGGATCGTCACCCGCCAATCGCCGACATCAGACATGATCAGCGTTGGCGCGCGCGCCTTCCACGCCTGGAAGATCGGCGACTGGCGCGAATAGCTGGCCATATTGTCGCCCACGAACGGTGACGGCCCATATTGCGCGGCGCGCCCGCGGTTGCTGTCCGCCGTGGTATATTGATCGAGGACATCGGTCACCGGCGCGCCGGCCACCGCCGCCTTCCACGCTTGTGGGTAGGCGCCGATCAACCAGCTGGTCATCATCCCGCCATACGACCAACCGGAAACCGCCATACGCTTGTCGTCGATCAGCCCGCGCCGTTTCAGTTCGGCAACACCGGCCATGATATCGCGGCCCGGCCCGGCGGTGGCATCGCGGATGATCGATTGCTGGAACTTGTAGCCCCGGTTGTTGCTGCCGCGATAATTGGGCTCCAGAACGATCCAGCCCTGCGCGGCCAATATCTGGGACGAGGTGGTGAAGGTCTGCAGCGACGCTGAAACCGGCCCGCCGTGGATGTACAGCACCAGCGGCCGCTTCTCGCCGGGCTTGTAGTCGGGAGGATAGGTGATGACGCCATCAGCGGTATAGCCGTCGCTTTTCCACGTCAGCGTTTCTTGCCGGCCCAGCGTCACGCCGTCGGTCACCGTCTGCAGGCTGGTCAGTTGCGCGGGCGGCTGGCCCCCAAGCTGCGGATTTGGTGCCGGCAGCATGAACAGTTCGGCCGGGCGGGTGGCGGTGGAGGCGGTGAAGGCGATGGCGCCATTGCTGCCGATATCGGCACTGGCCGGATTGAGGCCGCCCAGATCAAGCTTTGTCGCCTTGCCATCCCGGGCCAGCCACAGGCCATTGCTGGTACCATCGCTGCCGCTCAGCACCACGGTCTGGCTGTCGGGCAACCAGCCCACCAGTTCCACCGCCACATCCAGATCAGGCGCGGCATCGCGCGGGCTGCCGCCCGTTGCCGGGGCGATCATCACCCGGGCCTGGTGCGCCGGCACGCCGTCGCGCGCCATGCCGAAGGCCAGACTGCGACCATCGGGCGACAGCGCCGGCACGCGCACGCTGGTGGGGGTGGGCAACAGCGGCTGCACATTACCCGTTGCCACATCCACCCGCATCAGGCGGCTGGTATCGGCATCGCCGGTGGCCGGCGTTTCGGCCTGCACGAAGATCAGGCTGGCGCCATCGCGGGTCCAGTTCAGCTGGCTGGGTGCACCCGTAGGCGGCAGCCCAAGCGGCAGTGAGCGCGAGCCGCTGGTGAGCCGCTTGGTGGCGCTGGTCGCCACATCGACCGTCCAGATGTGGATGGGCTTGCGCGCCGCGCGATCGAGGAAGCTGTGGTTTCCCACTTCAAATCCGTCTTCAAAGCGGGCGTCGCCGGTCTTCTCCGGCTCCTCATCGGCGGCGGCAAACGCCAGCGTGGCCCCATTTGGTGCCCACGCAAACTGCGTCACCGGCGTCTTGCCATTGGTCAGCTGGCGAGCATCGCCGCCATCCATCGACAGCACGTGCACCTGCGCGCGGCCGCCCGCGTCCTGCGCCAGGAAGGCGATGCTGCGGCCATCGGGCGACCAGCGCGCACTGCCCACACCCATGCGGCGGCTGAGCACATTTTGCGCCTTGGTCGCCACATTGATCAGGGTGAGTTCGCCTTCCCAGCGATTTTCCTTCAGATTGGCGCGGGCAAGCACGCTGAGCACCGCCTTGCCATCCGGCGACAGCTGCGGATCGCCGATGCGCACGATCTTGGGCAGATCATCGGCCGAAAAACGCCGTTCCTGCGCCAGCGAGGTTGTCGACAGCAACAGCGCGAATGCCAAACCCACGGCCCGCACGGCACCAGCCGATTTGCCTGAAATCATCTGCATATCCGCCCCCAGCCGGGCCTGAATGCGGCCCGATCACATGAAGGCTAGCACCCGATCAAAGGGCCCACAATCCCGCGTGCAGCGGAGTCCGGCCACCCCTCATGGCACCGGCACGGTGCGCGGCGCGCCCTTGGACTTGATGAAGAAGGCGAGGAAACGTGCCGGCGCGGTTGCGCTGGCATTGCGGCCAACCGTGTGGATATCCTCGGGCTGTTCATAGAAGGTCTGGCCCACGCCCAATGTTTGCGGCGGCTTGTCCTTCACCTGCAAGGTGATGCGGCCTTCCAGGACATAGACGACGACATGGGCATTGTGGCGGTGCGCCGGGCTGGCACCGCCGGGCGGTAGCACCACTTCCACCAGGGTTACTTCCTTGCCCGGCAGATCGGGCAGCGCTTTTTCAAACAGTGGAGCCGGTTGGGCCGGGGCCGCCGTGGGGAGGGCCAGCACGGCCAGCAGGAAACGCATCGGCTTCATTCTACCCTCCTGTGGTTGAGGCGTGGACCGGCCGGTTCAGCCGGCCCTGACAAGTGTGCCGGCGCCCTTGCGGGTGAAAATCTCCAGCAGCAGCGCGTGCGGCACCCGGCCATCGAGGATGACGGCGGCGTCCACGCCCGCATCAACGGCCGCCACACAAGTTTCCAGCTTGGGGATCATGCCGCCAGTGATGGTGCCATCGGCGATCAGGCCCGCGATGCCGGACGGTGTCAGATCGGTCATCAGCGCACCCTGCTTGTCGAGCACGCCGGCCACATCGGTCAGCAGGAACAGGCGGGCGGCATTCAGTGCGCCGGCAATGGCGCCGGCCATGGTATCGGCGTTGATGTTATAGGTGTGGCCATCCTTGCCCACTGCCACCGGCGCGATCACCGGCACGATGCCGGCGCTGGTCAACGTGTCGATGATGCTGCGGTCAACGCTGGCGGGTTCTCCCACGAAACCCAGGTCCACCACCTGTTCGATGGCGCTGCCCGGATCCTTGGTGGTGCGCTCCACTTTGATGGCGGTCACCAAACCGGCGTCCTTGCCGCTGATGCCCACGGCGCGGCCACCGGCCTGGGCGATGTGCGCAACGATTTCCTTGTTGATGCTGCCGGCCAGCACCATTTCCGCCACTTCAGCCGTGGCCGCATCCGTCACGCGCAAGCCGTCGACAAAGCGGCTCTCAATCCCCAGCCGCTTCAGCAGATTGCCGATCTGCGGCCCGCCGCCGTGCACCACCACCGGGTTGATGCCCACGGCCTTCAGCAGCACGATATCCTCGGCAAAATCCTGCGCGCGTTCGGCATCGCCCATCGCGTGGCCGCCATATTTCACCACGAAGGTCTTGCCGGCATAGCGCTGCAGATAGGGAAGCGCCTCGATCAGCGTTTCCGTCTTGGCCAGCATGTCCGGGTGGGGGGCGTGTGCGCTCATGGGAATTCGCCTTATTGGGGATGGCCGGGGAGTTCCAGCACCATCTTGCCGCCCACCGGCACGGCCGCCCACTGCGCGCTCACCTCGGCCATGCGGGCCCGGATGGCGGTCAGCAGTGCGCCGGTGATCGGCAGCGGTGTGTCGCCCCGGTCCTCGCAGGTCACGGCATAAAGCGCGATGAACTCGTCATCGGGCAGCGCGGTCTGGCTCCAGCCTTCGCCCTGAAACATCTCGACCAGTCGTTCGACACTTTGCGCCGTGCGGTCTTCGATGCCGGTGCGAAAGCCGCCGTCACCGCCATCGGCAATCAGATGCAGGAAACCGGCGGCTTCTGCGATCGATTCCACCGCCCAATGTACCATGTCATGCGGGATGATGCCCTGTTTCGGGCAGTCGATAGGTGGGCGCGGGCCATCGGCGGCCACGATGTCGAGCCGGTCGAACTTGCCGGTGCCCTTGGTGAAGGTGAGCTTCACCGCGTCGGCACGGGCTCAGCGCCCGTGTAATCATAGAAGCCGCGACCCGATTTGCGGCCATACCAGCCGGCCTCGACATATTTCACCAGCAGCGGTGCCGGGCGGTATTTCGGATCGCCGGTGCCGTCCTGCATCACCTTCATGATGGAGAGCAGCGTATCGAGCCCGACGAAATCCGCCAGCGTCAGCGGCCCCATCGGGTGGTTGGCGCCCAGTTTCAGGCCGGTATCGATATCCACCACGCTGCCAACGCCATCGCCCAGCGCAAAAATGGCTTCATTCAGCATCGGGCACAGCACGCGGTTGACGATGAAGGCCGGCGCATCACCGGCCAGGATCGCGGTCTTGCCCAGCCTGGCGGCAAAGCCCTGCATCGCTGCGGTGGTTTCGGAGGAGGTGGCGAGGCCGGGGATGATCTCCACCAGCGCCATCAGCGGGACGGGATTGAAGAAATGCAGCCCGCAGAACCGATCGGCGCGGCCGGTGGCAGCCGCCAGCCGGGTGATGGAAATGGATGAGGTGTTGCTGGCCAGCAGCGCGCCGGGCTTCAGCACATCCTTCAGCCCGGCGAAGATCTGACCCTTGATGGCTTCATTCTCGGTCGCCGCCTCGATCACCAGATCGGCCGTGACGAAATCACCGTTGCTGGCGGTGAGCGTGATGCGGGCCAGTGCGGTGTCGGCCTGCTCCTGTGTCAGCACGCCCTTGCTGACCTGACGCGCCATGTTCTTCGCAATCGTCGCCTTGGCCGCCTCGCAGCGCGCCATCGCCACGTCCGACAGGATCACGTCATAACCGGCCTGAGAGGCCACATGGGCGATGCCATTGCCCATCAGGCCCGCACCGATCACGCCGATTGTCTGCATGTCGCTCTCCCTTGTATTGTGGGAGACGCCTTAGCCGTTGTCGCGGCTCCGGCAAATGCCGAAGCCGCGAAAAACTCAGGCAGCGACCGTGGCGCGGCGGCGACGGCGCATGGCGGCCCCGGTCAAGCCAAAGCCGGCGATCAGCATAGCCCAGCTCGCCGGTTCCGGCACGCCCAGCAGCGAGGCATCAAACAGCGCGACATCGGCCCCGGTCACGGCAAAGCTGTAGAGCCGCCACCGTTTGCAGCACGCGTTCATGCAGATCGCCATAGCTCCACACCGCGCCGTCCACGCGGATGGCCGGCTTGTGCGGTGCGCTGGCGGCATGATGCCCGGTCAACGCCGCCAAGGTCGTGAAATTGCTGTCCATGCCGGTCCTCCCCGAGGATTTTCTGCCCGAGGGGGCGCGATTTTGCCACTCTCCATTGCGGGAAGCAGCCACGGTCTGTAAGGGCCACCGCCATGGATAATACGATCGTCGCCTTCGTGAATATCTTCACCATGATCACCGAAGTGGTGATCTGGGGCCTGATCGTGTGGGCGATCTCCAGCTGGCTGGTCGCCTTCAACGTGGTCAACACCCGTAACCGTTTTGTTAGCGGCGTGCTGGACGCGCTCGACAAGATCTATGGCCCGATGGTGCGCCCCATCCGTCGTATCCTGCCGGATTTCGGCGGCATCGATCTGTCGCCGCTGGTGCTGTGGCTGCTGCTGCGCGGCCTGCAGATGCTGGTGCCGGCGCTGGTGCTGGATTCGACAAGGCTGCTGCAATGAGTGCTGTGCTGATTGACGGCAAGACCCGCGCCGCCGCTCTTCGCGCCGAAGTGGCGACGGGTGTGGCCGCGTTCGTGGCCGCCCATGGCCGCGCGCCGGGGCTCACCGTCGTGCTGGTTGGCGATGATCCGGCCAGCGCGGTCTATGTCGGCTCCAAGGGCAAGGCCACGCGCGAAGCCGGCATGATCTCCGGCGAATATCGCCTGCCGGCCGATACCAGCGAAGCCGATCTGCTTGCCCTGGTGGCCACATTGAACGCCGATCCTGCAGTGGATGGCATCCTCGTCCAGATGCCGCTGCCGAAACAGATCGACAGTGATCGCGTGATTGCCGCCATCGATCCGGCCAAGGATGTCGATGGCCTGCACCCGATCAACACCGGCCTGCTGGTCAGTGGCCGCGACGGGTTGGTGCCGTGCACGCCATCGGGCTGCATGCTGCTGATCAATGAAGCATTTGGGGGCAGTTCGGGGGGCAACATCGCCGGCGCGGAAGCCGTGGTGATCGGCCGTTCGATCCTGGTCGGCAAGCCGATGGCCGCGCTGCTCACCAACGCCAGCGCCACCGTTACCGTTGCCCACAGCCGCACCCGCGATCTGGCCGGCCACGTGGCGCGCGCCGATATCGTCGTGGCCGCTGTTGGCATCCCCGGCATGGTGAAAGGCGAATGGATCAAGCCCGGCGCCTGCGTGATCGATGTCGGCATCAACCGCATCGCATTGCCCGATGGCAAGACGCGCCTTGTGGGGGACATCGATTTCGAAGGCGCCATGGCTCGCGCCGGCTGGATCACACCGGTGCCCGGCGGCGTTGGCCCGATGACCATCGCCTGCCTGCTGGCCAACACGTTGAAGGCCGCGCGCGCCCGGGCTGGCGCGTGACCGATCTTTCGCTCAACGGCCCGCTGGTTCAGCTGTTCATCTCGGCGTTTGTCACCCTGTTCGTGGTGATCGATCCGCCGGGATGCGTGCCGATCTTTTCCAGCCTCACCGCCGGCACCACCCCCAAGCACCGCCGCGACATGGCGGTGCGGTCCAGCTTGATCGCGGCGGGCGTGCTGATCGCGTTTGCGTTGGGCGGCGAGGCGTTTTTGTCGGCGCGGGATCACCCTGCCCGCCTTCAAGATCGCCGGCGGCCTGATGGTGTTCGTGATTGCCATCGACATGGTGTTCGAAAAGCGCACCCAGCGCCGCGAAACCCGCGCCGAAGGCGTGAAATCCGCCGCCGATGCCGCTGGCAAGCCGCTGGAGGAGGAGGATATCTCGGTCTTCCCAATGGCGATTCCGATGCTCGCCGGGCCGGGATCGATCGCGTCGGTGATGCTGCTGTCGGCGCGCACCGATGGCGATGTCACCAAGGAAGCCGTGGTGCTGGGCGCGCTGGTCACCGTGCTGCTGCTCACCCTGCTCTGCCTGCTTGCAGCAGGACCGATGATGAAGCTGATGGGCGCCAAGTTCGAAGGCGCGCTCACCCGTCTGCTGGGCGTGGTGCTGGCGGCGCTGGCGGCGCAGTTCGTGATCGACGGCATCAAGCAGAGCTTTGGGCTGTAACAGCCGGGATTGCTCGACAGGTTAAACGGCGCGGGCCAGACTGCCCCTGCAACCACAGGAGACTCGACCATGCCATCAGCCCTCATCATCGGTGCCTCGCGCGGCATCGGCCTTGGCCTCACGGCCGAACTGATCGGCCGCGGCTGGGACGTGGTGGCCACCCAGCGCAGTTCATCACCCGCACTGGCCGCGACCGGCGCGCAAGTGGCAACGGTGGATATCGACGACAGCGACACGGTGACGGCGCTGGCCGCCAATCTGGCTGGCAGGACGTTCGATCATGTGCTGATCAACGCCGGCATTACCGGTGGCCGCGCCGATACCGCCAGCACCGTGAGCCGTGATGCCATGACGCAGTTGTTCTGGACCAACGCCATCGCCCCGATCCGCGCCGGCCGCATCCTGCTGCCACTGGTCAAGGAAGGCGGCTCGATCGGCTTCATGACCTCGATCCTGGGTTCGGTGGGCGGCCGCACGCACGGCTATGCCGAACTCTACAGCGCCTCGAAAGCGGCGCTCAACAGCCTGAGCCGGGGCTTTGCCGTGCAGGATGTCGGCAGCCGCGCCGTGGCCGTGCTCAACCTGCACCCGGGCTGGGTGAAGACCGACATGGGCGGTGCCGATGCCGATATCGATGTCGCCACCAGCGTGAAGGGCCTGGCCGATGTGATCGCTTCGGCGCACCCGCCCGGTCAGGTCTATGTCGATTACAAGGGCAGCAGCATCCCCTGGTAGGCAGCAGACAGAAAAAGGGCGCCGCTCCAGTGGAGCGGCGCCCATTCTTCTCGACCAGGGCCGGAAGAACCGACCCTTGCCGGATCAGGCAGCAACGCTGCTGCGACGACGGCGGGCGGCGACGCCAACCATGCCGAAGCCGGCAATCAGCATCAGCCACGTGGACGGTTCCGGAACCGCGCTGTCGACCAGGATGTTGTCGATGATCGGACCGGCCGAGTCATTCGGGCCAGCACCGCCAAAGGTGAGCAGCAGCGAGCCGGCGCTGGTCGGGACGAACGACAGCGCATAGCTGACGAACGGGCGATTGCGGACCAGCGACTCAGTGTAGGTTCCCATGGTGGAGATGCCCGGGCCAGTGCTGCCGTACGAACCTTGGAAGCCCGAGATCAGCGTGAACACGGCGATGTTTTCGGGATCGGTGAAGCCCAGCGCGAAGTTGAAGATGTCGGCCGGGGTGCCGGCGCGCGGGTTGCCGCTGACAGCGAACGACACTGTGATCACGCGACCAGCGTTGAAGCCGATCGGATCCGACGTGACCGAACCGACGTTCGGCGAACCGACAAGATCAAGGCAGCGGCCGGCAGCACCGGCACACAGCACGCCCGCCGTGCCGTTGCTGACGATGTCAACGCCGCCAGTGACCGTGAAGCCGGGCACGTTGGTGGTGTTGTTGGCCCGCGGCGCCGAATCGAAATTCTGGCTGAAGATGGTCACGGCAGACGCCGGCATGGCCATCACGGCGGCAGCAGCAAGAGCAGTCAGGATGCGCATTGAAATCTCCCTTTGATACGCAGCCCTCCATGCAAGCAGCATGCCAGAATGGATGTTTCATGATTTCTGTTTAACGTTCAAGACGTTACGACCATTACGCGAATGGTCAATCCAAAATGGATGTAAACTATGCCGACATACCGGACGCTGCGGTTCAGCGCCCGGTCCCTCCAGGTCGCAGCCTGAAAGTCGGTCATTCTGATCGCCCTGGCCCTCGAAATGACCAGAATGGCGAGTCGGGTTCATTATGCCTTAAAACTTCTGACGTTAAAATTGTAAATTGGTTAACAACGCGCCGTTCCGGCCTGGCTTGAAGCCGTGGCCTATCCCATTCAGCGTCTGTGTAAAGATTTCCGACACAGGCGCCGGCCTGCCATCCAGCAGAGCCGATCGGCCCGAAGTCGGCAATCGGCATGACCCGGTTGAGCCCTTCAGGACTGGCTGCTGATCACATCCGGACTTTGAAGCGCATGGCAACGCCCGCCACACCGCGCAGACGCCGCATGGCCCCACCCCTTTGCGACGCGTCAATCAATCACACCACAGCGAAACCGCAGGGCTCAACGCCCGTCGCGCCGCCCCAGCAGGCGCAGCCGCAGCGCGTTCAGCTTGATGAAGCCGGCGGCATCGCGCTGATCATAGGCGCCGCGGTCATCCTCGAAGGTGACGATGCCGGCCGAATAGAGGCTGTAGGGCGATTTGCGCCCCACCACGCCTACATTGCCCTTGTACAGCTTCAGCCGCACCGTGCCGGTCACCTTGTCCTGGCTGTGATCGATGGCCGCCTGCAGCATCTCGCGTTCGGGGCTGAACCAGAAACCGTTATACAGCAGCTCGGCATATTTCGGCATCAGCTCATCCTTCAGATGCGCCGCGCCGCGATCCAGCGTGATCTGTTCGATGCCGCGGTGCGCGATGTGCAGGATAGTGCCGCCTGGCGTTTCATACATGCCGCGCGACTTCATGCCGACGAACCGGTTTTCCAGCAGATCGAGCCGGCCAATGCCATGGCGCTTGCCCAGCTCGTTCAGCTTCGCCAGCAGCGTCGCCGGGCTCAGCCCTTCGCCATTGATCGCCACCGCATCGCCGCTCTGGAAATCGACGGTGATATATTCCGGCGTATCCGGCGCGTCTTCCGGGTGATCGGTGCGGCTGTAGACATAATCCGGCACTTCTTCCCATGGATCTTCCAGCACTTTGCCTTCCGAAGAGGTGTGCAGCAGGTTGGCATCGGTCGAAAACGGGCTCTCGCCGCGCTTGTCCTTCGCCACCGGGATCTGGTGCTGTTCGGCAAAGGCGATCAGCGCTTCACGGCTGGTCAAATTCCATTCCCGCCACGGCGCGATGATGCGGATATCGGGCGCCAGCGCATAATAGCCCAGCTCAAACCGCACCTGGTCATTGCCCTTGCCTGTCGCCCCGTGGGACACGGCATCGGCACCCGTCATCTTGGCGATCTCGATCTGGCGCTTGGCGATCAGCGGCCGCGCGATCGACGTGCCGAGCAGATACAGCCCTTCATACAGCGCGTTGGCGCGCATCATCGGGAAGACATAATCCTTCACGAACTCTTCGCGCAGATCGTCGATGAAGATATTCTCCGGCTTGATGCCGAGCAGCAGCGCCTTGGCCCGCGCCGGCTCCAGCTCTTCACCTTGGCCCAGATCGGCGGTGAAGGTGACGACCTCGCATTGATATTCGGTCTGCAGCCACTTCAGGATCACGCTGGTATCCAGCCCGCCCGAATAGGCCAGCACCACCTTGTTGATCGAATCAGCCATCGTCATTCCCTCACGTTGTGGTTGCGCGCCTATTTGCTAAGCTCCCGCAACGCAAGCGGAGGCGTTACCGTGGCCGACACACCAAAGACATTACCCACCGATACCAGCGTCCCGGCTTTCCTGGCCGCCCTTGAACCCGCCCGCCGCCGCGAGGAAGCCTTGGGCCTAGCCGCCCTGCTCGAAACGGTCGCCGGCTGCCCACCCGTGCTGTGGGGCAGCAGCATCATCGGCTATGGCACCTATCCCACCAAAACCGGCACTTGGCCCCGCCTCGGCTTCTCCCCGCGCAAGGCGAACCACGTCGTGTATCTGATGGACGGCTTCGACGGCCAGGCCGACCTTCTGGCTGGGTTGGGCAAGGCCAGCACCGGCGTGTCGTGCCTCTACATCAAGAAACTCGCCGATATCGATATGGACGTGCCGGCCGAAATGGCCCGGCGGTCGTGGGCGATGATGGCGGCGCGCTATCCGGTCTGAAGGAAGAAGGCCCTCCCGCGGGCAGGGCCCCGTCCCTGCAACCATTTGTTCTGGAGCACCCCTCACATTCCACACGTCACCCCGGACATGATCCGGCTGCGATGCCATGCGGTCGTTGCCATGCGTAGCTCCACAGCTGCGATGGCTACGCACCCGTCGCTAACCTGATGGGCCCGAGATCAAGGCAATGCAGAGGAGGGCTCACACATAATGATTGCGCAGAACGTGCCAATTATCTGCGTGGGCGGGTCGGCGGGCGGGCTTGACGCCTATGAACGCTTGCTCGCGAATCTGCTGCCCGATCTCGGCGCAGCGATTGTCATCGTGAACCACTTGCGGACGGTATCGACCCGTCTGCACGAAATTCTGCCGAACAATACCGATATGCCTGTCGAGCTGATTACCGAAGGCCTCGATATCCAGCCGAACCACGTGTTCATCATTCCATCCCAGCGGGATTTGCATGTGCTGAACGGCGAATTTCGCCTGATGCCTATTTCCAAGCCAAGAGGATGGCCCGATGTCATCACCGTCTTACTCCAGTCTTTGACCGAGCACTGGCATGGCAAGCTGGTTGCAGTGATCGTGTCCGGTTTCGACGGCGACGGTGCGGACGCCTTATGCGCAATCCGAAACTGCGGGGGAACGACGATCGTACAATTGCCGGCCTCAGCGGGAGCGCCCGACATGCCCGACAGCGCCATTGCCAGCGGGTGCGTGGATTTCATCCTGACGCCCGAGCAAATCGCCGATCAGATCATGAAGATCATTGGACCGACCCTATCGAATTGATCGTTCGCCCTTGCTTCAGAGGTCCGATTCCATTGTCGATCACGATCAATCCGCGCGTCTCAAACGGGGCGCACGCTCGTCAAACAGCGCGCCCGAAAACGAACGTGGGTGCAGGGGCTCAGCCCCTGCCCGCCGGAGGCCTCCTCTTTCCTTTCAGCCTTTGCCCTCGCGGCCGGCGGCGCGGCCACGGCCGCCTTGGCTTCACTTCTGACGGCGGATGAAGTCCCTCAGATCATTGGACAGTTTCAGTCGATCCTGGCCGCGCACATACATCATGTGACCGGCGTCATAATAATGGAATTCGGTGCGGCCTTCGGGCCAGCCGGGGCGGTTCATCGAATATTCGGCGAAGTGGAACGGCGTGGCGAAATCATACCAGCCCTGGCCGACCCAGACTTTCGTCTTGCTGTTTTCGCGCAGGGTGCGGGCGAGGCCAGGGGCGACGTTGACATAGGCATCGCGGCCATTGCCCAGGCGCCAGTCCCACGGGCCGACGCCGCCGATGGAAACATAGCTGCGATCGGTCTTGTAGCCGAGGTCGCCGCGCAGGTAGGCGTTCACCGCCGCCGGGTAGGAGGCATCAATGCCGTAGAAGCTGGGATCGTTATCGGGCCCTTCGCCGGCATTGTCATAATCCTTGCCGGTATAGCGCGCATCGAGGCGGCCGATGGTGAGGCCACGGTCGCGCAGCAGTTCCTTGTAGAAGCGGCCGGGCGTGACGCGCAGATTGGCTTGTTCCAGATAGGTTTCCGACAGGCCGGTGAAGCGGGCCAGTTCCTTGCGGATGGCGGCGCGTTCGGCGGCGGGCAGGCTGTTCCCCTTGATCAGTGCCGTGATGTAGGCGCCGCTGGCAAAGGCGCGGGCTTCGGCGGCCCAGGCTTCGACACTGGCGGGTTTGTTCGGGATCTTGTCGTGATACCAGGCGGCGGCGGCATAGCTGGGCAGCAGGCCCATATATTGCATCTCGTTGCCTTCATCCTCGGCTTCCAGCCCGAAATCGAGGATGGCGGAGATGAGGATGACGCCGTTGAACGCGACATCATTATATTGCCGGTTCAACTCATAGGCCACGGCGGCCGAGCGGGTGGTGCCATAGGATTCACCGCCCAGGAACTTGGGTGCGTTCCAGCGGTTATGCTCGTTCAGCCAAAGGCGGATGAACTCGGCGACGGATTTGGCATCGCTGTTGACGCCCCAAAACTCCTTGGGGTCGGTCTTGCCCAGGGCGTGGCTCCAGCCGGTGCCGACCGGATCGATGAACACCAGATCCGCCACATCGAGCAGCGATTCCGGGTTGTCGCTGATGTCGTAGGGCGGCGCGCCGTCGTCCTTGGCATCGGGAATGTTCACCCGCTTCGGCCCAAAGGCACCCATGTGCAGCCACAGGCTGCCAGACCCAGGCCCGCCGTTGAACAGGAAGAACACCGGGCGGTTCGGTTCAGGATTGTCCTTCAGATAGGTGGTGGAGAAGATGGCGGCAGTGGGCTTGCCCTCCTTGTCCTTCAGGAAGGTTTCGCCGACCACGGCGGTATAATTCATCTTCACCCCGCCGAAGGTGCCGCTGCGCTTGACAACGACGCGGTTGGGAGTGCCAGAGGCCTGCGATGCGGCTTCGGCGGCCTTTTCGGCTGGTTTGTCAGCGGCTTGGGCGAAGGCGGGTACCGCCAGCGCAGCGGCCAGCGCGATCAGCGAAACGAAACGAGCCATGATATTCTCCCCTTTGACCCTCCGGATAGCCGGCAGTCACGGGGAGTTCAATCAGAAGCCTTTGGCGACGCCGGGTCGATGGGCGCGTCAGCCGGTGCTGATTTCACCAATTTGCCAACACCCCAGGCACCGATCGCCGCTGCCGCAAGACCGAGCGGCGACACACGGCGCAGCACGAACGGCATGGCAACGGCGGCGACATTGCCGATCGGCCCCAGCTGCGATCCCGAAACGCGCGAGGCGATCTGGCGGCTGGCGGCAGCGGCAACGGCACGAACAGCAAGGCGGGCAAGCGGATTGGCCATGAGTCGGCTCCCTTTGTTCACACCATCATAGCACAGGTGAAGCGCACAAGCCTCGCGCCGTGCGGGCCGGCGTCCCTGTTGCGATCAGGGCTTTGCGGCTGGGGTGATTTTCGCGGCGCTGGTGGCGCCTGAAAATGTGTCGACCGCCGTCACCCAAACGGCGCCTGGCGGAACGGCGCCGGCAAAACGCCCGGTCTGTCCGGCCCACCGCAACGGCACCGCAGCGCCGCCTGCCCAGGCCTTCACCTCGAACCGCTTCTCATCCCATAGCGTTCCCGGTGCGATCGGGCAGCCACACAGCATCGAAACGTCGGCCACCACCTGGCCGCCCTCGCGCCGCGCCGTGAACGCCAGGCCGGGCAATTCCACCACCCAGCCATCGCCCACCACAGGCTGGCCAGGGATCAGCCAGCGGGTTTCGGCCTTGGACACCGCCACGCCGGCCGGCTTCATCGGACCCGTGATCACCACCCGGATTTCCCTGGGCTCGCTGATGTCGATGCTGGTGGTGAAGTGCGCCGACTTGTCATCCGCCATCGGCGTGCCCCGCGGGCTGCCGGGCATTATCTTCGCGGTATCGCCGGTGCCGCCGTCGATATGCCCCTCGGCCAGTTTGGTGCCGGTGACGGCATCGGCCAGCACGACATCCACGCCGCCCATGCCGGTGCCAATGAACTTGGCGCCCTGGCTCAACACCCGCACCGTCACCGGGGTCGGCACGGCCAGCGCCGGGGTTGCGCCAAGCAGCGCGGCAATCAGGATCAGGCGGTTCATGGGTTTTCTCCCTTCAGGCGGGCGGCAGCAGCCCGCATTTCGGCATCGCGGTGGCCCAGGCGCTGGGCGGTGATGGCCCGCACATTGGCGACGATATCGGATCGTGCCGAAGCAGGCGTGCCGCCCTCATGGCTTTCCGGATCATATTCCAGCGCCAGCCGGATGGTGGCGGCCACATCCGGCCCGTGCAGATGATCCAGCACCCGGAAGGCGAAATCGATGCCGCTGGTCACGCCGCCGGCGGTAATGACGTTGCCATCGAAAACGGTGCGTTCCGCCACAAATTCGGCGCCGAACAGCGGCAGATAATCGCCCCACGCCCAATGGCAGGCCGCGCGGCGACCCTTCAGCAGGCCGGCGGCGGCAAGGATCAGCGATCCGGTGCACACGCTGGTGAGCCATTTGAGCCCCGGCGCCTGCGCGCGCAGCCAGCCCAGAGTCTCCTCGTCATTCATCACAGCCGAACAGCCATAGCCACCGGGCACGCAGAGCAGATCAAACTGGCCCGATTCGGACAGGGTGAGCGTTGGCATCAGCGCCAGCCGGCAATCGCTCATCACCGGATCCATGGTCTTGGCGACATAATCCACCTGCGCACCCGGCATGCGGCTCAGCACCTGGGCCGGGCCGGTCATGTCGAGCTGGGTGAGCTGGTCATAGAGCAGGAAGGCGATGCGCATGGTTCAGGCTCCCCTGGTTCAGACTCCGTCTGCGGCCAGCCATAGCGCGGGCGGGGGGCAGCCGCCAGTCTGACGCATGCCCTGCCTGCCGATGCCGCATTGCAGCAACGTGGGCGCTGTGCTAACCGGCGCAACCTTTTCGGATAGGCATTCACATGTCGGAAAATGGCGCTGCGGCGTCTGGCACTGCCACCCACGCTGATCATCACGGACATCAGCAATCCCTGCTGAAACTGGCGATTGGGGCCGTTGGCGTGGTGTTCGGCGATATCGGCACGAGCCCGCTTTATGCCTTCAAGGAAACCTTTGCGGGCCACCATCCGCTGGGGTTGTCCACGGTCAGCATCTATGGCGTCATCTCCTTGATTTTCTGGACGATGATGCTGGTGGTGACGCTGAAATATGTCTCCGTCATCATGCGGGCCGATAACCGCGGCGAAGGCGGCAGCCTTGCCCTGATCGCCCTCATCTCGCGCCTGTCACCCGGCGATACGCGTTCGGCGCAACTGGTGCTGCTCGGCGTGATGGCCACCGCGCTGTTCTTCGGCGATGCCATCATCACGCCGGCCATGTCGGTGCTGTCGGCGGTGGAGGGCATTACTGTGGTCGAAGCGCGGATGCAGCCACTGGTGGTGCCCATCGCCATCGCCATCCTGCTTGGCCTGTTCCTGTTTCAGAGCCGCGGCACCGCCAAGGTGGGCGCCATCTTCGGTCCCATCGTGCTGATCTATTTCGCCACGCTGGCAGTGCTGGGCATCAGCAACATCATGGCCAATCCGGACATCTTGTGGGCGCTGAACCCCTGGTATGCCTTCCAGTTCATTGCCGCCATGCCGGGCGCGGCCTTCCTGGCGCTGGGCAGTGTCGTGCTGGCGGTGACCGGCGCCGAAGCCCTCTATGCCGACATGGGCCATTTCGGCCGCAACCCCATTCGCCTTGCCTGGTTCGCCCTCGTGCTGCCGGCGCTGATGATCAACTATCTTGGCCAGGGTGCGCTGCTCACCGCCCATCCCGAAGCCGTCTCCAATCCCTTCTTCCTGATGGCACCGGAATGGGCGCGGCTGCCGCTGGTGGTGCTGGCAACTCTGGCCACCATCATCGCGTCGCAGGCGGTGATTTCGGGCGCTTTCTCGGTGACGCAGCAAGCCATCCAGCTCGGCTTCCTGCCGCGCATGAAGATCGTCCACACCTCCGCCTCGGCCTTCGGCCAGATCTACATTCCGGCGGTGAACTGGACGCTGCTGGTGCTGGTGATGTTCCTGGTGCTGGCCTTCCAGTCCTCCTCCAACCTCGCCGCCGCCTATGGCATTGCCGTTACCGGCACGATGCTGATCGATACGCTGCTGGTGGGCGTGCTGGTGCTGACCATCTGGCGCTGGCCGGCGTGGTGGGCGGCGCCGCTGCTGGCGATCTTCCTAATCGTCGATTTCGCCTATTTCGCGTCCAACCTGACCAAGGTGCCTGATGGCGGATGGTTCCCGCTGGTGATCGGCATCATCGGCTTCACCGGCCTCACCACCTGGTCGCGCGGCCGCGCGCTGATGCAGGAACGGCTGCGTGACAGTTCGATGCCGATGGAGGTGTTCATCAAGTCCGCCGCGGCGGCTGCCACCCGCGTGCCGGGCACCGCCGTGTTCATGACCACTTCGCCGGTGGGCGTGCCGCAGGCGCTGCTGCACAATCTGAAGCACAACAAGATCCTGCACGAACGCATCATGATCCTGACGGTCGTGATCGACGAAGTGCCCTATGTGTCGGACGAGGATCGCATCGGCGTGCGCGATCTGGGCGGCGGCTTCTACCGCATCCTCGTTCGCTATGGCTTCATGCAGGAAATCGACATTCCAGCCGTACTGAAAAAGGTCGAAAATTGCGGGCCCAAGCTGAAGATGATGGAAACCAGCTTCTTCCTCTCCCGCCAGACCCTGCTGGCCAGCGACAAACCCGGCATGGCGATCTGGCGCGAGCATCTGTTCAGCTGGATGATGCGCAACGCCGAAAGCGCGATGGACTTCTTCAAGCTGCCCACCAATCGCGTGGTGGAACTGGGCAGCCAGGTCGAAATCTAGCCTCCCGCAGCCAAGAGGTGCGGTGGGCCGGCAATGCGGCTAGGGTGGCTCCAACCAAAGGAGGATCCCATCATGACCATTTCCCGCGAAATCTGCCTCGCCAGCCGCCCGGTCGGCATGCCCGCCGCCGAGAATTTTGCACTCGCAAACCGCGAATTGGCTGCTCCGGGCGCCGGCGAAGTGCTGGTGCAGAACAAGTATATGTCTGTCGACCCCTATATGCGCGGCCGCATGTATGACCGGCCGAGTTATGTGCCGCCGTTCCAGATCGGCGAAGCGCTGCAGGGCGGTGCCATCGGCGTGGTGGTGGAAAGCAACGCGGAAGGGCTGAGGAAGGGCGACATCGTCTCCTCCATGTTCGGCTGGCGCGAGGCCTTCGTTGCCCCGGCTGCTGCACTGGAGAAGCTCGACGTGCCGGGTGGCATTCCGATGGAAAGCTTCCTGGGCGTGCTCGGCATGCCCGGCCTCACCGCTTGGGCCGGCCTCACCCAGATCGGCAAGCCCAAGCCGGGCGACGTGGTGTTCGTTTCCGGTGCGGCCGGTGCCGTGGGCAGCATCGTTGCGCAGGTTGCCAAGCTGAAGGGCTGCACCGTGGTCGCCAGCGCCGGCAGTGACGACAAATGCGCATGGCTGAAGAGCCTCGGCATCGATCATGTCATCAACTATCGCACCTGCGGTAATCTGCTGGCCGCCGTGCAGGCCGCTGCCCCCAAGGGCATCGACATCTATTTCGACAATGTTGGCGGCGAGCATCTGGAAGTCGCCATCGAAGTCGCCCGCCCGTTCGCGCGGCTGATCGAATGCGGCATGATTTCCGCCTACAACGACACTGAGCAGACGCCTGGCCCGCGCAACATCATCCAGGTGGTCGGCAAATCGCTGACCATGCGCGGTTTCATCGTGATGGAGTTCGCCGGCCTGCGCGGCGATTTCCTGGCCGAGATGGGCCCGTGGATCCGTGCCGGCAAGCTAAAGTGGCAGGAAACGGTACTGGACGGGATCGAAAAGGCGCCGGAAGCCTTCATCGGCCTGTTCGAAGGCAAGAACACCGGCAAGATGCTGGTGAAACTCTAACCGACAGGCCGGCGGGCGTTGAGGGCGAGGGCCAACGTGCCCTCGTCCAGCCAGTCCAGTTCGCCGCCCATCGGCAGGCCCTGCGCCAGCTGGCTGACCTTCACACCGGTGGAGGCCAGTGCCTCGGCGACATAGTGCATGGTCGCCTGCCCTTCCATGGTGGCCGACAGGGCGAGCACCACTTCCTTCACCACGCCGTCACCGGCACGCGCCACAAGGGAGGGGATGGCCAGATCCTCCGGCCCCACCCCGTCGAGCGCGGACAAGCGCCCGCCCAGCACATGATAGCGGCCGGAAAACAGGTGGCGACCATCGAGTGCCCACAGATCAGCCACGTCCGCCACCACACACAGCAGCGACGGATCGCGGCGCGGATCGCGGCAAATGGCGCACGGATCGCTGGTTTCAACGTTGCCGCACACCCCGCACACCACCAGGTTCGCCGCAACCGCCTGCAAGGCTTCGAGCAACGGGAACAGCGCCACCTCGCGCCGTTTGATAAGGTGCAGCACCGCCCGCCGCGCCGATCGCGGCCCCAGACCGGGCAGCCGCGCCAGCGCGTTGGTGAGTGCATCGATTTCGGGCGAAGCCATGGCCCCTTATGGTGACAGATTTTTACTGGCGCAACCGGTCTGGATTTTGACACGAATTCCCCGGTGCACAGGCTTTTCGCGCTGCACCATATGGGCTAGACCGTGCGACATCTTGTCAAAGCACATACAAAGGGAGAGGCGCAGTGACCGCCATCGGCCAGGACAGTCTGAACACCCGCCGCACGTTGAAAGCCGCGGGCAAGGAATATGCCTATTACAGCCTGGAGGCCGCCGCCGCCCAGCTGGGTGACATCTCCCGCCTGCCCTATTCGATGAAGGTGCTGCTGGAAAACCTTCTGCGTTTTGAAGACGGCAGCACCGTCACCGCAGCCGACGTGAAGGCCGTGGTTGATTGGCAGACCACCCGCACGTCGAACCACGAGATCAACTATCGCCCGGCCCGCGTGCTGATGCAGGATTTCACCGGCGTGCCCTGCGTCGTCGATCTGGCCGCCATGCGCGATGCAATCACCAAGCTCGGCGGTGATCCGATGAAGATCAACCCGCTGGTACCGGTCGATCTGGTGATCGATCACAGCGTGATGGTCGATGAATTCGGCAACCCCAAGGCGTTTGAAGACAATATGGCGCTGGAATATGCCCGCAACCTGGAACGCTATGAGTTCCTGCGTTGGGGCAGCGGCGCGCTGAAGAATTTCCGCGCGGTGCCGCCCGGCACCGGCATCTGCCACCAGGTGAACCTGGAATATCTCGCCAAGACGGTCTGGAGCAGCGAAGACGCCTCGGGCGCGATGATCGCCTATCCCGATACCTGCGTGGGCACCGATAGCCACACCACGATGATCAACGGCCTCGGTGTGCTGGGCTGGGGCGTGGGCGGCATCGAAGCCGAAGCCGCGATGCTGGGCCAGCCGGTTTCCATGCTCATCCCCGAAGTCGTCGGCTTCAAGCTGACCGGCAATCTGGCCGAAGGCGTGACCGCCACCGATCTGGTGCTCACCGCCACCCAGATGCTGCGCAAGAAGGGCGTGGTGGGCCGCTTCGTCGAATATTATGGCCCCGGCCTCGATGCGCTCACCCTCGCCGATCGCGCCACGCTGGCCAACATGGCGCCGGAATATGGCGCCACCTGCGGCTTCTTCCCGGTCGATACCAAGACCATCGATTATCTGGTGCTGTCCGGCCGCGATGCCGAAACCGTGGCACTGGTCGAAGCCTATGCGAAGGCGCAGGGCCTGTGGCGCGAAGCCGATACACCCGATCCCGTCTTCACCGACACGCTGGAACTCGATCTCGGCACCGTCATGCCCAGCCTCGCCGGTCCGCGCCGCCCGCAGGATAAGGTGCTGCTGTCGGATGCCAAGCCGGCGTATGAAAAGGAACTGGCCGGCGGTTACGGCAAGTCTGAGAAGATGGCCCAGCGCGTGCACGTTGCCGGCGCCAATTACGACATCGGCCATGGTGACGTGGTGATCGCCGCCATCACCAGCTGCACCAACACGTCAAACCCCGCCGTGCTGGTCGCCGCCGGCCTCGTGGCCCGCAAGGCGCGTGCCCTCGGCCTCAAGAACCAGCCGTGGGTGAAGACCAGCTTTGCGCCTGGCTCCAAGGTCGTGACAGATTATTTCGACAAGTCGGGCCTGACGGCGGACATGGACGCGCTGGGCTTCAACCTGGTCGGTTATGGCTGCACCACCTGCATCGGCAACTCAGGCCCGCTGCCGGAACCGATTTCGGACGCGATCAACAGCAACGATATCGTTGCCTGCTCGGTGCTGTCGGGCAACCGCAACTTCGAAGGCCGTGTGTCGCCGGACGTGAAGGCCAATTACCTTGCTTCGCCGCCGCTGGTCGTTGCCTATGCCTTGGCCGGCACGATGCGCAAGGATCTGACCAAGGAACCGATCGGTGAAGGCACCAATGGCCCGGTTTACCTCAAGGACATCTGGCCGACCAACGCCGAAGTCGCCGGCATGGTGATGGCCAACGTGACGCCCGAGATGTTTGCCGCGCGCTATGCCAACGTGTTCGATGGCGATGAGCGCTGGCAGGCGATCAAGGTCGAAGGCGGCGCCACCTACCGCTGGAACCCGGCATCCACCTATGTGCAGAACCCGCCCTATTTCGACGGCATGACGATGACCCCGGCTCCGGTGGCCGACATCATCGGCGCCCGCGCGCTGGCCGTGTTCGGGGACAGCATCACCACCGATCACATCAGCCCGGCCGGCAGCATCAAGGAATCGAGCCCCGCCGGCCGCTACCTGACCGAACGCCAGGTGACCAAAGCGGAGTTCAACTCCTATGGCGCGCGCCGCGGCAACCATGAAGTGATGATGCGCGGCACCTTCGCCAACATCCGCATCAGGAACGAAATGGTGCCGGGCGTCGAAGGCGGCGTGACCCGCCACATCCCGTCGGGCGAGCAATTGACCATCTATGATGCTGCCATGGCCTACAAGGCCGATGGCACGCCGCTAGTGGTCGTCGCCGGCAAGGAATATGGCACCGGCTCCAGTCGCGACTGGGCAGCCAAGGGCACCACACTGCTGGGCGTACGCGCCGTCATCGCCGAAAGCTTCGAGCGCATCCACCGTTCCAACCTGGTGGGCATGGGCGTGCTGGCGCTGGAATTCGCCGCCGGCACAGACCGCAAGTCGATCGGCCTCACTGGCGAGGAAGTGTTCGAGATCACCGGCATGGCCAACCTGAAACCGCGCCAGATGCTGGCGGTGCGCTTCACCCGGCCCGATGGCAGCACCGGCGAGTTCCAGGCGCTGTGCCGGATCGATACCGAGCAGGAGCTGGAATATTATTACGCTGGCGGCATCCTGCCTTACGTGTTGCGAAACCTCGCCGCAGCATGAGTTGGCAGACAGTTGCCATCGAGACGGCAGGCTGGATCGGGGCGGTGCTGGTGCTGGCGGCCTACGCGCTGGCCAGCGCCGGCCGCCTTGATGGCAAATCGCCGCTGTTCCAGTGGCTGAACCTCGTTGGCGCTGCCGGTTTCGTGATCAACACCGCCTGGCACGGCGCCATGCCGTCGATGGTGCTCAACATCATCTGGTGCGGGATCGCGGTGTTTACCTTGTGGAAACTGCGCAGCTAGCAGCGCAGACGAAAAAATTAATTCTCAGTAACTTTTTTGTTGAAATGTCGTGAACGCATCCGTAATATCCCTCAGTCTGTGCCGTGGTGGTGGTGATTTAAGGGGGTATTTTGTGATGCGTTTCCAGTTTTCCGTCATCGCCACCGCGATGATCGTTGCGTCTCCAGCGCTTGCCATCGAGGCTTTTGAACCGGCGCCCAACGTTGCCGGGATTTCGGCCAACGCCGCCAAACAGTTGGGCGCTATCCAGCCAGTCAAGATGGCCAGCGGCAGCAAGAATGGCATGAGCTGGTCGGCTGTCAGCCGCGTCATCGGCCAGACGGCGACTTCGGATGTGCTCGCCCCAAGCAACACCATCGGCGGTGGCAACCCGATCTACAAGCCGTCCGCCAACAAGAGCGGCACGGTCGCCCTGATCATGGAGTATTCCAACGGTGACCGCTTCATCTGCTCGGGCAGCGTGATGGCCGATGGCCGCTCCATCGCCACAGCCGCCCACTGCGTCAGCGACGGCGCAGGCACCGCCAACCCGGTGAAGACGACGGTCCACTTCTACAACGGCAATCCCGATGAGCGGGCGGTGAACCCCGGCGCCAGCGAAACCCGCAGCGTCACCGCCTATTTCGTTCACCCGGAATATATCGGCGAAGTGATCGACCAGAACGACATCGCCATCCTGCGCATCAACAAGGAAGCGCCGGCATCAGCCCAGCGCTATGATCTCTTTACCACGAACGATCTGACCGGGACGCAGTTCAACGTGGCTGGCTATGGCACGCGTTCGACCACCGGCGGCAACAACGGCAACACCCCGCCGTTCGGTGCCCGCACCGGTTATCTGCGCGAAGGCGACAATATCTATGATTATGCCTGGGGCGATTCGCGCTTCCAGGATTTCTTTACCACGCGCGATACGACCGGTCAGTTTGCCGGCCAGAACTTCTTCGGGTTTGCCGAAGTCGAATTCAGCTTCATCTCTGATTTCGACAACGGTTTGCAGGCTCAGGACCAATCGCGCCGGATCGCCAATGCGATTGGCCTTGGTCCCATCGGTAATACGCTGTTCCCGATCAATTTCGGTGTTGGCGCCCGTGAAGTCGGCATTGCTGGCGGGGATTCGGGCGGCCCCGGATTTGTTGATGGCAAGCTCGCCACGATCAACAGCTATGGCCTCACTTTCGGTACCAACTTTGGTGATTTCGGCGGCGGCCTGAACTCTGGCTGGGGTGAATTCTCCGGTTATGTACCGGTCTTCATCCACACTGATTTCATCGCCACGACCGCGGTGCCGGAACCGGCCAGCTGGGCAATGCTGATCATGGGCTTTGGCCTGACTGGGGCCACCATGCGCCGCCGTCGCGGTGTGACGGCTGCCGCCTGACACCAGGCCAGCGCTTGAAAGGGCCGGCTCCGGATCATCCGGGGCCGGCTTTTTTCATGCCCGTTCCAGCAGGCTGCCCCTGATTCGGCCCCACTGTGCGGTGGGCCAGTCACGCTCCACCGCGATCGCCGCCAGCTTTGCCGATGGGTGGGCACACAGCACAGTGCCGCCGCTTTCCAGTGCAAGTTCGAAACATGGCACGTCGCTGTGATGATCGCTGGTGAAATGCACCACTGCACCCTCCAGACCTTCGCGTGCCAGCCACGCTTCCAGTGCCCGCCGTTTGGCAGCGCCGTAGCAATTCTCGCCCGCCAGCCGGCTGGTCAGCCAGCCGCCGCGCCGCACCGCTTCGGTTGCCACCACATCGGCCACGCCCAGCTTGGCGGCAATGGCGCGCACATAAAAACTGTGGCTGGCCGATGCGATCACCAGCCTGCGGCCAAGGGCGGCATCATTGCCCAACGCGGCGCGCGCGCCCAGCAATGCATGTGCTGCCACAAAGGTTTCGGCGAAACACGCCGCCGCTGCCGCCATACGGCTTTCCGCCACCCGTTCCCCGATCAACCAGCGGTGCGCCCAGCTCTTGATGCCGCTGCGCGAAATCAGCCTGACACCATAGGCCAGCGCACCCAGCGCCACCAACGGCAGCAAAATCACGCGCCACGGCGCTTCATTCCGCAGCCAGTACGCAATGAAATGCGTCCAACTGCCAGTATCGGTCAGCGTCCGGTCCAGATCGTAAACGGCGACTTCGTTCGGCACGGAGGTATTTGTTCCCCTTGGCATTTGCCCTCGCATAGCCCAGTTTACCGGCCATGGGCAGTGGCGGCCATTATGGCAGCAGTATCAGCTGGCAGGACACAGGCGACGGTGGCGCCCGCGTGGTGCTGTCCGGCCGGCTGACCATTGACGATGTGGCCACGCTGGCCGATGAACTGGCTGCAGTGCCGCCGCGCGCGCCGGGGCTGGCGGTCGATCTTTCGGCGGCAACAGCCATCGACACCGCGGGTGCCTGGGCCATCAACAGCCTGATCAACCGCTGGAACGACGCGGGCCACACGGCCCAGGTGCAAGGCGCTGCTCCGGATATCGATCGGCTGATCCGCGCCCTCACCGTACCGCCGCCGCCCGTGAAGCGCCGGGCCGATAGGGGCAACCCGGTGCTGGCCAGGCTGGAGCAGATCGGCCGGGCCGTGGTGCACCAGGCGGACAATGCCGGCGGCTTCCTCGCCTTTCTGGGGCAGACCCTGGTGGTGCTGGCCTTGACGCTGATCGGCCGCCGCCGCTTGCGCTGGCATGCCGTGGCGCATCAGGGCGAAGCCATTGGCGTCAACGCGCTGGGCATTATCGGGCTGCTGCTGTTTCTGGTCGGCTTGGTGGTGGCACAGCAGGGCGCCGTGCAGTTGCGCCAGTTCGGGGCAGAGGTTTTCACCGTCAACCTGATCGGCCGCGCCACCACGCGCGAACTGGGCATCTTGCTCACCGCCATCATGGTGGCAGGCCGCTCCGGCTCGGCATTCGCCGCCCAGATCGGTTCGATGAAGCTCAATCAGGAAATCGACGCGCTGCGCACCATTGGCCTTGATCCGATTGAGGTGCTGGTGGTGCCGCGGGTGATCGCCTGTTCGCTGATGTTGCTCGGTCTCGCCTTCTATGGCGGGATGTGTGCGCTGATCGCCGGCGGCCTGTTTGCGTGGAGCGAGCTGGCGATGCCACCGGCGGCCTATATCACCCGCCTGCAGGAAGTGATTTTGGTCTCCGATTTTGCCATCGGCATGATCAAGGCGCCGGTGTTCGGCTTCATCATCGCCATCATGGGCTGTTTCCACGGCTTTCAGGTGACCGGCAACGCCGAATCGGTCGGCAGCCGCACCACCCAGGCGGTGGTGGAAGCGATCTTCGTGGTCATCGTGTTCGATGCCTTTTTCGCCTTTTTCTTCAGCGCGCTGGGCTACAACTGATGGCTGCGCTCTCTGCGACCTTGCCTGATGATGCCGATGTGGCGGTGCGGGTGCGCGGGTTGGTCACCGGCTTTGGTGATCATGTTCTGCAAGATCATCTCGATCTCGACGTGGCGCACGGCGAGATCCTTGGCCTTGTCGGCGGTTCGGGCAGCGGCAAATCGGTGCTGATGCGCACAATCATCGGGTTGAATCCAGCGCGAGCCGGCAGCGTTTCTATCTTTGGCCAGGATGCGCTCGCCGCCGATCCGGAAGCGCAGCGGGCCTTGCGCCGGCAATGGGGCGTGCTGTTCCAGGAAGGTGCGCTGTTTTCCGGCCTCACCGTGGCCGAAAACATCGAAGTGCCGATGCGCGAGTTCCTGGCACTGCCCGATGCGGTGATGGACGGTCTGGCCGCCGCCCGCCTGCGCCAAGTCGGCCTGCCGGCGGATTCATGCACCAAATTCCCTTCCGAACTGTCGGGCGGCATGAAGAAGCGCGCCGGCCTGGCCCGCGCGCTGGCGCTCGATCCGCCGCTGCTGTTCCTGGATGAACCAACCGCAGGCCTCGATCCAATTTCGGCGGCGGCTTTTGACAATCTCATCAAGCTGCTGAAAGACACGTTGGGACTCACGCTGTTCCTGATCACCCACGATCTCGACACGCTGATCGCGATCTGTGACCGGGTGGCAGTATTGGGCGACGGCAAGGTGCTGGCCTGTGGCACGGTTGATCAACTGCGCGCGTTCGATCACCCATGGGTTCAGGAATATTTCGGTGGGCCGCGTGGGCGGGCAGCAACTGGAGAAGCAGCCTGATGGAAAACCGCAGCAACTATGTGATCGTGGGCAGCATCGCGCTGGCCATGGTGGTGGGCATCTTCCTGATGGTGCTGTGGCTGGCGCGCTTTTCCGGCGGCGACAGCAAGGTGTACGACGTCTATTTCAAGCAATCGATCACCGGCCTGGCGCTGGGATCGCCGGTGCAGTTCAACGGCGTTACCGTGGGCAAGATCACCCAGATCCGCCTGCTGCCGCAGCGCCCGGAATTTGTGCGGGTGCGCATCAACATCGATGGCGAAGTGCCGGTGCTGGAAGGCACCACGGCCGGGGTGGAAGGCGTGGGCTTCACCGGCGTATCGCAGATTCAGCTGGATGGTGCAGTTCAGGGGGCCAAGCCGATCACCGAGCCCGGCCCCGATGGCGCGCCGGTCATCCCACCGCGCACCGGCGGCCTGAACGATCTGCTCGCCACCGCGCCGGAAGTGCTGTCGAACGTGTCGCTGCTCACCAAACGGCTGAATGATGTGTTGAAGGACGAAAATCGCGAAGCATTGGCCGGCATCTTGAAGAACACTGATGTCGCCACCGCTGCGCTCGCCAAGGGCGCCCCAGATCTGGCTACGGCGCTGGCCGAAGCGCGCACCACAATGACCGCCGCCACCGCCACCCTGCAGCGCATCGATGCGCTGGCCGGTTCGGGGCAAACGCTGGTGGATTCAGACCTGCGCCCGCTCGCCGCAGATCTGCGGCGCACTGTCACCAGCGCCAATGCGACGCTGGCCAAGGTGGATGCCCTGGCCGGCAGCGCCCAGCCGGGGGTGGAGATGCTGGCCAACCAGACCATTCCGGAAACCACCCAGCTGATCCGTGAACTCAGGGAAACCACGTCGCGGCTGGGGGCGATCGCCGCGAAACTGGATGAAGATCCGGCCGGTGCCCTGATTGGCGGCCGCCGCCTGCCCGAATATCAACCGCCAAATCGACCACCTGGGGGAGACGCGAAATGATGCAGCGATTTGCGCCGATCATCGCGGCCCTGGCGCTGGCCGGCTGCGGACCGCTGGTGCAAGTGGGCGGCAACGCGCCCGCCCCCGATGCGCTGCTGGTGCTGCGCGCCGATGCGCCGCCGCCGCAATGGGCCGGCCCCACCGCCGTGGGGGACACGCTGGCGGTGGCCATCCCCGATGTGCCAGCCGAACTGCAAACGTTGCGCCTGCCGGTGCAGCTCACGTCAGCCACCGTGCAATATCTGGCCGGCGCCAGCTGGGCCGAACAGCCCAATCGCCAGTTCCAGCGCCTGCTCGCCGATACGCTGGCCGGCGCTGGTGTGGCCATGCTGGACACACGCAGCGGCGGTGTCGCGCCGGCGCGCGCGCTCTCGGGCCATTTGCGCGAATTCGGCCTGGATGTGCGCGGCGCCCCAGTGGTGCGCGTGCGTTATGACGCGCAACTGGCTGGGCCACGTGGGGCCGGCACCGTGGCGCTGCGCAGCTTCGTGGCCGAAGAAAAGGTGGCAAGCCAGCAGCCTGCGGTGGTCGCCGCCGCCCTCAACCGTGCCGCCAACCGCCTCGCCGGCGAAGTGGCGGCGTGGGTGAAGGGCTGAGCCCAACCAAATTCACCGGTTGCTCAACGGTTGCACCGGCCTAGAACAGCACAAAATCGCCTTGGGAGTTTCCGCCATGCCCGCCAAAACACCGTATGTCCGCCCCGACGTTGCCAACCTGCTCGCCATGATGGCCGCCAATCCGGGCCCGTCGTTCACCGACATGAGCCCCGCCGAAGGCCGCGCCATGTACAATGCCATGGGCCAGATGCTGGAACTGCCACGCGGCGAGATCAGCAGCACGGATCTGGCGCTGCCCGGCGGCATCAAGGCCCGGCTCTATACGCCAACAGCGCTGGAAGACGGCAGTGTGGTGGCCTATTATCATGGCGGCGGCTGGGTGATCGGTGATCTGGACACGCATGATCCGCTGTGTGCCGAAATTGCCCGCGCCCTGGGCCGGCGCGTGTTGTCGGTGGATTATCGTCTCGCCCCCGAAGCCCGGTTCCCGGCAGCAGCCGAAGATTGCCTTGCCGCCACCCGCTGGCTGGCCGGCTCGCCCGCCGAAGTGGGCAACGCCGTCACCGGCATCATCCCGGCGGGCGACAGCGCCGGCGGGCACATGGCGGCGCTCGTCACCCGCGAACTGCACGGCCAGTTGCCAGTGCCGATCGTGGCCCAATGGCTGATTTATCCCGTGACCGACATGACCGCCGCCGAAGGCTCGATGGTGGAACTGGGCGAAGGCTATGTGCTGACCAAGGCCACCATGGACTGGTTCATCGACGCCTATATGGGCAGCGCAACCGACAAGTTGCTCCACCCCTGGGCCAGCCCGCTGCACGCCGAAACGCTGGACGGTCTGCCGCCAACGATGCTGCTCACCTGCGGCCTCGATCCGCTGCGCGATCAGGGCCGCGCCTATGCTGGCCGGCTGATCGAACATGGCGTGCGCACGATCTTCCGCGAGGCCGCCGGCCAGATCCACGGCTGCTTCACGATGCGGCAGGGCATCCCCTCCGCGCAGGATGATCTGGCCGGTTGCATCGCGGATCTGAAGCTGCTGCTGGCATGACGCCCTCCTCCATCCCGCGCGAACACAAGTCCGGCCTGCCCTATCGCCCCTGCGTGGGGGTGATGCTGGTCAATCCGGTTGGCCTGGTGTTCACCGGACAGCGCCTCGATCAGATGGTGGAAGCCTGGCAGATGCCACAAGGCGGGATCGATCCCGGCGAAGACCCGTATGAAACCGCGCTGCGCGAATTGCGGGAGGAAACCGGCGTCGATCCGGCGTTGACGAGCCTGCTCGGCACAACGCCGGAGTGGCATTATTATGATCTGCCCGACGAACTGATTGGACGCATCTGGAAGGGCAAATACGCCGGCCAGCGCCAGAAATGGTACGCGCTGCGCTTCCACGGGACAGACGCAGACGTGAACATCGCGACGGAGCATCCCGAATTCCGCCACTGGCGCTGGAGCCCGGTTGAGACGCTGGTCGAGATGGCGGCGCCGTTCAAGCGCGAGCTATATGCCGATGTGATCGGCGTGCTGTCGCCCTATCTCTGAACGCGAAATTGGCGAGAAATTGTGCCGGCCCGGCTGGCGCGTTATGATTGCGATCATTTCGCAAAGGGGGCTGCCGTGGCAAATCTGAAAGGTGGATGCTTGTGCGGGGCGGTACGCTACAGCGTGTCGGCCGAACCGGCGATGCAGGCCGTCTGTCATTGCAGGAATTGCCAACGTCAGGCCGGCAGCGGCTGGTCGATGATCATGGGTGTGCCGGCGGCGGCCCTGGCCATCACCGGCGAGGTGAAGACCTATCAGGACCATGGCGAATCCGGCGGCGACGTGCTGCGCCAGTTCTGCCCCAACTGCGGATCGCCGCTGTTCAGCCGGGTTTCGGCGGCGCCTGATCTGGTGTTCATCAAGGCCGGTACGTTGGACGATACCAGCCAGTTCACGCCGCAGATGCAGTTCTGGACCGACAGCAAACAACATTGGGTCGATATCGCCGGCGTGCCCGGCTTTCCCCGACAGCCCGGGGGCTAGATCAACCCAGCCAGCGGGCTCGACGGATCGGCGTAACGGCGCTTGCCCATGCGGCCTGCGCGGTAGGCGAGGCGGCCAGATTCGACCGCGAGCTTCATGGCGCGGGCCATCAGGATGGGATCCTTGGCCTCGGCAATGGCGGTGTTCATCAGCACGCCGTCACAGCCCAGTTCCATGGCGACCGCTGCATCGGATGCCGTGCCCACCCCGGCATCGACCAGCACCGGCACCTTGGCATTCTCGATGATCAGCCGCAGCGTCACCGGGTTCTGGATGCCCAGACCCGATCCGATCAGGCTGCCCAGCGGCATGATGGCGGCGGCGCCGAGTTCTTCCAGTTTCTTCGCCGCGATGGGATCATCGGCGCAATAAACCATCACGTCGAAGCCATCCTTCACGAGAATGTCGGTCGCCCGCAGCGTTTCCGCCATGTCGGGATAGAGGGTGCGGGCTTCGCCCAGCACTTCCAGCTTCACCAGATTCCAGCCGCCCGCCTCGCGCGCCAGACGCAGCGTGCGGATGGCATCATCGGCAGTGAAGCAGCCGGCGGTGTTGGGCAGATAGGTGAAGCGCTTGGGATCGAGAAAGTCGGTCAGCATCGGCTGGCTGCGATCGGTCACGTTCACCCGGCGCACCGCCACCGTCACGATTTCCGCCCCGCTGGCTTCAGCCGCGGCGGCGTTCTGGGCATAATCCTTGTACTTGCCGGTGCCAACGATCAGCCGCGAGGTGAAGCGGCGGCCGGCCACTTCCCAGATGTCGCCATCATCTTGTCCGCCGCCAACGAAATGCACGATCTCCAAGGCGTCCCCTTCGGCCAGAACCACATCGGCAAAGGTCGAACGCGGCACGATGGCCAGATTGCGCTCCACCGCCACTTTCGCGGCCGGCAGCTCCAATTGCGCCAGCAAATCGGCCACGCTGCTGCCAGCGGCAACACGGCGCGGATCGCCATTCAGGGTGATGGTCAGCTCGCTCATTACAGTCGTCATCATTGGCCCGTGGCGGCAGCCAGCACGGCGGCGCGCAATTCGGGGATGCCCTCGCCCTTCTCGGCAGAGGTGGCGATCACCTCCGGATAGGCGGCGGGGTGGATGCGGGCCGCCGCAGAGACGGCCTCGTGCACCTTGGCCAGCTCGGTCGGCTTGATCTTGTCGCCCTTGGTCAGCACCACCTGGAAACTCACGGCGGCCTTGTCCAGCATGCTCATGATCTCACGGTCCACCGGCTTGATGCCGTGACGGCAATCGATCAGCACCAGCACCCGGCGCAGCACCGTGCGCCCGCGCAGATAATCGAACACCAGATGCTTCCACTGCCGCACCACGTCCTTGGGTGCTTCGGCAAAGCCATAGCCGGGCATGTCGATGATGCGAAACAGCGTCGGCTCGCCCACTTCGAACACGTTCAGTTCCTGCGTGCGCCCCGGCGTGACTGATGCGCGCGCCAGGCCATTGCGGCCGGTGATGGCATTGAGCAGCGATGATTTGCCCACGTTCGACCGGCCAGCCACTGCGATTTCCGGCACATCCGGCGCCGGCAGGAACCGCAGTTCCGGCGCCGACAGCAGGAAGCTGACCGGCCCAGCAAAACGCTTGCGCGCGGCCTCAATCAGATCGGCTTTTGCCTGTTCCTCGGTCACTTGCGGCGGCGTCCTGCAGTCGGCTTTGGCGCACCCGGCTTCGGACCAGCAGGCTTCGGCGCTGCCTTGGGCGGATTGGGCTTCACGTCGATCACGGCGGCCGATGGCGGGGTCGCTGGCGCCGGATATTTGCGGTTCATGTACAGCTGCTGCCCGATCGAAACCAGGTTGTTGATCGTCCAATAGAGCTGCAGGCCGGCCGCAAACGGCGCCATGAAGAACATGAAAATCCATGGCATCAGCGCAAACACCTGCTGCTGCACCGGGTCCATCTGGGCCGGAGACAGCTTTTGCTGCAGCCACATGGTGACACCCAGCAGGATCGGCAGCACGCCCAACGCGATCATCGCCGGCGGCTGCCAGGCAATCAGGCCGAACAGGTTCAAGGGAGTCAGCGGATCAGGCGCGGACAGATCCGTCAGCCACAGCACGAACGGCTGGTGACGCATTTCGATGGAGATCAGCAGCGTCTTGTACAGCGCGTAAAAGATCGGAATCTGCAGCACGATCGGCAGGCAGCCAGCGAGCGGATTGACCTTCTCGGTCTTGTAGATGGCCATGATTTCCTGCTGTGCGCGCAGCTTGTCGTCGCCATATTTCTCCTGAATCGCCTTCATGCGCGGGCCGATCAGGCGCATCTTGGCCATCGATTCATATTGCTTGTTGGCAATCGGGAACATGATGGCGCGCACGATCAGGGTCAGCCCGATGATGGCGACGCCGAAATTGCCGGTGAACTTGAACAGGAAATCGAGCAGGTGGAAGATCGGTTTGGCGATCACTTCGAACCAGCCCCAGCTCACCGATTTGTCCAGCCGAGGAATGCCGGCTTCGGCGTAGCGGTCGATCAGATCCACATCCTTGGCACCGGCAAACAATTTGGCGGTGCTGGCAATGCGGCCACCCGCCGGCACGGTGACAGCATCGGCCAGCCAATCGGCCTGATACTGGCCGGCGGCATATTGGAAGGTGGCGGCGATCTTGGCCTTCTGATCCGGCACGGAGGCGGCCAGCCAGTATTTTTCGGTGAGGCCGAGCCAGCCACCGGTGGAGGTGAAGCGCTGCGGGCCATCATCACGCAGCTTTTCAAACTCCAGATCGCTGTCTTTCAACGTGTCCTGCAACACCCCGATTGGACCGACATGAACATTGGTTTCGGCAGCGGCGGCTTCACCGCGGCGGGAGACCAGGCCGAACGGCTGCAGCACAACCGGCGCAGCGCCAGGGTTCTCGATGCTCTGTTCGACAGTGAACAAGAAATCCTTGTCCACGCTGATCTTCTGGCGGAACACCAGGCCAGATGGCGCGGTGGTGCTGAGCGTTACCGGGGTTGCCGAAGTCAGCGTCGGGCGATCGGCCGTCCAAACCGCCGTGGCCGGCGGCGCCAACGCACCCACCCAGCCGAATTGGGCAAACTGCGAGTCTGCCGTGCGGCTGGGCGAAAACAGGCGCACAGGCGGCGATGCCTTGTCGTTGGTCTGGCGATAACTGGGCAGCACCAGATCATCGAAACGGGCACCAGTGAGATTGATCGAGCCCTTCAGGCGCGGGGTATCGATGGCAACGCGCGGGCTTGCGGCCAGCGCGGCGTCACGGCCAAGGATGGCGCCCGGCCCGGCAATGGCCGGGGCGGCACCCTGCAGGGCGGCCGGAGCCGGAGCGCCAGCCGGCGCTGCCGAACTGGCAACCGGCGTGGGCGCTTCGGTGGGGAAGAAGCGATCGGCAACAACGGTCCAGCCGAGCAGCACCATGGTGGAAAGCACCACGGCGAGCACGATGTTCTTCACGTCGGGCGATTGATTGTCCTGAGGAGGCAAGATTGTCTCTCTGGCTGGAAGGGCAGGATTCGGATGGGATCGCGGCTGCTATAGCCGCTCACGGCACCGGGTCATAGCCCGAACCCCCCCAGGGGTGGCAGCGGGCAATACGGCGCACGGCAAGGCCAAAACCCCGCACCGGTCCGTGGCGTTCGATGGCGGTGATGGCATAGGCCGAACAACTCGGCGAAAAACGGCAGGAGGGGGGCAGGACGGCGGAAAATGTCACCTGCCACAGGCGGATCGGCCAGATCAGCAGTGATTTCATCGCCGGCTCCCCTGCCAAGGTTTTTCTGTGTCCTTGGGTGGGAGATGGGCCTTGGCCAGCGCCTTTTCCAGATCGGCCTTCAACACGGCGAAATCGCGGGTGAGGCCGGCCTCGCGCCCGATCAGCACATGATCGGCGCCGGGATGGCCGTGGGTGGGCAGCGTGAGGAGCACAATCTCACGCAGGCGGCGCTTCAGCCGGTTGCGGATCACGCTGTTGCCGATCTTCTTGGTGACGGTGTAGCCGGCCCGCATCAGGGGCGCACCATCAGCCCGCTGCCGCACGAGCAGCACAAAGCCGGCGGATGGTACCCGCCGGCCCTGATTTGCAGCCAGGAAATCCCGTCGCTGCCGGATGGTCTCCGGCGCGCGCATCAGCGTCAGGCCGAAAGCTTCTTGCGGCCGCGGGCGCGACGGGCGCGGATGACATTACGGCCGCCGACAGTGGCCATACGCGCGCGGTAGCCGTGACGGCGGGCGCGGACGAGCTTGGACGGCTGATAAGTGCGCTTCATGGGAAACAGTCCTGAAAATAGATTCGGTCAGGCCGCAGTCGCCTGCGTCCGGAAAGAATGGTGCCGATAATGTGCCGGCCCCACAGAGTCAACGCACTTGTCACTGGACAAGCTGCATATTGGCAGCAAAGGCGAAATCCATGGAACGCTCCCCGCTCGCCCTGCCCTTCCCCACCCTTGGTCCCATTGCCGGAGTGCGCATCGGCACGGCCAGCGTCGCCTACAAGAAATGGACGCGGGACTGCGTGACGCTGGTGGAACTTGCCCCCGGCACGGTGGTGGCCGGTGTGACGACGCAATCGAAATGCCCGTCGCCCGAAGTGGAGTTGTGCCGGGCCAAGCTGCCGCAGGGCCAAGCGCGCGGGCTGATCGTCAACGCCGGCAACAGCAATGCCTTTACTGGCATGTCAGGCCGTGAGGCGGCCAGAGTGCAGGCCGCGCGAGTGGCCGAAGTGCTGGGTTGCAACCCGGACCGTGTGTTCAGTGCATCCACCGGCGTGATCGGCGTGCCGCTGCCGGTCGATCTGGCGCTGTCCGGCGTAACACAGGCCCATGCGGCACTGGGCCAGGCCGATTGGCTGGCCGCCACCAACGCCATCGGCACCACCGACACCTTCCCCAAGGCCGCCACGGCCAGCGCCATCGTCGCCGGCACGCGCGTGACCATTGTGGGGATCGTGAAAGGCAGCGGCATGATCATGCCCGACATGGCGACGATGCTGGGCTTCATCTTCAGCGATGCTGCCATCACGCCAGCACTGTGGCAGCAGATGCTGCAGGCCGCCGTCGCCCCCACGTTCAACAGCATCACAGTGGACAGTGACACCAGCACATCGGACACGGTGCTGGCCTTCGCCACCGGCGCCGCCGACCATCCCGTGCTCAAAAGGATGGATGACGCGGGCGCTTACGCGCTGGCCGCCGCATTGGCAGACGTGTGCCGCCAACTCGCCATCCTGGTGGTGCGCGACGGCGAAGGCGCGCAGAAGCTGATCGAGGTGAATGTGACCGGCGCGGTGGACGATGCCTCGGCCAAGCGCATCGCCATGAGCATCGCCAATTCGCCCCTGCTGAAAACCGCGATTGCCGGCGGCGACGCCAATTGGGGCCGGGTGGTGATGGCCGTCGGCAAGGCCGGCGAACCCGCCGAGCGCGATCTGCTTTCGATCCGTTTCGGCGACACGCTGGTGGCCGAACAGGGCATGGTCGTCCCCGGCTATGATGAAGCCCCGGTGGCGGCGCACCTTGCCGGGCAAGAAGTGCGCATCACCGTCGATCTCGGCCTTGGGCACGGCCGGGCCCGCGTGTGGACCTGCGATCTCACCCACGGCTACATCAGCATCAATGCTGATTATCGCAGCTGAACGCTGATGGGGCCGACGACCGCAGCTGCCCCCTCCCCATAATGGCACTGGGGGCAGGCCGGTTTGAGGGGCATCATCCCGGCCATGATCCCGATCCTCTACCATTATGAAGCCTCGCCCTTTGCCGAACTGGTGCGGGCCGCCTTTGGCGTGAAAGGCCTCACATGGGGCAGCCTGCTGGTTCCCCGCATCATGCCCAAGCCGGACCAGACACAGCTGACCGGCGCCTATGGCCGCACGCCTGTCGTGCAGATCGGTGCCGACATCTATTGCGACACCGGCGCGATTTTGCCGGCACTCGAATCCCTGCCCGGCCCCAGTCTCTATCCCGCGCCATTGGGCCCGCTGCACAGACTGGTGGCAAGCTGGGCCAACGGGCCGCAATTCTTTGCCCATGTCGGCGCGGCGATGGGCGGCATGACGCCCGAAATGATGGGCGAGGATTTCATCAAGGATCGCCAGGCCCGCTTTGGCATGGACCTGGCCGCGCTGGGCCGCGCCGCACCGCATCTGGCCGGCCAGGCGCTGGTGGCGAGCCAATGGCTTTCCGACACGCTGACCGATGGCCGCGCCTTCATCGGCGGTGATGCGCCGGGAGCCGGTGATCTGGCGCTCTACAGCAACATCTGGTTCGTGAAGGCCGTGCCGACAGCGGCAGCCAATGCGGCCGCCATGCTGGCGCTGCCGGGCGTGGCGGGCTGGTTTGCGCGCATGGCCGGCTTCGGCCACGGCGAGCGGCGCGAAATGACAGCCGATGACGCGTTGGCCGCCGCCCGCGTCGCCGCCCCCGCCCCGATCAGCGGCGGAGTGGATGCGCCCTACGTGGCCGGCATGATGGTGGGCGTTGCCCAAGAAGGCACGAAGGACGCGCCCAGCGTTGGCCGACTGCTGCGCTGCTGTTCAACCGGAATCAGTATTTCCCGTGAAGTGGAGGACGGGCTCACCGTCCATGTCCACTTCCCGCGGCTGGGGCAGGTGGTGGCGCCGGCTTAAGCCAGCGCGCCCGTCAGCCAAGCCTTCAGTTCGCCCTTGGGCCGCGCGCCGACCATGGTGGCCGCCGGTTTCCCGCCCTTGAACAGGATCATGGTGGGGATCGACATCACGCCATAACGGCCGGGCGCGTCCGGGTTCTCGTCGATGTTGACCTTGACGATCTCCACCCCGTCCAGCTCGTTGTTCAGTTCTTCCAGCGCCGGGGCGATCATGCGGCAAGGGCCGCACCATTCGGCCCAGAAATCGACCAGCACCGGCTTTTCGGCGTTGATCACATCGGCGTGGAAGCTGGCATCGGTCACGGCTTTGGTCATGGGAAGACTCCGCAAATGAGGTTCACGACGGATAGATAGGCGCTGGCCCGTCCGGCTGCAATGCGACTGATGGCTGCCATGCGCTGAGCACATCGGCGGGCACCTCGATCAGGCGCGGGCCTGCCGTGTAGAGCAGCCCGGCGCGCACCGTGCGGCCCGGAAACACACGGGCCAGTGCAGCGGCATAGGCGCCCATCTGCGCCAGGTGCGATGGCGGCACCATGTCAAGCCCGGCCGGCACGCGGCTGCCGGTCTTGAAATCCACCGCCAGCACCTCGGTCTCGCTCACCAGCAGCCGATCGATGCTGCCGGCGATCACCGCTTCGCCGACCACGGCCGCCACCGGCGCTTCGGTGAGCGCACCAGCCGCGAACACCGCTGCAAACGCCGGATCGTCGAGCACGGCCAGCACCGTCGCCACAAGTTCCTCAGCCTCCAGATCAGGCACGTTCAGCAAGCACCATTGCAGCGCCACGTTGCGCCGCACGTCGGCCGCCAGCCCCGGCAGCGTTTCGAACAACCGGTGCAGCGCCGTGCCGCGCCGTGCGGCGGCCTTGCGGGCGGCATCCGGCGGCGGATCGGCCACCGTGTCCGGCCCCAGGCTCGATGGGGCCAGCGGACGCGGCGGCCGGGCTTCGGCCGGGGCCTGGCGCTGCCACCAGCGATCCGTAGTCAGCAGCGTCGCATCGGGTTTCACTTCGTCATCGCGCATTACCGTCGCCGGGCCGGAGCGGAACTGCCGCACCGGTTGCGGCCAATGCGGATCATCCACCGCCTCCAGATCGGTGAGCGCCTCATCGACAAGGCTGTACCAACTTTCCGGGTGCACATCCCATTGCTTGCCGGGCTTGGTGGCGCCGCCAATGCACAACACTTCCTCGGCGCGGGTGAGCGCCACATAGAGCAGCCGGCGATGTTCGCGCGCAGCTCTGGCGACCCGTTCATTCTGCGCGTCGGTGAGGAAGGCCGGCGGCGCCACCAGCCCGGGCGGCAGCCACAGCGGCAGCTCCACATCATTGTTCAGCGCCAGCACCAGCGCACCCTTTTCCGCCGGCGGCACATGGCAGGCATCGGCCATGATGACGATCGGCGCCTGCAAGCCCTTGGCGCCGTGCACCGTCATCAGCCGCACCGCATCGATGGCGGCTTCGGGATCGCGCTTCACCTCCAGATCCTCGGCCGCCATCCAGGCGATGAAGGCCTGCAGGCTGGCCGCGCCCGCGGCTTCACAGGCCAACGCCTGATCGAGCACGGTATCGATGGCATCGCGGGCTTCTTCCCCCAGCCGCGCCAGCAACCTGCGGCGGCCCGCCAAGGGCCCGGACAGGATGGTTTCGAGGAAACGGTAAGGCGACACGTCCGCCGCCAGCCGCAACACCTCGGCCAGCACGGCGCGCGGCGCTGCCACGGTGGGATCCTCGCTGGCCAGCACGGCCGCCCACAAGGTGCCCGGTCGCCCGGCGGCAAGCTGGGTGAGTTGATCATGATAGAGGCCGCAGAACGGAGAGACCAGCAGCGCGGCCAACGTGAGATCATCATCGGGCTGGCAGGCGAACTGCACCAGCGCCAAGAGATCGGCCACCGCCAGTGGCTCGGCCAGATTGAGCCGGTCCGCACCGGCCACCGGCACGCCGGCTTCGTGCAGCGCCGTCACCAGCGCGTTCATCAGCCCGCTGCGCTTGCGCACCAGCACCAAGATGTCCTGCGCTGCCGCGCGCCGGCCACTGGCGGGCAGGATCAGCGCGGTTTCCGGCGCCAGCCAGCCGGCGATGGTGGCGGCGATGCGGCGCGCCATGTCGATGTCCTGCGCCAGCGGCGGGGCTTCATCGTCCTCCGCGTAGTCTTCATCCTCGCTGCCGGCATCGGGCAGCAGCGGCGGCCACAGCATCACCAGCCCGGCGCCAGCTTTGTGGGCGACATGCGGTTCCACCCCCTGCGGATCGAACATCTCCGGACCAACATGGCCAATCACTCGGTCCACCACGTCGAGAATGGCCGGCACCGATCGGAAATTCACCGTGAGCGGCAGTTCTTTCCAGCGTTCCGGTTCGGCTTCGCACAAGCCGACGAAATCATCCTTCATGTCGGCATAGATTTGCGGATCGGCGCCCTGAAAGCCGAAGATCGACTGTTTGAAATCGCCGACCACGAACAGGCTGCGGAACTGGTCACGCTGGCCGCGCCCGGAAAAATATTCCTCCACCAGCGCCCGGATCACCTGCCATTGCAACAGGTTGGTATCCTGCGCCTCATCAACCAGCACATGATCGATGCGGCTGTCGAGCTTGAAGCGCACCCAATCGGCGGCGCCCGGTTCGCCGAGCAGGCGCGCAGCGGCGGCGATCATGTCGTCATAATCGATCACCCCGGCCCGGTGCTTGGCCGCGCGCCAATCCTGCGCCAGCCGCACGGCGACGCGCAGGTGGCGGCCGGCAAAATCCAATATTTGCCAGCGTTCCAGATCGGCGCGGAGTATGAGCAACTGCGCCTGGATTTCGGCGCAGAAGGGTAACCAATCGGGAGTTTCCTTCTGCAGCTTGGCAGGCACCAACCCGGTCAACACGCGCGGCTTGTTGTCGGCGGTGTAGAACATCAGCCACAGATCACCCCACAGCTTTGCCTTGTCGGCAGCCATCATGAAGGCCACCAGCTTACCGGCAAGCTTCTGGGCATTCACGCCATCCTGCCGGCCCAGCGCCTGCCCGAACTGTTGCAATTTCAGGAGCGGCAGCGCCGCGATGCCCGCCGCCAATGTTGCCGCTTCGCCGTCACCATCGGCCAGCCCCAAAGCCCGGCGCAGCAGCGGCTCCACCCCTTCCACGCGCAGTTCCGCCAGCGCCGCGCCGTGGCGGGACAGCGCGGCCATGATCGCGTGTAGCCTTGTCTCGCCGCCATCGATGGCGATTTCGGCCACATCAGCCAGAAACTTGGGGTTGGACGTATCCGTGAGTGCGTCGGTCAGCACGCGGCGGCGCAGCAGCGCGGCGGCACGATCATCCAGCGTCTGGAAACCCGGCGTAATGCCGGCTTCCACCGGAAAGCTGGCGATCAGCCCTTGCGCGAAACTGTGAATGGTCTGGATGGCCAGGCCGGCCGACGCTTCCAGCACAGCGGCAAACAGTCCGCGCGCGGTGGACAGCGTTTGCGCATCGGTGGGCGCCCCGATGGCGGCCAGATCGCTGGCCAGCCCGGCGTCATCACAGCCGGCCCAGCGCGCCAGCCGCGCCATCACCCGGTCCTGCATTTCGGCGGCGGCCAGCTTGGTGAAGGTCAGGCACAAGATCGCATCCGGCCGCGCCCCAGCCAGCAACAGGCGCAGCACACGCGCAGAAAGCACCTGCGTCTTGCCAGTGCCGGCCGATGCCGCGACCCAGGCATGGACCTCAGGATCGGCAGCGGCGGCCTGCGCCGGCTTCAGCGGTTCCAGCGGCTTGGTGCGTCCCTGGCTCATGGCACCACTCACGATTGGCGCTCCCGCCGGTTGATCCATTCAGCGACGCGGGCGAGATGATCAAAGTCACCCCAGGCCCATTGCGGCTGCAGCTTGGCCGGGAACGGGGTCTGCGAAAGCAGATACTGCGCCACCAATTTCTCAGCCCGGATCAGCGCGCGGGTCACATGATCGGGCACATCGGCGCCCTTGCCCAACGGATTACTGCGCTTGCCTTTTTCCCGCCGACTGCCGTTCAGCTGCCAATACTCGATGGCACCAGCATTGCCGCCCGGCACCGGCATGTCACCATGGCGCAAGCCGCCAGCCACGGCGATCCCCAGCCCCAGCGCCAATTGGTTGGCCTCCAGCGCCTTAACCCGCGTGCCCGATGGCGGTGTGCCGGTCTTGTAATCAATCACGCGCAGATTGCCGTCGGCATGGCGGTCCAATCGGTCGATGCGCCCGCTGAGCATCACCCCGCCGGCCAGCTCCAGTTCGCCCTTCACTTCGGCAAGCATCTCCGCCCAGCCGGCGTCTTCCTCGTTCAATATCTCCTGGCCCGCCCATTCCATCGCCCGCTGGATACGCGGCACCCAGGCTGCGGCCAGAAGCGGGAAATGCGAGGTGGCGCTGCTCAGCACTTCGGCGGTGATCTGCTGCAGCTGCGGCAGGCTGCCGTGACGGGCGGCGACCCACTTGTCGAGCACCTCGTGGGCAAGATTGCCGCGCATCATCGCGGTGGGATCCTGATCGAGCGGATCTAGCTTGCGCAGTTTCAAGATATGCTTGGCGTGAAAGGCAAAGGGATCGGCGATCAGCGTGTCGATCTCGGTGATGCTGATGCGGCGTGGGCGCAGCTGCAGCGCCGGGTTGGGCCGCGGCTGCGGTGCCGGTTGCGGGCCACCAGTGGCACCATCCAGGGCGCGGGCGATGAGGATGAGATCGTCACGGCGCGGCAGCACATCGGCACCAGCGCGTTCAAACTGCGCCACCAGTCTCAGCCACAGGCGTGATGCCACTTGTGGCCCACCGGCATCGCGGCGGGCGCGGGTGATCAGCACGCGCTTGGCGCTGGCAGCGCGCAGGAAATCCTGCGCGGCGAGGCCCTGCGCCCGCGCCGTGCCGGGCAGGCCCAGCGCACGGCGAATGGCCGGAGCCAGCCATGGATCGGGCGATGGGCGGCCGGGCCAAGTGGCTTCGTTGAGGCCGGCCAGCACCAGCGTATCGGCGCGGGTCAACTGCGCTTCGACTGGGCCCAATATGGCGAGGCGCGGGTGTCCCTGCCCCGGCACGCGCACGCTGCTGCCGGCCATCAGCGTGGCCAGCAGCGCAGGGGCTTCATCGGGGCGCAGCGCGCCGAACAGCGCGCCATGAAGTTCGATTTCGGCCACCAGTGCCGCCAGTTGCCGCCCGTCAGGCCCGGCCCAGGCGCCATCACCGGCCAGCGCACCCAGCGCATCGCGCAGCGCCTGCATCAGATCGGGCAATGTGATGGCGGTCGCCACGCGCAGGCCGTCCAGCGCCTCCAGCGCCGGGGCCAGATCGTGCCACCAGCCCATCAGCCGGGCGGCAAGGCGATCGTAACGCCCCACCTTTTCGTGCAACCAACGATCAAGGCCGGCGCCGGCACCATCGAGACCGGGCGCCGGCCGCACCCCGCGCAAGGCGATATCGGCCATGCGCACGCTGGCGCTGAACGCTGCGTCATCGGGCCGAACCAATACATGTTTCAGCACGGCCAGCAGCCGGGCCGGAGCGAAATCCTCGGCCATCGCCTCCACCAGCGCCAGGGCCAGCGCGCCCGGCGGCGTGAGTAGCAACGGCTGGCCCGCCGACGTGTCGATGGCAATGCCCCAGCGCCGGCAATGCGCCGCCACACGGCGAGCGAGCAACGGATCGGGTGTGATGAGCGCGGCGCGCTCGCCCGGCCGCTCCAGCGCCTCGCGCAACGCCAGCGCCACCACTTGGGCTTCCTCGGCCGCGGTGGCACATTCGGCCAGCGCCAGGCCATCGATGGCGGCGGGCGGCGGTGGTGGCGGCGCCGTCACGGCGGCCGCCGGGGCCAGTGCCGCCAGCAACGCCGCCGCGCGTTCAGGCGGGCCGTCCAGTTTGCCGCCGTGTGCGGGCCAAGGTTGCACGTCCGCACGCTCCAACCCGAGCGCGGCCAGCAGTTTCTTCAGCGCCCATTGCGGGTGGCCCGGATCATCGCGGCCACCTTCGGCCGAGCTGATCGGTATCGCGTCCCACCGCGCGGTGCCAGCCTCCGATGGGTCATCATCAAGCCCTGGCAGCACCACCAGCCCCTGCGGCATGTGCAGCACCGCACCCAGCAGCCGCACCAGCGCCGGGGTGGGATTGGCCAAGCCCGCCGCCACCACCAGCCCCGCGGGCGGCGTCGCCTGCCAGCGCGCGATGGCGGCATCGATCAGCGCCGCCAACCGGGTCGCGCCTTCGGTGCCGCCGTGGCCGGTGCGCGCTTCGGGCCAGACGGCGATGATCAGTTCAAGGAACGCCAGCGTCTTCTGCCAGTGATCGGCCAGATCCTGGCCATCGGCGGCGGCGCGGAGGGCTTCGGGTTCGATTTCTTCGGCGAGCAGCGCATCCAGCACCTCACCCAGCGCATCGCCCAGTCGCAGCCGCTCCACCGCCGAGCGGTCGCTGCCAGGCAAGCCGCCCGCCAGCCGCGCCAGCTCCAACCGGCGCAGCAGCGGCGCCACGGCGGGCAGCAAAACATCCGCGCCCGCCGCCAGCCGGTCGAAACCGCCGTCATCCAGATCCCCCACCGGCACCATGCGCGGCAGCAGAAGGCCGCCACCGGATTCGGCACCGGATTTGGCATTGGGCAATTGCCGCACAAAGGCTTCCGTGAGCGCCGTCACCGCACGGCGGTTGGGCAGCAGCACCAGGGCCCGCGCCAGCGCCAGCGGATCACCCGCCGTGCGCGCCAGCAACCCGGCCGCCAGCGCATCGGCAAAGGCGACGTGCAACGCGATGTTGAATATCGGTGGGCGCAGAGGCGGGCTGGTCACGTCGTCCAGCATAGGGCCAGTTGCAGCGCCTGCCAGCCCCTGATTGGGGATATCGCCATCAACGCGGCTCTGGTGCAGCGATGTTCCCGACCCCTTGTGGCTGGGGAGAAGACGGCGGGTGCGTGGGCCACCCGCCGCCGCCCCGTCCTGTTTGGGTGAAATGGGGGAGAGCTTCAGATCAGGCGGCCGCGCTGCGCTGATAGCGGGCGCGGACTCGATCCCCGGTGCGCAGCGCATCGGCCGCCAGCGCCAGCATCCTCTGATAGGATTCGGGCGAAATGCCCAGAAAACTGCGGCGGCCATCGCGCTGGCACGGCCGCCGCACGATCAGGCCTTCCTTGGTCATGCCATTGATCCAGCGCAGCGCCGTGGTGCTCGGCACATCGGCGGCGATGCACAGGCTGGTGACCGAGGTTTCGCGGCGCCAATAATGCGCCACCGCCGGATCGAGCAAGATATCCCACGCTGGTTCACCCAGCGACAGACCGGGCAGATGCCGGACGCGCAAGCGACGGATGCGGAACTGACCTTCCAGAAAGGCGATGCAATCGGCTTCGGCGACATCGGCGCTGCTGGCTTGCGGCTGGCCCACCAATTTGTCGGCCAACGCCGCCAGGCCCTGGGCCATATCGGCGACCTGGCGGGCAATGGCGGCGGACGGTTCACCACTGCCGGCCAGCGCCTGCAAGGCTGCCAGATCCAGACCGGTAAAATCGGCAGGCGACCGGTCATGTCCCGGCGTCGCGGCGGGCACAGCCCGATCACCGTCGTGCCCGTTCGGCAAGGCCGGTTCGGGCCGGACCCGTTCATTTCCATCCAGAACAGCCTGAGCCTTGTCGGGCTCAGCTGTGGCAGTTCGCGCCGATAGGGTTCCGGCGGTCGGGCGACCGGCACCAAACAAGCCGGAATCGCCAAAGTCGCGCGAAAAACCCGTGTCGTATCCGACGTCTATCATCGAAACTACGCCCCCATAGCCTGCGAACAAACTATGGTTCGCAGACCAAGGTCTCTAACATTTGCTCCACTCTGGTGATGCACAGGGGCTGGTCCATTATGGATAAACCAGCGCGGGAAATTAGTTCATTAAGGTTTAATTCTGGCGACCACGCCGCAATTGGCCCGCCTTCGCCGGGACTGGCGGGCAACATGGCCAGGCACAGGCGCGCCGGCGGACACACGGCCAGACCGGATGAGAAGCTCTCCACCTGCCAGCCAAGGATTTCGGCCAGCATCGTCACCGGTTCGGCCAGCCCCGGCGGCAATCCGAACAGCACCAGCCGGCGCGGTGGAAGCGGGTCTCGGTGTCGGGCTGGGTGCTGGTCCGGCACCGCCCACTCCCCCACAAACGGCACGGCGCCAAAGCCATCCGGCTGAGCCCAGCCCGGCCATTCGGCGCTTCCCACCTGATCGAAGCTGAAGATCCGCTGCGCAACAGTCACTGGCCACCACTCCATCCGCCCGGCGCTGCAGCGCCACTGCGACGATAACGGCGGGTGAATGATCGGCTTGCCGCGGCAAAGCGCGCGAAAAATGGTTACCACTGCCAAACCCGGCGCCACTGGCGTTAGGGGCCAGGCGGCGCGACACTGTCATCCGGCAAAGGCCAGCAATTCTTCCAGCGGCAGTAGCGAAACTGGCAGCACCAGGCGATCCAGCCCCAGGCGCGCCAATTGATCTGCCAGGGCAGTGTCATCGGCGTCGACCCGGATCACATTATCAGTTTGGCGCAGCACCAGCCGAGGCGAGCCCGCGAGCCGATCAGCACCCAGATCCCGGCCCGGATCGCCCTGTGCCCAACCGCCTTGCGAACAAATGTGGCTGATCGAAACACCCTTGGCCGATCCGCCCTTCACCAACGCCATTTCGTCCCCGGCCGCTGTCGTCCAAGGCACCGTATCGCGGGCACCAAAGGCATCCGGAAAGCCGCCAATCCAGCTGCGCGCCCGGCCTAACCCTTGGAATGGCTCAACCTCCCACCCCAGGATCGCCGCCAGCAATCCGATTTTCTCCGCCTCGTCCGGCTGCACCCCCATCAAACGGATGGAGCGACTTGAGCATGCGTCGGCCCTCCCCGACGACGCCGGCGATAATATCTCCACAATTGTTCCCCAACTCAGACCCTCGCACCGATGTGGTTAACCGCTTGGTTGCGGACGGCAAGATGCAACTCGGTCCATTCTGGTTCTGATCGCCGGTTTACCGTGGAGAGGCACACGCCATCTCGACAGAGCGCCGGCAATTTGCTTCCCTGTCGGTCCACACAAGCACCACGGGGGGAAATGCCCATGTTCAGCCACATCATGGTCGGCGCCAACGACACAGCCGCATCCAAGGCCTTTTACGACGCCACCTTCGCCGCCATGGGCATCGGCCCCGGCCACGCCGACGACAAGGGCCGGGTGTTCTGGATGACGCCCACCGGGATCTTTGCCATCACCCCGCCGATCGACGGCAACCCGGCCTGCAATGGCAACGGCAGCACCATCGGCTTTGCCATGGCCGGCCCGGAAATGGCCGATGCCTGGCATGCCGCCGGCGTCGCCAATGGCGGCACCACCTGCGAAGATCCGCCCGGCGTGCGCCAGGGCGGCATGGGCGCGCTTTACCTCGCCTATCTGCGCGATCCGTCCGGCAACAAATTGTGCGCCCTGTATCGGATGCCCGCCTGATGCGCGGCCTTTCCCTTCTGGGCGCGGCGCTGCTGCTGGCCGCCCCGGCGGCGGGGCAACTGATCAAGGACAAGCCGGTGCTGACACTCGATGGCGCCCGCATCGTCACCGATGCTGCCCACGCCGAAGCCGAAAAGCGCGGCCTGAAAGTGACCATCGTGGTTGTCGATCCGGCCGGAATTCTGATTGCGCTGCGCCGCATGGATGATGCGTCGATCGCCGGGCCAGACATCGCCACCGGCAAGGCGCAGACGGCGGCGCGTTTCGGCAACCCCACGGCCCTGTTCGAACAGCGGCTGCAGAAGGAAGGCCAGCTGCGCTACCTCACCTTCCCGGTGGGTGTGGTCGCGTCCGAAGGCGGTGTGCCCATCAAGCGGGACGGCAAGACCGTGGGCGCGGTCGGCGTTTCAGGCGCCACCAGCCAGGAAGACGGCCTGATCGCCGCGGCCGGCATCGCCGCACTGGAGGCAGCGCTCGCGCCGAAGAAATAATCCGTCTTTTTGGCTGAATCCGGCCGGTTCACCTGCGCCCTCTTGCCGCTGGTGGGCCGGCCGCGCTATTGAGGCGCGCAACACTGCACAGGAGAGACTGCCATACCACCGCCTCCACGCCGCATGATGAACACGCCCGCGCCGATGACCGGCCCGCGTTATGATGAATTCATCACTGTTCCCAAGGTCCGTGTCATCGATCAGGACGGGGAAAATCTGGGTGTTCTCTACACCCGTGAAGCCATTGCGATCGCACAGGAAGCCGGGCTGAATCTGGTGGAAGTCTCCCCTGGCGCCGATCCGCCGGTGTGCAAGATTCTCGATATCGGCAAGTTCAAATATGAAAGCCAGAAAAAGGCTGCCGCAGCTCGCAAGAACCAGAAGACGCAGGAGATCAAGGAGATCAAGATGCGTCCCAATATCGACGAGCATGATTACCAGACCAAGATGAAAGCCATCAATCGCTTCCTGGAAGACGGCGACAAGGTGAAGCTCACCCTGCGCTTCCGCGGCCGTGAGCTTTCGCATGGCGAACTCGGCCTGAAGCTGCTGGAGCGCGTGCGCGACGAAACCGCAGAACTGGCCAAGGTGGAGCAGTTGCCCCGCCTGGAAGGCCGCCAGATGCTGATGGTGATCGCACCGAAGTAAGTTTCGGTCTCACCCGCGACAATGAACGCCGCCGGCTCATCCCGGCGGCGTTTGCGTTTCCGGGGCCATGGCGTTAACCGGCGGCCATGTCATTCTTTGCCCCCGCCCTCGAAGGCACAACGCCCGAACGCTATGTGCAGCTGAACCAGCAGTTGGCCGCGTTGATCGGCGACGAGCGTGATTTCGTCGCCAACATGGCCAATATGGCGGCGCTGCTCTTCCACCAGCTGCCCGATCTCAATTGGGCCGGTTTCTACCTGATGAAGGGTGGCGAGCTGGTGCTGGGGCCGTTCCAGGGCAAGCCGGCCTGCATCCGCATCCCGCTGGGGCGCGGCGTGTGCGGCACGGCGGCGGCGACCCGCGAGACCCAAGTGGTGGCCGATGTGCACGCCTTCCCCGGCCATATCGCCTGCGATGCCGACAGCCGCTCCGAAATCGTGGTGCCGCTGATCCGTGATGGCATGATCATCGGCGTGCTCGATCTCGACAGCCCGAAACCCGGCCGCTTCGATGAAGACGACCGGGCCGGGCTGGAATCCGCAGCGGGGCTCTTGCTGGGGGCCAGCCTGATGCTCTGAACCTGTGCCGCCCGGCCTGAAAGGGGCCAGAACCGGGCAGCACGGATCAGATCATTTTTCGACCTTCACGATCACGGTGCGTTGGTTGGCCATCGCCGCATCGATGCCCTTCAGCGCAGCGGCGCGCTGTTCGGCAGACAAATCCCGCGATTTCTCGATGGCGACGCGGGCCGAGGCCATGGCCTCGCGCACCTTCTTCTGCATTTCCATGCCGCAAGTGGCGAGCTGCGCCATTTCGGCATCGGCGGGCAGCTTCACACCGTCGCTTTCGCAACGGGCGCGCATGCGGGTCTTCACCTCGGCCATGCGGGCTTCGACGTCCTTGCCAGCCAGCGCGGCTTGCTTGCCGGCCATCTCGGCCATTTCCTGGTGGCGGATCATCACCATCTTCTTGCCTTCGGCGGTTTCCATCACCTTGACCATCTCGCCCGGGCCGCCGCCGTGCATCATCATCACGTGCGGGCCGTCGCCGCTGGTCTCGTCCGATACCACCTTGCCATCCTTCATGATGATCTTGCGGACGATCTTCTCGCCGGGCTTGCCTTGCGCGCCGTCGATCTTGTGGGTGAACACCATCACCTTGGGCGCGGCCGGAGCACTGGGCGCAGCCGGCGGCGACACCGGGTCGGGCGGCGACACAGCGGCCGGCGGTGACACGGGCGCGGGCGGCGAGACGGGTGCGGGCGGTGCCGGTGGTGCGGGCTGGGCACCCGACGCGGTGGCGATCAGGCCGCCGGCAGCGAGGCCGGTGACGGCCAGCAGGCCAAATGCACGACCAAAACGGCCCAGCTTGCGATCCTTCATCATGGCAAATCGTTCCTTCAACTGGCTCTTGTGGTTCATGGCGCAGGCCGCCACCGGGGTGGCAACGCAGGCGGATTTCAACACGGCCCGGCCATAGGTGGCGCGGGTTTCGCCATCACTGCCGGCCAGCACGCTGGCATCGCAGGCAAGTTCCTGATCGGCGCGGAAGGCGCGCCAGGCGGCATGGGCAATCGGGTTCCACCAATGCGCCGCCAGCACCACCAGCCCGGCCAGATTGGCAGCCAGATCCAGCCGATCATGGTGGGCGCCTTCGTGCAGCAGCGCCATGCGGCGCTCGGCCGGGGAATAGCGGGCGAGGAAATCGGCCGGCAGCAGGATGCGGCGCTGGATGATGCCGGCCGCCATCGGGCCGGGCACATGGGCAGAGACGATCACGTCCACGCCGCCCTGGCAGGTGAGCAGTTCGCCGTCGCGCACCGCCTGGCCCAAAAAGCGCACGTGCCGCGCCCATTGGATGGCGAGAAAGGCAATCGCGCCCAGCGCCCAGACCCCAAGCAGCAGCACCGGCCAATCCGGCAGCAGGCTCACGTCTGGTCCCATCTGCAGCGTGGCTGGCGGCAATGGCTGGTTGTAGAGCGAAGCATCGGCCGGCGGCATCAGGGCCAGCGCCACATCGCCTTCCGGGTTGGCCTGCGACACTGGCACATAAAGCGGCTGCCAGCCCGGAATCGCCGGCAGCACCATGCGCAGCGCCGGCAGTGCCCACAGCGCATAGGCCATATGGGCGCCCCACAGTCGGGCCACCGGCTTGCGCACGGCCAGCACCAGCAGCATCAACAGCGTGGCGCCGATCAGCGCCTCTACCAACCATTCAGGCGTCAGCATCATTGCTTCAACTCCCGGATCAGGGCTTCCAGTTCGGCAATATCGGCAGGGGAAAGCTCGCCGCGTTCGGCGAGGTGGGCGACCAGCGGCGCCGGGCGGCCGCCAAACAGGCGATCAACCAGCCGGCGCGATTCGCCCGCGGCAATGGCTGCGCGATCAACGGCGGGTGCGTACAGATAGCGGCGGCCATCTTCCGTGGTGGTCAGCGCGCCCTTGGCGGCGAGGCGGGAAAGCAACGTCTTCACCGTTGTCAGGCCCCAGCCAGTGGGTTGCAGCCGGGCCGCCACATCCTGCGCAGTGAGCGGATGCTGTGTCCACAACACCTCCATCACCTGCCATTCGGCTTCGCTGATACGCTCTGACATGATCGGCACCCGAGTCGTTTACATCTGTAATCGATGTATCGACTACGAATGTAATCGTCAAGCGCTGTTGTGCGGGGGTGGGACACCCCTGCGCCTCGCCGGCTTGCTGGTCGATGAATGGCCTGATTGCTTGACGAACCGGGCATGGCGGTGGCAAGCGGACGCCGGCTTCTGCGGGTATGATGTAATGGTAGCCTGTCAGCTTCCCAAGCTGAACGCGCGGGTTCGATTCCCGCTACCCGCTCCATCGCAGCCGGGCGAGCGCGCGTGCCGCGCGCCGACTGGCGCAATATCGGCCGGCGACCAAAAAAGGCGGCCCTCAGGCCGCCTTTTTCGTGTGTCGTCCGACGGCGTGGCTCCGCCACGCTCTTCCTTCTTGCTTCCTGCCTCCAAGGCAGACTCGGCGGCCCCGCCGCCGGCTGCCCCTTACTCCGCCGCTTCCCCCAACGGCGGCAGATTATGCCCCAACAGCCGAAGCAACTCTGCCGCCGCTTCCACGATGTTCGTGCCCGGCCCGAAAATCGCCACCGTGCCCACCGATTTCAGGAAGTCATAATCCTGCGCCGGGATCACCCCGCCGGCGATCACCTTGATGTCCGATCGGCCGGCCTGCTTCAGTTCATCGATCAACGCCGGCACCAGAGTCTTGTGCCCCGCTGCCAGCGACGACGACGCCACCAGATCCACGTCGAGCTGCAACGCCAGGTCGCGGGCCTCTTCCGGCGTCTGGAACAAGGGGCCGACGGTGGCATCAAAGCCCAGATCGGCCAGCGCCGTGCCGACCACCTTGGCGCCGCGATCATGCCCGTCCTGGCCCATCTTCACGATCAGTACGCGCGGCTTGCGGCCCGTGCGGCGCTCAAACGCCTCCACGCCCTCGGCCACGCGCACATAGGCCGGATCAGCCTTGTAAGCATCTGCATAGACGCCCTTCACCATCTTCACGACGGCGGCATGGCGGCCGAACACATCTTCCATCGCGGCGCTGATTTCGCCCAGCGTGCAGCGGGCGCGGGCGCACTCGATGGCCAGCGCCAGCAGGTTTTCGCTGCCGCGCGCGCCTTCACGCAGGGCATCGAGCGCGGCCTGCGCCCGGGCCGGATCGCGCGCCGCCTTCACGGCTTCGATGCGGGTAATCTGGCTGGCGCGCACCGCCACGTTATCCACGTCCAGCACCGGCACTTCATCGACGCTGCCCGGCTTGTACTTGTTGACACCGACGATCACGGTTTCGCCCATGTCGATGCCGGCCTGCTTGGCAGCGGCCGCGGCTTCGATGTTGAGTTTCGGCAGGCCGCTGGCGACTGCCTTGGTCATGCCGCCCAGCGCTTCAACCTCGTCGATGATGGCTTGGGCGCCGTCCACCAGCTGCTTGGTGAGCGCTTCGACATAATAGCTGCCGCCCAGCGGATCGACGACCTTGGTGATGCCGGTTTCTTCCTGCAGCACGATCTGGGTGTTGCGAGCGATGCGGGCGGAAAAATCGGTGGGCAGCGCAATGGCTTCATCCAGCGCGTTGGTGTGCAGCGATTGCGTGCCGCCCAGCGCGGCGGCGAGCGCCTCCACCGTGGTGCGGATGACGTTGTTGTACGGGTCCTGCTCCTGCAGCGACACGCCCGACGTTTGGCAATGGGTGCGCAGCATCAGGCTGCGCGGATCCTTGGCACCGAAATTGGTCATGATGCGCGCCCACAAAGTGCGGGCAGCGCGCAGCTTGGCCACTTCCATGAAGAAGTTCATGCCGATGGCGAAGAAGAAGCTCAGCCGCCCGGCAAATTCATCGACATCCAGGCCCTGGGCCTGGGCGGCACGGACATATTCCATGCCATCGGCCAGCGTGTAGGCCAGTTCCTGCAGCGCCGTCGCCCCGGCTTCGTGCATGTGATAGCCGGAAATGGAAATACTGTTGAATTTCGGCATGTTGCGCGCCGTGTGGCTGATGATGTCGGCCACGATTCGCATCGAAGGCTCGGGCGGATAAATATAGGTGTTGCGGACCATGAACTCCTTCAGGATGTCGTTCTGGATGGTGCCATCCAGTTTGGCCTGCGGAACGCCGGCTTCCTCAGCCGCCACGATGAAGAAGGCGAGGCACGGGATCACCGCGCCGTTCATCGTCATCGACACCGACATCTGGTCGAGCGGGATGCCGTCGAACAGGATCTTCATGTCCTCCACGCTGTCGATGGCGACACCGGCCTTGCCGACATCGCCCGACACGCGCGGGTGATCGGAATCATAGCCACGGTGGGTGGCCAGATCGAACGCGACCGAAAGCCCCTTCTGCCCGGCCGCCAGGTTGCGGCGATAGAAGGCGTTGGATTCCTCGGCCGTCGAGAAACCAGCGTACTGCCTGACGGTCCACGGCCGGCCGGCATACATGGAGGCGCGCACGCCGCGCGTGTACGGCGCGAAGCCGGGCAGGCCCGGATCCCAACCCGCCGTGTCTTCTTGCGTGTAGAGCGGCTTGACAGTGAAGCCTTCGGGGGTGTGCCAGTCCAGCGACTGCCCCTTCACTTCCTTGGCGGCCATCGCGGCCCAATCGTTCACGGTTGGCTTGGTCATGTCACTCTCCGTCTTGCCATCCGCTTAAGCAAGGCGCAGCGCGGCTGGCAAGCTGGAGGAACTGCGATGTGGTCGCAGGGGGCCGATCGGGAACCAATCCGCTGCTGCGGCGTTGGTTTCTTCATGGCCATTGAACCCACCACACAAGCAGACCCGCCCGAAATCATCTCCACCGTGAAGGCGCGCGGTGGCGTCACCGGCAACAAGGTGCGTTATGTGCTGGCGATTTCGCTGCTGCTGGTGGTGGCCGGTATGGTGGCTGTCTATCTCGGCGTGCCCGGCGGCCTTATGGACGGGGCGACCAGCGCACCAGGGAAGAACTGACTCACTCCGCCGCTTCGGCCAGCATTTCCACCTTGGGGCTGGCGGTCGCGGCAATGGCCAACAGGCGCTTTTCGATGGCTTTCAGGCGCACCGGATTATCGATCTTGGCGCCGGTGAGATCGGTCACGTAGAAGGTGTCGGTGGCCTTTTCACCGTAGGTGGCGATGTGGGCGCTGTGGATGGTCAGCTTCTGCTGGAACAGACCATTGGTCAACGCATACAGCAAGGCCGGGCGGTCAGAGGCGTTGACCTCGATCACCGTGTAGCGGTTGCTGGCCTTGTTATCGATCAGCACGCGCGGTTCCACCCGGAACAGTTCGGCCTTGCGGCGGGCCAGTGGCCGGGCGGCGAGCTTGTCGGCGAGACGGATGCGGCCTGACAACACATCCTCGATGCTGCGCCGCAGCCGCGCCAGTTGCGCCGGTTCGACAAAGGGCCGGCCCAGCGGATCGAGCACGACGAAATTGTCGATCGCCATGCCATCGCGGGTGGTGTGGATGCGGGCATCGAAGATGTTGCCGCCGGCCAGGGAAATGGCGCCGGCGATGCGGTAGAACAGGCCGGGGTGATCGGTGGCATAGATGGCGACCAGCGTGGTGCCGCGCGCCGGATCGGGCGTGCAGGCAATCGCCAGGGGGGCATCGCCGGCGCCTTCAACCAGCGCGGCATTGGCGGTGAGCACGTCTGACGCTTCGGCCACCCAATAGCTGTCGGCAAAGCGGCGGGCATAGGCGGCAAATCGCTGTTCGGGCCAACCCAGCGCATCGCGCAGGCCGGCCTGTTTGGCGGCGATGCGTGTCGCGCGGCCGGTCTGCTTGTGGCCCAACCGCAGCACTTCTTCCGCCGAATCATACAGTTCGCGCAGCAATTGCGCTTTCCAGCCATTCCACACGCCGGGGCCGACGGCGCGGATATCGACCACGGTCAGGATCAGCAGCAGGCGCAACCGTTCCGGGCTGGCCACGGCTTCGGCAAAATCCAGGATGGTCTTGAAATCGGAAAGGTCGCGCTTGAAGGCGGTGCGGCTCATCAGCAGGTGATGCTCCACCAGCCAGGCCACGGTTTCGGTCTCTTCCTTGCTCAGCCCCAGCCGCGGGCACAGGCGCCGCGCGATATCGGCGCCCAGCAGGCTGTGATCGCCGCCGCGCCCCTTGGCGATATCGTGCAGCAGCACCGCGACATGCAGCACGCGCCGGTTGATCAGCTGGTGGATGATGGCCGACGACAGCGCATGATCGGATTTCAGCTCACCGCGCTCGATCCGGGCCAGCAGGCCGATGGCGCGGATCGTGTGTTCGTCCACCGTGTAATGGTGGTACATGTCGTACTGCATCTGCGCGACGACACGGCCGAAATCCGGAACAAAGCGCCCGAAGACGCCGGCTTCGTTCATCCATCTGAGCACGGATTCGGGATCGCGCGGCGAGGTGAGCACCTCAAGGAACAGCGCATTGGCGGTCTTGTCACGCCGCACGCGTTCGTCGATCAGCTGCGCATCGCGGGCAGCGGCGCGCATGGCGAGCGGATGGATGGCCAGCCCCTGGCTGTCGGCCAGCGCGAAGATCTCCAGCAGGTGCACCGGATCAGCCTTGAAGAATTCATCATTGGGCACGCCGATCTGGCCGCGCCGCAGGGTGAAGCCCTTCAGCCGGGCCGGCCGGCGGGTGAGCGTGGGCAACCAGGCGAGGCGGGCGGTCGATTCATCGAGGTGGGCCAGGAAAAGCCCGGTAAGATCCCCCACCGATTTCGCCATCAGGAAATAATGGCGCATGAAGCGTTCCACCGCGCTCATGCTGTCACGATTGGCATAGGCCAGGCGGGCGGCGAGTTCGCGTTGCACGTCGAAGGTGAGGCGTTCCTCGGCGCGGCCGGTGATGTGGTGCAGCATAATGCGCACCGACCACAGGAAGCTTTCGGCGCGGCGGAACTGGCGCAATTCGTCCGCGGTGAGCAGGCCCTTGTCCACCAGTTCGGCAACGCTGTGCACCTGGTGCAGATATTTGCCGATCCAGAACAGGGCGTGCAGATCGCGCAGGCCGCCCTTGCCTTCCTTCAGATTGGGTTCGACGACATAGCGGCTGTCGCCCATGCGCTGGTGGCGGGCTTCGCGCTCGGCGAGCTTTTCGGCCACGAAGGCGCGGGCGGTACCAGCCACCACTTCCTTACGGAACCGGGCATTGGCTTCGTCGAACAGCAGCTGATCACCCCAGACGAAACGGGCTTCCAGAAAGGCGGTGCGCACCGTCATGTCGGAACGAGCGATGCGGATCACGTCGTCCAGGCTGCGGGTGGCGTTGCCCACCTTCAAACCCAGATCCCACAGCAGATAGAGCAGGGTTTCGATGACCTGTTCGCCCCACGGCGTCTGCTTCCACGGCGTGATGAACACGATGTCCACATCGGAAAACGGCGCCATCTGGCCGCGGCCGTAGCCACCCACCGCCGCCAGCGCCAGCCGTTCGGACTGGGTGGGATTGGCCAGCGGATAGAGGCTTGCCACCACCGTATCGCAGGCAAGGCGCAGCAGCTGATCGGTCAGGAAGCTTTGGGCGGTGGCCATTTCCAGGCCGCGGCCGGGGTGCGCTTCCAGCCGTTCGGCAATCTCGGTACGGCCAGCGAGCAGCGCCCCACGCAGCGTATCGGCAAGCAGCCGACGGCGATCGGCAAAATCCGCGCAGCGAGCCAGCCCGCTGGCCAAGCCATCGGCCACGGCACGGCGATCGATGATCGCGCGGCGGTTGTGGATGGCATCAGCCCTCAACATTGCGGTGCAGCATAGGCCCGACGCGGTGCAAAGGCCATGGCCTCATCCCCACAACGCTGCGTCCGGCGGATAGACGTCGCTGCCCTCGAAGCGCAGGCCGTGCGGGCGGTCCTCGATCAACAATGGCCCATCCAGATCGGCATAGCTGCCCTGCATGGCAACCATGAATGTCGGCGCAATGGCAAGGCTGGTGCACAGCATGCAGCCGGTCATCACGCCCAGCCCGCGCGTGGCGGCAGCATGGCGCAAGGCCAGCGCTTCGGTGAGGCCGCCGGCTTTATCGAGCTTGATGTTGATGAAGCGGTAGCGGCCGATGATGGCATCCAGGCTGTCGCGGTCGTGGCAGCTTTCATCGGCGGCCAGCGGCACGGCGCAGTTCAGCCCCTCCAGTTCGGCGTCACGGCCGGCAGGCACCGGCTGTTCGACCAGCTCCACGCCAAGCGGTGCCAGCTGGCGCAGCGTGCGTTCGATATCGGTGCCGCCCCAGGCTTCATTGGCATCGACGATCAACCGGGCATCAGGCGCGGCGCGGCGCACGGCGGCCATGCGCTCCACGTCCGCCTGCGGGCCACCCTCACCGCCCAGCTTGACCTTCAACAACTCGCGGCCCCGCACCGCGCTTGTTGCTGCCGCCATCGCCGCCGGATCAGCGAGGCTGATGGTGTAGGCGGTGAGCATCGGCTGCGGCACCGGCAGGCCGAGCGTTTGCCAGACGCGGCGGCCGGACTGTTTGGCTTCCAGATCCCACAGCGCACAATCAAGCGCGTTGCGCGCCGCACCGGCGGGCAGCAGCGCCAGCAGATCGGCACGGCCGGCCCCCGCCGCCACCGCGCCGGCACAGCCCGTCAGCGCCGCCAGGGCCAGTTCCGCTGAATCGCCCTTGTAATAGATGGCGGTGCCCTCGCCGCGGCCGGTGTGCGGGCCATCGCTGATTTCTGCCACGACGACATCGACATGGGTTTTGGCTCCGCGCGAAATGGTAAAGCTGCCTTGCACAGGAAAGCGTTCGATGCGGGCGGCGAGCGAGCGGGCCATGTGCACCGCACTGCCCCAAGCCGCGACCTGCCGCAACAGGCTTTGCGCCAATGGCAAAGCAGGGCATGCTTGCGAAATGAGCGATGAGGAATCAGTCGAACTGGACGCGGTTGCCACCGTGTCGCGCATCACCGCCCTGGAAATGCTGGTGCGCCAGATCATGATCGTGCAGCTTCGCATCCTCGACAAGATGGGCGAGATCAAACTTGATCCCGATTATGTGCAGACCATCCACAAGGCCTATGCCGAAAAGGTCGATGAAAGCCCCATCATCGAAAGCGCCAGCCCCGACGTGAACTATGAATTCAAGCTGATGGTGCTGCATAATCTTGAGCGCTTTTTTGACGATATCGAACGCCACGTGAAGGACAATCCGGCCTGAAGCCAAGAGCTTGGGCCGCTGCGTGAACCGACAGGCCTCGTGTCATAAGCATTGACCATCCCGGCAGGCGTGGCATCGTGGATGCGAAGGCCGGACGCGGCCAAAAGGGGAGAAACTGATGCGGCGCACGATATTGGTGGCAGCATTGCTGCTGGGCAGCAGCGCAATGCTGGCAAGCTGCGATGCGCCCAAGCCCACGGCCAAGAGCGCGGCTGCGGTGAAGGAAAGCGAATTTCCGGATCGGCCGTTATGGGGTGACACCCACCTTCATACCGCCAACTCGGTCGATGCCTTCGGCTTTGGCGTGCGGTTGGGCCCGGAAGAAGCGTTGCGCTTTGCCCGCGGTGAGGAAGTGACGGCCACGACCGGCATGAAGGCCAAGCTGTCACGTCCGCTCGATTTCCTGGTGGTGACCGATCATGCCGAGGCGCTGGGCGGCACCAAAGCACTTGCCGATTCGCCGCGCCTGTTGATCCGCGATGCCACCATGCGGCGTTGGCACGACATGATGAACGAAGGCCCGGCTGGATCGCAGCGCGCCATGGCCGAAATATTGGATGCGCGCGGCCGCAATGCTGTGCCCGAAGCCATGCTCAACGCCGATGGCGCCGCCAAACGCACAAAAAAAGTGTGGAACGCCAACGTGGATGCCGTCGAACGCTATAATGAACCCGGCACGTTCACTGCCTTCCACGGCTTTGAATATACGTTGATGCAGGGCGGCAACAATCTGCACCGCAACATCATCTTCCGCGACGGCGAAGATAAGGTGCGTACGGTGGTACCGATCGATCCCACCTACAAGGCGACGCCGGACGAGATCTGGAACTACATGGACGCCTATGAGAAATCGACTGGCGGCCGGGTGCTGGCGATCCCACACAACAGCAATCTTTCCAACGGCCTGATGTTCGAGCTGACCCAGCCCGGCGGCGGCCCGATGACGGCAGCCTATGCCAAGCGCCGCGCCCGCCTGGAGCCGGTGGTGGAAATCACCCAGATCAAGGGAGACAGCGAAGCCCACCCCTTCCTGTCGCCCAACGATGAATTTTCCGGTTATGGCATGGCCGGTTGGGAGATGAACAATCTCCTCTCTAACCAGCCCAAGGTGCCGTCCATGTATGCCGGCGAATATGTGCGCGAGGCACTGAAGCGCGGCCTGGCCCTGGAAGCGCAGACGGGGGTGAACCCCTACAAGTTCGGCCTGATCGGATCGACCGACAGCCACACCGCCCTTGCCACCGCCGATGAAGACCAATTCTTCGGCAAGCACAGCGGCACCGAACCGAGCGCGGCCCGGACTATGGCGCCGCAGAACTTGGGCACCCGCAAGGGTCGTTTCGGTTGGCATTATCTCGCCAGTGGCTATGCCGCCGTGTGGGCCAAGGCCAACACCCGCGCTGCCATCTTCGATGCGATGACGCGGCGCGAAGTCTATGCCAGCACCGGCCCGCGCATGACGGTGCGGGTTTTTGGCGGCTGGGATTTCACCGCCGATGATCTGAAGGGCGATTGGGTGCGTGCAGGCTATGCCCGTGGCGTGCCGATGGGCGGAGAGCTGAAGCCGGGCAAAGGCGGCGCGCCGCGGCTGCTCATATCGGCCCTGAAAGACCCGGAGGGCGCCAACCTTGATCGCGTGCAGGTGGTGAAGGGCTGGATCGACAAGGCCGGCAAGACGCACGAGCAAGTGTTCGACGTGGCGTGGAGCGGTGACCGCAAGCCGGTTGCCGGCAAGCTGCCTTCGGTGGGTGATACGGTCGATGTCGCCGCCGCCACCTACAAGAACAATATCGGCGCCGCTGCACTGACCACCGTTTGGACCGATCCCGCCTTCGATCCCGCGATCAGCAGCTTCTATTATCTGCGTGTGCTGGAAATCCCGACGCCCAGTTGGCCCGCTTATGATGCGGTGCGGTACAAGCTGAAACTGCCACCGGAAGTCCGGGTGAAGAGCCAGGAACGTGCCTATACCTCGCCAATCTGGTACACGCCCAATCAGAATTTGGGCAAGAGCTGAGGCGCAGGCATGACGGCATGGCGAACCCGCGCAGCGGCACTGCTGCGCGAGCCTCTGGTGCATTTCCTGGTGCTGGGCGCCCTGGTGTTCGTTGCGTTGTCGGGGCGGGCGCCCGATCTGGGCGAGCGCCGGATCATCGTTGATGAGCCGGTGGTGGCCGGGCTCGTCAACCACCATGTCCGTGCCTTCCGGCGCCCGCCCACGGCCGAAGAGCTGGACGGGCTGATCAGCGATCATGTCCGCGGCGAAGTCTATTACCGCGAGGCGCTGCGCCTCGGCCTCGATGCCGACGACGAAGTGGTGAAAAAGCGGTTGCGCAACAAGATGTTGGCTATCGCCGGTGCCGAAGCCGAAGCCGCTCGGCCCAGTGATGCCGAACTGCAGGCGCTGCTTGATGCCGATCCAGCCCGTTATGCCGCGCCGCCACGTTATCGGCTGGCGCAGATCTATCTCGGCCCCGACGCCCCAGCGCTGCGGGCCGCCGCTGCCGCCGAGATAGGGCGCATACCCAAGGGCGCGCGACCCGGCATCACGACGCAGCCGCTGCCCCTGCCCGCCCGTTTCGACGATGCCAGCCAGACCGATCTGGCCGAACAACTGGGCGATGATTTCGCCACCGCCCTCGCCCGGCTGCCGCTGGGCACTTGGATGGGGCCAGTGGTTTCCGGCTTTGGCCTGCACCTGGTGCGCATCGATCAGCGGGTGCAGCCGCCGCCGCCGCGCCTGGCCGATGTGCGCCAGCGGCTGGAAAATGATTGGCGCAGCGACGCCATCCGCAACGCGCAGGACGCGCACCTGCAGCAACTGCTGGACAGCTACGCAGTCGAGATCAAGCGCCCGTCATGATCGGCCTGCTGCTTCGCGCGCTGGCCCTGCTGGCGCTGTTGGCCGGTGCCCTGCCGGCCCGGGCTGATGAACTGCGTCCTGGCTATCTGGAGCTCACGCAGCGCGGCGCCAACGACTGGAAGATCGTATGGAAAGCCCCAGTGCTTGGCGGGCTGGCGGCCAGCGCAACGCCATTGCTGCCGCCGTTCTGCCGGGTAACGATGGACGAAGCGCGGCTTTCGGTGGGAGCCCTGGTGGCAACAGGGCGCGCTGCCTGTTCCCGAACGCTGGATGGGGCGAGCGTTGGCCTGGCCGGGCTTGAACCCGGCTTCACCGACACGCTGCTGCGCATTGCACCATTGGACCGGCCGGTACAGACGGAGCGGCTGCTGCCAGGCCGCGCCACCGCGACGGTTGCTGCCGTGCCCGATGCCTTGCAGGTGGCGCGCACCTATTTCGTGATCGGTGTCGATCATATCGTCGGCGGTTTCGATCATCTGCTGTTCGTGGTCGCCCTGGTGCTGCTGTTGCAACGCGGCTGGCCAGTGGTGGCGGCCGCCACCGCCTTCACCATCGCCCATTCGATCACGCTGGCCGGCACCACGCTGAGCCTGTTCGGCTTGCCGCAGGCGCCAGTGGAAGCGGTGATCGCGCTCTCCATCATCTTCCTGGCCGTCGAAATCGTGAAGGCGCAGCCGGGATGCCCCCGCCTGTCGGAACGGCTGCCCTGGCTGTTCGCTTTCCTGTTCGGCCTGCTGCACGGCTTTGGCTTTGCCGGCGCCCTGCGCGAGATCGGCTTGCCCGAAACGGATCTGCCAATGGCGCTGCTAACCTTCAATCTGGGGGTGGAAGCCGGCCAGATGCTGATCATTGCCGCCACGCTCGCCGTGATCGCCGGGCTGCGTCGCCTCACACCCGCCGCGCTGCGCCCTGGAGTGCTGGCCAGCGCCTATGCCATCGGCAGCATCGCCAGCTTCTGGTTCATCGAACGCATCTGGGCCTAAAGCACGGCCCTGATCACCAGATAGATCAGCGACGGCCCCAGCAGGCAGCCCAGCCCGGTGTAGAAGGTGGATGTCATCGCGCCATACGGCACCAGCTTGGGATCAGTGGCAGCCAGCCCGCCGGTCACACCGCTGGTGGTGCCCATCAGCCCGCCATAGACCATTGCGCTGGCGGGATTATCAAGGCCGATGCGCCGCGCCACCAGCGGCGTCGCCACCATCACCAGCACCGCCTTCACCAGCCCTGCCGCGATGCTGAGCGATATGATCCGCGACGACACGCCCAGCGACGCGCCCGTCACCGGCCCGACGATATAGGTCGCCGCACCCGCGCCGATGGTGGTGATCTCGGCCGGATCAGTGAGCCCGAACGCCAGCGCCACCACAGCCCCCACAGCAAACGACAAGACCACGCCTATGGGCACGGAGAGCGCGCCAACCAGGCCAGCCTTGCGCAGATCTTCCATCCGCACGCCGAACGCGGTGGCGACGATGGCGAAATCGCGGAACATGTTGCCGCCCAGCACGCCGATCCCGGCCAGCAGCGGATAATCCGCCACGCCATTCTTGCCACCGGTATCGGCCCCCGCCCAGAAGGCGAGCAGCAGCCCCAGCGCAATGGCGATGGCCGATCCATGCACCTTTCCGCGCGCGACATGACGGGACAGGAAATAGGCCAGCACCATGATAACGCCAACGAAGACGAATGCCACCAGCAGGCCGTTGTCGCCGGCGAATTTGAATATGCGCTCCATCACGGCCGCTGCGCCCAACGGCTGAGCACCGGCACCAGCGCGAACGCAGCCAGCACCGCCAACACGCCTGCCACTGCCGCCATCACCCCGCCCGAAACGGCCGCAAACACATTCTGTTTGGCTGCCATGGCAACAATGATCGGGATATACATCAGGCTCCAGAACTGCACGCCGTTGCCCGTTGGCGTTTCCGGCCCCAACCGTCGCCCCGGCAGATTGGTGAGCGCAATCAGCAGCAACATGGCGACACCCACGCCGCCAACATTCGCCTCCAGGCCCAGCGCCGCGCCGAGCAGATCACCGGCAAACAGCCCAGCCAGTGTGCAGGCGGCCAGCAGGGCCACACCCAAAATCGGCATGTCGCTTTCCCCTCAGGCCAGCGCCAGCGGCAGCCGGTCGATAACGGGCCGTGCCGCCTGTTCATAGGCGTGGGCCAGTTTCAGGCAGGCCAGTTCGGCACCGCGCCGGCCGATGATCTGGATACCGGCCGGCAGGCCACCGGGCGAGAAGCCCGCCGGGGCTGCCAGCGCCGGCAGGCCGGTCATCGTCACCAGGAACGTGCCGAGCATCCATTCATGATAGGTGCGCATCGTCTTGCCAGCGACCTCGGTCGGCCAGAATTGCTCCACCGGGAAGGGCAGCAGCTGCACTGCCGGCGCAACCAGAAAATCATGGTGTTCGAACAATTTGTCCACCGCCCGTGTCCATGTGCTGCGCACCGCCGACGCGTTCAGCACTTGGGCACCGGTGATGTTGCGGCTGTTGGCGATCTCCCAATGGGCCTGCGGGCCGATCAGGTCGCGCGTCGCCGGATCATCGGCCAGCCGCTGCAGGCCGGTGCCCGACATCCAGCTGCGCAGCAGCAGCAACGCCTGCCACACCGGCTCGATCTCGAAATCCACCTGCGCGGCATCGACCGTGCAGCCCATGGCGCGAAACGCCGGCAGCGCACCTTCGCAAATCTTCAGCACCGCCGGATCATGCGGCACACGCCCGCCCCAATTGCCGAGCCAGCCGATACGCACGCCCTTGTGATCAGCGTCGAGCGGCCCGGCAAAGGCGTGGGCATCCACATCGATCGATTGCAGCGACTGCGGATGCCGGCCGGCCATCACCGACAGCACCAGGCCCAGATCGGCGACATGCCGTGCCATCGGGCCGGGCACGCCCATCTTTGAAATCCACTGTTCATTGCCTTCCGGCGGGATGACGCCGGTGCCGGTGCGAAACCCGAAGACATTGTTCCACGCTGCCGGGTTGCGCAGGCTGCCGCCGAAATCCGAGCCATCGGCCAGTGGCAGCATCCTGAGGGCCAGCCCCACGCCTGCGCCGCCGCTGCTGCCCCCGGCCGAGCGGCTGGGGTCGAAGCTGTTCCGCGTAGGGCCATAGACGCGGTTGATCGTGTGGGAGCCAAAGCCGAATTCGGGCGCGTTGGTCTTGCCGATGAAGATTGTGCCTGCTGCGCGCAGCCGCTGCACCATGATGCCTTCGCTGGTGGGAATCTTGTCCTTGTTGACCAGCGAACCGTTGGTGGTCCGGATGCCGATCACATCGGCAAGATCCTTCACCGCCCACGGCAGACCAAACAGCGGCCCCGGCGTTTCGCCTGCGGCCAGCCGCGCATCCATCGCTCGTGCCTGCGCCAACAGCCGGTCACCATCCTGCAGCGCCACGATGGCATTGTGGGCCGGGTTGTGAGCGGCGATCTGCGCCAGCACGGCGCGCATCACGTCTTCAGCGCTTGCCTTGCGCGCCGCGATCAGGCCGGCGATGCGGCGACCGGGCAGCGCCAGCAGAGGATCAACGGGTGCGGTCGCCAATGCCGGAGCCGACGCCATCGCTCCCAATGCACCGGCACCCACGAAGAAATCCCGGCGAGTCGCCGAATCCTGCCCCATCCCCTGCTCCCCGATCGACAGAGACAGGTTTGTTGGGCGCTGCTGGCTTCGTCAATGCGGATTTCGCCATCACCATGCGGCACTGCCGACACAAAAGGCGCAAACTGTGGAGGCCCGACCGGGAATCGAACCCGGGTGCACGGATTTGCAGTCCGTTACGTCACCACTCCGCCATCGGGCCTCGCAAGTGGAGCGCTGCCCTAGCAAGGCAGGGGCGTGGGGGCAATGGCCTATGTTGCACCGGGCGACGTGTGCTGCACCGCAACCAGGCCCGGCGATTCGGCCATTGCGCGACACGCCGCCGCAGGGCAAAAGCCATCGCCATGACGACGAGCCCATTTGCCGCCCAGCGCCAGACCATGGTGGATTCCCAACTGAAAACCGTTGGGGTCACTGATGCTGGCGTGCTGGCGGCCTTTGCGGAAATTCCGCGCGAAGCCTTTCTGCCGCCGGCCCTCGCGGCGCTGGCCCAAGCCGATGCCGCCCACGAAGTGGCGCCTGGCCGTTATCTGCTCGCCCCGCTGGCGCTGGCGCTGTTGCTGCAGCACGCCGGCGTACGCGCCGGGGAGCGTGTACTGGTGGTAGGCAGCGCTTCGGGCTATTCGGCGGCCGTGCTGGCGCAACTGGGCGCGACGGTGACGGCACTGGAAAGCGATGCGGCACTGATCGCCATGGCCGAAGCCGCCGGCGTGCCCAGCGTATCCGGACCACTGACCGAAGGCTGGGCGGCCGCTGCCCCCTATGATCTGATCCTGTTCGAAGGCGCCATCGCCGCCGTGACGCCGGCCATTGCCGCCCAACTGGCGCCCGGCGGTCGCATCGCGGCGGTGCTGCGCCAGGCGGGCGTTGGCCGCGGCTATGCCGGGCCATTGACTGCCACCGGCCAACCCGCGGGCCTGCCGTTCATCGAGATGGCGGCGCCCGATCTGCCCGGCTTTGCCCAGCCGCGCGAATTCGCCTTTTGACCCGAGATTTTCTCGTTCTGCCCGCTCGGCGGGTGTGGCGCTTTTCTTCACGATGTCGTAACTGTTTGGCATGAGCGAGCCGCCGCCAGCCCTTGACGTCATTCTTGCCTCCATCCGCGCCCGGGTGATGGAACCCGGTAATGATGACAATGAAGATTCGCCGTCGCCCGCGCCCGCCTTGGCCCCGGCACCGGCACCGGTTTCGCTCGCCAATGTGACCCTGCCGTCGAGCAGCACCGGCATGACCCTGGACGAGTTGATGCGATCTATGCTGGCACCGCAGATCAAGGCCTGGCTGGACGCCAACATGCCGGAAATCGTCGAGAAACTGGCGCGCGAGGAAATCAAGCGCCTCACCGGCAAGCTGTAGGGCTTTCCCCTTCGCTGGCCAGCGGGTATGCGCCGTGGCCATGATCGACAAGATTTTCGACCCCGCCAGCTTTGAACAGCGTTGGTATGCCCATTGGGAACACAACGCCCGCTTCCGGCCGTCCCGCCCGGATGCCAAGCCATTCACCATCGTCATCCCGCCGCCGAACGTCACGGGCAGCCTGCACATCGGCCACGCGCTCGACAACACGCTGCAGGATCTGCTGATCCGCTGGCACCGGCTGAATGGCCGCGATGCGCGCTGGATTGTCGGCACCGATCATGCCGGCATCGCCACCCAGATGGTGGTGGAACGCCGCTTGGCCGAAGCTCAAGAGCCCGGCCGCACCGCCATGGGCCGCGAGGCGTTCGAAGCCAAGGTATGGAAATGGAAGGCCGAATCCGGCGGCACCATCACTGGCCAGCTGCGCCGGCTGGGCGCGTCGTGCGATTGGGAGAACGAGCGTTTCACCATGGACGACGGCTTCAACAAGGCCGTGCTCAAGGTGTTCGTTGAGCTCTACAACCAGAAATTGCTCTATCGCGACAAGCGGCTGGTGAACTGGGATCCGGAGCTGAAGACCGCGATTTCCGATCTGGAAGTGGAAACCCGCGAAGTCGCCGGCAGCTTCACACACATCCGTTATCCGCTGGCCGATGGCGCGCGCCTTCCTAATGGCGCCGATCATATCATCGTTGCCACCACCCGCCCGGAAACCATGCTGGGCGATACCGCCGTGGCCGTGGGCGCCGATGATCCGCGCTATGCCTCCGTCATCGGCAAGCATGTGCTGCTGCCGATCACCGGCCGCCGCATTCCGATCATCGCCGATGAACATGCCGATCCTGAACTGGGGTCAGGCGCGGTGAAGATCACGCCGGCCCATGATTTCAACGACTGGCAGGTGTATGACCGCAACAAGGAGATCGGCTGGATCAACATCCTCGACGCCGAAGCCCGCATCTGCGCCGCCGATGGCGTGCCCGCCGATTATGTGGGCCTTGCCCGCGAAGACGCGCGCAAGAAGGTCGTGGCCGATCTCGAAGCGCTCGAACTGATCGAGCACATCGAACAGAAGACCATCCAGATGCCCTATGGCGACCGTTCGGGCGTGGTGATCGAGCCGTGGCTGACCGACCAATGGTATGTGAACGCCGCCGAGCTGGCCAAGGACGCGCTGAGTGCGGTGCACGATGGCCGCACCCAGTTCGTACCGAAGACCTGGGAAAAGACCTATTTCAACTGGATGGAGAATATCCAGCCCTGGTGCGTGTCGCGCCAGTTGTGGTGGGGACACCGGATTCCGGCGTGGTATACGCCCGATGGCAGCGTGTTCGTTGCCGAAACCGAAGCGGAAGCACAGGCTCAAGCCGGCGACGCGGTCCTGACCCGCGACGAAGACGTGCTCGACACCTGGTTCTCCTCCGCGCTGTGGCCGTTCGGCACGCTCGGCTGGCCGGAGCAGACGACCGACCTCGCCCGCCACTACCCCGGCGACGTGCTGGTGACTGGTTTCGACATCATCTTCTTCTGGGTGGCCCGCATGATGATGCAGGGCCTGCACTTCATGGACGATGTGCCGTTCCGCACGGTGTATTGCCACGGCCTGGTGCGCGACGCCAAGGGCCAGAAGATGAGCAAATCCAAGGGGAACACCGTCGATCCCCTGGTGCTCATCGATCAATATGGTGCCGATGCGCTGCGTTTCACGCTCACCGCGATGGAAACGCAGGGCCGCGACATCAAATTGAGCGAAAGCCGCATCGAAGGCTATCGCAACTTCGCCACCAAGCTGTGGAACGCGGCGCGCTTTGCCCAATCCAACGGCATTGGCGGCAGTGCCTCGCCGTTGCCGCCCGCTGCCAGTCAGCCGGTCAACCGCTGGATCATCGGCGAAGTGCGCGCCACGGCACGCGCGCTGGAACAGGCGATCGCCGATTTCCGCTTCGATGCCTATGCCGACGCCATCTACAAATTGGTGTGGAGCCGTTTCTGCGACTGGTATCTGGAACTCATCAAGCCGCTGCTCAGCGAAGGCGCCGATGAAGCCATCGCCGCCGAAACCCGCGCCGTTGCCGGCTGGGCGCTCGATCAGATCCTCGTCATGCTCCACCCGGTGATGCCGTTCCTCACCGAGGAGTTGTGGCACCGACTGGCGGAGCGCGATGACCTGATTCTGGCGCAATGGGTGGCCACCGACGCCATTCCCGAAGATGCTGCCGCCAGTGCGGATATCGACTGGCTGATCGGTCTGATTTCCGAAGTCCGCTCGGCGCGAACCGAAGTGAACGTGCCGCCGTCGGCCAAGCTCGCCTATGCCGTGGAAGGCGCGTCGCCCGAAACGCAGGCGCGACTGGCCGCCAACGCCGCCGTGATCGAACGCATGGCGCGCATCCTGCCCGGCGAGGTGGCCGAAGGTGGCCGCCTGCAGGTGGTGCATGGCGAGGCGACCATCCTGATCCCGATCGGCGATGTGGTTGATCTCGCTGCCGAAAATGCCCGACTCGACAAGGCGCTGACCGCGGCCATAAAGGAACGCGACGCATTGGCTGGACGGCTTGGCAACCCCGGCTTCACCGAAAAGGCCAAACCGGAAGCGGTCGAAAAGGCCCGCGAGGACCACGCCGCCCGTTCGGCAGAGGCCGAGCGGTTGCAGGCGGCGCTGTCGCGATTGGGGTAAGACATTCCACTTGGCGCAGGCCGCCAGCCTGATAGGCTGTCGCCATTCCAAAGAGGGAATTCCACATGCTTCACCGCACCATCGCGCTGGCCCTGCTGCTCGCGACACCCGCACTCGCCCAGCCCGCAGCAACGCCCGCCGCCAGTGTCGCCGAAAACCCGGACGTGCAAGCCGCCGAGCGATTGTTCGGCGCCTGGCTGGAAGGACAGATCGCCTATCGCGGCCTGCCCGGCGTGGCCGTCGGCGTTGTGCAGGATCAGCAACTCGTGTGGTCAAGGGGGTTCGGCTTTGCCGACATCGCGTCGAAAAGGCCGATGACCGCCGACACCCGCTTTCGCATCGCATCCAACTCGAAGATCTTTGCCGCCATCGCCATCCTGCAACTGCGTGAAGCCGGAAAGTTGCGGCTGGACGATCCGGTGAGCAAACATCTGCCCTGGTTCACGATGAAACCGGCCGGTCCGGACGATGGCCCGATCACCATCGAGCAATTGCTCTCCCACTCATCGGGCCTGCAGCGCGAGGCCGGCGATCATTGGTCGAGCTTCGATTTTCCCAGCGAGGCCGAGCTGAAGGCGCTGATGGCCGGGCGCCAGTCCGCCTTCCCGCCGCAGACGCGCTGGAAATATTCCAACCTCGCCTTTGGCATCGCCGGGCTGGTGGTGGAGCAAGTGAGCGGCCAGCGATGGGCCGATTATGTGAACGCTAATATCCTGAAGCCGCTGGATATGACTGCCAGCAGCATCGATCGGCCCGATCCCGGCCTGGCCACGCCCTACGCCAACCGCACACCCGATGGCACCCGCCGGGTGCATCCGTTCGTGGATGCCAAGGGCATGGCGGCCGCGACGGGCGTGACCAGCAATGTGAACGATTTGGCCAAGTTCATCTCCGCATGGTTCCGCCGCGCGCCCAAGGCCGGTGGCAACAACGTGCTTTCGGCCGGTTCGTGGCGCGAAGCCCTGCGCGTGCGCAGCGTGGACGAGGATTGGGAATCGGGTTCGGGCCTGGGCTTTGATATCGAGCGCTTCAAGGGCAAGACCTATGCCGGCCATGGCGGCGGCTATCCCGGCAACACCACGATGACGATGGCCCAGATCGACGACAAGGTGGGTGTGATCGTGCTGACCAACACCACCGATTCCAACCCCGGCGACATCGCTAACCAGTTGATGGCAACGGTTGGCGATGCCGTGGCAAAAGCCGCCAAGCCAAAGGCCACGTCCTGGGATCCGGCCTGGGCGCGCTTTGCCGGCCTCTATCGCGGCAATTATAGTGATGGCATCACCCAAATCGTGCTGCTCAACAAGCAATTGGTCGTGATTTCGGGCAACGCCCGTTCCACCGAAGTGCGCGAAAAGCTGGAACCGCTGGGCGAAGGCCGCTTCCGGCTGATGGCACCCACCGGCGGCGGCCCCATCGGCGAAATCGTGTATTTCGAGGAAAAGGATGGCAAGGTGACTCGCATGTATGCGGGTGATGGCTGGAGCGAACGCGTCAACAACTACTGACGCGCCCCCTTTCCCCGCGCCCGCCATCTGCTAGAAAGCCGGCGTGCACCGTTACGCAAATCCAACGCGATTCCTGAAGATCGCCCGTGTCGCCACGCCAATCGTGGCACTTTTTGGCATGGCGCTGACTGCGGCCGGCCTGTGGATCGGCCTGTTCGCCAGTCCGCCGGATTACCAGCAGGGGGAAAGCGTGCGCATCATGTATGTGCATGTGCCCGCCGCCTGGCTGGGTGCGGGCGGTTACATGAGCCTGGCCATCGCATCGGCCACCGCTTTGATCTGGCGCCACCCGCTCGCCACCATCGCGGCGCGCGCCATTGCGCCGGCGGGCGCGGCGTTCACGGCCATCTGCCTGATCTCCGGATCGCTATGGGGCAAGCCGACCTGGGGCACATATTGGGTGTGGGACGCACGGCTCACCTCCATGCTGATTCTGCTCTTCCTGTATCTCGGCTATCTGGCGCTGTCGGCAAGCGAAGCGGAAAAGGGCGGCGAAGCCCGCGCCTCGTCCATTCTGGCGCTGGTTGGCGTGATCAACTTGCCGATCATCAAATATTCGGTGGAATGGTGGAACACGCTGCACCAGGGCAGCAGCATTTCGGTGGTCAACGCGTCGTCCAAGATCGCGCCGGCATTGCTGACGCCGCTGCTGCTTTCGGTCGTCGGCTTCAGCTTCCTGTTCGCCGCCATCGTCTTGATGCGGATGCGGGCGATGCTGGCGCAGCAGCGCGTTGACGCGCGCAGCCGGCGCATGGCGGAGGCTTTGGCGTAATGGATGGCATCGTCACCCGCCCTGATCTTTGGGCCAATTTCATCTGGCCGGCCTATGCGATCACACTGGTCGGCCTGCTCGGTCTGCTGATCTGGGCCTTTGTTTCCATGCGCTCGGCTGAGAAAAAGGCCGATGAGGTGAAGCGCCGATGAAAGCCAAACATCAACGCCTGTGGCTGGTCGTCGGCGCGCTCACGGCGCTCGGTGGCGCTGGCGTGCTGGCCTTCTCCACGCTGGGTGAGAAGGCGACCTATTTCTACGCCCCGTCCGATCTCGCCAAGGGGCCAGCCCCCACTGACGCGATCCGGCTGGGCGGCATGGTTGAAAAAGGCTCGATCGTGCGTGATGGCGAAACCATCCGCTTCGTGGTGACCGACATGGCGAAGACCGTGCCTGTCACCTACACCGGCATCCTCCCCGATCTGTTCCGCGAGGGCCAGGGCGTGATCGCTGAAGGCAAGATCGATCCGGTCACCGGCAGGTTCACCGCCGAGACCATCCTGGCCAAGCACGATGAGAAATACATGCCGCCCGAAGTGGCCGGCGCCATGAAGAAGACCGGCGCGGTTTCAACCGGCGGTTGATGGCACGTCCTGTTTCGCCGCTGTGGGGCGGCCTGTTCACCACCGCTGCCCTGTGTCTTTGTGCGCCACTGTCGCTTGATCTGGGGCCGGTGCCAATCACCGTGCAATCGCTGATCGTCTGTCTGGCCGGCGCACTGGCTGGCGGGGCTGGCGTGCTGGGCGTACTGGGCTGGTTGCTGTTGGCGGCAATGGGCCTTCCGGTGCTGGCGGGCATGAAGGGCGGGCTGCTGGCGATGGGCGGTTTCAGCGCCGGCTTCATCGTGGCGCTGCCACTGGCCGCCCGCCTGGCGATGAGCTGGCAGCCGGGCTGGAATTGGCGGCAGACGTTGTTGCTGATGCTGGCCGCCCATGCGCTGCTGCTGGCACTGGGCGGAGCGGTGATTGCCCTGCGCGGCGGTGACGTTGCCGCGCTGGCCGTGCTGCTGCCGGGCGCAGGGGTAAAGGCGGCAGTGGCGACGATCGTGCTGATGATGGTGGGGCGGCGTACTGCCTAGTCGTGCTGCGGCACCCGCGTTGTGCCCCAGGCGTCGCCCATGTCTTCCATCACCAAGTCAATCACTTCGATGCGTGCACGGATAGCAATGCCGGCGGCGCAAGTGATGACCAACCAGTCGCCATCCTGGGCCAACGAGAGGATAACTGTCACCGCTTCTGGCTCATTGGGCCAGCCGGCGCGCTGCACGGCGTCAACCGTCTCCACCCGCAGGGCGCTACGGATGCGGCTCGGCGCTCCGGCCTCACGGCGATAGCGGTTGATCAGCAGCGCCAGCCGCCGCGCCTTGCGATCAAAGCCGACATCGGCCAGCCGCAGCGTTGCATCCTGCAGCAACGCCGAGAAGGTTTCGATATCCCCCGGCTCCCGGCCGAGGAGGGCGAGCTTCTCAGCCATCACCGACGCGCTCGATATCGGCGCCCACGGCCTGGAGCTTTTCTTCCAACCGCTCGTAACCGCGATCGAGGTGATAGACGCGGCTGACCGTGGTTTCGCCTTCTGCCGCCAGCCCGGCCAACACCAGGCTCATGGAAGCGCGCAAATCGGTGGCCATCACTTCGGCACCGTTCAGTTTCGGCACGCCGCGCACGATCGCGCTACGGCCGCGCACGGTGATGTCCGCTCCCATGCGCGCCAGTTCCGGCACGTGCATGAAGCGGTTTTCAAAGATGGTCTCGGTCAACAGCGACGCGCCGTCGGCTACGGTGAGCATCGCCATGAATTGCGCCTGCATGTCGGTGGCAAAGCCCGGATAGGGCGATGTTGAAACATTGATGCCCTTCATCGCGCCGTGGCGGCGCACGATGATGCCGTCGGTGGTTTCTTCGGTTTCAACGCCAGCTTCGTGCAGCATGTCCAGCGTCACACCCAAATCCTCGGCGGACGCGCCGACCAGTTCGACCTCGCCCCCGGCAATGGCCGCGGCGCAGGCATAGGAACCCGCCTCGATACGATCCGGCATCACCGCATAAGTGGCGCCGTGCAGTTCCTTCACGCCGGTGATGGTCAGCTTCTCAGTGCCGATGCCCTGGATCTTGGCACCCATGGCAACCAGGCAGTTGCACAGATCGACAATCTCCGGCTCACGCGCGACATTTTCCAGCACGGAAGTGCCCTTGCACAGCACGGCTGTCATCACCGCATTTTCGGTCGCGCCCACAGAAACGATGGGAAACACGTAACGTCCGCCCGGCAGGCCGCCCATCGGGGCCGTCGCCTTCACATAGCCGGCCGCCAGTTCGATGTTGGCGCCCAGATGCTCCAGCGCCTTCAGGTGCAGATCGATCGGGCGGTTGCCGATGGCGCAGCCGCCGGGCAGCGACACGGTTGCTTCGCCGGCGCGGGCCAGCAACGGCCCGAGCACCAGGATGGAGGCGCGCATCTTGCGCACGATGTCGTACGGCGCGAGCGTGGAGGTGATGCGGTTGGCGCGCACCGTCATCACACGGCCGAATTCATCCGGGCTGGTACCTTCAATGGTGGTCGAAAGGCCATGATTGTTGAGCAGGTGGCCGAACGTATCGATATCGGCCAGCCGCGGCAGGTTGCGCAGCGTGAGCGGCTCGTCGGTGAGCAGTGCGCACGGCATCAGCGTGAGCGCGGCGTTCTTCGCGCCGGAAATCTGGATGCGGCCTTTGAGGCGGCGGCCCCCGCGGATGACGATCTTGTCCATAGTCGCGCCTTAGCGCGTTGCAGCCTCGCGCGCCACTGGCCGGCGCAGCGAAAACGTATAGACCGCCAGCCCAGCCCAGATGCAGCAGAACGCCGCCAGCCGCGCCGGATCCAGCACTTCGCCGAACAGCAGCACCGCCTCCAGCAGCACCATGGTGGGGGCCACATATTGCATCAGGCCAAGGGTGGAGAGCGGCAGCCGCCGCGCCGCCAGGCCGAACAGAAGTAACGGGATCGCCGTGGCCAGCCCGCCCAGTGCCAGAGTCATCGTCGTGACCGGCGGCCAACCGGCAAAGCCTTGCGGCGTTTGGGCCACCCACAATGCCGCCATCGGCGCCAATAGCAGCGTTTCAACAAACAGGCCGGTCGCGGTATCCACCGCCGCCTGCTTGCGGATCAGGCCATAGACGCCGAACGACAGCGCCAGCGCGAGGGAAACCAGCGGCAGCGAGCCCCGTTCGATGGTGAGCACCGCCACGCCCAGCGCCGCCAGCCCGACCGCAACCCATTGTAGCCGCCCCAATCTCTCCCCCAGCAGCGCCACGCCAAACAGCACCGAAACCAGCGGGTTGATGAAGTAACCCAGCGACGTATCGATGGCGTGGCCGGCCAGGATCGCCCAGGTGTAGACACCCCAATTGATGGTGATGCACACGGCCGATGCCAGCAGCATCAACAGCAAACGCGGCTGACGCAGGGCGGCGCGCACGCGTTCCCAGCCCTTCAGGCCAGAAATCAGCACCACCACCACCAGCACGGTCCACAAGATACGGTGCGCCAGCACATCGGCCGCCGGCACGCCTTGCAACAGCCGCAGGTAAAAGGGCAGCACGCCCCAGATCAGATAGGCGCCCATGCCGGCGAAAAAGCCAAGGCGGGCTTCGGAAGGAGAGGTCGGGCTCACCTGGCGGCGTTAGCCGGCATTGACGATGCGCGCCACCCCCGGCGGCGTTACAAATTCGGCCCTAAAGCTTGGGTAACGTCACCCCGCGCTGGCCCATGTATTTGCCAGCTCTGTCAGCATAGCTCACTTCGCAGGGTTCATTGCCCTTGAGGAACAGGAACTGGCAGGCGCCTTCGTTGGCATAGATGCGCGCCGGCAGCGGCGTGGTGTTGGAGAATTCCAGCGTGACATGGCCTTCCCAGCCCGGTTCCAGCGGGGTGACGTTCACGATGATGCCGCAGCGGGCGTAGGTGGATTTTCCCAGGCAGATCACCAGCACATCGCGCGGGATGCGAAAATACTCGACCGTGCGGGCCAGCGCGAAGCTGTTGGGCGGGATCACGCACACGTCGGTCTTGCGATCGACGAAGCTGTTTGGATTGAAATCCTTGGGGTCCACCACGGCACTGTCGACATTGGTGAAGATCTTGAACTCGTCGGCCACGCGCGCATCATAGCCATAGCTCGACAGGCCATAGCTAATGCAGCCGCCGCGCGTCTGGCGCTCCACGAACGGTTCGATCATGCCCTCGTTCAGGGCGGTTTCGCGAATCCAGCGGTCGGACAATACGGACATCAGTGGCCTTTGATGTGGAGGACGCAGATCAGGGTGAACAGGCGGCGCGCCGTATCGAAATCGACAATTGCGCGGGTTTCCAGCCGTTCCTTCAACAGTTCGGCGGCATCATTGTGGATGCCGCGCCGCGCCATGTCGATGGTTTCGATCTGGCCGGGGCTGGCCTGGCGTATGGCCTGGTAATAGCTGTCGCAGATGGCGAAATATTCGCGGATCGTGCGCCGGAACGGGCTCAGCGCGACCTGAAACGCATCGACCTGGATGTCCAGCGTGCTGCTCACCGTCACGTCGAGCCGGCCATCCTCCACACCGAGCAACAGCTTGTAAGGGCCGTGATGGCCCGCATCGGCGGCGGCAATGGGCTTGAATTCATTGCCTTCCAGGAGATCGAAGATGGCGACGCGGCGCTCCTGCTCGATATCGGCGTTGCGCCACAGGATGGTGCGTTCGTCCAGCTTGATGTCGATCAGGCGATAATCGGGGTTGCTCATTTCGCACCCTTCGCCGGCACGCTGTTCACCAGCTTGGCCAGACCGTCGCGCACCGGTTGCAGTACGTCGTCCTGCGTCTTGCCCAGCCGCACCACCACGATCCGCTTCGATGGCACCACGATCACATATTGGCCCAAGTGCCCGATCGCGGCAAAGGCGTCGGGCGGTCCGGCACGCCAGAACAGCGCTTCATCCTTGCCATTGGCCGGCTTGCGGTTCAGCCAGAATTGCCCGCCATAGCCGGGATTGGTCGGCGACGGCATCGTCACGAAGCGCACCCAATCCGGCCGCACCACCTGCACCCCGGCCACCACGCCACCATCCAGATACAGCTGCCCGAACGCCGCCCAATCCCGCGCGGTGGCGAAGCACAGCGAACCGCCATAAAGATTGCCCTGCGGATCAAACTCGCACAGCAGGCTGGCCATGCCCGCCGGCCCGGCCAGCCGATCGTTGATGAAGGCGCGCACCTTGCGCTTACGTTCGGCCGGCGTCGCGCCCGGCGCAACCACATCGGAAACGATTCGCGCCAGTATATGCGTGGTCAGCGTGTTGTATTCAAAGCGGGTGCCGGGCGGGACTTCCGCCGGCTCGGCGACGGCCGCCTTGACGATATCGGACGAGGTATCGGCGAACAGCGCGCGGTTGGTGTCAGCCCGCTCCGGCTCAGGCCCCGCCTCGATATGCTTCACACCCGATGCCATGTGCAGCAATTGGCGCAGCGTGATCTTGGCGCGCGCGTCGTTCCGCCATTCCGGCACCGGGGCGGGCGTATCCAGCTCCAGCTTGCCGTCGGCCACCAGAAAGCCAATCAACGTCGACGTGATGGATTTCGCCATCGACCAGCTGATCAACCGCGTCCCGGGGCCATAGCCCGGGGCATAGCGTTCATAGATCGGCTTGCCGTCCTTCAGCACGATCACCGCGCGCGTTTCCTTCAGCGCCGGATCGGTGAACAGTGCATCGGCGGCGGGCAGGGCCGAGGCCGGCACGGTGGACGGAATCGCCACTGGCGAGCGCACGGGCTGTGCCATGGCACCCCCTGCGGTCAGCAACAGGCTTGCGGCTGCGCCGATGTTTCTCCACCTTGTCATGAATTTCACGCTAAAGGCCCTGCCCCCATGCTGGCAAGTGACACATCACACCCCGCTACCCCTTCGCGCCCCAAGGCATTGTGGCGGCGCTGGCTGATCTGGGTGCCGCTGTTGCTGCTCTGCCTAGCGGCGGGCGGTTGGCTGGGCCTCAAATATTCCACCACGGGCCGGCAGGCGGCGCTGGCCACCGGGTATATCGCCCAGGTCACCTGCAGCTGCCGTTTCGTCAGCAGGCGGGACATGGCGAGCTGCGACACCGATCGCGAACCAGGCACGGAAGTGGTGCAGGTGGAGGAAGACAGCGCCAACCGCACGATCACGGCGAAAGTGCCGATGCTCAGCCGCCGCATCTCGCGTTTCGATCCGGAATATGGCTGCACGCTGGACGCGCCTTAAAGCCACCCCCGCCAACGGAAGATCGCATAAGGCAGCACGGCGGCGGCCAGCATGATGCCCAGCGCCATCGGATAGCCCGCCACCCATTGCAGTTCCGGCATGTGCGCGAAGTTCATGCCATAAACCCCGGCCACCAGCGTTGGCGGCAGAAACACAATGCTGGCCACAGAGAAGATCTTCTGCACCGCCGTCTGCTCGATGGAGATCAGGCCCAGCGTTGCATCGAGCAGAAAGGTGAGATTGCTGCCGATGAAACTGGCCTGATCCGCCAGACTGGCCAGATCGCGCACCTGGGTCTTGATCTGGGCCGAAAGGCCAGCGTCTTTCGGCGCGGCGAACTGCAGGAACGACAGTGCCCGGGTCAGCGACACCACCGATTCGCGCGCCTTGCTCAGCCCGTCCTGCGCTGCGCCCAGCCGGGTAAGCAACGCCTGCAGGGCGAGATTTGACCGGCGCTGCTGTTGGCGGCCACGGGCACCGGCTTCGGCGCGGCGGAAGGCGGCGCGGCTGATCTGGTCCACTTCGCGGCCCACATGCTCCAGCCCATCGGCCAGCCGATCGACAATGGCATCGATCAGCCCCATCAGCGCCATCGGCGCGCTACCGCACTGGCCGGGTGCCCGCTCCAACTGCGCGACAAAGCGATCAAAACTGCGGATATCGGCATAGCGCACCGTGACGAGGTGGCTTTTGCCCAGAACGAAGCTCACCGGCACGGTTTCCGGCGTTTCGGTGATCAGCCCTGTGGCCAAGGTCGCCGTCATCACGATGGCGCCATTGTCGACATAGAGCCGGCTGGACGTCTCGATCTCCGCCATCTCGTCGGCGGTCGGCACACCAAAACCCAGCGCGGTCTCGACCTGCTTTTCCTCTTCCGGCGTAGGATTGAACAGGTCGATCCACACCGCATCGGCCGGCCACACGTCGCCGTTGCCGATCAGTTGGTGGCCCGTGGCAGAGAAAATCCGCAGCATCGCCGCGCACCATGGCGCAAGCGCAACAAGTTTGCACCCCCAGCTGCGGCGCCTGTAACCAATTGGCCTTTGGCTGCGAACAGGCCATTAACAGCCATGGCTACCGCTGCTCCCTCCCTTTCCAACACGCGCCGCGTGGTGCGCCACCACTGGCTGGTGCGCCTCACCCACTGGTTGAACGCGATTGCCATCATCATCCTGCTGATGACCGGCCTCAACATTTTCGGCGCCCACCCGCGCCTCTATTGGGGCGATGCCGGATCGGTGGACCAGCGCGAGCAACTGTGGCTGGAAACCGGCGCCTCCCCGCCCTGGCGCAACCCCACCGGCTGGATCGAGATCGCGGGCACGCGCTTCGATACCACCGGCTTCATTGGCGTATCGCAATCCCCAAAGGGCACCACCAGCTTCGTTGCCTTCCCGCACTGGGCCACGCTGCCGTCGGGCCGCGATCTTGCCACTGCCCGCACGTGGCACTTCTTCTTCGCCTGGGTGATCATCCTCAACGGCCTGGCCTGGCTGCTCTACGGCTTGTTCTCCGGCCGGCTGTTGCGCGAAATCCTGCCCAAGCGCCGCCAACTTACCCGCGCCCATCTGTGGCATGACATCGTGGAACACGCGAAGTTGAACTTCCCCAAGGGCGAAGCCGCGCTCTCCTACGAAGTGCTGCAACGCTTCGCCTATGCCGGCGTCACCCTCGTCCTCATCCCCACTGTCATACTCACCGGCCTCGCCATGTCGCCGGGCATGGACGCCGCCTGGCCATGGCTCGACGCGCTGTGGGGCGGCCGCCAATCGGCGCGTTCGGTGCATTTCCTCGCCATGAGCGGCATCGCCGGCTTCCTCCTCCTCCACCTCGTGCTCGTCGTCCTCTCCGGCCCGATCCGCCAGATAGGCGCGATGATCACCGGCCGCATGACCATCGGAGGCGACAAATGATCCTTCATCGCCGCCAATTGCTTACCGCTGTCCCCGCCGGCCTGATGCTCACCGGCTGCGACGCGCTCACCCGCAACCCCACCGCCAAAGCCGTGATCGGCGCGGGCGAACAGGCCACCTACCGCTGGCAACGCCTGGTCGGCCGCGATGGCCTGGCCCGCGAATTCAGCGCCGCCGACATCTCCCCCACCTTCAAGGTCAACGGCACCCACGAACCCACCAACCCCGAATGGCAGCAGCTTGCCGCCGGCCAGTTCGCCGATTGGCGCCTGAAGGTGACCGGCCTCGTCCGCCGCGAACTCAATCTTACCCTCCCGCAGCTGCGCGCCCTCCCGCAACGTACCCAGATCACCCGCCACGACTGCGTGGAAGGCTGGAGCGCCATCGGCCAATGGACCGGGCCGCAACTTGCCCACATCCTGAAAGCCGCCGGCCTGCGCGACGGCGCCCGTTACATCGTGTTCCTGTGCGCCGATGATTATGGCGGGGAAGCCAGCAAAGGCGGCCTGCAATCCGCCAGCCGCTATTACGAAAGCATCGACCTCGTCGACGCCTTCCACCCACAGACCATATTGGCCCACAACCTCAACAACCAGCCACTCTCCACCGGCAACGGCGCCCCCTTGCGTCTGCGGGTCGAGCGCCAGTTGGGCTACAAACAGGCCAAATATCTAATGCAGATCATCGTCGCCGACAGCCTGGACCCGTTCGGCGGCGGCAAGGGCGGCTACTGGCCGGATCGCGGCTACGAGTGGTACGCGGGGACGTAGTTCGCCGAAAAAGTACAAGAAGAAGCAGAGCTGCTGGCGGCTTCATTCTGTCTTGATATCGCGAACAGCCGCCCGTCTGTCCTGCACGGGCAAAGCCTGTCATCATCGCGCTGCCCGGCGTTTGGGCGCGGCATAGCGGTGTGTGGCGAAAACATCCTGAAACCGGCAAGAATCGGAAAACTGTCAAAAAATGGACGCGGTAGAAGGAGAGTGTGATTCGCAAGGATTGGTCCGTGATGGCGTGGCCGGCGCATTCTGGCATAGAGGGGAGGACGGGAGGTGGCAGCGGATCGCGGCGCGCCAGTGATTGCCCAAAATGGCCCGTTGGTTGTCGGGATTGGTGCCTCTGCCGGTGGCCTGATTGCGTATGAGGCGTTTTTCGCCGCGATGCCGGCCGATAGCGGCATGGTCTTTGTGCTCGTGCAACATCTTGATCCGGACCATGAAAGTGCGTTGGCCGAAATCCGCGCCGGCTACACCGCGATGCCCGTCGATTTCGCCCGTGATGGGATGATCCCGGCGGCCAATACGGTCACGATTATCCCGCCTGGCACAATTCTCACTATCCACAACGGCCGCCTGCGCCTGATAAGGGCCCCTTCGGTAAAGGCGCGGCGCATGGTGGTGGATCTGTTTCTTGTTTTTCTTGCTGACGATCAGGGCCCGAATGCGGTTGGGATCATCCTTTCCGGCTATGGCAGCGATGGCACGGCCGGCATCGCTGCCATCAAGGAACGCGGGGGGCTGACGATGTGCGAGGCTGCGTTTGATCATCACGCTAAGCTGGGTATGCCGCAGAGCGCGGCAGACAGTGGCTTCGTCGATCTTGTGTTGCCCGTGGAGGACATGCCTGCCGCGTTGCTGGCGTACCTGGCCTAGCGGCGCGGCGCACTCACGCCGGCGGGATTTCGCCCAGGGACGCCGGATCGGGTGCTTCGTCCAGATCGAGTGCGCCGCGGATGATCGTGTCGGCGCCGGACATGATGTCACCACTGCACAATTGCAGATCGAGCCGTTCAAGATCGCGGCGACGATACTCGGCTTCGATGGCGTCGATCATGGTTTCGGGCGTGCCCAGCGCGGTGAGCACTTCGCGGCCCATGGCCACGGCGCCGTCCAGCGTTTCGCGCACCACTTGTTCCACGCCGGCCTGACGCAGGGCGATATTGTGGGTGCGATCAAAGGCGCGGGCAATGATCGGCAGATCGGGCCATTCGGTCTGGATCGGCTCCAGCACCGCCTTTGGGTCCCAGCGGCCATCGATGGCAAACACCAGGGCGCTGGCGGTTTCGATGCCGGCGGTGCGCAGGATATCAAGGCGGGTGCCATCGCCCCAGAACACGGTGTTGCCAAAGCGGGCGGTGATATCGATGAGCTCGGCGTCCAGATCGATGGCGGTGATGGCCTGCCCGCGGGCCCGCAGCATCTGGGCGATCACCTGCCCCACCCGGCCGCTGCCGACCAGCACGACATGGCCGCCATGGTCCCCGGTGCCGGCGCTTTCCGGGCCGTCGCGGCTGCCAAGATCATCCTTGCCGGCGATCACACGGCCGGCCAGCCGAAACAGCAGCGGCGTGAGTGCCATCGAACAGGTGACGACCGCGCCGAACAATTGCGCCGCCGAATGGCTGATCAACAGGCCGCGTTCGGCTTCGGCAAACAGCACGAAGCCGAATTCGCCGCCCTGAGCCAGCAGCAGGCCCATCTTGATGGCGCGCGGCCAATCGGTCCCGAAGCTGCGGGCGAGTGTGGCGATCACCGCGGTCTTCACCGCCAGAACCCCCACCACCAGAGCGATCACCAGGCCCCAGTTGGCCGCAACAACATCCAGATCGAGGCTCATCCCAATGGCAATGAAAAACAGGCCGAGCATGAGGCCGCGGAACGGTTCGATGTCGGTCTCAAGCGCGTGGCGATAGGGCGATTCGGCCAGCATCACGCCGGCGACGAACGCGCCCAGCGCCATCGAAAGCCCCAGGCTGGCCATCAGCAGCGCGCTGCCCATGACGCACAGCAGGGCCGCGGCGACGAAGGCTTCGCGGGCACCCAGCGAACCGATGATGCGGAACAGGCGCGGCAGGGCAAAGCGACCGATGAGCACCAGCAACGCCAGCGCGCCCACGGTTTTGGCGGCCATCATCCAGCCCGGCTCCGGATTGGCCACCGGCGCCCGGCTGAGCGCGGCGACGACGGTGACCATCGGCACGATGGAGAGATCCTGGAACAGCAGCATCGAAAAGCTGCGCTCGCCAAAGGGGGTTGCTGCCAGCTGCCGTTCATTGAGCAGTTGCATCACCAGCGCGGTGGACGAGAGGCCGAGCGGCAGGCCAACGACGAGGGCGGCCTCCCAAGTAAGGCTGGTGAGCAGCAGCAGAAGCCCGGTGAGAGCGAGGCCGCACAGCAGCACCTGCGCCAGGCCGAGACCGAAGATGTCGCGCCGCAGGGCCCACAGCCGCGAGGGCTGCAATTCCAGGCCGATCACGAACAGCAGCAGCACGATCCCGAATTCGGCGAACTGAAGCGTCTGTTCGGCATTGCCCACAAGGCCGAGCACGGACGGCCCAATCAATATGCCGGCGGCGAGATAGCCCAGCACCGCCCCCAACTTGAAGCGGACGAACAGCGGCACCAGCACGACAGCTGCCGCCAGATAGACGACGATATCGCGCAGCAGGGTGGAGCCATGCTCCATCAAGCAGCGACCTGCCCGGCTTCGGCGAGCGCGGCCAGCACGGCATCCAATGCCAGCAGGATCGATGGGTGGCGGGCGCGGTGGGCGCGGGCGGGGGCAAACATGGCCCAGGCTTCGGGTGCGGTTTCAACGCGGCCGGCCAGAAAATCGGCCAGCGCGGTGCGAGTAGCAGCAAGGGCGGCCGCGTCCATGCCCAGCGCATGCTCCATCACCACGGCGGCGCTGGCCTGGCCCAGCGTGCAGGCCTTGGTCGCGTCCAGTCCTGCTGCCGCGATATAACCATCAGGATCCAACGCCACATCGGCGATGATCTTGCTGCCACACACAGGCGAGACCCGCGTGGCGCTGCCGTCCGCCGTCGCCAACCGGTGCGCAACCTCGCCCGCCAGTTTCAGGCGCAGAATCGCCGCATTGTAGAGGGCTTCGGACATGCGTTGCACCTTAGCCGCCCGGCTGCCGATATGGATAGGCGGGAAAATGCCGCCCTTCAGCTCCGCCGCCAGATCGTTCCGGCCGGGCCGTCTTCCAGGATCACGCCTTCAGCCACCAACGCGTCGCGAATGCGATCGGATTCTGCCCAGTTCTTCGCCTTCCGTGCCGCCACACGTTCGGCGACCATCGCATCGATGCGGGCCGCATCCGGATCAGCGCTGCGCTGCTCGCTGGCATGGCGGCTCTTTTCCGGGCTGAGCGACGGCAGGCCCAAGAACGCGAGCGCACCGAGCAGCGCCTCACGGTCCTGCTCAATGCCAGCGATGGCTGCCAGCGCGGCGGGCGTGTTGAGATCGTCCGACAAGGCTTCGACCACCGCAGCCGGCGGCGGCGGGCGCACGCCCTTGGGCACGTCGCCCAGCTTGCGCAGCCACTTGTCCAGCCGGCCGCGCATCTGGCCGAGCAGCGCCTCATCCCACAGCAGCGGCTGGCGATATTGGGCGGACAGCAGGCCGAGGCGCAGTTCGTCACCGGTCCAGCCGGCCTCCACCAGTTCACCAACGCTGAGCACATTGCCCAGCGACTTGGACATCTTCTCAGCTCCGCCGAAGTTCAGGAAACCGTTGTGCATCCAGATGTTGGCCAGTGGCGCACCATCATGGGCGCAGGCGCTCTGCGCGCACTCATTCTCGTGGTGCGGGAAGGTGAGATCGATGCCACCGCCGTGGATATCGATGGTTTGCCCCAGGCTTTCGGCAATCATCGCCGAGCATTCGATGTGCCAACCTGGCCGGCCGCGGCCCCATGGGCTGGGCCAGCCGGCCTGGTCCTTGCTCGACGGCTTCCACAGCACGAAATCGGCGGCGTTCTTCTTGTACGGCGCCACTTCCACGCGGGCGCCGGCGATCATCTCGTCCAGCGGCCGGCGCGACAGCCTGCCGTAATCGCCGTGGCTGGCCACATCGAACAGCACATGGCCTTCCGCCGCATAGGCATGACCCTTGGCGATCAGCAGTTCGATCATCGCCACCATCGCCGGGATGCTGGTGGTAGCGTGCGGGTGCAGATCGGGACGTTCCACGCCCAAGGTGGCCGCGTCTTCCAGATAGAGTGTCTCGTACCGCTCAGTGATCACGTCGATGCTCACGCCCTCGGCGCGGGCCTTGTCCATGATCTTGTCGTCGATATCGGTGATGTTTCGGGCGTAGATAACCTTTTCCGGGCCATAGATGTGGCGCAGCAGGCGTTGCAACACATCGAACACCACGGCGGGGCGGAAATTGCCGATATGCGCCCGGCCATAAACGGTGGGGCCGCAGACATACATCGTCACCCGATCCGGATTGATCGGCACCAGTTCCTGTTTGGCGCGTGCAGCTGTGTTATACAGACGGATCATCAGATGGCGGTTCCGGGGCTGGATTTTTCCTGCTGATCGAGCAGCTTGTCGAGCGAGTTGCGCTCCTGCTTGCCGTAACCGTCAGCCTCTTCGTCATCGCCAAAGCCTGGCAGGCCGGCATGAGGGTCACGCTCCGGGTTTATCAGCTTCTGCTGCTGGTTCCACGCATCGCCAACGTAAGAGACCATGGCGCTCGCCACCAGCGCCAGCGTCGGCGTCGTCTTCGCCCTGGCCAACCAATCGGGCCGGCTGTCGTCACCCGGCACGATCTTCATGCCCAGCGTGATCAGCAGGAAGATCAGACTGGCGGCCAAAAAGCCCTTCACCAGGCCAAAGCCAAGGCCGAGCAAGCGGTCCACCGGGCCAATCACGCTACCCTTGGCACTGTTCGACAGGAAACTGCCGATGAGCTTGACCAGCAGAACGGCGATCAGGAACGGCCCCATCACGGCGGCGACCGCGGCGATCAGTTCGCTGCCGCTGGCGGTTTCGAAAATGGCGCGGGCCGGCGTGTAGAAGAGGCGCACGGCGATGAAGCCGGCCACCCAAGCCGCCAGGCTGGCGACCTCGGCAATGAAGCCGCGCATCAGTCCAAAGGCGGCCGTGATGCCGACAATCAGCACCACGATCCAGTCAAAGCCGGTAAGCTGCATTACAGTGTCCATACAGCAGCGCCTATCCGATTTGGCAGCGCCGCAAAAGCCTATTCCGGCCGGCCAAGATGATCCACCAAGCCATTCATCGTCCGAAATCCACTGACCAGCATGGGCCCGCCGCCAGTGGTGCCATCCGGCACGAAAGCCCGGCCGAAACCCAGCTTCGCCGCCTCTTTCAGGCGCAGGCTCGCCAATCCGGCCGCCCGCAATTCGCCCGACAATGCAACTTCACCAAATGCCACCGCATCCGCCGGCAACGGCCGATCGGTGAGCGCCGAAACAAGCGCACAAGCCACCGCCAGATCGGCCGCCGGATCGGCAATCCTGAGGCCGCCGGCCACGTTCAAATAGACTTCATGCCCGCCGAACGCCAAACCGCAGCGCGCTTCCAGCACCGCCAGCAGCATTGCCAGCCGGCCCGAATCCCAGCCGACCACCGCCCGGCGCGGCGTTGCCCCCGATGGCACCCGCACCACCAGCGCCTGGATTTCGCACAGGACCGGTCGCGTGCCTTCCAGCGCCGGGAACACCACCGCCCCGGTCACGCTCGCCCCTTCGGCCCGGTTGGTCAGGAACAGGCTCGACGGATTGGCGACTTCTTCCAGCCCATCGGCGCCCATGGCAAAGACGCCAATCTCGTCCGTCCCGCCAAAGCGGTTCTTCACAGCGCGCAGGATGCGATACTGGTGGCTGCGCTCGCCTTCAAAATAGAGCACGGTATCAACCATGTGCTCGAGCACGCGCGGGCCGGCCAATTGCCCGTCCTTGGTCACATGGCCGACCAATATCAGCGCGCAGCCCGACAATTTGGCATAGCGGATCAGTTCCTGCGCCGATGCCCGCACCTGAGAAACCGTACCCGGCGCGCCTTCCAGCGTGTCGCTGTGCATCGTCTGGATCGAATCGATCACCAGCAGCCCCGGCGGTGCCTTCAGGCTGGTAAGCGTTGTCAAAATGTCCCGCACATTGGTTTCGGCCGCCAGCGCCACATCGGCTTTGGCCAACCCCAGCCGCCGCGCCCGTAGCCGCACCTGGTCCGCTGCTTCCTCGCCCGAGACATAGGCGACACTCGCCCCCGTGCGCGCCATCTTGCCGGCCGCCTGCAATAGCAAGGTGGATTTGCCGATGCCGGGATCGCCGCCGATTAGGGTGACACTGCCCGGCACCAACCCGCCGCCCAGCGCGCGATCAAGTTCGGCAATGCCGGTGCTCAAGCGCGGCGGCAGCGCCACATCGTCGGCCAGGCTTTCCAGCGCGATGCGCCGCCCGCCGGTTTGCAGCGATTGCTTGGCCGCAAAAGGCGTGAACACCGGGGCGGCTTCCTCCACCAGCGTGTTCCATTCCTTGCAGTCCCCGCACTGCCCCGCCCAGCGCGGCGCCACCGCCCCGCAGGCCTGGCACACGAAGCGCGTCTTGCCCTTTGCCATAACATCCCATTCAGAACAGATAGGAAACATTAGGCGGGCGCGCCGGGTCTTGCAAGCGGCATGCCTGCCGTGCCAGATGCGCCCATGCGCACCCTCCTCCTCTCCCTGCTCCTCGCCACCGCTGCACCGGCGCTTGCCCAGCCAGCACCGATCAAGGCCGCCCACGCGAAGATCGCCGCCGATTATGATCAAACCATCGCCGAGGTGATCGAGCTGACCGAAATCCCCGCCCCGCCGTTCAAGGAAGCGGCACGCGGGCAGCGCATGCTGGAAAAGTTCAAGGCGCTGGGCTTGAGCGACGTGCACATGGACGCAGTCGGCAATGTCATCGGTATTCGCCCCGGCAAGGATCGCACCGCCAAAGCGCTGATGGTCGCCGCCCACCTCGATACCGTGTTCCCGCCCGATGTCGCCATCAAGGTCCGCCGCGAAGGTGACACGCTGCACGCGCCCGGCATCGGCGACACCACCGTCACCCTCGCCGCACTGCTCGCCTTCGTCCGCGCCATGGATGCCGGCAAGATCCAGACCACGCGGGACATCATCTTCGTCGCCAATGTCGGCGAGGAAGGCCAAGGCGATCTGCGCGGCGTACGCCACATTTTCTCTGCCAGCCCGCTCAAGCCCCGCATCGGGGACTTCATCAGCTTTGATGGCAGCAATGTCGCCCGCATCGTCAACGGCGGTGTCGGCTCCCGCCGCTACCGCGTCGCCTTCAAGGGTCCGGGCGGCCACAGCTATGGCGCGTTCGGCATCGTCAACCCGATGGCTGCCATGGCCGGGACCGTGCAGGGCCTTTACAAGATCGTGCCGCCCACAGACGTGAAGACGACCTTCGCTGCTTCCACCATTGCCGGCGGCACTTCGGTCAACTCCATCCCCAATCTCATCCTCGCCGAATTCGACATGCGCTCGGCATCCACCACCAATCTGAAGGCGCTCGAAAGCCAGTTCCTGAAGATCATCGAAGACAGCGTCGCCGCCGAAAACGCCGCCCGCGACACGCGCTATGGTAAGATCAGCGCCGTGCCCGAACTGATAGGCGACCGCCCAGCCGGCACCACACCGGCCACAGACCCCCTGGTGCAAACCGCCGAACGGATTCTGAAAGCCGGTGGCTACGATGCCCAGCTGATGCCCAGCTCCACCGACAGCAATATCCCGATCAGCCTCGGCATCCCCGCCATCACGCTGGGCGCTGGCGGGGGCGGTTTCCGCGCCCACGCGCTGGATGAATATGTCAACGTGGAGCGCGGCGCGTTCGTGAAGGGGCTGACCACGGCGTTCGATATCGTGGTGGAAGTGGCCAACATCAAGCGCTGAGGCACTTCCAGCTTCTCGCCTTGAAATTCCCCAGCACTTGCGGGTGCTTGAAGCGTCGGCCAGACTGATCTGCGAAAGGAGTGCCTCTTGCAGACGAAGGAGCTGCGCCTCGCGTTGGTCTGTTACGGCGGGGTAAGCCTGGCAGTGTACATGCACGGCCTCACCAAGGAGGTGTGGAAACTGTGTCGCGCCTCGATGCGGCGGCACAGCCCAGCCGGGTTGCCGCCAGCCAGGGACAGCGAGATTGTCTACCAGGCGCTGCTCGACAGCCTGCCCAATCTTGACCTCAGGGTGATGTGCGACATTGTTGCCGGCGCCTCGGCCGGCGGCATCAACGGCGTGCTGCTGGCCCGGGCGCTGGTGGAAGGGCATGATCTGGATGCCATCCGCAGCCTCTGGCTGGATGGGGCGGATTCGGATGTGTTGCTCGACAAGGCGGCGGCGTCGCGGCCGCTGTCGAAACTGTGGGCGATCCCGCTGGTGTGGTGGGTGCGCCGACGCGGCCTGGAGGATGAAGACAAGGCCGAGGTGGCGGCGCACACGGAGGTGAAGCGCAAGCTGTCCCGTTTCATGCGCAGCCGATGGTTCAAGCCGCCGTTTTCCGGTGCGGCGTTCTCGGGCCTGCTGGCCGATGCCTTTGCCGCGATGGAAAAGGGCGAGCGCACGCCGCCGCTGGTGCCGCGGCTGCACCCGTTCGATCTGTTCGTGACGGTGACCGATTATCACGGCGCCCCCCAGCGCCTGCGGCTGAACACGCCGGAAGAAGTGACCGAGCCCGAACATCGCCTTGTGATCGGTTTTGGCTGCCCCGGTGACGGCGCTGAACGGCATCTGGGCCCCACGCCCGATCTGGTGTTTGCGGCGCGGGCCACGGCAAGCTTTCCCGGCGCCTTTCCGCCGGCGCGGATTTCCGATATCGACGCGCTGCTGGCCAGCCGCGGCGAGGACTGGCCGGAGCGGCAGGCCTTCATCGATCGCGTGCTGCCCGGCCGCGCTCACCCGGAAAGCGTCGATCTGATCGATGGCGCCGTGCTCGACAACCGGCCCTTTGGCCCGGCGCTGGCCGCACTGGGCCGTCGCCCGGCACATCGCGAGGTGGACCGGCGCTTTGTCTATCTCGATCCCAAGCCGGGGATGCACGACGATGGCGCAATTACCGGCCAGCCGCCCGGCTTCTTCGGCACCATCCTGCGCTCCCTCGCCGATATCCCGCGCCAGCAGCCGATCCGCGACAGCTTGGGTACGATCGAGGCGATCTCGATGCGCTCGCGCCGGCTGCGCCATATCGTGATCGGCATGATGCCACAGGTGGATATCGCCATCGATGCCGCCATCGGCATGCGGCTGCTGCTGTTCTCGCCCAGCCTGGAACGGCTGGCGGCCTGGCGCAGCCGCATGAACAGTGAAGCGGCCAAGGCGACCGGCTTTGCCTATGGCGCCTATGGCCGGCTGAAATTCGCCATGGTGACCGAGCGGCTGGCCGAACGCATCGCCGATCTGGGCGGGCAGGAGGTGGGCGCCGTGCGGGCCAGCCTGTGGCGGCACCTGAACGCCCAGAAGATCAACCAGCCGGAAACGGCGCTGGGCAAGGCGGGGGCGGCTTCGGGCTATGTGCTGTTCGTTCGTAATTTCGATGTCGATTTCCGCATCCGCCGCCTGCGTTTCCTTATCCGGCGGGTGAACATCGAGCTAACGGGAGCGGACGAGGCAACTGCGGCGGCGCTCGGCAAGGTAAAGGCCGGGCTCTACGCCATTCTCGCGCCGCACCTGATGTGCTGGCCCACTGCCGGCAGCGTTCCAGCCGCCGGCAACGCCATCGCCGATCCCGCCAGCGCACTAGCCGCCGTGGCCAACGCCCTCGACCTGAAGGGCCTTGATGGCCGCAGCGATGCCGAACTGGTGGTACTGTTGGCCAGCGGGCTGCCGCGTCGGCTGCGGCGAGATCTGGTGGCGGCCTATCTGGGCTTCCCCTTCTTCGACATCGCCATCCTGCCGCTGATCGCCGATGGCAACATCGACGAGCTGGACGAGATCAAGGTCGATCGCATCAGCCCGGAAGATTGTTCGGCCTTAACCAGCGCCGGCGGCCAACGGCTGAAAGGCGCGCTGTTCAATGCCTTCGGTGCCTTCTTCAGCCGCGCCTATCGGGAACATGATTATCTGTGGGGCCGCCTTCACGGGGCGGAGCGGCTCATCGATCTGATCGTCTCCTCCCTTCCCGCCAAGGCCCGGCCCGATGCGGCCACACTCGGCGAAATCCGCCGCGCCGCCTTCCGTGCCATCGTGGCGGCAGAGCGGGCGCATCTTGTTGACATTCCCGACACAATCGCCGCGCTCGATACCGCGCTGGCCGAGTGATCACTCCGCCGGCTGGGTTTTCCCTGTCGGCCGGTATTGCCGCAGATAATGAATGATGATCGCCATGCCGAACATCGTCGGGATCGCCCAGATCGCCGGGTTGAAGGCGTGGGTGGGGAACATCTCGATCAGGCCGACGGACAGAAACGCCGTGTAGGCCGCGATCCCGGTCGCCACCATCGCCTTGAAATGTTCGGGGATATAGGCGCGTGGGGATGCCGGCGTGCTGAAGATATAACGGAAATAGGTGGTGCTGGTGCCAAAGCCGAGCAGCGCCACCATCACCATCAGGATCGGCTCCATCACCGGGCCATTGCGATCCAGCAGATACAGCCCATGCACCAGGCAAATGCCCGCCGCCAGCATGGTGCCACCCTGAACCGCCAGCATCGACCAGTGCCGGTTGCCGGGATGATCACGCCGGTTGCTCACCATCACGAGGCCGTAACGCGTCATCGAAATCGCCAGCAGGCCCAGATAGACCATCATCGTGCCGAACATGCCGCGATAGAGCACCGCGTCGGTGAGCTGCGGGTGCATCGCCAGCGGCCATACCAAAGACAGCACCCCCATCCCCAGCGCCTGCGCGGCGGCCGTATAGATGGCGGCCGAAAACACGAACCCCCACCGCCGATGCGCAGGGCCGCCCTTGCGCGTCAGCACCGCCCCCCAGAAACTGGTGAGCGCCACCACGCCGGCGCCGACGTGAATGGCCAGGAAGATATGGAACAGCCAGGGCATGGGTTGTGTGATCAGTGCCTTTTGGGTGCTTGCATTCCTTGGCCACATCGGCGGCCCAAGGGCAAGAGGATCGGTGTTGCTTCAGCCGGCAGGCGGCCAGTCTTCCCCCGCCGCAAGCGCCCTGAGCTCCGCGCGCAGTTCTGCCACTTTTGACGATTCGTATCGAATTGGGGAATATGTCTGCGCGGCCCGTCGCTCCAACCGCTTCAAATGAAACAACAACAGCCGCGCATCGCACGGACGCCGCCGTACCGCCACGGTCTGGCCATCCCGCTCGATCACCACCTCCTCCCCCTCCAGCACCCGGTCCATCGCCAGATCCTCAATCCAGCGATCCCGATCGGCCAGCGCGTCATCCCAGGCGCGGGCAAACTCCCAGCTGTGCAACTGCCGCCGCAACCAATAGGCCGATTGCTTGCTCATCCCTGCGGCTTTCGCCGCCGCCGTCACATTGGCCGTGGCGGCGAGATGATCCAGAAACCGCTGCTGCCGGGCTGGCGTCCAGCCGTTGTGCTGCGGGCGGAGAGTGGGCGGCTTGGAGGGCTTGGAGCTGTTCATAAAGGTTAATATAACCGATGAACGGGGTTGTAGGACAGATGGGGACGGAGGAAGTGAGGCCTCAGGCGGGCAGGCTCGCGGACCCTGCACCCGTTTGCTTTTGGACAGCCATGCGCGGCGGGTGCTTGCAGCCTCGTCAACCAAATTGCTGCCACCTGACGCGCATGTCGAGCGGCTTGTCAGACAGGTAGTCCATCGCCACATCCATTGCTTCTTCCAGACTAAAGGTGTCGAGGACTGGTCCAGTTGGAGCGAATGCGCGCAGCGGTCGCGGTTCGCTCGGATCCCTTCGATCAATATGGAAGCGGGAACCTTTGCGATTGAACTGGAGATTGTCACCCTCGCCGCGCTTCAAGATAAAGGCGCCGCCGTCAGGGTGGAGGAAATGAAGCATTCGAAACATGGTCACTGCATCAGCAATGACCCGTTCCGACATTCCGTCACCGTCCACAGTGACACGACGGGTCACCGGTATGGCGACCCAGCGCACTGTATCGCGGTCCAGATCGGTCGTGGCCCACATCTTCAGTGCGTGCAACAAGTCCTGACCGGTTCCATCGTTCCAGAGCGTGAGCATCGGAAACATCAAGACGATCAATGAGAAGAAGACACCGATGTCGCCCAATAAGTTCACGTCGCGGTGGCCCGCAACGTGTTGGCCCAAAACCGCAACCATCAGGATTGGTGTCCCAACGACCAGCAAGCCTTGAACCAAGGAGATGCTGGTACGGCCCTCAATTCTGCAGCCTGTTTCGCAATCGCCAAGTGACGCGGATAGTAAAGGTATGTCCTTGTTGGGGTAGCCAGCCCAAAGGATAGCGCGTCGTTCGTTAATAAATGCGCCAAATCGAGCCTCGTTGGCGTCTATGTCTGTAGAATGCTGCCGCAAGCGATCAATGACAGCCGCTCGGTCAGCTGGCACCTCAAAGCTGAAACGTCTTCCTAGAAATTGAATTCGCATGGGGCCAGCTTTGCGGATTGTGTGAAGAAAGGAAAGCGGGGCCCCGGATCAAGTCCGGGGCGACGGGTGCTTTCTTGGTGAGAGGGCTGCCTGAAAACAAACGGGTGCAGGGGTCACCCCTGCCCGCCGGAGGCTCTTCTGGTTTTTCCTTGTCCCGGCCTGTGGCATAATCGCCGCCATGACCGCCTTCTCCCTTGGCCTGCGCTATTTTGCCGGTGTGTTTGCTGTCGGGTTCCTGCTCGGCACCATCCGCACGCTTTGGCTGGCGCCGGCGATTGGTGATCTGGCGGCGGTGGCGGTGGAACTGCCGGTGATGATCGGCGCATCCTGGTGGTGTGGCCGCCGCTTGCTGGCGCGGCAGAAGCTCAGCGTGGCGGGCCGGGCGGTGATGGGCGGTTCGGCCTTTCTACTACTGATGCTGGCGGAATTCGGGTTGGCACTGGCGTTCGGGCGGGCGCCGGGGGTGTATTGGGCGTCGTTCTTCACAGCATACGGCCTGCTGGGGTTGGCAGGGCAACTGGTGTTTGCGGCCTTGCCCCTCTTCATAAAGCCCGCCCGCTTCTAATGCTGCCTTGCAACATCGGCAGGCCCATGCTAGCCGCGCCCCGCACACGGTGAACCATGTTCATCGTGCCTTTTGTCATATCCGATTCAAAACGGGGCTGAAGCCTTGGACGCACAGATTTCATCCAGCGTGGCCACCGGCCTTTCCGGGCGCTATGCCCGTGCCTTGTTCGCGCTGGCGATCGAGGGGAAGGCGCTTGCCGCGGTTGAGGCCAGCCTGGCGAACCTGACCGAGGCGCTGGCCGAATCGGCTGATCTGACCGCGCTGACGTCGTCGCCGCTGGTTGGTCGCGGGGCGGCGGGTGCCGCTGTTGCGGGTGTGGCCGATGGGCTAGGCCTTGATGGCCTGACCAAGAATTTCCTTGGCGTGCTTGCCGCCAATCGCCGGCTGGCCTTGCTGTCGGCGGTGATCCGCGATTTTGCCGCGTTGAACGCTGCCCGCAAGGGTGAAGTGACCGCCACCGTAACGGCAGCCCACAAGCTGACTGCGGCGCAGCAGAAGGCATTGGGTGTCAAGTTGAAGGCCGGCATCGGCCGCGATGTGGCGCTGACCGTGAACGTTGATCCGTCCATCCTGGGCGGCCTGATGGTGCGCGTTGGCAGCCGCCTGATTGATTCGTCATTGAAGACCCGGCTCGACATGCTCGGCCAGGCACTCAAAGCTTAAAAGAGGACCACCCAGATGGACATCAATGCCGCTGAAATCTCGCGGATCATCAAGGATCAGATCGCCAATTTCGGCACCGAAGCGCAGGTTTCGGAAGTCGGCCAGGTGCTCAGCGTTGGCGACGGTATCGCCCGCGTGCATGGTCTGGACAATGTGCAGGCCGGTGAAATGGTCGAATTTCCCGGTGGCATCAAGGGCATGGCCCTGAACCTGGAAGCCGATAACGTTGGTATCGTGATCTTCGGTTCGGACAGCGCCATCAAGGAAGGCGACACCGTCAAGCGCACCGGCACCATCGTTGACGTGCCGGTGGGCAAGGGCCTGCTGGGCCGCGTTGTTGACGGTCTGGGCAACCCGATCGACGGCAAGGGCCCGTTGGTGGACGTGACCCGCATGCGCGTGGAGGTGAAGGCGCCGGGCATCATCCCGCGCAAATCCGTGCACGAACCGATGCAGACCGGCCTGAAGGCGCTCGACGCGCTGGTGCCGGTTGGCCGCGGCCAGCGCGAGCTGATCATCGGTGACCGTCAGACCGGCAAGACCGCTGTCGCCATCGATACCTTCATCAACCAGAAGGGCGTCAACGCCGGCACCGACGAGAGCAAGAAGCTGTATTGCATCTATGTCGCCGTCGGCCAGAAGCGTTCGACCGTGGCGCAGATCGTGCGTGCGCTCGAAGAAAACGGCGCAATGGAATATTCGATCGTGGTTGCCGCCACCGCCTCGGAACCGGCCCCGCTGCAGTTCCTGGCACCCTACACCGGCTGCACCATGGGCGAATTCTTCCGCGACAACGGCATGCACGCCGTGATCGTGTATGACGATCTTTCCAAGCAGGCCGTGGCCTATCGCCAGATGTCGCTGCTGCTGCGCCGCCCGCCGGGCCGCGAAGCCTATCCGGGTGACGTGTTTTATCTGCACAGCCGCCTGCTGGAGCGCGCCGCCAAAATGAACGACGCCAACGGCAATGGTTCGCTGACGGCGCTGCCGATCATCGAAACCCAGGCCGGCGACGTTTCGGCGTACATTCCGACCAACGTGATTTCGATCACCGATGGCCAGATCTTCCTGGAAACCGAATTGTTCTACCAGGGCATCCGCCCGGCCATCAACGTCGGTCTGTCGGTGAGCCGCGTCGGTTCCGCCGCGCAGACCAAGGCGATGAAGAAGGTCGCCGGCTCGATCAAGCTGGAGCTGGCGCAGTATCGCGAAATGGCGGCGTTCGCGCAGTTCGGTTCGGATCTTGATGCCTCCACGCAAAAGCTGCTGAACCGCGGCAAGCGCCTGACCGAGCTGCTGAAGCAGGGCCAGTATCAGCCCATGCCGTTCGAAGACCAGGTCGTCAGCATCTTCGCCGGCGTTAACGGCTTCCTCGACAGCATCGATGCGACCGCCGTCACCCGCTTCGAAGCCGCGCTGCTCAGCCACGTGAAATCGGCCCATGCCGATGTGCTGGCCGACATCCGCGAGAAGAAGGATCTTTCGGCTGACACCACCGCCAAGCTGAAGGACGTCATCGGCGCCTTCGTGAAGACCTTCGCGTAACAGCAATCTGTCGCCGGGGCGTTCGCGCCCCGGAGACGATGAGAGAAGCAGATGCCCAGTCTCAAGTCTCTGAAAATGCGCATCACTTCGGTGAAGTCGACGCAGAAGATCACCAAGGCCATGAAGATGGTCGCGGCGGCCAAGCTGCGCCGGGCGCAGGAAGCCGCCGAAGCCGCCCGCCCCTATTCGGTGCGGATGGCCGCCGTGATGGCGTCACTCGCCAGCCGCGTGACGGTTGGCCCGGAAAGCCCGCGCCTGCTGGCTGGCACTGGCAAGGATCAGGTGCACCTGCTAGTGGTGTGCTCGTCGGAGCGTGGTTTGGCCGGTGGTTTCAACAGCAACATCGCCAAGTTGGCGCGCCGCACGATGGATGAGCTCCTGGGCCAGGGCAAAACGGTCAAGCTGCTGTTCGTCGGCAAGAAGGCGCGCGCGCCGTTTGCCCGCACGCACAAGGATCTGATCGTCGGCACCGTCGACATGACCCACATCAAGAACGTGGGCTTTGCCGATGCTAAGAGCGTGGCCGATGAGGTGGTCGCCCGCTTCGGAGCCGGCGAGTTCGATGTCGCCCACCTGTTCTTCTCTACCTTCAAGTCGGCGCTGACTCAGGAGCCGACCCGGCTGCAGATCATCCCCGCTGCGCTGCCGGCTGGTGGTGCCGCAGGTGCCGATGCCTCGGTGGAATATGAGCCGGACGAGGAATCGATCCTCGCCGATCTGCTGCCGAAGAACCTCGCCGTTCAGGTGTTCCGCGCCCTGCTGGAAAATGCCGCGTCCGAACAGGGCAGCCGCATGACCGCCATGGACAGCGCCACGCGCAACGCCGGCGACATGATCAACAAGCTTTCCATCACCTACAACCGCACGAGACAGGCCGCGATCACCAAGGAATTGATCGAGATCATCTCGGGCGCCGAAGCCCTTTAAGGAGCACGCCACCATGGCCAATACCACCAACAATGTCGGCCGCATCAGCCAGGTCATCGGCGCCGTTGTCGACGTGACCTTCGAAGGCGAACTGCCGGCGATTCTGTCCGCCCTGGAAACCAGCGTGAACGGCAACCGTCTCGTTCTCGAAGTTGCGCAGCACCTGGGTGAAAGCGCCGTGCGCTGCATCGCCATGGATGCAACCGACGGCATGGTGCGCGGCCAGGAAGTGACCGACACCGGCAGCCAGATCCGCGTGCCGGTTGGCCCTGCCACGCTGGGCCGCATCATGAACGTGATTGGTGAGCCGATCGACGAGCGCGGCCCGATCGATCAGACCAACACCGCCCCGATCCATGCCAAGGCACCGGAATTCGTCGACCAGTCGACCGAATCGAGCATCCTGGTCACCGGCATCAAGGTCATCGATCTGCTCGCGCCTTACGCCAAGGGCGGCAAGATCGGGCTGTTCGGCGGTGCCGGCGTCGGCAAGACCGTGCTGATTCAGGAACTGATCAACAACATCGCCAAGGGCCACGGCGGCACCTCGGTGTTCGCCGGCGTGGGTGAACGCACCCGCGAAGGCAACGATCTTTATCACGAATTCCTCGAAGCCGGCGTCATCGCGTCGGACGCGGATGGCAACGCCATTTCCGAAGGTTCCAAGGTGGCGCTGGTCTATGGCCAGATGAACGAGCCGCCCGGCGCCCGCGCCCGCGTCGCCCTGTCGGGGCTCACGATTGCCGAATATTTCCGCGACGTCGAAGGCCAGGACGTGCTGTTCTTCGTGGACAACATCTTCCGCTTCACCCAGGCTGGCTCCGAAGTGTCCGCTCTGCTGGGCCGCATCCCGTCGGCCGTGGGCTATCAGCCGACTCTGGCCACCGACATGGGCGCCCTGCAGGAGCGCATCACCTCCACCAACAAGGGTTCGATCACCTCGGTGCAGGCCATTTACGTGCCCGCCGACGATTTGACCGATCCGGCCCCGGCCGCGTCGTTTGCCCACTTGGACGCCACCACCGTGCTGAGCCGCGCGATTTCGGAAATGGGCATCTACCCGGCCGTCGATCCGCTCGATTCGACCAGCCGCGTGCTGGCCCCGCGCGTTGTGGGTGAAGAGCATTACGCTGTCGCCCGTTCGGTTCAGGAAGTGCTGCAGAAGTACAAGAGCCTGCAGGACATCATCGCCATTCTGGGCATGGATGAACTGAGCGAAGAAGATAAGCTCGTCGTCAGCCGCGCCCGCAAGATCCAGCGCTTCCTGTCGCAGCCGTTCCACGTCGCCGAAATCTTCACGGGTTCGCCGGGCGTGTTCGTGCAGGTGGAAGACACGATCAAGGGCTTCAAGGCCATCGTCGCCGGCGAGTATGATCATCTGCCGGAAAACGCCTTCTACATGGTCGGCACCATCGAAGACGCCGTTGCCAAGGCCGCCAAGCTGGCGGCTGACGCGGCCTGATCCAACACCCCTCCCCCAGTGGGAGGGGAAGGGAACCGAACATGGCTGAATTGCTCGATTTCGAACTCGTCTCTCCGGAACGCCGCCTGGCCAAGGCCAAGGTGGCGATGGTTGTCGTGCCCGGCGTGGAAGGCGATTTTGGTGTGCTGCCCGGCCACGCGCCGATGATGTCCACCATCCGCCCCGGCGCGATCGCCATCCATGAAGCCGATGGCGGCCCGGCCACCATGCGTTTCTTCATCGACGGCGGTTTTGCCGAAGTGACGGAAACCGGCCTGACCATCCTCGCTGAAAAGGCCACCCCGGTGGCGGAGATCGACGTGGCGGCCGTGGCCACCCAGCTGGCCGCCGCGCGGCAGGCTGGCGATGATGCCGCCATCGCCCGCTTGGAAGCCATGCAGGCTGCCGTTACCAACTGATCCGGCGACCATCGCCATCGCACACGCCCCGCGCCGGATTTCCGGCGCGGGGCGTTGTCATTCAGGGGGCAGCAAGCCGGGGCAGAGCAAACAGATCATGTGATTTGCCGGTTTCCTGTGCCGGCAAAAGCGCCTAATCTGATGGGATAATCCCGCCTGCGGAGCCGATATCCATGCGCCTGCCCTTTTTACTCCTCACCGTGGCAGTGGCGCTCCCTGCGCTGGCCCAGCAGCCGCCCGCCAACCCCACCACCGCGCCGCCGCGGCCGACCATGCTGAAGCCGGCCGATCTGCAGACCGGCGATGGCAGCCAGCCGCGCCAGCGTTTCGTGACGGTGTTCGACAACGAGGCCTGCCCCAAGCCCAGTTCCGTTGATGAAGTGGTGGTGTGCGCGCGCCTGCCGGGATCGGAAGTGTTCCGCATCCCGGAGCGGCTGCGCAAGGCCGAAACACGGCAGACCGTGCTGACCCAGAACCGCGCGTTGCTGCTGGGCGATGGTACCGGCGGCGCCGGCAATAGTATCGGCAGTTGCAGCGCGATCGGCCCGGCCGGCTTTACCGGCTGCGATCGCAAGATGGTGGACGCCTGGGCGCAGGACCGCACCAACCGCATGGGCTATAACGAGCCGACACCGCGCAACTAAGCCGGAAATCAGCCGGTTACAGAAAGATCAGCGGCGCCGTGGCGTCCGCTGCGGCGTCATGCCGTGTTTGTGAGACGCACGCCACTTGTCCAACAGCACCGGCATCAGCCCAATGACCACTGCCAGCAGCGCAATATAGACCGTCATGGAAAGCCCCCCTTCGCATCAGTCGGGGAGAAGGTTAATCCACATTCACACAAATGCAAGAGGGGCGCTCCGGCTGCCCGGAACGCCCCCCTGTCATCGGTATGTGACGGTCAGCGGACCGGCTTGACCGTCGGCGCCACGTCGGGCTTGGCCGGATCGAAGCGCACCCGCACGGTTTCACCGCTGCTGCCGGGGAAATTGGTGAACATGGCGGTGACCAGGTTTGGCACCAGCCGGGTGAGATTGTTGCTGTTGCTCACGGTTTCGGCGCGGCCTTCAAACACGCTCTTCTTGTCGGTGTTGCGGTTGATGCGCATGGCAACCACGGTGTTGTAGTTGGTGACGCTGTAGACTTCATTGTTCCAGCCGCCGCCCCAGCCGCCGAAACCGCCAAGACCGCCAAAGCCGCCGCCCCAGCCGCCGCCCCAATAGGGGCCCCAGCCGAAACCGCCAAAGCCGCCCCAACCCAGGCCGAGCCGGCTCTGCACCTTCTCACGCGGGGCAGAGACATGATAATCCAGCTGCACCGTCAGCGCGGCGCTTTCCGCATTGGCGGCTTCCTGAAATCCAGCGGTGACCAGTTTTTGCCGGACCAGATTGGCATAGGTGGCAAATTCCAGCCCGCCTTCATTGGTCTTGTCCCGCGGTTCGATCACGAAGCTAGTACCCGAGGGCGGCGGCAGCTGCTGAAACCGCGCCACGCGCGCTTCGAACGGCGCCATGCAGGCCGACAAGGCCAGGGCCGCAACCAGCGGCAACAGCAGTCGAGCCTTGGGATGGATGATCATTCGGCGGCACTCCACATGAATTATCTGTAATGATAGACGCGACTGTGCGCCAAGGCAACTGACTGGGGCATGAATGGCACCCTTCCGGGCCTCATGGCAACCACTGCAGTTACGATATGAACCCCACCGCGCGATGCACCTGCGCCAACACCGGTTCGGCAATGGCGCGCGCCCGCTCCGCCCCGCGCGCGCAGATCGCCTCGATCGCCACGTCATCATCTTTCAGCGCGTTGAACCGCTCGGTGATCGGGGCGAGTTTGGCCACCATCACGTCGGCCAGCGCCGGCTTGAAGGCGCCAAAGCCCTTGCCGCCAAAGTCGGCCAGCACTTCGGCCACCGTGCGGTCGCTGAGCGCGGCCATCAGGTTGACCAGGTTCGCCGCTTCCGGGCGCCCGGCAAGGCCAGCGGCTTCGGACGGCAGCAGATCGGCGTCGGACTTGGCACGCTTCACCTTGGCGGCGATGGTATCAGCATCGTCGGTCAGGTTGATGCGACTCTGGTCGCTGGGATCGCTCTTCGACATCTTGGCGCTGCCATCGCGCAGGCTCATCACGCGGGTCGCGGGGCCTTCGATCACCGGCTCGGGCAGCGGGAACAGTTCCACGCCCATATCGGTGTTGAACTTGGCGGCAATGTCGCGCGCCAGTTCCAGGTGCTGCTTCTGGTCTTCGCCCACCGGGACATGCGTGGCCTTGTACGCCAGGATGTCGGCGGCCTGCAGCACCGGGTAGGTGTAGAGGCCCACCGAAGCGCCTTCGCGGTCCTTGCCGCTCTTTTCCTTGAACTGGGTCATGCGGTTGAGCCAGCCAACGCGCGCCGTGCACATCAGCACCCAGGCCAGTTCGGCATGCACGCGCACCCGGCTTTGCGGGAACAATATGCAGCGTTCGGGATCGAGCCCGGCAGCGATCAGGGCCGCCACCATCTCGTGGATGCCGCGCCGCAGCGTGGCAGGATCCTGCGCCACGGTGATGGCGTGCAGATCGACCACGCTGAAGATGCACTCGGCCTCATCCTGCATGCGCACCCAGTTGCGGATGGCGCCCAGATAATTGCCCAGGTGCAAATTGCCGGTGGGCTGGATGCCCGAGAAAACCCGCTTCATGCTTTTTTCCGTTTCACTTGCGCAACAAGGCCCTTCACCGTGAACAGACCCAGCAACCGCGCCCCCGCCAGATAGGCCAAGCCACCGCCGCCAATCAACAGGGCAAGCGCCACCGCCTCCATGGCAAAGCCGCGCGCCGCCAGTGGTGCCAGCAGCGGCATTGCGCCGAACAACACCGGCACCATACCCAGCGTGGCCAACACGAGGCGCGGCAGCAGCCGGCGCGCACGTTCATCAAGGCTGAAATGCCCGCGCTTGCGCAGCAGCCACCACAACGCCAGCGCGTTCACCCACGCCGAAATCGCCGTGCCCAACGCGATGCCGACATGGCCGAGCGGCCACACCAGCACCAGATTGGCCACCAGATTGACCAGCATCGCCGCAATCGCCACGCGCACCGGCGTGGTGGTATCGCTGCGGGCGTGGAAGCCGGGGGTGAGCACCTTGATCAGCACGTAAGCGGGAAGTCCCAATGCAAAGCCCGACAGCGCGGCAGCCGTGGCCAGACTGTCGGCCGCGGTGAACTCGCCGTGCTGGAACAGCAGCGCCACGATGGGCTGGGCCGCCACCACCAGGCCAGCAGCGGCCGGCAGGGTGAGGATCAGCACCAGTTCCATGGCGCGGTTCTGCTGGGATATGGCACCAGGCACATCATCGGCGCCGATCAGCCGCGACATGGTGGGCAGCAGTGCGGTACCAACGCCGATGCCGATGATGCCGAGCGGCAACTGGTTGAGGCGATCGGCGAAATAGAGCCAGCTGACCGCGCCATCGCCCAGGAAGCGCGCGGCCAGTGCCGTGGAGATGAGCAGGTTGATCTGCACCGCGCCGGCACCGAAGGCGGCGGGCACAATCAACTTCAGCAGGGTCTTCACCTGCGGGGTGAGGCGAGGCATGCGCAGCTTCAGGTTGATCCCGGCGCGGGCGCACCACCACAACAGCCAGACCAGTTGCGCAATGCCGCCCAGCGTCACGCACAGCGCCTGCACGCGTGCGGCGGCCACATCATCGCCGCTGCCCGACCACAACAGGCCGGAAATCAGCACGATGTTGAGCAGGATCGGTGCGGCGGCATTGACCGCGAACCGCCCGACCGAATTGAGCAGGCCGCCCAGCAGCGAGGTGAGGCTAATCAGCATCAGATAGGGAAAGGTGAGCCGGGTGAAATCGACGGTGAGCGCGAATTTCGTGGGCGCCGCATCCGGAAAGCCGCCGGTGAGCCCCCACACCACCGGCACCGCGGCCGCCACCATCACCACGGTGAACAGCAGCAGGATCGGCAGCAGTACCGCCAGCACATCCTCGGCAAAGCGCGTCGCGCCGTCGAGCCGGCCGCCATCGGCGCCGACCTGGCGGTTGAACATCGGCACGAAGGCGGAAGCGAAGGCACCTTCGGCAAACAGTGCGCGGAACAGATTGGGCAGGCGCTGGGCGATCAGGAAGGCGTCTGCCGCCATGCCGGCACCCATCAACGACGCCTGCAGCACATCGCGGGCAAAGCCACCGATGCGGGACAGGAGCGTGAGGCTGCCGATGGTGGCGGTGGCACGGACAAGATTCATTGCGCCACCGGATTAGGCAATGCCCCGGAAAGTGCAAGGCGACAGTGCCCCAAACGAAAACGGGCGACTCGAAGGCCGCCCGTTTCATACGTTTGAGGCATTCGCTTACGCGTTGCCGACCTGGCCCTGCTGGGACATGTAGAGCGCACCGAAATCGATCGGATCGAGCATCAGCGGCGGGAAGCCGCCGTCGCGCACGGCATCCGCGATGATGCGGCGGGCGAACGGGAACAGGATCCGCGGGCCTTCGATGATGCAGAAGGGCTCGATGGCTTCTTCCGGCACATTCTTGAGGCCAAACAGGCCGGCATAGAGCAGCTCGACCATGAAGGCAGCGCCGGCATCGACTTCGGCCTTGGCACTGATCTTAAGTTCGACTTCGTACACGTCATCGGCGGCCTTGCGGGCGTTGACACCCACGTTGACGTCGATGCGCGGCTGGCTCTGCACCTGCAGGCTGCCCGGTGCGTTCGGATTCTCGAACGAGAGATCCTTCACATACTGGGTAATGATCGCCACCTGCGGCATCGGCTCGTTGCCCAGGTCTTCTGAGCCAAAGCCATTTTCGGGATTGGCGCCCAGATCGATCTCGTCAGCCATGATGGCGATCCTTCCGGTTAAGGCTTATTCGTCGTCGCCGAAGGTTTCGACCGGGCCCGAATCCTGGCCCTTGGCATCCACGTCGCGATCGACGAACTCGATGATCGCCATCGCGGTGGCATCGGAGCGACGGAAGCCGGCCTTGACGACGCGAGTGTAACCACCCTGGCGGTCGGCATAGCGGGCGGCCAAAGTGTCGAACAGCTTGATGAGCTGGGTGTCGTCACCCAGGCGGGCGTCGGCGAGGCGACGGTTGGACAGGCCACCGGTCTTGGCCAGCGTCACGAGCTTTTCGACGTAGGGACGCAGTTCCTTGGCCTTGGGCAAGGTGGTCTTAATCTGCTCGTGCTTGATCAGGGCAGCAGCCATGTTGCGCAGCATCGCGATGCGATGGCTGCTGGTGCGGCTGAGTTTGCGATGGGCAACGCCGTGGCGCATGGGTCTTACTCCGTTCGTTCAGGGGCCGTGTGAGGTACCCCGGACCAGGCTGATGATGGGGTCAGCCACTATCCCCTGCCTGTGCCAGCGGGCGCAGCCGATTGGCCACGCCCGCCAAACAGGACTTAGAATTCTTGTTCGAGCTTCTTGGCCATTTCCTCGATATTCTCTGGCGGCCAACCAGCGATTTCCATACCAAGGCGCAGACCCATCTGGGACAGCACTTCCTTGATCTCGTTCAGCGACTTGCGGCCGAAGTTCGGGGTGCGAAGCATTTCGCTTTCCGTCTTCTGCACCAGATCACCGATGTAGATGATGTTGTCGTTCTTCAGGCAGTTGGCCGAACGCACCGACAGTTCCAGCTCGTCCACCTTCTTGAGGAGGTAACGGTTGATGCTGGCGCTGTCGTCCACTTCCACAACGCCGGTGGCGGTGGTGCTGGCAACCGGAGCCGCCGCAGTCGCGTCTTCGAAGTTCACAAACAACTTGAGCTGGTCCTGCAAGATCTTGGCGCCATAAGCGAGCGCGTCTTCCGGCGACAGACTGCCATCGGTTTCCACCGAGATCGTCAGCTTGTCATAGTCCAGTTCCTGGCCAACGCGGGTCGGATCGACCTTGTAGCTGACCTGGCGCACAGGCGAGTAGAGTGCATCAACCGGCACCAGGCCGATCGGCGCATCGGCCGGGCGGTTGGCACTAGCGGGCACATAGCCCTTGCCGGTTTCCACCGTCAGTTCCATGTTCAGCGTCGCGCCCTCGTCCAGCGTGCAGATCACCAGATCCTTGTTCATCACTTCCATGTCACCGGAAACGGCGATCTGGCCAGCGGTGACCGGGCCTGGGCCGGTGGCGTTCAGATAGACGCGCTTGGCGGTATCACCCGCCATGCGGATCGCCACCTGCTTGATGTTCAGCACGATGTCGGTCACGTCTTCACGCACGCCAGCCAAGCTGGAGAATTCGTGCAGCACGCCATCGATCTTGATGGCAGTGACAGCCGCACCCTGCAGCGACGACAGCAACACCCGGCGCAGGGCATTGCCCAGCGTCAGGCCAAAGCCACGCTCCAGGGGTTCGGCGACAAAGGCCGCCTTCTGCTTGGCGTCACCGCCGGGGCGCTGCTCCAGGCGGTTGGGCTTCTTGAGTTCGGTCCAGTTCTTGGCGATGACTGCCACGGGGTTCACCTTGGTCTGGAGTGTGGGGGTCTCGGGAGGAGCGGATCGTCACCCGCCGGTCCCGTTGGCCCCTGGATAGGAAACGCTGGGCGCCGCAACGGAGCCCGGCGCCAGGCAAACGGTCAGACGCGGCGGCGCTTGGGAGGGCGCACGCCGTTGTGCGGGATCGGCGTCACATCGCGGATGGCGGTGATGACAAAACCCACGGCCTGCAGGGCACGCAGGGCCGATTCACGGCCCGAACCCGGGCCGCGCACTTCGACTTCGAGCGTGCGCACACCATGTTCGGCGGCCTTCTTGCCGGCGTCTTCGGCAGCCATCTGCGCCGCGAACGGCGTCGATTTGCGGCTGCCCTTGAAACCACAGGTGCCAGCCGACGACCAGGCAATCGCATTGCCCTGCGCGTCGGTGATGGTGATCATGGTGTTGTTGAAGCTGGCGTTGACATGGGCAACACCGCTGGTGATGTTCTTGCGCTCCCTGCGCTTGATACGGGCGACTTCGCGAGCCATTTGATTAATCCTTGCCTGATGAGAAGAAGATGATGAGCGGCGCGAACGCGCTTACTTCTTCTTGCCGGCGATCGGCTTGGCCTTGCCCTTGCGGGTGCGGGCGTTGGTGTGGGTGCGCTGGCCGCGGACCGGCAGACCCTTGCGGTGACGCAGGCCGCGATAGCAGGCCAGGTCCATCAGGCGCTTGATGTTCATCGCGTTCTGGCGACGAAGATCACCTTCCACGGTGAGTTCACGATCGATCTTTTCACGGATCAACAGGATCTCGGCGTCGGTCAGTTCCTGAACGCGACGCTCCCGCGGGAAGCCGAGTTCATTCGCCAGACGGGTCGCAGTGGTGCGACCGATGCCGTGGATGTAGGTGAGCGCAATCTCAACGCGCTTGTTGGTCGGGATGTTCACACCCGCAATACGTGCCACAGTCGTTTTCCTTTCATGCTCCACGGCGACCCTGGGCAGATGTCGCCATCTCAAAGCAATATGCCGACCGCCCAACGGGCCGCCGGCTCCTAAATCCGATCAAACGGAATAGAGGCGGTTAGACGCGAGTCGCAAAAAAGTCAAGATGCTGACGGGGCAGCGCCTTCAGGCATCGACAATCTTGTCGATGGAGCCGGCGACTGCATCCATATCGGCCATCCCGTCCACACGCGCAACAATACCGCGGCCTTCATAATGCGGAATGATCGGCGCGGTCTTGGCGCGATATTCCATCATGCGCTGGCGCACGGTATCGGCATTATCATCGGCGCGGCGCTTGAAGTTGCTGGCACCACACACATCACACGTGTCGGCAACCTTTGGCTGCTTGTAGCGATCATGATAGCCCTCGCCGCAACTGCCGCAAGTAAAGCGGCCGGTGATGCGATCGACCAGCGCGTCTTCATCCACCACCAGCTCGATCACATGATCCAGTGCCAGGCCCTTTTCGGCCAGCATGGCATCAAGCGAATCCGCCTGCACATCGGTGCGCGGATAGCCATCCAGGATGAAGCCGGCGCGGGCATCGGGCTGGTCCAGCCTTTCGGACAGGATGCCCGAAACGATCTCGTCGGAAACGAGCCCGCCGGATTCCATCACCGCCTTGGCCGCAAGGCCCACCGGCGTGCCGGCCGCAACAGCGGCGCGCAGCATGTCGCCTGTGGAAAGTTGGATCATGCCGCGTTCCTTGACGAGGCGGCTGGCCTGGGTGCCCTTGCCCGCTCCCGGCGGGCCCAGCAGAATGAGATTCAACGACGATTCCCCCGAAGTTTGGACTTCTTGATGAGTCCCTCGTACTGATGCGCCAGCAGATGGCTCTGGATCTGCGCAACCGTGTCCATTGTGACATTGACGACGATCAGAAGGCTAGTCCCCCCAAAGTAGAAGGGTACCTTCAACTCGCTGATCAGGAATTCCGGCAGCAGGCAGATCAAGGTGAGGTACGCCGCACCGATCACCGTCAGGCGGGTGAGCACGAAATCGAGATATTCCGAGGTGCGGGTGCCGGGGCGGATGCCGGGCACGAAGCCACCGTACTTCTTCAGATTTTCCGCCGTCTCGTCCGGGTTGAACACCACGGCGGTGTAGAAGAAGCTGAAGAAGATGATGCCGGCGGCATAGAGGAACATGTAGAGCGGCGCGCCGTGCTGCAGCGCGGTCGTCACCGTCGTCAACCATTCCGGCATTGTGCCCTGCTGGCTGAAGAACTGCGCCACGGTGAGCGGCATCAGCAGCAGCGAGCTGGCAAAGATCGGTGGGATCACGCCCGCGGTGTTGATCTTCAGCGGCAGGAAGCTGGAATCGCCCTGGAACATGCGACTGCCCATCTGGCGCTTGGGATACTGGATCAGGATCTTGCGCTGCGCGCGTTCCATCAGGCAGATGAAGGCGATGGTGCCCAACGCCACCACGGCCACCAGCAGCACAAAGCCCGCCGACAACGCGCCAGTGCGACCCTGTTCGAACAGGGTGCCCAGCGCCGAAGGCAGCTGCGCCACGATGCCGGCCATGATGATCAGCGAAATGCCGTTGCCAATGCCGCGGCTGGTGATCTGTTCACCCAGCCACATCAGGAACATGGTGCCGCCCAGCAGCGAGATCACCGTGGAAATGCGGAAGAACCAGCCCGGATCGATCACGGCAGACACGCCCTGGCCGGCGCCCCAGCCTTCGAGGCCGACGGCGATGCCATAGCCCTGAACGATGGTGAGGAACACGGTGCCATAGCGCGTGTACTGGTTCAGCGTCTTGCGGCCGGCCTCGCCTTCCTTCTTCAGCGCCATAAAGCTGGGAACGAGGCTGGTGAGCAGCTGCACCACGATCGAAGCGGTGATGTAAGGCGTGACGCCCAGCGCGATCAGGCTCATGCGTTCCAGCGCACCGCCGGAGAACATGTTGAAGAAATCCAGCACGCCGCCGCGGGTCTGTTCGAACAGGCTCGACAGCGCCAGCGGATCGATGCCGGGCAGCGGCACGAACGAGATGAGACGGAACACCACCAGCGCGCCGAGCGTGAACCAGATGCGGCTCTTCAGCTCGGTGGCCTTGGAGAAGTTGGCGAACGACAGGTTCGAAGCCATTTGTTCGGCGGCAGACGCCATGGATATCCTACCCGATCAAGCGTGTCTGAAACGGCAAAGCGCCGCATGTCCGTCCCATGTAGGCGACACGCGGCGCAATTGCCATGGGGTCGTTTGACCCGGTTGCTTCTTTACTTGGCGGCCAGCGCGGCAGCCTTGGCAGCGCGCGCAACAGCGCGGGCGGCCTTCTGCTCGTCCTTGGTCAGCGGCGCCGGTGCCGGGGCCGGAAGTTCGATCGAGCCGCCAGCGGCTTCCACCGCCGCCTTGGCCGAGGCCGAGGCACCGGCGAGCTTGAGCGACACCTTGGCGGTGAGCGCACCCACGCCGAGCAGGCGCACGCCATCACGCGCGGTGGTCAGCACCTTGGCGGCAACCAGCACATCGGCGTCGATCAGCGTCTTGGCGTCCAGCTTGCCGGCATCAATGGCGGCCTGCAGCGTGCCAAGATTCAGCACGGCATAGTCCTTGCGGAAGATGTTGTTGAAGCCGCGCTTCGGGATGCGCATGTGCAGCGGCATCTGGCCGCCTTCGAAGCCGTTGATCGACACGCCCGAACGGCTGGTCTGGCCCTTCTGGCCGCGACCGCCGGTCTTGCCGACACCGGAGCCGATGCCGCGGCCGACGCGTACGCGCTTCTTGCGGGCACCAGGATTGTCGTGAAGGTCGTTGAGCTTGGTGGTCATATGTTGCACTCGCTTTCGCTTACGCGCTGGATGTTGGTCTTGAAATGGCTGGGCACCCCAGGATGATCCTGCGGTGCCCGAAGCTTGTTCTGGCTCCCGGCCGGAGCCGGGAAAAGAGGTCAGGCGACCTCTTCAACCTTGAGAAGATGCGCCACCTTCTTGATCATGCCCCGGATTTCCGGCGTATCGACATGCTCACGGCTGCGGTTCATCTTGTTGAGGCCGAGGCCGATCAGGTTCTTTTCCTGGATCGGCGTGCGGCGGATCGGCGAACCGATCTGGGTGACTTTGACTTTGGCCATCATGCCTCTCCTCAGGCCACCGCTTCGGCGTCGGCTTCAGCCAGCTTGGCAGAAGTGTCACCGCGGCGCGACAGCAGATCCACAACCTTCTTGCCGCGACGCTGGGCGACGCTCTTCGGGCTGACCTGGCCAACCAGGGCTGCGAAGGTGGCACGGATCATGTTGTAGGGGTTGTTGGTGCCCACCGATTTGGTGACCACGTCGGCAACGCCCAGCGATTCGAACACGGCGCGCATCGGACCACCGGCGATGATGCCGGTACCCTGCGTGGCGGAACGCACATAGACCTTGCCGGCGCCGAAATGGCCATAGCCATCATGGTGCAGGGTGCGGCCATCGCGCAGCGGCACGCGCACCATCGCCTTCTTGGCGGCGGCAGTAGCCTTGGCGATGGCTTCCGGCACTTCGCGGGCCTTGCCGTGGCCGAAGCCAACGCGACCCTTGCCATCACCCACCACGACCAGCGCAGCAAAGCCGAAGCGCTTGCCGCCCTTCACGGTCTTGGAGACGCGGTTGATGTGAACGAGCTTTTCGATCAGCTCTTCGCCGGCGGGTTCGCCGCTGTTGTCACGGCCACGCTTGTTGCGATCACCGTCACGACGGTTGCCGCCGGGGCCACCACGGCGATCCCCACCGGGGCCACCACGACCACGACCACGACCAGGCCCGCGGGCTTCGGCTTCCGGCGCAGCGACGCCGGTCACTTCGATTTCATCGCTCATCTCAGAACTCCAACCCGCCTTCGCGGGCCCCCTCGGCCAGCGCCTTCACGCGGCCATGGAAGAGAAAACCGCCACGGTCGAACACAACAGCCGAAACACCGGCCGCCTTGGCCCGCTCGGCCAAGCGCTTGCCAACGGCAGCAGCGGCGCCAGTGGTGGCACCGGTGCTCCCACGCACGTCCTTCTCCAGGGTGGAGGCGGCCGCCAGCGTGACACCGTTGGTGTCGTCGATGATCTGCGCATAGATATGTTGCGACGAACGATGCACCGACAGGCGCGGGCGACCGCCGCTGTTGCGGGCGATGGCCGTACGCACGCGGCGACGACGCTGGTCGAAATGGGTAAGCCTGCTCATTTCTTCTTCCCTTCCTTCCGGAAGATGACTTCGCCACGGTACTTGATGCCCTTGCCCTTGTAAGGCTCGGGCTTGCGCCAGCGGCGGATCTCGGCGGCCACTTGGCCAACGCGCTGCTTGTCGGAACCGGTGATTTCCACCGTCGTCGGATCAGGCGTCTTGATGGTGATACCGTCGGGGATGGCAAAATCCACGTCGTGGCTGTAGCCGAGCTGCAGCTTCAGGTTGGCACCCTGCACCGAGGCGCGGTAGCCCACGCCGGTGATCAGAAGCACCTTGGTGAAGCCATCGGACACGCCGGTGACGAGATTGCTGACCAACGTGCGCTGCATGCCCCAGAAGGAGCGGGCCCGCTTGGTGTCAGACGCGGGGAGAACCGCGATCTCGGCAGCTTCGATGGTGTAGCTGATGTCATCCACCAGCGGCATGGACAGCTCACCCTTGGGCCCTTTGACCACAAGAATGCGGTCATTGATGGTGGCGGTGACGCCGGCCGGAATGGCAACTGCTTTTTTACCGATGCGCGACATGGTCAGAACACCTGGCAGAGGATTTCGCCGCCGACATTCTTTTCGCGCGCTTCCGCGTCGGAAAGAACACCCTGAGGCGTCGAAACAATGGTGATACCCAGGCCGTTGCGAACGCGCGGCAGCTCGGTGGAGCCGCTGTAAACGCGGCGGCCGGGCTTCGACACGCGGGCAAGGTGCTGGATTGCGGGACGACCTTCGAAATACTTCAGGTCGATCCGCAGGTTCTGGTGGGCGCCATCAAGCACCGGGACATAGCCCCGGATATAGCCTTCGCGCTGCAGAACATCCAGCACGCGGGCGCGCAGCCTGGAAGCGGGGGTGACGATCGAATCCTTGCGGGCCTGCTGGCCGTTCCGGATCCGGGTGAGCATATCGCCCAAGGGGTCAGACATTGACATCGGGCTATCCTTACCAGCTCGACTTGGTCACGCCGGGGATCAGGCCCTTGTTGGCCAGTTCCCGCAGCATGATGCGCGAAAGCTTGAACTTGCGGTAATAGGCACGCGGACGGCCGGTCAGCTCGCAGCGGTTGCGCACCCGGGTCGGGTTCGCATTGCGCGGCAGCTCGGCCATCTTCAGGCGGGCCATCAGACGCTCCTCATCGGAACGGCTTTCATCGTTGGCGATCGCCTTGAGCACGGCATATTTGCCGGCGTACTTCACCACCAGCGCCTTGCGGCGCTCGTTCTTGTTGATCATCGAAAGCTTCGCCATGGTTCAGGCCGCCTTCTGTTCGAGGGTGTAGCCAACGAACGGGAAGCCGAACAGCGCCAGGAGCGCGCGGGCTTCTTCGTCGGTCTTGGCCGTGGTGGCCACGATGATGTCCATGCCGCGGATCTGATCGACCCGGTCATAGTTGATTTCCGGGAAGATCAGCTGTTCCTTGATACCGCAGGCATAATTGCCGCGACCATCAAAGGACTTGGCCGACAGGCCACGGAAATCGCGAACGCGCGGCAGCGCGATCGTGACGAAGCGGTCAAGGAATTCATACATGCGCTCGCGGCGCAGCGTGACCTTGCAGCCGATCGGCATGCCTTCACGCAGCTTGAACTGCGCGACCGACTTCTTGGCCTTGCAGATCACCGGCTTCTGGCCAGCGATCAAGGCCATTTCACCGGCAGCCTGATCGACCTTCTTCTTGTCCTGGGTTGCATCGCCGACGCCCATGTTGAGCACGATCTTGTCGATCTTCGGCACTTCCATCATGTTCTTGTAGCCGAACATTTCCACCATCTTCGGGCGGATCGTTTCAGCATACAGAACCTGCATGCGGGGGTTGAGCTTCTCAGCCATTGATCACGGCTCCCGACTTCTTGGCGACGCGCACCTTTTTGCCATCCACCACGGCAAAACCGACGCGGGTCGGTTGGCCAGTGGTCGGATCTTTCAGTGCCACCTTCGAAACCGCCATCGGCGCTTCAACGCGCTCGATGCCACCTTCTGGGTTGGACTGGTTCGGCTTGTTGTGACGGGTGATCAGATTGACACCGGCCACCACCACCTTGCCGTCACGCGGCAGGTTGCGGGTCACAGTGCCTTCCTTGCCCTTGTCCTTGCCGGACAGGACAATCACGGTGTCACCCTTCTTGATCTTCGCAGCGCTCATTACAGCACCTCGGGGGCAAGGCTGATGATCTTCATGTGACCCGTGGCGCGCAGTTCACGCACCACTGGCCCGAAGATACGGGTACCGATCGGCTCTTCATTCTTGTTGATCAGCACGGCAGCATTGCTGTCGAAACGGATCACCGAGCCGTCGGAACGACGGATATCCTTGGCGGTGCGCACCACAACAGCGCGGTGCACATCACCCTTCTTCACCTTGCCCTTGGGCTGCGCTTCCTTCACCGACACCACGATGATGTCGCCGACGCCGGCAAACCGACGCTTGGAGCCGCCCAGGACCTTGATGCACATCACCCGCTTGGCGCCACTGTTGTCCGCCACGTCGAGGTTCGTCTGCATCTGGATCATGCGTTCGATCCTTCCATTATGTCTGCCGATTCCGACCGGCAGACGGCTTCAATACCCACTCGAAACGCCGGCTCAGCCGACCTTTTCGAGCACTTTCCACGTTTTCAGCTTGGACAGCGGGGAGCACTCTTCGATGCGCACCGTGTCACCAGCCTTGATCACATTGCCCTCGTCGTGGGCGTGATACTTCTTCGAGCGACGGATGATCTTGCCGTAGACCGGGTGAGCGACCTTGCGCTCCACCAGCACGACCACCGTCTTGTCGCCCTTGTCGGACACCACGGTGCCCTGCAATACGCGCTTCGGCATGTCTTATGCTCCCAGCTGCTGGACGGCCTTGCGGGCCGATTGCAGCGTCTTGATGCGAGCAATGGTGCGGCGCACGACGCGCACCCGGCCCGGCTTTTCCAGCTGGCCGGTGGCCGCCTGGAACCGCAGGTTGAACTGCTCGCGCTTCAGCTCGGAAAGCTGGTTGGCGAGTTGATCGTCGGTCGCAACCTTCAGATCAGCGAAAATCTTGTCGGCCATGGGTCTCAGTCCTGTGTGGTCGGTTCGCCGAGGCGGACCACCATCTTGGTCTTGATCGGCAGCTTGGCAGCGGCACGTTCGAAAGCGCCAGCGGCCACATCGTACGGCACGCCATCAAGTTCGAACATGATGCGGCCGGGCTTGACGCGGGCCACCCAATATTCCGGCGAACCCTTGCCCGAGCCCATGCGGACTTCAGCTGGCTTGGACGACACCGGCAGATCGGGGAAGATCCGGATCCACAAACGGCCCTGACGCTTCATGTGACGCGAGATCGCGCGGCGGGCCGCTTCGATCTGGCGGGCGGTGATCCGCTCTGGTTCTAAGGCCTTGAGGCCGAAGGCGCCGAAGTTCAGCGCCGAACCACCCTTGGCATCGCCATGGATACGGCCCTTGAACGCCTTGCGGAACTTGGTGCGCTTAGGTGACAGCATTTCTTTCTACTCCTCAGCGCGCCGGACGGACGCCAGAGGTCTGGGCTTCCATCATCAGGCGATCCTGGGCCATCGGGTCGTGGCCAAGAATTTCACCCTTGAAGATCCAGACCTTCACGCCGCACACGCCATAGGCAGTGTGGGCCTGATGTTCGGCATAATCGACATTGCCGCGCAGGGTGTGCAACGGCACACGGCCTTCACGGTACCATTCGGTGCGGGCGATTTCAGCGCCGCCCAGACGGCCGGAACAGGTGATCTTGATGCCTTCGGCACCCAGACGCAGCGCCGATTGCACGGCACGCTTCATGGCGCGGCGGAACGCGATGCGGCGCTCTAGCTGATCGCACACACCGGCGGCCACCAGCTTGGCATCGATTTCCGGCTTGCGGATTTCAACGATGTTCAGGCTCACGTCGCTGCGGGTCATCTGGGCGATCTGCTTGCGCAGCTTCTCGATGTCCGCACCCTTCTTGCCAATGATCACGCCGGGGCGCGCAGCAAAAATGGACACGCGGCACAGCTTGGCCGGACGCTCGATCACCACCTTGGAGATGGCGGCCTGGCCGTGATGCTTGATGATGAACTCGCGGATGCGCAGATCTTCCAGCAGCAGGTTGCCATACTCGTCGCCCTTGGCGAACCAGCGGCTGTCCCAGGTGCGGTTGATCTGCAGGCGCAGACCGATGGGGGACGTCTTGTGACCCATTAGTTTGCTCCCTCTTCATCGGCTTCGCGCACGACAACGCGCAGGCGGCTGAACGGCTTGGTGATGGCGGAGGCACGACCACGCGCACGCGGCGTGAAGCGCTTCATGGTGATCGCCTTGCCAACACTGGCTTCCTTCACGACCAGCGCGTCAACATCCAGGTTATGGTTGTTTTCGGCGTTGGCCACGGCAGAGGCGAGAACCTTGCGGACGTCCACGGCCATTGCCTTACGGCTGAACAGCAGGATGTTGAGCGCGTCCGATGCCTTGCGGCCACGGATCAGGCCAGCAACCAAGTTCAGCTTGTAAGCCGAACCGCGGATGGTGGTGGCAACGGCCAGCGCCTCACGGTCGCCAACTTTGCGGGGGGATTTGGGCTTGGACATCAGCGCTTGCCCTTCTTGTCGGCGGCGTGGCCGGGGAAGAAGCGCGTCGGCGCGAATTCACCCAACTTCATGCCGACCATGTCTTCATTGACCATGACCGGGATGTGCTTCTTGCCATTGTAAACGCTGAACGTGAGGCCAACGAACTGCGGCAGGATGGTGGAACGGCGCGACCAGGTCTTGATCGGCGCACGCGCACCGGAGCCCTGTGCGGCTTCGGCCTTCTTCAGCAGCGAGAGATCCACAAAGGGACCCTTCCAGACGGAGCGGCTCATGCGCGCTTACCTCTTCTTCTTGGCGTGGCGCGAACGGATGATCATGTGATCCGTCGCCTTGTTCGAACGGGTCTTGGCACCCTTGGTCGGCTTGCCCCATGGGGTCACCGGGTGACGACCGCCCGAGGTGCGGCCTTCACCACCGCCGTGCGGGTGATCGACCGGGTTCTTGGCAACGCCGCGGGTGAGCGGACGATAGCCAAGCCAGCGGTTGCGGCCGGCCTTGCCCAGGTTCTGGTTGCTGTTGTCCGGGTTGGACACGGCGCCCACGGTGGCCATGCACTCGGCACGGACATAACGCTGCTCGCCCGAGTTCAGGCGAACCATCACCATGCCCTTGTCGCGGCCCACAACCTGCACGAAGGTGCCGGCGGCGCGGGCCATCTGGCCACCCTTGCCGGGCTTCAGCTCGACGTTGTGGACAATGGTGCCAACCGGCATCTGGCCGATTTCCATCGCATTGCCCGGCTTCACGTCGACCTTCTTGCCGGCGATCACGCTGTCACCAACGTTCAGGCGCTGCGGCGCGATGATGTAGGCAACGGTGCCGTCCTTGTCGGCATATTTCACCAGCGCGATGAAGGCCGAACGGTTGGGGTCATACTCGATGCGTTCGACGGTCGCAGCGACGTCCCACGTGCGGCGCTTGAAATCGACGATGCGATACAGGCGCTTGTGACCGCCACCAATGCCGCGCGCGGTGGCGTGGCCCTTGTTGTTGCGGCCGCCGGTCTTCTTCAGACCTTCGGTGAGCATCTTGACCGGGCGACCCTTGTGCAGGGACGAACGATCGATCAGCACCAGGCCGCGCTGGCCGGGGCTGGTCGGATTGAATTTCTTGAGTGCCATTGTCCCTGCCCTCAGATGCTGGTGGTCACGTCGATGCGATCGCCATCGGCAACCGTCACCACGGCCTTCTTCACATCAGACCGGCGATACTCCTGGCCACGCCAGCGCTTGGTCTTGCCCTTGGCCACCATGGTGTTCACGGCCAGCACCTTCACGCCGTACAGCGCTTCGATGGCAGCTTTGATCTGCGGCTTGGTGCTGTCCTTGGCGACCTGGAAGACGACCTGGTTGTACTCAGACACCAGGGTCGACTTTTCGGTGATCACCGGCTTCACGACCACGTCGTAATGCTTGATGTCGATGTTAGCCATTGACCCGGGCCTCCAGAGCCGAAACGGCAGCGCGGGTCAGGACCAGCGTGTCGTGCTTGAGAATGTCATAGACGTTGGCGCCGATGGCCGGCAGCACGTCGATGTGGGGCACGTTGGCCGAAGCGCGGGCAAAACCCACATCAACCGCAGCGCCATCGATGAACAGGCCGGACGTGATGCCGAGCGCGCCCATCGAAGCCAGGAACGCCTTGGTCTTGGCTTCGCCAAGGTTCAGGTCTTCCACCACGATCAGTTTGCCTTCCTGGGCCTTCACGCTGAGCGCGGTGGCCAGGCCGAGACGGCGGATCTTCTTGTTCAGCGACGGATCGAAATCACGCACGCGCGGACCGTGGGCCTTGCCGCCGCCGATGAACTGCGGCGCAGCGCGGTTGCCGTGACGGGCACGACCGCCGCCCTTCTGGTTGCCCAGCTTCTTGCCGGTGCGGGCGACTTCGCTGCGTTCACGTGCCTTGCGGGCGGTGCCGCGACGCTTTTCCAGCTGCCAGGTCACAACGCGGTGCAGAATGTCGAGGCGCGGTTCCTTGCCGAACACGGCGTCCGACAGTTCCAGCTCGCCGGCATCAGCCGCGGTCAGGGTCTTCACCTGAATCTTCATGATCAGGCCTCCGTGGTTTCGTCAGCAACGGTCGGTGCGGGATCAACCACATCCGCAGTCACGACGTTGGTGTTGGCAGCCACCTTGAGAGCGGCCGGGTACGGGGCGTCGGCGTTACGGGCAACCTTGACGGCGTCCTTGATGAGCAGCCAGCCGCCCTTCGAGCCGGGCACCGAGCCCATCACGAAGATCAGACCGCGCTCGACATCGGTCGACACGATTTCAAGATTCTGCTGGGTGCGCTGCTTGGCACCCATGTGCCCGGCCATCTTCTTGCCCTTGAACACCTTGCCCGGATCCTGGCGCTGTCCAGTCGAACCGTGCGAGCGGTGCGAGACCGAGACGCCGTGGGTGGCGCGCAGACCGCCGAAGTTCCAGCGCTTCATGACGCCGGCAAAGCCCTTGCCCTGGGTGATGCCGGTGACATCAACCATCTGGCCCGGGATGAAATGATCTGCAGAAATGGTGGCGCCGGGTTCCAGCACGGCATCTGCTGCCACGCGGAATTCCGCCACCTTGGCCTTGGGCTCCACTTCGGCCTTACCGAAATGGCCGCGCTCCGGCTTCGTGGTGTTCTTGGCCTTCTTCGCGCCAGCGCCAAGCTGGACAGCGGTGTAGCCATCGGTCTCGTCGGTCTTCACCGCGATAACCTGGTTGTTCTCGAGGGCAAGAACGGTGACCGGAACGTGCCGGCCGTCGTCGCGGAAAATCCGCGTCATCCCCATTTTCTTCGCGATCACGCCTGTGCGCATGATCTGCTCCTTTCATCAGAGGCCCCATCCGGTGTTCCCGGGGGAGGGGCGTGACCCTTCCAAATTCGCTCCGCGTATTTGGTCGAGACGGTTACTTGCCGAGCTTGATTTCCACGTCCACGCCGGCGGCCAGATCGAGCTTCATCAGCGCGTCCACCGTCTGCGGGGTCGGGTCAACAATGTCGAGGAGGCGCTTGTAGGTGCGCACCTCGAACTGTTCACGGCTCTTCTTGTCGACGTGCGGCGAGCGGTTCACGGTGAACTTCTCGAAGCGCGTCGGCAGCGGAATCGGACCACGGATGGCCGCACCAGTCCGCTTGGCGGTGTCGGCGATCTCACCGGTGGCCAGATCGAGCACACGATGGTCAAAAGCCTTCAGGCGAATGCGGATGTTCTGAGCGTCCATGGCACCAATCTTGTCAAACAGCGTTCATTCAAAAAAAGCGGACCGACACATCCCCGCCAGCTCATCACTGGATGTGAGGTCGGGGTTGCACCGGCCGCTTCAGAATAACTGCCCCTGGGTTTCAAGCCGCGGGGCCCGGCTTTTCTCATCCGCGCTGTGTTTCCACGCGCCAACGAATCAGGGCCGCTTCCCTAGGGAAGCGGCCCTTTACACTCACTTGATGACGGTTGCAACCACGCCGGCGCCAACGGTACGGCCGCCTTCGCGAATGGCGAAGCGTAGACCCGGATCCATGGCGATCGGAGCGATCAGCTTGACGGTCAGCTGCACGTTGTCGCCCGGCATCACCATTTCGGTGCCAGCCGGCAGTTCAACGGTGCCGGTGACGTCGGTGGTGCGGAAGTAGAACTGCGGGCGGTAGTTGGCGAAGAACGGCGTGTGACGGCCGCCTTCGTCCTTCGACAGCACGTAGACTTCGGCGGTGAACTCGGTGTGCGGCTTGATCGAGCCGGGCTTGCAGAGCACCTGGCCACGTTCCACGTCTTCACGGCCAACGCCGCGCAGCAGGGCGCCGATGTTGTCGCCAGCTTGGCCCTGATCGAGCAGCTTGCGGAACATTTCGACGCCGGTGCACACGGACTTGCGGGTGTCGTGGATGCCGACGATTTCGATTTCTTCGCCAACCTTGACGATGCCGGTTTCAACGCGGCCGGTCACCACGGTGCCGCGACCCGAAATCGAGAACACGTCTTCGATCGGCATCAGGAACGGCTTGTCCAGCGGACGCTCCGGCTGCGGGATGTAGCTGTCGACAGCGGCCATCAGCGCCAGGATGGCTTCACGGCCCAGCTTGTCGTTGGTGCCGTTCAGCGCGCACACGGCCGAACCACGGACGATCGGAATGTTGTCGCCATCGAAATCGCGCTTGGACAGTTCTTCGCGGATTTCCATTTCGACCAGCTCGAGGATTTCCTCGTCGTCGACCAAGTCGCACTTGTTCATGAACACGACCATCGACGGCACGCCAACCTGCTTGGCGAGCAGGATGTGCTCCTTGGTCTGCGGCATCGGGCCATCGGTGGCGGACACGACCAGGATCGCGCCGTCCATCTGCGCGGCGCCGGTGATCATGTTCTTCACATAATCGGCGTGGCCGGGGCAATCGACGTGGGCATAGTGGCGGTTGGCGGTTTCATACTCGACGTGGGCGGTCGAGATGGTGATGCCGCGCTCACGCTCTTCCGGGGCCTTATCGATGTTGTCGTACGACGTGAAAGTGGCGCCACCGGTTTCGGCCAGGATCTTGGTGATCGCGGCGGTCAGCGAGGTCTTGCCATGGTCGACGTGACCGATGGTCCCGATGTTGCAGTGCGGCTTGTTCCGCTCGAATTTTGCTTTGGCCATGGCCTTGAACCTTCTTCCTTGCTCAACGTGTGAGGCGTTCAACGATTATGGCGGGTCCACAACGGAACCGCCCTGGCGGTGGTGTCAGCGGAGAACCGGCCGAATCATCGTGCCCAGAGGCGCGCTGACTAGCCGGCTTTCGCGAAAAATCAAGCCAGCTTGAGCTTGATTTCCTCAGCCACGTTCGACGGCACTTCGTCGTAGTGGCTGAACTGCATGGAGTACTGGGCACGACCCTGCGACATCGAGCGCAGATTGTTCACGTACCCGAACATGTTGGCCAGCGGCACCATGGCATCGATCACCTGCGCATTGCCGCGGGTATCTGTGCCCTGGATCTGGCCACGGCGGCTGTTCAAGTCGCCGATCACGTCACCCAGATAATCTTCCGGTGTCACCACCTCGACCTTCATGATCGGTTCGAGGATCTTGATGCCGGCCTTGTCGGCGGCTTCACGCATGCCGCCACGCCCGGTGATTTCAAACGCCAGGGCCGAGGAATCGACGTCGTGATAAGCGCCGTCATACAGCGTGGCCGTGAAGTCGATCAGCGGGAAGCCGATCAGGTGGCCCGACGAAGCAACTTCGCGGATACCCTTTTCGACGGCCGGGATATATTCCTTGGGCACGTTGCCGCCCTTGACCTCATCCTTGAAGATGACACCCGAACCGCGCTCGCCGGGTTCGACAGTGAACTTGATCCGCCCGAACTGGCCGGAGCCGCCGGACTGTTTCTTGTGAGTGTAATCCACGTCCACCTTGCGGGCCAGCGACTCGCGATAAGCCACCTGGGGCGCACCCACATTGGCTTCGACCTTGAATTCGCGGCGCATGCGATCCACCAGGATTTCCAAATGGAGCTCACCCATGCCCTTGATGATGGTCTGGCCGCTTTCATTGTCCGACGACACGCGGAAAGACGGATCTTCCTGCGCCAGGCGGTTGAGGGCGATGCCCATCTTTTCCTGGTCGGCCTTGGTCTTCGGTTCCACGGCCACTTCGATCACGGGCTCGGGGAATTCCATGCGCTCCAGGATGATCGGCTTCAGCGGCGCACACAGCGTGTCACCCGTGGTCACATCCTTCAGGCCAACCAGCGCGATGATGTCGCCGGCAAAGGCTTCCTTGATGTCTTCACGGTTGTTGGCGTGCATCAGCAGCATGCGGCCGATCTTTTCGCGCTTGTCCTTGACGGAGTTGAGCACGGTCGAGGCGGCTTCCATCTTGCCCGAATAGATGCGGGCAAAGGTGAGCGTGCCAACGAACGGATCGGTCATGATCTTGAAGGCCAGCGCCGAGAACGGCGCATCATCCGATGCTTCGCGGATTTCGTCCTGTTCTTTCAAGTTGATGCCGTGCATCGGCGGAATGTCGAGCGGGCTCGGCAGATAATCGACCACGGCATCGAGCAGCGGCTGCACGCCCTTGTTCTTGAACGCCGAACCGCACAGCACCGGCACGAAATCGAAGTTCAGCGTGCCCTTGCGGATCAGCGCCTTGAGCTGGGCCGTCGTCGGCTCGGTGCCTTCGAGATAGGCCTCCATCAGCGCGTCGTCCTGCTCGACGGCCATTTCGATCAGTTCGGAACGGGCGACAGCGGCGGCCTCCGCCATGTCAGCCGGAATGTCCTTGTATTCGAATTTGGCGCCCAGGCTTTCTTCGAGCCAGACGATGGCGCGGTTCTGCACGAGATCGACCAGACCGATGAAATCGCTCTCAAGGCCAATCGGCAGATACAGCACCGCCGGACGCGCGCCGAGGCGATCCTTGATCATCTGCACGCAGCGATTAAAGTTGGCACCGGTGCGGTCGAGCTTGTTGACGAAGCACATGCGCGGCACTTTGTACTTGTCGGCCTGGCGCCACACGGTTTCGGACTGCGGCTCAACGCCGGCCACGCCGTCAAAGCAGGCCACGGCACCATCGAGCACGCGCAAGCTGCGCTCCACTTCGATGGTGAAATCGACGTGCCCGGGGGTGTCGATGATATTGATGCGGTGCTCGGGGCCATTGCCTTCATCAGCCGACCACAAGCAGGTGGTTGCCGCACTGGTGATGGTGATACCGCGCTCTTGCTCCTGCTCCATCCAGTCCATGGTGGCGGTGCCTTCGTGCACTTCGCCAATCTTGTAGGACTTGCCGGTGTAATACAGGATGCGCTCGGTCGTGGTCGTCTTGCCGGCATCAATGTGGGCCATGATGCCGATGTTGCGATAACGCTCAAGTGGATGAGTGCGGGGCATGGGAAAAGGGCCTCGGGCTTAGAAGAACAGGATTAGTGGCCGGCACTGCACGCAGTGCCGGCCAAAACGATTTACCAGCGATAGTGCGAGAAGGCGCGGTTGGCTTCCGCCATCCGGTGCGTGTCTTCACGCTTCTTCACGGCCGAACCACGATTGGCAGCGGCGTCCATCAGCTCGGCTGACAGGCGGGCGGCCATGGTGTGCTCGGCGCGCTTGCGGGCGGCCGAGATGATCCAGCGGATGGCCAGGGCCTGGCCACGTTCCGGACGCACTTCGACGGGCACCTGATAGGTGGCACCACCGACACGGCGGCTGCGCACTTCGATACCCGGGCGCACGTTGGCGAGCGCATCGTGGAACACGCCCAGCGGTTCGCGGCGGCTCTTGGTCTCGATCACTTCCAGGGCGGAATAGACGATCGATTCGGCGACCGACTTCTTGCCCTGCAGCATGACGAGGTTCATGAATTTGGAAAGCACCTGATCGCCGAACTTGGGATCCGGCAGGATGACGCGCTTTTCGGGGCGACGACGACGTGACATGATCTATATCCCCCTTACTTCGGACGCTTCGCGCCGTACTTCGAACGGCTCTGCTTCCGGTTCTTCACACCCTGCGTGTCGAGCACACCGCGAACGATGTGGTAGCGCACGCCGGGAAGATCCTTCACGCGGCCGCCGCGAATCAGCACGACCGAGTGTTCCTGCAGGTTGTGGCCTTCACCCGGGATATAACCGATGACTTCAAAGCCATTGGTCAGACGGATCTTGGCCACCTTGCGGAGCGCCGAGTTCGGCTTCTTGGGGGTGGTGGTATAAACGCGGGTGCAAACACCACGCTTCTGCGGGTTGGCCTCCATGGCCGGCACCTTGTTGCGCGCCTTTTGCGGCGTGCGACCCTTGCGGATCAACTGGTTGATCGTTGGCATCGTCTCTCTTCTCGCTTCGGCAAATGGCCACCATGGCCAAACGCCTACTCCAGACCTGCCCCGTTGATGACGCCCGTGAAGGCGGTCATCACATAAGCGCGAAAGGCCCCCCGGTTCCCGGAAGGCCGCCCACGCACGGTGCCGTCTGTCGTATCCCCCGCCAGCGTTGCCACCGATCAGGGATGCGCGCCCTTACCCGCAATGGGCCCCCGGGTCAACGGGTAGGGGTGTGGCCTCAACCCGCTCCCAGCTCGGCGCTGGGCTTGAGAACACGCGGCAGGCCGGCACCCAGCACGCCCAACAATTCGGGGCCATAGGCCTGGGAATTGGCTTCCAGTTCGGCCTGGGTAATGCGCTCACCGCCCTGCTTACCGAACAGCACCACCTCGTCGCCCAGCCGCACCGTGTCGCGGGCGTCGGTCACATCAACCATCAGCGTGTTCATCGTCACCCGGCCCACCACCGGGAACCGTCGGCCGCCGATCAGCACCTCGGTCCGATTGCGGGTTTCGGCGGGGAATTCCGGGCGGTTGCTGCGGCTGAGGCTGCGCCGCACGCCATCGGAATAGCCAACCGGGATATTGGCCAGCCAGGATTCGCGCTCCAGCCGCCAAGTGCGGTCATAATTCACCGTCTGCCCAGCCGGATAATGATTGACCGCCGCCACCCGCGACTTGATCGCCATGGTCGGCACGAACCGATCAGTCTTCACCGATCCGGGATCGCCATAGAGCAGCCCGCCAACCCGCACCATGTCGAGCCGGGTTTCGGGATGCTGGAGCGTGGTGAAGCTGTTGGCGCTGTGCCGAACCAGGCCCGGCGTTGCCAGTCCGGCGCCAGTAAGCCAGGCCATATCTGCCTCGAAACGGGCGAGCTGGCCCAGGATGTCACCCGCCTCCTCGCTGGGATAATGGGTCATGACACCCCGGATAGCCAACCCGTCCAGCGCCAGCAGGGCGCGTGCGTCAGCCTTGCCATAGTCGGTCGAAAGCTCGACGCCATTGCGCGACATGCCGCCGGCGTTGAGCGCGAGATGGACGGGCCGGCGCTGGCGGCGGTGGGTTTTGCGCCACAGCATCTGCAGCCGCGCGGCCGCCTCCGGATTGCCGATCAGTTCCTCGACGCCAAGTGGGAATGCGTCCTCCATCTCTTCTGGAATGGCTGCCCGGATGCGGATCAGGCGGCCGCGATAGCCGAGTTTGCGGGCCACCCGCGCCTCGTCATTGGCGGTGAAGGCAACATCGGTGATGCGCTTGGCGATGATCGACGGGATCAGGGGGGCGATGCCATTTCCGTAAGCATCCGCCTTCATCACCGCGCACAGGGTGGCGCTGCCGATGAGGCTGCGCACCGTGTCGATATTGGTTTCGAACGCGGCGGCATCCACCTCGATCCAGCCGTTGCGCCGTGCCGCCCTGGCCGGCGTCAGGCCGTAATTGTCGGCCACCAGCACCGGCGCGGCGGCCGCACGCGTGGCGGACAGCGCGGCAAAGCCGGCAAGGAACGCCCGGCGCTGCATCAGTCCTGCCCGCGCTTCAGGAACTGGCCCGGATAGGCGCCGGTGGGCTTGCCATCACGATAGACGACCGCACCGCCGACGATGACGCTGTTCATGCCGACCGCCAGTGCGTTGGGCGACTGCACCGTGGCCTTGTCGGCAAAGCGATCGGGATCGAACAGCACCAGATCGGCTTTCATGCCGGGGCGAATAAGCCCACGGGTTTTCAGCCCGAGATGTTCGGCGGAAAGCCCGGTCATCTTGTAGATCGCTTCGGCCAGGGTGAGCCGGCCGGTCTCACGCACATAGACGCGCACCATGCGGCCAAAGGCACCATAGCCGCGCGGATGCAGCCCGCCGATGCCGCCATCGGAACAGAGGTTGCTGTGCTTCCAGGCCAGGAAATCGGCGATGTCGGCGGGCGCCATCGCGGTGCCGATTACTGATTCCACCCGCGTGGCCTCAGGATGGGCGGCCTTCCAAGCCTGCGCATTGTTGATCAGCCAGAGATAGGTGACCGCCGGTTCCTCGCCGCGCAGCGCGGCAATATCGGCGATGGTCTTGCCCACATACGATGGTTCGGGCGCATAAAAGCCGATCAGCATGCCGGCCGGAGTGGTGAGGTGGGTCAGCGCAAAACGGCTCGCAGCGAGATCGGTGAAATCGCGCTTCGGAAACAGCACGCTCAGCGTGGATTGCCAATATTCATACGGGTAAACGTCGGCCGTCACCTTGATGCCGCGGGCGCGGGCGGCGTCGAGTTTGGCCAGCACGGCCTTGGCCTGGCCCCAGCGATCGACAATGCCAAGCTTGAGGTGAGAGATCTGCACCGGGATGCCGGTTTTGGCGCCGATCTCGAGGATCTCGTCGATCGCGTCGTCAAAGGCGACATCTTCGGAGCGGATATGGCTCATGTAGGTGCCGCCGCCGGCCTTGGCGGTGCCAGCCAACGCCAGCACTTCATCACGGGCGGAATAGATGCCGGGGTCATATTCAAGCCCGGTCGAGAACCCCAGCGAGCCGGCCTTCAGGTCCGCCGCGAGCAACGCCTGCATGGCCTGCACTTCAGCTGGGGTGGCGACGCGCTTGTAGTTTGCACCCATCACTCGATCGCGCAGGAAACCATGGCCGGTGTACGACGCGATATTGATGGCAGCGGGGCGCGCGGCAAATTTGGCGGCCACCTCGGCCAGCGGCGCGTCGCCGTCGCCATCCTGGCCAACGACAATCGTCGTCACCCCCTGGGCCAGCAGCGGCTCCATGGCACGTTCGGCATAATCGGTGCGATCATGGTGGCTGTGACTGTCGATGAAGCCGGGGGCCAGCACCAGCCCCTTGGCGTCGATCACCTGCTCGCCGGCCAGCGGCTTCAAGGCGCCGACCGCCACAATACGATCCTTGTCGATGCGCACGGCGACCTGCTGGGCCGGCGCGCCCGTCCCGTCATGAACGCTGGCCCCGGTGATCAAGGTGGAAGCCGCAGCAAGACTGTGCAGGCAGACCCCCAGCAACAGCATCATTGTTTGCGCCAAACGCCTGTTGCCCATGTTGCACCTGTTCAGCGCCAAGATGGCTGCCCCTGCCCTAGTGCTACAAAGCCGACACCGGGCTTGCAAGCGATTCCGGGCCCAGCAGTCCTCTCCATGACGAAGGGTGGACTCCCTGCGTTCACGGCCTAACATCCCGGTCACCGGCACTTCGGGAGACAGATCATGGCGTACGACGGCTTCACCCTCATCGATGTGCAGCGCGATGGCCCGCTGGTCACGGCGACAGTCAACAATCCGCCGATCAACCTGATCACCATGGCGCTGTTCGGGGAACTGGCGCGGCTGGCGGAAGAACTGGAAGCCGATCCGGCGGCACTGGTGTTCGTGCTGAAAAGCGCAGACCCGGATTTCTTCCTGGCCCATTTCGATGTCGCCGCGCTGATCGCCATGGCTGATGCACCGGCGCCGCCAACCGACGATGCCAACGCCTATCACGCCATGTGCCACCGGTTCCGCACCATGGACAAGGTGACGATAGCGCAGATCGAAGGCCGCGTCGGCGGCGGCGGCGCCGAACTGTCGATGAATTTCGACATGCGCTTTGGCGTCATTGGCAAGACAGTCATCAACCAGATGGAAGTGCCCATCGGCATCTTGCCCGGTGGCACCGGCACCCAGAATCTGCCGCGCCTCGTCGGCAGGGCACGCTCCATGGAGATCATCCTCGGCGGCATCGACGTAGATGCCGAAACCGCCGAACGCTGGGGCTGGCTGAACCGCGCCTTGCCCGCCAACGCAATCGACGCGCATGTGGGCGCACTGGCCCGCCGCATCGCCAGCTTCCCGGCGGACGCGGTGCGCCTGGCCAAGCAGTCGGTGGACAGCGCGACGCTGCCGATGGCGGAGGGGTGCCAGCAGGAAGCCGACTTGTTCCAGACCCTGTTGTTCAGCGATCCCGCCCGCCACGCCATGCGCCGCTTCCTGGAACTGGGCGGCCAGACGCGGGACGGCGAACTGCGCGTGGCACAGATCAGTGGGCAGGTGGCGGTAGGGTGAAGCACTGATCAGCCAATTGCGTGCATAGTCACTGTAATCCCGCTGTCACTTCAATCCCGATGGCCTTCGTACATGTTCGGCGCTACGGTTTGGTTCATGTCAGCCGACGCCCCTGAGACAAAAATTGCCCCAAATCGCGCCGTCGACACTTCGGCGCTGGGGCGCATCGCCCGATGGCTGCCCTTCGCGATGCTTGGGCATTTCATTATCGGCGTAACCGGCACTGCTGATCTCTCTGGTGGTGGCATACGGCACTTTTGTGCAGGCCGGGGCGACCCAACGGATGCAGCAGGCGGCGGCATGGCCGTTCGTCGCTTACGGGACGGGAAACTACACTTCGGATGGCCAGCGCCTCATCAACCTGTCGTTCGCCAACAACGGCCTGGGGCCGGCGCTCGTTGGCCCCGTCGAAGTCAGCTACGGCGGCCGGGCGATGCGCTCGCCCGCCGAACTGCTCGCCGCTTGCTGTGGCTATCAGGATGGCCGGTCGATGCAGCTTCGCACATTGCCCATCGTCAACGTGGCTGTGCGACCGGGCGAAGTGGTCATGTTCATGAGCCTGCCGGCTGTGGCGGCAAACGCCGGGATGGTTGATCGGCTCGACGCCGTCCGCGAGGCGATCAAGGTGCGCGCCTGCTATTGCTCCATCTTTGAGGACTGCTGGACAGTCGACGGACCTCAGGCGCAGCCGCAGCCCGTCAAGGCCTGCCCGACCAACTGGGTTGTGTGGCAAGAACGCTGACATTCGGCGCCAGAGGGTCGCCCAACCAACGGCATGGCCTTCCTGCACCCGCCCGTTGCGCCGGCTGGCACGTCGGGCGGGCGCAGGTCCAGGCACGTCGCGACCGTCCAGCGCGATAGGCCCGGAAGGCCCCTGTTCTTCAGTTGCGTCAGCGAGACAATTCGGCCGTGCCGGCACCCCTCTCCCGTCGCGCTGACAGGAGAGAGCTTATTCCTACTGGATTGATGGGCAATAAGTGCCTGGCTTGGGCGTGACAAAGCCGGGCTTTGGGCAAACCCGGCTTGTCAAATCAACCGCTGTTGGTTCCGCTCGGCGGCACCCGATTCGCCAAGCCGGTGCGTTACAGCGCGGCGATAATTGCGCGGCGCGTTACAGCGCGCCGTGGCAATGCTTGAACTTCTTGCCTGATCCACACGGGCATTCGGCATTGCGGCTCACCGTCTGGCGCCACTCCTCGACCTCTTCCGGATCGATGTCGATCATTTCGGCGGCGCTCTGCGCGGCGGAGAGCATGCCGGCGGGCAGGGCAGAGCCGAAGGCATCGAAGTTCAGCGTCGGGCCGGCTTCGTTCTGGCCGGTGGCCGGATCGATGTGGGTGGTGATGAACGACGGCAATTCCTGCGGCGGTTCGTCAGCCTGCATCGCGAACTGTGCATTGGCCAGCATGCGCGTCACGTCTTCGCGCACATTCTGCAGCATGCGTTCAAACAGAGCGAAGGCCTCGCGTTTGTATTCGTTGATCGGCGTCTTCTGTGCATAGGCGCGCAGGTGGATGACCGAACGCAGCGAATCCAGCGTGGCCAGATGCTCCTTCCAGTGATGATCGAGCGCCTGCAGCAGGAAGCTCTTTTCGATGCTGATCCACGTCTCGCCCGGCAGTTCGGCGGCCTTGGCAGCCACCAGCGCATCGGATTGTTCGATCAGGCGATCGACGACGATTTCGGGATCGATGCCCTCTTCCTTGGCCCAGGCAGAAACATCGACCGACAGGCCCAGCGTGCCGGTCACATCTTCCTGCAGGCCCGCCACATCCCATTGTTCGGGATAGCTGCCCATCGGGCAGCGGGCGGCGACAATGGCGTTCACGCTTTCGTGGCGCATGTCGATCACGACATCGCCCACGGTTTCGCTGTCCATCACGTCGGCGCGCTGTTCGTAGACCACCTTGCGCTGGTCGTTCATCACGTCGTCGTATTGCAGCAGTTGCTTGCGCACGTCGTAGTTGCGGGCTTCCACCTTTTTCTGGGCGGTTTCGATCGCTTTCGAAATCCACGGGTGGATGATCGCCTCGCCCTCTTCCAGGCCAGAGTTCATCAGGCGGGTCAGCATGTTCTGTTGGCCAAAGATGCGCAGCAGATCATCGTCGAGCGACAGGTAGAAACGTGACAGGCCGGGATCGCCCTGGCGGCCGGAACGGCCACGCAGCTGGTTGTCGATGCGGCGGCTTTCGTGACGCTCGGTGCCCAGCACGAACAGGCCGCCATTGGCCTTCACCTGCGCGCGTTCGGCCAGCACTTCGGCCTTGATCCGGGCTTCGGCGGCCTCGCGCTCCGGGCCTTCCGGCATGCCGGCCAGTTCGCGGGCGATGCGGGCTTCTTCATTGCCGCCCAGCTTGATGTCAGTCCCACGGCCGGCCATGTTGGTGGCGATGGTGACGGCGCCGATGCGGCCGGCGTCTTCCACGATCACGGCTTCCTGCTCGTGATAACGGGCGTTGAGCACCACGTGCTTGACGTCCTGCTCCTTCAGATAGTTTGACAGCATCTCGCTCTTTTCGATCGAGACGGTGCCAACCAGCACCGGCTGGCCGCGTTCCTGGGCGCCGCGGACGACCTTCACGATCGCCTTGAACTTGTCTTCGGCGTTCTTGTAGAATTCGTCGTCCACATCCTTGCGGAGCACCGGCACGTTGGTGGGAATTTCCACCACGTTCAGCTTGTAGATGTCGAAGAATTCCGCGGCTTCGGTGGCCGCCGTACCGGTCATGCCGCCCAGCTTGGGATACATGCGGAAATAATTCTGGAAGGTGATGCTGGCCAGCGTCTGGTTTTCCGGCATGATCTGCACTCCTTCCTTGGCCTCCACCGCCTGGTGCAGACCTTCGGACCAGCGGCGGCCATCCATCATGCGGCCGGTGAATTCATCGATGATGGTCACCTTGCCATCGCGCACGATATAATCCGTGTCGCGGCGGAAGATGACGATGGCGCGCAGCGCCTGGTTCAGGTGGTGCACCACCTGCGTATTCTCGAAATCATAAAGGTTCTCGCCCTCCAGCAGCCCGGCGGCGGAGAGCATGCGCTCCACCTTCTCGGTGCCGGCTTCGGTGAGGATGACGGACTTCTGCTTCTCGTCGACCTCGACATCCTCGCGCACCAGTTCCTTCACCACGGCGTTGACCTGGGTGTAGAGCTGCGACTTGTCGTCGGTGGGGCCGGAGATGATCAGCGGGGTGCGGGCTTCATCGACCAGCACGCTATCGACTTCATCGACCACGGCGAAATTGAACGGCCGCTGCACCATCTGCTCGCGCGTGTATTTCATATTGTCGCGCAGATAATCGAAGCCGAATTCGTTGTTGGTGCCGTAGGTGATGTCACACGCATAGGCGGCGCGGCGCGTCTGATCATCGAGGTTGGGCATGATCACGCCGACGCTGAGGCCCAGGAAGCGATAGATCTGGCCCATCCACTGCGCATCGCGGCTGGCCAGATAATCATTCACCGTCACCACGTGCACGCCCTTGCCGGACAAGGCATTCAGATACACTGCCAGCGTCGCCACCAGCGTCTTGCCTTCGCCGGTGCGCATTTCGGCGATTTCGCCGCGATGCAGCACGATGCCGCCGATCATCTGCACATCGAAATGCCGCATGCCCAGCACGCGTTTGGAGGCTTCGCGCACGGTGGCGAAGGCTTCGGGCAGGATCTCGTCCAGCGACTTGCCGGCTTCGAGCTCGGCCTTCAGCTTGGGCGTCTGCGCCTGCAGTTGGTCATCGGTCAGCGCACTGATCTGGTCTTCCAGACCAGCAATGCGCATGATGATCGGCCGCAGCGACTTCAGATAGCGATCATTCGACGACCCGAAAATCGCCTTCGCGACCTTGTTCAACCCGAGCATGAAAATCCTGACTTGGCGAAACCTTGGCGTGCCGCGCGTAACAGGGTGGCCCGTTACACCGGCGGCATGGTGGGCGATGTAGGGTCAGTCACCCTTTTCGTCAATGAAGCCGCAGCCTCCTGCCCGCGCTTGGCGCGCCGCTTGTCGCGCCGCAAGCCGAAGTCCACGGCGCGGCGCACGCGCGGATATTGGCGGGTGTAGAACAGATAATGCCGGCGCGCCCAGCGCGAGTTGCGGAACACCAGCGCCACCCCGGCCCCAAAAATGACGATGCCGATCGGCGCCGGCGACAGCAGCCCGACGATGCCGGCAGCCGCCATCAGCAGGAGCCCCAGCAAGATCTGGAACACCCGGAACGGTTCGGAACGAACCAGCAGGTCAAGAAAGTCGGGACGACTCACGATTGGATCCCGATACGGCCCAGCTGTGGCAATCTTAAGGCGGCAATTGCACCGCAGGGCCAAAAACTCTACGAATTGCGATCAGGGTCAAATGCTTCCTTTCTTTTGGGGAAAAGGTTGATGTTGGCCCATGTCGGCACGGTGGCGTTTCTGGGGCTGGAAGCCCGCAGTGTTGATGTGCAGGTGCAGATCTCGGCCGGGCCCGTCACCTTCGTTACCGTGGGCCTGCCCGACAAGGCCGTGAAGGAAAGCCGCGAGCGTGTCGCCGCCGCGCTCCACGCCATTGGCCTGTCGCTGCCGCCAAGGCGCGTGGTGGTGAACCTGTCGCCAGCCGATCTGCCCAAGGAAGGATCGCATTATGATCTGCCGATCGCGCTGGGGCTGCTCATCGCGATGGGGATGATCCCGCAGGATGCGCTCGATGAATTTGTCGCGGTCGGTGAACTGGGACTGGATGGCGCCATCCAGACGGTGCCCGGCGTGCTGCTCGCGGCCCTGCATGCTGCATCCTGCGAGCAGGGGCTGATTTGCCCTGCAGTCCAAGGACCCGAAGCGGCCTGGGCCGGCGAAGTGAACGTGCTGGCCGCACCCAATCTGCTGGCGCTGATCAACCATCTGAAAGGCCAGATCATCCTGGCCCCACCGCAGCGGGCCGAAGCCGAATCGCAGCGCCGTGGCCCGGATTTCGCCAGCATAAAGGGCCAGGAAACCCCCAAGCGCGTCGCGGAAATCGCGGCGGCCGGTGGCCATAATCTGCTGATGTCCGGCCCGCCCGGTTCAGGCAAATCGCTGATCGCCGCCGCGCTGGCCGGCATCCTGCCCGATCTCACCCCAGCCGAAGCGCTGGAAGTCTCGATGGTCGCCTCCATCGCTGGCGAGTTGGAAGGCGGCAAGCTGAAGCGCACCCGTCCGTTCCGCAGCCCGCACCACAGTGCCTCGATGGCGGCGCTGGTCGGCGGCGGCGCCAAGGCCCGGCCTGGCGAAGTCTCCCTCGCGCATCTGGGCGTGCTGTTCCTCGATGAACTGCCCGAATTCCAGCGCGGCGTGCTCGATTCGCTGCGACAGCCGCTGGAAACCGGCCAGGTGCAGGTGGCGCGCGCCGCAGCCCACGTCACCTATCCGGCGCGCGTACAGTTGATCGCCGCCATGAACCCGTGCCGCTGCGGGCATCTGGCTGATCCCGGCCTCGCCTGCGCCCGCGCCCCGCGCTGTGCGGCCGATTACCAGAGCAAGCTCTCCGGGCCATTGCTCGATCGCATCGATCTGCATGTCGAGGTGCCGGCGCTTTCGGCTGCCGATCTCACCTTGCCGCCACCGGCTGAAAGCAGCGCACAGGTCGCTGCCCGTGTCGCCGCTGCGCGGGCCCGGCAGACAGCCCGCTATGCCGGCACTGCCACCCGCATGAATGCAGAGGCTGACGGCGAACATCTCACCGCCCATTCAACTCCCGATGCCGAAGGCCAGCGTCTGCTCACTCAGGCTGCCGACACGTTACGGCTGTCGGCGCGCGGCTATGCCCGGGTGCTGCGGGTGTCGCGAACGATTGCGGATCTGGCCGGCAGCGACGGCGTGGCGCGCACTCACGTTGCAGAAGCACTGTCTTACCGGCGCCGCCCGCCAGTGAATTGAACGTGCCTATTCGGCCGGTTTGGCGATTGCCGGCGCTTCGCCTGCATCCCACTTGGCGATCACGGCGGTGGCAACCGCGTTGCCGATCACGTTGGTGGCGCTGCGGCCCATGTCGAGGAAATGGTCTACCGCCAGGATCAGCAGCAGGCCGGCTTCGGGGATGTTGAAATAGGGCAGCGTGGCTGCGATCACCACCAGCGACGCGCGCGGCACGCCGGCGATGCCTTTCGACGTGATCATCAGCAGGCCCAGCATGGCGATCTCCTGGCCCAATGACAGATCGATGCCATAGGCCTGCGCGATGAAGATGCTGGCAAAGGCGCAGTACATCATCGAGCCATCAAGATTGAAGCTGTAGCCCAGCGGCAGCACGAACGAGGCGATGCGGCCGGGCACGCCATAACGCTCCAGCGAGGCCAGCAGCTTGGGATAGGCGGCTTCCGACGACGCGGTGGCGAAGGTGATCAGGAACGGCTCCCGGATTTCAGGGATCAGGCGGCGCACCTCGCCAAAGCCCAGCACGAACGCGCCGGCGCCGAGCAGGAAGGCCCACAACACCGCCAGCGCCAGGTAAAATCCGCCGACGAACTTGCCGAAGGTGACGAGGATGCCCAGGCCTTCGACGGCAATCGACGAGGCAATGGCGGCAAACACCGCGAACGGCGCCACCTTCATCACATAGCCGGTGATCACCAGCATCATGTGCATGATGGCATCGAGGCCCTTGTTGATCGGTTCGGCCTTATCACCCATCTGGATCAGCGCGACGCCGGCAAACAGGCTGAAGATGACGATCTGCAGCACTTCGTTGGTGGCCATCGCTTCGATGATGGACTTCGGGAAGATATGCCCGATGAATTCCTTCAGGTTGAAGGCCTTGCTGGCAACACCCGATGCCGCATCAATTGCCGGCAGCGGCAAACCCACGCCAACACCGGGCGCCAGCAGATTGACCATCAGGATGCCCAACCCCAGGCTGAAGATCGATGCCGCGATGAACCACGCCAGCGTGCGCACGAAGGTGCGGCCCACCGCCCCGCCCGAACCCATGTGGGCGATGCCCACGGTGAGCGTCGCCAGCACCAAAGGTGCGATGATCATCTTGATCAGCCGCAGAAACACATCGGTGATGATCGACAGATAACCGGCGATCTCCTTGGCCTGCTCTGCCGCCACGCTGGCATTGATCGCCCAGCCGACGCCAAGCCCGGCCAAAAGGCCGATCAGGATCCAGCGGGTAAGCGAGTTTGTGGGCTTCATGGCCGCCTGACTTCGGGCAGCGCCTTGGCGCCGTCAAGCCGGAAACCGCGCGCGAAGGCTTGCAGCCGGCGCGCGCGCGGCGCAGTCTCGGTTCATGATCCGCCCCCTCGCCGCCATCCTCGCCCTGTCCTGCACTGCCCTGCCCGCGCATGCCGCCCCCGGCGACGCCGCGGAGGCCAAGCGGCTGTTGATGGACAGTGTTGGCATCGCCAGCGTCAAGGGCCGCGGCCAGACCCCGGCGCTGGCGCGTTTCTATCGCGATGCGCTGGTACAGGCCGGCTTCAACGCCGCCGACATCCAGATCGACGAACTGGCCGGCACCGCCAATTTCCATTTCGTCTGGCGCGCCGCCTCGGCCAGAGCCAAACCGATGGCACTGACCGGCCATCTGGACGTGGTGGAAGCCAAACCGGCCGATTGGGAACGGCCGCCGTTCACTGCAGTCGCCGAAAACGGCTACATCTTCGGCCGCGGCGTGCAGGACAACAAGTTCGATGTCGCCATGATGATCGCCACGCTGGCCCAGCTGAAGGCCAGTGGCTGGACGCCGAAACGCGACATCCACTTCTTCCTGTCAGGCGACGAGGAAACCGACGGCATCGCCAGCGCCGCACAGGCCAAGCAGGCCGGCGCGCTGGGCATCGAGGTTATGCTGAACAGCGATGGCGGCGGCGGTGGGCTGGACGCGCAGGGCAAACCCTTTTTCTACAAGCTACAGGCGGCCGAGAAATCCTATGCCGATTTCCAGCTGACCATCACCGACCCGGGCGGCCACAGTTCCACCCCCACCGCCAGCAACGCCATTGCCCGCGTGGGCCTGGTGGCCGCACGCATCGCCGGACACCGCTGGCCGGCACAGGTGAACGACATCACTCGGGCGTCGCTGGCCGAAGCAGGCCGCGCGCGGAGCGACGCACTGGGCGACGCCATGCGCCGCTTTGCCGCCAATACTGATGATGCCGAGGCCATCACGGCCCTGCGCGCCAATCCCGGCACCATCGGCCAGATTGGCACCACTTGCGTGCCCAGCATGATAAATGGCGGCCATGCGCCCAATGCCTTGCCGCAGCGCGTCACCCTCACCGTCAACTGCCGCATCTTCCCCGGCACCAGCATTGCTGCCGTGCAGGAGGAATTGGCGCGGGTGGCCGAGGACCCCGGGGTGAGTTTTGCCACCGGCATCGATTGGCCGGTCACCCCGGCATCGCCGCTGCGGCCTGACGTGACAGCGGCCGTGCAGGCGGCGGTTTCGGCAAGGTCACCCGGCCTTGCCGCTACCCCCGGCATGGACGCCGGCGCCACCGACAGCGTGTTCTGGCGCGCGCTGGGCATCCCGTCCTACGGCGTCTCTGGCCTGTTCATGCGCCAGGAAGACAGTTTCGCCCACGGCCTGAACGAACGTGTGCCGGAAACCGCCATCGCGCCGGCCCTGCGCCATTGGGAGATCATCCTGCGCCGCATCGCCGGTTAGACCCTGCCCACATCACGACTGCCCACCCGGCCACACGGCTAGGGTTTCAGCGAAGGCGCCCGGGTGGCTACGCTCTTCCCGCGCCGCAAAAACACACAGATCAGCACAGCGATCCGCGCCAACAGCTTTGGCCTGGGCAGCGTGATGACAGCGCCAACCATCACCCCAGGTGCCGCCAATGACCAGGATTTCGTGGACATCACGGTCACGGTGGACCCGCAGTTCGATCTGTTCTTCATCGAAGTGGAACCGATCACGCTGTCCGAAACCCGCCGGGTTTATCGCCCCGCCTGATCGCTGCACCTCCGCGCATTGCCCGTTTTGCGCGGCTACTCCGCGCGGGGATGCGCCGCCGCCCACGCATCGAGCAATTGCGCCGCATCGACCTTGGTATATATCTGCGTTGACGACAGGCTGGCATGGCCGAGCAGTTCCTGCAGCTGCCGCAAATCAGCGCCCCTTGCTAGCAAGTGGGTCGCGAAACTGTGGCGCAGCGCGTGCGGCGTGGCGCTGGCAGGCAGGCCCATCGCTGTCCGTGCAGCCTGCACAGCGCGGCGCACCGTGCCGGGATCGAGCGCGCCGCCTTTCACTCCGCGGAACAGTGGGGAATCGTGGGCCAAGTCGAACGGGCATTTTTCGACATAATCCATGATCGCGGCCTGCACCTGGGACAGCAGTGGCACCTGGCGGGTCTTGGCGCGCTTACCGGTCACCGCGATCACGTCGCCCAAGGGCAGAGCGGCTCCGGTGAGCCACAGCGCCTCGCCAATGCGCAGGCCGGCACCATAAAGCAGCAGCAAAACCGCCATGTCGCGCGCCGCCAGCCAGGGCTGTGCCGCTGCATCGCCCACCACCGCCACCAGTTGCCGCACATCGCCCGGCGAAACGGCACGTGGCAGGCGGCGCGGCTGTTTCGGGACCTTCAGCGCGGCAATGGCATCGCAGGCCAGCCCCTCGTTGCGCCGCGCCCACGCGAAAAAGCCTTTCAACGCCGATACATCGCGCGCCAGTGATGGCGCCGCCAGCCCCTCACCGCGCCGCAGCGCAAGAAAGGCCCGCAGTTCGGCGGCAGCCAACGTGGCCAGCCGCCCACCGGTCACGGCGCCGCCCAGATGGGTGCTCAGGAAATCGTCGAACCGTTCCAGCGTCAGGCCATAGGCCCTGAGCGTGTGGACAGACAATCGCCGCTGGTCGCCCGAATAGGCGAGGAAGCGGCCGATCAGACCGGCCAGAGGCTCTGCCGCCGCGCTCAGAGGATGCTCTGACCCGTCTTGGCCCAATCGGCCTCGAACGCGGCCAAGCCCTTGTCGGTGAGCGCGTGGCCCGCCAGCTGGCGGATCACCGAAGGCGGCATGGTGGCGACATCGGCGCCGATGCGCGCCGCGGCCAGCACATGGACCGGACTACGCACGCTGGCGACGAGGATTTCCGTCTTGAAATCATAATTGTCGTAGATGGTGCGGATGTCCTGGATCAGTTCCATACCGTCATGGCCGATATCATCCAGCCGGCCAACGAACGGCGAAATATACGTCGCGCCGGCCTTGGCCGCGAGCAGCGCCTGGTTGGCGGAGAAGCACAGCGTCACGTTGGTCTTCACGCCTTCGGCGGTGAGCGCCTTGCAGCTTTTCAGGCCATCCAGGGTGAGCGGCAGCTTGATGCAGATATTGGGCGCCAGCGCGCGCAGCACGGCGGCTTCGCGCATCATCGTGGCATGATCGGGGGCGACCACTTCAGCCGAAACCGGGCCATCGACGATCCCGCAGATTTCCTTGACGACTTCGAGGAAATTGCGGCCCGATTTGGCAATCAGGCTGGGATTGGTGGTGACGCCATCCAGCAGGCCGGTGGCGGCCAGATCGGCGATTTCGGCAACGTCGGCGGTATCGGCAAAGAATTTCATGGCGGCAGCCCAGCAGTGGAAGGGAAGATTCGGGCTGCTTTAACCGATGCAGACGGGCTTTCCTACCATCGCTTTTGGTCCCCGCACGCACCGGCTGTCCTACGCTGCGCCGCTATGGTATTTTTCAATCAGGGTCGAAGGCAACATTCATCGGGGGACTTCCGATATGACCACGCTCGAGCTCCAGAAAGCCTTGAAAGCCAGAGGCTTCGACCCAGGAGACATCGATGGTGCGATGGGGCGCAACACCATCGCTGCAATCCGTGCCTTCCAGGCGGCCAATGGCCTGGATGTGGATGGTGTGGCGGGGCCCGATACGCTTGCCAAGCTTGCGGCATCCGCAGTGCAGACTGCGCCTGACCCGATCCACAGCCTGTCGATGCCATGGTTCATCGAAGCGCAGCGCGCCATTGGCGTGAAGGAAGACACCGGCCCCGGTTCCAACCCGCTGATCACCGGCTGGGCGCGCCGGTTGCGCATTGATTATGCCAAGGATGAAATCGCCTGGTGCGGGCTGTTCGTCGCCCATTGCATCGGCCTCACCCTGCCCGGCGAAGTGCTGACGTCCAATCCGCTGGGCGCGCGCACCTGGACCAGGTTTGGTGTGCCCTGCCCTGTGCCGCAGCCGGGCGCCGTGATGACCTTCTGGCGCGGCAGCCGCGATGGCTGGCAGGGCCATGTCGGCTTTTATGTCGGCGAAGATGCCTCGGCCTATCATATCCTGAGCGGCAACCAAGGCGATGCCGTGAACGTGAAGCGCTTTGCCCGCGACCGTTTCCTCACCGCCCGCTGGCCGAAAACTGCCCCAGCCCCCACCGGCGGCCCGCGCATCCTGCGTGCCGACGGCAGCTTCTCGAACAACGAGCAATAAGGCCGACTGGACTGGGACTGAAGCTCAGCCCCCGGCCACCAGCTTCTTGAGCTCGGTCTTCAATATCTTGCCATTGGCGTTCCGTGGCAGCGGTTCGCGACTGAAATGCACCGCAACCGGCACCTTGAAGGCCGCCTGCCGCGCCGCCACGAAAGCGCGCAGTTCCTCTTCGCTGGCGTCGACGCCCTCTTTCAGCGTCACGAACGCCACCGGCTCCTCGCCCAACTGCTTGTGCGGGCGGCCGACCAGCGCGGCGTCCATCACCGCCGGATGCTCGTACAACGCGTTTTCCACCTCGACGCAGTAGATATTCTCGCCGCCGCGGATCAGCATGTCCTTGGCGCGGTCGATGATGAAGCAGAAGCCCTCTTCATCGATGCGCCCCAGATCGCCGGTGCGCACCCAGCCGTCGATGAAGGTGGCCGCCGTGGCTTCGGGCTTGTTCCAATAGAGCCGCACCACGTTGGGGCCGAAGCCGTAGATTTCGCCCACCTCGTTCGGCCCCAACACCTTGCCGTCCGGGTCGCGCACCTGCAGATCACACACCGGCACCGGCGGGCCGCAGCTGTCGGGCCGGTGCTCATAATCTTCCGCCATGTGGTGGGTGAAGGTGGCGCTGGTTTCGGTCATGCCCCAGCCGTTGCCGGGCTTGGCCTTGAACTCCTTGGCGATCTGGCGAACCAGTTCGGGCGCTGATGGTGCGCCGCCGTAGCTGACGGCCTCCAGGCTCGACAGGTCATATTTGGCGCGGTCGGGATGTTCCAGGATCTGCCAGGCGATGGTGGGCACGCCGCCGGCCGAGCTGATCTTCTCACGTTCGATCAGCGTCATGGCTTCCACCACATCCCATTTCTTCATCAGCACCAGCTTCACGCCGCCCACCAGCGCGGGATTGAGCACGGCATGGCAACCGGTGGCGTGGAAGAAGGGCACCGATAGCAGGGTCGCCTTCTGCGGGGCGTTGGGGTCAGCCGCCGGCGGCTGCTCGCCGCGCCGCAGGAAACTGCGCGCCGCGCTGCTGGCACTGGCCATGATGTTGGAACAGATGTTGCGGTGGCTGCCCAGCGCGCCCTTGGGCTTGCCGGTGGTGCCGCTGGTGTAGAAAATCGTCGCGTCATCGTCGGGCTGAAGCGCCAAGGCATCGGCCGGGATGGCACGGTCCTTCAGCGACGCCCAGTCCATCGGCCAGCCGATTACCTCTTCCAGCCGGCGCGCACGCGGATCACCAAGTTCCAGTTCGCTGGCGCGGGTAACGTAGATCTGCTCCAGGTCCGGGCAGTTGGGCAGATGTTCAGCGATGCGGTTGTAGCGCTCGGCATCGATCAGCAGGATCTTGGTGCCGCTGTCGGTCAGGCCATATTCCAGCTCGCCGCCCGTCCACCAGGCATTCAAGGGCGTGACGATCGCCCCGCACAGGCTGGCGGCATAAAAGGCGACCGGCCATTCCGGCAGGTTGCGCATTACCACCGCCACGCGGTCGCCCTTCGCCAGGCCATCGGCCTTCAACCGCTCGGCCAGCGCCAGCGTGGCGCGGGCAAAGGCTTCGAACGTCACCCGTTCCTCGTCCAGCACCATGAAAATCTTGTCGCCATGAGCGCGGCCGGCAGCGAAACAATGGGCCAACGATGCCGGCGCATTCTTCCAGACCCTTGTGGGCCGGCCCTGGATGGCAACCGTTTCCATCTCCAGCGGCTGCCCCGGCGCGGTGAGCAGCGCATGGGCTTCGGCAATCGACATGGCGGGCCAGTTGCTCATTCATCATTTCCCCAAGGCGTTTTTACTGCGGCCACGATGCCGCAAAGCGCAGCGCCCCGCCAGTCTGTCAGAACGGCGCAGTTCCCCTTCAATTTGGGCGGCTTGGCGACAGCGGATAACCCGCCTAGGCTGCGCCCAAACAAACAAGGGAGATGAGCCATGGCCACGATCGCCAAAACCGCTGAATGGGATGCCCGCGATGCCGCGAACATGCGGGGCGTGCTTGATGCGCAGCGCGCCAGCTTCACCGCCGAACTGCCGGTGACGGCCGCCGCCCGTCGCGACCGGTTGAACCGCGCGCTCGATGTGGTGCTGGCCAACAAGGACCGCTTTGCCGCTGCGATGAGCGAGGATTTCGGCCACCGTTCGACCGAACTCAGCCTGGTCACCGACATTATGGCGTCGATCAAGCCGCTCAAGCATGCGCTGAAGCATCTCGATGCCTGGATGAAGCCGGAAAAGCGCAAGCTGGATTTCCCCATGGGCCTGCTTGGTGCGAAAGCGCGGGTGGAATGGCAGCCCAAGGGCGTCGTCGGGATCCTGTCCCCGTGGAATTTCCCGGTGAACCTCACCTTCGCGCCGCTGGCTGGTGTGCTGGCTGCCGGCAACCGGGCGATGATCAAGCCTTCGGAATATACGCCGGTCACTTCGGCGTTGATGAAGGAAGTGCTGGAAGCGGCGTTTGACCAGACCGAAATCGCGGTGATCACCGGCGGGCCGGAAGTGGGCAAGGCGTTCACCGAACTGCCCTTTGATCACATCATCTTCACCGGTGCCACCAGCGTGGCCCGCCACGTGATGGCCGCCGCCGCCAAGAATCTGGTGCCGCTGACGCTCGAACTCGGTGGCAAGTCGCCCACAATCATCTCGCGCTCCGCCGATGTGGCGTCGGCCACCGAGCGCGTGGCGATGGGCAAATTGATGAACGCCGGCCAGATCTGCCTGGCGCCGGATTATCTGCTGGTGCCCGAAGAGAAGGAAGGTGAGATCATCGAGGGGCTGAAGGCCGCCACCGCCAAAATGTATCCCACCATGCTGGCCAACCCGGACTACACCAGCGTGCTGGGCGCTCGTCACCGGGAGCGCCTGGAAGCCCATGTGGAAGACGCCCGCGCCAAGGGCGCAGACGTGGTGGTGGTCAATCCGGCGAACGAGGATTTCAGCAAGCAGAACACCAACAAGATGCCGCTGCACATCATCCGCGGCGCCACCGACGAGATGACGGTGATGCAGGAGGAAATCTTCGGGCCGCTACTCCCCGTGCGCACCTACAAGGCAGTGGACGGCGCCATCGACGAGATCAACCGCCGCGACCGGCCGCTGGGCCTATATTGGTTCGGCCAGGACGAACTGGAACAGCGCCGCGTGCTCGACCGCACCATTTCGGGCGGCGTGACGGTGAACGACGTGATCTTCCACGTCTCTGCCGAAGACCTGCCGTTCGGCGGCATCGGCCCGGCCGGCATGGGCAATTACCACGGCCACGATGGCTTCAAGGAATTCAGCCATCCCAAGGCGATCTACAGTCAGCCCAAAATCGATCTCGCCGGCCTGGCCGGGTTCAAGCCGCCCTATGGCGCCAAGACCGCCAAGGCACTGGCGCGGGAACTGAAGAAGTGAGGCTCAGGCCGGCGGTCGTGTTGCAGCGAACGCCGGCGTGGCCAGCAGCCGATACGTCAATTCTGCCAGCGCCGCGTTATGCTCACGCCAGTGCAGATCGGGGAAACGGAAGCTGAGATAGTCGCAGGCGACCGCGATGCAGATATCGCCAAAGTCGCTGCCGCCAACGCGGGTGTTCATCACGCTCAGCGCACGTTCGATGGCGCGATATTGCCGGTCCACCCACGGGCCACTGGTGATACCCTGCGTCATATTGAACCTGAGGATGATCGCGGCATCGAGCACGCCGTCGGCCAGCGCCTCGGTGGTGCGCGCCTGCCAGTGGGCGTGGCCGCTTTGCGCCATCAACTGCTGCCCCGGCACGCTGGCGAGAAGGAAGGCGGCGATCACCGGTGAATCGATCATGGCGCTGCCATCGTCCAGCACCAGCGCCGGCACCTTGCCGAGCGGATTGGCGGCCAGCAGCGCGGCTGGATCGGTCATTGGCGCGGTGTCTTCCACCGGCAGGGCAAGGCCCAGTTCATGCGCAACCACCCGCAATTTGCGGGCATAGGGCGACGTAGGAGAGGCGAGGAGTTTCACTTTTCCACCTTCAGTTGTTCCAGCAGAAAGGCTTCGACCTGGCTCCACACCGGGCTGCCCGGTGCGATCACTTCGAAATGGCCGGTGCCGCCGAGGATGAGGGCGCTGGATTTGCCCTTACCTTTCCGTGCTTCTGTCACCCACTTGGCGGCGGCGGTGGGGGAGAGGAACAGGCTGGCAGAGACCAGGCCGGATTTCACGTCCAGCGGCAATTGCGCCTGCGGGCTGCCTTCGGCCCAGCGCTTGGGCTGCTCAGCCGGCGTGCCGCCAAACATCGCCTTGCCGGCCGGGACACCACAGCCTTTCTCGAACGTCTCGATCTCACTGGACGGATCGGCCGGGCCGTCAATGGCGACCACGGCCCCGATCTTCAGCGGATCAGGCGAGGCGATGTCGCTGTCCTTCGGCAGTTTGTGACGGCTCGCCACCCATAGCGCGGCATGGGCGCCGGCACTGTGGCCGGTGACGGCAAGCCGCGCCAGATCGATCGGATAGCGTTTGGCGAGGTCGCGCAGATGATCGGTGGCCGCCGCCCAATCGTTAAAGGTGCCCGGCCAGCCAGCGCCAGCATCTCCGCTGTATTTGCCGTCCTTGTCCTTTTCACCAGCCTGGCGATATTCGATATTCCAGGTGGCAAAGCCCTTTTCCGTCAATCGGCTGGCCAGCGCCGCGGTGTTCTGGCGGGTGGCAAAGCCCTTCCACCAGCAGCCACCGTGGATGACGATCACCACCGGGTGCGGGCCGGGACCCGCCGGCAGGCGCAGATCGCCGACTTGGGTTGGTTCCTTGCCATAGGCCTCGGTCAGCGCCGGGGCGGAGGACGGCAATTTATCGACATCCGCCGGCCGCATCCGCTGTGCCAGCGCCGGCGTGGCGGCCAGCAAGGCCAGAATGAGGGCAGCGCACTTCACTTGAGCAACCCCGCCGCCTCATTCAAGCGATCTGCATAATCACCCAGCGCCTTGGCCGCGATCCCGGCTTCGCGGGTCGCATCGTCAAAGCGCCGCTCTTCCACAGCTTCGCGCAGGCCCGGCAGCGTCTTGGAGCCATAGCCGGTGAAGCGGCCCGGTGCGTAGAGGATGTTGCGGAACCACGGCCGGAACGGCAGGCCGCTGGGGCTGAGCAACGTCTGTTCGATGTCGCGCAGCTTGCCGTTGAGCGCTGTCGTTTGCGCCGGGGTCAGGCTGCCTTCCTTTGCAGCAATGGCGGCATCGAAAGCCTTGGCGGCACCATCCAGCCGGGTGATCGCCGCATCCAGCACGGCCAGATCGAGCGCCGGGGTCGGCGTCTTCGGCAGCGGCGGCCCGAGCGGATCGCGCGGATCGCTGCCCAGCCGGTAGATGTCGGCGCTCAGCGCAGCGCGCTTGTCATCCTCGCGGCGGCGGTTGTCGATCAGCGTCTTGATCTCACCGAAATAACTGCGGGCCGCGCCGGCCACCGGGCCAAAACGCACCGGCAGCGCATCGGCATCGGCCAGCCGCATCACCATCCGGCCCGCCACCTTGGACAGCACCGCGCCATAGACGAGACCCGGATCATCCCAGCGCACGAAATGATCATAGCTGTCATAGATCGAGTGATAGGAACCGGCGCTCTCGCCCTCGCCGCCAAAGCCGATGTTGATCGACGACACGCCGGCATGGTGGATGAAGGCGGTGTAATCACTGCCCGAACCCAGCGCATCCATCGGCTGATCGGCGGCCAGTTCGGCGGCCGCCAGCGCCGCCGAATTGCCGCGCAGGCCGTCGAACGCTTTGGCGCGCACGCCCGCCCGCCAGCGGTCGGCCACGCTGGCGCCGGTCTGCGGATCCTTCACGTCAGCAGCGGCCTTGCCTATCAACGCGGTGAACTGCCCGCTGCCATCGACGCCCAGAAAGCCGCGGCCATTGCTGTCGCTGTTGATGTACACCACCGCCTTCTGGCGCAGTTCGGCGATATGCTCTTCCACCCACTCGGTTGAGCCCAACAGGCCCGGCTCCTCGCCGTCCCAGCTGGCGTAAACTATGCTGCGCTTTGGCCGCCAGCCGGATTTCCACAGCGCGCCCAATCCCTTGGCTTCGCTCATCATCGCGACTTCGCCCGACAGTGGATCGGAGGCGCCGAACACCCAGCCATCATAATGGTTGCCGCGCACGATCCATTCGTCCTTCTTCGACGATCCCGGCAGCGTGGCGATCACGTTGGAAATGGTCTTCAGCGACCATTCGGATTGCACCTTCAAATGCACCTGCACGCTGTCGTCGCCGCCGAAACGATAATGGAACGGCAGGCCGCCGCGCCAATCGTTGGGCACGGGCGCACCCTTCAGACGGGAGAGGATCTCGGTCGCATCCGCATAGGAAATCGGCAGTGTCGGGATTTTCAGCACCGTCGGCGCCGTCTTGCGGGTCAGGCGCTTGGCGTCCTTGGTGGCACCCACACCGGGGGTGAGCGGATCGCCGGGATAGGTGATCATATCCAGCACGCTGCCGCGCTGCACCCCGGCCGGCGGGCGGCCGCCGCCGTTGGGATAGGTATCGGCGCTGCCATAACCATCCTGCTGCGGATCGGAATAGATCAGGCAGCCGATGGCGCCCTGTTCCTGCGCCAGCTTCGGCTTCAGGCCGCGCCAGCCGGCGCCGTACCGTGCGATGACGATCTTGCCTTTCACCGAAATGCCGCGCCGCGCCAGCGCCTCATAATCGGCGGGCAGGCCATAGTTCACATACACCATCGGCGCCGTGACATCGCCATCACCCTGAAAGGCGACATAGGGCGGCAGCGCGCCTGCAAGGCTGTTGGAGGTGGCGTCCTGCGGGATGCCCGGCTCCTGCCCGCCCAGCGTCTTTGCCACCGGGCCCACGAGAGCCAGCGCCGTGGAAACCGGCGTGGGATAGAGCACCTGATAATCGGCGCGCTTCACCTGCCAGCCCCATTCACGGAACATCTTCTCGATCAGCGCTGCATTGGCCTGGTTGTGCGGGCTGCCCAGATGATTGGGGCCGGCGGCCATGGTCTTCAGCCACGCCATCTGATCGGCGCTGCTGATTTGGGCGTCGTACGCCGCTTCGCGATTGGCGGCAGGTTGCGCAGCAGCAGCGGTACCCAGCAGAAGCGCCGCCAGAATCAATGATCGCATGTTCGTTCCCCTCATGTGTTGCCTATGGTCTATCCAGCCGGCGGGGCGGTGACGAGGGGGAAAAACATCGCTACACCCATGGCCATGCCCGGTCCCCTCTCCGATCTCACCGTCATCGATCTGTCGCGCGTGCTCGCCGGCCCCTATGCCACCATGGTGCTGGCCGATCTGGGCGCCCGGGTGATCAAGGTGGAACGGCCCGATGGCGGCGATGATGCCCGCGCCTATGGCCCATTCATCAACGGCCACAGCGCCTATTTCGCCAGCATCAACCGCGGCAAGCAATCGATCGCGCTCGATCTGAAATCTCCGCAAGATCGCGTCATCTTCGAAGCGCTGCTGGAAAAGGCCGATGTGCTGATCGACAATTATCGCCCCGGCGTGATGGCGCGATTGGGTTATGGCTGGGAGGGTCTGGCCGCACGCTATCCGCGCCTGATCCACGCCGCCACCTCTGGCTTCGGCCAGACCGGGCCCGACAGCCAAAAAGCTGCCTATGACATGGTGGTGCAGGCCATGGGCGGCATCATGAGTGTCACCGGCCACCCCGGCGGTCCGCCCACACGCGTTGGCACCAGTGTGGGTGACATCACCGCCGGGCTGTTCACCGTAATCGGCATCATGGCGGCGCTGCATGACCGGGACCGGACGGGGAAGGGCCAGTTCGTCGATGTCGCGATGCTCGATGGCCAGATCGCCATCCTCGAAAACGCCATCGCGCGCTATGCCGCCACCGGCCAGTCGCCGGGCCCGCTGGGCGCGCGCCACCCGTCGATCACGCCCTTTGCCGCTTACAGTTGCGCCGATGCACCAATCGTGATCGCGGCTGGCAACGACCAGTTGTTCACCGCGCTATGCAAGGCGCTGGGCCTGCCAGAAGATGATCCGCGCTTTGCCGATAACAACGCGCGCACCACCCATGCCGAGGAACTGGCCGCTGTTCTGGAGGACGTGCTGCTCACCCAACCGGTGGCGCACTGGCTGCCGAAGCTGGAGGCGGCCGGTGTGCCGTGCGGGCCACTGAACACTATCGGCCAGGCGCTGGCCAACCCGCAGGTGAAGGCGCGTAACATGGTGGTGCACACCGCCCTGCCCGACGGCACACCGCTGATCGCCGCCGGCAATCCGATCAAGCTTTCGGCTCATGCCGATCCCGCCACCCGCGCCCCAGCCCCCGATCTGGATGCAGATCGCGCTGCTATCCTGAAGGAACTCGGCCTGTGACGATCAGCGATCTCGCCCTTGCCGAAATGCTCGCCGAAGCGGCCGGCCAGGCCATCCGCCCATGGTTCCGGCGACCTTTCCTGGTGGAGACCAAGGAAGATTTCTCCCCCGTCACTGCCGCCGACAAGGAAGCCGAAGCCGCCATCCGCCGCCTGCTGGCGCAGTATCGCCCCGATGACGGGGTGATTGGCGAGGAATATGGCGATGATCGCCCCGATGCCGAGCGGGTGTGGGTGCTCGATCCCATCGACGGCACGCGGGCCTTTGTCGCCGGCCGGCCGCTGTTCGGCACGCTGATCGGGCTGTTGGAGCAGGGCAAGCCGGTGCTGGGCATCATCGATCAATGCATCATCCGCGATCGCTGGATGGCGGCACCCGGCCAGCACACCACGCTGAACGGCGCGCGGGTGCATGTGCGGCACTGCACCGATCTTGCCCAGGCGCGCATCGGCACCACCAGCCCGCAGGCTTTTGAGTCGGAAGATTTCACGTGTTTCGAACGCGTGCGGACCGCCGCGCATGACACGCTGTATGGCGGCGATTGTCACAATTATGGCCTGGTCGCCGCGGGGCATCTTGATGCCGTGGTCGAATCCGGGCTGAAACTGCATGATTGGGCTGCGCTGGTGCCGATCATCACCGGCGCCGGCGGTGTGATCACCGACTGGGAAGGGCAGCCGCTCACCACCGCCAGTCGCGGCGCCGTCATCGCCGCCGGCGATCCGGCGCTCGCCGCCGCCATTGCCGAGGCGTTGTCCTGCCCGGATTGATAAGTGCTGGTGCCAGAACAGCGCCCTGCTAACGTGACCCGATGTTCCGCACCCTCTGGCTCATCATCGGGCTGACCAGCCTTGCGCTCGGCATTGCCGGCGTGGTGCTGCCATTGCTGCCCACCACGCCGTTCGTGCTGCTTTCGGCCTATTGCTTCGCCCGCTCCAGCCCCCGCCTGCACGACTGGCTGCTGGGCCACAAGATTTTCGGGCCCCTGATCCACAATTGGGAACAACATCGCGCCATCTCGCAACGCGCCAAGGTGCTGGCGGTGCTGTCGATGGCGGGGGTGGTGGGGATTTCGGTGCTGGTCGGCGCGCCGCAGCGGGTGATCATCATCCAGGCGGTGATCCTGCCGATCACCTGCCTGTTCATCATCACCCGCCCGAACGGACCTATTTCGTAAGACCAGTCCAATATCCGGCAAAGGCCCACAGATCGGCCGCTTCCGCGATGATCTTGTCGGTCGGCTTGCCGCTACCGTGGCCGGCGCGGGTTTCGATGCGGATCAGATGCGGCTTGTCGCCGATCGGCGCCGCCTGCAGGGCCGCTGCATATTTGAAGCTGTGGCTCGGCACGACCCGATCATCGGTGTCGGCGGTGGTGACGAGAATGGCCGGATACGCCTTGCCACCCTTCACATTGTGATACGGGCTGAAGCCGAGATTGTAGCGGAACATCTCCGGCTTGTTCATGTCGCCATAGTCATCGACCCAATATCGGCCGGCGGTCCAATTGGCATAGCGCAGCATGTCCATCACGCCGACGGCCGGCAGCGCGGCAGCGAACAGATCAGGCCGCTGGTTGGTGACAGCGCCCACTAGGAGGCCGCCGTTGGAACCGCCCTGGATGGCCAGTTGGCCCTTCGTCGTCAGCCCGCGCTGGATCAGCGCTTCACCAGCCGCGATGAAATCGTCGAACACATTCTGCTTGTTTAGCAACCGGCCGCCATCGTGCCAGGCTGCGCCATATTCGCCGCCGCCGCGGATATTGGCCACAGCGAAGACACCGCCCATTTCCATCCACACCAGCCGCGACACGCTGAAGCCCGGCGTGCTGCTGATATTGAAGCCACCATAGGCATAAAGCAGGGTTGGGTGCGGCTTGCTGACGTCCACATCCTTGCGGTGGGCGACGAACATCGGAACCTTCGTGCCGTCCTTCGACGGGTAGAAGACCTGGCTCACCGTGTAATCTGCCGGGTTGAACGCCACCTTGGCCTGGCGCACGACCTCTGCCGTGTTGGTGGCCGCATCATAGCGCCAGATCGACCCAGGGGTGGCAAAGCTGGAGAAGGCAAACCAAGTCTTACCGTCATCCGATGATTGAAAACCACCGGCCGTGCCGATGCCGGGCAGCGGCACCACGCCCACGGGCTTGCCGTCCGTTTCATACAACCGCACGACTGATTTGGCGTCCTCAAGCGTCTCCACCACCAGCCGCTTGCCGACCACGGCGCCGCCGGTCAGCGTGGCCGCGCCTTCGGGGACAACCGGCTTGCCAGAGCCGCTCGCGCCATCAACCGCGAGCAGCTGGTAACGCGGCGCATCCTTGTTGGTGACAAAATACAGCGTGCCGCCCTGGCTGCCGGCGAAGCCCCACTCCTTGTCGAGGGCGCTGACAAACGCACGCGGCGTCTCACCCTTGGACAGATCGGCGATGAAGACAGCGTTGCCGCCGGAGCTTTCACTGCTCGACACCACCATCCAGCGGCCATCTTCGCTCAGCTGGGCGTGGTGGCCCAGCTTGGGACGATCGGGGGTCGCAAACACCTTTGTATCAGCGCTTTGCGGCGTACCCAGCTTGTGGAACCAGATCGCCTCATTAAGCGTGGCGGACTGATATTTCTGGCCCGCCGGCGGCGCCGGGAAGCGCGAATAGTAAAAGCCGCTGCCATCGGGCCGCCAGGCCACCTCGCCAGTGTATTTCACCCCTTCGAGGCTGTCGGCCAGATCGATGCCGGTGGCGACATTCATCACCTTGATGGTGCGCCAATCGGTACCGCCGTCCTGCACGGCGTAGGCGAGATGCTTGCCATCCTTCGACGGCGTCCATTCGGCCAGCGCCGTGGCGCCATCCTTGGCCCAAGGGTTGGGATCAATCAACACGCGCGGCGCGGCGCCATCTGCCTGCACATACAGAACAGACTGGTTCTGCAAACCGGAGTTGCGAGCATAGAATTGCAGCCCGCCACGAACCCGCGGGATGCCGAAGCGTTCGTAATTATACAGCGCGGTTAGCCGCTGGCGGATCGGTTCCCGCTTGGGCAGGCCAGCGAGATAACCCATCGTAACCGTGTTTTGCGCGTCCACCCACTTGGCCACATTGGCATCGGTGCGCACATCGGCTTCCAGCCAGCGATATGGGTCGGGCACCGAAAGGCCATGACGCGCTTCCACCTCGAACCCGCGCTTGGTTTCGGGATAGGCGATCGGGGCGGCAACAACAGAGGCAGCGGTGGACATCATCATCACAATCGCAAGAGGCAAGCGCATGGCCGGTTTCTCCCTTTTGGGCAATGGCGCACACCATGGCCGCTTGCGCCCGGCATTTCCAGCAATTGCCACAATCCGGTCGCCTGCGACATCATATAAAGCTATCTTTATACTTGCGCGCAAAGGCCATGACCGATAGGGGAACGCCAACTCTAGCTTTCATCATCAGGAATCGCACCATGGCCGATTATGCCATCAAGGACTTGAGCCTCGCCGAATTCGGCCGTCGCGAAATCGCCATCGCCGAAACCGAAATGCCCGGCCTGATGGCGCTGCGCGCCGAATTTGGTGGGTCGAAGCCGCTGAAGGGCGCGCGCATCACCGGTTCGCTGCACATGACGATCCAGACCGCCGTTCTGATGGAAACATTGGTGGCGCTGGGTGCGGAACTGCGCTGGGCCACCTGCAACATTTTCTCCACCCAGGATCATGCTGCTGCCGCCATGGCCGCTGCCGGCATCCCGACCTATGCCATCAAGGGCGAGAGCCTGGCGGATTACTGGGATTATGTCGGCCACATTTTCAATTGGGGCGATGTTACCTCCAACATCATCCTCGATGATGGCGGCGATGCCACCATGTTCGCGCTGTGGGGCGCCCGCCTCGAAGCCGGCGAAACCATGGGCGAGCCGGAAAACGAGGAAGAAGTCGAATTCCAGCGCGCGCTCAAAGCCTACATCAAGGCCCGTCCCGGCTATCTGACCGAGACGGTGAAGAACCTGAAGGGCGTTTCGGAAGAAACCACCACGGGCGTACATCGCCTGTATGAACTGGCCAGGCAGGGCCGCCTGCCGTTCCCGGCGATCAACGTCAACGACAGCGTGACCAAGTCAAAGTTCGACAATCTTTATGGCTGCAAGGAATCGCTGGTCGATGCCATCCGCCGCGCCACCGATGTGATGCTGGCCGGCAAGGTTGCCGTGGTTGCCGGCTTTGGCGACGTCGGCAAGGGCTCGGCGCAGAGCCTGCGCAACGGCGGTGCCCGCGTGATGGTGACGGAAATCGATCCGATCTGCGCCCTGCAGGCCGCGATGGAAGGCTTTGAAGTCGTAACCATGGAAGACGCCGTCAAGCGGGCTGACATCTTTGTCACCGCCACCGGCAACATGGATGTGATCACCGCTGAACACATGAAGGCGATGCGCCCCAACAGCATCGTCTGCAACATCGGTCACTTCGACAGCGAGATCCAGATCTCGGCCCTGTCCAACTACAAGTGGACCGAAGTGAAGCCGGGCACCGACATTGTCGAATTCCCTGATGGCAACCAGATCATCGTGCTGGCCAAGGGCCGCCTGGTGAACCTGGGCTGCGCCACCGGCCACCCCAGCTTCGTGATGTCGGCCAGCTTCACCAACCAAGTGCTGGCCCAGATCGAATTGTGGACCAAGGCCAACGCCTATGAGAACCGCGTCTATGTGCTGCCCAAGCATCTCGACGAAAAGGTCGCCCGCCTGCACCTCGAAAAACTGGGCGTGAAGCTCACCACCCTGTCGGACAAGCAGGCCAGCTACATCGGCGTCGGCGAAACCGGCCCGTTCAAGCCGGATCATTATCGTTATTGATGCGGCCCGCCCGTTGGGCAGGCATGATGGCGGCGATGGGGCAACACCCCATTGTCGCCATCGTCGTTTCGGGCCCGGCGCACCCCACCGCCCGAACCGCGCCGCCCGCACCGCGCCCTGCGCATTTTAGCGCTGGACTTGGGCCCAAGCGGCGGCCAAGAGCTGGGCATGACAGGGGCAAACTCAGCGGGCCGCGCGCTGACCATGATCGGCGCTTGGCTGCTCGCCGCGCCGATATTGGCGGCGCAGCCAGTCCTGCAGCCGATCCCGGCGCCACAACCAAACGACAGCACGCCGCCGCCCGCCGAATTGCCGGTGACCGACGAGCCTGATGCCGTCGCAGCATCTGTCGCCGCCACTGGCAGCCGATCGGCGGAAAACGCCGTGCGTCAGGCCGGCGATGCCTTCGGCACCTCGATCGGCCGCGAGGTCTCCGGCCTCTACAGCCGCGAACGCGTGCGCGGTTTCTCGCCGGTGGTGGCCGGCAATGTCCGCATCGATGGCCTCTACTTCGATCCCATCGTCACCCCGTCCAGCCGGCTGGTGCGCGCCACCACCATCAAGGTCGGCCCGTCGGCGCTGGGCAGCCCGTTTCCCGCCCCCACCGGCGTCGTCGATCTGGGCCTGCGCCGCCCGGGGCAGGAGGCCGCCGCCAGCGTTCTGATCGGCTACAACTCGTGGCACACGCCCACAGCGGAGTTTGACGCCACGCTGCCTGTCAGCTCCACGCTCAGCATCGGGTTCGGCGCCGGGCTGCAGCTGGAAAACGGCTTCAACGCCACCCGCGATCACAGCTATGAGGGTGCCTTCATCGCCGAATGGAAGCCCTCGGCCAGTTTCAGTCTGCTGCCCTTCATCAACGTGCGCCACACGCTGATCGATGATCATGGCCCGATTTCGGTGCCGCAGGGTAATTTCCTGCCACCGCGCCTGCCGCGCCGCCAGTTCTTCGGGCCTTGGTGGTCGCGCGGCGGTGATGTCGAACTCAATGCCGGCCTCATTACCGACTGGACAATCAGCGACGGCTGGCTGCTGCGTGCCGGCCTGTTCCGGTCGCAGCGGGTGATCGATGGGCAATTTGCCAATGTCGTGCGCCTCTCCTCGCCCGATGGCACCGGTAATCAGCGCATCACCGGCGATCCTGCGCTCTACAATGGTGCCACCAGCGGTGAAGTGCGGCTGACCCGCCGCATCGCCGACGGCCCACGCCTGCACCAAGTGCATGTCACCCTGCGCGGTCGGCAGACCTATCGACGCTTCGATGGATCTAGCGTGGTCGATCTCGGCGTGGTCAACATCCTGACGCGGGCGCCCGATGTCCCGCCGCCCGTGCTCAATTTCGGCCCGCAGCAGGAAGACAATGTGCGGCAATGGACCGGAGGAATTGCCTATGAAGGCCGCTGGGCCGGCGTCGGCGAATTGTCCGTGGGGGTGCAGAAGAGCGATTACAGCAAGCGCATCGGCTTCCCGGGCGCCATCAATGGCATCGATGCCAGCCCCTGGCTGTATAACGTTACCGCTGCTGTGCAGATCAGCGACAGCATCAGCCTGTATGGCGGCGCCGTCACCGGGCTGGAAGAATCCGGCGTCGCGCCCAATTTCGCTGCCAACCGCAACGAAGCGCTGCCGGCGATCCAGACCAGCCAGATCGATGCCGGCGTGCGCGTCAATCTGGGTGGCGGCATGCGGCTGGTCGCCGGCCTGTTCGAAGTATCAAAGCCCTATTTCAATCTTGATGCCAATAGCCGCTTCGATGTGCTGGGCGACGTGATCAACCGCGGGGTGGAAGCCAGCATCGCCGGGCCGATCACGCCGGAACTGTCGGTGGTGATGGGCGCGGTGCTGCTGCGGCCGGAAGTGACGGGCGATGCCGTCACGCGCGGGCTGGTTGGCCGGCTGCCAGTGGGCGCGATTTCGGAACGTGTCGAATTCTCCGCCGATTGGCGACCGGGTTTCGCGCCCGGCCTGTCGCTGGACATGCGTTTGTCCTACCGCTCGCCGGAAGTCGCCACGGTCAACAATCTGGTTTTTGTCCCCACCCGCACACTGATCGATCTGGGCGGGCGCTACCGGTTCAAGCTGGCCGGCAACGAGGCGGTGCTGCGCGTGCAGGCGACCAATGTAACCAGCCAGCAAGGCTTCGAACTGCGCGGCGCCAATGCCTACACGGTGCTGCCCGGCCGGGTGACCCAGGCCTATCTCACCGTCGATTTCTAGAGGCCGGAGTGCTTTTTTGGCGGCCAGCCCTTGCGGTTGGCCGGCAATACGGCAAACGGCAAGCGTGATGACTGCACGCCTGCTTCTTATGGCCACCGCGTTGGTGTTGGCGCCCCCGGCCGCCGCCAGCGCCCAGCCGCAGCCCAACGACAGCACCCCGCCGCCGCCCGCAACGCCACCCGCCGATGAGCCCGACCTGTCGCCGCCGTCAGCGCCCGTGGCGGCCACCGGCAGCCGGTCAGACGAAAACGCCGTGCGCCAATCCGGTGACGCCTTTGGCAGCACAGTCGGCCGCGAGGTGATCGGCATCTACAACCAGATGAACGTGCGCGGGTTTTCGCCGATCGCCGCTGGCAATGTCCGCATCGATGGCCTGTATTTCGATCCCGTCGTGCCGCCCAGCACCCGCATCAGCCGCACCACCACCATCCGCGTTGGCCTGTCGGCACTGGGCAGCCCCTTCCCCGCCCCCACCGGACTTGTCGATTTCGGTTTCCGCCGGCCGGGTGACGATGCTGCGGGCAGCGCGCTGTTTGCAGCCGACGAATGGGGCACGGTGAATGCCGAAGTGGATGCCGTGCTCCCGGTCAGCGGCCAGCTCAGCCTGGGTCTCGGCGCGTCGGCCCGGATTGAAAGCGGGCAGGACAGCACGCGTGAAAACAGTTTCGGCGGCACGCTGATCGCGCGCTGGAATCCGGCGCCGGGCCTCACATTGATCCCGTTCGCCAGCCTGCTGCACCAGACGCTGGACGATCACCGCCTCACCTTCCAGACCGCGACTGAATTCCTGCCGCCGCTGCTGCCGCGCCGCCAGCGCTTCGGGCCGGATTGGGTGAACGGCAGCGGCCTTGATGCCAATATCGGCGTTCTCACCGATTGGCAGATCGCGCCGCAATGGCAGTTGCGTGCCGGTATCTTCCGATCCTCGCGGGTGCGGGACAGGCAGATGACCAACCTGGTGCGTAACCTGCAGCCCGATCGTACCGGCACGCAGCGGGTGATCGTCGATCCGCGCCTGAACTTTGCCGCTGTCAGCGGCGAGGTCCGCCTCACCCGTCAGATCGACGAAGGCCCGCGCCGGCACCAGATCCACCTTGCCGTGCGCGGCCGCAGCGGTGATCGCCGTTTCGGCGGGTCGGACACATTGGAACTGGGACCAGTGCAGATCGACACGCCCAGCCGCGTACCGGAGCCGGGTTTCCGTTTCACGGCGCAGCAGTTCGATGATGTGAAACAGATCACCGGCGGCATCGGCTATGAAGGCCGCTGGCTGGGCGTGGGCGAAATCGCCGCCGGCCTGCAATGGACCGATTACAAGAAGCGCATCGATCTGCCGGGTGCCAATGGATTGAAAGGGGGTGTGCAGGCCACCGATGACCGGCTGCTGCTCTACAACATCACGATTGCGGCCAACATCACGCCAGCGCTGGTCGTCTATGCTGGCACGGTGAATGGCCTTGAGGAAAGCGGCGTCGCCCCCGGCAATGCCATCAACCGCAACGAAGCGCTGCCCGCCATCCGCACCCGCCAGATCGACGCCGGGCTGCGGTTGGCACTCACCGATCAGATCAAGCTGGTCGCCGGCGTGTTCGACATCACCAAGCCCTATTTCAACCTCGACCCCAATGGCCGCTTCGATGTGCTGGGCGACGTGTCCAATCGCGGCGTCGAAGCCTCCATCGCGGGGCCGCTCACCCCCACGCTCAGCGTCGTCGCCGGCGGCGTCTGGCTGTGGCCACGTGTATCCGCCCCTGGCGCCGCACCGGGGCGCATTGGCGAACGCCCAGTGGGCGCCATCAGCCAGCGTGTCGAATTCAGCGCCGATTGGCGGCCACCCTTCGCCCCCGGTGTCTCCTTCGATACCCGCATCGCCTATCGCAGTTCGGAAACCGCCACGGTGAGCAACAGCGTCGCCATCCCGGCCCGCACCATTGTCGATCTGGGCGGCCGCTACCGCTTCAAGCTGGCCGGCAACAACGCCCTGCTGCGCGTGCAGGTGACCAACCTGTTCGACGTGGAAGGCTATGATCTGCGCGGCGCCGGCGCCTATGGCCCCATCCCCGGCCGGCTGGCCCAGGCCTATGTCACCATCGATTTCTGAACTCCACCTCGCCACACCGGCAGAGACGGCCGCACTGGCCGCCCAACTGGCCGCCGTGCTGCGCCCCGGCGACATGGTGGCGCTGCACGGCGATCTGGGCGCCGGCAAATCCACCTTCGCCCGCGGGCTGCTCAAGGCGCTGGGCTGGGCCGGTGAAGTGCCGTCGCCCACCTTCACGCTGGTGCAGCCGTATGACGATCTGCCGGTGCCGGTCTGGCATGTCGATCTCTACCGGCTGGACGATCCATCAGAGGCCGATGCACTGGGCCTATTCGAAACCGATGCGGCCCTGTTGATCGAGTGGCCGGAACGATTGGGACGCCGATTGCCGCCGCAGGCCCTGCGCCTGACATTTTCCGGCAGCGGCGACGCACCACGCCGCTTGACTTGGGACACGCCCCCGGCTTGGGAAGGCCGGTGGCCACCTCCCTCTCCCAGATGATTCCGCCGCCCGGCACGGGTGCGTTCCTGAATGCCCATGGGTGGGGGGGCGCCGCCGTGCGCCCGCTGGCCGGCGATGCCAGTTTCCGCCGCTATTTCCGGGTGGAACTGGCTGGCCGCACCGCCGTGCTGATGGACGCCCCGCCCGACAAGGAAGACAGCCGGCCGTTTCTGGCGATCGGCAAGCATCTCAATGGTCTGGGCTTTTCCGCACCGCAGCCGCTGGCCACCGATCTTGATCAGGGCCTGGTGCTGCTCGAAGACTATGGCGATGGCCGCGTGAACCCGGTGTTGGCCGAAGATGCCAGCGCCGAGCATGAGATTTACGCCGCCGCCGTCGATATCCTCGCCGAGCTGCACCAGCACCCTCCGGCTGATGTGCAGCCCTACAGCGAAGCCGAATATCTGCGCGAAGCCCGGCTGTTCCCCGATTGGTATCTGCCCGCCGTCGGCCTCGCCGAAGCGGCTGGCTACAACGAAGCATGGGAACCCTTGTGGCCCGCCCTGTTCACCCACCCGCCGGTGCTGGTGCTGCGCGATTATCATGCCGATAATCTGATGCTGCTCGATCGGCCCGGCCTCCAGCGCCTCGGCCTGCTCGATTATCAGGACGCGCTCGCCGGCCACCCGGCCTATGATTTGGCCAGCCTGCTGCAGGATATCCGCCGCGTGGTGTCGCCCGAACTGGAAGCCGCCATGATCGAACGCTACATCGCCGCCCGGCCCGGTTTCGACGAAGCCGCCTTCCGCGCCGCCTATGCCATCCTCGCCGCCCAGCGGAACATCAAGATATTGGGCGTCTTCACCCGCCTTTATGTGCGCGACGGCAAGCCGGCCTACCCGCGCTTCCACCCGCGCTTGTGGGAATTGGTGAATGCCAACCTGGACCATCCGGCGCTGGCCCCGGTGCGGGCCTGGTTCGATGCCCATGTGCCGGCCAGCGCCCGCCAGGGCGTCGAGGTGAAGTGATGCGCAAAGCCCCGCTCAGCCTCAAACCGCACATCGAATGCGTGCTGCCCACAAGCGCCATGGTGATGGCCGCCGGACTGGGCAAGCGCATGCGCCCGCTCACCGCCACCCGCCCAAAGCCGCTGATCGATGTCGCCGGCCGCAGCCTGCTCGATCGCGCGCTGGATGGCGTCGCTGCCGCCGGCATCGAACACGCTGTGGTCAACGCCCATTATTTCGCCGATCAGATCGAGGCGGCGGTTAAGGCCCGAAAATCGCCCGTCACCATCGACATTTCCGATGAACGCACAGCTCTGCTGGAAACCGGCGGCGGCATCACCAAGGCGCTGCCGTTGCTGAAAGGCGAGGCCTTCTACACGATCAACGCCGACAATATGTGGATCGACGGCCCGGTCGACACACTGCGCCTGATTGCGCAAGCTTGGAACCCGGCGATCATGGACGCCCTACTGTTGCTGGTGCCGCTGTCGCGCGCCCACGGCTACGAAGGCCGCGGCGATTTCCACATGGATGGCCTCGGCCATCTCACGCCCCGCGCCGGGCTCAAGGTCGCCCCTTTCGTCTATTCCGGCGTGCAGATCATCAGCCGGCACCTGTTCGATGGCGAACCGGTCGAACCCTTCACCATGTGGCGCGCCTGGAACAAGGCGCTGGAATCCAGCCGCATGTTCGGCATCAGCCACCCTGGCCTGTGGTTCCACGTTGGCACCCCGGCCAGCATCGGCGAGACGGAAGCCTTGCTGCTGGAAGTGTGACGCTCAGGGCTTCGCGGGCACATAGTCGAGAACCTGGGTCGAAACGGCACCGGCCCGCACATCCTCCGGCTTCATCTCGATCTTCTTCAGCTCGTTGCTTTCGTGCATCATGGTCTGATCGGTCAGGTGCCGGTTGCCCTTGCCCTGCGGGTCGATGAACAGGCTCTGCCCGCCGGCATCGACGACCGAATAGAGCGCAGGATGCGCAGAATCGATCTCCATCAACCCCACCCAGCCTTCGCCGCCGTTGTGCGGCGCCATCACTGGCCCCAGTTTCAGCACGGCTGACAATCGTGGCGGATCCGGATCGTCCGGCAGAACGGGCCGATCGGGGCGCTGCGCGGCCGGATCATAATATTTCCAGAAGATCGGCCGCTTCCAGTCAGCCATCGCCTTGCCGGGAAACTGGCCACGCAACTGCTCCACCGTCGCCTTGATCGTGTCCGCCAGCAGCCGGGTGCGATCACGCCCGTGGAACCAGTCGAACGCCAGCGGCGCGCCCGCCTTCTCGCCCTGCAAGGCGCGCAGCAGCAGGCTGGTCTGATAACGCAGGTACCGGTCCTCATCGACTTGGCTCCACCGGTCGCCGATGCTGTCGCCAAAGATCATCGCCGGCGCCACCGTCAGCCACTGGCGGAACAGCGTCAGCCCGGCATTGTCATAGCGCTGATCGGCGTCGCGATCCTCGTAAAGGCCGTTGAACGACAGCATCAGCGCACCTGCTTCGCGCACCTCCGGATCGCTGCTGCTCTCCATCGCCGCCCGGAAGAACGGCGCAAAGAAAGCCGGCTGCGTCTGCGTGCGGTCGCTCGCCCCCAGGGCGCTGAAGATCGCCTCGTTGAACGTCCGCATGTCGAGCAGGGTGATCGCCCGGCCGGATGCCGCCAGCTGATTGCCCGCCCACGTGCGGAACGCCGCGCCGATGCGGGCCTCGGTGCCTTCCGGGCTCCAACTCGTCGCCTTGCTGTTCCAGGCGTGGAGATAGCCCTGTTTTGGATTGCGGACATGCGGCTGCTCTGCGGGTGTCAGAAAACCCGTCCACTCATGATCGCCAGTGCCTGGTATTGGCAGGCGCGGATCAACGCCGGCGGGCAATTTGGGCAGAGTGCCGGCTTCCCAGAAGGCGATCTGGCCATCCGCGCCGCCGTAACAGATGCCCAAATTCCAACCCATGCGGCCCACGCCCTTGGCCTCGAACTCGTCGATGCTGCGCGCGCGGCCCATCTCGACAATGCCCACCCAGTTGTCGATCTCGCGGCCGCGCATGGCAAAGCTGTGGGAGAAGGCCACATTGTTGGCGCTGTCCCACTGGATCACGGGGCCATGCACGGTGCGGGCCACCTCGTGCGTCACGGGCGCAGCGCCTTTCACCAGGATGGTTTCGGTGCGGTGCTCCATGTCCTTCCAGGCGCCCTTGAACCAATATTGATAGCGGTTCTTCGGATTGAGCTTTTCGGCAAACACCGAATTGGCCTGCGCCACGCCCGATGTGAGCAGCCAGCCATGCTGCACGCCGCGGCCCATGAACGGCGGGCCATAGGCGTTGAAGCTGAAACCGGCCTGATCAAAGCCGCCGCCGCGCAGATGGATCTCCGGGCCATCGGCGGTCGCCTCCAGCATCAGCACCCGGCCACTTGCGGATTTCTGCGGGCCGATCACCAGGCAGCGGCTGGCGCCCGTTGGCGGTTCAGCGGGCGGCGGCGGTGCCGGTGATGCGCTGAGGTCAACGCCGCCCGCCCGCAACGACACCGGGCGATCCACTGGCACGGGCCGCGCCGGCGCCCGGTCTTCGCCAGGGGCAATGACGGTCGGCGAATCCGGATCGGAAACCGGCACGACATCATTGAAAATGCGCCGGCCCTCCGCCTCGCCATGGCGTTTGATCATCGCATTCAGAAACGCCAGATTCGCGATCTCATGGGCATCACGGCCACCCGGCACTGAGGCGACGTAGCGAAGATAATCGATCAACGTCCACGGCGTCGGCCTGATGCCCCAGCGGATGAATTCCAGCGGCGTCTTGCGCTCCGGATCGGCCAGCACCTCGGCCACGGCGCGATTGATGCCGTCAACATAGGATTGCATCATCGCCTGATGCTCGGCCGGAATGGCGTGATACATCCGTATCAACTCGGCATCCGGCAGCCGCCGATCACGCGCTGTCTTGTCGCCCGCCAACGCCGACGCGCCCAATATCTCCGCCCGCCGCCCCGCCGCGCCGCGCCGCTGCAACTCCATCGCTGCCAACCGGTCCTGCGCCAGCGCATAACCGGCACCAAACATCACCGCCGCCGACGTATCGGCAAACACATGCGGCACGCCCATGGCATCGCGGTGGATGGTGACCTTCTCCGCCACCTGGGCTTGCCCCACACTGGGCAATGCCAAGGCCCACAACAAGCCCATCACCCTTACAGATTTGCCCGATCCCATGCCGTCCCCCGCCGCCATCGCCCTGCACCTGCACGCCATACATCGCCATGATGGCAGGCTTTGCTGGCGCAGAACAGATGGGGCAGTGAGACAGGAGTGGCACTGGCGGACGCCTGAGCCGGCCTGTATGGCGGGCGGCATCAGACAGTTGGAGAGTGAAGATGCGGACGTTCCCGATTGTGATGGCCTTGGCCGTCGCAGCCATCGCCCAGACAGCGACCGCGCAAGCGCCTGGCAGCCCCAATCCAGCCGCCATCAGCGGTGGCACCTACACCGCTGATCCCGACCACACTTTGGTGGTGTGGACGCTCGATCACATCGGCTTCACGCCCTACACGGGCATTTTCGGCAGCGTCACCGGCAGCCTGACCTTCGATCCGAAGCAGCCCCAAGCAACCAAGCTGGACGTGACCATTCCCGTCGTCAAGGTGACCACCGCCAGCACCGGCCTCACCCAGCATCTGCTGCGGGCGGGCAAGGAGGGCGGCAAACCCGATTTCTTCGGCCCCACCCCGGCCGATGCCCGCTTCGTCTCCACCAAACTGGTCACCACCGGCCAGACAGCCAAACTGACGGGCGATTTCACCTTCAACGGCGTGACCAAGCCGGTGACGCTGGATGTGGCCTTCTACGGCGCCGGCCGCACCCCACCCAACATGGGCGGCAAGGAAAACATCGGCTTCCGCGCCACCGGCACCTTCCGGCGCAGCGAATTCGGGCTCGGCTTCGGCGTGCCGTTCGTGGGCGACGAGGTGAAATTGGAGATTGCCGCCGCCTTCCAGAAATAGGCAGCGAGGTCCCGAATGCGTGGCCAACGGCGGTGCGAGATTAATTTTCGCGGCCATGGAACCTTTTGCCCTGAGTGTTGACACGGCGGCGTCACCGCCCCATGGCCTCACGCGTCCTGTTCTATCGTGGCGGACCAAACGCTCGCCTGGACGGGACCAATGCAGAATTTCGGCGACGGCGCGCGCATCGACGCGGTCATCACCTGGGTCGACGGTGACGATCCTGCCCACACCGCCAAACGCCTGGCCCACCAGCCGCACGCGCCCCGCCATGCCAACGGCGTCAACCCGCACCGTTGGGCCTGCAATGACGAGCTGGGCTATTGCCTGCGCTCGATTGCCAATCATGCGCCGTGGATCGGGCGGATCTGGATCATCACCGATGCGCAAACCCCCGATCTGTCGCGCCTGCCGGCCGATCTGGTGGCGCGGGTGCGGATTGTCGATCACCTGACGCTGTTTTCCGGCCATGAAAGCGCGCTGCCCACCTTCAACTCGCTGGCCATCGAAACGCTGTTGTGGCGCATCCCCGGCCTGGCCGAGCATTTCGTCTATTTCAACGATGATGTGTTCCTCACCGGGCCACTCGCGCCGGGCGATGTGTTCCGCCACGGCGCCCCGGTGCTGCGCGGCGCGTGGACCGATCATAGTGCCATCGCCGCCGACCCGGCCAGCCGTGATGACCCGGCGCTGCTCAACGCGCTCACCCAGATCAACGCCGCGGCACTCGCCGGCTTCGGCGCAGACCATCTGTTCCGCGCCGCCCACGTTGTCCACCCGCTGCGCCGCTCCGTGCTGGCACGCCTCTATGATCAGCACCGCGCCGCCTTCCTCGCCAATCTCGGCCACCGCTTCCGCTGCGTCTCGCAATTCCTGCCCCAAGGCCTGCACAACCACGCTTGCATCGCGGCGGGCGAGGCGGTGCTGCACACGGAGGACGATCATCTCCACCTGCGCACCGGCGCCGTGCTCGATTACCCTCTGCCGCAAGTGCGCGCCTACCTCGCCCGCGCGTGCCAACCGCAGTTCAAGTTCCTCTGCGTCAACGATCTGCCCCAGGTCGAAGCCGCCATCCCCGACACCCGCGCCTGGATCGAACGCGCGATTGCGGCGTGAGGGGTTAGGCAGAAGAGGGCCTCCGGCGGGCAGGGTCGCAGACCCTGCACCCAGCTTGATCATGGTCGAGTTACGGTGACAGAGTTTATCATCACTGCTGACCTTCTCTGCCGCGGAGATAAATTCTAAAATCAGTCGTCAATCAAAATCTTTTAAATTCACTATTATTACCGTAATTCATATATGAGCGGCGTTTTAATTATATAATCCACACATCTTTTTCGATTTTACTCTATTTTCTGAACACCTTTAAGCTTCAAGCAGCCGTTCATTACACCGTTTGGACCGGCATCTTCAAAGGTAACATTATGAACGAACGATCCGGAACTATGTGGAAATATACTCATTTCTTTCGAAAAACTCTTCCCAAGCGACCCTGAACAATCAATACCCTTTCCAATTTCATACTCGAAAGACAATCCTGAGATTTCCATATCAGAATCATTAACAATATTTACAGTTATATTTTTATCGTAACATTCGATAAAACTATCGTCGATATTGCAGCTAATCTTATATGATCTTATTTTGAATTTCGACATGGCGAACTGCCTACGCGCGTCCTGTTCTGCGACCAGCTTCTTAGCCGCTTCTACTTTAGCATAGTCTTGTTGTGTCGGCTGAGGCGAAGACACTTCGACCCAGTCGCCTATTTCAGGCACATACAGCGCGTATCCTCCGTCTTTCCAGACCGCCGGGAATTGCAGCATGCAGTCAGCCTCTGCCTCAGCGCTGTTCCTCCTTAAGGATGCAGCAGCAATACATTCCTCCTGATTGCGTGGCGGCGCAAACAGCGGCGCGAGAAGGGCCCAGCAAGCAAAAAAGAATGCGATCGTCACTGTCGCCGTAAGGCCGAGCAACGCTGCCCGCCACATAACCTCGAGAATTTTCATCAGGGCAGAACCGAACGAGATCGGTTGCGTGAGCGGTCCGATAAAGAATGGCCCGTTCCAGACAGCCCGCACATAACGTGCGACAACAGCTTTGTTCATATTGTAGCCCCGCCCATAATTGGCTTGCAGCATCGATTAAACATTTAAAATGCGATCGTCGAGGCGGGAGGAGCTTTGAGGACGAGTTGATGAGCACCCGACGGATAATTCAACAGCAGCAAGTTTCTAAAATCCCGCCGGAGGCCCCTCTTTCTCCTCGAAAACAAAAGGGCCGCCGCTCCACCGAGCGACGGCCCTCGTGTTTCGCAGCGATCGCTGATTACAGCTTGCCGGTCAGTTCCGGCACCAGCGTGAACAGGTCACCGACCAGGCCGACGTCCGCGACCTGGAAGATCGGGGCTTCTTCGTCCTTGTTGATGGCGACGATGATCTTGCTGTCCTTCATCCCGGCCAGGTGCTGGATCGCGCCGGAGATGCCGACGGCGACATAGAGTTCCGGGGCGACGATCTTGCCGGTCTGGCCGACCTGATAGTCGTTCGGCGCATAGCCGGCATCGACGGCGGCGCGGCTGGCACCGACGGCGGCGCCGAGCTTGTCGGCGAGCGGATCGATGAACTCGTGGAACTTGTCCGACGAACCCAGCGCGCGGCCGCCGGACACGATGATCTTGGCGGCGGTGAGTTCGGGGCGGGCCGACTTGGTGAGTTCGGCGCCGACGAAGCTCGACGTGCCGGCGCTGCCGGCGCCGCTGACAGCTTCAACCGAGGCGTTGCCGCCCGACGTCGCCGCCTTGGCGAAGGCGGTGCCGCGCACGGTGATCACCTTCTTGGCGTCGCTCGACTTCACGGTGGCGATGGCGTTGCCGGCGTAGATCGGGCGGGTGAAGGTATCCGGGCCTTCGACCGACAGGATTTCGCTGATCTGCGCCACGTCCAGCGCAGCGGCAACGCGCGGGGCGACGTTCTTGCCGCGGCTGGTGGCAGGCGCAACGAACGCATCGTAACCCGCCATCAGGCCAGCGATCAGCGGGGCGAGGTTTTCCGGCAGGGCGGCGCCATAGGCGGCATCGTCGGCGACCAGCACCTTGCCGACGCCGGCCACTTTCGCGGCGGCTTCGGCCACCGAGGCGCAGCCTGCACCTGCCACCAGCACATGCACATCGCCGCCTAGTTGGGTGGCTGCCGTGATGGTCGCCAGCGTGGCGTCTTTCAGATCGGCGTTGTCGTGTTCGGCAAGGACCAGCGTGCTCATGCGACGGCTCCCATTTCCTTCAGCTTCGCCACCAGCTCATCGACGGACTTCACCTTGATGCCGGCCTGGCGCTTGGCCGGCTCGGTGACTTTCAGGGTGGTCAGGCGCGGCGTCATGTCCACGCCGTAATCGGCCGGGGTCTTGTTGGCGATCGGCTTGCTCTTGGCCTTCATGATGTTCGGCAGCGAGGCATAGCGCGGTTCGTTCAGACGCAGATCGGTCGTCACGATCGCCGGCATCTTCAGCGCCACGGTTTCGAGGCCGCCATCGATTTCGCGGGTCACGTTGACCGTCTCACCCTGCGGATCGAGCTTGGAGGCAAAGGTGCCCTGCGCCCAACCCAGGAGCCCGGCGAGCATCTGGCCGGTCTGGTTGGCGTCATCATCAATGGCCTGCTTGCCGAGGATGACCAGGCCCGGCGCTTCTTCAGCGACGATGCCGGCCAGCACCTTGGCGACGGCCAGCGATTCGGTGGTCACGTCGGTCTGCACCAGGATGCCGCGATCGGCACCCATGGCCAGCGCCGTGCGCAGCGTTTCGGTGCATTGCTGCACGCCCACGGAAACGACCACGACCTCGGTGGCGATGCCCTTTTCCTTCAGGCGGATCGCCTCTTCGACGGCGATTTCGTCGAAGGGGTTCATGCTCATCTTGATGTTGGCGAGTTCGACGCCGGTGTTATCCGACTTCACGCGCACCTTGACGTTGTAATCCACCACCCGTTTGACGGGGACTAGCACCTTCATGGCTGGCCTTTCCCAAGCATATTTGAGCCCCGCAATTGACCCATGCGAAGGGCAGGGTCAAGGCCCAAGTTTACGTTAACGTCAACCTGACCCTAGCGATTTGCACCGGGGACCCAGAGGACATCGCCGGTCGCCGCATTTTCCACCCGCGCCAGCACGAACAACAGATCGGAAAGCCGGTTAAGATAGTGACGGGCCGGGGCGGAAATCTCGTCGCCAGCGGCCACTGCGTCACGCTCAGCGCGGCGCGCGATGGTGCGGGCAAGATGGAGATGGGTGGCGCTCGCCGTGCCGGCGGGCAGAATGAAGCTCTTCAACGGCTCAAGGGTGTCATTGGCGGCGTCGATCTGCGTTTCCAGCCAGTCCACCTGCACCGGTACGATGCGCAGCGCCCCTTCGACACCATCGGGAGTTGCCACATCGGCGCCCAGATCGAACAGATCATTCTGGATGCGCGACAGGATGGCATCGGTTGCGGCGCTGGCCGAAAGCCGGGCAAGGCCGATGGCGGCATTGGCTTCATCAACGCTGCCCATCACCACCGGGCGGTGGCTGGCCTTGGAGACGCGACTGCCATCGACCAGGCCGGTGGAGCCATCATCGCCGGTGCGGGTGTAGATGCGGTTCAGGCGAACCATCGGCCAATCAGCCCGGACGGTTGATCAGGAACAGGATGACGATGAAGAAGATCGCCAACGCCTGCAGCGCGACGCGCAGGCTCATCATGCGGTTCGATTGCGCGCCCGTCACATCCTGGCCGCGCGCCATGATGATGATGCCACGCGCCAGCACTGCCAGCGTGCCCACTGCCGAGGCGATCATGAAGAAGACGAGAGTCGATTGCATAGCCAAAGGTCTAACAGCCTTTGGCAGGCTGAACAGGGGGGTGCGTCAGCAAGGCCATGCCGCCGCCGCAGCCTCCTGAAAACTTAGGCCGCAGCCATCCCCCGCCGCCGGCACAGGGTCGCGCCCACCAGGCCAAAACCGATGATCAGCATGGCCCAACTTGACGGCTCCGGCACAGCGCCGCCGATGTTGATGATGTTGAGCTGCAGATTGCCCACGCCCACCGCTTGCAGCGGCAGACCGGCAAAGGTGCCGTTGATCAGCGGATTGCCCTGCCGGAACACGATGTTCAGGAACAAGGGCGTGCCCAGCGGCCCGGTGAGCACGCCGGCGAAATCGCGCGTCGTCACATCGGTGATCATTGCGGGCGGATTGGCGAGCGGGCCCTGCAGGGTGCGCCCAAAGAACAGCGAACCGATAAACAGATCGGGCGGCAGATTGCCCGCAATCTCATAGGGCTTCAGCAGGCTGCCCGAGACCAGCCGCGCGCCGGTGGTATAGCCCATCTGATCGAGGCGGTTGTTGGGGTTGCCGCCCACGCCGCCATTGTTGACCGTGAAGATATTGCCGAAATCATCGCCGGTGCGCAGCAGCGAGACCGGGCCATTGGTCCCGAACAAATCGATCTGGCCGCCCAGCACGGCCCCGGTGAGCAACGCGCTTTCCCCCTGGCCGCCCACCGGCCCGGTCAATTGCTGGCCGGCCGCAGCCGTATCGACCAGGAACGCCCCCACCACCGACGCGCCAACAAACTGCTGCAAGGCCGCGATCGGCGTGCCGGAGGGCGAAACGCCGGCGGTTCCTGAGAAGACGATCAACTGCTGTGCGGCCGTGGAGGGCACACAAACACCAACGGCCGCCACCAGCGCGGCATACACAAACCCTGAACGCATGCGAAACTCCCCCCTGTGATGGGGAAACTCCGCTCCCCTGTTCATCGGGTAAGTATTCTGTAAAATAGGGTCAATAGAGGATTTGTTAACACGTCGGTGATTGCGCAAGCAGCGCGGTGCGCAGCGCAGCCGGATCGGCACCGTTCGCCCGCAGCGCCGCCAGCGTCTCGCCTGCGTCGCGCTTCGCCAGGCGCCGGCCATCGCTGCCCAGCACCAGCGGGTGGTGGTGATAGCGCGGCACGGACAAGCCGAGCAGGGCCTGCAGCAGGCGCTGGCCATGGGTCGCTTCAAACAGATCCACCCCACGCACCACGTCGGTCACGCCCTGTGCCGCATCATCCACCACCACCGCCAGTGTGTACGCCGTGCCAATATCGCGCCGCGCAACCACGAAATCGCCTTGCGCCGCCGGATCAGCCTGTTGCGGCCCGGCCCAGGCATCATGCCATTGCAAAGGCCCGGTGATGGCGAGCGCGGCGGCCACGTCCAGCCGCCAGGCCGCGGCTTCGCTGGCAAGCCGCCGCGCGCGTTCTTCGGGCTCGAGGTGGCGGCAGGTGCCGGGGTAGAGCGGGCCATCGCTGCCATGGGGCGCGCTCGCCGCCGCCGCAATATCGGCCCGCGTGCAGAAACAGGGATAGGCAACGCCCATGGCCACCAGCTGATCCAGCGCCGCGCGGTACACCGCCCCGCGCTCGCTTTGCCGCCACACCGGCCCATCCCAGTCCAGCCCCAACCATGTGAGGTCGGCCAAGATCGCCGCTTCAAATTCCAGGCGGCAGCGTGTGGTGTCGATATCCTCGATGCGCAGGATGAAGCGACCGCCAGACTGCCGCGCGCGCTGCCACGCAAGCAGCGCCGACAAGGCGTGTCCCCGGTGCAGCAAGCCTGTGGGCGACGGCGCAAAGCGGGTGGTGATCGGAGACTTATCCACATTATCCACAACGAAATCCGGTGGTGTCATTGGCCTGACATACAATGTGTTGTAAAGACTGCGCATCACGGAACGGCCGCGCTGGCGGCCCTGGAGATGCGGCCCCTGTGCGGCAACTCTTGTGCGACTGGGCCCGTGTCGAGCGTTGCCACCCCGATGTGTGGGGAGGGCCCAATGTTGACGGCTGAGTTGCTGGAACAGAAGTTCGTCACCGAACGCAGCCTGATTTCGCCCGAAGCCTGCCCGGCGCTGGTGCTGAACGCCGATTATACCCCCTTGTCCTATTATCCGCTGTCGCTGTGGCCGTGGCAGACGGCGATCAAGGCCGCCTTCCTGGAACGGGTGGACATCATCGCCGAATATGACCGCGAGATCCGATCGCCATCCCTGCGCATGAAGCTGCCCTCGGTGATCGCGCTCAGGCAATATGTGCGCCCTGCCAGCCACTCGGCCTTTACGCGCTTCAACCTGTTCCTGCGCGATCGTTTCACCTGCCAGTATTGCAACGTGCCGGGCGGCGAACTCACCTTTGATCATGTGGTCCCGCGGGCCTACGGCGGCCGCACGACGTGGGAAAATGTCACCACCGCATGCGCGCCGTGCAACCTGAAAAAGGGCGGCCGCACCCCGGCCGAAGCGCACATGCACCTGCTGTCACGCCCCGGCCAGCCCACCACCCACGATCTGCAGGCCCACGGCCGTGCCTTCCCGCCGCATTATTGCCACGAGACCTGGCGCGATTATCTGTATTGGGACGTGGAACTGCTGGCGTGACGGCTGCGGTGCTGCGGCTCTTGCCCATCACCGCAGATGGCCGTTGTGATGGCCGCGATGGCCCATGGCCCGACGAGACGATCGCCCTGCTCGATGCCACGCGCCAGCTCTATGCGGAACAGGGCCACCACCCGCCGTGGAATTCCTATCTGGCCTTTGTGGGCGACGAGATGGTGGGCGGCGGCGCCTTCGTTGGCCCGCCCGGGGCAGACGGCGTGGAGATCGCCTATTTCACTCGGTCTGATCTTGAAGGACGTGGCCATGCAGGGCGCACGGCCGCTGCGTTGGTGGCCCTTGCCCGCGCTGCCGATCCAGCCCTTCTGATCTGGGCCAAGACCTTGCCGGAAGAAAACGCCTCCACCCATATTCTGCGCCGCCTGGGCTTTGGCTTCAGCGGCATCGTGAAGGATCACGAGATCGGCGACGCCTGGCGCTGGCAACTGCAGCCCCCGGCCTGATCGGCACCCGAACCGGCCGGGTCAGGCAGATGCGCTGTTGCGTAGTGGCGGAGAGGGTGTCCGCATAATTATTGTCCGATAGGGTTCAGTTTTGTGCGCTAAATAACTGTATATAAGTTTTTTATTGATAGTTTGCCACCTATCTGTCCGTATGCGTCCCATTGTGTTCCCATAAAACCGCGGTAGTATCGGGGAACCAATATGGGAACGACGGGTTGCCACCAGGCTGGCAGAGCAACCGCCGGTTCCTAACGGGGAACCACGATGCCCAAGAAGCTAAATAACGCGCTCACGCCCTTGGCGGTGAAGAATGCAAAGCCCGGTCGCCACGCCGATGGTGGCGGGCTGCATTTGCTGGTTAAGGAAAGCGGTGCACGATCTTGGGTCTTCCGCTTCATGCTTAACGGTAAATCGCGAGATGTTGGCCTTGGCACGGCAGGCCCCGGCGGCACTTCCCTTGCCGCCGCGCGCGATGCCCGTGATGCACTCCGCCTGAAAGTGAAGTCAGGGATTGATCCGCTTGATGAACGGCAGTGGGAGGCTGCTAAGGCCCTGGCAGAATTTCAGTCGGCACAGATCGCCGGGGTCACGTTTAAGGCCGTCGCGGAGGCCTATATCGAAACGAATGAGGGCAGCTGGCGCAACGACAAGCACCGGCTACAATGGAAGAATACGCTGAGCACCTATGTCTATCCTGTGATCGGGGATTTGCCGGTTGCCAAAGTTGGCACGGCGCATGTCCTTCAAATCCTTGAGCCGATCTGGAAAGCCAAAACCGAGACTGCAAGCCGTCTGCGCGGTCGAATGGAGACAATACTCGACGCCGCCAAGGCACGCGGGTATCGTGACGGCGAAAACCCTGCACGTTGGCGCGGTCACATCGCACAAATCCTGCCGGCCCGTTCGCGTCTCACGCGGGGCCATCACAAGGCCATGCCCTATGAAGCAGTCCCCGCCTTTGTCGGCGCACTGCATCAGCGGGCCGCTATCGCCGCGTTGGCGCCGGCTATCCGCTGCGCCGCGCCTGGGACTTCATGGTGCAGAACCTGATCGGCGCGACGCCGCCACCGCCGCATGACTTCACGCCGCCAGCTCAGGGAGCCAGATGTTGAAATCCATCGCCACCGCAGCCGCCCTGCTACTCGCTGCCAGCGCCATCGCCCAGCCAGTCGATCGTGCCAAATGGTACGACGGCACCACCACGACCAGCGACGATCCGCGCCGCATCCCGGTACCGAAGGGCCATGGCGAGCCCAAGGGCGCCATCCTGATCACCAACGCAAGGCTGTTCGATGGCACCGGTGCGGCGGCGCGCCCGGCGGCGATCCTGATCGAAGGCAGCCACATCACCCGCATCGCGGCGAGCGCCGCCGCGCTGACGCCGCCTGCTGGCACCGTTACCATCGATGCTGCGGGCAAGACGGTGATGCCGGGGCTGATCGACCTGCACAGCCACGTCACCTATGGCGAGGCCGAGCCGCTGCCAGATGCCATTGGCGAAAAAAGTCAGGCGGCGGCGGCGCTGCGCGGCCAGGAACGCCTGCGCTATTTCATCGAAAGCGGCATCACCTCGGTGCGCGACACCGGATCGCACGGCATGTCGATTTTCGTGCTGAAGAGTTACGTCGCCGATGGCCGCATCCCCGGGCCGCGGATCTTCGCCGCCGGGCAATTGATCGTCGGGATCGGGGGCCATGGCACCGAAGGCTTCAACGGTTACACGGCGCCGGCCAATCCCGATGCCGACATGTATGAAGCCACCGGGCCGGATCAATGGCGCGCCGCCGTCCGCCAGCAGTTCAAGAACGGCGCCGACCTGATCAAGCTGGCCAGCCAGTTCAGCCCCGACGAGGTCCGCGCCGCCGTCGACGAGGCGCATAACCTGGGGCTGCGGGTGACGGTCGATTCCGAAACCATCTACGCCCAGATGGCTGTCGAAGCCGGCGTCGACTGCGTCGAGCATCCGCTGCCGCGCAGCGACGAAACGATCAGGATGATGGCGGCAAAGGGGATCTGTTCCGTCATCACGCTGGTGCCGTACCAGATCATCAATGTCGGCGGCGGCTATAACTTCTCGTCATCGCGACGCTTTACCGAAAGCGACAGGGCCAATTTCGCGATGGCGCGCAAGCTGAAGGCCGCTGGCGTCACGCTGGGGCTCGGCACCGATCTCGTCGCCGGCTGGTACAAATATCTGCCCGAGGCCTATATCCAGGAAATGCGCAATTTCGGCGCGCTCGGCTATTCGGCCGCGGAAACGCTGGTCACCGCGACACGGACCAATGCCGAAATCCTCGGCATGGCCGACCGGCTCGGCACGATCGCGGTGGGCAAGCTCGCCGATATCATCATCGTCGATGGCCGGCCCGACGAAAATGTCGACGCACTAGCCGGCGTCGACACCGTGCTCGTGAACGGCCGCGTCGTCGTCAGCGGCGGCCGGCTGGCGACACCGCGCCATGTCCAGGAGCCGTTGCCGCCGATCCCGCCGCCACCGCGACCCTGACCCGTTGACACCGTAACGATGCAGGCCATGCTTTCCGCATATCAGCAAACACTTCAATGACGGAGTAGTCCCATGCGCGTGCTGACCTGCCTTGCCGCACTTACCCTCGCCACCATGCCAGCGACGGCGCCAGCGGTGGAGGCCGCTGGGAACACGTCGCAAAAGACGGCTAACGCGACCTTCACCCCCCGGTCCTCAGATTATGGCATTCGCCTCTGAAAGCTGCTTCGCAGAAAGGGCCAAGCCCTTTGTAAGTTGGCGACTGCGGTGACGCCTGGCCAAGCGGATGCTCCATCGGGGAGCGGTTATGGTAACCGTAGCCCTTCAGGGCATATTATCGTTTATATTCAATGCACATTGGCGGAGAGGGTGGGATTCGAACCCACGGTACCCGTAAAGGCACAACGGTTTTCGAGACCGTCCCGATCGACCACTCCGGCACCTCTCCGCGACGTGCGCCGGACGGTGGCTGGGCCGCTGTCCGGGTCGAGGGGCGGCGTATAGCGGAGGGGACGGGGCCTGCCAAGCCCGGCTTTGCGGCATTTTGAACAGGCGTGCGCGACACCACTACCCCTTCACGTCAGCGCGCGACGTCCTATATTGCAGTTGCATGATGCCCGACTGGAAATCGATGATCGCCCGCGCCGCCCCCGAAGCCTCCGTTGAAACGCCGACCCCGGCGACCTTCACCATTGGCGATGTTGTGCAGCACCGGGTGTTCGCCTTCCGCGGTGTGATCTTCGATGTCGATCCGGTGTTCAACAACACTGAGGAATGGTGGCAATCCATCCCCGAAGCAATCCGGCCCCACAAGAACCAGCCGTTCTACCATCTGTTCGCCGAGAACGAGGAGTCGGCCTATGTCGCCTATGTCAGCCAGCAAAATCTGCTGCCTGATGGCGAAGGCGATCCGATTGGCCATCCGGGTGTGACACAGATGTTTACCGGCCGGGTGAACGGCCGCTACCAATTGCGCGATCAGATCCGCAATTAAATCCGCTTCGCCACCGCGATGGCGGTGCGGCAGCCGGCGCGGATGATGGATTCGAGCACCGGAAAGGCACCGCCACCAGTATGGGCGGCCGCCGCCTCGCGGTGCTCCACTTCGTCGGCGCGATAGTCGTCAATCATCGCCTTCAACTCGGGATCGCTGCCATCAGCCAGCGCCTCGGTCTGCTCGCCATAATGTTCGTCGATCACGGTTTCGACCGCTTCGGTGCAGGCCATCGCCGCCTTCGGCCCTAGCAGCGCGGTGCCGGCACCCAGCGCAAAGCCGGCGACATGCCAGAACGGCCCGAACAGCGTGGGCCGCACGCCGCGCCGCGCCATCACGGCGTTCATGCCATCCAGATGCCGTTGCTCCTGATGCGCCATGTGGCGAATTTCGCCGGCCATGGCATGGCGGCCGCCCATCACCGCCAGTTGCCCGGCATAGATGCGGGCGGCGCCGGTTTCGCCGGCCTGATCGACACGGATCATGGCGCGCGTATCGGGGCGGCGGTCACCGGGCAGGTGACGGCGAGGCTTTATCGGGGTTTCAGCATCAGCCATGTGGCGGCTCCAACCAGAATCAGGGAGACGATGGAATTCCACCCTGCCATGGAAATTCCGAACATTTGCCATGGTATGGCGTCGCAGCGCACCAGCGGCTGGGCCAGGATATCGGCCATCATCGATTTGGCGTCGCCGGCCACCGGTGGTGCCGTGCAGCGGGTGAGGCCCTGCCACCATTTCTGCTCCACCCCGGCATGAAACAGGGCGATGCCGGCGTTGCTGGCAAGGCCGAGGATGGCCACCCAGGCCGTTGCCGTCACCGCCGGGGCCATCGCTGGCTGACGGCGCGCCACCATGCCCAGCAGCAGCGCATCGGCGGCAAAGAAGGCGGTGGCCATCAGTGCCCAGCGTTGCCACCAGCACATCTCGCACGGCACCAGCCCGCCGATCATCTCGAAGCCGTATGCGCCAGCCAGCAGCGCCAGGCTGCCAGCCAGCACCAATGCCGGCCCTTCAGAACGCATAGCGGACAACGACAAAACCACCCACAAACAGCGCCGTGGCGGTGATCGCCAGCGCGTTGAAATAGCGATCGATCAGCACCTGCGCCTGCGCGCCGAACCGCTTCAACACCAGCGCCACCAGGAAAAACCGCCCGCCCCGACCCAGGATGGACGCCGCAATCAGCACCGGGATCGACAGCGATACTGAACCGGCGGCAATGGTCGCCACCTTGTAGGGGATCGGCAGAAAGGCAAACGCCAGCATCCACAGGAAGCCATTGGCCTTGATATCGGCGGCAAAGGCCACGAACTTGTCTTCATAGCCATACAAGGACAGCAGCGGCACGCCGATCGTCTGATAGAGTACGGCGCCGATCACATAGCCCAGCAGCGCGCCCGCCACCGAAGCGACAGTGGACACCGCCGCATAGCGCAAAGAGCGTTCCGGCCGCGCGATCGACATCGGGATCTGCATGACATCAGGCGGCACCGGGAAGAAGCTGCTATCAGCAAAGCTGATGCCCGCTAGCCAGCGTTCGGCACCGGGGCCGGCGGCCTTGGCCAAGGTCCAATCATAAAGGCGGCGCAACACGGGCGGCGAAATCCTTCGCGGATGAAATCTGCCTCAGGGCTTAGCCGGCGTGTGTGACAGGCGCAATCACCGCGAGGCGGTGCGCGCGGGTGCTCCAGCCGCCACCTGCACCGCTGGCAGCGCGGGCGGTGCCAACCGACCCAACAGCCGGATGGCATAATCCTGCTGATAATCCAGCACGCCCTTGGCCTTCAGATCCTCGGCCTTGGCCAGGAAGCGCGGATCGGCCTGGCCGTCCTGCTCGACCAGCTTGGCGGTGGCATCCTTGATCTCGTTGATCAGATGCTTCTTCAAATCGGCTTCGCGCAGCGGCTTGCGTTCGGAAACCCGCGCGTCGGAAAGCTGCGGCACCTGGATATCGGGTTCGATGCCGTTTTCCTGCACGCTGCGGCCCGATGGCGTGAAATAGCGTGCGGTCGTCAGCCGCAACGCGGTTTCGGCGGAAAGCGGATAGACAGTCTGCACGCTGCCCTTGCCGAAGCTGCGCTGGCCCAGCACGATGGCGCGGCGGTGATCCTGCAGCGCGCCGGCCACGATCTCGGCGGCCGAGGCACTGCCTTCATCCACCAGCACCACCACCGGCTTGCCGTCGGTCAGATCACCGGCCTTGGCGAAATAGCGATCAATATCGTTCTTGGCGCGGCGCCGTTCCGAAACCACTTCGCCGGCATCGAGAAACACGTCTGACACCTTGATGGCTTCATCAAGCAGGCCACCGGGGTTGGACCGCAGATCGACGACATAGCCAACCACGCCGGCGCCCAGCTTGGCCTTGATGCCCTCAACAGCGGCACGCGTTGCCTCACCGGTCTTGTTGTTGAACGTGGAAATGCGGATGAGGCCGACGTTGCCCCGCGTTTCCCACTTCACCGGCTTGATCACCACCACTTCGCGGGTGAGGGTGAATTCCAGCGGCTTGGGCTCGCCCTGGCGCACAATGGTCAGCTTGATCTTGGTGCCGGCAAGCCCACGCATCTTGTCGACCGCTTCGTTCAGCGTGCCGCCATAGATCAGTTCATCATCAAGGTGGGTGACATAGTCCCCGGCCTTGATGCCGGCCTTGGCTGCCGGCGTGTCATCGGTGGGCGTCACCACCTTCACCGCACCGTCTTCGGAGGTGACGGTGAGGCCAAGGCCCGAATATTCGCCATCGGTCGTCTGCTTCAGATTGGCGTAATCGCGGCCATCCAGATAACCGGAATGCGGATCAAGGCTGGACAGCATGCCATTGATGGCACCGCGGATCAGCGTCTTGTCGTCCACCTTGTCCACATAGGTCACGCGCACCCGCTCGAACACGTCCATCAACGCGTCGAGTTCCTTGTAGGTATCGGTTTCGGCGGCGGCCTGCACGGCGGCATAGGCCGGCACCAGCGCCAAAGCCGCCAGCGGCAGCGCAATCTTCCAGCTCTTGTTCAGGCTCATCGGACAGCAGACTCACGCATGAATAGGATCAGAGGATAACAGAAGTGACACACAGCGCTACTCCCTGCGGCCTTTCGGGCCGCTGAACCGAATTTCACTCGCGGTGATAGGGGTGGCCATCAAGGATGGAGAGCGCGCGATACAGTTGCTCGGCCAGCATGGCACGCACCAGCATGTGCGGCCAGGTCGCCCGGCCAAAGCCCAGCAGCAGATCGGCCTTGTCCCGCGTGGCGGCATCATGGCCATCGGCGGCGCCGATCAGGAAGCGCGTTTCCCGCACCCCATCATCACGCCAGCGCGCCAGCAGGGCGGCCAGATCGGTGGAGGGCAGATCACGGCCGCGTTCATCCAGCGCCACGGTGCGGCTGGGCCCGAGATGAATGCCGAACAGCGGCCAGGGCGCGGTGTCGCCAATTTCCGTCACCACCAGCCGGCCGCGCAGCCGCTGCGCATAACGTTCTACCAGCTCAGCTTCCGGCGATTGGCCGATGCGGCCGCGCGCGATGATGTGCAGCTTCACCGCTCAGCGCGGGGTGGTGACCGAGTCGTCGGGCCTTGGGCCATCAATCGGCGCGAAAGCCGGCGACGGGTTGGGTGCATCATCCAGGCCCCACATCTTTTCCAGATTGTAGAAGGCGCGCACATCCGGGCGGAACAGGTGAACGATGATGTCCCCGCAATCGATCAGCACCCAGTCCGCCGCCGGCAAACCCTGGACACGGGCGGTGCGGCGGAAATCGGCCTTCATCTTGTCGGCGATCTTCACCGCCATCGATGCCACCTGCCGGCCACTGCGGCCGCTGGCGATCACCATGAAATCGGCAATGCTGGTCTTGCCAGCCAGCGGGATGGAAACGGGATCCACGGCCTGATCATCGTCAAGGCTCTTCATGATCATGGCGTGGAGCTCGTCCACGCGGTCAGTCTTGGTCAAACGAACGTGCCTTTTCATCAAATCGGGCATCTGTGGCCCAGCCGGGATCGGCGCTGCGGATCTCTGTAGCCGATTCCGGCCGCAAACGGGAGTGCAAGCTGATTATCGCCGGCAGAGCGGCCTGCGTCCAGCGGGAAGGCTTGGCTGGCGACCAGCCGGACCAGCTCAGCGCCGGGGCGCCAAGCAGCGAAACGCCGGGGCGCGGCACGACGGCGAGCGGCACAGCACGCAGGAAATGCCGCCAGCGCCGCCAGCGGTGCAGTTCGCCAACGATGTCACTGCCGGCCAGCCAGACGAACTGGTGCTGTGGAAACCGCCGTTGCAAGGCCGCCACCGTATCAACGGCAAAACGCGTGCCGAGCTGTTCCTCCAGTGCGGTCACCTTGATGCGCGGGTGGCGGGCGACGGCCTTCGCCCGTGCCACCCGTGTGGCCAGTGGCGCCATGCCGGCTGCTGATTTCAACGGGTTGAGCGGCGAAACCAGCCACCAGACCTCATCCAGCCGCAACTGCTGCAGCGCCACCAGGCTGATATGCCGGTGGGCGCGGTGCGCCGGATTGAAGCTGCCGCCCAGAAGGCCGATGCGAGCCATCAGGGCCGAACCTGGCCCGACCCACGCACGACAGTCTTGAAGATCGTCAAGCCCTCCAGCGCCACCGGGCCGCGGGCGTGCAGGCGGCCCGTCGCGATGCCGATTTCGGCACCAAAGCCGAATTCCCCGCCATCGGCAAACTGGGTGGAGGCATTGTGCAGCACGATGGCCGAATCGACACGGGCAAGGAACCGCTCGGCCACGGCGGCATCTTCGGTCACGATCGAATCGGTGTGCTGGCTGCCGTGGGCGGCGATATGGGCGATGGCGCCATCGACGCCGGTGACTTCGGCAACGCTGGCGATGGCGTCGAGATATTCAGTGTCCCAGTCCTCAGGCGCGGCGGGTTTCACACGTGCATCCAGCGCCTGCACCGCTGCATCGCCGCGCACTTCGCACGGCCCCGCCAGCAGCGCCGTCACCAGTTGCTGCTTCAGCGCAGCGGGCGCCGCAGCATCGATCAGCAGCGTCTCCATCGATCCGCACACCGCCGTGCGGCGCAGCTTGCTGTTGATCACGATTGCCACGGCCTTTTCGGGATCGGCGCTGGCATCGACATAGACATGATTGATGCCATCAAGGTGGGCCAGCACCGGCACCCGCGCCTCTTGCTGCACGCGCGCCACCAGCCCCTTGCCGCCGCGCGGGATGATCACGTCGATCAGGCCATGCGCGGCCAGCATCTCGCCGACCAGCGCCCGGTCGCCGGCCGGCACCATCTGGACGGCGGCGGCCGGCAGGCCGGCTTCGCGCAGGCCGTGGGCCATGCAATCCAACAGCACGGCGTTGGACCGCGCCGCTTCCGAACCGCCGCGCAACAGGCAGGCGTTGCCGGCCATCAGGCACAAGGCAGCGGCATCGGCGGTCACGCCCGGCCGGCTTTCATAGATGATGCCGATGACGCCCAGCGGCACGCGGACGCGCTCGAACTGCAGGCCATTGGGTTGGCTCCAGCGCGCGATCACCGCGCCCACCGGATCTGCAAGGCCGGCAACCGCCGCGACACCGCCGGCAACCGCCGTGACACGGCCGGCATCCAGCGCCAGCCGATCGACCAGTGCCGGCGACATTCCGGCCGCTTTTGCCGCCGCCACATCGGCGGCATTGGCGCTCAGCAGCTCTTCACTGCGGGCCCGGATCGCGTCGGCCGCGGTGCGAATCGCCAGCGCCTTCTGCGCGGTCGGCGCTGCGGCCAGCGTCGGCAGGGCCAACCGCGCCGCGCGGGCCATATCGGCAATCAGGCTCATATCAGCACCAGGTGATCAGCATGGACAAGAGCCGCACGCGGCGCATAGCCCAATACCGGGCCTTGCGCTTCATTGCGCAAACCCATGATCTTGCAGGCATCTTCGGCATCATAGCCAGCAAGCCCGCGGCCGAGGAGTTCGCCTTCAGAACCCATGATCGCCACCACGTCACCGCGCTTGAACCGCCCATCCACACCGCGCACACCAGCGGCGAGCAACGACGCGCCGCGCTTCAGCGCCACAGCAGCGCCGGCATCAACCACCAGCGCACCAGCCACCGTGATTCGCCCGGCCAGCCAGGCCTTGCGGCCCTTGGCCGCGCGCGGCGGCAGGAAAAGCGTTCCACCACAATGGGTTGCAAAATGGGTCAACGGCCGTTCCACCCGGCCGTCGCAGATCGCCAGCGCGATGCCGGCAGCACCGGCCATGCGTGCGGCGAGCAATTTTGCCGCCATGCCGCCCGAACCCATGCCCGATCGGGTTTCGCCGGTTGCCATCGCCATGATGTCGGGGGTGAGCGACTTCACCACCGACAGGCGTTGCGCGGTGGGTTCGGTGGCCGGATTGGCGGTGTAAAGACCATCAACGTCGGACAGCAGGATCACCCCGCTCGCTCCCGCCGCCTGGGCCGCCCGCGCCGCCAGCCGATCATTGTCGCCAAAGCGGATTTCGGTGGTGGCCACCGTGTCATTCTCGTTCAGCACTGGCACTGCGCCCAGATCGAGCAGGCGGGCAATGGTGGCCGCGACGTTCAAATAGCGCCGCCGGTCTTCCAGATCGCCCAGCGTCAGCAGCACCTGTGCCGCCGTCAGGCCCTGTGCGGCCAGCAAGGCTTCCCATACGCCCGCCAGTGCCACCTGCCCGACGGCGGCAGCGGCCTGCGCGTCTTCAAGGCTGGCGCGGCCGCCCTTTTCCAGGCCCAGCCGACGCGCCCCTAGGGCAATGGCGCCGGACGACACAATGACGATCTGCTGGCCCTGTTGGCGGCGCTCGGCAATATCGGCGACCATGCCGGCCAGCCAATCGCTGCGCACCGCGCCCGCTGCGTCCACAAGCAGGGACGAGCCGATCTTTACCACCAGCCGCGGGCAGCTTGCCGGGTCGAACAGGCGAGCCGGGATGGCGTCTAGAGCGGTGACCACGATTTGTCCGATTCCACCTTCATCGCCTGCGCGCGGCCGGCGATCTCCATCAGCTTATCGAGCACCGGCTCGACGCCCTGCGTGGTGGCGGCGCTGACGGTGTAGACATGCTGACCGCTCGCCTTTTCCAGCGCGCGCTTCTTGGCGGCCAAAGCCTGCGGCGTGACCAGATCGACCTTGGACAGAGCGAGAATCTCCGGCTTGTTTTCAAGCCCGCCACCATAGGCCGCCAGTTCTTCGCGCACCACGCGCCATTGGTCGACCGGGCCAGGCTGGCTGGCATCGACCAGGTGCAGCAGCACGCGGCAGCGCTCGATATGGCCAAGGAAGCGATCACCGATGCCCACACCTTCGGCGGCGCCGGCGATAAGGCCGGGAATATCGGCCATCACCAGTTCCTGGCCCTTGTGGGCGACAACGCCCAGCTGCGGCTTCAGCGTCGTGAAGGCATAATTGCCAACCTTGGCCTTGGTGTTGGAAATGGCATTGATCAGGCTGGACTTGCCGGCGTTCGGCTGCCCGACCAAGCCGACATCGGCCAGCAGCTTCAGCCGCAGCCAGATCCACATTTCCTTGCCCGGAAAACCGGCCTGGAACTGGCGCGGAGCGCGGTTGGTACTGGTCTTGTAGTGGTCGTTGCCCTTGCCGCCGTCGCCGCCCTTCATCAGGACGGCGCGCTGGCCAACGCGGGTCATGTCGACGATCAACGTGCGGCCTTCATCATCGGCCAGAATCTGCGTGCCCACCGGCACCTTGATCAGCAGATCATCGCCGCCCGGCCCGGTGCGGCTGCGGCCCATGCCGTGGGCACCGCGCTTGGCCTTGAAATGCTGGGTGTAGCGGAAATCGATCAGCGTATTGAGGCCATCGACACATTCGAAAATGATGTCACCGCCCTTGCCGCCGTCGCCGCCATCGGGGCCGCCATATTCCACGAACTTCTCGCGCCGGAACGACACGGCCCCATCACCCCCGGTACCGGAGGCAACGAAAATCTTGGCCTGATCGAGAAAGTGCATGGTTAGGGTCCAAACAAAAAGGGAGCCGGTCGCCCAGCTCCCCTTTTTTCAAGCGGAAAAGAGCCGGGCTTATTCAGCCGCGAGCGGTTCCGCCACCGGGTTGACCGACACATATTTGCGGCCGAGCTTACCGGTGTGGAATTCCACGGTGCCGGTTTCCAGCGCATACAAGGTGTGATCCTTGCCGATGCCGACATTGCGGCCGGCATGCGTGGGGGTGCCACGCTGACGGATGATGATGGTGCCGGCGTTTACAGCCTGGCCGCCGAAGCGCTTCACGCCAAGGCGCTTGCTTTCCGAATCGCGGCCGTTCCGGGACGAGCCGCCTGCTTTCTTGTGAGCCATGGTGGGTTGCTCCCTTTACGCGACGGTCAGGCGACCGAGGTGATCTTGATGACCGTCAGCTGCTGACGGTGGCCATTGCGGCGGCGATAATTGTGGCGACGCTTCTTCTTAAAGATGATGATCTTGTCACTCTTGGTCTGAGCCACGATTTCGGCCTTCACGGCACCACCCATGGTGAGCGCGGCGCCTTCGCCGGTCATCAGGGTTTCGAGGGCGACGGCAGTGCCGGCTTCCCCTTCGATCTTTTCGACGATGATCTTGTCACCATCGGCGACCCGGTATTGCTTACCGCCGGTGCGCACCACTGCGAACATGGTTGGAGCCTTGAGGTTAGAAGTTTCAAACAAGTCGCGGCGCCAGAATCAGGTGATTCCGGCCCCGAACGAAGGCGCGGCACTAGAGGATGGTCCAAATCTTGTCAACGCCGGCATTGCAGGGCCGCTCATGCGTTGCGGGCGGCTTCGGCACGTTTGCCAGCGAGTGCCCTCTTTTGCGGCGCTGCAACTTGATGCACAAGGGCAGGCAGTGACCCGCCGCCGTCTCCTGTTGATCGTCGCTGCCTTCGTGGCCGGCGGCATTGCCATGCTCAGCCTGTATGATCCGGCAATTGATCCGCAAGCGGCCGCAGCGCTGGCCGATCGGCTGGCCACCGAATATCATCGCCAATCCGGCAACCCGCGCGCCGCCTTTGCCGCCCGCGAGGGCCGGCAATGGGCCGATGGTTGGGAATTCCGCTGGCGCTATCGCCCGTGCCCGGAGTTCGCCTCGCTGCGCGTGTGGATCAGCCGCAACGGCCGCCGCGCCAGCTATGCCGAGTTCCCCGACTGCGCTCCAGTCACCGGCCTGCCGGCCGATCCGCGCAAGACCTGAACGAAAAAGGCCGGCCCGCTTTGGCGGACCGGCCTTGTTCTTGCCCGAAGGCGGGCCCGTTCAGGCCGCGCCAATGGCGTGCTGTGCAATCATGCAATAAAGCATGGGGAACGACAGCAGGAAGTTGGTGCGCGAAAAGATCATCGCGGTGGTTCCAGCCTTGGCCTTCTGCTCCGGCGTGCCATCCACGATGCCCAGCGCAATTTTTTGGTTCGGCCAGATCAGGAACCACACGTTGAAAGCCATGATCAGGCCCAGCCACATACCCAGACCGATCACGCGCTGGCCTTCCTGGAAGGTGAGGCCCTCAATCAGGTTGGCACCCGAAAGGCCGATACCGGCCACCACGGTGAGCAGCGAGCCGTGGCGGAAATAGAGCAACGCCTTGGGGGCGATATATTTGGTCACGCCTGGCTTCAACTCGGCAGGAACCGACGGCATTGTCGGGATCTGCACAAAGTTGAAATAATAGAGCAGGCCGATCCACAGGATGCCGGCCCAGACGTGGATGACGCGCAGGAAACCAGCCACCCACGAACCGGCGTCTGCCGCGATCAGTCCGCCATGGAACGCGACAATGACGGCAACCATTGCCAGCAGTCCGATCAACAGCGCGTTGGAGAGTTTGCCTAGTATTGCAGCCATGGTTGAATGCCCCGAAAAATTGCAGTTGGGCACCCTATAGGCGACCGGAACGCTCTTGTTAACCCCGATGCGACACCCCTTGCTGCATCTGTGCAACTGGCGTATAGCGCCGCTCGTTCCTGCATGGCTGATGGTTTGCAGGCTGCGCCGCTCCGCTGCGCAGCACCCAAACCGCTTGTCCGTGTGTTTGCCCTTGTCACCGGAGTCGTCTTTCCTTGGTCCAGACCGATCTTGATGCCCGCCTCACGGCCATCATCGCCCCCGTTGTGGCGGCGATGGGGCTTGATCTGGTGCGCGTCATGCTGTCGGGCCAGCCGGGCAGCCTCACCCTGCAGGTGATGGCCGAAGACCCGGCCACCGGCCAGTTGACCATCGATCAGTGCGCTCGCCTGTCCCGCGCGCTCGATCAGCCGCTTGATGAAGCGGATCCGATCGCCGGAGAATATGCGCTGGAAGTGTCCTCGCCCGGGATCGATCGCCCGCTCACCCGCGCCAAGGATTGGCAGGACTGGGCCGGCCATGAAGTGCGCCTGAAACTGGAGCCAAAGGTGGAAGGCCGCGCCCGCCTGCACGGCGAAATCATGGGCCTTGATGGCGAGGACGCGCTGGTGAAAATGAAGGGCAGCACCTTGGAAGGCGACAGCGTGCTGCGCTTGCCCCTGTCCCACATCAGCGGCGCCAAGCTCGTGCTGACCGACCGACTGATTGCTACAACCAAACCGCTGGACCCCACCGGGGCCGACGAAATCATCGAAAGCAGCCCCGATGGTGCTGCCGTCAACGACAATGAAATCTCCACGGAGGATTGAGATGGCCACCGCAACTGCCCTCACCGCCAACCGCGCCGAACTGCTGGCTATTGCCGATGCCGTCGCCCGCGAAAAATCAATCGATCGCGCCATCGTGATCGAGGCGATGGAAGACGCCATCCAGCGCGCCGCCCGTGCCCGCTATGGTGCCGAAAACGACATCCGCGCCAAGATCGATTCCAAGACCGGTGAAACCCGCCTGTGGCGCGTGCTGGAAGTGGTGGAAGAGCCGGAAGATTTCTTCAAACAGATCAGCCTGAAGGATGCGCTGAAAAAGGACAAGACCGCCGAACTGGGCAGTTTTGTCGTCGACCCGCTGCCGCCGGTCGAATTCGGCCGCATTGCCGCGCAGGGTGCCAAGCAGGTGATCGTGCAGAAGGTGCGCGATGCCGAGCGTGAGCGCCAGTATGAAGAGTTCAAGGACCGTCAGGGCGAGATCATCACCGGCGTCGTCAAGCGCGCCGAGTTCGGCCACGTGGTGGTCGATCTGGGCAAGGCCGAAGGCGTCATCCGCCGCGACCAGCAGATCCCGCGCGAAGTGCTGAAGCCGGGTGACCGCGTGCGCAGCCTGATCCTGTCCGTCCGCCGCGAGCCCCGTGGGCCGCAGATCTTCCTGTCCCGCGCCCACGGCGATTACATGAAGAAGCTGTTCGCCCAGGAAGTGCCGGAAATCTACGACGGCATCATCGAAATCATGGCCGTCGCCCGCGATCCGGGCAGCCGCGCCAAGATCGGCGTGATCAGCCGCGACGGCTCGATCGATCCGGTTGGCGCCTGCGTCGGCATGAAGGGCAGCCGCGTGCAGGCCGTCGTGCAGGAACTGCAGGGCGAAAAGATCGACATCATCCCCTGGTCGCCCGACACTGCCACCTTTGTGGTCAACGCGCTGCAGCCGGCGGAAGTCACCAAGGTCGTGCTTGATGAAGAAGAAGGCCGCATCGATGTGGTGGTGCCCGACGATCAGCTCAGCCTGGCCATCGGCCGCCGCGGCCAGAACGTGCGCCTGGCGTCGGCGCTGACCGGCAAGCAGATCGACATCATGACCGAAGCCGACGAAAGCGAGCGCCGGCAGAAGGAATTCGTCGAGAAATCCGAATTGTTCCAGACCGAGCTGGACGTCGATGAGACGCTGGCCCAGCTGCTGGTTGCCGAAGGCTTCTCCGAACTGGAGGAAGTCGCTTATGTTGATCTGGCCGAAGTCGCCAGCATCGAAGGCTTTGACGACGATCTGGCCACCGAACTGCAGAACCGCGCTGTCGAAGCGCTGGAGCGCCGTGAAGCTGCGGCGCGTGAAGAACGGCGCGGCCTGGGCGTGGAAGACGATGTCGCCGCCATCGAAGGCCTGACCGAAGCCATGCTGGTGGTGCTCGGCAAGAAGGGCATCAAGACGCTTGATGACCTCGGCGATCTGGCCACCGACGAACTGGTCGGCCGTTCGGGATTGCTCAAGGAATTCAGCCTGTCGGATGATGATGGCAATCGCATCATCATGGCCGCCCGCGCCCACTGGTTCGCCGAGGAGGACGCGTCGGCGGATGGAAACCAATGATCGCCTGAATCCGGCATCTCCGGACACGCGTCAGGACAGCGGCAAGGATAGCTCCGAACGCCGCTGCATCCTGTCGGGCGAGTCTGCCCCCCGCACAGGCCTGATCCGGCTGGCGTTGGGGCCGGACGGCCAGGTTGCGGCCGATTGGTCGGAACGGTTGCCCGGCCGCGGCGCGTGGATCACGGCCGACAAGACGCTGTTTAATTCAGTGGCAGCAAAGGGCCGGCTGCGCGGCGCGCTGGCGCGGGCGTTCAAGGCCAACAATTTCACCGTTCCCGAAGACATCGCTGACCGGATCGCGGCGGCCCTGCAGCAACGATTGCTGAACCGGCTGGGGCTGGAAAAGCGCGCCGGTACGTTGATCCTGGGCGGCGACCGGGTGCGCGAGGCGCTGGCCAAGGGCAAGGTATTTGCGGTACTGCACGCCGGCGATGCCCGGCCCGACGGCAGCGATCGGATCGATGGCATGGCCCGCGCTGTTGGTGAATCTTTGGGCGAGGATATTCCGCACCGCCGGGTGCCGATCGCGCGCGACGCGCTGTCGGCTGCGCTGGGGCGGGACAATGTGGTACATATGGCGCTGCTGGATCAGGGCGCTGCCACCCGCGTACTGGCCGATCTGGATCGACTGACGGGATTTTGTGGCCCGCAAACCACAAGTGAAACGGCAAATGAAGTGGTGGCAGATGCAACAGAGGTTGCCCTGAACACCGGCGAAAGGCATTAGGCGGCGGACTATGAGTGACGACAACAAACCCAAGCTTGGCACGCGTGCCCACCTCGGTCTGAACAAGGCCGTCGCGGTCGGGCAGGTCAAGCAGACCTTCAGCCACGGCCGTTCCAAACAGGTCGTGGTGGAGGTGAAGCGCGCCCGCGTGCTGCACCGTCCGGGCGACGCCGCGCCGGAGCCAACCCCGGCACCCGTCCCCACCCCCGCTCCTGCCCCGGCTGCCGTTACGCCGGCTCCGGCACCGCGCCCGGCTGCCCCGGCCCCGGCCCCCGCCCCAGTTGCCGCTGCGCCTGCTGCTGCGGCCGAACCGGCCCCTGTCCCGTCGGCGCCGCGCCCGCCAACGCCGCCGCCGGTGATGTTCCGCCCGGTGGAGCGCGCACCGCTGCCGCCCAAGCCGGAAGCCAAGGCGCCGGAACCAACAGTTCCTGCTCCCGAAACCAAGGTCGAGCCGGCGCCCGCCCCGCAAGCCAAGGCGGCTGCACCGCCCGCCCCGGCCGCCCGTCCGGCCGCTGGCGCCGCCCGCCCTGGCCAGCCCGCGCGGTCAGCCCAGAGTCAGGCCGCTGCACCGCAGCGCCCGCGCATGACGCCGGCCGAAATGGCCGCGCTCTACGCGCGCCAGGCTGAAGAAGATCGCCAGCGCCTGCTGGAAGAAGTCCGCATCCGCGAAGATCAGGAACGCGCCGCCCGCGAAGAGGAAGAGCGCCGCCGGATCGAGGAAAAGCGCCACCGCGAGGAAGAACTCGCCACCCGGCCCGATCCGCAACCGGACGCCGATGGCGGCATGGTCATCCCCACCGACGTCAGCGATGACGACGATGACAGTATGCGCGTGCGCATCATTCCGGGCCGCAAGCCGGAAGCCGCCAAGCCGTCGCGCCCGAAACTGGGCGACGATCGCCGCAAGGCCGGCAAGCTCACCGTTACCCGCGCGCTGGATGATGAAGGCAACACCCGCGTGCGCAGCCTCGCCGCGCTGCGCCGGGCCCGCGAGAAGGAACGCGGCCGCCTTGGCAGCCAGGCCAAGCAGGTGCGCGATGTGACCGTGCCTGACATGATCACGGTGCAGGAGCTGGCCAACCGCATGGCCGAACGCACCGGCAATGTGGTGCGCTTGCTCGCTCGCCTTGGCGTGCCGTCAGCCGCCGTTGACGAAATCGATCAGGACACCGCCGAACTGGTGCTGACCGAATTCGGCCACAACATCGTGCGCGTTTCGGAAAGCGACGTCGAAAAAGGCATGGTCGGCGAAGTCGATGTCGACAAGGATCTGGCGTTCCGTCCGCCGGTCGTCACCATCATGGGCCATGTCGATCACGGCAAGACCAGCCTGCTCGATTCCTTGCGCGGCACCAACGTGGTGAAGGGCGAAGCCGGTGGCATCACCCAGCATATCGGCGCCTATCAGGTGACCACCAAGGACAAGCAGAAGATCACCTTCCTCGACACACCCGGTCACGAGGCCTTTACCTCGATGCGCGCGCGTGGCGCCAGCATCACCGATATCGTGGTGCTCGTGGTGGCGTGGGACGACGGCATCATGCCGCAAACCATCGAAGCCATTCAGCACACCAAGGCGGCCGGCGTGCCGATGATCGTGGCCATCAACAAGATGGACAAGCCCGGCGCCGATGCCGCCCGCATCCGTACTGCCCTGCTGCAACAGGATGTGCAGGTGGAAGAAATGGGCGGCGACGTGATGGACGTGGAAATCTCCGCCATCAAGAAGACCGGCCTCGACGATCTGCTGGAGAAAATCCTGCTGCTCGCCGAAGTCAGCGAACTGAAAGCCAACCCGGATCGCCCGGCCGAAGGCACCGTGATCGAAGCCAAGCTCGACAAGGGCAAGGGCCCGCTCGCCACCGTTCTGGTGCGGCGCGGCACGCTGAAGCGCGGCGACATCTTCGTGATGGGCCAGGAATGGGGCCGCGTGCGCGCCATGGTCGATGACAAGGGCGAAACGGTGAAGGAAGCCGGTCCGTCGACCGCAGTCGAAGTGCTCGGCCTTGGCGGCGTCCCGCAGGCCGGCGATGTCGTGACCGTTGTGGAAAACGAAGCCCGTGCCCGCGAAGTGGCCGAATATCGTGCCGGCGTAGCCACCGCTGCCCGCACGGCCGGCAACGGCCCGGCCAACCTGGAAGACATGTTCTCGGTGCTGCGCGCCAAGAAGGTCCAGGAATTCCCGCTGGTCATCAAGGCCGATACGCAAGGCTCGGCCGAAGCCATCGCCGGTGCGGTGTCGAAGGTCGGCAATGATCTGATCCGCGCCAAGGTGCTGCTCGCCAGCACCGGGGGCATCACCGAAAGCGATGTCACCCTGGCCAAGGCCTCGGGCGCACCGGTGATCGGTTTCAACGTCCGTGCCAATGCCAAGGCCCGCGAAATCGCCCAGCGCGATGGCGTGGCGCTGAAGTATTACGACGTGATCTATGATCTGATCGATGATGTGAAGGCCGGCATGGCGGGCCAGCTCGGCCCCGAAGCGTTCGAAACGGTTGTGGGCCGCGCCCAGGTGCTGGACGTGTTCCAGGCCGGCAAGATCGGCAAGGCCGCGGGCCTGCGCGTCACCGAAGGCTATATCAAGAAGGCGCTGCGTGCCCGCGTCATGCGCGACGATGTCATCATCTACACCGGCTCCATCGCCTCGCTGCGCCGCTTCAAGGAGGATGTGGCCGAAGTGAAGGTGGGCCTGGAATGCGGTATCACGCTGGCGGATTCGTCGGACGTGAAGGCCGGCGACATCGTCGAAACCTACGAAGTGGAAATGAAGGAACGCAATCTTTAACGGTTGCGCCCTGGGGGCAGGCCCGCCCTGCCCCCGCCACTGCCGCCCTTGATTGGGCCCACCCTTAACCGGGAGGAGTATCGTCTTGGTCCGTTCCACACCCGACGCGCAAGGCCGTCCGATCCGCCTGCAGCGCATCGGCGAGCAGGTGCGCCACGCGCTGGCTGAAATCATCGCGCGCGGGGATCTGCGCGACGAGATCATCACTCGCACCATCATTTCCGTGTCTGAAGTGCGCGTCACGCCCGATCTGCGGCAAGCCACCGTGTTCGTGAAAGCCTCCAACGGTGATGACGAAGCCGTGGTGAAGGCGCTGGGCCAGCACCGCGGCTGGCTGCGCGGTGAAGTCGCCAAGCGGCTGGCGACGAAATACACACCCGATCTCAGCTTCCGCCGTGACGACAGTTTTGACGCCGGCGCCCGTATCGATGAAGTGCTGCGCCGCCCCGAAATCGCCCGCGACCTGCCGCCCGCCGGCACAGTCCAGCCGTGGAAGAGCCTGGCCGATTCCATGGATGATGATGTCGGCGACAATTGACGCCGCCGCGATCAACTGCTGGATCATCCTCGACAAGCCGCTCGGTCTGACCAGCGCGCAGGGTGTGGCGGCGGTAAAGCGCATCTTGCGCGAGCATGGCCTGCCCGTCCCACGCATCGGCCATGGCGGCACGCTCGATCCGCTGGCAACCGGCGTGCTGCCGATCGCGTGCGGCGAGGCCACCAAGCTGGCCGGTCGCATGCTCGATGCCGCCAAGGGCTATGAATTCACCGTCAGCTTTGGCAGCCAGACCAGCACGTTGGATGCTGAAGGGGAGGTGGTGGCGTCCAGCGACGTGCGCCCCACGGCGGAACAGGTCACGGCCATCTTGGCCGCCTTCACCGGCCCCATCGATCAGGTGCCGCCGACCTATTCAGCACTGAAGGTGAACGGCAAGCGTGCCTATGCCCTCGCCCGTGCCGGCGAGGAGGTGGTTCTCGCCACCCGCCACATCACGGTGCACCGCCTTGATCTGGTTGCCACCACGCCGGACAGTGCGACATTCTCCTGCCGCGTGTCCAAGGGCACCTATATCCGCAGCCTCGCCCGCGACATTGCCATCACACTCGGCACCGTTGGCCATGTCACTATGCTGCGCCGCACCCAATCAGGGCCATTCAGCCTTCAACAAGCGATATCACTGGACAAACTGGCCCAACTGGTGCAGGGGCGCACGCTTGAACAGGCAGTTTTGCCGCTGATGACAGGGCTGGACGACATCCCGGCTCTTGCCATCACGCCAGAGGAGGCGGCGGCGCTCAAACAAGGGCGCAAGCTTCTCGGGCACTCAGCCAGCAACGGCACCCATTTGGCAAGCCTCGGTTCTGTTCCCGTGGCGCTTGTTGAAGCCCAATCGGGCGAGGTGCGGGTGTTGCGCGGGTTCAACCTTGATTGAAGGAGTAACACGATGTCGGTGACCGCCGAAAAGAAAGCCGAAATTATCAGCAGCAATGCTCGGGCCGCCAACGACACCGGTTCGCCGGAAGTTCAGGTGGCGATTTTGACCGAACGCATCACCAATCTGACCGAGCATTTCAAGACCCACGCGAAGGATAATCACTCGCGCCGTGGTCTGCTCGTTCTGGTGAACACGCGCCGTTCGCTGCTGGATTATCTGAAGAAGAAGGATGCAGCGCGTTATACCGCGCTGATCACCAAACTGGGCCTTCGCAAGTAAGCCCAGCCAGTTTTCGAACGGCCCCCACAGCGGGGCCGTTCGTTTATCTGCCCCGCCGCGAATGAGCGCGCCGGGTGCAGCCGTCGCCACGAAGGGCGGCACACCGCAAGGGGCGTTCGGCAATAGGGCCGCAGCGCTCAGGAAAGAAGACCATGTTTACCATCCACAAAGAAGAACTGAACTGGGGCGGCCGCACGCTGACCCTGGAAACCGGCCGCATTGCCCGTCAGGCCGATGCCGCCGTGGTCGCCACGCTGGGCGAAACCGTTGTCCTGTGCGCCGTCACCGCCGCCAAGAGTGTAAAGGAGGGCCAGGATTTCTTCCCGCTCACCGTCCACTATCAGGAAAAATATTCCGCTGCCGGCCGTATCCCCGGCGGCTTCTTCAAGCGCGAGCGCGGCGCCACTGAGCATGAAACGCTCACCAGCCGCCTGATCGATCGCCCGATCCGTCCGCTGTTCCCGGAAGGTTTCTACAACGAAATCAACGTGATCGCTCATGTGCTGAGCTATGATGGCGAAGCCGAAGGCGATATCCTGGCGCTGATCGCGGCGTCTGCCGCCCTCACCCTGTCCGGCGTGCCCTTCATGGGCCCGATCGCCGGTGCGCGCGTCGGTTACATCGACGGCGAATATGTGCTCAACCCGACCAAGACCCAGGTCAAGGAAGGCGCGCTCGATCTCGTTGTCGCCGGTACCAGCGACGCCGTGATGATGGTCGAATCCGAAGCCAAGGAGCTTTCGGAAGAGGAAATGCTGAACGGCGTGATGTTCGCGCACCGCAGCATTCAGCCGGTGATCGATGCCATCATCCGCCTCGCCGAGAAGGCCGCCAAGGATCCGTGGGATCTGGCCATCACGGACGACAAGGCCATGCTGACGACGCTCAAGAAGGCCATCGGCAAGGACATCGACGCCGCCTATCGCCTGTCGGGCAAGTCGGCTCGCCAATCGGCGCTGGCCGAAGCCAAGAACAAGGCCAAGGCCGTGTTCGCCGACGGCACCCCGCAGGAGCAGATGAAGGCCGGCAAGCTGTTCAAGAAGCTTGAAGGCAACATCGTGCGCGGCGCTATCCTGAAGGAAGGCCGCCGTATCGATGGCCGCGACACCAAGACGGTGCGCCCGATCGAAGCGATGGTCGGCTTCCTGCCGCGCACCCATGGTTCGGCGCTGTTCACCCGCGGCGAAACCCAATCCATCGTCACCACCACGCTCGGCACTGCCGATGCGGAACAGATGATCGATGGTCTGGATGGCCTGCGGTATGAACGCTTCATGCTGCACTACAACTTCCCCCCCTATTCGGTGGGTGAAGTCGGCCGCTTCGGCGCGCCGGGCCGCCGCGAAATCGGTCACGGCAAGCTGGCATGGCGCGCCCTGCACCCGCTGCTGCCGGCGAAGGAAGAGTTCCCCTACACGATCCGCGTGCTGTCCGACATCACCGAGTCCAACGGCTCGTCGTCGATGGCCACGGTCTGCGGTGGTTCGCTGGCGCTGATGGATGCCGGTGTGCCGCTCAAGCGCCCGTGCGCCGGCATCGCCATGGGCCTGATCCTGGAAGGCAAAGACTTCGCCGTGATCAGCGACATCCTGGGTGATGAAGATCACCTGGGTGACATGGACTTCAAGGTGGCCGGTACGTCTGATGGCGTCACGTCGCTGCAGATGGATATCAAGGTCGCCGGCATCACCGAGGAAATCATGCGTGTCGCCCTGGCCCAGGCCAAGGAAGGCCGTGCGCACATCCTCGGCGAAATGGCCAAGGCGCTGGACAGCACCCGCGAAGGCCTGTCGGCCCATGCCCCGCGCATCGAATCGATGAGCGTGCCGAAGGACAAGATCCGCGACATCATCGGCACTGGCGGCAAGGTGATCCGCGAGATCGTCGCCACCACCGGCGCCAAGGTCGACATCGAAGACGATGGCACCGTGAAGATCTCGTCGAGCGATCCGGCCCAGATCGAAGCCGCCCGCAACTGGATCATCGGCATCGTTGCCGAACCGGAAGTTGGCAAGATCTACACCGGCAAGGTCGTCAACATGGCCGATTTTGGTGCGTTCGTGAACTTCATGGGCGCCCGCGATGGCCTGGTGCACATCTCGGAAATCATGAACGACCGCGTGGCCAACGTCCGCGACGTGCTGAGCGAAGGCCAGCAGGTCAAGGTCAAGGTGCTCGGCGTCGATGATCGCGGCAAGGTGCGTCTGTCGATGCGCCTGGTCGATCAGGAGAGCGGCGAAGAACTGCCCGATACGCGCCCACCGCGTGAAGGTGGCGATGATCGTCCGCCGCGTGGTGACCGTGGTCCGCGCCGTGATGGCGATCGTGATCGTGGCCCGCGCCGTGATGGCGACCGTGGTCCGCATCGCGATGGTGGTGGTGATCGTGGCCCTCGCCGCGACGACCGCGCCCCGCGCGCTGACCGCGACGGCGGCGACAAGGGCGGTGACGCCGGCGGCCTGCCGAACTTTCTGACCGGCGGCGACGACTGACACCGCTGGCCCGTTGGCCAAACGAAAGGGGCCGCGCTTCACCCGAAGCGCGGCCCTTTTTCGTGGCGCGAAGGATTTACCGCGCTGGCAGCGTTGTAGGGTTTGTAGGCGGCAGGGGCCGCGCCACCGAAACCCAAGGGAGCGTTGACCATGCGGATCACGATTGCCATTTCGGCCTTGGCATTTAACCTTGCCACCCCGGCCTTCGCCCAGAGTGTTGGCCCGGTTTCCAGCACGACGACCATCACCCGCGATTCCGACGCCGGCACGTTCAGCCGCGACACCAGCGTCACGCGCGCGCGGGACGGTGCAGTTGCCACCAGCAGCACCGATCGCACCCGCAACGAGACCGGCTTCACCAGCGACACCAGCCGCACCGGTTTCGCTGGCCGCACCGCCAGCCGCAATTATGAGCGCACCCGCACGGCAAGCGGCTATACCGAAAGCGGCAGCATCACCCGACCGAACGGCCGCAGCTATGGCCTGAACGGCAGCCGGGTGCGCACCGATAACGGCTTCACCCGTGATCGCGCGCTCACCAACGCCGACGGCGCCACCGTGGCCAGTCGCGATGTTGCCGTTGCCCGCGCCGATGGCCAGGTGACGCGCACCGCTACCCGCACCGGGCCGCGTTCTGGTGGACAGCGCGGCGGTCGCGGTCGGCGCGGCTGATCACGGAACAGGGCCGGGCAGCACGCCCGGCCCCGCTTCACTTCTTGCGGAGAGGCTTGGCTGGCGCTTCGGTCGCGCCGCGCGAACGGCGCTCGCCGCGGCGATTGCCGCTCGTCGCGCTGGACAGGCGACGTTTCTTCAGTGGCGGCGGCGGCGGTTCGACGATTTCGATATCGCCCAGCTTCAGATCAAAGCCCAGCATCTGCCAGCTTTCGGCCATGTGCGGCGGCAGTTCGGCCTTCACATCCAGCGTGCCGCCATCGGGCAGCGCGATCTGCAGCCGGCGACTGTGCAGGTGCAGCTTGCGGCTGATCCCGCCGGTGAGATAGCTCTCCTTGCCGCCATATTTGCCGTCCCCCACCAACGAATGGCCAATGGCGGCGGCGTGGACGCGGATCTGGTGGGTGCGGCCGGTCAGCGGCAGAAACTCCACCCAGGCCGCCCGGCCGGCCGCGCGCTCGATCACGCGATAGCGGGTCTTGGCCTTCAGCCCGGCTTCGGTATCCACCTGCATCTTCTCACCGCCGGTGCCCGGCTGCTTGCCGATCGGCGCATCGATGGTGCCGGCCGGAACCTTGGGCACACCCACGGTGAGCGCCCAATATGATTTCTCCGCCTCGCGGCCGGCGAATTGCTTGCTGAAGAAGGCCGCTGCCTTGGCGCTGCGGGCCAGCAGCAGCACGCCCGATGTGTCCTTGTCCAGCCGGTGCACCAGCCGCGGGCGCGACGGCGCATCGAACTGCAGCGCATCCAGCATGTCATCCACGCTGGTCGGCTGCTTGGTGCCGCCCTGCGTCGCGAGGCCCGGCGGCTTGTTGATGATGATGGCATGCGCATCCATATGCAGCACCATGCCGCGCATATAGTCGATCTGCGCCTCGCTCAGCGGCTCACGCGGCTTTTCGGTGGGGCGGGTGGCCACCGGCACCGGCAATTCCTCCGGCCAGGTCAGGCTCTGCCCGGCGGCCACCCGATCTCCCGGGCCGGCCTTGGCGCCATCCAGCCGCACCACACCGGATTTGGACCAGCGCGAGACGATGTTGAAGCTGATGTCTTTCGTGTGGCGCTGGAACCAGCGGTCCAGGCGGATGCCGTCGTCATCCTCTTCGATGGTGGCAGTGGGCATCAGGCCATTCCTCGCATCAGCCACACGCCGGCCAGCACGGCCAGCACAGAGCCGGCCACACTGGACACCGCATAGGCCGCCGCCAGCGCAACTTCGGCGCGGGTGATCATGTTGTAGATTTCCAGGCTGAACGCCGAGAAGGTGGTGAAGCCGCCAAGCACGCCGACGCCGAGCAACAGGCGCAGTTCCTCGGCCCCGCTGCTCATCCGCGCCAGCCAGCCGGCCAAGAGCCCCATCAGGAAGCCGCCGATGATGTTGACGGCGAACGTCCCGAACGGAAAGCCGGGCCCCAGCGCCACAATCGCCCAGCGGCCAACGCCATAGCGCAGCGCCGTGCCAAGCCCGCCGCCAAGGGCGACCAGCAGCAAATGGGGCATGGTGGGGTTCATCGCCATCCCCTTAGCGGGATTGCGCCGATATTGCCAATGACGGGGGAAAAGAGCAGCATCGTCCGTCTTATCGGGTGGGATTGTTCAATGACCGCGCAACCGCAACTGGCTCATGTCGTGTTCCAGACCCGGCAGTTCGACGCGATGCTGGCCTGGTATGATCAGGTGTTCGGCGCCAAGGTGGTGCACCAAAACCCGGCGATGGCTTTTCTCAGCTTTGACGACGAGCATCACCGTTTTGCCGTGCTCAATCTCGAACTGGTGGCACCGGGCGGGCCGGGGCATCGCGGCGCTGTGGGCGTGAACCACATCGCCTACACATTGCCCAGCGCGGCCGCGTTGTTGACGCTGTATCGCCGGCTGAAACAGGCCGGAGTGGAACCGGTGTGGCCTGTGCATCACGGCCTCACCCTGTCGCTCTATTACGACGATCCCGATGGCAACCGCCTGGAATTTCAAGTGGAAGCGCTGCCAGACGGTTAAGCATCGCGCTACATCAGCGGGCCGGAATTTGCCGCCAATCCAGTGGGCGTATCATTTGATCCCGATGCGTTGCTGGCGCGCTTCGAAGCCGGTGCCAGCGAGGCGGAACTGTTGGCCTTCGTTGCCGGGCCAATGGCACCGATCCCGCCGTTGCAGCATTAAACGACCCCGAACGTCCAGCCTTCCGTGACTGCAATCGCCGGGGTGAGCGCGGCCGGCTGCCACCAGTGCGGTTGGTGGGCGATGGCGCGCAGGCCGGCGGCAGTGATCAGCGCATCGCCGACATGATCGGGAAATGTGGCCGGAAAGGCGGTGGGCATGGGCTGGCTGCCATGGCGGGCCAGCGCGATGTTGAGGCTTTCCACATCGCGCAATTTCCCGCGAAAGCCGCCCAGCCGGGCAAAGGCCTGAGCGTAGATTTCCAATATCACCGGGCCGCGTTCAGTAAGCGGATCGAACGGCCACACCGGCCATTGCAGCCGGTGCAGCAGTCGCATCGCGGTGAGCGTTGCCTTGCCCACCTGTGATGCGCCCAGCAGTACGAAATTCGACGTCGGCACGCCCAGCCCGCTCTGCTTGTAGACCTGTTCCGTCACCCTCAGGTGGGCACGCAGGTGGCGCGGGCCATCAGCAGCACCCAGCCAGAAGGCGTCGCGCCGATGCTGGATGAAGCCGTGGGCGCCCAGATCAGCCTCGGCCGCGCAAACGGCCTCCACTTCGGCCCACAGGTCGCGCGCCGGCTGGTCGAACGGCGGCAATGCAGCAAAACCAAAGCCGGCATCCATGCCGACCAGCACGTCAGCCGACAGGCCGCCCAACCAATCGAGCACGCCGGCGCGTGACCACACGCCCGATGGCGGCAGCACCAGTTCCGGCGATGCATGGCCGGCTTCGCACAGCGCCACTTGCACCGAAGGGTGCCGCACCCCCTTCGCGCCGGACCAGTCTATACCGACGAAGCGGGAAAATCTCACAAGCCCCGCGCCTTGCGCTGGACGGCAGAGGCATGGCCGGCCCAGGCCCGCTCCACCAGCACGGCGATGCGTTCCGGATCAGCAGCATCCAGCCGCGCCAGCACGGCGGGCCAGCCGACATAATGCGGGGTCTGATAGAAACAGGCCGGATCGGTGGCGATCAGCATGTCCACCTCGTCCAGCCCGGCGCGCAGCACGACATGGTCAGGCTCGCGCCCGATGACGACGAACATCTTGCCGCGCACCAGAACCGCATCGCGGCCATAGCTGGTGCCGCGTGTGGCACCGGGCAGCGCCAGCGCCAGTGCCAGTGCCAGTGCCAGCACATCATCCCAGGTCATACGTCGCCCTTCAAGGCCGCCCGGCGCCGCGCCCATTCGGCCAGACGCTCGGCAATGCGGGCTTCGGTTCCGCGCGGGGACGGGGTGTAGAGCGTCTGCGCGGCCATGCCGTCGGGCCAGTAATCCTGCCCTGAAAAACCGTCCGGCGCGTCATGGTCATAGGCATAGCCCTGCCCGTAACCCAGTTCCTTCATCAGCTTTGTCGGGGCGTTGAGGATGTGGGCCGGCGGGGTGAGCGAACCGGTGCTGGCGGCCAGCCTCTTTGCGGCTTTCTCCGCCACATAGGCGGCGTTCGATTTGGGGGCGGTGGCGAGATAGAGGCAGGCGTGAACGATCGCCAGCTCGCCTTCGGGTGAGCCCAGGAAATCATAGGCGTCCTTGGCATCAAGGCACACCCGCAGCGCATTGCTGTCAGCCAGGCCGATATCCTCGCTGGCAAAACGCACCAACCGGCGCAGCAGGTAGAGCGGCTCCTCGCCGGCCACCAGCATCCGTGCCAGCCAATAGAGCGCTGCATCGGGATCAGACCCGCGCAATGATTTGTGGAGCGCCGAAATCAGGCCGTAATGACCCTCGCGATCCTTGTCATACACCGGCATGCGGCGGTGCAGGAACGCCGCCAGATCGGACGGTGCCATCGGCTCCACCGCGCCCAGCGCAAACAGGCTTTCCGCCTGGCCGAGCAGGAAGCGGCCATCGCCATCGGCAGACGCGATCAACGCGGCGCGGGCATCATCCGTTACCGGCAGCGCGTGGCCAACATGGGTTTCGGCCCGGGCCAGCAGATCGGCCAGCGCCGCTTCGTCCAGCCGCCGCACGATCAGTACGCGCGCGCGGGACAGGATGGCCGCGTTCAGTTCAAAACTGGGGTTCTCGGTGGTGGCGCCGACCAGCGTGATGGTGCCATCCTCCATCGGCCCCAGGAAACCATCCTGCTGGGCGCGGTTGAAGCGGTGGATTTCATCAACAAACAACAGGGTGCGCTGGCCCGCCCGCGCCGCCTCGCGCGCTTCGGCAAACAGTTTCTTCAAATCGGCCACGCCCGCAAACACGGCGGAAATGGCGACAAAGCGCATCCCGCAGGCCGCGGCGAGCAGGCGGGCGATGGTGGTCTTGCCGGTGCCGGGCGGGCCCCAGAAGATCAGGCTCGAAAGGCTGCAAGCGGCCACCATGCGGGTGATGGCGCCATCGGGGCCGGTGAGATGATCCTGCCCCACCACTTCGGCAAGGGTGCGCGGACGCAACTGCTCGGCCAGCGGCGCGCCGGCCGGCGTCACGGCGTTTTCAGCGGCGGGGAACAGATCGGCCATAGCAGCTTGTCGCGCCGAAGTGGCCGGTCATGCAAGCGCTCAGCTCTTGTACCAGGCCTCGATCGTGCCCGACAGCTTGATGGTGAGCGGGTTGCCCTTGCGATCCAGGCTCTTGCCAGCGGCAACGCGGATCCAGCCTTCGGAGATGCAATATTCCTCGACATTGGTGCGCTCAACACCATTGTAGCGGATGCCAACGCCGCGGCGCAGCAGATCCCAATCATGAAACTCGCTGCGCGGGTTCACGCTCAGGCGATCCGGCGGGCTATCGGTGATGGGCGCTTCTGCCGGCGTTTCCGGGGCGTTTTCGGGCGTGTCAGTCATGGGCGGGTTCCATAGGCGGAAGCGGGCAGACGGGCAAGAAAAAGGGGCCGCAACCTTGCAGTTGCGACCCCATTCTTCAGTGCATCAGGACGATCAGGCTTCTTCAGCCGGCTCTTCGTCCATCGGCAGGGTGCCGGGTTCGGCGTTCGGATCGAAGGCTTCGGTGAAGCCCGCTTCCTCGCGCTCGGCAGTGGCGGCAATGTCCACACCCTTGGCCTGCAGTTCGGCTTCTTCGGCCGAACGGGCGATGTTCACCTTGACCAGAACCACGACTTCCGGGTGCAGCGCGACCTTCACGTCGTGCACGCCCAGGGTCTTGATCGGCTTGTCGAGCACGATCTGGTTCTTGTTGGCCTTGTGGCCACCGTTGGTCAGCGCTTCGGCCAGATCGCGGGCAGCGACCGAACCGTAAAGCTGGCCGGTGCCCGACGCAGCGCGGATCATCACCACGCTGGCGCCTTCGATCTCGCGCGATTCCGAGCGGGCGATATCGCGACGCTTGGCGTTGTCGGCTTCGATGCGGGCGCGGTCTTGTTCAAACCGGGCCTTGTTGGCTTCCGTGGCGCGCAGCGCCTTGCCGCGCGGCAGCAGGAAGTTGCGGGCAAAACCCGGCTTCACATTGACGACATCGCCAATGGTGCCGAGCTTTTCCACGCGTTCAAGCAGGATGACATGCATGTGCGTGGCTCCTCACTTCACCAGGTAGGGCAGCAGGCCCAGGTGGCGGGCGCGCTTGATGGCCTTGGCCAGCTCGCGCTGCTTCTTGGCCGAAACCGCAGTGATGCGGGCCGGAACGATCTTGCCACGTTCAGAAACGAAGCCCTGCAACAGGCGCACGTCCTTGTAATCGATGGCGGGGGCATTCGGGCCCGCGAAGGGGCACGACTTGCGGCGGCGGAAAAACGGACGTCCCATCTGATCCCTCCCTTAAGCGCGCGGTTCGCGGCGCGGGCGTTCGCCGCGGTCACCACGCGGGGCACCGCCGTCACGATCGCCGCGACCTTCACGGTCACCACGGCCTTCACGACCGCCTTCGCGGCCACCTTCACGGTCACCACCCCGGCGGGTCATCACCGACGGTTCGGCCGACAGCGCGTCGACACGGATGGTCATGGAACGGATGATATCTTCGTTCAGGCCAACCTGGCGCTCCATTTCGGCCACGGCAGATGCCGGGGCGTCGATGTTGAGCATCACATAATGGGCCTTGCGGTTCTTGGCGATGCGATAGGCCAGCGTGCGCAGGCCCCAATATTCGCTGCCTGCAACCTGGCCCTTGCCTTCGACAAGAACCTTGGTGAAGCCTTCCGTCAGCGTCTCAACCTGCGCAGTGGTCAGGTCCTGACGCGCCAGGAAGACATGCTCGTAAAACGGCATTTCTCTCTCCTCGTGCCGATCGTTGACGGGGCCCAATGCCCACGCCCCTCCGGCTGGCGTCTATCGTCGCGCAGGGCAGGCCCGGCACGGCGAAGCGCGCCCTATGGCGGAAGGGGGCAGCGATTGCAAGTGATTCTGGCCTGTGGGAAAAGGGTTTCATGCCCCTTCTTCCCCTGCTTGGCCTGCTGCTGGCCGCAGCCCAGCCTGCACCGCAATCCGATGCGGCCATCACCGTGGAAGCCAGCCGGATCACGCCCGAACAGGCGCGCGTTGTCAGCACCGCCTATGCCCGCGCCGGGCTGCCACCCAATCCCAATTACGGCCAATATGCCCGCTGGCAGGGGCCGATCTGTGCCAGTGTGCGCGGCATCCCCGATCCGGCGGTGGCGGCGCTGGTGCTGGCGCGGATCAAGGCCGCAGTGGCCGAAACCGGGCTGAAGGCCGGTGCGCCGGGTTGCAAGCCCAATCTCACGGTAGCGTTCACCGATGATGCGCGCGGTCTGGTGGCCGAGGTCAGAGCCAAGCGGCGCTCAGCCCTGCCGCGCTTTGATCCCGTGCTGTTTTCCCGGCTGGACAGCGCCACTCTGCCGGTGCGCTGGTGGCATGTGCTGGCCCCGGCCGGCCCCAGCGGCGGCGTCAGCACCGCCGATGCCGGGGCGCTGGCCAGTGCCAGTTCCAACGCGATGCCGCTGGGCAATGTGCTGCCCGCCGGCCCCGATGCCATCGGCACCAACAGCTGGAACAGCAGCCTTGTCGATACCAACCTGTCGATCTGGGCCAAGGCCGGCGTGGCGGTGGTGGACGTGAACCTCGCCACCGGCGTGTCGCTGGAAGCGCTGGCCGATTATATCGCGCTGGTCATGCTGGCGCCGATGCGCTTGCCGCCTGATGCGCCGGGCGTGCCCAGCGTGTTGAGCCTGTTTGACGGCAGCACACGGCCAACCGGGCTGAGCGTATGGGATCGTGCCTTTCTGAAGGGCCTTTATGCCATGCAGATGAACCGCAGCGCCCAGCGCCAGCGCCAGCAATTGATCAGCGCTATGGCCCGCGAACTGGTCGCCGACGTGCCGCCGCAATGACAGCTCCACTGATTGTTGTCGGTGGTGTCGCTGGTTGCGGCAAGACCACGCTGGCCGCCGCACTGGCCCAGGCGCTGGGCATCAATTTCCGCGATGGCGATGATCTGCACCCTGCCGCCAACAAGGCCAAGATGGCTGCCGGTGAGCCACTCACCGATGCAGATCGCGCGCCGTGGCTGGCCGCCTGTGCGGCGCAACTGGCGGCTTGGGGCGATACCGGCGGCGTGATCAGCGCATCGGCTCTCAAGCGCGCCTATCGCGACACGCTCTACGCCGCTCACCCTGCCGTGCGCTATGTGCTGATCCACATCACCCCGGAACTGGCCACCGCCCGCGCACAGGCCCGCGCCGGCCATTTCTGGCCCGCCACCCTGACGGCCAGCCAGTTCGCCATCCTGGAAGAGCCCGCCGCCGACGAACCTGCCCTGCGTGTGGACGCGATATGGGCCACCGATCAGCAGGTGGCCGCGGTGCAGGGGTTTCTGCGCTAGCGCTGCCCGGCCGTGCGTGGATTCCGGCGCTGCTGCACGCCGCGGCCAGCGCGTAGCCTTGGGTTTCCCTTGTTAGCGCCCGCCCAACTTGCGGGCGGGGCCGGAGTTGAAACCCATGTTCCTTCTTCCCCCACTGCCCTATCCCCATGATGCGCTGGCCCCGGTGATCTCGGCGCGCACGCTGCACCATCACCATGAAAAACATCACGGCGGCTATGTGAAGGCGCTGAACGCGCTGCTGGAAGCCGTGGAGATCGTGCCCGACACGTTGGAGGCGGTGATCGCGGCGGCCGGCAAATCCCGCAACCGCGTGCTGTTCAACAATGCCGCCCAGGCCCGCAATCACAGTTTCTTCTGGGATGCCATGACCGACACGCCGGCACCGCCCACCGGTGATCTGGCGGCGGCAATCACGGCCCAGATGGGCGGAATGGCCGAACTGAAAGCGGAGTTCGTGGCCGCCGGGGTGGCACAGTTCGGATCAGGCTGGGTGTGGCTGGTGTCTGATGCCAGCGGTGGCCTGGCCATCACGGTGAGCCATGATGCCGAAGACTGGCGCGGCGAAACCGCGTCCACCCCGCTGATCGTCTGCGATGTGTGGGAACACGCCTATTATCTGGATCATCAGGAAGACCGGAAGGGCTTTCTGGAAGCCTGGTTCGATGCGTTGCCCAACTGGGCCTTCGCCAGTCAGCAATATGCTGCCGCGCATGGCAATGGCGAAAAATGGAAGCATCTGCCCAGCGTACCCGCCCGCGAGCACGCCTGACAGCTGCCTTCAGGCCAAACGGGCGGCGCCCGGCAACCGCCGGTCGACCTCCATCATCAAATGCGAAAGATCGGCGATGCTGGCGAAATCCGCAGCGCTGATCAGCACGGCCAGTTGCCCGTCCTGTTCCACCGCGATCAGAGGCAGGGGCCAATCAGCTGCCTGCGGGAAGGCGGCGCGGAAATCAGGGCGGTGGTGGAACCGGGCCTCCATCGCCAGCCCGTCCAGATACGCCCGCCATTCGCGCCTCATGGCCAGCAGCCCATAGGTGAGCGCGCACAATTTGCAGGGGTAGGTGGCGGGCGCGAACAGCTTGTGCAGGCTGTCCATCGCGCCCGCCAACAGACCCTCATTGGCGTTGTAGACGATGACCAGCTTCACCCGGCGGCGGAGAGCGCCGACTTGCCGCGCTTCACAATCAGCTTGTTGAGCGCGTTCACATAGGCGCGCGCCGATGCGACCAGCGTATCGGTGTGGGCGCCGGTGCCGCGCACGGTGCGGCCATGTTCGGCCAGCACCACGCTCACTTCGGCCTGGGCATCGGTGCCGGCGGTGACGGCGTGCACCTGATAGAGGTTCAGCACGGCATCATCATGCGGCACCAGCTTGCGGATGGCGTTGAACAGCGCATCCACCGGGCCATTGCCGCGCGTTGCCGCCGTCACTTCCTCGCCGTCGATGCTGAGCGTCAGGATCGCCCTTTGTGGCCCGTTGGAACCGCAATAAACCTCGACCTCCACCACCTGGATGCGGTCGTGCCCGCGCAGCACTTCATCGTCGACCAGCGCAACGATATCCTCTTCAAACACCTGCTTCTTGGCATCGGCCAGATCCTTGAAGCGCTTGAAGGCATCGCCGAACTCGTTGTCGGACAGATCATAGCCCATTTCGGCCAGCTTTGACCGGAAGGCGGCGCGGCCGCTGTGCTTGCCCAACACCAGATTGGTGGCGCCCTGGCCCACGCTGTCGGGCGTCATGATCTCGTAGGTGGACGAATCCTTCAGCATGCCATCCTGATGGATGCCGCTTTCATGCGCGAAGGCATTGGCGCCCACGATCGCCTTGTTGGCCTGCACCTGCATGCCGGTGACGCCGCTCACCAGCCGGCTGGCGCGGGTGATTTCGGTGCTCACGATGCCGGTCTGATAGGGCATCACGTCCTGCCGCACCTTCAGCGCCATGGCGATTTCTTCCACAGCGGCATTACCGGCGCGTTCGCCGATGCCGTTCACCGTGGCTTCCACCTGCCGCGCACCGGCCATGATGGCGCTCAGCGTGTTGGCAACAGCCAGGCCCAGATCATTGTGGCAATGGGTGGAGAAGATCGCCTGATCGGCATTGGGCACACGGGTGATGACATCGTGGAACATGGCGCCATAGGTGGCGGGCGTCGCATAACCCACCGTGTCGGGCAGGTTGATCGTCGTCGCACCGGCGTTGATCGCGGTTTCCACCGCCCGGCACAGGAAATCCGGATCGCTGCGCGTGGCATCTTCCGCCGACCATTCAATATCACCGCACAGGTTGCGGGCATGGCTGACCGAGAAGCGGATGGCTTCCAGCACCTCTTCCGGCGTCTTGTTCAGCTTCACCTTCATGTGCAGCGGCGACGTGGCGATGAAGGTGTGGATGCGCGGGTTGCGCGAGCCCTTCAGCGCCGCCCAGGCCCGATCGATATCGGGCGCGGCGGCGCGGGCCAGGCTGGCGACGATGGCGGTATCGCACATGTTGGCAACAGCCTGAACGGCTTCGAAATCGCCTTCGCTGGCGATGGCGAAACCGGCTTCGATGATGTCCACGCCCAGCGCTTCCAATTGCGCTGCGACTTTCAGTTTTTCCTCGAGATTCATTGAGCAGCCCGGCGACTGCTCCCCGTCGCGCAAGGTGGTGTCGAAAATGCGGATACGGTTGTTGGTCATGGCTCTGCCTGTCTGAACGCTGTGATCTGAAGTTTCAGGTTCATCCCCTCAAGGCGCGTGGCCGAGGGAGCATGCCCAGCAGCCAGCGTCACGCCCGAGGGCGTGTAAGTCGCAGACGAAGAAGGGCCGATTGGAAAGCCATGATCTGTTCATAGCTTGAAGCGGGGGCGCTGTGCAAGATGGGGCGCAAGATGCCGCCTTGCTCTTGCAGCCATTGCGGGCATGAAGACATCATGGACCAGATTTTTTCCGCCGCCGACATCGGTTCGGCCATCCAGAGCGCCCTGGCGCCGGTGTTCCTGCTGACCGCCATCGCCGGACTGCTCAACGTGCTGGTTCACCGCCTGTCGCGGGTGGTGGACCGGGCGCGCCACCTTGAAGCCAATGCGGCCGGCTTTGCCGCCGACAAGCGCCGCATCGCCATCGACGATCTGGCGGTGCTGGCCAAACGCATGGCCGCCGCCAACTGGGCGATCGCGCTGTGCACCATGGCCGCTCTGCTGGTGTGCCTGGTGGTGGCGCTGCTGTTCCTTGAACAACTGGTCGGCGGCCGGCTCGATGTGGTGGTGGCCTTGATGTTCATCGCCGCCACCATGCTGCTCACCGGCGGGCTGATGCTGTTCCTGTGGGAAGTGCAACTGGCGCTGCGCAGTGTGCGGGTCAGGGCTGCGTTGCTGCTGGAAGAGCGAATCTAAGCCATCGATATTAACAAAATAATAATTAAAGTTTAACTACCGGCATATCTGGTTTGTGGCACCATCTCGGTGATGCTGGTTTTTGCCCGACTCGTGGGGATGTGGGGCGCCCAGTCGATCAAGGAGGGCAAGATGCTGCGCAAACTCGTTATCACCGGGATCATCGGCGCGTGCGCCATGCCGGCCATGGCGGCCAATTTGCTGACCAACGGCGGCTTCGAAAGCGGCAGCCTTGCCGGCTGGACGCAAACCATCGCTCCGACATCCAATGGCACCAGCGGCGTTTTCGCCAATGGATCGAACGCGCCGAATTCGGGTCAGAGCACGACCGTGAATGCCAATGGCGGGAATTTCGTCTATCTCACGGGCCAAGGCGGCCCGGGCGCCTACGAAATTCGCCAGTCGTTCACGCTGGCCAGCGCACAGACCGTAACGGTCAAGTTCGATCACTTCGCCAACAATTACGGTGGCCAAGTGTTCTCAGGCAACGGCCTTGATCCGTTTGCTGGCCAGCCAGTGCAGTTTGCGTTGGTTGACCTGATCCCCGGTGCCACCGGGGCGTTCAGCACCGCCGGCCAGATCCAGAGCTTCTACAGCGGGGCCGATGGCGGCGCCAATCCCAATCCGTGGACCAGCTACAGCTTCAACGTCAATCTGGGCGCTGGCACTTATGCAATCCGTTTCGCCCAAGCCGATAACCAGCTGTTCTTCACGCAAGGCGTGGACAATGTCTCGGTGAGTGGGGCCATTCCGGAACCGGCCAGCTGGGCGATGCTGATTGCCGGCTTTGGCCTGGTTGGTGCCGCCGGGCGCCGTCGCCGGGCGACAGTCGCCGCCTGAGCAGCAACGCCAACATGAAAAAGGGCCTGCCGGTGTGCACCGGCAGGCCCTTTTTTTTCGCCGACGCTGGCGCTCAGTTGCGCGCCTTGTCCACCAGCTGGTTCTTGGCGATCCACGGCATCATCGCCCGCAGCCGCGCACCGGTTTCCTCGATCGGATGGGCCGCCGCCGCCTTGCGGGCGGCCTTCAGTTCCGGCTGGCCGGCGCGGTTGTCGAGGATGAAGTTCTTCACGAAGCGACCGCCCTGGATATCGGCCAGCACGCGCTTCATCTCGGCCTTGGTTTCATCGGTGATGATGCGCGGGCCGGTGGTGATGTCACCATATTCAGCGGTGTTGCTGATCGAATAACGCATGTTGGCAATGCCGCCTTCATACATCAGGTCCACGATCAGCTTCACTTCGTGCAGGCACTCGAAATAGGCCATTTCTGGCGCATAGCCGGCCTCGACCAGCGTTTCAAAACCGGCCTGGATCAGGTGCGAAAGCCCGCCGCACAGAACGGCCTGTTCGCCGAACAGATCAGTCTCGCACTCTTCGCGGAACGTGGTCTCGATCACGCCGGAACGGCCGCCGCCGATGGCCGAGGCATAGCTCAGCGCCACATCATGCGCGTTGCCGCTGGCATCCTGGTGGATGGCGATCAGGCACGGCACGCCGCCGCCCTTCTGATATTCGCTGCGCACCGTGTGGCCAGGGCCCTTGGGCGCGATCATGAACACATCGATATCGGCGCGCGGCTCGATCAGGCCGAAATGCACGTTGAGTCCATGGGCGAACGCAAGCGCCGCGCCGGGCTTCATGTTGGCAGCCAGATCATCGGCATAGATGCCAGCCTGATGCTCATCGGGCGCCAGCACCATGATCACATCGGCCCAGGCCGCCGCTTCGGCATTGCTCAGCACCTTGAAGCCAGCGCCTTCGGCTTTCTTGGCGGTCGCCGAACCGGCGCGCAGCGCGATGGCGACATTGGCAACGCCGGAATCGCGCAGGTTCTGGGCATGGGCATGGCCCTGGCTGCCATAACCGACGATGGCGATCTTCTTGCCCTTGATCAGGCCGACATCAGCATCGGCATCATAATAAACGCGCATGGGAAGGACTTTCCTGAAGTGAGTTTGAAAATTGAGTGGGCGTTAAACCGCCTCCGCGCCCCGGGCAATCGCCACAACGCCGGTGCGAGCGACCTCGACAAGGCCCACCTCCCGCATCAGGGCGATGAACTGGTTCACCTTCTCGGATGAGCCGGACACTTCGAACACGAAGCTGGCCGTGCTGGTATCCACCGGGCGAGCGCGGAAAATATCGGCCAGGCGCAGCGCCTCGACGCGCTTGTCACCGGTACCGGCCACCTTCACCAGCGCCATCTCGCGCTCCACGTGCGGGCCCCAATCGGTCAGGTCCACCACCTTGTGCACCGGCACCAGCCGATCAAGTTGCGCCATGATCTGGTCGATCACCGGCGGCGGGCCGTTGGTGACAACAGTGATCCGGCTGACGGCATGATCGTCAGACACGTCGGCCACCGTCAGGCTCTCGATATTATAACCACGCGCCGAAAACAGGCCGACGATGCGGGCCAGCACGCCGGCTTCGTTATCAACCAGGATCGACAGCGTGTGCCGTTCGGAAGGAAGATGCTTCATCAGACCAGAGCCTTCGCATCATCATCGGCCTCGCCGCGCTCATCGGCGGCCGAAAGAATCATGTCGGTATGCGACGCGCCCGACGGGATCATCGGGAAGCAGTTGGCAAGTTTTGCCACCCGGCAGTCGACCATCACCGGGCCGGGGTGATCGATCATGGCCTGGATGCCAGCGTCCAGATCATCCGGCCCTTCAATGGTGATGCCCTTCCAGCCATAGGCTTCGGCCAGCTTCACGAAGTCCGGCAGGCTGTCGCTATAGCTTTCACTATAGCGGCCGCCGTGGTTCAGTTCCTGCCACTGGCGGACCATTCCCATATATTCATTGTTGATGATGAACACCTTCACCGGCAGGCGATATTGCGTCGCCGTGCCCAGTTCCTGGATGTTCATCTGGATGCTGGCTTCGCCGGCAATGTCGATCACCAGTGCGCCCGGATAAGCCAGTTGCGCACCGATCGCGGCCGGCAGACCATAACCCATGGTGCCAAGCCCGCCGCTGGTCAGCCACTTGTTGGGATCGTGGAAGCCGAAATGCTGCGCCGCCCACATCTGGTGCTGGCCCACTTCGGTGGAGATGATCGGCTTCCTGGCCTTGGTCATCTCGTACAGCCGCTGGATCGCCTTCTGCGGCAGCAGCGCCTCACCCTTCTGCTCGAACCCGAACGAGTTGCGGGCGCGCCAACCCTTGATCTGTTCCCACCATGCCTTTTGATCGGCTGCCCGGTGCCCGCGCGCGCGCCAGACTTTCAGCATGTCTTCCATCACGCTGCCAACGTCGCCCTGGATGGCCAGATCAACCCGCACCGTCTTGTTGAAGCTGGAACGATCGATATCGACATGGATCTTGCGGCTGGTCGGGCTAAACGCATCCAGCCGGCCCGTCACGCGATCATCAAAGCGCGCACCCAGGCACAGCATGAGGTCGCACTTGTTCATCGCCATATTGGCTTCGTAGCTGCCGTGCATGCCCAGCATGCCAAGGAATTGCGGGTGATCATCGGGCACACTGCCCAATCCCATCAGTGTGGAGGTGACCGGCGCACCGGTCGCCTTGGCCAGTTCACGCAGCAACTGGCTGGCCACCGGGCCCGAATTGATGACACCGCCGCCGGTATAGAGGATGGGCCGCTCGGCCGCCGCCAACATGTCCACAGCGGCTTCGATGGCAGCGAGATCGCCCTTCACCTGCGGCTTGTAGGTCTTGTGGCTGATCACGCCGGGCTTGGTATAGCGGGCCTTCATGATCTGCACGTCCTTGGGGATATCGATCACCACCGGGCCGGGGCGACCGGAACGCGCGATGTAGAAGGCCTCGTGCAAAACCGGGCCGAGCCTTGCTGTCTCTTGCACCAGATAATTATGCTTGGAACAGTGGCGCGTGATGCCCACCGTGTCGCATTCCTGGAAGGCATCGGTGCCGATGAGATGCGTCGGCACCTGGCCGGTGAGCACCACCAGTGGGATCGAATCCATCAGCGCATCGGTGATGCCGGTGACGGCATTGGTGGCGCCGGGGCCGGAGGTGACGAGCACCACGCCAACCTTGCCGCTGCTGCGCGCATAGCCTTCGGCGGCATGCACGGCGGCCTGTTCATGGCGGACGAGAATATGGCGGATGCGATTCTGCTGGAACAGCGCATCATAAATCGGCAACACGGCGCCGCCGGGATAGCCAAAGACCACCTCTACCCCCAGATCGGTAAGGGCTTGCACAACAATGTCGGCGCCGGTCATTTCCGTGCCCATGATCTCTATCCCACGCAAGAACGGCCGCAGATCGGCGACCGCATGCTGTTATGGGAAGGAAAATGGCAGGTCAACCGCTTTTTGCGTAATTAAAATACGAAATGATGCCAATTAACGCAATTCTTGAATGCTCGACGGCATCTGGAGCCTTCTGAAACGAAAAATGGGGCCCGGCGTGCGCCAGGCCCCATCTTCTGGACCGGAATGCCAGTCCGCTGGCAGCCGTCAGGCAGCAACGACGGCCTTGCGACGGCGCGCGGCCAAACCCACGAAGCCAAAGCCGAGCAGCAGCAGCGCCCAGCTCGACGGTTCGGGAACAACCGTCGGCGTCGGCGGAATGATGATGGTCGCCGGATCAGTGGTCTGGACCGCAAAGGCGCGATCGATCACGATGTCCTTTGATGCGCCGCCCAGGTTCGAATTGAACACGAAGGCCGTGGTGTAATAGCCGGCCTGCGTGATCTGGCCGACGCCCGAAACATTCTGCCAAACACGGCCGGCTGCGCCCGAAATGATCGCGGTAGCAGCAACCGGGGCGCCAATGATCGTGGCGCGGAAACTGGAATTGCCCGGATTGGCGAGGCCGTTGGCGGTCAGGAAATAGCTGAAGCCCAGCCGGTAGTTACCGACCCGCAGATAGGTGAGCTGCGAGATGGTTTCGTTGACCGACAGATCGCCAACGAAATAAGCGGCCTTGCCGCCAACCGCATCGGGGCTGGCCGAAACACTATTGTCAGCAAACACGCTCTCGCCGAACGCGCCATTGGGGTAGCTCGCCGTGCTGTTGTAGTTGATGACGCTGGCCGGCGCGTTGCTTGGCACGTTGGACTTGGCCCACTGCAGGAAGCCGCCAATGCCAACCGCACCCGCTTCGAAACTGCCGTTCTTGATGAGGTTGGTCACTGCTGCAGCGGGAACAGCGAACGAGGCCGCTGCCAGCACCACTGCTGTGATGGCAAAATTCTTGAAGTGCATCTGAAAAAAGCTCCTGGATACCGTGCTCCGGCGACCATCAATGCGTGCAGCCACACACTGAAGGACGCCGTTCACCAGGCCAGATGCAACGATCGTGCCAAACCCTTCAAACAAGCAATATCAGATATTTAAACGGTAAACTTTTTATTAATTGTAAAGCGCGCCGACACTTCCACCCGCAACCGACAATCAGGAGACGACTTCCGGCAACCCGTTCTTGCGGCGGCCAAACCCAGCGCCCAGCACCAGAAGGCCCAGCAGCCCGGCGATGATCGGCCCGGTGTCGCTGCTTTCCATGTCGCTGGTGGATTGGGCCCCCGCGATACCATCAATCGTACAGGCGGGATCCTCGGCCAGGCAATTTGCCGACGCTACCGCGCGCGCGCTGTTTGCCAGATTCACCATCTGGGTCGCGGCCGCCGGCTGCGCCAGCATCATCAGCATTACCAGACAATACGCACGCTTCACCATCACTGTCCCCACCGCAAAACCAACACGCAATCACTTCATCGCACCGCAACATGTCCGTCACATGACATGACGACCCCTGATAGGGGCGAAATGTCCTTTATTGGTTACAGGCAGTTACGGCGTGCGCGCGGCGGTGGTTGCAGCGCGTTCAATCGGGGCAGACGCGGCTCCAGTCCGGGAACTGGTTGCGGGCCCAGGTCTGCTGCCGCTTCTGATATTGGCGGGTGACGATGAGCGCCTGCGCCATAGCCTCGTCGATGCTGCACCGCCCGGCCAGATGCGCGGCCAGTTGCGGCACCGCCAGTGCCTTCATCACCGGCACCTCGGCCGGCAGCCCTAGTGCCAGCAGCGCCGCCACCTCTTCGTGCGCACCCGCCGCCAGCATGGCTGCCAGCCGGCGCTCGGCCCGTGCGTTCAGTTCGGCGCGCGGGCGATCGACGATGATGCCCTGCACCGCCGCCACCCCCAGGCCGCCGTCGCGGCGCTGCTGCCAATCGGCCAACGTGCGCCCGGTCGACCGCACCACCTCCAGCGCGCGCAGGGTGCGCTGCCGATCAGCCGGCATCAGCCGGGCAGCGGCACCGGGGTCTTCCCGTTCCAGCGCGGTGCGCGCGCTGGCGGTATCGAGCGCCCGCACCGCGGCACGCACCTGTTCGTCAATCGCCGGTACCGGTGCGAGGCCGTGCACCAGCGCTGTGAGATACATACCGGTGCCGCCGACGATGATCGGCTGCCGGCCTGAGGCCCGCGCCGCGGCGATCTCGGCCTTGGCCAGTTCCACCCAGCGCGCCACGCTGCACACATCAGCGCCGGCGAGAACGCCATAGAGACGATGGGGCACGGCGGCTTCCTCCGCCGCCGTCGGCCGTGCCGAAACGATGGCCAGATCGCGATACAGCTGGCTGGCATCGGCATTGATGATCACGCCGCCCACAGCACCACAACCATGGGCCGCCAGTTCAAGCGCCAGCCCAGACTTGCCCCCGGCCGTTGGCCCTGTCAGGACGGTGACCCGTTCAGGATCGAGAGAAATGGCAGACGCGCTCATCATCACCCTGGTTGCCGAAGGCGCCTTGTCGCCCGGCGATGCTTCTGCGGCAAGCGATGTCGTGCGCGGCATTGGCGCCGAAATCGTGGCGCAAAGCTGGCTGGAGGCGGGCGACGCCTACGACATCCTGGCCCGCGGCGATGCCCCCACCATCCGCGCTGCGCTGGAAGACGCCCTGCCCGCCGTGGACGTGGTGGTGCAATCCGGCGCCACACCGCGCCGCAAGAAGCTGATCGTGGCCGACATGGATTCGACCATGATCGCTTGCGAATGCATCGATGAACTGGCGGATTATGCCGGCCTCAAGGCCGAAGTCGCCGCCATCACCGAAGCCGCGATGCGCGGCGACCTGGATTTTGCCGGCGCCCTGAAGGGCCGCGTGGCGCTGCTGAAGGGCCTGCCTGTCGCCACGCTCGACCAGTGCCGCGAGGAGCGCGTGCGCCTCAACCCCGGTGCGCGACAGTTGGTGCAGACGATGACCGCCAACGGCGCGCGTTCGCTGCTGGTGTCGGGCGGTTTCATGCCGTTTGCCGTGCCGGTGGCGCGGGAAATCGGCTTTGCCCGCGTGCTGGCCAACCGGTTGGACATTGATGGTGACGTGCTGGCCGGCACAGTACCCGAACCCATCGTCGACGCCGCCGCCAAGAAGGCGCTGCTGGAAGCCGACGGCACGCCGATGAGCGCCGCGCTGGCGGTGGGCGACGGCGCCAACGACATTCCGATGATCCAGGCGGCGATGGCCGGCGGCGGGCTGGGCATCGCCTATCACGCCAAGCCGAAGGCCGCTGCCGCTGCCCAGGCCCATGTCCGCCACGGCGATCTCACCGTGCTGCTGCGGGCGCAGGGCTATCGCCGCGCCGAATGGGTGGATTAGGCCGGGAAGAGCTTTGAAGTGAGCCACGTGCCGGCCGCTGCCGTGCCGCCGGTCAGCACCGTGCCCCACATCAGATCAAGCACGGTCACCTTCAGGCTCCACACTTTCAGCGTGGCATAGTTGGTGAGATCATAAGTGGCATAGCAGATGAACCCCAGCACCGCGCCCTGCAGCGCGGCCTTGGCCACGCCTTCGGTCAGTCCCGGCCACACGGCGAAATAGACGATCCCGCCAATATAGATGGCATAAAAGATCATCGCCGGTGTGAGGCGGAAACCGTTTTCCATCATCACTTCGCCGATTTCCGGCTTGTACAGGCGCGGGGCCATGTTGATCAGCCACACCGCATCAATGGCGGCAAAGGCAACAAGTGTAAGGCCATAGGCGGCAAGCATCTTGATCATGGCGCCCGCCATAGCCGCGCAGCGCCAAATTGACACCCCATTTGACAGCATCCCCCCCATCCGCGATGCTGTGTCGCTGCCACTGCAGCAAAAGAGCGGCAAGCCGGGTCAACGGCTGTCCAATCCGGGGGAGCAACATGCACGGCGAGACGAAGAGCGGACTGTCGCGAGTGCTGGAATGGCTGATCGTGCGCTTCTATCTCGCCATGGGCTGGAAATCCGTCGCCATCCGGCCAATCCCGCGCAAGGCGGTGATCATCGCAGCGCCGCACACGTCCAACTGGGATTTCATCTATTATATCGGCCTCACCCGCGATCTGGGCATCGAAACCAGCTTCATGGCCAAACGCCAGCTGTTCCGCTGGCCGCTGGGCCGCTTCATGCGGGAAATGGGCGGGGTGGAAGTGAACCGCGAAAAGGGCGGAAATTATGTCCAGTCGATGATCGACGAATTCAACCGGCGGGATGATTTTCTGCTCACCATCGCGCCCGAAGGCACGCGCAAATCGGTGGGCCAGTGGAAAACCGGCTTCTATCATATCGCGGTGGGCGCGCAGGTGCCGCTGATCGTGGGCATGATGGATTATGCCAAGAAAACCGGCGGGTTGGCGCTGGCCTTCATGCCCACCGGCGATTATGCCGCCGACATGGCGCGCGTGGAGGAATTTTACCGCTCCACCACCCCCAAACATCCTGGCAAGGCGATGAAATCGATCATGGCCGCCAGTGTGCAATCCGCCGAACCTACCACCATCGACAAGGCTGCCTGAGTAACTCCCATGCTGATCAATCTTGGTATTACCCTCGCCGCTGTCGTTGGCCTGATGGTCCTGTGCTGGCGCTACAGTGTTTCCATCCGCGATGTGTCCTTCATCGATGCCATCTGGGCCTATGGCATGGTGTTTGCCGTGGCGGTGGCGGCAATCCTGAACGGCGGCCCGGCTGGGCCGGCTGGCTGGGCGCTGATCGTGCTGGTCGGCCTGTGGGGGCTGCGGCTGGGCACCCATCTCATCACCCGCTGGCGCCGGCTGGGCCGCGATCCGCGTTATGAGAAGATCCTGGGCCACGCCATCGAGAAACAGGGCATGAGCTTTGCCAAGGCGGCTTGGTTCCGCGCATTCGGGATGCAGGGGCCGTTGCTGTGGGGCGTGTCCCTGCCGGCGCAGGCCGGCGTGCTGGCCGATGGCGGCGCACCGCTGCCGCTGTGGGGCGTGGCCGGCGCTGCGATCGCGCTGTTCGGCATCGCCTTTGAAAGCATCGGCGACGCCCAGCTGGAACGCTTCCGCGCCGATCCGGCCAGCAAGGGCCAGGTGATGGACAAAGGCCTGTGGCGCTATACCCGCCACCCCAATTATTTCGGCGATTTCACCGCCTGGTGGGGCATTTTCATCGTCGGCCTCGCCGCCGGTGCGCCGTGGTGGACCATATTGGGCCCGCTGTTCCTCAGCTTCACCCTCACCCGCTGGTCGGGCGCGCCGTTGCTGGAACACAGCCTGAAAAAGCGCCGGCCGGGCTATGAAGACTATATCCGCCGCACGTCGGGCTTCTTCCCGCTGCCGCCGAAGAAGGACTGAAGCTCAGGGCCGACCGATCGCCCGTTCGAACAGCCAGACCCGTACCGCGCTCGACAGATTGGTGGTGCGCGCTTCGTCGATTTCGGCAACGAGTGCGGCCAGCGATTTTCCATCGCTGGCCGCCGCCTCGTTCAAGGCCTGCCAGAAGATCGGTTCCAGAGTCAGGCTGGTCGAATGGCCCTGGATGGTGAGGCTGTATTTCTTCGGGCTCATGGCTACTCACGGCAGGCGCCGCAGGCAAAGCCCGCGACTGACGTCAAAGCGGTTCGGCTGGCCTGAGCGCCAGCCGCCCGCCCGGCCGCACTTGCACCCGTCTGTGCGCGGCCCACGTGCCAGAAACAGGCAAACGTGGGCGCCGCGCCTCAATACATGTGCTGCCCGCCGTTGACCGACATGGTGGAGCCGGTGATGAACCCCGCCTCCTCGCTCACCAGAAACGCCACGGCCCGCGCGATCTCGCTGGCCTGGCCCAACCGGCCGACCGGGATCTTGGCAACGATCTTGGCCAACAACTCCGGCGGCACCGCGGAGACCATGTCGGTATCGATATAGCCCGGCGCAATCGCGTTGGCGGTGATGCCGAACTTGGCACCTTCCTGCGCCAGCGCCTTGGTAAAGCCGTGGATGCCCGATTTGGCGGCGGCATAATTGACCTGGCCATATTGCCCGGCCTGGCCGTTGATCGAACCAATCTGCACGAAACGGCCGAAACCGCGCTCCTTCATGCCGGCAAATGTTGCCTTGGCCATGTTGAAACAGCCGCCCAGATTGACGCGGATCACCTCATCCCAGGCGTCCCAGCTCATCTTCATCAGCGTGCCGTCGCGCGTGATGCCGGCGTTGTTCACCACCACATCGATGGGGCCCAGCTCAGCCGCCACGGCAGCGCAACCCTGAAGGCAGGCCTCGTGATCGGCAACATTCCATTTGTAGCTCTTGATGCCGGTCTTTTCGGTGAAAGCGCGCGCCTTGTCGTCGCTGCCGCCATAATTGGCCGCCACCGTGAAGCCCTTGTCGCGCAGCGCAATGCTGATCGCCGCGCCAATGCCGCGCGTGCCGCCCGTAACCACTGCTACCCTTGCCATATGCCGCCCATCCCTTCGTTCCCAAGACACCAACCGACGCCTGTTCAATTTGCAGGCTTGTCCAGCATCTTGGGCCGGATTTGCGGCCGATTCAATGGGGCTTTACAGCCAACCGGCCAGTTCGCGGCGCACAATGTTTTCCAGCATGGCCATGCCGGTGTCGCTGTCGTTCAGACAGGGAATATAGGCAAAGTGTGTGCCGCCAGCCTCGATGAACTCATCGCGGCCTTCCATTGCCACTTCTTCCAGCGTTTCAAGGCAATCGGCGGCAAAGCCGGGGGACACGACAGCGATTTTCTGCACGCCTTCCTTCGGCAAGTTCAGCAGCGTGTCGTCGGTATAGGGCTTCAACCATTCGGCACGGCCAAAGCGCGACTGGAAGGTCACCTTGACCTTCATGCCCAGCGCTTCACCCAGCAGACGGCCGGTTTTCATGCACTGGCAATGATAGGGGTCGCCCGCTTCCAACGTGCGCAGCGGCATGCCGTGGAAACTGGTGAGGATCAGATCAGGCACGAAATCCAGCTTGGCAACACCATCGCGGATCGATTGCGCCAGCGCGGCGATATGATCGGGATTGTCGAAATAGGGCGCCATGGTGCGCAGCGTTGGCTGCCAGCGCACGGCCATCAGCGCGCGGGCGGCATCATCCACCACCGTGGCATTGGTGGCCGCCGAATATTGCGGATACATCGGCGCCAGCAGGAGGCGATCACAGCCGGACTGCATCAGCGCCGCCAACCGTTCGGCGATGCTGCGCGTGCCGTAACGCATGGCCCAATCCACCTGCACGGCCGCCCCCAGTCGTACCTGCAACGCCGCCGCCTGGCGCTTGGTATACACCGTGATTGGGGAGCCTTCGTCCATCCACACCTTGGCATAATTGGCCGCGGTGGTGCGCGGGCGGATGTTCAGGATCAGCAGGTTGAGGATCGGCCGCCACAAGATCTGCGGAATCTCGATCACACGGCTGTCCGACAGGAATTCACGCAGGAAGCGCTTCACCGCCGGCACATCAGGTGCATCGGGCGAGCCGAGATTGACCAGCAGCACGCCGATTCGCCCGGCTTTCACCGGCGTGTGATCGGCCGGCAGCGCGACCGGCGGCAGGATCAGCGGCGGCAAGCCGTGAGGCGCGGTCACAGAAAATTCCTCATGCGGCGAAGAAGGGCAGATTGCGCCAGCGCTTGGCTGTCGCTGCAAACAGCGCATTGGCGACAGCCGGCGCGATCGGCGGCGTGCCGGGCTCGCCAATGCCGCCGGGATCAGCATCAGACGCGATGATGCGCGTTTCGATTTCAGGACAATCAGCCATGGTGACAAGCGGATAGTCGTGAAAGTTGGTCTGCACCACCTTGCCGGCGTCAAAATCGATGCGGCCAAAAAGCGCGGCAGACAGGCCATAGATGATGCCGCTTTCGATCTGCGCCACCACCGTATCGGGATTGATCACCCGCCCGCAATCCACCGCCGCCCACACGCGTGTCACCCGCGGACGCTGACCGGGAATGGCTTCCACCTCGGCAATCTGCGCGACGATGCTGCCGAAACTTTCCACCAGCGCGATGCCGCGGCCCACTGCCGGATCGGTCGGGCCATCACCGCCGTCGCGGCCGAGCGGACCGCCCATTTCCAGCACCGCCTGCAACACGGCAGCGTGGCGCGGCTTGTCCTTCAGCATGGCAAGGCGGAAGGCGGCGGGATCAACGGCAGCCGCGATCGCCAGTTCATCCACGAACGATTCGACAATGAAGCCGGTGAAACTGTGGCCCACGCTGCGCCAGAACCCCAGCGGCGCGGCGCAATCAGCGAGGCAATGCTGAACGCGGATATTGGGGATGGCATAGGGCAGTTCCACCGCGCCTTCGATGGCGCCGGCGCCGGCCGAAGGGCTGCCCATCATGCTGCCAATATTACGCCCCGAGAACGCCGCGCCAACATCCGGCACGGCAATCGCCGCGTTCCAGCCGGTGATGCCGCCGGGCGCCGCCTTGCCATGCAAGCGCGCCGCCACGGCCGGGCGGAACATGTCGTGGGCGAAATCCTCTTCGCGGCTCCAGATCAGTTGCACCGGGCGCCCTGCGGCGCGGGCGATCAGCGCAGCCTGGGCGCAGGCATCGCCTTCCACCTTGCGGCCAAAACCGCCGCCGATCAGCGTTGGGTGCACCACCACATCGTCGCTGCCGATATCGAGCGCACGGGCCACGGCACGGGCAGCGAGGCTGGCGCTTTGCGTGGGCGCCCAGATTTCGGCGCGATCATCCACCACGCGCGCGGTGGCCGTCATCGGTTCCAGACAGGCATGAGCAAGGAAGGGCAGGCTGTATTCCGCCGTGAGCACGCCGCGCTGCAGCGCCGCCGCCACATCGCCTTCGTCGCGCACCACTTCGCCCACCGTGCCCTGCGGCCCGAACGGCTTGCCATCCGCGGCCAGCGCACCGCGCACCGCCGCGATCTGCCAGGGGCCTGGCGGGTCCTCACCCTTCTGCCATTTGATCGGCAGCGCCGTCACCGCCTTGTGCGCGGCAAACCAATTGTCGGCCACGCAGGCGACAAAGCCGGCCACTTCCACCAACTTCACACCCGGCGGCAGAGCAATCTTGCCAAGCGGCGCCGGCGTGGCGCCCAGCGGCCCCTGCGCGATGGCGGCAAAGCCCATGCCGGGCAGCCGCACATCGATGCCGAATCGTGCCGATCCATCCACCTTGGCCGGAATGTCGAGCCGCAACACAGGCTGCCCGGCAAGCTTGCGAACGGTGCGCAGCGTCGGCTCCTCCGGCGCATCGTCGGGATCAAGATCGGCGATGACATCGTGGAACGGCAGGCGGTTGGCCTTGTAGATCACGAATCCACCGGCGGTATCCACCTCGGTCCAATCCACCTGCCAGCGCCGGGCGGCGGCCTTCACCAGCATTTCGCGCGCTGTCGCCCCGGCGGCGCGCAGCGGCATTTCCCAGGCGCGCACGCTGTTGGAACCGCCGGTGATCTGGAAATCAAGGAAACGCGCGACGCGCTGGCCGGCGCCCATGATCAGGCTGCGCATCGGTTCCGATTGGCCGGCCGCGGCACCCAGCGCCAGGCCGGGATTGGCATAATCCGGGCCCAGCGGCGCCGGCTCCACACCCACCGTCTGCCAATCGGCGCCCACTTCATCGGCGATGATCTGCGCGAGTGCGGACCAGATGCCCTGGCCCATCTCCGCCTGCGCCACCGCCACGGTGATGCGGCCATCGGCGCCGATCTTCAGATAGGCATTGATCAGGGTTTCGTCCGGCCCCGCCGCCCAGTTCAGCCGGGCCGCACGCGGCCACACCGCCCAGCCGATGGCCAGGCCAGTGCCGGCCACCGCCGCAATCAGCAGATTGCGACGGGTAAGGTCGTTCCTGCGCGGGGCGGGCTTCAGGCTCAGGCCAATTGCCCAAGCAGATGTTCGGCTGACGACACACCGAACGCGCCGGGCGGTTCGATGTTGAGCTCGGCCACCTTGCCGTCACGCACGATCATCGAAAAGCGCTGGCCGCGGATGCCCATGCCATAGGCACTGCCATCGAAGGTGAGGCCCAGCGCCTTCGAAAAATCGCCATTGCCATCGGCAATCATCGTCACCTTGCCGTCGGCGTGGGCCGATTTGCCCCAGGCTGCCATCACGAAGGCATCGTTGACCGACACGCAGACGACTTCATCGACGCCATTGCGCAGAAAGGTTTCGGCATGTTCGACATAGCCAGGCAGGTGGCGGGCCGAGCAGGTGGGGGTGAAGGCGCCGGGCACCGAGAACAGCGCCACGGAACGGCCGCCGAACAGTTCGGCCGTCGTTACCGGGGCCGGGCCATCGGCGGTGGCCTTCACAAGGGTCATCGCCGGAATCGAATCACCAACCTTGATCGTCATGGGGGTTTCTCCGTTGGAGCGCAAAACTGCTGCGCTATCCTAGCCTTGGCCCCCTCACACGTCCAGCGTATGTGCTTGCGAGCCCAGCGCGCGTGCTTGCTACATTGTAGGGCGTCCGGCGCCGGCCTATGGTGGCGGGCGTGGAAACCCCGCCCTTTCTTTCTGGCCAGCTGCTGCTGTCGATGCCCGGCATTGGCGATGACCGGTTTGACCGCACGGCAATCGCCATGTGCCTGCACGATGAAGGCGGCGCTCTGGGCCTGGTGATCAACCGGCCGCACCCGGATCTGCGGCTGCACGCGCTGTTGGCCCAGCTCGACATCGATACCAGCGTGGTGCCCGATGCCCCGGTGCTGGAAGGCGGCCCGGTCGAACCCGGCCACGGTTTCGTGCTGCACGAGGCGGACTATTCTGCAGCCGGCACGATCAGGGTTGGCAATGCCTGGGCCTTCACCTCCACGCTCGACGTGCTGCAGGCAATCGCGCGCGGTGATGGCCCAAAACGCTGGCACATGGTGATGGGCTATGCCGGTTGGGGCGCCGGCCAGCTCGACATGGAAATGCGCCAGCACGGCTGGCACCTTGCCCCCGGTGACGCCACGATCGTGTGGGACACGCCGATCGAGAAACGCTGGGAACGCGCCTTTGCGCTGACCGGGGTGGCGGTGGCCAACCTGTCGGCAACACCGGGCAGAGCCTAGCCCATCACGCGCCGCGCCGAAACGCGGCTCACCCCATCACGAACGCGTTCAGCTTGTTGCCGTCCGGATCGCGGAAATAGCCGGCGTAAAAGCCGGAATCGCCGCGCGGACCGGGTGGGCCTTCATCGGTGCCGCCATGGGCCAGGGCGATGGCGTACAGCCGGTCCACCTGGGCCTGGTCATTCGCTTCAAATGCCACCATCACGCCATTGCCGACGCTGGCCGCATTGCCGTCGAACGGCTTCGTCGCGGCTATACCGGCCGCGCCGCCGGGCGTGCCCCAGGCGATGAAATTGTCGAACTCCATCATTCGGCCCACGCCCATCTCGGCGGCGATCGCATCATAGAATCGGGCAGCAACACCCAAATCATTGGTGCCCACGGTTACATAGCCAATCATGTTCATGCTCCCTTTGCTGCGGAACGCTCAGAACGTAACAAGAACAGATCCGAGTCGGCAAGCAGATTCCGCCCGCAGGGTTGCGTGCCTCAGGCCAACAAGCTATGGCGCGCCCTTCGCATGAACCGAACGGCCTGGCTGAAGGGCTGCCATGGCCGTTTTTGATGCGTCTTTAAAAGGAGACCGAAATGCCCAAGATGAAGACCAAGAGCGGGGTCAAGAAGCGCTTCAAGATCACCGCCACCGGCAAGGTGAAGCATGGCGTGGCCGGCAAGCGCCACCGCCTGATCAGCCACAACGCCAAATATATCCGTCAGAATCGCGGCACCGATGTGCTCGCCAAGTCCGATACCGCCCGGGTGCATGCCTGGGCGCCGTACGGCCTGAAGTAAGGGAGGACACCGATGCGTATCAAACGTGGTGTAACCACCCGCGCCAAGCACAAGCGCATTCTCGACGCCGCCAAGGGCTTTTACGGCCGCCGCAAGAACACCATCCGCATCGCGCGGCAAGCGGTGGAAAAGGCTGGCCAGTATGCCTATCGCGATCGCAAGGTAAACAAGCGCAATTTCCGCGCCCTGTGGATCCAGCGCATCAACGCCGCCGTGCGTGAAGAAGGCCTGACCTACTCGCAGTTCATGAACGGCGTGAAGATCGTTGGCCTGCAGATCGATCGCAAGGTGATGGCCGATCTGGCCATGAACCAGCCGGAAAGCTTTACCGCCATCATCGGCCAGGTGAAGGCGGCGCTGGAAGCCAAGGCCGCCTAACCCGCGCCTGCGACAGCACCGAAATGGAAGGGGCGCTCCGGCATCGGCCGGGGCGCCCTTTTTTTGGTTTTCGATTCAACTATTTGTTAACGTTAATCAGTTAACGCTATCCCCGAACGGCCTTACTATTGGGGTGGGCCGCTGCCAATTTGGGGAATTTAATCATGATCACCACGCGCCTGCTGCCACTTGCCGCCCTTGTCGCCACTTTCGCCGCACCGGCCGCGGCCGTCACGCTGTCGACGCCGCTGCTGGCCGGCAACGGCCAGGCCGGCATCATGTTCGATCTGGTCGCCGGCGGCCAGACCCTCACCGTCACCGGCGGCGCCCTCAGCCTTGATGCCGGCAGCCACTCGGTTGAAGTTTACACCCGTTCCGGAACGGTCGTGGGCAACCTCGGGCCGACGGGCTGGACTCTGATCAGCACCATCAACGGCGTTGCCGGCGGCGGTGAAGGCACCCAGACCTTCTTCGATTTCGCCGATTTCGCCATGGCCGCCGGCTAAACCACCGGCATCTATTTCAATGCGCTGGCGGGCACGCCGGTGAACTACACCAACGGCGTTGCTGTCGGCGGCGTGGTGGCGTCCGATGCCAATCTGTCGATCCGGTCGGGCTTTGGCCGCGGCTCTGCCTTTGGCGGCGATTTCTCGCCGCGCAACTTCAATGGCAGCATCACTTACACCGTGGGCGCCGGTGCCATTCCGGAACCGGCCAGCTGGGCGTTGCTGATCGCCGGCTTCGGCCTCACTGGCGCCGTGGCCCGCCGCCGCCGCACGGCCGTTTCTGCCTGAACCTTCTGCAATCGCGAAACGCCGGGTGCCCAAAGCGCCCGGCGTTTTTCTTTGTGCGGCGCGCAAGTCTTGCGTCGAACAGGGGCCTGGCTTAACCGCTGCTGCCCATGAGCATCGATCAACTGCACACCGAAACCCTCGCAGCCATTGAAGCCGCCGCCACGCCCGAGGCGCTGGAAGCCGTGCGGGTGGCCGCCATGGGCAAGCAGGGCAGCATCACCGCCCTGTTGAAGACGCTGGGCGGTATGAGCCCCGACGAGCGCGCCGTGAACGGCCCGGCCTTCAACGGCCTGCGCGAAACCGTTACCGCCGCGCTGGCGGCCAAGAAAGCCGCGCTCGATGAAGCCGCGCTGAACGCCAAGCTGGCGGCCGAGCAGCAGGACATGACCCTGCCCGTCAGCCTGCCGGCCACCGGCAGCATTCACCCGGTGAGCCAGGTGATGGACGAACTCGCCGAAATCTTTGCCGATCTGGGCTTCGCCGTCGCCGATGGGCCGGAGATCGAAGACGACTGGCACAATTTCAGCGCGCTCAACATTCCGGAAAGCCATCCCGCGCGGGCGATGCACGACACCTTCTATATCGATGGCCAACCGACCATGGTGCTGCGCACGCACACCAGCCCGGTGCAGATCCGCACGATGATGAGCCAGAAGCCGCCGATCCGCATCATCGCGCCCGGCCGCGTCTATCGCAGCGATTCCGATGCCACCCACACGCCGATGTTCCACCAGATCGAAGGCCTGGTGATCGACAAGGGCATCACGCTGGCGCATCTGCGCTGGACGCTGGAAACCTTCATCAAGGCCTTCTTCGAGGTTGATGACGTCGTGCTGCGCTTCCGCCCGTCCTACTTCCCGTTCACCGAACCGTCGGTGGAAGTGGACGTGGGCTACAACAGCAAGACCGGCAAGCCGGCCGGCGCTGGCCAGGTTGATAAATGGCTGGAAGTGCTGGGCAGCGGCATGGTGCATCCGCGCGTGATCGAAGCGTGCGGGCTTGATCCCAATGAGTGGCAGGGCTTTGCCTTCGGCACCGGGGTCGATCGCCTCGCCATGCTGAAATATGGCCTGACCGATCTGCGCGCCTTCTTTGATGGCGACATCAAGTGGCTGAAGCACAACGGCTTCTCGGCCTTTGACCTGCCCTCCATTTCTGCTGGAGCCGTCTCGTGAAGTTCACCCTGTCCTGGCTCAAGGACCATCTCGACACCAACGCCAGCGTCGACGAGATCGCTGCCGCGCTGACCGGCTGTGGCCTCGAAGTGGAAGGCATCGAGAACCCGGCCGAACGCCTGAGCGCCTTCACCATCGCCCATGTGCTGACCGCCGAACGCCACCCACAGGCCGACAAATTGCAGGTGTTGAGCGTCGATACCGGCAGCGGCGAGCCCATGCAGGTGGTGTGCGGCGCCCCCAATGCACGCGCCGGCATGAAAGGCGTGTTCGGCGCGCCCGGCACCTATGTGCCCGGCAGCGGCATCACGCTGAAAGTGGCGGCGATCCGCGGCGTCGAATCGAAGGGCATGATGTGTTCCATGCGTGAGCTGGAACTGTCCGACGAGCATGACGGCATTATCGCCCTGCCCGACGATGCGCCGGTGGGCGCGCGCTATGTCAATTGGGCCGGGATGAATGATCCGGTGTTCGATATCGCCATCACGCCGAACCGGCAGGAGTGCCTGGGGATTCTTGGCATCGCGCGCGATCTGGCCGCGGCGGGCGTCGGCACGTTGAAGGCGCGCAGCATCGCGCCGGTGGCCGGCAGCTTCCCGATGCCGCGCCCGATCACCATCGAGGACGCCGAGGGCTGCCCCGCCTTCGCCGGCCGCCTCGTGCGCGGCGTGACCAACGGCCCGTCGCCGGATTGGCTGCAGCGCCGCCTGCGCGCCGTGGGCCTGCGCCCGATTTCGGCGCTGGTCGACATCACCAACTTCCTGAGCATCGACAGCGGCCGGCCACTGCACGTCTATGACGTCGCCAAATTGCAGGGCGGTCTCACCGCGCGGCGCGCCCGCGCTGGCGAAAGCGTGCTGGCGCTGAACGGCAAGACCTATGCGCTCGACGAGACAATGACCGTCATCGCCGACGACGCCGAAGTGCACGACATCGGCGGCATCATGGGCGGCGAACTCAGCGGCTGTTCCGAAACCACCACCGACGTGCTGATTGAATCGGCCTATTTCACGCCGGAACGCATCGGCACCACCGGTCGCGCGCTCGGCATCAACAGCGACGCCCGCGCCCGTTTCGAACGCGGCGTCGATCCGCTGTTCGTGGTGCCCGGCCTGGAACTGGCGACACAAATGGTGCTCGATCTGTGCGGGGGCGAGGCCACCGAAATGGTTGTCGCCGGCCAGATTCCCGACACCAGCCGCAGCATCGCCTATCGCCCGTCGCGTGTGCTCGGCCTCGCCGGGCTGGATGTGGCTGAAGACGAGCAGGCCGCTATCCTCACCCGCCTGGGCTTCGGCGTGACTGAGGGCGACACGTGGCAGGTTTCCGTCCCGTCATGGCGGCGCGATGTCGATGGCGAAGCCGATCTGGTCGAAGACGTCGTGCGCATCCATGGACTCAACAAGGTGCCGGCTACGCCGCTGCCGCGCGCCGAAGGTGTGGCCGCGCCCACCGCAACGCCGTTGCAGCGCACGCAGCGCCGCCTGCGCCGCGTGCTGGCTAGCCGTGGCCATGATGAGGCCATCACCTGGAGCTTCCTGCCGCCGGCCCACGCCGACGCCTTCGGCGGCGCGGCATACTCCCTCGCCAACCCAATCTCTGCCGATATGGCCGCCATGCGCCCGAGCCTGCTGCCCGGGCTCCTGTCGGCCGCCGCCCGCAACATGGATCGCGGCACTTCATCCGTGCGCCTGTTCGAACTCGGCCAGCGTTACCTCGCCGACGCCGAACGCCCCACCGCCGCCATCCTGCTGGCCGGTGAGGCGCGCGGCCGTGACTGGCGCTCCGGCCCGGCGACGAAGCCGGATGCCTACGACGCCAAGGCCGAAGCGCTCGCTGCACTTACCGCGCTCGGCGCCCCCGTGCAGCGCCTCCAGGTCGTCGCCCCGGCGGATGGCTGGTGGCATCCTGGCCGCGCCGGCCGGCTGGTGCTGGGCAAGGTGCCGCTCGCCGATTTCGGCATCATCCACCCGCGCGTTTCCGCCCAGTTCGACGTGAAGGGGCCGGTTGCCGCCGTCGAACTCTATCTCGATGCACTGCCGCCGCGCAGCCGCAAGCGCGAGGCCTGGGCGCCCAGCCCGCTCTTGCCGCTCAGCCGCGATTTCGCGTTCGTGGTGGATGAAGCCCTGCCCGCCGACAGCCTGCTGCGCGCCGTGGCCGGTGCCGACAAGGTGCTGATCGCCGGGGTGCGCCTGTTCGATCGCTATGCCGGGCCGGGGATCGAGCCGGGCAAGCTCAGCCTTGCGGTGGAAGTCACGTTGCAGCCCATCACCGCCACGCTCACCGAAGCCGAGATCGAAGCGGTCTCGGCCAAGGTGATCGCGGCGGCCGGCAAGCTGGGGGCGTCCTTGCGGGGTTGAACCCGCTTTTGCTGCCCCCTTTCGCTGCACCGGCGCTTTGCCCTATGGTGCAATGGAGCGGGCACCTTGGCCCCGCGTAATGTGCCCGGAGCCGATGGCCCCCTTTCCCTGGCTGGACGCCGCGATCATCGCTGGCCTGATCCTGCTCAACGGCTTTTTTGCCATGTCGGAACTCGCCATCGTCTCGGCCCGGCGGCCGCGTTTGCGCGGACTGGCCGAACGGGGTTCCAGCGGTGCCCGCACCGCGCTGGCGCTGGCCGAGGATCCGAACCGCTTCCTGTCGGGCGTGCAGATCGGCATCACTTTGGTGGGCATCATCAACGGTGCCTATTCCGGTGCCACGCTGGCGGTGCCGGTGGGCGATCGGCTGGCGCTGTGGTTTGGCCTGCCTGCGCATCTGGCCGAAGAAACCGGCTTTGCCGTGGTGATCGTGATCGCCACCTATCTGTCGCTGATTGTCGGCGAACTCGTGCCAAAGCAGTTCGCGCTGCGCAGCCCCGAAGCCATTGCCGTGCGGGTCGCGCCGATCATGGTGCTGTTCGCGCGCGTCACCACGCCATTCGTGTGGCTGCTCGACCGGTCGAGCCACTTCGTCTTCCGCGTGCTGGGCCAGAGCCGCGAGGGCGACCAGACGGTGACGGAAGAAGAACTGCGCTCCGTCGTGGCCGAAGCCACCACCGCCGGCGTGATCGACGCCGAGGAAAGCGACATGATTTCCGGCATCATGCGCCTGGCCGATCGGCGGGTGCGCGGCGTGATGACACCGCGCGGCGAAGTCGAGTGGATCGATGCCGATGCCGATGAAGCCGTGGTGCGCGCGCGCCTCGCGGCGACCCCGCACAGCCGCATCCTGGTGGCGCGCGGCGGCGTAGACAACATCATCGGCGTGCTGCAGGCGCGCGACGTGGTGCAGGCGCTGATCGAAGGCAAGCCGCTTGATCTGGCGGCGCTGGCGCGGCAGGCACCGGTGCTGCCCGATGTGGTGGATGCCGTCGAAGCGCTCAATGCGCTGCGCGATGCCGATATCCCAATGGCGCTGGTGCATGATGAATATGGCCATTTCGAAGGTATCGTGACGCCGTCTGACGTGCTGTCGGCCATTGCCGGCGCCTTCCGCAGCGACGTTGATGATCATGATGATCCGCCCGCTGTAGAGCGTGATGACGGCAGCTGGCTGATATCGGGCGCGTTGCCGGTGGATGAACTCGCCCACCGGCTGGGCGTGCCACTGCCCGAAGACCGCGATTATGAAACGGTGGCCGGCCTGGCGCTGGAACAATTGCGTCACCTGCCGCAAACTGGCGAGAAGTTCCGAGTGGGACCGTGGCAGTTCGAGATCATCGACATGGATGGCCGCAAGATCGACAAACTGCTGGCCAGCCGGGGGAGTAACGGAGGGGCGGCATGAAACTGATGGCGTTATTGATGCTGGCACAGGCCGTGATCGCCGCCACACCGCCACAGCCGAAGAAGCTGATTCTGGATCAGGACGCCTATCCCGAAGCCGCCCGCAACGCCGGGGTGGAAGGCGATATCGCCTTTGATCTGGCCATCGACGCCAAGGGCGTCATCACCGGTTGCACGGTGACCAAGGGCGCCGATCATTCGTCCAATCTTGCCGCCGATGCCTGCGCGCTGGCCAAGGCCAATTGGAAGTTCCTGCCGGCACGCGATGAGGCTGGCAAGAAAGTGCCGGGCACCGTGCACTATGCAATCGCCTTCCGCATTTCCCGGCGCTGTCCTCCGCCCGATGGGCAGACGGTCTGCGTGTTTCTCTAGGCCGGGCGATAAACCAGCGCCATCGCGCCGCCGCTGAAGCTCTGCGCGCTCACCAGTTGCAGGTCGAGCGGCTGGGGCAAGCCGGCGAACAGCGCCACACCGGACCCAAGCGCCACCGGGCAGACCATCAGCTGAAATTCATCAACCAGCTTGGCTGCAGCCAGTGCCTGCGCGAAAAGCGCGCCGCCCAGCACCCTGATGTCCCCACCGGGCTGCGCCTTCCAGTGCGCGATCACGTCGACCAGATCGCCGCTGGCGATGAAAGGGGCGGCCCACGATCCGTCGGCATCCGGCGCAGCCGGGCGGCTGCGGCTGAACACCAGCTTGGGCGTGGCATTCATCACGGCGGCAAACGGCGATTCAGCGGTGGGCCAGTACTGCGCCATGTCGCCAAAGGACCGACTGCCCATGGCGATCAGGCCGGCCTGATTCAGTTGCGCGACGACCCAATCATCGGTCGCATCATCCCCGCTGCGAAAGATCCAGTCCTCGTTGCCGGTGCCGCTGCTGACAAAGCCATCCAGCGACACGAACATGCCGAGGACGACACGGCGCGTCAGCGATTCAGCCCTGGCTCTTCTCGGTACCGGCATAAGGCGGAACCGAGGGCGCGCGTTCGTCAAGATTGACCCAAAGGGCAAGGCACGCTGCCAGCAGCACCGCAATGCCGCCCGCCAGCAGCGCCGGCCGGCGGTTGCCAAGGCTGCCCGGGCCATCAGGCAGCATCGGGGCCAGCAGCGCCAGCACCGGGATCAGCAGTGGCACGGTGGCATAGGGCATGGGCCCGCCGATGCCGAGGAAGGCAAAATGGAACAATTCCGCCCCCAGCGCCAAGCCGGGAATGGCCAGCAGTGCCGCCGGGGCGACCTGCGCCATACCAGACGCACCGGGCCGAGCGCCCAGCACCGCAGCAATGGCCGCCAGCAGCGCCGGCCAGGCCAGCACGGGCCCGGCACCGGGCAGCACGATCTGCGCAACCAGCGCGCCTGCAAAGCACAGCGCCGCCCAGGCGAGCCAGCGATCCCACAGGCTGCCGGCTGGCGCGGCGGCCAGGAACAACAGCACCGCCAGCGCCGCCAGCGCCGCGACCACTTCCAGCCGCGGCAGGGCGGCCAGCCGGTCATAATATTCGGCGCCGACGCTACCCGACAGCAGGTTGAGGCCGAACATCAGCACCCCGGCGATGATCAGTGCCAGCACGGCCTGGCCCAGCGCCATCAGCATGCCGCCCAGAGTCCATTCGCCCCGCCGCCAGACCGCCGCCAGCACGAGCAAGCCGGCAATGCCCGCAAGCAGGACCCAGCCGGTGGCCGGGGAAAAGGCGATGATGCCCACAAAGGGCGCACTGGCGAACACGGCGTTTTCGCTGCGGGCGGGCAGTTCGGGCGCAGCGACGAGATCACGGGTGATAGCCAGCGCGCTGTCCCCCAGATGCTGCAGCGCGCCCTGATCAAGCCGGTCTGGCGTCATCAATGGGCTGTGATAGCCCCAGGCATCGCCGATGAAGGCAAAATTCAATCCCGCCTGGCCGCGCAGTTTCACCGGCGTGAAATCCGTATCGTTGGGCAGGCTTTCATAGAGGGTGACAGCAAGGCTGCTGGCCGAAGCGCCCGGCGCCACGGCAGCGAGGCGGCGCACCAGTTCGCCGTTCTTTGGCCCGGTCTGGAACATCATCGCCCGGCCGCCGCCGCCGCGCGCTTCCAGATTGATCGTCACGCCGATGCGCGCCGCAATCGGATCGGCCGCCGCACCCGGCGCAAAGATGGCGCGGGCGCCGACCAGGCCCAGCTCTTCGGCGTCGGTAAACAGCAGCACCAGATCGCGGGCCTGCGTGGCCTGCGGAATGGCGCGCGCCACTTCCAGTGCGGCGGCGACACCGGCGATATCGTCGGCCGCTCCGGGCGAGGCCCAAACCGAATCATGATGGGACAGCAGCGCAACGGCCGGTGCAGCCGCGTCCTTGCCGGCGCGCACCGCGACAAGGCTGATGGCGGATGCGGCGGGGTTGCCGCCCCATTTCGCCAGCCGCTGCGCCGGCTTTTCGGCAAGCGGCGTGACGACACGGCGGGTGGTGAAGCCCAACCCGGCCAGCCGGCGTTCCATTTCGGCAATGGCCGCCAGATTGGCCGGGGTGCCGGTGGGGTGCGGTTCACGCGCCAGCACCCGCACATCGGCCATGGCACGGCCGGCGCTGAACTGATCGGCCGGCGCACTGGCATCAACCGGCGTTGGCGTTTGCGTGGTCCACCAGCCAAGCAGCAGCCCGGCCGCCAGGGTAGCCAAGAAAAGCGGCCAACGGCTCACGCGCTACTTCGCTCCCAGTTTCTGCGCCTGTGCCCACGCCAGATCAGCCAGCGCCTCGAATCCTTCGGCGCTTTTCTTTGCATGGGCCGATGTGGCGGTGCCGCGGATCACCCGGCCCTTGATGCCATGAATGATGCCGGCCAGCCGGAACATGTTGTAGGCAACATAGAAATCAATGTCGGGGATGCCATCGCGGCCGGTGCGGCGGCAATAGGCGTCGATATATTCCGCTTCCGAAGGCAGGCCCATCGCTTCCAGATCATTGCCCACCAGCCCCGTCGTGGTACTGGGCGGCATGCGATACATCATCAGGTGATAGGAAAAATCGGCGAGCGGGTGACCGAGCGTTGAAAGTTCCCAATCCAGCACTGCCAGCACCTTGGGTTCGGTGGGGTGGAAGATCATGTTATCACAACGATAATCGCCATGGACAACGGACACCTCATCGCCCGGCGGGATATTGGCCGGCAACCATTCCACCAATTTGTCCATCGGGCCATAACGCCCAGCGTCGACGTCTTCCAGATACTGCTTGGACCATCGCCCGATCTGCCGGGCAAAATAATTGCCCGGCTTGCCGAAATCGCCCAGCCCGGCGGCGACCGGATCAATCATGTGCAGATCGGCCATCGTCTTGTTCATGGCGTCGAAATAGGCGCGGCGTTCGGGCTTGGGCACGCCCGGGAAGGTCGTATCCCAGATCACCCGGCCGTCCACACAGTCCATGATGTAGAACCAGGTGCCGATCACGTCATTGTCCTGGCACAGGCCAAAGGTGCGGGCGACGGGGAAGCCCTGCGCAAACAGCGCGGTGATCACCTTGTATTCGCGGTCCACCGCGTGAGCAGAGGGCAGCAACTGGCCCGGCGGCTTGCGGCGCAGCACATAATTCTGGCCCGGCGTGATGAGCTTGTAGGTCGGATTGGATTGCCCACCCTTGAACTGCTCGATGCTCAGCGGGCCGGCATAGCCTTCAACGTTGGCCTGCATCCACTCCGCGAGCCGGCCGGCATCGATCTCCTGGCCTGGACGCACCGCGCTGGTGCCTGAAAATTGTTCCTGCCGATCGCTCATCGCGCCTCTCCCCAGTGGGCGGGTTCAGGCGGTCTTGCCGATATCCCGCCGGAAATGGCCGCCGTGCCATCTTATGTTGCGAATAGCCGCATAGGCCAGCGCGCGCGCCTCGGAAATATCATGGCCCAGCGCCGTGATGTTGAGCACGCGGCCGCCCGCGGCCACCAGCCTTCCATCCTCGCTGCGTTTCGTGCCGGCGTGGAACACGTGGCAGCCCAAGGCTTCGGCCGCGCTGATCCCATCGATCACCGTGCCGGCCACCGGTCGCCACGGATAGCCCTTGGCGGCCATCACCACCGTCACCGCCGCATCCTTGCTCCACACCGGATCGACCGCGGCCAGGCTGCCGGTCGCGGCCGCCCACATCAGCTCGACGGCATCGGATTCCAGCCGCAGCATCAGCACCTGCGCTTCGGGATCACCCAGCCGCACATTATATTCGATCAGCATCGGGCCATCCGCCGTCAGCATCAGCCCGGCATAAAGAAAGCCCTGAAACGGCGTGCCGCGCGCCTTCATCGCCGCCAGCGTCGGCAGCACGATGCGCTCCATCGCCTGGGCTTGCAGGGCCGGCGTCAGGCGCGGGGACGGCGAAATCGCGCCCATGCCGCCGGTGTTCGGGCCTTCATCACCATCGCGCAGCCGCTTGTGATCCTGCGCGGTGGGCAGCACCCGCACGGTTTCACCATCGGTGAGGATGAACAGGCTGGCTTCCGGCCCTTCAAGGCACTGCTCCACCACGACCGGGCCATGGATCTCGGCCAGCGCGGCGAGGCCTTCCTCGTTGGATTCGGCCACCGTCACGCCCTTGCCGCCGGCCAGGCCATCGGCCTTCACCACCACCGGCAGCGGGTGGACGGCGACATAATGATGGGCATCGGCCGCACTGGCGAAACGCCGGAAGCGGGCGGTGGGAATGTCGTGCTTGGCACACAGATCCTTGGTGAAGCCCTTGGAGGCCTCAAGCTCCGCCGCCGCCGCCGACGGCCCAACCACCGGCACACCGGCGCTGCGCAACGCATCGGCGACGCCGGCCACCAGCGGCGCTTCGGGGCCGACCACAACCAGCGCGATGCCATTGGCCGCGACGAAATCCACCACGGCCTTGGGGTTGGTCACGTCCAGCGCCACGCAACTCGCAACCTCGGCAATGCCGGCATTGCCCGGCGCGCACAGCAGCCGCCCGCAGCGCGGTGACTGCCTCAGCTTCCAGCACAGCGCATGCTCGCGGCCACCGCCGCCCAGCACAAGGATATCAACAGATTCGGGGCATGCACTCATGGGCCCTTCCCTATCATGCCAAAATGTCGCGGCAAGGCGCTTTGCCACGCGATGGCCACGGTTTATGGAAGCCGAGTGAACGAAATCCCGGACAACACCCCCGAATATAGCGTCAGCGAGATCGCCGGCGCCCTGAAACGCACGGTGGAGACCGCATTCGGCCAGGTGCGCGTGCGCGGCGAACTATCGGGATTCCGCCGCCAATCCAGCGGGCATTGGTACGGCAGCCTGAAGGACGAACGCGCGCTGATCGATCTCGCCATGTGGCGCGGGCCGGCGGCAAACCTCTCCTTCCGCCCCGAAGATGGCCTGGAAGTCATCGTCACCGGCAAGCTCACCACCTATCCCGGCCGCTCCAAATATCAGCTGATCGTCGAATCGATGGAGCCGGCCGGCGTTGGCGCGCTGCTCGCCCAGATCGAGGCGCGGCGGCTGAAGCTGCAAGCCGAAGGCCTATTCGATCCGGCCCGCAAGCAACAACTGCCGTGGCTGCCCGGTACAATTGGCGTCGTCACCAGCCCCACCGGCGCTGTGATTCGCGACATTCTGCACCGTCTGGCCGATCGTTTCCCGCGCCGCGTGCTGGTGTGGCCGGTGGCAGTGCAGGGCGAAGGCAGCGCCGCGCAGGTCGCCAATGCCATCGCCGGCTTCAACGCCATTCCCGCTGGCGGCCCGATTCCGCGCCCCGATCTGATCATCGTCGCGCGCGGCGGCGGCTCCATCGAAGATCTGGCGGCCTTCAACGAGGAAAATGTCGTGCGCGCCGCCGCCGCCAGCCAGATTCCGCTGATCAGCGCGGTCGGGCATGAGACCGATACGACCCTGATCGATTATGCGTCGGACTGGCGCGCGCCCACCCCCACCGCAGCCGCCGAACGCGCCGTGCCGGTGCGCGCCGAACTCGCGGCGTCGGTGGCCATGATGGCCGGGCGGCTCGATGCCGGCGTGGTCCGCGGCTGGAAACAGCGCCGCGAACGCAGTGTCGGCCTCGCCCGCCGGCTGCCGCAACCCAGGAACCTGATCGGGCTGGTGGCGCAGCGCATCGACGATCTGGCCGAACGTCTGCCCAACGCGCTCAATGCCCGCGCCGCCCAAGTGGCCTTGCGCCTGACCAACGCCGGCACCCGCCTGCGCCCGGCGCTGCTCACCGCCCGGCTGGAGCGCAGCCACGAACGGCTGGCCGGCGCGTCGGCGCGGCTGGCCCCGGCGCTGGCCCGGCCATTGAATGCGGACGCACAGAAACTCACCCGCATCGGCGCCGGCTTGCGGCCGTTCCTGATCGAATCGCGGCTGGCCACGGCGTCCGCCCGGCTGGCACAGGCGACACGCATGCTGGACAGTCTCAGCCCGCTCGCGGTTTTGGCCCGCGGTTATGCCATTGTCACCGGCCCGGATGGCCATGTCGTGGCGTCGGCCAGCGCCGCTGCGGCAAAGCCAAACTTGACGATCCGCTTCGCAGATGGCGAAACGCCGGTCTTCACCCAACCTGTCCCGCCACAGGGGAGTCTGTTCTGATGCTCGATCGTTTCGGCCGACCGGCCCGCCTGCTCTATGAATCGGGCAGCTATCGCATCGTCGAAGCCGGCGATCATGTGCTGTGCGCCGTCACCGGCCAGCGCATCAACCTGGCGTCCCTGCGTTACTGGAGCCACGAGCTGCAGGAAGCCTATTTCAGCGCCGATGTTGCCAGCAAGCGTTACGCCGAAATGCGCGCGAAGGGCATGTTTCCCGCGTGATGCGCCATCTGGCCTTGCCGGTTCTGGTGGCAACCGCCGCCATCACTGGTGCGGCCGCGCCGTTGCCGCTGGCCGTCGCCCAGCCGCTCACGGCCGTGCAGGGCCAGTTGCTGATCACCGCGCTCCCCGCCGGCAGCCATGATCTGCGACTGGATGGCCAGCCGGTGCATCTGGATGGTGATGGCCGCTTCATGGTTGGGGTCGATCGCGATTTCACGGGCACCAAAAGCCTTGAGTGGGTCACAAAGGATGGCCGCAGCGCCCGCCGTGATCTGGTGGTGATGGGCCGAGAGTGGGTGATCGATCGCTTGCCGGCCCGCCTTAATCCACCCGCCAACCCCAACGCGCCGCGCAACCTGGAATATGAGGCAAAGCGCGAAGCCGAAGTGGCGCAGGTGAAGGCGGCGCGCGCCGAGATTTCCCCGTGGCCGTTCTGGCGCGCCGCCTTCCAGTGGCCGGCAACGGGGCGCATCTCCACGCATTTTGGCGCGCAGCGCGTCTATGGCGACATCCCGGCCAGCTATCACGGCGGCATGGACATCGCCGCCCCGCACGGCACGCCGGTGAAAGCGCCCATCCCCGGCGTGGTGCGGTTGGCGGCTGGGCCGTTCATGCTGGAAGGCAATCTGATCATCATCGATCACGGCCGCGGGCTGTTCTCGGCAATGATGCACCTTTCCAAGCTGGAGGTGAAACCCGGTGACATCGTGGCGCAAGGCCAGGTGATCGGCCGCATCGGCTCCACCGGGCGTTCCACCGGGCCCCACTTGCACTGGGGCATGACCTGGCACGGCGTGAAGGTTGATCCGGAAGCGCTGCTGCCGCCGATGCCGGCGAAGGATGCGGCGGGGCGCTAAGCCTTACTCGACCACGCGCTTCACCCGCACCGCCAGCTGGCCTTCGACATTGGCAAGATAGCTGCCCATCGCCGCGCGGCGGATGCGGATCTTCATGCCCGGCTTGGGATCGCGGCGGAAACCAATGGCATCGGTTTGCAGCCAGGTGCTGCCGTCATCCAGCACGAAGCGCCAGCCGGCGGTGCGGCTGGGCCGAGCGGCGGTGATGGTCGCCTCGATTTCGGTCAGGGCGCCGCGTTCGTCCTTCTTCTCGCCTTCGGCCACTTCGTCCTTGTCGGCGCCGAACAGGTTGAAACTGGGCAACGCCAGCCCGAACAGGCCGCGCCGCGCCTTCTTCAGCTCTTCCTTGTCGGCCACCAGCACGTCGCGATTTTCCACCGCGCCGGCCAAGGCGGCCACGCCGGCATCAAGGCAGGCCAGCCGCGCGGCACTGTCGGTGAGCGCGCGGCAGTCGAGCAATTTCTGCACCACCGCCGGAGGGGCCTGCTTCGGCTTGTCGGCAGCGGCAGCGGGGGCGGCAATCAGCAGCAGGGCGAGCGGGGCAGCAAGGCGGGCAGCAGGGCGCATGGGTGAACCTCGTATCTCTCTGCGACCTTTGATACGCCATCGGAGCGATACCGCCAACTGGCTTGCCGCTGCGCGCGGGGCAGGCCATGACAGGCGAAACGGAGGGGACATCATGAAATACGCCGCACTCGCCTTGCTGCTGGCCACCACAGCCACCGCGCAAACACCCACCATGCAGCCCGATATCGGTGCCCCGTTCAACGCGGTCACCCCGGCGGCCGATTATATCCGCCGCGAAGTGATGCTCCCGATGCGCGATGGGGTGAAGCTCTACACGGTGATCGTGATGAAGAAGGGCACGGCGAACGGCCCGATCCTGCTGACCCGCACGGTGTACAACGCCGGCAAGAACACCTCGCGCAACCCCAGCCAGTCCATCACCGAGATCCTGCCGATCAGCGACGCCGAATTCGTCACCGATGGCTATATCCGCGTCTATCAGGATGTGCGCGGGCGCAACAAATCCGAAGGCGAGTATGTCATCACCCGGCCTTTGAAAGGCCCGCTGAACAACACGCAGACCGACCACAGCACCGATGCCTATGACACGATCGACTGGCTGGTGAAGAACGTGCCGGAAACCAATGGCCGCGTGGCCATCACCGGATCGTCCTACCCCGGCTTCACCAGCCTGATGGCGCTGGTCGATCCGCACCCGGCGCTCAAGGCCGCCGTGCCAATGTCCCCCATGGTTGATGGCTGGATGGGCGATGACTGGTTCCACAACGGCGCCTTCCGCCAGACCATGCTGGATTATTTCACCGGCCAGACCGCGACCAAGAACGACGAAGACCCGGTCGCCATGGGCCACCGCGATTATTACGCCGAGTTCCTCAGCGCCGGATCGGTGGGCGGCTATATCGCCCGCTATGGCCTCGATACGCTGCCCGGCGTGAAGAAATTGATGGAGCATCCGGCCTATGACAGCTGGTGGCAGGGCCAGGCGCTCGACAGGATATTGGCTGCCCGCCCGCTGACGGTGCCGACCATGCTGGTGGTGGGCCAGTGGGACCAGGAAGACAGCTATGGCGCTCCCGCCGTCTATCGCGCGCTGGAACCCAAGGACACCGGCAACAAGATGCTGTCCCTCGTCATCGGGCCGTGGCGGCATTCGGGCGTGAATTATGATGGTTCCTCACTGGGCGTCCTCAAGTTCGCCGGCGACACCGGCCTGCAATTCCGCCGCGACGTGATGAAGCCGTTCCTCGATTCCCATCTGAAGACCGGTGCGCCGGCCTTCGACACGCCGCCGGTGCTCACCTATGCCGTGAATGCCGACAAATGGCAGCGCCACGACCGCTTCCCGGCCGGCGAGACGGTGAATCTCTATCTTGATGACCGCTTCAGCCTGTCCCTGAACGCGCCAGCCGCCAAGGCGGCGCACGATGACTATGTGTCGGACCCGGCCCACCCGGTGCCGTTCGTGCCGGTGCCGGTGAACGTGCGCGACCGCACGGTGTGGGGTCCGTGGCTGGTGAGCGACCAGCGCCACGCCAGTGTGCGACCTGATGTGGTCACCTATGTCTCTCAGCCGCTCAAGGCACCGCTGCAGATCCACGGCCAGCCGGAGGCCAATCTGTTCGCCAGCACATCGGGCACAGACAGTGATTGGGTGGTGAAGCTGATCGACGTCTTCCCCGAAGAAAACAGCGCCCAGCCCGATCTGGCCGGCCTGCAGCTCGGCATCGGCATGGAGATTTTCCGCGGCCGCTATGTGAAGAGCTTTGAAAAGCCGGAACCACTCACCCCCGGCAAGGCCGAGCGTTACCGTTTCCTGCTGCCCGGCGTGAACCATGTGATCCCGGCCGGCCACCGGCTGATGGTGCAGGTGCAATCAAGCTGGTTCCCGCTCTATGATCGCAACCCGCAGAAATTCGTGCCCAACATCTTCACCGCGTCTCTGCAAGACTATCAAAAGGCGACGCAGGGCGTGTGGCGCGATACACAGCGGCCCAGCCACATCGCCATTCCGGTGGTGGGCGGTGCTGCTGCCGCCCGTGCTGCCCTGAACAACTGAAAGAAAAAACAATGTTGACCATTTATCCAATCACCACCCTTGCGCTCGTGCTGGCGCTGATCGTCTATTTCGCCCTGTCGGTGAATGTCGGCCGCGCCCGCGCCACCTGGAACGTGCCGGCGCCGCTAGCCAGCGGCCACCCGGAGTTCGACAAGCGTTATCGCGTGCAGATGAACACGCTGGAGCAATTGGCGCTGTTCGTGCCGGGCGTGATTGTCGGCGCGCCGGTGCTGGGCGATCTCGTCGCCGGCGGCCTTGCCCTGCTGTGGAGCGTGGGCCGCATCGTCTTTGCCAGCGCCTATTACACGGATCCGGCCAAGCGCGGTCCCGGCTTCGGCCTCACCCTGCTGCCCAGCCTTGTGCTGCTGCTGGCCGGTGCCTGGGGCGCGATCTCCGCGCTGATCTGAAAACGCCAACCGGCCCGGCATCCATCGGAATGCCGAGCAGGAGGGGACTGCGCCGGGCGGGAGAGTTGCCCGGCGCAGGAGCATTCAGAAGCGCCAGCCGACGCCCACACCGACGATCAGCGGGTTGATATCAGCCCTGAGATTGTTGACCAGCGCGCCGGTGGTCAGCCGGGCGTTGGTGTCCATGTCGACATATTTCACGTCGAGGTTGAGGAACATCTTCTCGCTGAGGTCGAAATCGATGCCGGCCTGCAGCGCGAAGCTGAAACTGTTGGTGAGGTTCACGTTGGTGGCACCGATCGCGGTGTTGAGCTGGGTCGAGGCCTTCTCGTTGTAGAACATCGTCCAGTTCACCCCGGCGCCCACATAGGGGTGAATCTTTCCTTCCGGCGCGAAGTGATATTGCAGCGTCAGCGTGGGCGGCAGCACCCAGGTGCAAGCCAGCCGGCCGACCCCGGCGAGGCTGCCGCCGCCTTCCACGCAATGCTTGGTGGTCGCCGCGATCAGTTCCACGCCGATATGATCGGTTAGCATGTAGGTGAAATCGATTTCCGGGGCATAGGCATTGGTGATGCTGCCGCCGCTGGTCGGGAAAGTGGGCAGCACCGGGCCGACCTTTCCCTGCGGCTGCACGGTGATAGCGCGCAGCCGCACCAGGAAATCGCCCTGTGCGGCTGCGGCCGGGCCGGCGGCAAGCGCAAGAGCCAGCACGGCGGCGGCGGTTTTCAGCATCTTGGTCATCATGTTGGTCCCTGTTTTCGTGATGACCGCCTTGTGGCGAAGCGTGCGGCGCTTCTCTTTGATCTGGCTCAATAAATGCCTAAGGGCGATTGCGGAGGGGGTTTCCCCCTAACATCCGAAAATGGAGGGCTGGCGAAGCCGCCTGCGCCCTGTCACGCTCCGCCAAAATCACGGGGAGAGATGATCATGGGCACACTCACAGGGCGCGTGGCCTTTGTCACCGGCGCAGCCAGCGGCATCGGCCGCGCCTGCGCCGTCCAGCTGGCGGCCGAAGGCGCCATCGTTTTCGTCACCGATATCGATTCCGAAGGCGGCCGCAAGACGGTGGAACTGATCGAAGCCGCCGGCGGCCAGACGACATTCCGCGGCCAGGACGTGACCGAGGAGCCGCGCTGGGCCGAACTCGTCAAGCGCGTCATGGATCTCTATGGCCGGCTTGATATCCTGGTGAACAACGCCGGCATCGGCACCTCCGGCCTGATCACCGAGGTGACGCTGGAACAGTGGAACCGGCAGATGGACATCAATGTCACCAGCTGCTTCCTCGGCACCAAGCATGCGCTGCCGGCGATGCGGACGCCGCGCCCCGATGGCCATGTTGGCGGCTCGATCATCAACATCTCGTCGGTGGCCGGGCTGGGCGGTTCGGCCGGCATGACCGCCTATTGCGCCAGCAAGGGCGCGGTGCGGTTGCTGACGAAGGCTGTCGCCATGGAATGCGCGGCCATGAAGGACGGCATCCGCTGCAACAGCGTCCACCCCGGCATCATCGACACGCCGATCTGGCAGAAGATCGACACCTCGGGCGCGCTGTCGGCCGCGCTGGCCACGGCCAGCCAGCCGGGGGCCAATGCCATCGATGTCGATGCTGTCGGCGCCGGCGCCCCGGTCGGCTTTGCCGGCAAGCCCGAAGATATCGCGGCGGGCGTGGTGTTCCTGGCCAGCGACGCCAGCCGTTACATGACAGGTTCGGAACTGGTGATCGACGGCGGGTGGACGGCGCACTGAGCGCCTGTGGGCTGCGGGTTACGGTGTGACCCGCAGCACCTTGCCCGCATCTTCGTCCGTCGTCAGCCACACCGCGCCATCAGGGGCCACCCGCACATCGCGAATGCGGGCCTTGATCGACGGGAAAATGCGTTCCTGCCGCACCACCCGGCCGTCGGCATCAACATCCAGCCGCCGCACCTCCTTGTTCACCAGCGCGCCAACGATCAGATCGCCCTGCCAACTCGGCCACAGCGCGCCACGATAAACGGCCAGCCCCGATGGCGCGATCGAGGGCACCCACACGGCGCGGCCATCGATCATGCCGGGATAGGTCTTGAACGGGCTGATGGTCGCGCCGCTGTAATCCAGGCCCTTGGTGGCCACCGGCCAGCCGTAATTGCCACCCTTTTGGATCAAATTCAGCTCATCACCGCCCTGTGGCCCGTGTTCATGCGCCCACAGCCGGCCCGTCACGGCATCAACCGCAAGCCCTTGTGGATTACGGTGGCCATAGCTCCAGATATGGGGCTGCGCGCCAGCTTTGCCCACAAACGGATTGCCCGCCAGCGGCCGGCCATCATCGGCCATGCGCATGATCTTGCCCAGGCCCGATTGCAGCCGCTGCGCCTGTTCGCGATAGCCGAACCCGTCGCCGGTGGTCAGCACCAGGCTGCCATCGGGCAGGAACGCCATGCGCCCGCCGAAATGCACCGGCGTGTCCTTGGCCGGGCTGACCTGGAAGATGAGCTTGGCCTCCACCAGCCGATCCCCGTCCAGCCGGGCGCGAGTGACGCGGGTAAAGTTGGCGCCCTTCTCTCCGGCGGCGTAGCTGAGGTAAATCAAGCCATTATCGGCAAACTTCGGGTGCAGCACCACGTCGAACAGCCCGCCCTGGCTGGCCAGCCGCACCGCCGGCACGCCCGAGATGGCGCGCGGCTTGCCGCCGGTACCGAGCCGCAGCAGCCGCCCGGCACGCTCCGTCACCAGCACTTCACCTGCCGGCAAAAAGGCAAGGCTCCACGGGTGATCCAGCCCGCTGGCCATCACCTGCACCTGCTCCGCCTGCGCCGTGCTCGCCGTTAAGAGGCCATGCATGGTCGCTGTCAGAGTTATTAACAACTTTTTCAGTTTGATTACCATTTTCGCCGAATCAACCCTTCCCTCGCGATTCCATCATGGAGTAAGAAGCGACAACGAACAGGAAAAAAACAACATGGCATCCCTCAAGGACCTGTTGCGTACTGCCCCGGCCTGGTCCGCCGCGGTCCTCACCACCACCGCCATCGCCAGCATGATTCAAAGCTGGCAGGTGCAATCCGGCCTGCTCGATCTGGGGGTGAAAATCCCTGCCGGTCTGGCGCTGGAAACGGCGGGCCGCGATTTTGCCGGCCTGTTGCTGCCGTTGCTGGCGGTGTTCGGCTTTGCCCTTCTGGTCGCCTTCAGTCTCGCGCACTGGCTGAAGCCGCGCCTGCCGCTGCTGGCGCCCATTGCTTGGCCGCTGGCCGGCGGCCTTGCCATTGCAGCCGTGCTGATGGCCATGCACGCCCAGTTCCAGATGACCCCCCTGGCCGGCGCACGCGGCATGGATGGCTTCATCCTGTTCTGCCTCGCTGGCAGCATCGGCGGCTTTGTCTTTGGCTGGCTCAAACCGCGCTGAAGGATTTTACGCAACACTCCTACTTGTGTTGCCATAAAGCCACACCATATCCTCCGGTGAACAGGAGGAACGGCCTCAATGAACATCGAAAAATTCTCCGATCGCGCCAAGGGGTTCCTGCAATCGGCGCAAACGGTTGCAATCCGCAACAACCACCAGCGCGTGGCGCCCGAACATGTGCTGAAAGCCCTGCTGGAAGATGAGCAGGGCCATGCCTCAGGCCTGATCAAGGCCGCTGGCGGCACACCCGCCACCGCCCTGCAACTCACCGATCAGGCGCTGGCCAAGATCGCGCAGGTATCGGGCAGCGGCGCGCAAAGCCTGGCGTGGGACAATGACACGGTGCGCGTGCTCGATTCCGCTGAACAGGTGGCGGTGAAGGCCGGCGACAGCGTTGTCACCGTCGAACGGCTGCTGGTTGCGCTGGCGCTGGCCATCACTACCGAAGCCGGCAAGGCGCTGAAGGGCGCCGGCGTCACCCCGCAGGCGCTGAACGAAGCCATCAACGCCGTCCGCAAGGGCCGCACGGCTGATTCTGCAGGCGCCGAAGACAGTTTTGATGCGCTGAAGAAATATGCCCGCGACCTGACCGAGGCGGCACGTGCCGGCAAGCTCGATCCGGTGATCGGCCGTGACGAGGAAATCCGCCGCACCATCCAGGTGCTCGCCCGCCGCACCAAGAACAACCCGGTGCTGATCGGTGAACCCGGCGTGGGCAAGACCGCGATTGCCGAAGGCCTGGCGCTGCGCATCGCCAATGGCGACGTGCCCGATGGCCTGAAAGACAAGCGGCTGATGTCGCTGGACATGGGCGCGCTGATCGCCGGTGCCAAATATCGCGGCGAGTTCGAAGAACGGCTGAAAGGCGTGCTCGACGAAGTGCGCGCCGAAGGCAGCGACGTCGTGCTGTTCATCGATGAAATGCACACGCTGGTGGGGGCCGGCAAGGCGGAAGGCGCCATGGATGCCTCCAACCTGCTCAAGCCCGCCCTGGCCCGCGGTGAGCTGCACTGCATCGGCGCGACCACGCTGGAAGAATATCGCAAGCACGTGGAGAAAGACGCCGCGCTGGAACGCCGCTTCCAGCCCGTCCTTGTTGGCGAGCCGACGGTGGAAGACACGATCTCCATCCTGCGCGGCCTGAAGGAGAAATATGAGCTCCACCACGGCGTGCGCATCACCGATGGCGCCATCGTGGCGGCTGCGACGCTCTCCAACCGTTACATCGCTGACCGTTTCCTGCCTGATAAAGCCATCGACCTGATGGACGAGGCGGCTTCGCGCCTGCGCATGGAGGTGGAGTCCAAGCCCGAAGAGATCGAAGCGCTCGACCGCCGCATCATCCAGTTGAAGATCGAAGCGGCTGCGCTGAGCCGCGAGACCGATGCGGCGTCGAAGGAGCGCCTGGTGGCCCTGAACGAGGAACTGGCGGGCCTTGAAGAGGAGTCCGGTGCGCTCACGCTGCGCTGGCAGGCCGAAAAGGAAAAGCTGGCCGGCGCCACCCGCATCAAGGAGCAACTCGACGCCGCCCGCATCGAGGTGGAACAGGCCCAGCGCGGCGGCGATTATGCCAAGGCCGGCGAGCTGACCTACAGCCGCATCCCCGAACTGGAACGCCAGCTGGCTGAAGCCGAGCAGGTGACCCAGGCCGCGATGGTGCGCGAGGAAGTGACCGGCGACGATATCGCCGCCGTCGTTTCGCGCTGGACCGGCATCCCGGTCGATCGGATGCTGGAAGGCGAGCGCGACAAGCTGATGAAGATGGAAAGCATCCTCTCCGCCCAGGTGATCGGCCAGGCCGCGGCGGTGAAGGCGGTTTCGGCTGCCGTGCGCCGTGCTCGCGCCGGCCTGCAGGACCCGAATCGCCCGCTGGGCAGCTTCCTGTTCCTGGGCCCAACGGGTGTGGGCAAGACCGAGCTGACCAAGGCGCTGGCGCAATTCCTGTTCGATGATCCCCGCGCCATGGTGCGGCTGGACATGAGCGAGTTCATGGAAAAGCACAGCGTTGCCCGCCTGATCGGCGCGCCTCCCGGCTATGTCGGTTACGAAGAAGGCGGCGTGCTCACCGAAGCCGTCCGCCGTCGCCCCTATCAGGTGGTGCTGTTCGACGAAGTGGAAAAGGCCCACGGCGACGTGTTCAACGTGCTGCTGCAGGTGCTCGATGACGGCCGGCTGACCGATGGCCAGGGCCGCACGGTGGATTTCACCAACACGCTGATCATCCTCACATCCAACCTCGGCAGCCAATATATCGCCGCCCTTCCCGATGGCGCACCGATCAGCGAGGCTGAACCGCAGGTGATGGAAGTGGTGCGCGGGCATTTCCGCCCCGAATTCCTTAACCGGCTCGATGAAATCGTGCTGTTCCAGCGGCTTGGCCAGGAAGTGATGGCGCCGATCGTCGATATCCAGGTCAGCCGGGTGCAGGCCCTGCTGAAGGACCGCAAGGTGACGCTGGACCTGACCGATGCTGCCCGCCGCTGGCTGGCACGGGTGGGTTATGACCCGGTCTACGGCGCGCGACCGCTGAAGCGCACCGTGCAGAAGCATCTGCAGGACCCGCTGGCGGAGCTTATCCTGGCCGGCGAAGTGCCGGATGGCAGCACGGTGAAGGTGGACGAAGGCGACGGGAAACTGGTGCTTGTAGCGGGCTAGAATCCCGCCACCACCTGCAGCAGCGCCTGCCGGCCCACCGGACCGGCAGCGCTGCCTGCATCGCCAGCATTGCTGACACTGGCGATCAACCGCACGCGGTCGCCGATCTGCCGCTCCACGCTCACATCCAGCCCGCCGGCCAGCGCCGTGCGGGTCCGCCAGCCGGCACTCACCGCCCAAGTGCCTGTCTCCAGTGTCGCCCGCAGCAGGCTCGCAAAACGCGGTACCGGCAGCGGCGTGAACTCCGCCTTGTCGTGATGGGTGGCAAGCGCCGTCAGCGCCAGTTGCGCCCCCGCGCTCACCCGCCCGCGCCAGCTGGCCGACACATCCCACGCCTGCACCCGCGCCGGCCCCTGTGACTGCCAGCGGCGATCAACAGTGAGCGCAAAGCCGGGCACGAACGCCGGCGTCGCAATCAGCTCGACACTGCGGCTCATCCCGCTCAATGTCGCGAAATCATCCACCCCGCGCGCCACCTGCCCGCGCAATGCAATGCCGGGAAACGCCTCCCAGCGCCCGCCCACCTGCCACAGCGTTTCGGATTTGCCGGCCAACCACGCCTGCCGCACACCCAGCGTTGCCACCAGATTCTCGGCGGCTGGCTTATCCTGCACAATCGGCACGGCGGCTTCCGCAAACAGTTCCCGCGCCCGCACTACGCCGGCCCCCAGCCGCAGCCGCCGCCACTCCGCGCCGGCCGCGAGGCTGATCGGCTCCGCGGCGCCCGGCAGGATCAAGTCCGTCGGCCCGCTCACCACTGCGCGGGCCAACGCTTGGCGGCTGCTGGCCCCCGCCGCCTCCTGCTGGCCACCCGTGGACACCGCCAGCCGCCATTGCCAGCGTGTGCCGCCCGCAAGCCCCAGTGCCACATCATGCCAATCCGCGCGGGTCGCACCCTCCGTCCGCCGGGCAAACATCCCCCGGCCCCAGAATTGGGCATCGCCAACATCCTGTTGGAACCGCCCGGCCAGATGCCAGCGATCCTGATCCGTCGCGCCGCCGGGCAGTGCGCCACCGTGCGTATAGCCGCCGCCCGACCAGCCGAACTCATTGCCCAGTTGCAGATCAACCAGGCCAATGCCCCGCCCAGACTGGCCGCCACCGGCCGTCAGCAACCGGCCACCATCCGCCAGAGGCGTGTACACCAAGTCCACCGCGCCGCTCAGCGCGCCAGCGCCCTGGGCCACACCGGCAGCACCGGCAGACAGTCGCGCGCTGTCGATCAGGCCCAGCGGCAGCAGGGTCAGGTCCACCACCCCGCTTGGCGCTGGCGCCAGCCGCAGGCCATCCAGCGTCACCAGCGTGCCAGGCAATCCGGACACGATCAGACCCCGCCCTGCACTGCGCAGCCACGGCCAGTCGCCAACGGCCTCCCCCGTCAGCACGGCGCCGCGGCGGCGCAGCGTTTCGGCTGAAAGCCGTTGCTCGCTCACAACCGCCGGGGCGTCGCCATTCTGGCTGGTGAGGGGCAGATCCATTCAGGCCTGATCGGGGGTGTAGGCCGCCACCGTTTCAAACATCACGGTCAGCGCCTGGCGTTCCGCCTCGGTCAGTTCCGGGCGCCACACTTCGAACAGCAATATGGCCCGCGGCACATCGCTGTCGTTCCAGGCTTCATGCTCGATTGAATCGTCGAACAGCAGCACCTCGCCGGCGCGCACGTCGCGGGTTTCGGCGCCCACCCGCAAACGGCAGTCATCGGGCACGATCAGCGGCAGATGGCAGATCAGCCTTGTGTTCAGCATGCCGTTGTGTGGCGGGATATGGGTGTGCGGCGCCAGGATCGAAAACAGCGCCATCGGTGCCGTGCCGGCGATGCGCGGCAAGGGCGCCTGGGCCAGCGCCGCCATGGTGGCCGGGCAGCGGGCGGCATGATTTTCAATGGGTTGACCGCCCCGAAACAGATGGAAAGCGCTCCAGCGGGCATCGGCCAGCAGGGCATGACCCTTGTTGGGGCGATCGGGATCCGCCTCCACATAAGGCGCGATGCCGTCACCGTGGGCCATCACCGCTTCGGCCTCGGCACGGATCGCCGGCAGCGCGGCGGCCAGCGCCGCCGTCCAGGCGAAATCGGCCGGATCATAAAAGGGGATCTGCGGCAGGCGCGGATAATAGAAGCTGGTGGGCTGCTGCAGATAGGGCTGGCTGCGCCCCGATACGATCTGCAAGGCTTCGCCAAAGCGTGAACCGGTGGTCTGGGCATCAACGCCGGCGTCGCCCAGCGCGCCCATTATCTCGGCTTCGAACCGGGCAAAGGCGGCTTCGCGGACAGCAGCGGCGCGCTGCAAGCGGCCGATCAGATCGGGCGGCAACTGCCGGCCCTGTGCGGCATTCAGCGCACGTTCGTACCACGCGATGGCGGCGCGATCATTGCCGCTCCGAGTCTGCACCTCGCCGGCCATCACCAAGGCATAAGGATTGGCCGGATCAGCTTCGACCACCCGCGCCACGTGCGCCATCACGGCGGCGCGATCGTCCATCAGGTCACACGCCTGCGCCAACCACAGCCAGATTTGCACCGTAGCGCGGCCGCTGGCCACGATGGTTTCAAAGGCCCTGCGCGCCGCTAGCCCATCGCCATTTTGCAGGGCGGCGATACCGGCCTGCGCGGTGCGTTCTAGGGCGGCCTTTTCAGGATCGTTCATGGCACATCGCCGTCACGCCGGTGGCGGCAACAGCTGTCACTGGCTGCCGGGGCGGCTCATGGTGGAGTTGTTGAGTTCGCGGGCGAATTGCTGGTTGGTGTCCTGCACATAGACCAATTGCTGGCGCGTCAGGCAGGTGCGCCTCGCCTTCACCAGACCGCCAGCTTGATTTTAGCGCTTGCAGACGATTTCTTGGCTCTTGTCAACCGGGGCGGCGGCCAGGGCAGCAGTCTGCGCCTGGACAGCGGCCGGAACCAGCGTGGCAGCGGCTATGATCACGGTCAGGCAATGACGGCGCAACATCAGCGGTCCTCCATCAAGGCGCAACGGACCCGAACACTGGGCAATCTAGCAAACAAGAGGTGCGCTTTATTGGCGGTCACGTCAAATCTGCAATGTGTCCACCATCGCTTCAAATCCCGTCTTGCTCCCGCATCGTTACGATCCGCAGCATGATGCCATCCTCTTCCGGCACACGCCGCGCGCCGCGCATGGCGCCGGGACCTTCCTGACCGACAAGTGTCTGGGCGAGGCCAAGCCCACGATCATCCCCAGGACCGCAGCGCTGGCCCAGGCCGGCACGCCGGCATCGTTGCGCTTTGTCATGCACTGCGCCTTCTGCTGTTCGACGCTGCTGGTACGGGCCTTTAATGCGCCCGGGCTGGCGATGGGCCTGAAGGAACCGATGATCCTGAACGATCTGGTCTGCTGGCAATTGCGCGGCGGCGAAGGGCGCCAGATTGCCACCGTTCTCGATGGCAGCCTTCCTTGCTGGCCCGGTCGTTCGCACAGGGCGAGGCAGCAGCGATCAAGCCGAGCAACGTGTGCAACGCAATGGCGCCCGTATTGCTACAGTTGCGGCCGCAGGCGCGGGCATTGCTGCTGTATGCACCGCTGCCAGTGTTCCTGGGTTCGGTGGCGCGCAAGGTTATGGATGGCCAGATATAGCTGGTGGCGGTGACCCCCATCGGTTCTTTCTAGCCGCTGGACAGACAAAGGCCAGCCGGCCAGAAGGAGGCATGATGACCGCCGCCCAGACAGCAGCGAATTTGGCCGCCGATCCGCTGTGGTTCCCGTGGCGTTTCGTTGAGGCCGCCGACGCCTTCCAGTTCCGCCGGCTGACCCGCGACGATCACAGCCGCGCCACTTTCCTGACCGAGGAGTATCTGGGCACCGCCCCGATGGAAGCGGCATCGCGCTCGGCCCTGCCGGTCACAGGCAACACGCCGATCCAATTCATCTTCCATTCGGCCTTCTGCCTCTCCTCCGTGCTCGCCCGCGCATTCGATCTGCCCGGCACGGCGATAGGCTTGAAGGAACCAATGCTGTTCAACGACTTAGCGGGCTGGCAATTGCGCGGTGCACGTGGCCCGCAGTTGGCGCAGGCGATGGAGGCGAGCCTGGCGCTGCTCGCCCGCCCGTTCGGCCCGGGCGAGTCCGTCGTGGTGAAGCCCAGTAACGTTGCTAATGCGCTGATCGCTGGCACGCTGCAACTGCGGCCGCAGGCCCGAGCGCTGCTGCTGCACGCGCCCTTGCCAATCTATCTGGGATCCATCGCGAGGAAGGGCCTCGACGGACGATTGTGGGTGCGCGACCTGCTGATTAAACAGATCGCCCAAGGTCTGCATGATTTTGGTTTCGGGGCAGAGGCCTATCTGACGCAATCCGATCTACAGGTCGCGGCGATGGGCTGGCTGGCGCAGCATCGCCTGTTCAGCCGGCTGGCTGAGAGGTTGGGCGACCGTGTGCGCACGTTGAACAGCGATCTCGTCACCGCCCAGCCGGCCGAGGTGATGACCGCGCTGGGCAGCCACTTCGGGATCAACCTTGATGTGCCCGCCGTCGTTGCCGGCCCGGCCTTCACCCGGCACAGCAAGCACGGCACCTCATTTGATGCCGAAGCCCGGGAACAGGAACGCTCTTCCGAGGCCGCCCATGCTGACGAGATCGGCAAGGTGACGATTTGGGCCGAAAAAGTAGCTGAATCTCAGGGGATTGCCTTGGCGCTGCCCAGCCCACTTATCCGCTGAATTCGGGAAATTCGGCCCGCAGAAGTGCGGCGATCTCGCCAACTTGAGCCTTATAATTGTGCCAGCGCCCGCGCGATCGGGCATGCACCGGCTGGCGCACCTGCCACACGCTGGCGGTTCGGATTATCTGGTCTGCCGCGGGCGCCGAACTGCCCGACAGGCCAAGCCACTGTGCCAGATCGGCGATCACCACTTCCGGCTTCGCCACCAGTTCTTCATAGCGCACGGTGATGATGTCGTCACCGAAACAGGCCTGCCAGTGCGCCATCAGCCGGCGGTACTCGCGGTAATAATGCAGCATGTCGTCGAAATCATTGGCGTAAGTCAGGCTGTCGGCGAACGGCAGGAAATACATCGATAGGAAATTGTCGATCGGATCGCGCATCATGTGCACGATCTTTGCCGCCGGAAAGGCGCGCTTGACCAAGCCGAGATAGAGGAAATTGTCCATCCGCTTGTCAGTGAAACTTGTCACGTCGCCGAGCACGATGCGGGCAAAGCTGGCATAGTCGGTGCGGAAGCGCGCGGCCGCGTCGGCCACGGTGGCCGGCGTGATGTGCCGGCCATATTGGGTCATGAACCACGGCGTATAGGCCAGCTCGCCGCCCATCGTCACGCCGGCATGACGGTTCAGCAGCGTTTCCAGCAAGGTGGAGCCGGAACGGAACAGGCCGCAGATGAAGATCGGTGCAACCATGGCATCCGACGCGGCCGGCAGCGGTTCTGCCGGGAACAACTGGATCATCGCATTGATCTGCGCCGTCACGTCGGATTGACGGTGGAACAGCTTCGTCGAATGCTTCTGCAGTTGGTTGGCGTCGTCCGCCTGATCAATGGCCTCCTCATATTTCCCCATCGCATCCAAGGCGTTGGCGGCGGCGAAGGCCAGCTCGATCAGGTCGTCGTTGGTGGTCGCCAGCGCGCTGGCCTTCTCAGCCCGCGCCAGCCCTTCGGCCGGGCGGCCTTCGAACACGTCGATGCCGGCCAGGCGGGCATGGGCGCGGCCGAGGCCGGGCGCGTGGGCCAGCGCCGATTGATAGACGGCCCGCGCGGCGACGGCATCACCCACATCTTCTTCCAACTGGCCCAAATTCTGCCAGGCAAGCACAAAGCCCGGTTGCAGGGCGAGCGCGGCCGCCAGGCTGGCGCGGGCGCCGGCCACATCGTGCAGCACTTCGGCCTTCACCGCGGCCATGTTCAGATGCGCCTGTTCCGGTTCCTCCAACCCGGCATCAATCGCACGGCTATAGGCTTCCAGCGCCGCCCCCGGTTGCAGCACCTGACGCAGGCAATAGCCCAAGTTGAACCAGGCATCCGCATCATCGGGATACAGGTCCACCCACGCCTTGAGCAGGTGCGAGGCATCAGCATAGCGGCGGGCCGCCAGGGCCTGGCCAATCATGTCGGGCGAAAGCGCGAGTTCAGTCATGGTCGTGCTTTTTCACGGGTGGGCACAAAAGGAAAGGCTTCAGGTGATGATTCCGCGGGCGCGCAGGGCCGCCAGGATACGCTCAACGGCCACTTCCACGCTTTCTGCGGCGGCCTGGATCACCAGATCAGGCGCTTGCGGTACCTCGTAAGGGCTGTCGAAGCCGGTGAAATTGCGGAGCTCCCCAGCCTTGGCCTTGGCGTAAAGCCCCTTAGGATCGCGCGCCATGCACAGCTCAATAGGCGCATCGATAAAGATCTCGAGGAAGCGATCGGGGCCGACCAGTTCGCGCGCCATCTGCCGTTCGGCCTGGAACGGCGAGATGAAACTGCAGGTAATAATCAGCCCGGCATCGGCCATCAGCCGAGCCACTTCACCGATGCGGCGGATATTCTCCACCCGATCGGCGTCGGTGAAGCCCAGATCGCGGTTCAGGCCATGGCGGATATTGTCCCCATCCAGAGCATAGGTATGGCAACCGAGCAGCGCCAACCGCGCTTCCACCGCACTGGCGATCGTGGACTTGCCGGACCCCGAAAGCCCAGTGAACCACAGCACCGCCGGCTGGTGGCCCTTCAGCGCACTGCGCTGCGCCTGGCCCACCGCCATCGCCTGCAGGTGGACATTGGCTGCCCGCCGCAACGGGTGGACGATCATGCCGGCACCCACCGTCTGGTTGGTGAAGCGATCGATCAAAATGAAGCCGCCAGTCTGGCGGTTTTCGGCATAGCTATCAAAGGCCAGGGCTGAGGCAGTATCGAGGTTGGCCAGGCCGATCTCGTTCATCGCCAGCGTGCGGGCCGGGCGCGGTTCACCGCCGGTCACATCGATGCGATGCTTGAGCAGGGTGACGGTCGCCGTTGTGGTGAACGGCCCGGCCCGCAGGTGATAGGAACGGCCGGGGATCAGTGCATCTTCGTGCATCCACAGCAGGTTGGCGGCAAATTGCTGAGCCACGTGCGGGCGGGCCTGCGGCGGCACCAGCAAATCCCCGCGCGACACATCAATCTCGTCGGCCAGCAGCAGGGTCACGGCTTCACCGGCGCCAGCGGCATCCACATCGGCGTCGGCTTTGACGATCCGCGCCACCCGGCTGGTCGCGCCCGAGCGGGCCACCACCACCGCATCTCCCACCGCGATCTGCCCGCTCACCACTGTGCCGGCAAAGCCGCGGAAATCCGCATCGGGGCGGTTCACCCACTGCACGGGGAAACGCAGCGGCTGGCCTTCGGTATCGGCGGCGATATCCACGGTTTCCAGATGTTGCAGCAAAGTCGGCCCGTCATGCCAGGATATTGCTGTGGCCGGCGTGGCCACATTGGCGCCGGACCGGGCCGCCATTGGGATGGGGGTGATATCGGCAAAGCCCAGCCCGACCGCCATCGTCTGATATTCATCGACAATACGGCGGAACACGCCCTCGTCGTTGTCCACCAGGTCCATTTTGTTCACCGCCAGCACGACATGGCGGATGCCGAGCAGCGACAATATCTGGCTGTGCCGGCGAGTTTGCGGCAGCAGGCCCTTGCGCGCATCGACCAGCACGATGCCCAGATCGGCGGTGGAGGCGCCGGTGGCCATGTTGCGGGTATATTGTTCGTGGCCCGGCGTATCGGCGACGATGAACTTGCGCGCCGGCGTTTCAAAGAAGCGATAGGCGACATCGATGGTGATGCCCTGCTCGCGCTCGGCCTCCAGCCCGTCCAGCAGCAGCGCGAAGTCAATGTCTTCGCCGGTGGTGCCATGCTTGCGGCTGTCCCGCGCCAGGCTGGCCAGCGTGTCTTCCATGATCAGCTGGGTATCGTGCAGCAATCGGCCGATCAGGGTCGATTTGCCGTCGTCCACCGATCCGCAGGTGAGCAGGCGAAGCACGCCGCCAGAGGCTCCGCTCTCCATCAGAAATAGCCCTGCCGTTTCTTCTTTTCCATCGATCCGGCTTCGTCGTGATCGATCACCCGGCCCTGGCGTTCCGACGTGCGGGCAGCGACCATTTCGGCGACGACTTCTGGCAGATTGGCGGCATCGGATTCAACCGCACCGGTGAGCGGGTAGCAACCAAGGGTGCGGAAACGGATGCGGCGCATTACCGGCACTTCGCCCGCCGCCAGCGGCAGCCGGTCATCATCCACCATCAGCAACACACCGTCGCGCACCACGGTCGGGCGCACATCGGCGAAATAGAGCGGCACCACCGGGATCACCTCTTCGGCAATGTAGCGCCAGATATCGAGTTCGGTCCAATTGGAGAGCGGGAAGACGCGCATGGACTCGTCCGGGCCCAGCCGCGTGTTGAACATGTTCCACAATTCCGGGCGCTGGTTGCGCGGGTCCCAGCCCTGATTGACATCGCGGAAGGAGAAGATGCGCTCCTTGGCGCGGCTCTTTTCCTCATCGCGGCGGCCGCCGCCGATGGCGGCATCGAAGCGGCCTTCGGTCAGCGCCTGCAACAGGCCTTCGGTGCGCATCACCTCGGTATGCAGTGCCGATCCGTGGATGAAGGGGCTCAGGTTGCGGGCGCGCCCGGCTTCATTGACATGGACGCGCAGTGAGATGCCGAGTTCGTCGCGCAGCTCATCACGGAAGGTGCCCATCGCCTGGAATTCCCACAGGCTGTCGATGTGCAGCAGCGGAAACGGTGGGCGCGCCGGCCAGAAAGCCTTCAGCGCCAGGTGCAGCATCACCGTGCTATCCTTGCCGATCGAATAGAGCATGGCCGGGTTTCGAAATTCGGCGGCAACTTCACGCAGGATATGGATGGATTCCGCCTCAAGCCGAGCAAGGTGCGGCGACAACGGCGCGGCGCGCGTGTGGCGCAGCGGGGCTGGATTGGCCTTGCCATCCGTCGTTCGAAACCGGCGGGCATAATCGGCGATGGTGGGCGGCAGCAGAAGCATGGCCTTCATCTGTACGGGTTCGGCCAAAAAGAAAAGGGGGCGGGCCATAGGCCCACCCCCAAATCTTTCTACTCTTCTGAAAGGATCAGAAGCGCACGCCCAAGGTAACCTGGTAGCGGCGGCCAAGCGCGTCGTAGGTCGACGGATAGGTGTTGCCGCTGTTCTGGCCCGTGGTGCCCAGCGTCGAACCGACGATCGGCGGCTTCTTGTCGAACAGGTTGGCGACCAGCATGTCCAACGTGATGTTGTCCATGATCTTGAAGCCCGTCGACAGGTCGAAGTAGCTAAAGGCGCTAATCTTGTTGAAGTTGTAGTTCTGACCAACCAGCGGACCGAAGCCGGTGATCGCACCATTGAAGCGCGGAGCGAGGATACGTTCGTAATCCACACCTGCCGTGTAGCGCCACAGCAGCGAGACGTTGGCCGGACCGAAGTCCAGCGTGCCGCGCAGGTTGTGCTGCCATTCCGGCTGGATCGAACCGCAGTTCACCGAATACTGGCCGATGCACTCACGGTTGATGGCCGTCGGCGTCGCCTTGAACTTGTTGGCAATCGTGTAAGTGCCGTTGAAGTTCATGTTCAGTTTGGCGAAGCCAACGTCGGTCGTGTAGGCGGCCGAAACGTCGAGGCCGCTGGTGTCGATCCGGCCCAGGTTCGACAGCGGGGTCGGCAGACCGGCGACAGTGCCAGTCGGGCCCGACAGACGGCCGGTGGTCGGGTTACGACGGATGCCGGTGCAGGCGATGCTGGTGGCCGAGGCGGCCGTGATCGAACCGAAGCAGGCGCTGATCACGTCGGCCGGAGCCGGCGACGACACAGCACCGTTCACCTTGATGTTGAAGTAATCAACGGTGAGCGAGAAGCCAGGCAGGAAGCCCGGGGTCAGCACGGCACCAACGGTGAAGGTGTCGGCCACTTCCGGACGCAGCCCCGGGTTGCCGCCGCCCGTGGCGTTGGCCTGGCCTGCTGCCGGATCCGCGATGGAGCCAGCCGCAATCTGGGCCGCCGAGGCACCCTGCGCAATGCAGACCGCGCTCAGAGCGGCGTTGCCCTGGGCCTTGGTGCCCGAGCACGGATCGGTGGCAAGGCTGGTCAGGCCGGTAACCAGCGGCGCGAACAGTTCGCCAATGTTCGGCGCACGGACCGCGCGGTTGTAGCCGCCGCGGAACTTGATGTCGTCAACCGGCGCCCAGGTCAGACCGACCTTCCAAGTGGTGGCGTTGAACGACGGGTTGCCCGGCGCGTTCACTTCATAACGCGACTGACGGACACCGGCTTCAAGCGACAGCGCCTTGAAGAACGGCTTGTCTTCAACCAGCGGCACGTTCACTTCGGCGAAGCCTTCGACGACGTTGTAACCACCGCTGAACGGCAGCACGGCGCCGCCGCCACCGCCCAGTTCGCCAGGCACCTGGCTCAGGCTGTCGGGGGTACGGCGGAAGGTGTAGTTGCGATATTCGCCACCGACTGCGAAGCTGATCGGATTGGCCGCCGACGGGATGGTGAGACCCACGTCGCCGTTGATCACACCACGGACCTGGCCGAGGCCGGTGTCAACCGCAACGGTGGACTGGCCCTTGATGAAGGCAACCATCGCCGGGGTGATCGAGCCTGGGCCACCGAACAGGTTCAGCGGGACGCAGCCGCCGGTGGTGGTGCGGCAGGCGGTGGTGCTGTCAGCCAGCAGGGCCTGCGACACGCGCGACTTCAGCGTGTAGCCATCGAGCGACTGCACCTGGTTCGACTGACCATAAGCGGCACTGACGTCGAAGCGGATGGTGTCGGTGATGCCGCCACGGACACCGACCTTGTAGTCGAAGATCGTGGTGGTGAACTTGCTGGTACGCGCACCAACTTCCACGGTGCGACGATAAACGGCCGGAATGGCCAGGGTTGCGGTCGAACCGGCCGAGCAATCCAGGCCTGCAACAGCCGCGCAGATGGTGGCGCGTTGAGCAGCCGAAATGAACGGGTTGTTGATGTTCACACTGAGCGGTTCGGCGAAGATGCCCGACGGGGCAATGATCGTCTGCACGCTGTTCTTCGAGAACAAGCCGCGACCATAGACTTCGAGATCGTCAGCGATTTCATACTTCGCCTGGGCGAAGATGTTGAAACGCTCGAACGGGGTCTGGAAGATGTTGAACGGCGCAAAGTTGAAGCCGTCGGCGTTGGCGGTGACGAAAGCGCTGCCGGTAGCATTGTTCTGCAAGCCGGCGGCCTGGGTGCTGGTGAAGAAGAAGGTGGTCGGCGTGTCGGTCGGTGAACCGCCGGCAGCGCGGCCGTTGCCCGAATTGATCTGGAACAGCGAGAAGTCGCGGTCGCCCTGATAGACCGGATCGGTCTTCTGGTAGCCGAGGCTGATCACGGCGTTACCCTTGCCGTCGGCGAAGTCACCACCCAAGGTGACGTCAGCACGGAAACGGTTGCCATCGCCACGCTCGGTCAGGCCGTAGGTGACGCGTGCATCGAAGCCAGTGAAATTTTGCTTGGTGATGAAGTTCACCACGCCCGACACGGCGTCGGCGCCGTAGGTGGTCGAAGCACCGCCGGTCAGCACGTCAACGCGGCCGATCAGGGCCAGCGGCACGTTGTTCAAATCGAAGACACCGCCCGAACCCGACGGGGTGATGCGATCGCCATCGATCAGGGCGAGGTTGCGCTGCGAGCCAAGGCCACGCAGGTTGACAAAGGCGGCGCCGCCGTTGCCGTTGTTCACGGCAGAGCCGATGCTAGGGACCACGCCCGGCAGATCGCGCAGCAGTTCTTCGGCGTTTTGGATCTGGCGAGCAGCAATCGTCTGTTCGGTCACCACGTTCACCGGGCTCGAAAGCTGCAGGTTCGGGTTCTTGATCAGCGAGCCGGTGACCACGATCGTGGCTTCTTCATCGGCAGCGGCATCGGCGGCAGCAGCTTGCTGGGCGAAAGCCGGCTGGCTGGCCAGCAGCGCGACCGCAACGAGGGCAGAGCTGCCGAAAAGTGCGCGCCGCTTGAGGGAAGTGTTGGTGCTCACGTGTGCATCCTTCTTCTGAACAAAATGTGTGTGCGTTGGTCGCTGCCGGCGAGAAGACGTCCCCATCCCCTTTTCCCCCGACAGCGTCTGCCCAGCCGGAGCTTGGCAGCGCGCGTCAAGCCCCTCTCCAGAGCCTGCGTTGTTCCATGTTTGAAGGCTCGACGTAAGTCAAACGCACAAGATAGCGGCGACCGCGATCCGGCAAAGGGTGTTGCAGGGGCGCAACAATATTGTCGCATTTGGCCGGAGATTGCCGCATTAAGCTGCGGAAAAGCCAGCCAGGCCCTGCCCGTGCGCATCCAGTTCGCGCACCCAGCGGCGGATCAGGTCGCGCTCGGCGATGCCGATGAACGGGTTCCACGCGTCAACGATCAGCACGGCGCGCAGCTCATCGCTGGGGTTCACCGCCTCATGCTCTATTGTGTCGTCAAAGGCGAAGGCTTCGCCCTCGATCCACGGCCGGGTCTCGTTGCCTACCCGGAAGGTGCAGCCCTGTGGCACGATCAATGGCAGGTGAATGATGGAGCGCACGTTGGTCGCCCCGGTGTGCGGCGGAATCCGTGTGTTGGGCTTCAATAAGGAAAAGAACGCCACAGGCCCGCGCCCAGGCAGATCAAGGAGCGGCAACCCGGCTAGCAGCGCGGCGGTTTGCGGGCAATGTTCCTGCATGGCCAGATTGGGTACGCCATGTTCGATGAAGAAACACGCCGCCCAAGCATCGCTATGATTGAGCTCGCCCCACTGGTTTACCGGAGCACCACGCGGATAGCGAACATAGGGCGCGAAACCGCCGCCGCCGGCCGCTAGCAGCGCCTTGAGCTCGTCGCGGATGATGGGTGTCGCCGCTTCCAGCTGAGGCAGCCAGGGGAAGAGCGCGGGATCGAAATACTGGATCGCCGGCAAATAGGGATAGTTCAGGACCAATGGTTGGTGGACATAGACGCGGCGCCGGCCAAGCTGCACATCAACTGCGTGGCGGAACCGTTCGGCGTCGGCGTGCGGCGCGGTGGCAATGGCATTGGCCAATCTGGCATCCAGTCTGTCTCCAAGGCTGGCAGATTCGGCTGCGACAGCGGCGCGGGCATGGGCAAGGCCGGCCCGGAAATTGGGGCCGCCACCCGTTTCACCGTCTGGCACGGCCGCCAACAAGCGCTTGAAATCCGCTAGCGCCGCCATGGGATGCCCCTGCGCCTCAGCCAGCTTTCCCCGCGCCAGCAGCGCATGCGGCATATAGGGATCGCGGTCCAGCGCGGCGTTCAGCGCCTCCAGCTGGGCAGCGCCATCGCCGGCCAGCGCGTGCGCATTCGCCAGATTATAGTGCAGAATGGCCGCCCCCGGATCAGCCGCCACCGCCGCCAAAAACGCCGCAATCGCCACCGGCGCATTGCCCTGGCGAAGCGCCGCCATGCCTTGGCTGTTGAGGGCGACAGGATCGATCGTCATGGAGCGCTGATAGCGCAGTGTTACGTGCGAAACAGCAGAAAAAGGGCGGCGGCGGGTAGGGTCGCAGATCAGGCCGCCAGCGTGGTCATCCCTCACGTCAGTTTCGACCTCGCCAATACCAACGTCGGCAGCGATTGGCCAAGCCCGTTCCGGCTTGATGGTGATCGGCTTGCGGCGATGGCAAGGCTTGGGTCCGCGTGCTTGAGCGCGTGCGGTCGCCACCTCAACCCTTGTTCAGATTATACTTCATGATCCGCCCATGCCGTCCGTCGCGGTCGCGTTCGAGGGCGTAAACATCGCCTTGCGGGCCAGAAGACAGCACAGCGGCGATGGCGGCGTGGTCGGCGGCGGAGAGGCGCAAGGCGGCGATGGCCAGCGTGTCGGCAAGGTGGCCGGCGTGGCGGGCGCCGATGATGACGGCGGCAACGGCGGGTTGATCGAGCACCCAGCGCGCGGCGACGGCGGAGAGGGGGACGGCGTGGCGTTGGGCGATGCGATCGAGGACGGACAGCAGCGCCTGAAAGGCATCCCATCCGCCGCATTCATCGATGATTAGGCGATATTTGATCAGGCTGCGGTTGGTAAGGGTTTCGGCGGGATCTTGTGCCCCAAGCCAGCTGGCGGAGAGGAAGCCGCCGGCGAGCGCGCCGTAGCAGATCAGGCCAGTGTGGCTGGCGGCGGCGGTGGCGGTGAAGGCACCGGCGGGGCGGCGATCCAGCAGCGAGTATTGCACCTGGATGCTGGTGAGCGGCGCGCCGGCGGCGTCGAATTCGGCCAGGTGCGCCGCATCGAAATTGGTGCCGGCGATGTGAGCGATCTTGCCAGCTAATGCCAAGTCCTTGAGATGCAACAGGGCTTCGACGCAGCGCGGTTGGGCATAATCCCACCAGTGGAACTGCACGAGATCGAGGCGCTCCATGCCGAGCCGGGCGCGGCTGCGATCGATAATGGCTTCAACGTCGGCGCGCGAGAGGCTGGGCAACAGCGCCAGATCGGGCACGAACTTGGTGTGCACCTTCAGCCGAGCCAGCGCCTCGGCGCCGCGGGCATTGGCCAGATGGCGACGGAAATCGCCGATCATCTCTTCGACGCCGGTATAGATATCGGCGCAATCGAGCGTGGTGATGCCGGCATCGAAGAAGGCAAGGAAGCCGTCATTGAGGCTGTCCCGCGCCACCGGCCCGTGATCGCCGGCCAGTTGCCAACCGCCACGAATCAAACGGGAAATGCTGTAGCCGGGGGCAAGATCAATGCGCTCCACGCTCATGGCTTCACCGTTGCCGTGGTCTCGGCACGGCGGAATGTGCGCTTGCCGAGGCGGGTAATCTTCAGCCGCGACGGGCAGTTGGGATCGGGGCAGGCGATTTCGGCGTCGCTGTCCATCCAGTCGTTGGGATCAGTTGCGCGCTGCTTCGCGGCCAGCAACGGCAACACGGCGGCGAGGCTGTAGAGCGAAAAGCCCTGGCCCGGCGGCAGAAACAGCAGCTCGCCGCGCAGTTCGAACCAATCGCCGGGCTGCGCATTGCACCACAGTTTCGCGCCAGGCGGCGCAATCACCTCCACCTTGAGATCATAGAGCTCGAATTCGTGCGTCATGCCAGCGCTTGTGCACCAGATGCATCAACGAAACCAGAGCGCTGGCCAGTACGATGGCTTCGTGCCATCATGGCTTTTGGGTCGGCCTCTCTGGGGGAACATGATGCTGCGCCCGTTTACTGCACTGATGATCGCCTGTGCACTTCCGGGCTGTGCCTATCACAGCCTCACCGTGCCGGTGCCCAATCGGGGCGATCAGAATTTGCATCCCGTGGACAGCAACGCCATCGCCTGGGGTGCGCTGGAGGATCCGAAAAAGGCTGAGGCGTGCGTGGGGACCAACAGCAACAGCGATGTGCAGGTGCGCACGTCGCTGTTGCAGTCGCTGGCCACGGTGCTCACCCTTGGCTTCTGGCAGCCGTCCCACATCCGCTATCGCTGCGGCAAGCTGCCGACCGGTGAGGGCGAGATTCCACAATAAGGAGCTCAGCGTGGCGCGCATCCTGAAATTTGATGATCGCAGCTGGCACAATTGGCATTTCACCGAGCGTGATGTGCCGATTGCCGGGCGATACGAACTGCACCGCGCCGTCACCGCCAGCCTGTCCGATATGCGGGCCAGCGCCAAGGCCGTGCAGGATTTGATCGGCAAGGCCTTCACCGATCGGCGCCGGCTGCGCGCCCACGGTGCGACCTGGTCATTCTCTGCGGCGCCATCGGTGCCCGGCGGCTGGCCACTGGCAACGGGCTATGCCAACCAGCTGTTTGCCCTGCCGAAAACCCACGTCGATCCGACCTTTAGCGGCGATCAGAGGTGGCTCGGCTAATCTGCACAGTCGGCTAAGTGGAGTTTCTGCCTGAAGGCGGCCAAGGTGGCTGCCGAACAGGAGATCAGATGACGAAGCGCACACGCCGGAACCACAGTCCGGCTTTCAAGGCGAAGGTGGCATTGGCTGCCGTGAGGGGCGAGAAGACGCTGGCCGAGTTGGCGCAGCAGTTTGACGTTCACCCGAACCAGATCACGACCTGGCGTGGGCAGTTGCTGGAAGGCGCTGCCGGGGTTTTCGGATCGGACAGCCATGCTGAACCGGCGGAGCCGGCGATCGATTTGAAGACGTTGCACGCCAAGATCGGCGAGCTGACGTTGGTGAACGATTTTTTGTCCGGGGCGCTCGGCAAGGCGGGACTGTTGCCGAGCGCAAAACGATGATCGATCGCACGCACGCGCTGCCGGTGACCCGGCAGCGCGGGAGCTGGGGATCAGCCGCGGCAGCGTCTACTATCGGCCACGGCCGACCTCGGCGGCTGATTTGGTCATCATGCGGCGGCTCGACGAGCTGCACATGGATTTCCCGTTCGCGGGCAGCCGGATGCTGCGCGACCTACTTGCCGCCGACGGCGTCAAGGTCGGCCGCCTGCACGTGTCGACCCTGATGAAGAAGATGGCGATCGAGGCGATCTACCGGCGGCCGAACACGTCGAAGCCGGCGCCGGGACACAAGGTCTATCCCTATCTGCTGCACAAGCTGGCGGTGACGCGGCCCAACCAGGTCTGGGCCACCGACATCACCTACATCCCGATGGCGCGCGGCTTCGTCTATCTGATCGCCATCGTCGACTGGTTCAGCCGCCGGGTTCTGGCTTGGCGGCTGTCGATCACGCTGGAGACGGATTTTTGCATCGAGGCGTTGGAGGAAGCGTTGGCGCGCTTCGGATCCCCGGAGATCTTCAACACCGACCAGGGCAGCCAGTTCACCAGCATGGCATTCACGTCGGTCCTGCACCGCGAGAATGTCGCGATCAGCATGGACGGCCGCGGCGCCTGGCGGGACAATGTGTTCGTCGAACGCCTGTGGCGTTCGGTCAAATACGAGGAGGTTTACCCGCGAGCCTACGGCTCGGTGAGCGAAGCCCGGGCCTCAATCGGCCGCTATCTGACATTTTACAACGGCCGGCGCCCGCACTCATCGCTTGACCGCAAGACCCCCGATCACGTCTACTTCAACCAACCGCTTCTCGCAGCGGCATGAAACCGGCAGCCGCTCTACTTAGCAATCGCGCGGGGCTGTTCAGACAAACCGAGCCACCTCTAACCGCCGTCCGAGAGGAATGGTCGCCCAGGGGTGCAAACCCTGGACAGAACCCGGCTTATAGACGGCGTATCGCAGCCTGAGTCGGCCCACAACGCGCAAGCGTTGTGGGCCGACTCAGGCAGGATCGGCCGGGCTGCTCGTCTGGCCTGAAGGCCAGACGAGCAGCTTCGACGGCGTGGCTCCGCCACGATCTTCCTTATTTCTATTCTGAACGACCAACGGTATCCGCGGCTCCGCCGCTGGCCTCCCTAAACCGGCAACGCATCAAACGCCGCCGTCAACCGCGGCACCGCGCTCGTGAACGGCACCGTCCCATGCCAGGCATAGCTCGGGAAAATCGCCAGCCGCCCTGGGACCGGCGTCACCACGTGGCGCGGTGACAGTTGCAAGCCCAGCGCGGCATCCGGCACCCCGAATGTCAGCTTGCCGGCGTCACCATACACCCCCACTTCCGGCGGCAACGCCACATAGAAAGCCGAGCTGAGCCACCCCTGAGGGTGGATATGGTTTACATGGAATCCCTGGCCCTGCAGCTGCACCGACCAGCTGCCCGCCAGCTTCGCTTTGCCAGTGAGGCGGCCCAGGAACGGATGGCCGGGCTGGTGCGACAGGCCCGACAGGCAGGCTTCCGCCGTCGCCCGAAGCGCGTCGCGGAAGGCGATAAGCACGGGTTCGGTGGTCGCAAACAGTTCACCGCGCGTCTGCGTGCCGCCCCGCAAAGTCTGTTCCGGCGGCGCATTCAGCATCACGTGCCGTTGTTCCAGGACGGATTTCAAATCGCTCAGGAACACCCCGCGATCAGCCCAGCCCGCCGGCACCACCAGGTCGCAAGTCATCACCAGCTTGCTGTAATCGATCAACCAATCCTCACGCGGATCATTCTTCAGCCGCCAGATGACGCTAAGCAGGCCCCATGCCGTCTGTTCGAGCGGGATCATGCGGCTGGCAATGAGCGCCGCTGTTTCGGCTTCAGCCAGTTCGCACATCCGCAGCGCCAGCCACGCCCGGTGATTGGCAAACGCCGCTTCCCCCGGAAACCGCGCCTGCTCCGCCCGCGCTTCGCCAAGTGCTTCGTCGAACCGGCCCAGCATCCGCAGCGCCGTCAGCCGCGCCAGCCGCCAATCCGGCGCCAGGCCAAAGCGCCGTTCGGCCTCGGTCGCCCATGCCAGCAACGTTGCGCCATCGCCGGCCCCGCGCGCCGCACCCAGCGCCGCCTGCCACAGCGGCGCGGGGGCGTTGCCAGCCAAGGCCGCCCGATAGCCATCCAGTGCCGCATCGCCTTGCCCCAGTTGCGGCAACAGGAAGGCCAGCGAGGTGAGCGCCTCACTATGATGCTGCCAGCGGGCCACCACCGCACGATAGGCCGCCACCGCTTCCTCCATCCGCCCGGCATCGGCGAGCAGATCAGCCCGCATGGTCGCCAGCAATGGATCGTCCCCCGCTGCCAACGCAGCCAACGCTGCTGCAAAATCGCCCTGTTGCCCCAACGCCTTGGCTAGTCGCACGACAGCCTGCACATCGCCCGATGACGTCTGCACAGCCCTGCTCAACGCCGCGCGCGCCCGCACGGCATCGCCCTGCGTCTGTGCCAGCGCCCCGACCGCCGCCAGCACGCGCGGTGCATCGGGCGCCAACGCTTCGGCCTTGGCCAGCGCCGGCGCGGCTCCGGCCAGATCGCCCCGTTCCTGCCGCAGCAGGGCCAGGTTCAACCAGGCCTCGCCATGGCCCGGCCCCGCCGCCACCGCGCGTTCCAGTGCTGCAATGGCTTCCAAATCCCGGCCAAGGCGGGACAACATTAACCCATAGCTGTTCCAATAACCGGCGTTGTTAGGCGCGCGCTCGATACCAGCGCGGAACAGCTGCTCTGCATCCCCAACGCGCCCCAACCCGTCCGCCGCCAGCGCCGCCAGATACAGCGCATCGGGATGCTGCTGCCCAGCCGGCGACAGCCGCGCCAGCGTGCCGCCGGCATCGGCGAACCGCCCTGCCCGCAGCAACCCTAACGCCTGTTGCAACAGGCCCATGTCAGCCGCGTTCATCATCCTAATCGCAACAATGCTACACCGGCATCCCGTTCGAACAGATACAGCAGCACCCGCGCCGCCTGCCCCCGCGCCCCATCCAACCCGCCATCGCGATCCAGCAGCAACCGCCCATCGTCGCGCGCCATGGTGACGAACTTCTGCACCCGTTCCGGATCGGCAAAGCGAAACGCCTCCTCCCCCGATTGGCGCGTGCCCAATATCTCGCCGGCGCCGCGCAGGCGCAGATCCTCCTCGGCAATCCGGAATCCATCGTTGGTTTCGCGCATCAGCTTCAGCC